>OOKD01000024.1_pt1 | contig 191668 bp, 199 predicted proteins | sample 1691731 | NCBI WGS metagenome assembly OOKD01 (sample SAMN05831947, study PRJEB22555) | human gut metagenome | isolation source: Skin biopsy | host: Homo sapiens
GGGCTGCGCGACCGTGCCGGCGATGTCCTTCGTCGTCACGTTGCGGGCCGCATCGGTCGCGCTGACCGTGACCGCGTAGGTGTTCTTCGTGGCGTAGCTCGCGCTGGCATTGCCGACCAGGCGCAGCGTGTCGATCGCATGCGTCGTGTTGATCGCGCCGACGCCACCCGTGTCATAGGTGCGGACGATCTCGAAGAGCGAGGCATCCGCGCCGCTGAGGCTCCACGTCACGTATTCGCTCGCGCGCAGAACGATGTTGATCGGCGAACCGTCAGGCGCAGAGAAGGTGCCGGGGGTCGTGATCGTCGGGGCGGTCGTATCGGCCAGTGTCGCATCGATGTCGGCGCCGAGCATACGACTGCCGGCATTGTTCGGGTGCGTATAGTCGCCGAGGTTGTAGCCCTCCCGGATGCCCACGAAATAGCTGTTGGGCTTCTCGGCCGCCATCTCCTGGATCGCCTCCTGGATCGCGCGGCGGACGGTCGAGCCGGCGATATACTCCGGCAGCTGACCGACGCGGACGTAGGCCGCGGCGTTCGCGCCGGTCACGCGCGTGCGGATGTCGGCCATCGCCGCGAGGCGGGCCGCCTTAAAGTCGGCCTTTGCGACGCCACCGTTGCCGTCGTTCGTGCCGAGGATCTCGACAATCGCGACCACCCGGCTGGTTGCATCCTCCGCCTTGGCGGCGGCCACGGCCGCGTTGGCCTTGGCGATGAACTCCTCGTGATTGGCGTTGCCGACAGCCCAGCCGACGGTTCCCGACGAGCCGTTCCAGCCGTTGAGCATGATCAGCACGCGGCGGCCGGTACCCGCGTGGTAGGCTGCCGCAAAGCTGTTCAGCGGCGAATAGGGGTTCATTGTCGGCTGCTGCGACTGCGGCGTGCCGCTGTCCAAGGGCGTGATGTCCGCACTGATCCCCGCCGGCGCGCGCGTACGCCACTGGAACACGCCCGTCACGTCGGTGTCCTGCGCTTCCCCATCGAGGACGCTGTTGCCGATGCTGTCCGACAGGCCGAGAATGATGTCGTACCCGGTCGGGCTCGGCCCCGGCGTAGGAGTGGGCGTCGGCGTCGGCGTCGGTGCGGGGGTAGGAGTTGGCGTAGGGGTCGGCGAAGGCGTCGGCGTGACGCTGCCTCCCGCCCGCAACGCGGCCACGTCGGACAGCAGCTTGTTGATGGTGTCGCGGATATCCCCGAATTTTGCCCCGTTCGGGATGTTGTTCAGCACGGTCATGCTGCGTCCTTCCAAGTCTGATTGTCCTGCCAGCTGCTGGTGTCGGACCAGCGGATCGGCGTGAGGGTGGCGGCCGCCCCCAGGGCGAGGCCGACGATTGCGCGCGCGCGCTGCGCGATGAGGCTGATGCCAAACGCGATCCGCATCACAGGATCGCGATCATGTCGGAGGCGGTGGTGCCGGTCGCCATGACGCGGCGCGGCCGAAACGGGACGACGGCGCCAGGGGGCACGTTGCGCCACACGACAGGCGGGGCGCCGATGGCCTCGTTATCCCCGATCATGGCGATATCCCCGCCGGTGCCGACGTAAATGGCCTTTGGCGTCTCCAGAAGGTCAACGGTGTCGCTGGGGACAATGATCGCCGCCCGCTCGCCGGGATCGGAGACGCTGGACGAGGCACTGCTGTACGCATCAGTCATGGGTTTTCCTTCCGGGGCCATGCGTCGACGGCCAGCCGCCGCCGCGCATCGCAGTTGGCAAGATCGACGAGGCCGGCGCGGATCGCCGCCTCTGCGTCAGCGCTCGTCGCGCTACCGTCCGGTTGGCGAGGCATTGGCGTCGGCAGGCACTCGTGCGTTGCCGCTTCCGGTACCGGTGGAATGGCCGGCGAAGAGGGCGGCCGAGAACTCGTCGATCCCATGCACGCGGTCAGCGCCAAGGCACTGAGCCCGGCCAGCGTCTGTTTGAGCATATTCCCTCACGGTGTTGGTGGAGCGCACGATCAGCGGTTCGCGCGCCTGCGCGGACTGCGCATAGGTTTCGGCGGCATCGGCGCGCTGCTTGGCAAAGCCCGCTTCAGCCTTCGCCACGTCGCGTTCGCCGCTCACGCGGTCGACCTGTCGGGCGGACCGGCATTCGATCAGCTGCTCGCGGTAGGTGCTGCGGAGGTGATCGAGGCGGGCCGCCCAGATGCCGAGCAGCAGGACTGGCAGCGCGGGCCAGAAGCGGCGAAGGGCCGCCCACATCACGCCTCATTCCGCGACAAGGGGTTGCCTGCGATGGCGGTCATCTTGACCGGGCCGCCGACGATCGGCTCCCCCGCCGGCCAGCGACGCGCGACGCAGCGGCTTTTCGCGATGCGGGCGATGCTGACGCAGTCGCCCTGATTGCCGCCGAGGACGTGATAGGCGGCGGCATCCTCGCCGACGTAGAAGCCGACATGGCCCCCGCCGGGGCGCTGGAAAACGAGCACGGCCCCGGGCGCGAGCTTGTCCGGTGCCAGTGGCGCGCCCCAGAACGACCAGGCGGACGCGCGCACCGCGATCGGCGCGGTCGGCAGACCCGCTTCGGAGACGCAGGTTGCGACGAACAGGCCGCACCACGGCACGCTGTCGGCATTGAAGACCATGCCGAGCACCTTGGCGCCCAGGCGCTTCGCCCAGCCCATGATGGTTGGATTGTTGGCGACGCCCGGCGCTTCACGCGTGCCGAGCTTCGCCCGCGCGGCCGTGAGCCACGCAGGGTCGTTGGTCATAAGAGAACCTTTTTATGTTGCGGGATTGTTGCGGACTGTTGGTCGCGTGGTATGGTTAACCACCTCGACCCTGGACCGAGGGTGCGCCTGCGGCCTTTTTCTCCCCGGCCGCAGGCGCGCAGTCCTTCGACGCGATGGGGATGCGCGACCGGCGACGTTCAGCGCGGCCGGTGCACGTTAACCTAATTCAAACCACCCTGTTGTACCGAAGCGCCTGAGACGGGTTCTCCCGAGGAACGCGGCTCGCGCCGGTTGCGCACTCCCCGCTTTCGCGCAACCGGCACCTCTTCAGGCGGCCGGCTTATTCTCGTCAGCGCCAGGAATGCGCGCCTGGACGAAGTTCAGCGCGACGGTGATGATCGTGACGCCCATGGCGCCAAGGCCGGTCCCGTAGATCAACGCCAGCGCGGGATCGGGCCGGAGCCGCATCACGGCGCCAGCGGTGAACAGCAGTGCCAGCGCGCTCACCGGCCAGTCGAGCGTCCAGCGGTGTTCCTTGCCGGCCTTCGCCGAGACGTAGAACCGCACCGCAAGGCAGGCGCACAGGCCTGCGATCATGCTGCCGGCCTCGAAGGGATAGCCGACGAAGTTCCAGATAAGCGGCTGACTCGTGGCAACCGTCGCGCCCTTGTCGCTCGCGAGTGCCGCCGCTGCGACTGGCAGAAGTGCCCCCATGGTTGCCGCCCCCTTGTAGATCATCGGGTCGACACCACGCCGACGGCTGCAATGAGGCTCAGGGCCGCAATGGCGGCTGGCCGGCGAAGCATGGGGAGCGATGCCCACATGGCGATGGGAAACGGCTTGCGGCGGAGGTGCGCGACCATGCCGGGTGCCGACAGATACAGCAGAGTCAGACCTGCGAGACCGAAGCCGAGGGCGACCGGATCGCCGAAGCGCTGGAGCGTCAGGAACCAGCCTGTGCCGGCAGGATCGCGCGGGTCCCAATTCCACAGGGCGACAGCCGCGAAGAACGTGCGGATGCCGATGCCGGTGGCGAAGCACAGCCCTGCGCGCCGCCAGATCGTCACCGGATGGTTCGATAGATCGCGACCGCGGTTGCGGCGCATGGCCGCCAGCGCGTCATAGGCGAACATGAAGGCCACGATGCAGGCGAACGTCATGCCGGCAAGGTTGATGACGACGAGCCAGCCATGGCCGTCGAATGATGGCGGGGCGAGCGTCGGCGGCCCCTTGGCGACTGCCTGGGCCGCCAAACTGGAATTGTCCATGTGAGTCTCCGTAGAGGCGCCGATGCGAGCCGGCCGGCGTGGCGTTCAGCTGATCCGGACGACGGTCGGGAGCTCCGACGTCCCGCGCCGGTCGTCGATGCGGACGTCTCCGAAGATGGTAATGCCGTCCGGATCGATGCGGACGCGCGGTGGTCCCGATACAGCGGTGTCGACACTCGTGATGCGAGCGTTCGTCGACACGTACTGAGACTCGACCGTATCCACGCGCTGCGCAATGGCACTGTCACCACCGCCGCCAGCGCCGACGACCTGGTCCTTGTTGCGGCCGCGCAGGATCGCGCGCACCCACGCGGCGATCCGCGCGAAGAGCTTCTTCATGGCTTTGACTTTCTGCTGTGGTGGAGGGGTTAGAGGCCGGTGACGTCGACGACGATCAGGTTGGTCATCGGGTTGGACCAGTAGACGGTCGCCGGGTCGGGCTGGGGCGCGGGGCCGGGCGTCTGACCAATCACGTCGTCGAAGCTGACAGGGTCGACGCGGATCGTTGCGCCATCGACCCAGGTGCCGAGCAGCTTGCCGTCGTTCTGGCGCGACCAGGTATGATAGCTGCCGTCATAGTTGCCGTCGTCGAGGATCAGCAGGCCGTCACGATACAGCGCCTCGGTCGAGGAATTGTAGCCGGCGATCATCGGCTGCACGACCGCATAGGTGCGCCCCGACGGATAGCTCTGGTACGTGCTGGGATTGTCGATGCTCGCGTTCACGGTCGGCACGTCCATGATGCGCAGCGCGTCGTAATTGCTGTTGTAGAGCATGCGGCCGTTGTTCGGATCGCGCAGCTTGAGCCCGACACCGCCGGACGAGATATTCTCCGGGATGTCGAAGACCCAATAGTCGACGGGCTGGTTCGCCGCGGCGGTCCCGCAGCTGTAGATGGCGTAGACCTGCCCGTTGATCGTGATGCTCCCCCATTTGGCGACCGGGAAGCTGGTGCTGCGGACGGCGATCAGGCGGGTGCCGGCGGTCGGGTTGTTCGGGATCAGGACCACCGAGGGGCTGGTGTTGCCGACCCGGTAATCCGTCCGCGTGTAGGCCGTGCCTTTGCCTGCGAGCTGGAAGCACAGGCCGCCGCGGAATAGCTGGATGATGCCGGTGTTGGGGTCGCGGATGCACAGCCGCGGCCCTGTAAAGGGCGGTAACGGACCGGCGCCCGGCTTCACGCCCAGGAGGACCCGGCAGGGCGGGTGCTGGTAATCGTACGCCGCGCTGGCCATCGGGTAATGCCAGGAAAACGTGTTCCCGCTGAAGCTGAAGGTCGGATAGACGTTTTCGCGCGTGAAGTTCGCCCCGCCGCTCATCGCGACCGCGTAGGGCGTGCCGATCGCGAGCAACGGGTTCGAGATCGAGCCGTCCTGCGGCGAGCCTGCCCCGCCGATATCGACATAGGCGAGGAAGCTGCCCGAGCGCATCGACGTCTCGAACATCAGGCGGCCCGTATTCTGGTCCCGCACGGTGAACGGCATCAGCCGATCTCGACGTAGTTGATGCCGCCCGGCGTCGTCATGGTGATCCCCGTCACGGCGCTGATCGAGATGGTGTTGCCGCCGTTCTGGCCCAGGAAGCGGGTGTCCCCGACGAAGTCGATCGCCGCGCCTTGAGCCTGGTCGGATCGGAGGATCACCTGCGCCCGGCCGCCGGGCGTGACGGCTGCAAGCTCAACCCGCGCGGACGACAGCTTGCCCGCGGCATCGTTCGCGGCCGACAGGGCGAGGCTCGCCCGGCCATAGGCGTCACCCGCCTGCGTCGAGGCGCTTTGCGCGGCTTGGGCAACCGGGCCGACCTTGGCGTCCGCGATGGCGCTCGCCCGATCCTCAATCCGGGCGTTGAGGCTGCTGACCGTGTTCGCGTTGACGGTGTCGATCCGGCCGTTGACCGCATCGACATAGCTGTTCAGCGGGCTCGGCGATGTCCGATTGACCTGTGCTTCAAGCAGCTGCGTCCGCGAGGCGGCCGCATAGCGGTTCGGCAGGTCGGCGAGCGTCCCCTCCGCTGTCGTGATCCGAGCGGCCACCGACGAGATCACGGTGCGATCGTTGCCGGGCGCATAGGGCGCCCAGGTGTTGGCACCGGGCTGGACCTCGGTCACGAATGGCCGCGACATCCAGGCATAGCCGTCGCTCGACACGTTGTAGATGCGGAAGGCGAAGCACGCGGCGACGACGTCGGAGGGGATCAGGACGCCCTTGGACCCGGTCATGTCCCAGGCGTCGATCCGCTGGCCGCCCTCGTTGATGCGCGGGCTCATGAACTCGCCCGCATAGCCCTGGTACGAGCCATCGGCGCGGAAGAAGAACAGCGTCGTCCAGACGTTGCAGCGGTGATTGGCCGTCAGGGCATAGAACTGGACCGTGCTGCCCGGCCGGACCGCAAACCGAGCCGACTGCACCTCGGCACAAAGGCCGGCCCCCGCCGTCGCCCGATAGAGCGTCAGGTTGTTCTCGACTCCGCCGATCATCCACGGCGTGCCGGCGCGGTTCAGCGAAAGCGCGGTGGTGCCGTCGGCGTTGTAGCTCAACGCCCACCCGTCGAGCGTCAGGAAGGCCGTGTTCGGCAGGAGGTTGCCGCCAGCCTGCGCGACCGCCTCGATGCGCGTCAGCCGCCCCGCATAGCCCGTCAGATCGGTCGACAGGTTCGAGATGCGCTGATCGTAGCCGGTGAGCGTCGTGTTGACGCCGCGGAACTGCGTCGCAGTGCTGTCCGTGAGCGCGGCCACCGATCGCTGCGCGTCGGCCGCCGTCGACGCGGCAGACGTGGCCTTCGCGTCGGCGATCTGCGCGGTGCCGACATCTTCCAGCCAGAAGCTCTCGATCTGGACATAGCCGCCAGCGAACGGGCCGCCCTGATCGGGATAGTTGGCGAGGAACAGCGGCACGACCGACGCGACACCAGGAATGAACCTGCCGCCCGTCCTGTATTGCGGCGTCTGCGGCTCCGCAAAGGTGCCGACATACAGCTGGTCGATCGTGTAGGTGCCCGGCGCGAGCATGCCGGCGAAATTGTCGGCGTAGACGTTGCCGATGTACGCACCCGTACTGTCGAACATCTGCAAGCCGCAGTAGGTCATCTGCGCAGGCGCATAGAGGCGGAAAACGCAGTGGAGGCGCAAGCCGCGCGTCGTGTCGGCCACCTTGGTATGGGTGCGGCCGGAAAGCTGGGCGTACCTGCCAGGGGTGGAGGCTGCGAGATTTCCGCCGCCATAGGTCGCGAAGGTAAACTCCGACGACGCCCAACCTGCACCGGCTGCGCCGAAATCGCCGTCCGGGGTCAGCCCCCGGCCGCTGGTGAACGTCGACTGCACCGAGTCGATGCGCTGCCCGATCGCGAGGTCCGCCGCAGCATAGGCAGACTCGACGCGGCTGATCTCCGCCCGCGCCACGCTGTCGACGCCCTCGCTGCCACCGCCGCCCTGCGCGACAATGTTGTCGATGCGCAGGTTGATCGTCCGGTCAGCGTCGGACAGCGACTCGATCGCGGTGGTGATGCGGCCGTTCGTAGCGGTGTTGAGGCCCCGGTATTCGGTTGCGACCGTGTCGAATTGCTGCGCGATCGAACGGGTCGCGTCCGAAAGCGCAGCCTCCGCGCGCCCGACGCGGCCATTCGTGGCGCTGTCGAGGCCGCGATATTCAACCTCGGCATCGGCGACGCGCTGCGTGATGGCGCGCTTGTCGTCGGCACGCGCCGCGTCGACGTTGCTGATGAGCGCACGGACCTGCGTGTCATCATAGCCGCCTGACGCCGACAGGGTCTCGATCCGCTGCGACAGGTCCTCTTCCGCGCCCTGCGCCCGCGCCGCCTCGGCGGCTAGATCGCTGATCGCAAGATCAAGGTCGCCGCGCGCGAGCGTCAGCCGGACGTTCACGCCTTCCAGCGCCGCGTCGGTATCGTGCTGCGCCTGGTCGATCTTCTGCTTGGCGCGGTCGACTGCATCCTGGATCAGGGGGATGGAGTTGATGGCGCCCAGCACGTCGGCGGCCGGCTTGCCGCCCACGGCCGCCGTATCCTTGGCCGTGTTTTCGCTCGTCTTGTCAGCGTTGTTGGTCGGCTTGGTGCCGTTGGGGTCGCCGACGTTCTCCCAGTCGACCGCGGCAATCAACGGCGCGACGGTGGTCGCCTCGCTAAGGCCCTCGACGGATAGCGACAGCTTGCTGACGGTTTGCCCGACCTCGATCGAGAAGTCTTTGAAGAACCCGTAGATCGTCAGGCTGTCGAGCCCGGCCGCGCCGATCCATAGCGCCGGCCGGGCGCGAACCGAGGCGATGCGGTTGGCGACGGCATCGACGGCGTTGCTGTCGATCAGCGCTTTCGCGCTCATCTTCTTCGCATAGCCGCGCTCGACGATCGTCACCGCGCCGAACTGGTCAGTATCCTTGCGTGAAAAGTCGGTGATGCCGGAGGCGGGCGCGGTCTCGGTGATGCCAAGGCCACGGAGATTGCCCAGCATCAGCGTGCCGATCGCGACGGTGCCGTCCCCGCCGGTTGTGCGGTCGTTCCACCGGGCGGCGTCGTTCCACGAGGCGTTGTCCGCCCAGGTCGTCGGGCTGCCCGAGATGGACGCGGCGACCGCCAGAACACGGACCGGGGTGCCGGCGGGAACCGCAAGGTCATCGAACAATGCCGAGCCGCTCGCGTCGATGTCGATCGTCCGCTCATAGGCACCGGCGCGGACCCGCACCGTGCCGGCGGTCGTGTCGAGCACGGCAAGCGCGGTCACCGCCGCTTCAGGCGTCAGCACGATCTCGATCTGGCCGTCGGCGCGCGTGGCGGAGCCGATCGCCTGGTCGAACATCGCCCAGCGGTTGCTGGGGCCAGTGTCCAGCCACTGCGTCGGGCTGGTCGATGGGTCGTTCCCCGTGTTGCCGGCGATCAGGCTTTCCCAGACGCGATGCGCGCGGATGACGCGGGCGCCCTTGGCGTAGGTCGCCGCGCTCGCCCAGCCGGGATATTCCGACTCGCCGACCGTGCTGCCGGTCAGCACCGTGTCGGTGACGACGGCCGGATCGAGCAGCAGCAGCGTGGAGGCCTGCCCATCTGGAGCAGCCTCGCCGCCAGCGTCAGTTATGTCGTCGGTCGCGACCAGTCCCTCGACCGTCAGCGTGCAAAGGCTGAAGGGCTGGGTCGCGATGTCGACCGAGAAGTCCTTGTAGAAGCCACGGAACGCGAGCGTCGCCCTGGTCTCATCGGCAACCCAGCGGGCAGGCGTCGCCCGGAGGCTTGCCATAAGCTGCTGAAGCCGGTCGACATCGTCATAGGGAACGGCAAGGCGCACCGCCATGCGCCGCGAGAACCCGCGGGGCACGACGGTGGTGGTGCCGAAATCGTCGGTTGATCGCTTGCTGAAGTCGATGATGCTGACGGTCGGCGCGGCCTCCACCGTGCCGAGCTCGATCACCTCACCGTCGTCGAGTTCGACCCTCATGCGGCGCTCGCCACGGCAACGGCGGTGCCGCCGCTCTCGCGAGTGACCGTATCCAACGTGTCAGCGGTACGGCGAGCGTGGCCCGCGATGGCCGCCTGCCCGAGACTGTTATCCTTGCGCATCCCGGCGACCTCCTCACGCAACGACTTCAATTCGGTCAGCACGTCGTCATTCGCGGCTGCCGCGGCTGGCGCAGATGTCTGCGCCGTCGATGCCGCCGCGGCGACGGTCGATGTTGCAGCGGTCAGCGGGTTGCCATTGGCGATGGCGGCGATCACGGCGTTGGTCTGTTCAAGGCTTGCCGCTGTTTGTGCCTGGACGCGGTCGAGTTCCTGACGGCTGGTCGCATTGTCCGCGGCGAGCTTGAGCAACGCCTGACTAAGGCCAGGCAGCGACTTGGCCGCGTCCATGTCGCCGCCGCGCGCCGCGATCGTCGCCGCGTTGAACTGGCCCATGGCCTGAGCGAATGATCCGGCCCCACCGTTGTCGGAAAGGCCACGGATGCGCTTGATCTCGTCCTCGATGCTGTTGCCGACGCTCGACCATGCGTCGCTCAGCTGCTTGGCCGCATCCGCCGCTTTCTGCGCGTCCTGGATCGCCCAGACCTGCTCTTGCAGCGCGCGATTGCTGACGTCGACCTTGGCGAGATCAAGCGCGCGGATTGCAGCGGTGTCGCCATTCAATTCGAGGAGCTGCCGCTGAAGGTTCTGCTGTTCCGACAGGATGTCGGCCGCGCTCTTCGCGCCCTCCATCGACGACTTGAGGTCGGCGAAAGCGGGCGCGAGCTTCAGAAGGGTCGCATAGGTCGCCTGACCCGCCGCGGTCGACAGATCCTGCGCCTCGACCAACTGGCGAAAGCCAGCGAGCGTTGCCGGAAGCGTCAGGCCGAGCGATCCGAACACGGTGGTCAGCTGCTGCGTCTTGGCTGCGGCCTGCTCTTCCTTCGAATAGAAGGCATCGAAATAGGACCCGACCGCGCTCGTCAGATCGCTCATGCTGTCGAACTGGTCCGCCAGGCCGAGCTTTGCGTCGATGCCGAGCGACCTGGTCGACGCGCCCAGCTGGTCGAGCGCCGTCGTGACGGCCTCGACGGTCGACGACACACGCACGAGCGTCTGGAAGGCACCTTCGCCGACCTTCTGGAACCGCTCGATGCCGGGGAACGCTGCCGCTGCCATATTGTCGGCCGCCGCACCGAACACGGCGTTCAGCTTCTCCTGGATCTGGTCACCGGTAAGGCCCTTGAGGTCGATCTTGCCGATGTTGACGACGAAGCCGTTGAGCCGGTCCTGAATGGCCTGCGTCGACTGGCCAAGGGGACCCGCCGCGGCGTTGATGGCATCGTTGAACGACCGCAGGATCAGCGTGAACTGGTTGCCAAGCGTCGGATCGACGGCATTGTACTGCGTCGAGGTCTTCTTGCTGGTCGTGATGCCGAGGAACTTCGACGTCTTTTCGATGTCGGTGTACGCCTGGGCGTTGAAGCCGCCGGACAGGATGCTGCCGAGCGACTGCGCGCCGCCGTAGAGACCGTTGCCCAGCACCGTCGTCTTGCTGCCGAACAGCGACGACAGGAAGCCGCCGATCAGCGGGATATTGCCGAGCAGCGAGCCGATGGTGTTCGGCTTAAAGCCCTCGGCGACGGTGCTCTTGCTGTCATTGACGCCCGAGCGCACGACCAGCGAGGCGACATTGCCGATCTGGCTGTCGATCGACTTCAACGACGCGGCCATCTGGCGCGAATAGCTGTTGGTGATCAGGTCGACGGCTTTCAGGGCGTCGATAGCGTTCTTGATCGACTCGGATTTCGCCTCGCTGTTGCCCAGCACCGTGCCGGTGCCGCTATTCGCCGGCGCCAGTGTGTTCTTGTTGCCGCCCGAGAGGGCGCCGACGACAGATACGCCGATCCCGGCGAGTGCCGCGATCGTCGCCGCGCCGGCCGCGATGTTGAGCGGGAACGGCAGGCTGCTGATCGCCTTCACGACCGCTTCGACCGCGTGTGCGGCAGTACGCGCCGCGCTGCTGGCGAGCTTGCTGCCCGTCTCGACCGCGTCCTGTGCGATCGACTTGACCGACAGCGCAAACTCGACCGCGCGGAAGACCTTTTCCGCGGTCGCCATGGCCTTGTAGCCGTCCGAGCCTTCCTTGAAGAAGCCCTTCGCTGCGGCGGTCATGTCACCATAAAGGCCGATCCGCGCAGTGGCATTTTGCAGGGCGAACTTCGCGTCGATCCGGTCACGCTCGGCTTCAGAGCCGGAGGCGGCAAGCGCGCTGCGGTGCGCCTGGTCGGACCGTTCGCGCTGCGCCGCGAAGGTCGCATAGATCGCGCCGACGTCGCCGATGGCCTTGCCGACAGCCCCGAACGCATCCGCCATGCCGCTGGCGGCATTCTGGACGTTGCGGGCGATCAGGTCCCACTTGTCGGCGGTGAAAGTCAGCGCCTCGTTCCAGTCACGCTGCGCCTGCGCGATGGCAAAGGCAACGTCGGCGATCTTTACTTGCTGATCGATGTACGCCTGCTGCTTGTCCGGCGACATTTCCGTGAACTTGGCCGCCTCCTGCGTCGCCTTCAGCGTGGCCAAGGCGTGTGTACGCGCGGCATCGTTCGCCCCGATCAGCCGGCCTTCCAGCTGCAGCTGCTCGATCTGCTCGCCACCCGATTTCATGGCCGAGTCGTACTGAGCCTGCTGACGCGCCGTATTGAAACGGTCCTGCGCGGCCGTCAGGTTATTGAGCGCGCGCGTGGACTCTGCATAGGCCTTTTGATCCTTGATCTCCGCAGCCGCGCGAAGTGCCGCAAGGGTCGGCAGCAAAGCAACCTGATCCTGAATATACTGCGACGCCTTGGCCATCGGTAAGAGCCCAGCCTCTACCATCCGGTTCGCGCGCTCCTGCACCGCGGACTGATCATTCAAGCTGGCGCTAGCCCGGTTAGCGTCCATCACACGCTGGGCAATGGCAAGGCGCTGCTGGCGCGCGATGAACTCCTCGATGTCGCCCTTCTTCTTGATCGCCTCCGACTCAGCCTTGACCCGCGCTTCGGCGAGTAGCGCCGCTGCGCCGGAGACGCGGTACGCGTCGGCCAGCTTGTAGAGGTTGGTGATCTGCGCCTCGACCGCCTTGGCCTCGTTCACGAGCGTTGCCGCATGATGATCGGTCTTCGGCTTCGAATATTTGTCGGCGACCTTGTTGTACGCGTCGAGCGCCTGCGTCTGGCGCTCCTGATTGGTCAGCACCTGCGTTCCCAGCTGGAGGCGGGTGATCTGCTGCTGCGCGGCGGCCTTTTCCTTCTGGGTACGGGCGGACGCCAGCTTGTCCTGCGCGACCGCGATGAGGTGCGCGCGCTCCTGCGTCGTGATCCATGCGCCCGACGCGTTGCGATTGGCATTCAGCGTATCGGTGACGGCGGCATAATCGTGCTGGAGGCGCTGCACCTGCGTGGACGTGAGGCCGGTCGTATCGGCCAGCCCCTTCTGGATCACGCGCTGCTGTTGCAGCAGCGTGTTGATCTCCCGCATGCCCGACGTGTTCATCGACCCCGAGATATTGAGGGCGGCGATCTGATCCTGATTGCGGCCGGCGTTCGGGTTCGGCCCCTTCGGCATCTGATTGCCGGTGCCGATTAGGTCGACCGCCCATCCGCCGATGTTCTTCTTCAGCCAGGCGTCGTACGAGGCGCCCGCCTGCCGGATGCGCTGATCGAGCTTGCCGAACATCGTCGACACACCGGAGACGGCATTGCCAAGCATGTCCATGACATGAGCCAGGCCCGTCGTCTGATGACTGTTCGCGGCGATATCCGCCGTCAGGATGCGCGTCAGTTCGGACGCGGCCTTCTCCTGATCGCCAGACGCGGAAAGCTGTCGGATGTGCTCATATTGCGCCCCCGTCAGAAGGCCGAGCGACTGCGTGAAGGTATCCGCCGCCGCCGCTGGGTCCTTCATCGCCTGCGCCAGCGCTGCCTGCGCCGCCGGAGCGTCCTGCCCGGTCAGTTTCGCGTATTTGTCGACCACACTGGCAAGGCCGGTCAGTGTCTGTTCGCCCTGGATGCCGGCCGCGGCGAAGGCGGCAACGCTGTCGCGCGTGGCGCTCAGCGAGCGCTCCCCGGAGACCGCCGCGGCCTCCGAAATCTTCTCGAGCTGGGCCGCCGTCTGGCCGGATGTTCGGCCAATGCCCGACGCGGTGGTTTCAAACCGCTCGAGCGCAGCACCGTACGATCCCATTGCCCGGCCGACCGCGACAACCGCAACGGCCGTCGCTGCGAGACCGAGCGTCGTCGGGTTGAGCAACGGCAAAAGGCGCTGGAGACCTGCCACGGCGTACCCGGTCACGTCCTTGCCCATCTGAGCGAATGCCGCCGCGGCGCCAACGCCGCGCTGGCGGGCCTGCGCGAGCACGTCGTAGATCTGCGGCCCCTGCTGAACCATGATCATCAGCGGGTTCATGCCCATTGCCGCTGTGACGCCGATGTCCTGGAACTGGCGGGACAGGTTCAGGGTCTCGTTCGCGGTGAAGCGCTGGGCGACGCCGAGTTCCTGGGTGACGGACGTCAGTTCACGCTGCGGACCGTAGAGCTTGCCGGCAGCGGCAACGATGCGCGCCTGCTCCTGCTCGAACCCCTCGGCGCCGATGCGTCCGCGATCAAACGCGGCCTTGGCTTCGTCGAGTTCGGTGCGCAGCTTGGCAAGGCTCGCCGCCGACGGGTCGATCCGGTTCTGGACGCGGGTCACCGCCGCTTCGAATTGCGCGGCTTCGCGGTCTGCGGCGGCCATCGCCACCACGCCCTCGCGAACCTTCGCCTCAAACATCTGATGCGCGACTGCGGCCGATCGCAGCGCCTGCGCCTGCTGCTCGGTCGCGGCGGCAATGCGGCGCGCGGCAGCCTCTTCAGCCTCGGCCACCGCATTGGCGGAGGCCTCACGCGCGCGAGCAGCGGCGAGGAGGCGGTCGGCAAGATCGGTGTTGCCCTGCTGCGAGGCGGCGAGGGCGATGGCCTCGACCTTCGCTGCGCGCATCTCTTCCTTGGTCTTGCCAAGCGCATCGGCCTCGCGGGTCAGCTGGCGGATCAGCGCCTCGCCGGCGGTCGCCGTGGCCGTTTTCTCGCGCGCCAGCGCGCGCGCCTCGCGGGTCGCGGCGGAGCCGGTCGTCGCGAAGGCGGTGGCAAGCCCGGTAACGCCGGTAGCGATCGTGTCCGCAGTTTCCTTGACTCCGACCAGCTCGCGTTTGGCGGCAGTGCTGAACGCGGAAACCTCGCGGGTGGCGGGCCCCAGCTGCATCATGCCGCCCGTTGCCTTTTCGATCTGTGCCATCTCGTCGAGTACGCGGATCGTGCCCTGATCGAAGAACTGGTAGAACCGCTGGAGCTCGCTGAACGCGCCTTGCGTGTCGATCGCGAACCCGGCGGTCAGGAGGCCGTCGTCTTCTTCCATGCTCCGCCTCCCATACAAAAAGGACGGCCCCTCGGAGCCGTCCTTTCATTAATCCGCGGAAACAAGCTAAATGCTTGCCATACCGTACATCGTTAAATCAATTTTTCGAGCTAATTACTCGAAAAGCTACAGGCCCGTAGCAGCATCTGCCGCCACCAAGTCCTTCACCTTTGACTCTATTTCGAGATCAACATATTTGATGATAGACCCACCAACGAGCATATCGAATATGATGGCATCATGATCTCGCCTCCATCCGTATTGATCGGTTGTTACGCTGGTAGGGTCACCCCATCTTTTCTTTAAACCATCTATCACAGTAATATCGGTTTCATTGCTCAATAGGTAAACGTCTATCTTATAGAGAGATTTATCGACGTCACTTCCAGCGAAATAATATTTGATGGTTGAGGGCGCGCCCAAGGTTTTTTGTGCAGTTCGTGTGCAAACTGTTTGAATTTTGTCGCTCACACATTGTTTGGCCGCAAACAACTTCGCGACCGAGGAGTATTTTTCTCCTATAGGGACACCTTGGAAGTCAAATCGATCGGCCGCCATCGCTGGCGCTGCCAAAAGCCCCAGCGCAATCGCCAGACAAGCTCGCATTTTAGACTCTCCCCATTGATTGGGAGACCGTAACGTTAGCCAAGCACGGCGTCGAGAACTGCGACCTCGGCGGCTTTTTCAGCCTCGGTGACCTCTCCGCGCCACGGCGTCGGACAGGCTTCGTCTTCACTGATCCGGCTCTGCTGCACGTAAGCGCGCGACAGGGCATGGATCATGCGGCTTTCCCATGGCGACAGGCGCACCAGCGTGTTCGCCTGCCACGCGGTGATCTCCGACCAGCTGAGAGGCACCGTCGACATACCGTTCGAACCGGTCACGCCGATCTCGATCCAGCGGGTGATGATGTGCGGTACCAGCACCGGCGGCATCTGCACCGGCACCTTGTCTTTGCGCAGTTGGTCGAAGCGGGACAGCGCCGTCGCCAGATTGAACTTTTCGGCACGCGGCGAGCCCGTTGGCGGGCGCGGCGTGGCATGAAGCCACGCCAGGCGCTGTGCGTAGAGGATCAGGCCGCGGGCGACGCGGCCTTGGAGTTTCCCCAATCGGCCAGGTGCTTCGACACCTGGTTGGCGATGAAGCCGAGCTTGCGGTTACCGTAGATCGCGAGCGACAGCGCGCGACCGGTCTTGTTGCCGTCCGACAGGTTCTCGAACTCGATCGTGGCGTCCGCGAGATCCTCGGCGGTCTGCTCCAGACGCTCTTCGGCACTCATGGCCGTGCGCTTGCCGTCGTTGTCGTCCAGCCGCTTGAGAATGCGAGCGGTCTGCTTCGTCTCGATGTCGGCAAACGCCGCGCTGCCTGGGCTGTGCAGCCGGACGCGGACCGGCTTGCGGTCGGGGCCGTCGTACAACAGCTGGCCGTCTGCGCCCTTCAGGTGAAGGACGGTGCTGTCTGCGATCTCAAGGGTCGAAATATCCATGGTGATATACCTCGCGGGTGTAAGTGGCGCACCGACCCGCCCCGACACCCGCGACAGGCGGGACGAGCCGATGCAGAAGGGAGCCGGCGTCGCGGGCGCCGGTAGCTGGGTCAGGGGGTGCCAGGGTCCTTGATGACCGCGGTGTTGATCTCGATCGACGGCGTCGCGGTGATCACCGTGTTCGCCGCACCGATCGTCTCCGGGAAGCCGAAGACGCGCGCCTGGAAGAACCGCAGCGAGCCGTCCGGCTTGGTGATGCGGAAGGCATAGAGGGCGGTGTTGTCCGGCGCCGAGGCGGTCTGGATCAGCGCCTGACCCGCATCGGCGTCGTCGACCTTCATGTTCGGGCTCAGCTGCCCGTAGTTGGTCGGACCCTTGTACTTCTCGGTCGGGCCGTCGAGCGGCTGGAAGCTGACGACTTCGGTCGTCGCGCCGAAGCCGCCGATCGACTCGACGCCCGACACGGTCGTGTAGGTCAGCGCCTTGTAGGCAGCAGCAGTCTGTGCGGTCGGAATGCCCGCGGAAATGGCGAGTTTCGTACCCGCCGCGGTCGTGCTCATGGTGTGTTCTCCGGTTAAGGAGCCGGCAGGGCCGGCGGGTCAGTCCTGTCGCGGGCAGGAAAGCGGGTTAGCCGAGGGCGGCGTCGAGGGCGGCCTTTTCGGCCTCCGCAGGCGACTTGGGCTTCTCGGTCGAAGCGAGGCCAGCGGCACGATAATTGCCAAGCTCGCCGTCGGACACGTCGGTCAGGGCATCGCCGCGGCTGAAGAACCGGGTCGTACCCGCGTCCTTGAAATCGCGCGTCGCATAATGCGTGGTGGGGGCAGCAGCGGCCGGCTTGGCGGAGGTCTTCGTCGACATGATTTTCTCCTCAGGCGGGTGCGTCGTAGGTGACGGTGAAATCCTGATTGCGTTCGAAGCTGTCGCCCGGCCCATTCAGTTCGGGGCCGGCGCCGGCGGTCAGGATCGAGATGTTGCGGGCATCGTCCATGGCGGGGATTGTGAGGCCAGCCCGGCCGGCAGATCGTAGCAGCTTCATGACCGCCACTCTGTCGGCGTAGCTGGCCGCGCGCACCGTGCAGGACACTCGCTCGGATGTCCGAACCATCGTCTCGGCTGCGAGAGTCTGCCGATCAATGATGCTGATCGACCGTACCAGCACTACAGGCAGCGGCTGATTATCATCCAGTCGCCCACCCTTGATTGCCTCGGGTTCGACAACCTCCGTCAGCGCGGCGTTCGTGCGCAACACCTCGCCAAGGATCTCCGCTCCGGTCATTCGCTTTCACCCTCCGGAACGGCGCTGGCGCGGCGGACACCCGCGGTGATGAAGCTCTGTGCTGCGTCAAAGGCTTCTCGCGCCTTCACGTCGCGCGCGGGCCTCAGCCACGGATGCTCCGTCGCGCCGGGATGCCAGACAGTAGTGCCGACCGGCTTGCCGTTGATGATGAGCGTCCGGCCGGGACCGTCACGGCCTTCTTTCGCCGCTTCGGTGTCAAGGTTGTTGATGCGCTGCGCGGTGCGCCCGCCGGCATGTGCCGGGTCGACGCTGATGAAGTGGGCGCTGGTCCCATATTCCAGCCAGGCACCGAGCGATCGTGGCCAGCCTTCCTTGACCGTCACCTTGGCAACGACGATGTCACCGCGCTCCTTCGAGCGACCGACAATCACGCCGTCCCGAACCTGGTCCGATGGGACGCGCTGCTTTGCCTCGTCGGCGATCACCACCGCGCCAGCGCGCGCCGCACCGCGCAGGATGCGCCGGAGCTTGGCGGGAACCTCGGCCCGGCGCCGCGCTTCCGCCTCGCGCCCCTTGAGCGTCGGCATCAGGCGCCGTTCCCGGCAACGCTGAAATCCTCCACCATGAACTCGATACCCTCGCGGAAACCGACCTCTGCTGGACCTGCGATGATCTGCATCACGCGATTACCCATGACGAACCGCATGCTGCTGTCGATATCCGTGCGAAAGCGCATGCGGACGCGAGCCGGACGCGTCTCGATACTGATGCCCTCGCCCAGCTGCTCGGCACGGCTGGGCAGGACATCAAGAACGCTCGCCCATACCTCAGCAACTAAAGCCCAGCTGCCAGAGCCGGCCCCGCTGAAACTCGTATTCTTGACCTTACGTTCAATCCGCACGCGGCGGTTCAACTGGCCTGGTGAAAGCAGTGCCATCAGATCCGCTCCAGCCGCAGTTGGCGCACAATAGTCGCGACGCCAATCGGGATTTCAACGGCGGCAGCGCGGGCACCGCTCTCAACAGCGAGGCGATTGGTATACCAGTGCGCGATCAGCAGGTGCATCGCCTGCTTGGCGCGGACCGGAACCTCGTCCGGCGTCTCATACCCGGCGATGACGTCGATCTCGACCGGAGGTGTCGCGGCATAATGCTGCATGCCGGGCGATACGGGTGCGTACATCCCGGCCCAGTTCCAGCTGGTAGGGATGACCCGCACAGGCCGACGGGAGAAACTGACGGCCCAAGCGAGCGCCGACAGCGGGACGTAGCCGGTCGCCGTCGGCACCCGGATAGCCGCGATGCTGGCGACGGGCCAGGACGCAAGGTCGATCCAGCGGCCCAGCTCGCGCGCGGTCTCCGTGATCGCCCGACGCGTCAGGACGAGGCCGGTCGCCTCTTCGACGAACTCGCGCGCCGCGACGATCAGGCCGCCGAGCAACCCATCCTCGCCGTCAGTGTCGACACGCAGGTTCCCCTTGACCTCTTCAAGGGTCAGGGGTTCCTGCGGGACGGGCGCGCTCGCCATTTCGGTTACGCCTCGGACGAGGCGGCCTTCTGCCGCTCCAGCATCTGCGCGACAGCTTCCGGGCCGGTGAGCGTCGGATCGTTCATGTCGATCGCGTTCTGCTGAACGGTCGTGCCCGCGCGCGGATTGTTGTCGATCGCCGGATGCGACGGGTCGACGCCCGGCACGATCTGAACCGGCGCGCCGCTAGTGCTGAACGCCTCGGCGGGGGCGATATTCGCCGGCCCCGACGTGTCGAGATCGGCAGCGACCGCAGCGTTCGCGGCGGTTTCGGTGGTCTTCTTCTCAGCCATGGTGATGCTCCTGGGTTGACCGAAACCCCGCCGCGGCGAGGCTTCGATCAACCGGGCCAGCGTGGGCCGGCCCGGCGATCGTGAGGTTAGGGGTTCGCGGTGGCACTGATGACAAGCGCCTTCATGGCGTCCGGGTTCTTCACGCCGCCGCCGACGCGCTTCGTGCAGTAGAAGCTGATGAACGGCTTGTTGGTGTACGGATCACGCAGGACACGGAAGCCGATCCGGTCGATGACCAGATAGGTCTCCTTCATGTCGCCGAAGAGGATCGGCACGTTGCCGGCCGCGACGTCGGGCATGTCAGGCACGTCGACGATCGAGGCGCCGAGCAGCGTCGAGGGCTGACCGACCTGATACGACGGCTGCCACAGATAGCGCTTCTGGCTGTCCTGGAGCAGGCGGACCTTGCCCATCGTCTTGCGGTTCATGAACCACTTGGCGTTGGGCGAGTACATCGCCGGCAGGTCATAGACGATGTTCGAGACCTGATCGGCGGTGAGGTCTGCCGCCAAGCCGCTGTTGCGGGTCAGGATGGCGCCCCAGGGGTGGCGTGCCGCCGCCGAACCGCCGGTGACATAGGCGAGGATGCCGTACGGCTTGTTCGAACCGTCACCGGCGACGAAGGCAATGCCTTCCTGCCGGCTGAACTCGGTCTCGATCTCGCCGGTGAGCCACGACTCCATGTCGATTTCGCTATCGTCCAGCAGATCCTGCGACGCCGCGGCGTTCGCGTAGAGCTCCCCGGGCACGAACGGCAGCGCCGTGAACGACGGCGTCGAGGTGGCAGGCCGCGACGCGGTCTCGCCGACCCAGCCGGAGCCAAGCTGGCGATCGGTGAACAGCTTGATGAAGCCCGCCTTGCTGATCGACTGAACCGTCGCCTCGGCACGCAGCGGCGAGATCAGCTTCAGCCGTTCGGTAATCGTGCGATCCCATTCGATCGGAGCGGTCAGACCGCCGTCCGCAGTCGAGCCGACCGACATCGCCGCGCGCGGGCCGGCGAACTGCTGCGACTTGACCTTCTCTTCCTGCTCGCGCGAGCCGTCGCGCAGGTAAGAGCCATAGAGGTCGAAATAGCCCTGATCCTGGACCTTGCGACCGCCGTGCGTCTGCGCGGTAGCCGCCGCCAGCGCCTGGTCGTTGATCGCCTTTTCCAGGTCGGCAAGCGACTCGTTGATCTTGGCGAGCTTGTCCGTCGTGACGACGTCCGTCTTGCCGGCCTTGATCTCCTCGATCTGGGCAGCATGCGTTGCCTTGAACTCTTCGAAGGCCGTGTTCAGGCCGGCGAAGAGCGCCTTGGGATCGGTCGGCGCTTCGGCGAACACCGGACTGACGAGCGCGCGGGGCGTCGGCGGAACGGTGATCTCGACGAAGCCCTTGCGGGCAGGGGCCGGGTCGACCTCGAAATCGCCCATGTCGAGAACGGGCGCGGTCAGCGTGAGAGGCGACTTGCGCGCCTTCAGGGCGCGGAACGGGTGGGCGAACACCGTCGCCACCGCCGCGAGGGCGGAGCGGGAATGCATTTTCATAAGGGAGCTCCTAGCTCTTCAGGGTGGTCAGCATGGCGCCCAGCACGGCCGCCAGCTCGGGATCGCCGCCAGCGCCAGGCGTGTCGGCTACAGGGGCAGCGCCGGGCGTGCCCTTGATCTTCTGGATGTGTTCGCGCGCCTGCGTGCGGGTGTAGCCACCCGCCACAAGGCGCAGCTCCATGGCGGTGATCGCCGCGCGCTCACGGTCGGCGGCCTTCGCCTTCTCTTCGCGCTTGGTCTGATCGGCCGGGAGCAACGCGTCGGCGAAGCCGCGATCGATGGCGGTGGCGCCCGACATGTACGTCTCGGCGTCCATCCACTTCTGGCATTCGGCGAGCGGCTGGCCCGAGACATTGGCGTAGACCTGCGCCATGGCGAGATCGAACGGCTCGAGGAAACTCGCGACTTCCTGGAAGTCGTGCCGGTTGCCGACCGCGCCGCACCAGCAATTATGGATCATCAGGAACGCCGCGGCGCCGATCTCGATCGTGTTGCCGGCCATGGCGATCACCGACGCCGCCGACGCGGCCATCCCCATGATCTTGACCGTGATGGCCTGGGGATGTTCGCGCAGGACATTGTAGATGGCGAAGCCCTCGAACACGTCCCCGCCGCCCGAGTTGATCTGCACCTCGATCGGCCGGTCACCGATCGCGCGGAGTTGCGCGGCGACGCCCTTTGCCGTCACGCCGCCGCCAGTCCAGAAATCCTCGCCGATGTCACCGAACATGGTGATGACGTTGTCACCGGTCGCGAGCGCACGGACACCGGCGGCATCCTCCGACCAGCGGTCGATCACGCTCGACTTGGTGAACGCGGAGACGCGGCGATCGGCGGGGACGGGCAGCGCGGACGGACGCTCGCGCCCGTTGACGCGTCCGACGATCGCCCGCGGTTGCCCGGTCGGCGTCGGAAGTGCGGCCGCGGCGCCGGGCAGCGGGCGGCCGTTGATCGTCTTCACCGACGCTGGCCGCGCCGGCGCCTGGGGCTTGTCGCTCATTTCGTGGGGCCTTTCGGGTCGGCAGGCGCTGGCGCGGGGATTGCCTTCGCGCCGGCGGGCAGCACATCGGCGCCGTCCATCCGGTTCTGGTCGAACATCTTGCGAACTTCGTTCTGCGTCATCCACGGGTTCTGGTTGCCCAGAGCCTTCGAGAAGAAGTCTGCCTGATCCTTGAGCGAGCCGCGCAGCAGGGCGCCGTCGTTGAACTTTACGTAGAGGACGCCGAGATCCTTGTCGTCGAGCGTCCGTTCGATCGCCTGCTCCCACGCGACGAACCACGCGAGCAGGCAGTAGGTGACGAAGAACTGGCCGAGCATCTCGACGCCCGATCCCCAGCTGGTCTCATCGAACATCAGCAGCGGGCGCGGCACGCCGGTGAAGCGGGAGATTTCCTCCGCCTGACGCGCGCGGGTTTCGAGGTGCTGCGTGTCCTTCGCGTCGCCGCCGAGCTGGCTGGCCTTGGTACCCTCTTCGAGGATCATCCACTTGCCCGCGTTCTCGGCGGATGCGTAGCGCTCTTCCAGGCTCTCACGCAGTCGCTCGTACGCGGTGTCGGACAGGGCCGTCGGCACCTCCAGCGCGCCGCCTGCCATAACACCCTGACCGAACAGCCGCCCCGCCGCGCGCTCGGCCTGCACCGCGACGCCGATCGCCTGGGCGGCGACATCGAGAAGCGAAATGCCGCGCAGACCGTCGAGGGTAATCATCGAGCGGAAGTGGAAGACGTCGCGGGCGCTCAGCATCTGCTGGCCGCCGGGCGCATTGTACCGGAAGGTCAGTTCGCCCGCGTCGTTGAGGAGCGGCTGGCAGCTTCCGCGCTTCATCGGAATGAGCCCGACGACCTTGCCGCCGACACCGCGCGCGATCCGCGCATAGGCGTTGCCGTCGAGCAGCACGTTCGTCTGCATCTGCGTCTTGAACTCGAGCGGCGTCTGGTAGCCGTTAGGTTTTAGCTTCAGCACCCGGCGCAACGGGTGGTCGATCGCTTCCTCGGTGTCGCCGTTCGGCAGTCGACGCATCAGCGTTGTCGGCAGCATGCCGACGGACGACGCAATGAGGTTCGTCGCGCGGAAGAACGTCGAATTGCGCATCGCCACATGCTGGCCGACGCCAATGCCCGCGGTCGTCTGGCGGCCAGCGCCCATGAACTCGGCGAGCCGGGGATCGCGGGTGTCCTCGAAGACGAACCCTTCCGAAAGGGGGTTGTCCTGGTAGGCCCAGCTGGCGTGCGGGATCGTTACGCCAGCTGCCGACGATCGTCGGAAACCGGCCGCCCGGCGATAGTCGTCAGGCGACATCGCACCTCCTTCAGATCATGCGGATGCCGCGGCTTTCGTAGACCGACTTCTTCTTCGGCTTGGCCGCGGCGGTGGCGGCGCCAACCGCCATGGCGATCGTCACCATGCCGTCGATGCGACCGCGCGACTTCTTCTTGTTGAACATGCGGTTTCCAAGCCCATCCGGCTCGATCAGCGCATTAGCTGCGCATGAATAGGTGACCGGCGAGTCGTCGACCAACAGCTTGCCATCAAGAATGTGGTCTTCGGTGCGGGTGATCGAGTGAGGCATGCAGAGTTGCCGGTCCTCGAACATGATCTTCTGGCCCTGCGCGTGCTTTACGATCTTCAACCCGCGGCCTTCGGGCTTGCCCGGCCCTTCCCATAGCCACCACTGGAGCCCCACTTCATCGCAGGCGTCGGTGAACGACGACAGGAATGCCGGATCGACGACAAGCGCCTCGACCTCGTGCTCGGCAAGCTGTTGCTGCACCTGGGTGGCGACGAATGTGTAATCGATCGTCGCACCTGGGGTGGCGGTCAAATACTTGTCCTCGACCCAATCAAGATAGGGCGCCTTGTCCGCGTCCGCCCGCTCCTCCAGCCCCTCTCGAGCCGTCCAGTACCAGGTCTTCACCGCGATCAGATCGTCAGGAAGCTCCCAGGCCTGCGAAAGGGCGGTAAGGTCGTTCTTCTGCGCCAAGTCGAGCGACAGCCACGATTTGCGGCCCCGCATCGCGCGCGCATCGACGACGCCCTGGACCGCCGACCACTTCTCCTCGCTGATCCAGAAGTCCGCCGCCGCGCTGTCGATGCCGAAGTACAGGCGCTTGACGCTCGATTTCGTCGATGGCCGCAGCTTGGCCGAATTGACCGTCTCGCGGATGTTCTCGATCGGGAACGTCTCGCCAAGCGCGGGCAACGACTTCTGCCAGGCACGCTCGTTCTCGAAGATGGTGTCGCGGTCGCCCTTATCGATGCGGGCGATGAACGCGAAGGCGGTGTCGTCCTTGGCCTCGCCCTTCACGATGGCCTGATAGGTGTCCGAATAGGAGGTGCCGACATGCTGCGTTGAACGTGCCGGCGTGTTGGTGCCGAGCAGCATCAGCGCGTTGCCCGCGACCTTGTCGATCGCAGCTTTCCACGTCAGCAGCGCCGACTCCGATTTCAACTCGTGGATCTCGTCGGCGGCGACGAGCGACGGTCGGGGACCGGACTGACTTTCGCCGCTCGCGATCGGCATGAAGAACGAGCCGCTGTCGGGGTGCTCGATCTTCCAGGCATTCTCCAGCTCGCCCCGGATGATGACTTCGCCCAGACCCTCCAGGCTCTCACCATCCTCGCCGCCGGGCACGTCGGCGCGGCACATTGCGACTGCATCGCGGAACAGGACGTTCGCGGTCGCCTTGTCCTCGCCGATCGCATAGCACTGCGCGCGCGGGATGTCGCACCAGCCCATGATGTAGACGCCGATTGCGCCCATCAGTGGCGACTTGGCCTGACCCTTCCCCGTTTCCAGCCAGCCTGTGCGATACCGCCAACGGTTCGTGGCGGTGCGCCAGCCGAACAGGTTGCCGCCGCAGAAGGTGTGATATTCCAGCGGATAGAACGGTTCGCCGGCGGCAGGCCCGTCGGTCACCTGAAATACTGACGGCAGAAAATTCAGGAAATGCGCCGCCGCCTCGGGGCGCCAGAAGAGGCCGCGACGTTCGCCATCCCTCAGATCGCGCAGGTGCCGTTCGGCAGCATACCGGACTAGGTCGCCGCAGGTGAACAGCTTGCCGTCGACCGCCGCTTTCGCCCAGGCCGTCGTCGGATCGGGGTCCGACAGGAAACGGTTAGCCACGGTTCTTCAGGTAGCCGCCGCCGGCCTGTTGCCGTTTCACCTTCTTCTCGACCTTGGCCCCGGTACCGCGCTCACGCGGGCTGATGCACAGCGACTTCTCCAGTGCCGCCGCTTGACTGTCGGCATTCGACATCGTCGTCCACCACGGATTGTAGGTTGGCACGCCGGTCTTCTTCGCCTTGATGACCGGGCCGGATTTCAGGACCTCCTTGGCGCTGATGTCGTACGTGACATAAGCGACGACGAGGCGCTTGATCGAATGCGAGTTCGCCACCGCGAGCTTCTCGGCGCCGCGAAGCTCGCTGATGATGGACTTCCAGTAGGCGGATGCCGCTTCGCGATCTGGCGCTCGTCCGAAGATGAGCCGCCAATTAGGCTCAGGCGGCACGCCATCGCCGCCGTCGATCTCGACGAGGTTGGTCATGAAGCCTCCGCGGCGGATTGGCCGAAACCCTCCCCCCTAAAAATTACATCTCGGTGCGTACGGAGGGCGGGGTCGGTACTGGAGATCGGACCATTCCAGACTTTTGACCGGGGGTGGGTCACGTCCGATGCGGACGGTTCCATGGATGGTCAGTCGCGGTCGGCCGTCCCGCGCGGTCGACACCGCCGCGAGGCCGCGCGCTTTGCCCCTTGTCGGCGAGCGTCTTCGCGTCCGAGCAGGGCTTGCACAGCAGCTGGTAATTGGAACGTGCACCCGTGCCGCCGCTTGCCAGCGGCTTGATGTGGTCGGCGATGGTGCCTGCGGTGCTGCGCCCCTGCCGCGTGCATTCCTCGCAGAGGATGACGGTTGCGATCAGGTGGGCGCGCATCTTGTCGTGAGCGGTGCCGTAGCCGCGCTGGTGGCGGCTGGTTGTAGGCCAAGCTATAAGACCTCCGCTCCCAGTTGTGTGCGGAATAAGGTGGTGCAAGGATCGCTACTTTGCCGGGGAGAGAGCGATGGCGAGGCGAGAGATCGAGCGATTCGAAGCCGTGAGCGACAGCGGTGTGCGCTACACCGTGGTGTTACTCGCCGAGCAGAAGTTGTTTCAGCCCCTCGCCGGCCCTCCGCAGTGGCTGGACGGCTCCACCAGCTACGAGCTTCTCAACGGCGGACACGTAAATAGAAAGGACGCCGTGACGTTCGAGATCTTCGATACTGAGGAAATCATTCGGAAGGTCGGCTAGCGCTACCTTCTGCCAGTAGCGTGTGCCGTCTCGGGTGTAGAAGGCGCAGGCAAGGTGCGTCTCGCTATACGCCTCAACGAGCACCTGATCGGCCGGAACGCGGATCAGGGGAGACAGCTGCGGCGCGTCGAACATGCTGACCTCCTGAACCGCCATCCGGCTCGGCGGGACCGTGGGGCCTCCGGTCGGGATCGAACCGACGACCTGTCGCTTACAAGACGGCTGCTCTACCATCTGAGCTACAAAGGCGGGAGAACTGGCAACAAAAAGCCCGAGACCGTTTCCGGCTCGGGCGCAACTTTTGACCATGGACACCCTCTCACATCTACTGCCCCGCGTCAACGTCGATCAGGGGCCTCGGGCGGCGCTATCGATAGGGCTCGACTGCGGATGATTTCTGCAATTTCACCCCACTGCTTGAACCGGCCGCCCTCGTCGATAAAGGCGGGGTCAACGCTGGGCGCCGCCGCATTGACGATCAAATTCAACGCCATCTCCGCCTCGCTCGGCGGCGCGATCGGCTGCGCCGCGGGCGCTGGCTTTACGATGGGTCGCGCGGTGGTGACGTGCGGAGAATGTGCCTCCACCAGCCGCGCCAAGCCGACATCGAACTCGTCGGCGATGATCTGCCGATGTCGTCCGCTGATCGGCACGACCTTGTCGACATACCGCAGCTTCTCGCCCTTCCGATTGCGCGGACGGCGGCGCTCCTGCTCGATGTACGGTACGACGCGACTGCCGAAGCGGGCGATGGCCACAGCAGAGAAGGACTGATCTTCAAGCGCCACCGCCCTCATGGTTGTCAGCGTGTGACCCAGCCGCCGTTCCAGGCTGTCGAGCACCGTGCCGCCGGATAGAAACTCAAGGGGAATATCGCTGATGCTGTATGGGAGGCATAGAGGCAGGCCGCCCCCCCGACCCTCGTCGTTCAGCGTGCAGCGCGTCGGCGACGAGTCCTGAGCCTCAAACACGGCTCGGTAAAAGCGTAGGGCAGCAATCCCAGCGGCGCTGATGCCGTGTGTCTTGGCCAGCTTCTCGAACAGTGGCTGACGCTGATATGCCGCAGCACCGACAATGCCCTTGTCGATCTTTCCGCCACCTCGTTCATAATCGACCTTGGCGCGTTGCTCGGGCGTCGGCCCGAGACGCGGTTCGGCGGGCTTGTTTCCGACGTGGATCACATCGCGCTTGCGACTCATGGCGACCGCTGACGCCAGCGACTGCTTGAGCGTACGGGGCTGGACTTCCGGAGGCGCGGAAGTGGTGTCGATCTTCTGGTGCATCATGTCGCCTGTCCCCGGTACGGCCGCCGCCCGGGGGGAGCAGCGACCGTAACCGGCTCATGCATGGACGGCGAATGTTCGCCTAGTTGCCATTCCGTTCCGCTATGCGGCGATTGGAGCGATGACGCGCCAGCCGCTGCGCTGGAGCAGCGCAACTGCCGCTTCTACATCCCCCGGCACCGCCAGCCCGTCTCTGTGCCGCACCAGTCGACCTGCCGAGATCAGCCGACCAACAGCGCGACTGACTGCCGTCTTTGATCCCGCACCAACCTCAATCATGATCTCGCGCAGGCTCGGGCCGCGATCGTATGTCAGGCGGAAGGCGCGGACGAACGACACGATCTTCACGTCGGCGCGGATGGCGAGGGGAAGGGCAGTGCTCATAGCCGGCAGGGAGAATCCGGCGCGGTAAAGCCTGTGGCGCGGCCCTCGGTTTTTGCTCGTTCCAGACGCGCCAGTGCGGCATTATCGGCGGCGAATTGCGCGCGGGCGGCCGCATCTTGCCGTCGCCGTTGGCGCGTAGCTGTGGCCGCAGGGTCGGCGAGAGCAGCCGCCATGCTTCCCAGCCGCTCTATGTGCCTGTTCCGCTCGTCGACCAACGGCTCTGCGAATTGCCTGATTTCCCCCACAGAGGGGATGAAGCCATGCCGACTTTTCCGGATCGCTTCGTCAACGGCATAGGCCACGATGTCATGGGGCAGGTCGCTGAGCAGGCTGGCTGTCTCCGCCATCCATACCGCCAATGACCTCGGATCGGCGGCGCGCGACGCCATGAACATCGTCCAAAGGATCGTCAGGCGGTCCGCCAGCCAGTTGCCCGGCGGCGGTGTCTTTGCAGCCTGCAAGGCATGGTGCTCAGCGGCGACCATCTGTTCGACCCCGTTGCGTGCAGCGATGTCTAGCGCCCGCTCCACGGTCCAGGCGGGACCGCCGTCATAGACAAACGAGCTATCGGCCAATGCCGAGGAGAGATCGGGCTTCAACGAGCGCATCAATGGGGCTGGCGGGAATGCGCGGTCGCCCGCTGACATTCGCTGGAGATCGTTCATCGTAGTTCCCTTCCATGACCTTGAGCAAATTTGCCGGCTTCAGCAGCCAGTCGATTTCGGCGACGAAGCCGCTTCGCGCGGTATCGCCGCGGAGGAAGGGGGATCCGCGAATGCGGGCGAGGACTTCGTGCCATCGCTCGATTCCGCCGATCTCGCGGAGGCGGCTGGCGAGGGCACCGCGCCGGGCTTGCGACAGCACCAGCGGCCGAGCGCCCAGCACGAGTTCGAACCGGCAAGCCTGGTAGGCGGAGAACGCTTCGCCGACCTCGTCGGGCGCCGGCGAACCAACGGAAGAACGCACTGTCATAGCCATGCTCCGCCGCGAGGCGGCGGGCTCTGGTCGATCGCTGATCGACGACTCCGAAGGAGTATCTTCCTTCTTTCCTTCTTTCCCTTTTTCCCTTCTTTGTTCTGTGTCCCGTCGCTGTCCTGCGAGTGTCCAGCCGGATGTCTCGCGCGGTGTCCTGCCGGCGTCCTGTGAAGGCTGAAAATCGTCGTAATTACATATGGTTATGACGGTCACGCCTGTCTCGGAGTGCGTCTGTATCATCGTCTCGGATTTGAGACGCGCGAGCAACCGCTCAACCCAGCCTTTCGGCCGATCCAGGGCCTCTGCGAGATCGCGCACAGACACCGCCAGCTGACCGCGCTCAAGGCGAACGGCCATGCCCTTGTAGCGCACTCGCACCGGCTGCCAGGATGCGCGCAGACACATCCAAGCGAACCCCATGGCCTCGCCATCGTTGCGAAAGGCGGGATGGCCAAGAAGCCGGCGGTGAACGTGGATGTAGCCGCCCTCGCTCATAGGCCACCGCCGGTGCGAAAGAAATCGTCAGGACGGACTGCTTGCCGCGATCCGAAATAATGGCACTTGCGCGAGCCTATCGCGCCTTGTCGAAGCTTGGCGCCGATAATCTCGATCCGGTCGCGCTCGGCCGCCATGTCGAGCTCCCACTGATCGCGGCCCTTGTCGCCCGGCCGTGGCTCTGCCCGCTCCAAATAATACTGGGCTCGGTAGACGAATAGAACGGCATCGGCGTCCTGCTCGAGGCTGCCGCTGTCGCGCAGGTCGGATAGTTGAGGGCGCTTATCCTCGCGCTGCTCAACGGCACGGCTCAGCTGCGATAGCGCAAGCATTGCGACGCCCGTCGACATCGCCGCGCGCTTGAGCGCCCGGCTGATGTCGCTGATCTCCTGCTCGCGGTTTCCGCGCGCAGTGGGCGGGTCGAGCAAGCCGACGTAATCGACGATTACCAGGTCGAGTGAAAAGCCGCGTCGCGCCATGCTGCGCTTGTGCCGCCGGATCATGCCGGCGATGCGTGCGGCATTGATTGTGTTCGGCTCCTCGAACTCGAGCGGAAGCGTTGAGGCGTATCCCTCTATCTCGGCCACCAGTCGGTGATCCGCCGCCGTCAGCCGACCCTTCTTGATGTCGTCCATGGACGCGGATGAGCCGGCCTCGAAGAGCATGTCCGCCAGCATGCGAAGGCCGATCGGCAGAACCTTCATCTCGCGCGAGATGAACAGCACGCCGTGGCCCGCCGCTGCGGCGCCGCGAGCTACCCGCAAGGCAAGCGCGGTTTTGCCCATAGAAGGCCGCCCTGCTAGGTAGATTAGGTCACCAGCGGGCAGGCCGCCTCCGACGACGTCGTTCCATTCTGGCAGGCCCTTCACCTGGACGCCAAGCGTGGCGCGGCCTTCGGCGACGTCACGCGACGCGCGCGCGGCCATTCCAATCGCCGAAGCGAAGCTGATGGATGCCGCCGCCTCGCCCCCCGATTCGACTGCGGTTGCGAGCATGGCTTCGGCCTGCTCAATGCGCGCCGCAGGATTGACCTCGCCCGCGGTATCGAGCGCCGCCTCGGTGATTGCCCGACCGGCATCTGCCAGCGCACGCAACTTCGCGAGATCTACGATCTGCTTTGCGAACTGGCGCGCGCCGATCAGCGCCGCTCCCGAACTGGTCAACTCGGCGAGATACCGAACCCCGCCCAGTTCATCGATCGAAGCATCGCGCTCAAACATCGGCCGGAGCGTGACGGGGTTCGCCGCCGCCCCATCGCGGTGCGCCGCCGCTATCGCGTCGAAGATGCGCCCGTGAAGCGGCTCATAGAAATGCGCCGCCGATAATTCGTCGATCGTGTCGATCAGACGGTTGTCAATCATGAGCGCGCCTAGCAACGCGGCCTCGGCCTCGACGTTACGCGGCATCTCAAGCAGGCTTGGCGCCCCATAATAAGGCGAACGATTCACAGGCGGCCGCCTGACCGCCGCATTCGCTGCGGCGCTGCATTTCCCCCGATCATGCGGTCACGCCCCAGACGCTTTGCCGCGAACTCCATCTGGGGCGAAGAGCTCCAGTGGGAGAAAGGTGCCCCGCGCCTCTGCTGCCTGTTGAATGCGAGCCCAATAGCGCGGAGGTATGAAGCCGGCTCGGTTGCGCCATTGGCGGACAGTTACGTCGGATTCGCCGATATCCACGGCTAAGGCTCTGGCCGTAGGCCAAACGGCGAAAATTGTCTCGATCCCGGACATGCGTTAACAATACACAGTGTATCGCGAGACTGCAATACCTGTTGTATCATGCGCTACAAAGGGGATCGAAAGTGACTGATAATGTGACCGCGGAGCCTGCTGCGCGTCTCCGCGAGGCGCGCATCGGGGCTGGCTTCGAAAGCGCGGCCTCCGCCGCCCGCGCGAATGGGTGGGCGGATGGCGCTTATCGGCATCATGAGAACGGTACCCGCAACATGCCGCCGAAGGTCGCTGCCGCGTACGCAAAAGCATATGGCGTTTCAATTGGCTGGCTATTGGGAGATGGCCCGCAGCGTAGTTACGCCGAAGAACTCCAAGGGTCGATGTACACAGATCGAGAAATCGAAGGCGCTAACGAGTATAGCAATCGTGCCAAAGCCGCTTTCGGCGCGGTGATGGTGCCGATTGCGGATCTTTCGCAGGTGGGCCGGGACGAGATTGATGCATGGGAAGACGATAGGGTTGCTAGCGATACATCGTTCTTCGCCATCGACGAATCATTGTTAGAGGCTGTAGCTCCCGGCCGGTCGTCTACGCCATTTACGTTCATGGTTATCCGCATCGATACCCCGACGGGAAATCATGCCTTTTCGGAAGGAGACGTCCTGATCGTCGATAGAGCGGCTTCGCAATTTCGGCGCCAGGGAGCTCTGATGCTATATGTATACTCAGGCTTTCCAAGCGTACACACCATCTTCCGCCATCCAGACGATACCTATGAGCTGCTTGGTGTCGGTGACGCGGGCAGCTCCATAAGGGTAGCTCGAAACGACGTTGCCATATGGGGGCAGGTCATTTGGGCCATCAAGCGGACCTAGGCGCTACAACGAGTATTGACATGAACGATACAACGAGTATTGGTTAACGCATCAGCTGACTTGATGCGCTCCGGCCCCTCACGTCCGCTGACGCTGATGAAGCAGTAGCGGTCGCAAGGGTAAGCCGGGCACAGCCCAACCTCTCAAGCGACAGGCCATCTGCTGGGGCAGCGATCGTTGCACTCAGTCGAGGGAGGTTGGCCCATGGCCGCCGAAGCACAACGCGCGACCCGTTCGCGTGATCAGGGAAGCTTTGCCCAGCGTCCTCCGAGGATGCCGGTGCCCAAGGACAGTTTCGCCGCCACGTTCAGCCTCTCGCGCCGCCGCGGTGTCGATTGGGTCTGTCCATCCTTCGCCGAGATGGACGATGCGACAGAGGAATTGCTGGACCGGCTCGACCGGATTAGCGCTGGCATCGCGGCGGTCGCTCAGAACGCAGCCGACGATCTTGAGCGGACCGACGGGACGACGGCGTATTCGCGTGCCTTGGAGCAGTACTTGCTGCTGGAGGGCGTTCGCGATCAGATGCTCTCTATTCGTCTGATCGCCCACGGGATCAACGAGCGCGCATATCGCGCTTCGGTGTCGGCATGACTGCGGCCCTTGTTGTGCCGACGTTTGACCCAGACGGCGATGACGTCGAAATCCTCCGCGCGATTGCGACCTGGTTCAGCACCCGCGCAGCGGGATACGAGCGGGACATGCGGAAGCAGCGTGATCCGCTGGCCGACGACCGCGACCAACACGTCTTGGAGGACGTCGAGCACACGATTTTCGGGAACTACGCCCTCTCACCATCGGGGGTAGCAGCGCAGCTGACTGCAATCATTCCCGCGATTAGCGATGGGCGCGACGTCGATCGCGTGCTGGTCGAAAGCGGGCCTACTGCGCTGCTCCATCCAGCGATTGATGCTGGGTTCGCTGTTGAGGCGATCGCGCGGGCGATCACCGAATTGATCGACATCCAGTGGGAGCAGATTTTCAGCCGCTACCAGCACTCGGCTCGGGTACGGTCACTGATCACGGACCAGGAGCCACGCGGGATCAATGGTGCGGCGCAGGCCGCGGAGGATCTGCTCGCAGATCATTCCGCGATCGTAACCCAGCTTATCCGCACCTTGGTCCCGGATCAGGAGTCGTACGCCACGAAAGCTCGCATCGTCCTGGTTGAAGGGCTGATGCAGGAGGCCGGAATCTGGCTGGTCCGTGACGCCAATCACCTCATCGGGCGCTACGCCCATCGACCTGCGGAGATGGCCGCATGAACGCCGCATTTCCCACGCCCGCCGCCGGTGATCGCATCGGCATGGATCGCCTTATCCTGCCACCGATCGAGAGTTCGTTCTCGCCTGACATGGCGGACCTTTACGCCGAATATCATGCCGCTTGGTTGGATGGCACCATCGACCCGTGCCCTATCGTCCGGCAAATTGCGGCGGCCGATCCGGTCACCATCGCCGATGTCGCGGCAAAGATGCTGGTCGGCCTGCACTACCTGCACCCCGTTGTGCAGGGTGGCCAACTGGCGATCGAAAGCTCGGAGTTCGCAACCAACGCCGCCGGGGAAGCGCTGTGCGCTGTGTTCGGCGACTTGGTCGCACTGGCAGGCGCCGATTTTGCGGCACCAGGTATCGTCGCGTGGAATGTGGCTGAGAACCGCTTCCACGACGCTGTGGCCCGTGTCGATGCCCTTCCCATGCCGTTCAGCGATGCGGAACTGAGCAAGCTCGTAGAGGCCAGCACCGAAGCGCTGGACCACTGGCTGGAGATGTCGCCGCCTAGCCCTCGGCACGCGCTGGAGAGGCTCGCGACCGTCGTCGCCTACGAAGCGGACAGCCTCGGCAACACCGGCACCGACATAGTGCCTTTGGTCGCCGAGACCTGCCGCATGTTCGGCGTCGAAGCCCGGGAGGCCGACCATGTCGAGTGAACCGGGAATGCGGTGCGCCAACTGCTTCTTCTGGGATAACGAGGTGCCGGTGCTGGCGAACGGCACGCGCCGCCCCCGAGGTGCCGATCCGCAGCTTGGCACCTGCCACGCCCGACCGCCGGAGGCGACGCGCAGCGCGGGCTTTCCGATGCCGCTCTTTCCCGAAACCCATGCGGACCGCTTTTGCGGCTCATGGCAGCCGTGCGGCCAGGCGGGAGGCCCGGACGATGGCGAGCGCGCCACAGACAACGTCATTCCGATTGGGAGGGCTTCGGCATGATCTCCGACGTGAACGATGCGGCGCTGGTCGCCGCTTGGATCAGCATGCGGGAAGCGATGGCCGAACTGCGCGCGAACGGCGTGGCGGCGACTGAGGAACAAGACGCACCAGCCAACGCAAAATATGAGGCCGCCGACGACGTGATCTTCGATACGCCAGCCAGTGGCGGGGCCGGCGCCCGTGTGAAGTTAAGCCGAGCGTTGATGATTATGAACCACGACGGGTGGGTTTGGGACGCTCTAATGGACGGCGATACGGCCGTCCTAGTCACCCGCGCCGCCGAGCTCGACGGACCGGAGCGGCTCGTGGTTATGGCGATCGCGGCGCTGCCAGTTGGGATTGACCCGCAAGGGCGTCTGGCTCGAGGGCTGCGGCTGTGACCCCCGGTGTGCCCCGTTTTGATGGGCGACAGGAACAAGCACGCGCGGCTAAGGGGCGCGCCGCGTGACCGCCGCTGGCTATCACAGGGCGTGCAAGGGCAAGCGGGCGTTCGTCGATCAGGCGACCGCGGAACGGCACAGCCCTCGCCGGGCGGCATCCTATCAATGCTCGCGCTGCGGCCTGTTCCATAGCGGCCGCAAACCGAGGGCGGCTAGGGATGTCCATGCCGAGATTGAGCGCGTGGCCGCTCTGGCGAGAGAAGATCGGGCTCGACGGCTTCACCGGATGAACGAGCGGCTTCGCGAGGAGCTTGCGCAACTGGAGGGCAGGGCATGACAGACCTCTTCCGCTACCCCCTTGCCCCCGGCTCTCAGGATCGCGAGACATCGCGAGCCGCTGCGGAGCAGGCAGTGGCGACCGCTCCACTGCTTCGCGCCCGCGCGCTCGATGTTGTGGAGCGGTCCAACGGCTTGACCGCGGATGAGGTGGCCGGACGGCTTGGCCTGTCCATCTTATCAATCCGACCGCGTCTGACCGAGCTCTCCCGCCTTGGCAAGGTGCGGGATAGCGGCATCCGCCGCAAAAATACCAGCGGTCGCTCGGCGATCGTGTGGGCTCCAGTCCATCCCGCGCGCCTGAAAGGGCAGCATCGATGAAGTTGCCAAAAGATGTCCTAGCAGATGCGGCCGGGATCGTTCGTGATCGTCCTCGAAGCGACGGGGCTGCCTTGGGCAGGGCAATAGCAGCAATGGCAGTAGCCGGGAGGTCGATCCAGCCGGACATTGCTATCCCATGCTCCACCTGCGCGTTCCGTCTTGGATCGCTGCCGAACATGATGCCGGCCACAGTGCTTGAAGCGTTTCGGTGCGCGACCGGCGTCGATGAGTCACCCTTCGGGTGTCATCATAGGCTCTCGGGCGACGGAAAGCCGACGAGGCCGTGTGCGGGATGGCTCGCGGCGCAAGCAGCCGACTGGCCGGAGGTGCAGCGCATCATGACGCAGTTGGGGGCCGACTTGGCTGAAGATAACGGGCCGGACGATCCTCTACGCCGGCGCTTCGATCAGTGGATTGAGCGCGTCGACCCGGACGGCAGGCTGGACGACCATCGACGCGCACGCCTGTGGCTGCGCGACCATGGGTTTGCCGATCAATCGCGCCGCGCCGGCACACCCGCCGCCGAGAAGGACCTGACACTATGAGCTGCGTTGACGTCCGCCCGTTCAAGGGTGCGTACCTTATACACCGCAGCACAGCTCCCCGTGCGCGGCACGCCAGCTTCACCGCTGCCGAGGCCGAAGCTTGCAGGCTGCTTGCCACTGATCCGACGGCGACGTTTATCATCAGTAGGGAAGAGGCGCGCGTCCAGCTGCGCCGCAGCCAATCCGGTGTCCCAATCACGCGGAGCAAAGCATGACCAGCGACCAACTTGATGCCTATGCCGCGCGTCTGGCGCATCAAACTGTTGAGCTCGCCGGCGGCGACGATGCTCCAGGCGTCCTTCTGCAAGCCATGATGTTGGTCGCCTTCGAGCACCACTCATTCGATGCCCCGGTCTTCTCGCTTGAGCGGTCAGTCGCGAAAATGAGGGCGGATCTGGTCTCCAGCCTGACGTCGGAAGGGACGATACAATGACCTCGGGCGCCTGCGCGCGGCTCGCCGCCGCCGAACCTCCCCTAAGCGAAAGCGACCGCCTGATCCGATTCTCAGACGTCGAGCAGATTGCAGGCCTTAAGCGGACTCGCATTTACGCTATGATCCGTGCCGGCACCTTCCCCGCACCATACAAGCCAGGAGGCTATGCCAGCCGGTGGAGCTGGCGCGAAGTTACGGCGTGGCGGGACGGGCAGCGGCACGAGCGGCCGAGCAGCCAGCGATTCGCCGTGCAGCACCACGAAGCGCGAGCGAAATGCTCCGCGCCGGCACCATTTGTAGCCCCAAAGCAAATCGACATAAACGCTTTTGCCGCTGCCATTCTTGTCTCGCTAAGCGACAGCGGCGTGCCGCCCGATTTGCTCGATCGCCTGACCCATGGAGCAGCCCCGGATGTGGCGCCGCGCGCGCTGCACAAAGCCATCCGGAGCGCTCTGAGGTTCGGACTTATCGATCAGGAGATCGACCAGTGACTGATCGCAGCCACGACACATTCGTACGAATGGCGGAGGTGCGCCGCCGAACCGGCCTATCGCCAGCAACAATTTATCGAAAAATGGAGCGAAAGGAGTTTCCCGCCCAAGTGCGGCTCAGCGTCAATGTTGTCGCGTGGTACGAAAGCGACCTCAATCGCTGGATTGCCGATCCAGCTGGCTGGAAATCTGCTGCATAATTATGCCCGAAGGCACTCGCGCAAACTTTTCATCGCTTCGTCAGCCGCTGCAATTTTCATTTCAAGAGGCGCGACCCACTCGCGAGGTCGTAACGGTACACCTTGACGATACGGCTCGAGAGCCTGAGCTAGCTCGGTAATCAGTGTCGCAACGCGGGAGTCTGGGGCTCGATCTACCAAGGACGAGCGCTGTTCCTGGAAGAGATTTTGCGGGATTGTGGGGTTGCAGAAAGCATGATTGGTGCTGCCCCTCTCGGCGAGATCAAGAATGCGGGTGTGAGCCTCTTCAAAAGAAGATCGCGCAGCCGTTGCGAGATCCAATGCCGCAAAAATCGGCTCGTTGTAGCGCCGACGATCATCCTCCTGCCGCCGTCTCATCGACGCTTCGTTTTCGGCAGCAATACGCGCTTCTGCACGGCGGTCGGCCTCCTCCTCTCTCGCTCGCGAAGCATCTGCCGCGGCGATCTCACGGCGCGCTGCATCACGGGCAAGCTTTCCTGAGTACCAAATCGCCGCAACGGCACCTACGGCTTGGACGACCGCAGCTCCGGCTGAAACCGTGGCGGGCCAATCCCAACCGCCGCCAAAGCTGACCGTGAGGTGGATCGTCATCAGGCTGCCCTATCGTGTCCAACAAGGATAGCCGCCGCTGGCGCCAGACCATCCATGGTCAGATCCGCCCACTCGCGTGCCAATTCCCATCGTCTCGGCATATGCAATGCGCGATTATAGGCCATTTCAGACCCCGAGAGCCCCTTTGGCTTGTGCGAAAGCATTGCGTCGATGATCGCGCGATCATCGGGACGCTTATGCAGGATGGCCCGCTCGTTCATGATCGTTGAGAAACTGGTCCGCCAGCCGTGAGGCACATGCACGTTTCGATAGCCGTTATTGTTGTACATGTAGCCGATTGTGTTGACGCTCATGGGTTCGTGCGTCGACCGAATACTGTGGAATAGGTAGGGAAAGCGTCCGGACAGCCGCCGCACGGCGCGAAGCACCTCTACCGCCTGGGCCGGCAGCGGGGCGATGTGCTCGAATGCCTCGTCGGCTTTGTCCTCGAGCTCAAGCTTCATGCGGTCGGCGCTGATCCGCCAAATCGGTTCGGGGGCATCGTTCTCGCCGCCGGGGGCATCCCAGTCGATCCCCTCGAACTCGGTCCAGCGAGCGGATGGGATCAGCCCGGGCCGCACGAACGTAAGGCCCAGAAGCCGAGAGGCGAGCCGCGTGAGAGGATTGGAGCTGCAGCCGTCCATCTTGGTATGGAGAGCGCGGATCGCCTCGACTGTGTTCACACCCGGCTGGCTGCCGCCGATCGGCGTTGGCAACAATGCCTTTTTCACGCCGGCAGCCGGGTCTGCCACGCATAGCCCCTCCGCAATGCCGAAGCAGAAGATGGCGGAGACATGCTGACGAATGCGCTTCGCGGTGTCGATCGCACCACGCTTCTCGACCTTGCGCAGCATCGACAGGACCATGGGGCCGGTAATGTCGATCAGCGGCATCGCACCGAAGGCCGGATAGACGTCGCGCGTCAGCGCCTGCTCGACTTTGACGGCCTGTGTCGGCGACCAGCGAGGCTTCTGGGCTTCGTGCCACCGCTTGCCGACGACCTCGAACGTTGCACCCGCCGCCGCATGCGCTGCCATCTTGCGCTTCCGCTCCTCAATCGCGGGATCGCGGTGATCACGGAGCAGCCGCCGCGCGCGGTCACGCTCGTCGCGCGCCTCGACTAGGCTGATTTCGGGATATGCGCCGATGACCAGGCGCCGCTCTTTGTTCGCAAACCGGTATTTGAGACGCCACGATTTGTACCCGCTTTTCGTGACGAAGAGGTACAGGCCGCCCGAATCGGCCAGCTTGTAATCCTTGTCCTTTGCGGGCGCCTTCCGCGCCTGCGCGTCGGTCAGCGGCATGATGCCCCCATTCCTTGAGATCAGTGCCCCCAAAATGCCCCCGCTTTGGCAGCGCTTAGGTGGGGGCAGATGAGACGCGGTGAGAAGCCCAACCCTAAGGAAAACTCAGGAACGTGCAACCCGCTGAAGCAGCATGGAATGTGCTGAAATGCGCCGATGGTGGGTCCGCCGGGACTCGAACCCGGGACCTCTCGATTAAAAGTCGCTTGCTCTACCGACTGAGCTACGGACCCCTGCCATCGGCGCGTGCGGGGGCCTAGGCGCGCGGGCGCCGCCGGTCAATCCTTGCCGCCAATTGACGCACCGTCCGGCCGCGCAGGGGATGCCGCCAGTCGGGGGCGATGTGACGCAGAGGCTGCAGTGCGAAGGCGCGTTCCGCGAGCGCAGTGTGCGGCACGACGAGGTGCCGCGTACGCCAGCGCCCTTCCGACCAGAGCAGGATGTCGAGGTCGATCACCCGTGCCCCCCAGCGCCGTCCCCGTCGTCTGCCAAAGGCCGCCTCGATCCGCTTCAACCGCGCCAGCAATTGCGGCGGAGTTTCAGTGCACTGGATCAGGGCAGCGGCATTGGCGAAGCGGCGGATGGACGGGCCGAGCGGGGGCGTGACGATCACCGGCGAGACCGCAACCACGCCGCCGATCGCCGCCAGCGCGGCCCGCACCTCGTCCGCGGGGCCGCCATGCCGCCCCCGGCGGTTGGACCCCAGGCCGATTGCATAGACCGTCTTCGTCGCCATTGCGCCCCTCACGACCGACCCGTCACGAAGGATCGGCGCGGCGCCGGCACCGCTTCCCCCTACGTGGAACAGCCTCTAACGCAAAAGCCATGTCCATCGAAACCTCCGCCGACGCCGTCCCCCCAGCGCCGAACGCGCCACCCTTCACGCCGCTGCTCGCCATCGAGCCGCCACGCGACTGCCCGCTCTGTCCGCGCCTGGTAGCCGTACGCGAAGAGCTGCGCGCGGAACTGCCGCAATGGTGGAATGCGCCGGTGCCTGCCGTTGGCGATCCCGACGCCTGGCTGGCGATCGTCGGCCTCGCCCCCGGCCGCCAGGGCGCCAACAGGACCGGACGACCGTTCACTGGCGACCGCTCTGGTCCGCTGCTCTACGACACGCTGACCGCCGCCGGCCTGGCGGAGGGAAGCTATACCGGCAAGGCGGACGAGGCGCTGACGCTAAAGGGCGTGATCATTCTCAACGCCGTCAAATGCCTGCCGCCGGAAAACAAGCCGACGCCGGAGGAGATCCGCACTTGTCGCCCCTTCCTAGAGACGGAACTGGCCGCACTCCCGAAGATTCGGCTGGTCGTCGCACTCGGCCAGATCGCGCACCAGTCGGTGGTCAAGGCGATGGGCGGCAAGCTGCCCAAGGCGCGATTCGCGCACGGCGCCGAGCACCGGATGCCCGACGACCGCATCGTGCTCGATAGCTACCATTGCTCGCGCTACAACCAGAACACGGGTCGCCTGACTCCGGATATGTTCGCGGCTGTGTTCGCGCGCGCGGTGCAGCTGTCGCGCTGACTAACGCTGGCTCAGACGTCCTGGACGAGCCGTCCGTACAGCTCGGGACGGCGGTCGCGGAAGAAGCCGAACGCGGCGCGGTGACGGCGGATGCGGGCGAGGTCCAGCGTCGCGGTGATCACGCCCTCCTGCTCCCGGCCCAGTTCGGCGAGGATGTCGCCGCGCTCGTCGGCGATGAAGCTTGTGCCGTAGAAGGTCTGGCCGCCCTCCTCTCCATGGGGCTCCACGCCGATACGGTTGGCGGCGACGACGGGCACGACGTTGCTGACCGCATGGCCGACCATCGCGCGCCGCCACAGCCGTGCCGTATCGAGGCTGGTGTCGTGCGGCTCACTGCCGATCGCGGTCGGGTAGAACAGGATTTCCGCCCCCATCAGCATCAGCGCGCGCGCGGTTTCCGGATACCATTGATCCCAGCAGACGCCGACGCCGAGCGTCCAGCCGGGCGCCTGCGGCGGCGCCGGCCAGACCTTGAACCCGGTGTTGCCGGGACGGAAATAGAATTTCTCCTCATAACCTGGCCCGTCGGGAATGTGGCTCTTGCGATAGACGCCCTGGATCGCGCCGTCGGGTCCGATCATCGCCAGGCTGTTGTAATAATGCGGGCCGTCCGCCTCGAAGAAGCTGGTCGGGATGGTGACGCCCAGATCACGGGCCAGGGCCTGCATCGCCCGCACGGCCTTGTGGTCCTGTGTCGGGGCGGCATTGGCGAACAGGCCTTCGTCCTCGACGCGGCAGAAATATTCGCCCTCGAACAGTTCCGGCGGCAGGATCACCTGCGCCCCGCGCCCCGCCGCCTCGCGAACCAGACGGGTGACGTTGGCGATGTTCGCGTCGATATCGCTGGAAAAGCCGAGCTGCAGCGCGGCGACGGTGATTTCGGTCATGACAGGTCCTACAGGGTGACGCCGAATCGCGCGGCGATCGCAACGGTCGCGAGATAGAGCGCAACCGTGACAGCGCAACCGCCGCTGAGCGCCGGCCAGAAACCGATGCCGTGCCTCAGCAGCATCGGGATGACGAGGAACATCGGCAGCGACGGCACGACGTACCAGAGAGTCGCCTGCGCGTGATCCGCCAGACGCACCGGATCGCGCGTGTCGTGCCACAGCCATATCATGCCCAGTACCGAAACGAGCGGCAGCGACGCGACCAGCGCTCCGGCCGCCGGATTGCGCCGCGCGATCATCGCGACCAGCGCGACGATGATCCCCGATACGGCGGCGCGGACGATCAGCGCCAGCATCGCACCGGGTGCGCTGGCATCATGCCGGCAGCCCCAGTCGCCACCGCAGCAAGCGCACGAAGGGGGCCGGATCGTCAAGGCGGAAGGCGATGGCCGCGACGGGCGGTTTCGCGCCGAACAGGCCGCGCCGCGGCAGCGGCTCGCGCAGTCCGATCATCAGGTTCGGCCAGGCAAGCAGGCCGACGTTGAGCGTATCCGCCGCGCGAACGCGATCGCCAGCAGGCTCGGCCTCGAACCCGGCGATGTCGGCAAAGGCGATGACCCGGTTCACGAGCGTCCCGACGCGCAGGTGGACGCCGCTCGGCGTCAGCAGCACCGGGCGCAGCCGCAGCGACTTGATGACGCCGACGAGATAGACGAGCGACAATTCGCCGATGACCGCCATGATGGTCGCGGCCGTGCGGCTCCAGTGCGACACGACCAGATGCGTCACGCCGATCTCTATCATCGACAGGATGGTCATGGCCGTCATCATCGGCGCCAGCTGGCGATGATAGGCGAAGCCGCGTGTCCCGGCCGGAATGTCCGCAGGCGCGCTCCAGCGGAATAGCGCGAGGTGGAGCAGCCGCACCTCCGCGATCAGCACGCGCGCGACTGCAGGGGGCAGCATCTCCGACAGCAGCACGCGCCAGCCGTCAGCGTCGCGCAGGTCGGTCCGCGGCAGCAGCGCGCCGACGCGGACGAGGCGCACGCCGGCATGCAGCGTCACGACCAGCATCATCGCCGCGGCGAGCCAAGGGGTCGCGACGATCACCCCGCGCAACGGCGCGGGCGAGAGCATCCAGGCTGCGAAGGCACCGCCCGCCAGCGTCGCGAGCACCTGCCGCGGGAGCGGCCGGCGCCGGCGCGCAACCAATCCGAGCGTCAGCGCGTCGCAGGCGATCCAGACGAACAGCAGCGCGGCGATACGGGGATGATTCAGCGCGGGGGCGGTGCGCGTCGCCATTGCCGCCGCCCCTAATGCGGTGATCGGCAGCACATGCGCCAGGATCGTCCGTCGCCGCGCCTGCTCCGTCGTGCCGATCGTCGCGAACGTCATCGCCGCCATCCCTCGCGTCGTCCCGCCCGAGGATCACCGCCCCGTACGCAGGCGCCCGGCAGACTAGGCGTCCGGCGCGCGCCTGTCCATCACGCCGGGATCTGTTGACTGATGCAGTGGAAGCTGCCGCCACCGGTCAGGATATGGTCCGCGCGCAGGCCCACGGCGGTCCGGTCGGGGAAGATCGCCTGGATCGCGGCGACGGCGGCCGCGTCGTTCTCGCTGCCGTACAGCGGCACGACCACCGCGGCGTTGCCGATGAAGAAATTCATGTAGCTTGCGGGCACGACCTCCTCGTCGCGCAGCACGCGCCCCGGCGAGGGGATCAGCACCACGTCCAGGCCGGCAGCGCGCGCGTCGCGTTCGGCATGCTGAAACACCTGCCAATTGGGGTCGTTCTCCGCCGCCTGCGGTAAGGCGACGCGTCCCTCGCCGACGAACCGCGCGAGATTGTCGACATGGCCGTCAGTATGGTCGTTGAGCAGGCCGTCGCCGAGCCACACGATACGCGTGAAGCCCAGATCCTCGCGCAGTCGGCGCTCGATGTCCGCCTTGCTCATCGTAGGATTGCGATTGGCGTTGAGTAGGCATTGCTCGGTCGTCACAACGGTGCCCGCGCCGTCGCCGTCGATCGCCCCGCCCTCGAGCACCCAGTTGCAATAGCCGACCTTCGCGCCGATCGACCTGCCGAGCCGCAGCCCGATCGAATCGTCCCCCGGCAGATCGTATTTGCCGCCCCAGCCGTTGAAATCGAAGTCGGCCGCCTCGCCGTTGTCGAGCAGGATCGGTGCGGTATCGCGCAACCAGATGTCGCCGAACGGCTCCACCACCACCTGCGCGAAGGGCGCCATGCTCTCGGCGGCCTCGCCTGCTTCCGCATCGGCCGCGACGAGAATCACCGCCTCTCCGCGTCCCTCGGCGTGGACGGCGCGCGCGAACGCGACGACCTCCTCACGCGCGGGAGCGAGATCGTCCACCCACAATTCGGGATGGCTGGGAAAGCCGATCCACACCGCCTTGTGCGGCGCCCATTCGGCCGGCGGCGTGGGACGGTTCGGGGTGTTCGTCACGGCAAGGGTCACTGCGAAGCTCCTGCGCGGCTCTTGTCTCGGATCGCGCGGAATTCGTCGCCCGGCATCCAGTTGGGCCAGTCGCGTCCGTCCGCGAGATCGCGCGCGATCATGTAATAGAGCTGCACGTCCTGCTCCACCCCGCGCCAATCCCATTTGGGATCATATTCGTCCTGAGGCGCGTGGTAACGATGCTCCTCGTAATCCTTGGCCGCCGCGGCGCCCGCCGCACGGCCGCCCGTCACCAGGTCCTGCCCGGTTTCGAAATAGACCATCGGCACGCCATGCTTCGCCAGGCTGAAATGGTCGGAGCGGTAATAGAAACCCTTTTCCGGCGTCGGCTCGGGCGTGGCGGTGCGGCCCTGCCGCGCAAGCGCCGCGTTCAGATAGCGGTCGAGTTCCGACTTGCCCGGGCCGATGACGATCACGTCCTTCGCCGGCCCGTACATCGCGAGCGCGTCCATATTGGCACCGCCCACCGTCTGGCTGAGCGGATAGATCGGGTTGTCGCCATAGTAAGCGGAGCCGAGCAGCCCCGATTCCTCCGCCGTCAGCGCGACGAACACCATCGAGCGGCGGGCCGGTCCCGCCTTGGCATTGGCCTCAGCCAACGCGACGAGCGCCGCGGTACCGTCCGCATTGTCGATCGCGCCGTTGCAGATGCCGTCACCGTTGACCGGCGTGCAATGGCCCAGATGGTCCCAATGCGCCGACAGCAGCACATATTCGTTCGGCGCCTCGCGCCCCGGCAGGATACCGACGACATTGTGCGACACCTGCTTGGTGATGTCGTTGTCGAACGAGACGGACGCCTTGACGCCCAGCGGGACCGCCTTGAACCCCTTAACCCTGGCGGCGGCGGCCAGCTGGTCGAAGTCCTTGCCCGCACTGGCGAACAGCGCGCGCGCCTTGTCCAGCTGCATCCAGCCGTGCGCGGCGGTATCGTCCATGTGGCCGTTGGCGGCGTCCGCGACATGCGCTGGTCCGGTATTGCTCGACCGGACGACGTTCCAGCCATAGGCGGCGGGTTCGGTCTGATGGACGATGATCACCGCCGCCGCGCCCTGGCGCGCCGCTTCTTCGTATTTGTACGTCCAGCGGCCGTAATAGGTCATCGCCCGGCCGTTGAATGGGCCGTTCAGATCCTTCTGCTGCCAGTCGGGATCGTTGATCAGCACGATCACCGTCTTCCCCTTCACGTCGAGGCCGGCATAGTCGTTCCAGCCCTTTTCAGGCGCGACGATGCCATAGCCGGCGAAGACGACGTCGCTGTCCTTCACATCGATATGCGGCGTGACGCGATAGGTGCCGACGACCATGTCTGGGCCATAGGCTAGGCTGAGCGGGGTCTTGCCGCCGGTGATGGTGAGCGGCGTCACGTTCTTGGCGGTGATCTCGACCAGCGGCACGTCCTGCAGCCACTTGCCCTTGTTGCCGGGCTTCAGCCCCGCCTTCTCGAACTGCTGCTGCAGATAAGCGAGCGTCTTGGTCTCGCCCGCGCTGCCCGGCGCGCGTCCTTCGAACGCGTCCGACGACAGGGTCTTCGTGACCTCCTTCATCGTCTCGACAGAGATTTGCGGCAGGGTCTGCGCGGTGGCGGGCGCCGCGGTGGCGAAGAGGAGGGCGGCGAGAAAAGGACGGCGCATCAGGAACTCCGGCATGGCGACATGCCGCGTCTTGTGCCGCGAGGTGGGGGGCTTGTCCACGTTCGTGATCCCCGCGCGTCGCGCCCCGACGCTATACCGGCAGTGGGCGGGATGCACCCTTGCCCCCTCGTCCACGAAAAAGGGCGGCCCCGACGGGACCGCCCTTTTTCGATCGACCGCCGACCGGCGCCGTGGCGCCGCCGGTCGGTCTCGCCTTTTCTCAACTTAGCGCGAGTAGAACTCGACCACCAGGTTCGGCTCCATCTTCACCGGATAAGGCACCTCGTCCAGCGTCGGGACGCGGACCAGCGAGACCTTGGCGTTGCCGTCGGCGGCGACGTAATCGGGAACGTCACGCTCGGCCAGGCCCTGCGCCTCAAGCACCAGCGCCATTTCCTGCGCCTTCTTGCCCAGCGAGATCTCGTCGCCGACGTAGCAGCGGCGCGACGCGATGTTGCACTTCACGCCGTTGACGCGGATGTGGCCGTGGCTGACGAGCTGGCGCGCGGCGAAGATCGTCGGCGCGAACTTGGCGCGATAGACGATCATGTCGAGACGCTGCTCGAGCAGGCCGATCAGGTTCTGGCTGGTGTCGCCCTTCATGCGCGCCGCCTCGGTGTAGCAGGCGCGGAACTGCTTCTCGGTGACGTCGCCGTAATAGCCCTTGAGCTTCTGCTTCGCGCGCAGCTGCAGGCCGAAGTCGGAAACCTTGCCCTTGCGACGCTGGCCATGCTGGCCCGGGCCATATTCACGCTTGTTGACGGGGCTCTTCGGGCGGCCCCAGATGTTCTCGCCCATGCGCCGGTCGAGCTTGTACTTGGCGCTTGCACGCTTCGACATAATGATTCCTTGGCAACTACAACGACGTGATCCTGCAGCTTGGGCCGCAGGGGTGGTCCCGGTATCGCGCTGCTGGTCTCCAACAAGGAGGGCAGGCCCGCCGCTTCACCGGGATGCGGGGGCGGTTGCGAAGGCGCGCGCCTAGCGGGCGGGACGCGCGAAGTCAAGCTGGACAGGATGATGCCGCCCCGGCACAGGCGGGCGCATGACGACGATCCTCGCCGGCCCCGACTGCACCACCATGACCGAGGTCCGCGCCGGTGTCGACGCGCTCGATCGCGAGCTGGTCGCGTTGCTCGCGCGCCGATTCGCCTATATGGACGCGGCCGCGCGCATCAAGCCGCAGCGCGGTCACGTCCGCGACGAGGCGCGCAAGGCGCAGGTGATCGCCAATGCGCGCGCCGAGGCGGTGCGGCTCGGCGTGCCCGAAGAGGCTGTCGGCGAGCTGTGGGAGCTGCTGGTCGAGGCGTCGATCGCCTACGAACTCTCAGCGTTCGACCGGCGGGGCGGCTGATCGGTCCGCCGTTTTAATGCGCGCCGGGGCGCGGCGCCGCGACCCGCTCGCCCGGTGCCCGCTCCTCCGCCGTGCCCCGGACTTACGGCTTGCGGAACTTGTAGACGAACTGGTCGGTGTGGCCGCGGATGGCGGGGTCGAACACCGGCTTGCTGTGGTCGTCGGCGGGGTTGGCCAGCACCTTGCTTTCGCCGACGAAGCGGAAGCCGACCGATTCGACTTGCCGGCGTACCAGGGTCGGATCGATGCGATGCTTGGTGCGGGTGTTGGCGAGGCCGGTGCCGGCGGCATCGGCGTGATCGATGATCACATAGGTGCCGCCCTTCTTGAGCAGCTTGTACACGGCGGTGTCGAAGGCGCGCAGCACCGGCTCGCCCGCGCCCGCATTGGGCACGTCGTGGTAGTTCTGCACGGTCCAGAACAGGTCGACCGGCTGCGGCGCCGTCGGCAGGTTGGTCGGCTGCACCTCCGCGGTCACGTTGGCGAGGTTGCGGGCCTTGAGCGCGGTGAGGCTCTTGTCGGCGCGCGCCGCCGCCGCGGCGGGCCAATAGGCAAAGACCTTGCCCTTGGGACCAACGACGCCGCTGAAGATGCGCGTCCAATAGCCGCTGCCCGGCAGGTAATCGATCACGGTGTCGCCCGGCTTGGCGCCGGAGAAGGCGACGACGGCCGCCGCCTGGCGCCGTTCGTCGTCACCCTGCTGGTCGACGCGGGCCGGATCGGCGAGCGCGCGCGCCACCATCCCGCCGGACGCGGGCGCCTTCGACGCATTCGTCTGCGCCTCGAGGCCCTGGGTCGTCGCCGCTCCCGCCAGCGCCATGACCGCCACCGCACCGATCCACCGCATCATCCGTCTCCATCGCTGGTTTGCGCCGTTCGCTACACTAAATGAATGCGATGAGCGATATCCGCGACGCGATCCAGGATCAGGTGCATCGGCTGGTCGGCTTCGGCGACGGCGGCGTCGACCTAAGCCGGCCGCCGGGTGACGACGGCCTGTTCGGCCCCGCCTCCGCTGCATGGCGGGTCCATGGCGACTTCACCGCGATGATGGCCGGCGGCGTCGCCGCCCTGCTGCTGCAGATGCTGCATCCCGGCGCGCTGGCGGGCGTGTGGGATCATTCGAACTTCCGCCAGGACATGCTAGGCCGGCTGCGCCGCACCGCACAGTTCATTTCCGGCACCACCTATGGCGCGACGGCGACGGCGGAGGCGCTGATCGACCGGGTCCGATCGATCCACGATCGCGTCGCCGGCACGTTACCGGACGGGACGCCATACAGCGCCAACGATCCCGCACTGCTGACCTGGGTGCATGTCGCAGAAGTCGCGATGTTCCTCGCCGCCTATCGCCGCTACCGCGACCCCGACGTGTCCGGGGCGGAACAGGACCGCTATCTGGCAGAGATGGCGACGCTCGGCGAACGGCTGGGCGCAACCGACGTGCCGCGTTCGCGCAACGAGGTGGAGGCCTATTTCCGCTCTGTACGCCCGCAACTGCGCGCCGACCACCGCACGCGCGAAGTGGCACGGGCCCTGATGCGGCAGCAGCCTGCCAGTGCGACGCTTGCCCCGGCCCGGGCCCTGATGATGGAGGGCGGGATCGCGCTGCTGCCCGACTGGGCGCGCGCGATGCACGGTCTCGGCCGATCGCCGATCCACCGCCCGGTGGTGCGGGCGGGGATGGCGGGTGTCGGATCGGTGCTGCGCTGGGCGCTTACGGACGGGTCGGCGAAGCGCGCCCGGGCGCAATAGCGCTCCCTCCCCGCCGGCGTGACGCGCCGATCAGCCCTTGCGCGCGACCTGGAAGCCCGCAAACGATTGGCTGACGGGCATCAGTTCCAGCGAATTGATGTTAAGATGCGGCGGAAGCGTCGCGATCCACAGCACGGTCGCGGCGATGTCCTCGGCCGTCATCGGCTCAGCGCCGGCATAGAGCGTATCGGATGCCTGCTGGTTGCCGCCGGTGCGCACCAGGGTGAATTCCGTCTCGACCATTCCAGGCTCGATCGAGGCGACGCGGACGCCGGTGCCGTGCAGGTCGGACCGCAGGCCGAGCGTGAATTGCTTCACGAACGCCTTCGTCCCGCCATAGACGTTGCCGCCGGTATAGGGGTAGGTGGCGGCGACCGACGACAGGTTGATGATCCCGCCCTTGCGTTCGATCAGCGTCGGCAGCAGCCGGTGCGTGATCGCCACCAGGGCGGTGACGTTGGTGTCGATCATCGTGCGCCAGTCGGCGAGGCTCGACTCCTGCGCGGGCTTGGTGCCGAGCGCGAGACCCGCATTGTTGACGAGCAGGTCGATCCCGCAGAATCCTTCGGGCAGCGCCTCGATCGCCGCCCCTGCCGCATCCGAATCGCGCACGTCGAAGGCGGCGGTGTGGACCCGGCCGTCGAAGGCGGCGGCAAGCGCCTCGAGCCGGTCGGCACGACGGCCGGTAGCGACGACCTGCCACCCGGCGCCTGCCAGCGCGCGAACGGTGGCGGCGCCGATCCCGGCAGTGGCGCCGGTGACGAGTGCGGTCTTCATGTCTGCCTCCCTTGCCCGGGCATGATGATGGCCCGGCATGATCGTGGACTCGCCGCCATCCCGGATCGGTCCGGGACGGCGCGCGCGGTCAGACGTCGAGGTTCGCGACGTTCAGCGCATTGTCCTGGATGAATTCGCGTCGCGGCTCGACCACCTCGCCCATCAGCTGGGTGAAGATCATGTCCGCGGCCGAGACGTCGTCGCTGGTGACGCGCAGCATCGACCGGTTCGCGGGATCGAGCGTGGTTTCCCACAATTGCTCCGCGTTCATCTCGCCCAGCCCCTTGTAGCGCTGGATCGACAAGCCCTTGCGCCCCGCCGCCAGGATGGCGTCGAGCAACTGCGACGGGCGCGCCACGCGCGACTCGCCGCGCGCGAGCGTGGTCGGCACCTGCGCCTCCTCGTCGGTCGGATCGTCCGAAGCCTCGGCATGGCCCTTCATCGGCACCAGCTTGCCCGCGGCGGCGAAGCTGTCCGCCTCCTCGCTCGCCAGCGTGTGCAGCTTGCGCGCCTCCGCACTCGCCAGGAAGGTCGCCTCGACGATGTGATGATCGGTGACGCCGCGCCACAGCCGTTCGAAGTGGATGCCGCCATCCTCGGTCAAGCGCGCGGTCCAGGTCGCCTCGTCGTCGCCCGCGTCGAGCCGGCGGGTCACTTCCGCGACGCTCGCCCCGCGCTGGTCGCGCGTGAACGTCGGGTCGAGCGCGCCGCCCAGCGCAAGCACCTCGATGATCGAGGGATCGTAGCGGCGCGGCACGTAGCGCATCAGCGTGCGCATGCGCCGCGCATGATCGACCAGCGCCTTGAGATCGCCGCCGGAGCGCGGCCCGCCTGCGGTCTCGAACACCATCGAGCCGACGCCCGCCTCGACGAGATAATCGTCGAGCGCGGCATCATCCTTCAGATAGACTTCCGAACGACCGCGCGTCGCCTTGTACAGCGGCGGCTGCGCGATGAAGAGGTGACCGCGCTCGATCAGTTCGGGCATCTGCCGATAGAAGAAGGTCAGCAGCAACGTGCGGATATGCGCGCCGTCGACGTCCGCGTCCGTCATGATGACGATCTTGTGATAGCGCAGCTTGTCCGCGTTGAACTCGTCGCGGCCGATGCCCGTGCCCATCGCCTGGATCAGCGTGCCGATCTCCTTTGAAGAGATCATTCGGTCGAAGCGCGCGCGCTCCGTGTTCAGGATCTTGCCGCGCAGGGGCAGGATCGCCTGGAAATGCCGGTCGCGCCCCTGCTTGGCCGAGCCGCCCGCCGAATCGCCCTCGACCAGGAACAGCTCCGACTTGGCCGGGTCCTTTTCCTGGCAATCGGCGAGCTTGCCGGGCAACGAGGCGATGTCCATCACGCCCTTGCGCCGGGTCAGTTCGCGGGCGCGCTTCGCTGCTTCGCGCGCCGCGGCGGCGTCGATGATCTTGGCGACGATCGCCTTGCCGTGCGCCGGATTCTCCTCGAGATATTCGGCGAGCTTGTCCGCCATCAGGCTTTCGAGCGGTGCGCGCACCTCCGACGAGACGAGCTTGTCCTTGGTCTGGCTGCTGAACTTCGGATCGGGCAGCTTGACCGAGACGATCGCGGTCAGGCCCTCGCGCATGTCGTCGCCGGTCAGCGTCACCTTCTCCTTCTTCAGGAGCCCGGACTTTTCGGCGTAATTGTTGAGCGTGCGCGTCAGCGCGGCGCGAAACGCCGCGATATGCGTGCCGCCGTCCCGCTGCGGGATGTTGTTGGTGAAGGCGAGGACGTTCTCGTAGTAGCTATCGTTCCACTCCAGCGCCACGTCCATGCCGATCGCGTCGCGTTGGCCGCTGATCGCGATCGGTTCGGGCATCAGCGGCGTCTTCGACCGGTCCAGCCACTTCACGAACGCGGCGATGCCGCCCTCGTAATAGAGCTCGACGGTCTTGGGCTCATCGTGCCGCGCATCGGTGAGGAACAGGCGGACGCCCGAATTGAGGAAGGCGAGCTCACGATAGCGATGCTCGAGCTTGTCGAAATCGAATTCGGTGATCTTGAACGTCGCCGGGCTCGGCAGGAAGGTGACGCGCGTCCCCTTCTGGCCCGGCGCTGCCTGGCCGACCACGCGCAGCGGCGCGACGGCATCGCCATGGGCGAAGCGCATGTAATGCTCCTCGCCGTCGCGCCAGATCGTCAGGTCGAGATGTTCGGACAGCGCGTTGACCACCGACACGCCGACGCCGTGCAGACCGCCGGACACCTTATAGGCATTGTCGTCGCTGGTATTCTCGAACTTCCCGCCCGCGTGCAGCTGCGTCATGATGACTTCGGCCGCCGACACGCCCTCTTCGGGATGGATGCCGGTCGGGATACCCCGACCGTTGTCGGTCACGCTGACCGAGCCGTCGGCGTTGAGCTGGATGTCGATCCGGTCGCAATGGCCCGCGAGCGCCTCGTCGATCGCATTGTCGCTGACCTCGAACACCATGTGGTGGAGGCCCGATCCGTCGTCGGTGTCGCCAATGTACATGCCCGGCCGCTTGCGCACCGCATCGAGGCCCTTCAGCACCTTGATCGAGGAGGCGCCGTATTCGCTATTCTGAGGTTCTGCCATGGCAGCCGATATAGGGAGCGGGCGCCTGTAACGAAAGCGAAATGGGACCATGCACGCCCGCCGTCATCCCGGTCTTCGCCGGGATGACGGGGCTGAAAGCCGTTCCGGTCAGTAGCGAGCGAATTCCGTCGCGCGGCGGCCGAGCAGGGTCACTTCGACGCGCCGGTTCTGGCGCATACCCGCGGCGGTCGCATTGGTGGCGACCGGATCGCGCTCGCCATGGCCGGCGACGCTGAACCGCGCGCGCGTCACGCCCATCTGATCGAAGGCGGCACGGACGCTGGCGGCGCGACGCTCGGAAAGGTCCTGGTTGTGCGCGTCGGTGCCGCGGCTGTCGGTATAGCCGTCGATCGCGACGCGTATGCCGGGATTGGCGCGCAGATAGGCGGCGAGCGGCCGCAGCTTCTCGATCGCGCCGGGGCGCAGCCGGTCGCTGTCGGTCGCGAACAAGACGTCTTCGGACAGCGTCAGCGTCGCCCCGCGCGGCGTCTGGCGGAAGCCGTAGTCGTGCATCGCCCGACGGTCCCAGCCGCCCGGTGCTCCGCGCTCGATGATCGTCGTCCGCTCTTTCACCACCGTTCCCCGGCGGGTCGCATCCCAGTCAAAGCGGTCGCGACGCGGCCCCGCCGCCTGCGCAAAAGCGCGATTGGCAGCGTCCGCCTCGCGCGGGGACAGTATCCCATCATGGTTCCAGTCGAAGTTGCGCATCACGAAGGCCCGCCCCCGCGGATTGTCGCGCAGCTCCGGAAACAGCATGCGCACGCCCGGTCCCATCAGGCGATACGGCCGATCGCCGGGACCCCAATCCCAGCGGCCCTGTTCACCTCGGCCCTGCGCGCTCGCGGGCGTGGCGATGCCCGCGACCAGGGCGGCGGTCGCCGCGGCGGTGATCAGCATCTTCATGGCGATTTTCTCCTTCTCGTCCCCGCTCTCAGCCGGGGTGACGTGGCCGAAACGCCTTGAACCCGCGATGAGCCGCACCGACAGGAGGCATTCAGCCGCCACCCAGCGCGATACGGGTCGCCTCCGCGCCGATGGCTTCGAACAGCGCGGGTTCGGTCCCCGTCATCCACACCTGTCCCCGACCGGCCAGGCGTTCGAACAACGCGGCGCGGCGGCGCGGATCAAGATGCGCAGCCACCTCGTCCAGCAGCAGGACCGGCGGGCGGCCGACGCGCGCCGCGACCAATTCGGCATGGGCGAGAACGATGCCGAGCAGCAGCGCCTTCTGCTCGCCGGTCGACGCCAAGGCCGCGAGCTGCCGCTTGCCGAGATGCGTGACGACCAGATCGCTGCGATGCGGGCCGACCAGCGCGCGCCCCGCCGCCGCATCGCGGGCGCGTCCCGCCCGCAGGTCGTCGAGCAGGCGGTCGGCATCGCCCTGCCACCCCTCGAGCAGGAGTCCGGCGCGCGCGAACGGACCTTCCGGCTGCTCCGCCAGCGCGTCAGCGAGGAGGTCGACGGTGTTGCGCCGCGCAACTTCGATCTTCTCGCCATGTTCCGCCATCTGCGCCTCAAGCGCCGCGAGCCATGCCGGATCGGGACGCCCCTCCTCGGCAAGCAGGCGGTTCCTCGCGCGCATCGCCGCCTCGTAGCGCGCGGCATGCTGGCCATGCGAGGGTGTCAGCGCCAGCGTCAGACGATCGAGGAACCGCCGCCGCTCGCCCGCGGGCTCGACGAACAGCCGATCCATCGCGGGGGTCAGCCACAGGACGGTGATCCATTCCGTCAGCGCATTGGCAGTGGCCGCCGCGCCCTGGATGCGCGTCAGCCGCCGGTCGGGCGCGCTGGCCAGAGCTCCGGTCGCCAGTTCGACGTCCTCGCCGCCCAGCATCGCCGCAACGCCGAAGCCGCCGGGGCCGCCCTGCCGCGCCATGTCGGCGAGCGGCGCGCGGCGCAGCCCCCGTCCCGGCGCGAGCAGCGACACCGCCTCCAGCACGTTGGTCTTGCCGGCGCCGTTCTCGCCCGTCAGCAGGACGAAGCCCGGACCGGGTGTCAGCAGCAGCGCCGCATGATTGCGAAAGTCGGTCAGGGCGAGGCGCGACAGCATCGCGCCTGCGCCTAGCAGGATTGGCGCCGCTTAGGCGAGCGCGGCGGCGCGTTCCTTCATCGCGCTGGCATAGGACGACAATTGCTCGCCCAGTTCGACCTGCGCGTGCTTGTAGGCGACCGGCTCGGCGATCCGTAGCCGGGCGCGCGCCGCGTCGAGCGGCTCGTCCATCAGTGCCTCATAATCCTCACCCAGCAGCCAGGCGGCGCGCTTGCCGTTGCGATAGCCTTCGATCACCGCCTTGGCGAACAGCCGGTTGCCCGTGACGCGCAGCGACTTGAGCGCCGCCCCGCCGGCGATGAACGCCCACCCCAGGCCGCGCGTCTGCGCATAGGAGAAGGCGACGAGGCATGCCTCGCCCATCGTCTCGTCGGCCTTGTAGCCGGTCAGCACATGCCAGATGTCGTGGACGTCCCGCGTGCGCCGCCCCATCCAGGCATAGGGATGCTCGACGTCGACGTCGCTTGGCTCGGCGCGGCTGACCTCGACCAGCCCGTCGGCCGAATAGCCCGTCGTCTCCAGGAAGTCGCGATAGGCGGCGCCGACCGTCCCGGGCTTGAACCCCGCGACCCAGTCGCGATCGGAGAAACGCCGCGCCAGCTCGACCTGGCGCACCGCCATCCGGCCGCCGTCGGCGCTCGCGATCAGCCGGCCATAAGCCGCCGCCGTGTCGCCGACGTTGAGCGCGCGCATGATGCGGAACACCTGCGTCGTGTCGTCGCCGTTCGCGAGCAGCGTGCGCAGCGCCCCGAAGGCAACTCGCCACTGACGGCGACCGGTCGTACCGGGAAAGGGGGGAAGCTTGGCCATCGGACTCGGGCTCCTACTTACAGCGATGTCAGTATATCGTCGGTCTTCCCCGAAAACAAGAAGGGCCGCTCCTGGCGGAACGGCCCTCCACAATCGCCAGGTCGAGCCGCCGCGGCAGCAGCCCGTATTGCCGTCACACCCGCATCGGCATCAGCACGTAGAGCGCGGGCGCCTTGTCGTTCTCGCGGATCAGCGTCGGCGCGGCGGCGTCGGCTAGGTGCACCTCCACCGTATCGCTGTCGATCTGCCCGAGAATGTCGAGCAGGTAGCGGCTGTTGAACCCGATCTCGAACGGCAGCGCGGTATAGTCGCCGGGGACTTCCTCCGCCGCGGTGCCGTTCTCCGGGCTGGTGACCGACAGTGTGATCCGATCGCGGTCCAGCGCCATCTTGACTGCCCGCGTCTTTTCCGTCGCGATGGTCGAGACGCGGTCGACGCCTTCCATGAAGCTCTTGGGGTCGAGCTTCAGGATCTTGTCATTCGCGGTCGGGATGACGCGGCTGTAATCGGGGAAGGTACCGTCGATCAGCTTGGAGGTGAGGATCGCGCTGCCGAGATCGAAGCGGATCTTCGTCCCGGACAGCGAGACGCCGACCGAACCGTCGACCTCGTCGAGCAGCTTGCGCAGCTCAGCGACGCATTTGCGCGGCACGATGACGTCGGGCATGCCCGCGGCACCCTCGGGGCGCGGCAGCGTGACGCGGGCGAGGCGGTGGCCGTCGGTCGCGGCGGCCTTCAGCGTCGGCTCGCTGCCGTCATCGGCGACGTGCAGGAAGATGCCGTTCAGATAATAACGCGTCTCCTCGGTGGAGATCGCGAACCGCGTCTTGTCGATGATCTGCTTCAACGTTTCCGCCGGGATCTCGAACTGCGTCGGCAGCTCGCCCTCGGCGATCACGGGAAAGTCGTCGCGCGGCAGCGTGCCCAGGCTGAAGCGCGCGCGCCCCGCGACGATCGTCATCCGCCCCTCGGCCGCCGTCAGCTGGACCTGCGCGCCCTCCGGCAGCTTGCGCGCGATGTCGAACAGCGTGTGCGCCGACACGGTGGTCGCGCCCGGCTGGTCGACCGCCGCCTGGACCGATTCATTGATCTGGAGATCGAGGTCGGTCGCCATCAGCCGCAGCGCGCCCTCGGCGGTTGCCTCGAGCAGCACGTTCGACAGGATGGGAATGGTGTTGCGGCGCTCCACCACCGACTGGACATGGCTCAGCCCCTTGAGGAGCGTCGCGCGTTCGATCGTCGCCTTCATGATAGTAAAACCCCCGTCCCCCGAGTCCGGGGCGTGTCCATCCATAGCTCTACCCACGAAAAAGGGGTCGGAGCAAGCACTCCGACCCCTCCCCCGATTCCGGTTAACGCGGCGTTAGCGCGGGCGGCTTTCCTCGGCGCCGGCCAGCACCGCCGCTCGCTCAGAAACGCATGCCGACGCCGGCGACGATCTGGTGCCGGTCCCCGTCGATGTCGTAGCTGCCCACCGAGCCGTTGGCGCGGCCGTAATTGGAATAGCGGTACTCGCCCTTGATGTAGGTATTCGCGCCCATCTGATGCTCCAGCCCCGCGCCGAGGCGGAAGCCGTCGAGGTCGGTATGGTCGCGCACCTCGGTCGTGCCGCTGGTATAGCGCGTGTCGATCCGCGCGTTGGTATAGCCGCCCTTGGCATAAGCGAGCGTCGTCGGGTTGAGCGGGAAGCCGACGCGCGCGCCGAGATAGACGTCGCGCCCCATGCCGACGCGGAAGCGATCGCCCTGGCTGACGAAATTGTCGGTGCGCGTGTCGGTGGTCGATCCGGTCAGTTCGCCCTCGGCGCCGACGACCAGATTGTTGAGCTGCACGTCATAGCCGACGCCGCCGCCATAGACCAGGCCGTCGCTCGACCCGTGACCGTCCTTTAGCGCGTCATAGCCCGCGACGCCTTCGATGCGCAGACCGGTGAACGGCGCCCCCGTGGTCTGCGCCGTGGCGGGGAACGCGGACAGGGCTGCGCCGGCAAGGGCGGCGGAAAGGATCAGGTTACGCATGACTATACTCCGTTACAAAAGATGCTGTTCACACACGCCCGACCGTCTCTCGGCGCGGGGACGGCTCCAATGGGCCAGTGCCGCTGTCGTTGCATGAACCTCACCTAAACGCGCAAAGCCGTTGCTTTTCGGTCACAGCCGGGGACACAGAGAGGCCATGAGCCACGCCGATCCGCCGCGCCGCGGGCGCGATTTCATCGCCCGTCACGGCGAAACCGTGTTCAACGCCGCGCAGCGTCTCCAGGGCGATGCGTTGCACACGCCGCTGACCCGCGCGGGCTTTGCGCAGGCCGATGAGATTGGGAAAGTCCTGCGCAACCTTCTGGGTGCACGTCCCGCCCTGACTTTATGGGCGTCGCCGACCGGCCGCGCGCTGCAGACTTTGGCGGTGATCGCCGAGCATCTCGAGCTCGATTGGCATGCGGCATGTACCGATCCGCGCCTGATCGAGATCGGCATGGGCAGCTGGGGCGGCCGCTATTATGCGGATGTGATCGGAGAGGTCGGACCGGTCGTCACCCCCGACGGTTTGCTGCGGTCGGCGGCGGATGGCGAGGATTATCCGGCCATCGCCGCGCGTGTCGCCGGCTGGCTTGCGGCGACGCACGACGATCCGGGCGATCGGCTGGTGATCAGCCACGGCATCACCAGCCGCGTCCTGCGCGGCGTGATGACGGGGGCGCCGATGCATCCTGCATTTGCCACGCCGATCGCTCCCGGCCTGCCGCAGGGATCCCTCGTCATGGTCGAGGGCGGACGCGAGTCGCTGGTGCATCGCGGCACCGGACATGCGCCGGCGTGATCGCGCGGCTGCTGCCGGCCATGCTGCTGCTTGCCGTGCCGGCCGCGGCGCGCGAGACGATCGGCGTCTATCAGGGCTGGGGCGCGTTTCGGGATGCGACGCCGGCGCGCTGTTTCGCCATTGCACGCCCGGTGCGCGCGGGCGGTCGCGCCGGAGGCTGGACGAGCGTCGCGACCTGGCCGGGCGGCCCGTTGCGCGCGTCGCTGCACGTGCGCCTGTCGCGCGCCCGCGACCGTTCGGCACCGGTGACGTTGACTGTCGGTGAGCGGCGCTTCGCGCTCGTCGCCAACACGCGCGACGCTTGGGCGGCCGACGCGCCAAGCGATCGCGCAATCGTCGCGGCGCTGCGCGGCGGCCGCAGCATGAGCGTCGAGGCGGTCGCGCCGGGCGGCGCCCCCTTCGCCGACGTCTACCGTCTCGCCGGTGCCGCGACCGCCATCGACGCGGCGGGAATCGCCTGCCTCGGCGCATAAAGGCAAGATCGGCCGAGCCGGCCGCGGCGTCCCGCGGCTATCGCGTCGATCGCCACGACACGGGGAATGGGATGCACGCGGAGACGACCCGTCGCTATCACGAGCGGATGCGCAGGGTGCTCGATCATATCGACTGGCATCCCGACGCCGATCTGTCGCTCGACCGGCTGAGCGCGCTCGCCGCTTTCTCCCCGCATCATTTCCACCGCCAGTTTACCGCCTGCCTCGGCCTGCCGCTCCATCGGTACGTCCAGCTGTCGCGATTGGAGCGTGCGTCGCACCGGCTCGCCTATCGCGCGGGCGAAACCGTCACGACGGTCGCGCTCGACGCAGGCTATGGCGCACCCGATGCCTTCGCCCGCGCCTTCCGGGCGCGGCTGGGCCAGGCGCCGGCGGCCTTCCGCGCGGCGCCCGACTGGGCATCGTGGCATGGGGCGCTTGCGCCGCTCACCCTCGCCAGGAGAAACGTGATGACCGTTCCCACCCCCGCCGATGTCGTGGTCGTCGATCGCCCCGCCGTTCCCGTCGTCGTTCTGGAGCATCGCGGCGATCCCGCTCGGCTCGGGGAAACGATCCGCCGCTTCATCGCCTTTCGCAAGGCCAACCATCTGCCGCCCGCGCGGCACGATACCTATAATCTCTTCCATACCGATCCGGAGGCTGTGGCGCCAGCGGACCATCGCCTCGGCCTCGCGGTCGCCACCGATCACCTCCCCACCGACGAGGAACGCGCCGCCGGCTTCTACCGCGACGTCGTCCCGGCCGGACGCGCCGCAATGCTGCGCGTCGTCGGCGGCGACGCCGCGCTCGCGGCGGCGGCCCTCGTGCTGTATTGCGACTGGCTGCCGCCGAGCGGCGAAGCCCCTGCCGACGCGCCGCTCTATGGCCGACGCCTGTCCTTCTTTCCCGACGTGCCCGAGAGCGAGGCGATGATGGAACTCTACCTGCCCCTGCGCTGAGCCTTTCCGGGCGGGAGTGGAAATCACGGCCGTTTTCGCCTATGTGCGCGGGCATGCTGACAGTGTCGTCCCCGCCCATGCCCATTCCGGGCCATATCGATCCTGTGACCGTGCCGCGCGCGCCGTCGCTGCGGGAGGACGGGCGCATCGACCTGATCGGCCTGTCGAAGGAGCAGCTGCGCACCACGCTCGCCGAGGCGGGGTTGGACGCGCGCCAGGCGAAATTGCGTGCCAAGCAGATCTGGCACTGGCTCTACAACCGCGGCGCGACCGAATTCGCGCAGATGACCGATATCGCCAAGGCGCAGCATCCCTGGCTCGCCGAGCGGTTCGTGATCGGCCGCCCCGACGTCGTCGAGGCGCAGGTGTCGAACGACGGCACGCGCAAGTGGCTGCTGCGATCGCCGGACGGCCAGGATTACGAGATGGTGTTCATCCCCGATGCCGATCGGGGAACGCTGTGCGTGTCCAGCCAGGTCGGCTGCACGCTCAACTGCCGCTTCTGCCACACCGGCACGATGCGGCTGGTGCGCAACCTGACGCCGGGCGAGATCGTCGGCCAGGTGATGCTCGCGCGCGATGCGCTGGGCGAATGGCCGAGCCAGCCGGAGGGGCGCCTGCTCACCAACATCGTGATGATGGGCATGGGCGAGCCGCTCTACAATTTCGATGCGGTCCGCGACGCGTTGAAGCTGGTGATGGACGGCGACGGCCTGGCGCTGTCGAAGCGCCGCATCACCCTGTCGACCAGCGGCGTCGTGCCGATGATGGCGCGGGCGGGGGAGGAGATAGGGGTCAATCTCGCCGTCTCGCTCCATGCCGTGACCAAGAACGTTCGCGACGAAATCGTGCCGCTGAACAAGAAATACGGGATCGAGGCGCTGTTGCAGGCGTGCGCCGACTATCCCGGCGCCAACAATGCGCGGCGCATCACGTTCGAATATGTGATGCTGAAGGACAAGAATGATTCGGACGACGACGCGCGGGAACTGGTGCGCCTGCTGCGCCAGTACAAGCTGCCCGCCAAGGTCAATCTGATCCCGTTCAACCCCTGGCCCGGCGCGCCGTACGAATGCTCGACGCCGGAGCGCATCCGCTCCTTTTCGAACATCGTGTTCGAGGCGGGGATCTCCGCCCCCGTGCGCACCCCGCGCGGCCGCGACATCGATGCCGCCTGCGGACAGCTCAAGACCGCCGCCGAGAAGAAGAGCCGCGCGCAACTCGACCGCGAGGCGGACGAGAAGATGGCCGCCATTGGCTGACGCCGCTTGATCGACGCGCCATCGCTCACGCTGGCGGGCGGCGCCGGCGTGCTCGGCGGCGCGATGAACGCGCTGGCGGGTGGCGGATCGTTCGCGACCATGCCGACGCTGATCGCGCTCGGCCTGCCGTCGACACAGGCCAATGCGACCAGCAATGTCGCGGTCCAGCCGGGTGCGATCGCCAGCGCCTGGACCTATCGCGCCGGGCTCGCGCCGATCGGCGGGGTCGCCGTCCGCACCCTGTCCGTCGTGACCTTCCTGGGCGGACTCGTCGGCAGCCTGCTGCTCGTATGGACGCCGGCGCGCGCGTTCGACGTCATCGTGCCCTGGCTGCTGCTCGCCGCGACGGTCGCGATCGCGCTCGGCCGCCATGCCGCCGACTGGGTGGCGAGCCGCTTCCGCGCCGGTCCGCGCGCGGTGATGGCGGGGCAGGCGCTGCTGGGCGTCTATGGCGGCTATTTCGGCGGTGGCGTCGGCATGATGCTGACCGCGATGTGGGGCGTGCTCACCGGCGCGCATCCCGCCGTCCTCGCCGCGCCGCGCACGCTGATGCTCGCCGTCGCCAACAGCGCGGCGACGATCATCTTCGTCGTCTCCGGCATGGTCGCATGGCGCTACTGCCTGCCGATGCTGGCCGGATCGATCCTCGGCGGCTGGCTCGGCGCGCTCGTCGGATCGCGGGCACCCGCCTGGGCGATCCGAGGCTGGACATTGCTCGTCACCGCCGTGACCACGGCGGTGTTCTTCTGGCGCGCCTACGGCTGAGCGGACCGGCTCACCCCGGCCGGCGCATCCGGAACAGCGCGTCCTCGCCGATCTCGAAATAGTCGGCGGGGCCGCCGCCGCGCAGGATCGGGCGCGCGCGGGCGGTCTGATAGACGCCGTCCTCCAGCATCGCACGATCGATGTGGATGCCCACCGCCTCGCCGATCACCAGCCATTGGTCGAGTTCGCGCCCCTCCTTCGTCTCCAGCCGGATGAGCTGGGTCAGCCGGCATTCGAACGACGCGGGGCTCGCCGCGACCCGCGGCGGCGCGATCAGCCGCGACGGCGCGGTCTCGATCCCCGCCAGCGCGAATTCGTCCACCGCCGGCGATACGCTTGCCGCGCTCGCGTTCATCGCCTCCGCGAGGTCGCGCGTCGCGAGGTTCCAGGTGAAGGCGCCGGTCGCAGCGATATTGGCGACGCTGTCCTTCCACCCCATCGACGAGAAGGCGATCAGCGGCGGCGTGTAGTTGACGAGGTTGAAGAAGCTGTACGGCGCGAGATTGGCGACGCCGTCCTGCGACACGCTGCCGATCCAACCGATCGGCCGCGGCGCGACGATCGCGTTGAGGGGATCGTGCGCAAGGCCGTGGCCGGCGCGGGGTTCGTAGAAATGCCATTCGGTCATGACGCAAATTCTGCTACACATGGATCATGATTGCGCCAGCCCCCGATGTCGCCCGGACCGGGTCGCCACCCGGCACGATCCTGCGTCGCCATGCCCTGACGACGCGACTATGGCACTGGATCAATGCGATAGCCTTTTTCATCCTGCTCGGTTCGGGGCTCGGCATCTCGAATGCGCATCCCCGACTCTATTGGGGACGCTATGGCGCCAACTTCGACCATGCCTGGGCGCAGCTGCCCCGTTTCCCCGCGTGGCTGACGATCCCGTCGAGCTACAATCTCGCCATCTCGCGGCGCTGGCACCTCTTCTTCGCGCTCGTCTTCGCCTTCGGGCTCGCCGCGTTCATGATCGCGAGCCTGCTCAACCGACATTTCCGGCGGCTGCGGCTGACCCGCGCCGACGTCAGCCCGGCGCATCTGGCCGAGGACGTGCGCGATCACTGGAACTTCCGCTTCCACGATGCGGATGATCCGGCCGCGTACAATTCGCTGCAGAAGTGGAGCTACATCCTCGTCCTCTTCGTCGCATTGCCGGTGATGATCCTGACGGGGCTCGCGCTGTCGCCAGGGATGGACGCTGCCTGGCCGTGGCTGCTCGACCTGTTCGGCGGCCGCCAGTCGGCGCGGTCGGTGCACTTCATCGCGGCAAGCCTCCTCGGCGGCTTCGCGGTGATCCATCTCGTCCTCGTCATCCTGGCGGGCGCGGGCAACGAACTGCGTTCGATGATCACCGGTCGATGGAGGGTGCCCGAATGATCCTGCCCCGCCCCTCTCTTCACCGCCGCAACCTGCTGGCCGGTGGCGCCGGGCTGCTGCTCGCCGGCTGCGACAAGGTGATCCAGCAGCCCGCCGCGCGACGAATCCTGTTCGCCGGCGACGACATGCACAAGGGGCTGCAGCGCGCGCTGACGGACCGCGGCGCGCTCGCGCCGGAGTTCCGCCCGGACCAAATGTCGCCGATCTTCCGCGCCAACGGCACGCGCGACCCCGGCACGCCCGCCTATGCCGCGATGGTGGCGGACGGCTTCGCCAGCTATCGCCTCGCGGTCGGCGGGCTGGTCGACCGGCCGCTGTCGCTGCGGCTCGCCGACCTCGCGGCCATGCCCTCCCGCTCCCAGATCACGCGGCACGACTGTGTCGAGGGGTGGAGCGCGATCGGCCAGTGGCAGGGACCGATGCTGGGCACCGTGCTCAAGGCGGCCGGCCTGCGCCGCAGCGCGCGCTACGTCGTCTTCACCTGCGCCGACCTCTACAACGGCCAGCCCTATTACGAATCGATCGACACGATCGACGCCTTCCATCCCCAGACGATCCTCGCGCTCAAGATGAACGGGCGGCGGCTGGAGGTCGCGCATGGCGCGCCGGTGCGCCTGCGCGTCGAACGGCAACTCGGCTACAAGCATGCCAAATACGTGACCGGGATCACCGCCGTCGCCAGCCTCGACGGCATCGGCAAGGGCCAGGGCGGCTATTGGGAGGATAACGTCGACTACGACTGGTACGCGGGCATCTGAGCCTCCCGCACGCGGCGTAAAGATGAAATAGCCGTAACCCTTACCAATGTCGGTTGCGCTCTGCCCCTGCGGGTCGTTACGGACACGGGCCATGGCGCTGATCGACACCTTCCTCCGCCGCGCTGTCACCCGCGGCGAACTGACCCTCCACCGACCCGGACATCCTGCCGTCACCTTCGGCAAGCCCGACGCCGACCTCGGCCATGTCGTGCTGCGCTTCCACAATGACGGCGTCGTCCGTCGCATCCTCGCCAATCCGTCGCTGGGCGCGGGGGAATCGTACATGGACGGCGGGATCAGCGTCGACGGCGACGACATCATGCGCCTCGTCCGGCTGATGACCGCAAACGACCCGTGGGAAGCGGGGCAGGACCGGCTCGGTGCCTCCGCCCCCGCGCGGGCGGCCGCGGCGGTCAAGCACCGCATCGACCGCGTCAACATGGAGCGCCGCTCGAAGCGCAACGTCGCGCATCACTACGACCTGTCGGCGCGGCTCTACGACCTGTTCCTCGACCGCGACAAGCAATACAGCTGCGCCTATTTCACCGATCCCGCCAATACGCTGGAGAAGGCGCAGGAGGACAAGCTCGCGCATATCGCCGCGAAGCTCGCGATCCGGCCCGGCATGCGCGTGCTCGACATCGGCTGCGGCTGGGGCGGAATGGCGCTCTACCTCAACCGCAAGTTCGGGGTCGAGGTGCTCGGCGTCACGCTGTCGGAGGAACAGCTCAAGATCGCGCGCGAGCGCGCGGCGGCGGCGGGCGTCGCCGACAAGGTGCGTTTCGAACTCATCGACTATCGCCGGGTCGAGGGCAAATTCGACCGCATCGTCTCGGTCGGCATGTTCGAGCATGTCGGGCCGCCGCAATATCGCACGTTCTTCACCAAGTGCCGCGATCTCATGACGGCGGACGGCGTCACCCTGCTCCACACGATCGGCCGGCTCGGCAAGCCCGGCGTCACGGACGACTGGACCGCCAAGTACATCTTCCCCGGCGGCTACAACCCGGCCCTGTCGGAAATCATGACGGCGTTCGAGGGGCTGCGCATGTTCGTGACGGACGTCGAGGTGCTGCGCCTGCACTATGCGCACACGCTCCACGAATGGTACCGCCGCACCGTCGCGGCGCGCGATGCGATCGTCGGCCTCTACGACGAGCGCTTCTACCGCATGTGGACCTTCTATCTCGCCGGCGCCGCGATGGCGTTCGAGAATGGCGGGATGTGCAACTACCAGATCCAGTTCTCGCGCAGCCGCACCGAACTGCCGATCACGCGCGACTATATGATCGAAGGCGAGCGCGCGCTGCGGGATTGAGCCTGCCCCTCCCGCCGGGGAAGGGGCGCCGTCACCGACCCTGCGGCGCCGCGCCCTTGCCGCCGTCGATCACCGCCGCGCGCGCCGCGGCACGCTCGTCCAGGCTGATGACGCCGTCGTGGTTCAGGTCGTAGCGCGAGGCGATGGCGCGGAACAGGCCCTGCATCTCGTACAGCGAGACCTTGCCGTCGTGATTCGCATCGGCGGTGACGAACCAGCGGTTGGCGAACATCTTCGCCTGATCCGGCGACATGCGGCTCTTGCCGACGTCCATCCTGGCGACGCGGGCGTCGATCTCCTCGCGGCTGAGGAAGCCGTCGTGATTGGCGTCGGTCCGCTCGAATTCGGCACGGATGCGGGGATCCACCTTCATCCCGCCGTGTGCCGCCTTTGGCTGGACCTTTTGCGGGGTTTTCGCCGGCGCCTTGTCCGCGGCCAGCGCGGGCGTCGCGGCGAACATCAGGGGCACGAGCAGGAACAGGCGCGACATCAAGACTGGTTTCCGTTTTTGCGAACGACCGCCGGCGCCTAGCGCCGTCCGCCTAAACCCGATGTGAACGCAACCGTTGCACCTGCGGCGGCTTCGCCCTAGGGGCGCGGCGACATACCCCTTTCCCAAGTGCCGAAGGATGCTGCCGTGGCCGATCAGATCAACCGCGTCGTTCTTGCCTATTCGGGCGGCCTGGACACGAGCGTGATCCTGAAATGGCTGCAACAGACATACAAGTGCGAGGTGGTGACCTTCACCGCCGACCTGGGTCAGGGCGAGGAGTTGGAGCCGGCGCGCCAGAAGGCGCAGATGGCGGGCGTCAAGCCGGAGCACATCTTCATCGACGATCTGCGCGAGGAATTCGTGCGCGATTACGTCTTCCCGATGATGCGCGCCAATGCGCTCTACGAGGGGCTGTACCTGCTCGGCACGTCGATCGCGCGGCCGCTGATCGCCAAGCGCCAGATCGAGATCGCGAAGATGGTGGGTGCCGACGCGGTCAGCCATGGCGCGACCGGCAAGGGCAACGACCAGGTCCGCTTCGAGCTGGGCTATTACGCCCTCAACCCCGACATCAAGGTGATCGCGCCCTGGCGCGAGTGGGACCTGACCAGCCGTACCAGGCTGATCGAGTTCGCGGAGGCGCACCAGATCCCCGTCGCCAAGGACAAGCGCGGCGAATCGCCCTTCTCCACCGATGCCAACCTGCTGCACACCAGCAGCGAGGGTAAGGTGCTGGAGGATCCGTGGCAGGAGGTGCCGGATTACGTCTACAGCCGCACCGTCAATCCCGAGGACGCGCCGGACGCACCGGAATATATCACGATCGACTTCGAACGTGGCGACGGCGTCGCGCTGAACGGCGAGGGCGTGTCGCCGGCGACGCTGCTCACCCGGCTGAACGACCTCGGCCGCAAGCACGGCATCGGCCGCCTCGATCTCGTCGAGAACCGCTTCGTCGGCATGAAGAGCCGTGGCATGTATGAGACGCCGGGCGGCACCATCTATCACCTCGCGCATCGCGGCATCGAGCAGATCACGCTCGACCGCGGCGCGGCGCATCTCAAGGACGAGCTCGCGCCCCGCTATGCCGAGCTGATCTACAACGGCTTCTGGTTCTCCCCCGAGCGCGAGATGCTGCAGGCGGCGATCGATCACAGCCAGGCGAAGGTTTCGGGCACCGTGCGCCTGAAGCTGTACAAGGGCGGCGTCTATATCGTTGGCCGCAAGTCGCCCAACTCGCTGTACTCGGAAAAGGTCGTGACCTTCGAGGACGATCAGGGCGCCTATGACCAGCGCGATGCGGCGGGCTTCATCAAGCTCAACGCGCTGCGCCTGCGCCTGCTCGGCCGGCGCGACGACTGACAGCCCTCCCCTCCCGCCGGCGGAAGGGGATCTCGTCGCCGCCGCACCCATCCCACATCAACGCGGAAGCGCTTGTCGGCACCCAAGCCGGCGCACTAAGGCGGTATGATGCAGGATCAACAGCTGCACTGGTGGCAGACGCGCAGTTTCGTCGTGGCGATGGTGATCGTCGCGATCATCCCCTTGCTGTGGCCGCAGATCCCGCCGCTGGTCGATCTGCCCGGCCATATGGGCCGCTATGCCGTGCAGCTCGACGGCGGCCGGCATCCGTGGCTCGCCGACTGGTACAATTTCCAGTGGTCGCTGATCGGCAATCTCGGCATCGACCTGCTGATCATCCCGCTCGCGCCGATCTTCGGGCTGGAACTGGCGGTCAAGCTGATCGTCATCGCCATCCCGGCGCTGACCGTTTCCGGGCTGCTCTGGATCGCGCGCGAGGTCCATGGCCGCATACCGGCGACCGCACTGTTCGCGCTGCCGCTCGCGTACAGCTATCCCTTCCAGTTCGGTTTCGTGAACTTCGCGCTGTCGATGGCGCTGGCGCTCAACCTGTTCGCGCTGTGGCTGCGCCTTGCCCGGACGGGGCACCTGCGCCTGCGCGCCGCCCTGTTCGTGCCGCTGTCCTGCGCCCTTTGGGTATGCCACACGTTCGGCTGGGGCGTCCTGGGCGTGCTCGCCTTCTCGGCGGAGATGATCCGCCAGCACGACCAGATGACGGACCGGGGCGCGCGCCACTGGGCGCGGGCGTTCGTTCGCGCGGGGCTGGGCTGCCTGCCGCTGTCGCTGCCCTTCCTGCTGATGGCCTTCTGGCGATCCGGCGACCATGTCACCGGCCAGACCACGGACTGGTTCAACTGGCAGGCGAAGATCAACTGGGTGACGATGGTGCTGCGCGATCGCTGGATGGCGTTCGACATCGTGTCCGTCACGATCCTCTTCGTCATCCTGCTGAAGGGGGTGCGCGATTCGCGGGTCGAATATTCGCGCAACCTCGGGCTGTCGGCGCTGTTCCTGCTCGCTGTCTATCTGCTGCTGCCGCGCATCGTCTTCGGCTCGGCCTATGCCGACATGCGGCTCGCGCCGTTCGTGCTGGCGATCGCGGTGATCGCGCTGCGGCCGAAGCGCGGCCTGTCGCTGCGCGGTGCCTCGACCTTTGCGGCGCTCGGCCTCGCCTTCTTCGGCGTGCGCGTCGCGGCGCAGACGGCAAGCTACTGGCTCTACGCGCAAAGCTACGACCGGACGCTCACGGCCCTCGACCACGTGCCGGTGGGCGCGCGCCTGGTGACGATGGTCGGCCGGCATTGCTATGACGACTGGACCTATTCGCGGTTCGAGCACATTCCCGGCATCGCGCTGGTCAGGCGGCATGCCTATGCCAACGACCAATGGTCGATGGCGGGCGCCCAGTTGCTGACCGTGCGCTACACCCCGGCCGGGCGCTTCGCGCACGATCCGTCGGAGATCGTCACCGACCGGCGCTGCCGGGGCGAATGGTGGCGGCCGCTGAAGCTCTCGCTCGCGATCCTGCCGCGCCAGGCCTTCGACTACGTCTGGCTGATCAACCCGTCCGACTATGGCCCGGAATTCGTCGCCGGCATGACCCCGATCTGGCGCGAGGGCCGCTCCGTGCTCTACCGCATCGACGACCGTCGCCAGCCGGCGATCCCGATCGATCCGGCCTGGCTGCCGCCGCGGCGCAGGCCGCTCGCCGCCCCCTCGCCTATTCCGCCGCGCGCCTGAACGGCGCCAGCTCCGCCAGATAGGCCTGGTCGCTCTCGACCGCGGCACGTTCGCGCACCAGGAAGTCGGACACGGCACGGCGAAAGCCCGCATCGGGGATGTAATGCGCCGACCAGGTCGGCACGGGGACATAGCCGCGCGCGAGCTTGTGCTCGCCCTGTGCCCCGGCCTCGACCGTGCGCAGGCCGCGCGCGATCGCGGCATCGATCGCCTGATAATAGCAGAGTTCGAAGTGGAGGAACGGCACCTCCTGCGTGCACCCCCAATATCGGCCGTAGAGCGTATCGGCGCCGATCAGGTTGAGCGCCCCGGCGATCGGCACGCCGTCACACTCCGCGAGGATCAGCAGCACCTTGTCCCCCATCGTCGCGCCGAGCAGGTCGAAGAAGGCGCGGGTGAGATAGGGTTGTCCCCATTTGCGGCTGCCGGTGTCCTGATAGAAAGCCCAGAAGGCATCCCAATGTGCCGGCTGTATCGCCGCCCCGGAAAGATGGCGGATCGTCAGCCCCTGCACCGCCGCCGCACGTTCCTTGCGAATCGCCTTCCGCTTTCGGCTGGCGAGCGCATCGAGGAAGTCGTCGAAGCTGGCGTAGCCCTGGTTCGCCCAATGGAACTGCGTTCCCTCGCGCACGAGCCAGCCCGCCTGTTCGAACAGCGGGATCTGATCGGGCGCGACGAAGGTGGCATGCGCGGACGACAGGTCGTGCCGGTCGGTGACCGCCTCCAGCGCGGCGATCAACGCCGGTGCCGCCGCCGGATCGCGCAGCAGCAGCCGAGGCCCCGGCACCGGGCTGAACGGCGCGGCGACCTGAAGCTTGGGGTAATAGCTACCGCCCGCGCGTTCCCACGCATCGGCCCAGGCATGGTCGAAGACATATTCGCCCTGGCTGTGCGCCTTGGCATAGGCCGGCGCGATCGCGGCGGGCAGACCGTCGGCGCCGTCGACGACGATCGGGATCGGCTGCCACCCCGAGCGCCCGCCGACGCTGCCCGAATCCTCGAGCGCGGAGAGGAAGGCATGGCTGACGAACGGATTGGCCGTGCCCGCGCAGGCATCCCATTGCGCAGCGGGAATGGAACGGACGCCGTCGGCGATGCGCGCGACGAGGTCGGTCATGCGGCGAAGGGGCTCGGATTCATCGCGTGCCGATATAGGGTCGTGGGGAAGGCATTCCAGCGCTCCCCACGCTTTGACCGTCGCAGCACAACCCGCGACGCCCGAGCGTCACCCCAGCTGCACGATCGCGTCGATCTCGACTGCGGCACCAAGGGGCAGGACCGGCACGCCGACCGCGCTGCGCGCGTGGCGACCCTCGTCGCCGAACAGCGCGACCATCAGCTCCGACGCGCCGTTCGCGACCTTCGGCTGGTCGGTGAAGTCGGCATGCGAGTTGACGAAGACCCCCAGCTTCACGATCCGCTTCACGCGCGAAAGATCGCCGTTCAGATACTTCTTCAGCTGTGCGACGATCATCAGGCCGCAGGCCCGCGCCGCCGCCTGACCGTCCTCGAGCGAGACGCCGTCGCCCAGCCGGCCGGTGATCAGCTGCCCGTCCCTGAACGGCAGCTGCCCCGACATATGCAGCATGCCGCCGGCCTCGACGATAGGGACGTAGGCGGCGACGGGCGCGGCGGCCTCCGGCAGCGAAAGGCCGAGTTCCTCGAGCTTGCGGGCGATACGGTCGGTCATCACGGGTCCTTTGCTAGAGTCTGATCCACGTGCGTGGAAGCGGTCCAGCTTCGCTGGATCGCACACCAGATTGCTGCGCCCGTAGCGGGATCAGGCCTCGGCCGGCAAGACCGGCGCCGCCGGCACGCCCGCCGCGAAGCGCGCCGCGATCCAGTCGGCCGCCTCGCGCCAGTCGTCGATCCGCGCATGCGCATGCGGCGCTGGCGGCACGGCTGGCGCCATTGCCGGTTCCGCGATCAGGTGCAGGCGATGGACCTGCGGCGCATGCCGCGCGACCGATTCGTGGTGCACCGCCAGATCGTCGACGAAGACGGTGACGGGATCGCCATGCTCGGCCACCAGCCGCGCGACCGGATCGCCCTTGCCGCCCTGGTTGCATTCGACGCGATGGTCGATGCCGAATTGTGCGAGCTGGTCGATGCGGGCGGTACGGCAATCGTCGGTCAGATTGGTGAGAATGACGATCTGTGCCTGCTGCGACAGCCGCGCCAGTGCCTCGGCGGCATGCGGCACCAGCGTCTGCCGGTGCATCTCGCGGGGGAAGAAACCGCCGAGCAGCCCCCACATCTCCTCGCGGGTCGGGGCACTGCCGTCGGCGCGCCGCATGGAATTGGCGAAATCGGCACCATCGGGGGTGAAGGCGATGTCATGCGACTCGCGCAGCCACACGCCGAAATGCCGCACCATGTGCAAAAGCACCTCGTCGCAATCGCAGATCAGCAGCGGCTTCATCACGTCTCCAGCTGTTCGCGTGCGCGTACCAGCGCCGCCGGTGGCACGCCGATCGCCGCCGCGCAGGCGACGAGATCGGGCTCGTGCGATTCGAGGAAATTCAGCGTCGCGGCGAGGACCGCCGGATCGCCCGCCCGGCCGCGCAGGTCGTCGGGATCGAGGCCGGTGACGGCCAGCAGACGTCCCGCACGGTCGCCGTCGCCCAGCGTCCAGACCAAGGCCTGCAGCGCCAGCGTCGCGGGTTCGGGGATGTTTGTGTCGGACGCGCGCATTGCCTACACGGTGTTCAGTGGAAAGGACGGTGTGCGAGGTGGCAAAAAGGATTCTCGTTGTCGAGGACAACGAGCTGAACCTGAAGCTGTTCTGCGACCTGTTGCGCGCGCATCAGTTTGCCGCCGAGCCGGTGCGCGACGGGCGCGAGGCGGTGGCGCGCGCACGCGACTTCGCCCCCGACCTGATCATCATGGACATCCAGATGCCGCACGTCACGGGTTACGAGCTGATCCTGGAACTCAAGGCGGACGAGGCGCTGCGCCATATCCCCGTCATGGCGGTGACCGCCTATGCCGGCCGCGACGACGAGGATCGCATCCGCGCCGCGGGTGCCGCCGCCTATGTCTCCAAACCCATCAGCCTGATGCGCTTCATGGATGCGGTGAACGCGCTTCTCTGATGGTCCTGCCGCGCCGGCCGGCGCCCGCCGAGCCATCAGCGCACCAGCATCCATATCGCCATCGCCACCATCATCAGATTCTCGGTCAGCGACAGCGCGCCGAGCGGCACGTTGCTGTCGCCGCCGACGCAGGCGCATTTGAGGTCGCGACCGTCGACATAGACCGCCTTGATCACGGACACCGCGCCGATGCCGCCGATCACCAGCGCCACCGGCACCGACAGCCAGCGCGCCGCCCCCGCGATCATCAGCACGCCCGCCAGCCCCTCCAGATAGGGGTAGAGATAGGCATAGGGCACCCATCGGCGCGCGAGCAGGTCGTAGTTGAGGAACATGGTCGAGAACCGCTCGACATCCTGCAGCTTGAGCAGCGCGAGCACCGCCATGCTGAACGAAACGAGCCATTCGCCGGCCCGCATCGTCCACGGCGTCCCGAAGGCGGCGGTGCTGGCGGCGAGCGCCATCAGCGCCGTCATCACGAAGACGGCGACGACCGGCCGATAGGTCGTCGCCTTCGGATCGGCCACCCGCTTGCCGAAGAACCGCCGCAGATCGTCGAAGCCGCCGACCCGCGCGCCGTCGATGAACACCTGCGGCGTGGTCCGGACATCGTGCGCGGTCTTGAACGCGTCGGTTTCCGCCCGCGTCGTCAACCAATGGTCCTCGACCGCGAAGCCCCGCCGCCGGAGCAAGTCGAGTGCCTTGAGGCCGAACGGACAGACATGCCCGGGCATCACCATCCTGTAGAGGACGGCACTCGGGCGTGAGGCTCGTGACATGGATCGGCTCCTGGCGACGCTGGCACCGACCATGTGGGAGGCGGCCCCGCCGCTGCCAACAGCGGTCGGGCACGATCGGACATCGGCGACGACCAGCCCAAAAACCAAGGGCGGCGGCCTCGATCGAAGCCGCCGCCCCCAGCCCGTAGTGACGCGATACAGGGCGACCGGACGTTCCGGCCGCCGCAGCCCTCTTTGCCCGCAAAAGATGAACGCAACCTGTCCGCAACCGCACCGAATTAAGGCAAAGCGCGCTCGATGCGGCGCCCGCGTCCGGTTCGCGCGCCTCCGGCCCGAGTATGATTCACGTGCGAGGAAGCGGTGCCGGCCTTCGCCCCCACCCGGCCGCCCATCCAGGGTACGCTGTGTGGGCGGCCGGGTGGGGGTGAGGGCCGGCACCGCACCGATCCAGCTTTGCCGAATCGCACCCTTGTCGGAAGCAGACGCCGCCGAACGCGCCTGCGGCCCGCATGGTCGACATCACGACGAAAGCCGCCGGCACCAACACGGCACCGGCGGCTTTCGTCGATCCGACACGTCGGCGAGGGCGGTGGACCGCCCGCGACGCGCTTACTTGATCTTGGCTTCCTTGAACTCGACGTGCTTGCGCACGACGGGATCATACTTGTTGAAGCTCAGCTTCTCGGTCTTGGTGCGCGGGTTCTTCTTCGTGACGTAGAAGAAGCCGGTGTCGGCGGAGCTGACGAGCTTGATCTTGACGGTAGTCGGCTTGGCCATGGCCTGTATTCCTGAAAACGCATAAGAGCGGCGGCACGGACGCCACCGCTCGATCAGCCGCGGCGCATGGCGGATAGCGGCGCCAAAGTCAACCGCGGCGACACGCGGCGACAAGGGCACGGTCGCTTAACCATGAGGTTACTACCGTCGTGCGACCATGCACCCACAAGGATAGACGAAGCAGGGGGTGGATCATGGCAGGCACTATGGAGGCGTCGCATCTCGCCGCGGTCAGGGCGGATCTCGCGGCGCGAATCGCGGCGATCGACGATCGGGCATCGCGCAGCGCGGCATGCGAACTGGCGCGTGACGTGGACGCGATCCGGCTGATCGCGCATCGCAACGGTCTGGCCCCGGCGGTGACGGTCGCGCATTTCCTCGATTCGGCGCTCGCGCGCGGCGACCATGGCGCGCTGGTGCATGGCTGGCTGGCCATCCTGGGCGATGCGGTGGCGTGCGAGCGACAGGACCTCGCCGCCTGCGACGCCTTTGCCGCAGCCTGCTCGGTCCGCCTGGCGCACTGATCGGCGCATGGACGCATTGATGGCGGCGCTGCTCGCGGCGGCCCTCGGCCAGATCGGCGACCGGCCCGCACGACTCGCCGCGATCCTCGCCGACCGCCATGCACGCGCCGGCGCCGTCATCGTCGCGAGCCTGGTGGCGCTGGCTGTCGCGTCGGGCATAGCCGCGACGCTTGGCGCGCTGCTCGCCCCGAGGCTGACGCCGGAGGCGCGTGCGCTGTTCGTGGCGCTCGCGCTGGCGCTGCAGGGTGCCGGCATGCTCTTCGCCGCCAAGGCGCCCGACCGGCTCGAACGGTGGCGGCTCGGCGCCTTCGGCACCAGCCTCGCCGGACTGTTCATCCTCGCCTTTGGCGACGGCGTCCAGTTCGTCATCCTCGCGCTGGCGGCGCGCGCGGGCGAGCCGCTGTTCGCGACGATCGGCGCCACCATCGGCGGGGTCGTTCCGCTTGCCGCCGCCGCGACACTGGGCGAGGCGGCGTGGCAGGCGCTGCCGCAGCAGTTGTTCCGCCGCATCGCCGCCGCGGCCTTCCTGGGCGCCGCGGCCTGGCTGGCACTCAGCGCGCTTCGCCTGATCTGACGCGTCGATCAGACTGGGCGGGAATTCTCCCTCGACCCAAAGGGAGCCATCGGGCCATCGGATCGTTGCCGCAACGATTTCGAAACCCAGTCTCGGGAGACCCATGATGGCCGATACCGATCCGGCGCTGCGCACGCCCACCGATCTCAGCAACACGCGATCCGTCGCCGACGCACTCAATACCGCGCTCGCCGACTGTTTCGCGCTCTACCTGAAGACCAAGAATTTCCACTGGCACGTCTCGGGCCCGCATTTCCGCGACTATCACCTGCTGCTCGACGATCAGGCGGCGCAGATCCTCGGCGTCACCGACGCGATCGCCGAGCGGGTTCGCAAGATCGGCAACACGACCCTGCGGTCGATCGGCGACATCAGCCGCCGTCAGACGATCGCCGACAACGACAAGGATTTCGTCGACGCGCACGCGATGCTCGCGGAATTGCGCGACGACAATCTGAAGCTGGTCGAGGCGTTCCGCGCGGTGAAGGACGCCGCCGAGGATGCGAAGGACAATGCCACCAGCGGCATCGTCGACGAATGGACCGACCAGGCGGAAGAGCGCGCCTGGTTCCTGTTCGAGGCGAGCCGCAAGGGCTGATCCGCCGGAACATGGCGGCCTCCCACCGGTTCACCCGGCCAGGAGGCTGCCATGCTGAAGCTTGCGCTCATTTTCCTCGTCGTCGGGGTGCTACTGGGCGTGCTTGGGTTCGGCGGGATCGGTGGTGCGTTCATCGGGATCGCAAAGATCCTGTTCTTCATCGCGCTCGCGCTGTTCCTGATCTTCCTCGTCCTGGGCCTGATCGCCGGCAAGACGGTCAGCGACGCGATCGACTGACCCCGCCGCCGACGGTAATCAGCCACCAGTCGGGCGGCGCTCCGAGGCGGATCGGCGCGGTGCCGCCACCGACCCCCGCGGTCACGATGACCGTCCGCCCCGGATCGTCGATCCGCCCGCATCGATACCGCGGATCGTACAGCCGCTGGCCGTTGGTCGGGCTGATTGTGATCGCGCCCCGCCCCGTCGGCCACACGACCTGGCCGCAATGCGTGTGGCCCGCCAGCAGAAGCGGCGCCTGCCCCGCGGGGAGGCGCGGGATCACGTCCGGCGAATGCGTGACCGCGACCATCGCACCTGTGCCCGTGCCGGCAAAGGCGCGCGCGACGTCGTCGTGCCCGCTATACGCATCGTCGATGCCCACGATCGTCACCGGCCCGGCCCTGACGCTCTGATTGGCCAGCGTCGGAATGCCCGCCGCGCGCAGCGCACGCCGGACTCGGTCCGCGCCCGTCCAATGATCGTGGTTGCCCAGTACGGCATACCGCCCGATCCGCGCGCGCAGCTTCGACAGCGGCACGGTCAGGCGCGCCGCCAGGCCCGCCCCGCCGGCCGCGTCATGGCCGATGACGAAATCCCCCGCGAGCAGGACCAGATCGGGACGGCGGCCATTCACCTGGTCGACGATCCGCGCCAGCCTGTGCGCGTCCATCGCGCGATTGCCGATATGGATGTCGCTGATCAGGGCGACGGTGACCGGCGGCGCGCCCGCGGGCCAGTGCGGCAGCGCGACGCGGGTCGTCCGCACGATCGGGTCGGCGACGATCTCGCGCGCGCCGATACCGCCCAATAGGGCGAGCGACAGCGCCCCCGCCAGCAACGTCGCCCAGACCGTCCGCTTCCGCCATCCCATCGCGGCGACGATAGCGGGAGCGCTTGGCCACGCCTATGCGTTCAATGGCCATGCACGCCTTCGCCGCGCTCCTCGACTCCCTCATCTACACGCGCGGCCGCAACGCGAAGCTCAAGCTCATCGTCGACTATCTCCACACGACGCCCGATCCCGATCGCGGCTGGGCGATGGCCGCGCTGACCGGGGATCTCGACATTCCGGGTATCAAGCCGGCCGTCGTGCGGGCGCTGATCGAGGCGCGGGTCGACCCCGTGCTTTTTCGCATGAGCCGGGACTATGTCGGCGACACCGCGGAGACGGTCGCCCTGCTCTGGCCCGCCCCCGTCCCCGCCCCCGCGGGGCCGCCGCTGACGGTGGCGACGGTGGTCGAGACGCTGCTCCACCTGTCGCGCTCGGACGCGCCCGCCGCGCTCGCCGGCATGCTCGACCGGCTCGATGCGGAGGAGCGGTTTGCACTGCTCAAGATGGCGACCGGCGCCTTGCGCATCGGCGTCTCCGCGCGCCTCGTCAAGACCGCGCTCGCCCAGGCCTTCGACCTGGACGTCGATGCGGTGGAGGAGGTGTGGCACGGCCTCGCGCCCCCCTATGAGCCCCTGTTCGCCTGGGCTGCGGGCGGCGCGCAGCCGACCGCCGCGGACGTGCCCGTGTTCCGCCCCTTCATGCTCGCGCACGGGCTCGAGGATGCGCAGGTCGACCTCGCCGATTATGCGGCGGAATGGAAATGGGACGGCATCCGCGTCCAGATCGTCCACACCGCCGGCCAGACGCGCCTCTACAGCCGCACCGGCGACGACGTCACCGCCAGCTTCCCCGACGTCGCGGCGGCCTTCTCCACCCCCGGCGCGGTCGACGGCGAACTGCTCGTCAAGGGGGAGGCCCAGGGCGGCAGCCTCGAGGACGGCGGCGGCGCGGCGAGCTTCAACGCGCTGCAGCAGCGACTCGGGCGCAAGCAGGTGTCGGCGAAGATGCTCGCCGACTATCCCGCCTTCGTCCGGCTCTACGACATATTGTTCGACGGCGCGGAGGATCTGCGGCCACTGCCCTGGACCGAGCGCCGGGCGCGGCTGGAGGCGTTCGTCCCGCGCCTCGACCCCGATCGCTTCGACATCAGCCAGATCATCGCCGCCGACAGCTTCACCGCGCTGGAGGCGATCCGCGCCGGCGCGCGCGACGCGGCGATCGAGGGCGTGATGCTCAAGCGGCGCGACAGCCCCTATTTCGGCGGCCGCCGCGCCGGCCTGTGGTACAAATGGAAACGCGATCCGCTCACCGCCGATTGCGTGATGATGTACGCGCAGCGCGGCAACGGCCGCCGCTCCTCCTATTACAGCGACTATACCTTCGGCTGCTGGACCGAGGAGGGCGAACTGCTGCCCGTCGGCAAGGCCTATTCGGGGATCACCGACGAGGAACTGCGGATGCTCGACAGCTTCGTCCGCCGCCACACGGTGCAGCGCTTCGGCCCGGTGCGGGAGGTGGAGAAGTCGCTGGTGCTGGAGATAGCGTTCGATTCGATCCACGCCTCCAGCCGGCACAAGTCCGGCGTCGCCATGCGCTTCCCGAGGATCGCCCGCATTCGCACGGACAAGCCGGCGGCGGAGGCGGACCGGGTGGAAACACTGCGGCGGCTGGTGACGTAGGACGACATCGGATCGCCCCCGCTTTCAAAGGACTTGAAGCGTGCGCGGCACCCCCAGGATGGCACAGGATGCCGCTTCCGCTGAATTGCCCGATCGGCCAGCCAATCCTAGGTCCACGGCGCGGTCGCGGAGCGCCCGCCGCGCGTGTATACCGCACGAAGAACACGGCGTTGCGACGGGAAAGGCCAGGCATGCCCGACGTTGGCGAGGAGCCCTGCTTCGGTTGCGGCGGACGTTTTCCAGCCATGTCCGGGCCGACGCACAGCTATATGCTGTCGACCCCCGGTTGCTGGTCTTCCTATGGTCGCCTGCTCGCGCGTGAATACGAGAATCCGGCCTTGTTCGGGGCCGTTCACAGGCTGACCGTCGACGCTTTTGCCTTGCAGCATCCCGGTGATGCCAACGACCGCCGCGCGGTCCAGTCCGTATGGGTACATTATGCCGCCTTGCGGCTCGCTTTCGAACACGGGCGTGCGCACACCGAGATCACGCGAATCATGCAGACGCTTGCGCGGGGCACGTTCGCTCCCTGGCCGGAAGTGCCGAAGGGGTTCGATATGACCCACGCCGACGTGATCGCGGCAGCGGAAACACTGCACGCCTCGATGGTTCGGGACTGGGCGCGGTGCGCCTATGCCGCATGGGCGGCCCTGAGCCGTCCGACCGACATGCTGCTCGAACGGCTCGGCGTATAGCTGGCGCTACCCCGCCGCAGGTTCCAGCTTCACCTCGAAGATCGTCGGCCACAGCTTGCCCGTGATGAACAGCCGACGGCCCTTCTCGTCCCAGGCGATGCCGTTCGGCACGGCTTCCGGATCGGTCGCCTTCACTTCCGCGACGATGGGCCGGAGGTCGACGACCGCGTCGACCTTGCCGCTGGTGGGATTGATCCGCACGATCCAGGGCGTGCGCCAGACGTTGGCGAGGATCCGGCCGTCGACGACCTCCAGCTCGTTGAGCTGATCGACCGGCTTGCCCCGGATCGTCACCGCCAGCCGACCGGTGACGCGCATCGTCGCCGGATCGAAGCGCTTCAGCGTCGCGCTGCCGTCGGATTCGATCAGGCTCTTGCCCTCGTTCGCGAGGCCCCAGCCCTCTCCCGGGAAACGCGCGGTGCCGATCGGGCGGAGCGTCTTGCGGTCCCAGCGGTGTGCGACACCGTCGTGCCAGGTGAGACTGATCAGCTGGTCGCCCCAGCGGGCCAGCCCCTCGCCGAATTGCGCGGGCGGGATGGTCGCGCGGGCCAGCACCTTGCCGTCGGCGAGCCGTACGCGCCGTACCTCCGATTCGCCTTCACGACCGACGCTTTCGTAGAAGCCGCCGTCGGCGAAGATCAGCCCTTCGGTAAAGGCGCGCGAATCGTGCGGATATCGCGCGACGACATGCGCGGCGAGCAGCGGGACGGGTGCATCGGCGGCAGGCGGCGCGGCTTGCGGCATCGGCGCGGCGGCACCGGCAAGCAGCACGGGAAGCGCGGACAGGATCGACCAGATACGCATTGGCAGGCCCCCAGATCACGAACGGCCCGCCCGGACAATCCGGACGGGCCGCCGTCATCACATCAGGATCGGTTCGATCAGCCCGCCGAGGACAGGTTGACCGCAGCGTACTTGCCGCGACGATCGACCTCGATCTCGAACTGCAGACGGTCGCCCTCGTTCAGCGTCGGCATGCCGGCGCGCTCGACGGCCGAAATGTGGACGAACGCGTCAGGCTGGCCGTCGTCGCGCTGAATGAAGCCGAAGCCCTTCATCGCGTTGAAGAACTTGACCGTGCCGGTCGCCTTCTCGCCGGTCAGCTGGCGCTGCGGGCCACCCGCGCCGCCGCGCGGACCGCGGTCACCGCCGCCGAAGCCACCCTCGCGCGGTTCGCGCGGGGCGCGCTCCTGCACGGGCATCGGCTCGCCGTCGATCTTGAGCTCGGTCGCCGAAATGCGCCCGCCACGGTCGACGAGCGTGAAGCCGAGCGGCTGACCCTCGGCGAGACCGGACAGGCCGGCCTGCTCGACAGCCGAGATGTGGACGAACACGTCCTCGCCGCCGTCGTCGCGAACGACGAAGCCGAAGCCCTTCTGCGCATTGAAGAACTTGACGACGCCGGTGCCCTCGCCGACGACCTGCGGGGGCATGCCGCGGCCGCCGCCGAAGCCGCCACCGCCGCCGCCGCGGTAACCACCGCCGCCGCCGCCGCCGAAGCCGCCACCGCCGAAGCCGCCGCGGTCGCCACCACCGAAGCCGCCGCCGCCGAAGCCGCCACGGTCACCGCCGCCGAAACCACCGCCACCGAAGCCGCCGCCGAAATCGTCGCCACCGAAGCTGTCGCGCTTGTCGCGACCACGTCCGCCACGATTGCCGCGGCCACCCTTGTCGTAACTCATAAACCTGTTCGTCTTCCCGGTTCGCCCGCATCCGATCCTGTCGAAGAACCCGTGCGCCGGACGACGAACGCGAGCCTTCGGGCGCGAAACCTTTTGCGCCATGCCCGAACCCATAGCGCACAAAGCAAGCCCCTGCGAACAAATTCGTCGCGTCCGGGGTGCGTTTGGTGTCAATACTTGCGCGGGCGTGGCCGGAACGGCACAGCCTGGGATAATCTTGCGGCTTTCCCTGTCGATCGCAACGCGCGCACGCCTCGCCCATTGAGCCGGCTCGCCGCACGGCGTAGGGGCGATTCGCATGACCGTTTACTTCCACGAGGAAGACCTCCCCGCCGACGTCTTCGCCCCCGGTGCCGCGATCGCGGTCGACAGCGAGACCATGGGTCTCATCACGCCGCGCGACCGATTGTGCGTCGTCCAGCTATCCGATGGCGGCGGCGACGAGCATCTCGTCCGCTTCGCGCCCGGCAGCGACTATGCCGCGCCCAACCTGAAAGCGGTGCTCGCCGACCCCGCCCGGCTCAAGCTGTTCCACTATGGCCGCTTCGACGTCGCGGCGATCCAATATTATCTCGGCATCCTGGCCACACCCGTCTGGGACACGAAGATCGCATCGCGCCTGGTGCGTACCTACACCGACCGCCATGGCCTGAAGGAGCTGGTGCGCGAGCTGCTGGGGCAGGATCTGTCGAAGCAGCAACAGTCGTCCGACTGGGGCGGCCCCGAGTTGAGCGATGCGCAGAAGGATTATGCGGCCAGCGACGTGCGCTTCCTCCACCGGCTGAAGGACGAACTGGAGCGCCGGCTGGTCCGCGAGAACCGGATGGCGCTCGCCCAATCCTGCTTCGACTTCCTGCCGACCCGGGCGGCGCTCGATCTCGCCGGCTGGCCGGAGATCGATATCTTCGCTCACGCGTAATAGCCGCCATGTCCGACGTCGCCATCCGCGCCCGTACCGCCCGCCAGCGCTGGGCCGCCCCCGGCAGCCGTCACGACCGGCTGATCCGGGTGCTCGGCACCAGCCTGCCGATCGCGATCGGGGTGCTGGCGGCGTTCCTGGTGATGGCGCCGCTGACCGCGGGGAGCGAGGTGTCGTTCGTGCTCGACAAGAACAAGGTCGAGGTCGCCCACGAGCGAATGAAGCTCCAGGCGGCGAGCTATCGCGGCCTCGACGACAAGGGGCAGGCGTTCCGTCTCGACGCCGGCTCCGCGGTCCAGCAATCCTCGTCGGTGCCGATCGTGCAGATCAATCGCATGGCCGCCGACCTGCAGCTGGCCGATGGCCCCGCCACCCTGCGCGCCGACAAGGGCAATTACGACCTCAACAGCGAACAGCTGCGCGTCCAAGGCCCGATCGCGGTGCGTGCGCCGAATGGCTACAGCCTCGACACCACCGATGCGGTGGTCGACCTCAAGTCGAAGACGGTGGAGAGCGACCGGCCGGTGACGGGCACGCTGAGCAACGGCCGCTTCCGCGCCGACAGCCTGCGCGCCAATCTGGATGATCGGCGCGTGCGGCTGGACGGCAATGTGCGCTTGCGGTTCTCGCCCGCAGGGGCGAAATAGCGCGCCATGCGATTTCCCGCCCAGATCCCGCTGTTGCTCCTCGCCGTCGCCGCGCCGCTGGCGGCGCAGCAGCGTCATAACTCGGACGCCCCGGTCAACGTATCCGCCGACAGCGCGGAACTGCAGGACAAGCAGCACCGCAGCGTGCTGTCGGGCCACGTCGTGATCCAGCAGGCGGAGATGACGCTGAACGCCGCGCGCGTGACGCTGGCGCTGACGGGCGAAGTCGTCGGCGGCAACCCGCAGATTTCGCGCGTCGACGCGGCTGGCGGCGTCTTGGTCCGCCGGCCGGGGCAGACCGCGCGCAGCCAATATGCGATCTACGACCTCAACCGCCGCGTGATCACGATGATCGGTGCGGTGACGCTGACGCAGGGCGGCAACACCGTCAACGGCGGCCGGCTGACGATCAACCTCGACACGGGTCGCGCGGTGATGGATGGATCGTCGGTCGCTGGCGGCACGGCGTCCGGCAGCGGCGGCGACACGGGCGGCGTCGTGACGCAGGGCGGCGGACGCGTCACCGGCACCTTCTCGGTACCGAAGCGCAACTGAGCGACGATCGATCGGCATGCCGCCGCGTTTCGTCCGCATCGGCACACGCGGGGGCTTTTCTCCCGACGCGTAACGGGTCATGACGGCGTCCGACGCGTCAGGGCATGCACGAATCCTGCCAAGCGATCGGCATGCGCGGTAAAGCGACGAGGATGTAAGGACGATGGACGCCGTATCCGACCTTCACGCCGCCGGGGCGATCCACGAGGCACCGACGTCGCGCGGCCTTCAGGTCGTGTCGATCGCCAAATCCTACGACAAGCGCGTCGTGCTCACCGACGTGTCGGTCAGCGTCGACCGCGGCGAGGTGATCGGCCTGCTCGGACCCAACGGCGCCGGCAAGACGACCTGCTTCTATTCGGTGATGGGGCTGGTGAAGCCCGATTCGGGCCGCATCATGCTCGACGGCGAGGATATCACCCGACTGCCGATGTATCGCCGCGCGATCCTGGGCCTCGGCTATCTGCCGCAGGAGACGAGCATCTTCCGCGGCATGTCGATCGAGAAGAACATCTCCTCCGTCCTCGAGCTGGCAGAGCCCGACCCGGCGGAGCGCACGCGCAAGCTCGACCGGCTGCTCGACGAATTCGGCCTCACCCGCCTGCGCGCCGCGCCGGCGATGGCGCTGTCGGGCGGTGAGCGGCGGCGGGCGGAGATCGCGCGCGCGCTGGCGGCGGAACCGTCGATCATGCTGCTCGACGAGCCGTTCGCGGGCATCGACCCGATCTCGATCGCCGACATCCGCGACCTGGTGAAGGACCTGAAGCGCCGCGACATCGGCGTGCTGATCACCGACCACAACGTCCGCGAGACGCTCGACATCGTCGATCGCGCCTACATCATCTATGACGGGCGGGTGCTGTTCACCGGCAGCCCCGAGGAACTCGTCGCCGACGCCAATGTGCGCCGCCTGTACCTGGGCGAGGGTTTCTCGCTCTAGTCATGCGCGAAGGGCGGTACCCCTTCCCCTCTCCGGTCGGCAGAGGGATCAGCCGCCAGGAGGCGCGGGGCAAGGCCGGGCGCGGCGCGATGTCCTTCGGGCCCAACCCGATGCCGGGCATGCCATGAGCCTCTCGCCACGCCTCGACCTGCGCCAGTCGCAGTCGCTGGTGATGACGCCGCAGCTGCAGCAGGCGATCAAGCTGCTGGCGCTGTCCAACCTCGAGATCGAGGCGTTCATCGCCGAGGAGATCGAGAAGAATCCGCTGCTCGAGGCGCCGCAGACCGACGAGATCGTGCGCCCCGAACGGCCCGAGGCGGAAGAGCCGGCGGGCGCCGACGCACTGGTCACCGGGGCGGCGGCGGCCGACCCGCTCGACGTCGACTATGCCACCGAAAGTCACCAGCAGGACAGCGTGGCGGACGGGGGCGGCGGCTTCGACGGCGCGCTGTCCATGAACGGCGGCAGCGGGGGCGGTCTCGGTGGCGAGGACGCTCCCGATCTCGACAGCTTCGCTGCCGCCGACATCAGCCTTGCCGACCATCTCCTCGCGCAGGCGGGGGCGGTGGTCGACGCCGCCGACTGGTTCATCGCGCAGCATCTGATCGACCAGCTCGACGAGGCCGGCTATCTCACGGTGCCGCTGCTCGACGTCGCGAACCGGCTTGGCACGCCCCGCGCCCGGGTCGAGCGCGTGCTCGCGCAGATCCAGTCGCTCGATCCGACCGGCGTCGGCGCGCGCGACCTGGCGGAATGTATCGCGCTCCAGGCGAAGGAGGCGGACCGTTACGACCCGTGCATGGCGCGGCTGATCGACAATCTCGACCTGCTCGCGCGCGGCGAGATCGCGCGGCTCAAGCGCATGTGCGGCGTCGACGACGAGGACATGGCGGACATGATTCGCGAGCTGCGGAGCTACGATCCCAAGCCCGGATGCCGTTTCGGCGGCGAGCCCGCGCCCGCGGTGACTCCGGACCTCTTCGTGCAGAAGACCAGGAACGGCTGGGGCATCGAACTCAACGCCGCGACGCTGCCGCGCGTGCTGGTCAACCGGCGCTATTACCACGAGCTGGCCCATGGCCCGCAGGACAAGGCGTCCAAGGCGTGGCTGACCGACGCGCTCGCTTCGGCCAATTGGCTGATCAAGGCGCTCGATCAGCGCCAGCGCACGATCATCAAGGTCGCGGCCGAAATCGTGAAGCAGCAGGAGGCGTTCTTCCTGCACGGCGTCGCGCATCTCCGGCCGCTGACGCTCGCCAAGGTCGCCGAGGCGATCGAGATGCATGAATCGACCGTCAGCCGCGTCACCAGCAACAAATATCTGAGCTGCGCGCGCGGCGTCTTCGAACTCAAGTACTTCTTCACCAGCGCGATCCAGGCGGCGGACGGCGGCGATGCCGTGTCGGCGGAGGCGGTGAAGAGCGCGATCCGCGCGCTGATCGCGAACGAGGGCGCGAAGATCCTGTCCGACGACACGCTGGTCGAGCTGCTCCAGGCCAAGGGCTTCGACATCGCCCGCCGCACCGTGGCGAAATATCGCGAGGCGATGGGCATCGGCAGCTCCGTCCAGCGCCGCCGTGCCAAGGCACTCGGAGGCTGACCCCGCCTCGCGGGCTGGCTCATGCCGGAAAGCGGTATCGCATCGCGACGTCGCAGCGGACATAACGTGCCCCGTGATCGCGCATGATGTCGGCATCATGCGCGAACCCGACTTTCTCGTACAAGTGGATCGCCGGCGCGCAGCGCGCATTGGTCAGTAGGTACAAGGTTTCGGCGCCCATTTCCCTGGCCCGCGCGATCATCGCGCGCAGCAGGAACTCGCCCGCCTTGCGGCCGCGCGCCTCGGGCAGCACGCCCATCTTGGTCAATTCGAAGCGCCCCTCGCCGGTCTTTTGCAGAGCGCACGCCCCGACGATGCCCAGCCCCTCCTCCGCGACGAATCGGATGTCACCGCCCGGCGCGATGATGCGCGCCCGCGGATTCTCCAGCACCTCGCGATCGGTCGGCTCGAGCGTGAACATCGTCTCGATCCATTGCGCGTTGATATCGTGGAAGGCCGGCGCGAGATCGTCGGAGAACGGCAGCACCGTCAGCGACGGCGCGCGTTCGTCGAGCGAGGCGGCGTCGAGTCCGCGCTCCAGCCGCGCCAGCAGCGCAAGCAGCGATGGAGCGCCGTCGCCGCACACTTCCGCGACCGCCGCCTCGACCCGTGGCCAGATGGTCGCCGCGGACTGCGCCAGCACCGCCTGCGCCTGTTCGGTGAGCGCGACCGTCTTGTGTCGTTGGTCGCGATGGATTCGGGTCGTCGCGACCAGGCCGAGGTCGGCAAGCCGCGCGACGCTGCGTGTCACGGCGGGCTGGCTGAGCCCCAGCGCCTGTGCCATCGCCCCGATGGTCATCGGCCCCTCGCGGGCCAGCGTCACGAGCAACGGATAATGGCTGGGCTGGAGCGGCAGTCCCGCCTGCTCGATAATCCGGGCGACGTCGGCCTGCATCCGTTCGCCCAGCCGTCGCATACGACTGCCGAGAAACAGCAGCCCGCGCTCGCTGATGACATCCCCCGCCATTCCCGGCTGTCCCGACAGTTACATGCACGGGCATATAAGCGTGCATATTACCCTGCAAGCCGCTTAGTCGTCCTCGTCCTCGAACCCCACCAGCGCCAGTGCGCGCGCCTTCATCTGGCGCTGCTCGCACCAATGGACCAGCGCCTCCTCGCGACCGTGCGTCACCCAGACCTCGCGGGGCGCGATCTCGGTCAGCGTTTGAGTCAGTTCGTCCCAGTCGGCGTGGTCCGACAGGATCAGCGGCAGCTCGACGTTCTTCTGTCGCGCGCGCTGCCGCACCCGCATCCAGCCGCTCGCCATCGCGGTGATCGGGTCGGGCAGCCGCCGCGACCAGCGGTCGTTGAGCGCGCCGGGCGGGCACATCACGACATGGCCTGCCATGTCCGCCTTCTTCGCATCGGCCACGGGGCGCAATTCGCCTAGGCGAACGCCGTGTTCGGCATAGAGGTCGCACAGGCGCTGCAACGCTCCATGCAGGTAAATCGGCGCCTCATGCCCACGTGCGCGCAGCTCGGCGATGACGCGCTGCGCCTTGCCCAGCGCATAGGCACCGACCAGCACGCAGCGGTCAGGATTGGCGTGCAAGCGCTCCAGCAGCTTGTCGATCTCGTCGCCGGTATCGGGGTGGCGAAACACGGGCAGCGCGAAGGTCGCCTCGGTCACGAACACATCGCACGCCACCGGCTGGAAGGGCGTGCAGGTCGGATCCGGCCGACGCTTGTAATCGCCCGATACGACGACGCGCTCGCCGCGATGGTCCAGCACGATCTGCGCGGAGCCGAGCACATGGCCCGCCGGCACGAAGCCGACATCGACTTCGCCGCCCTTTCCGTCGGACAGTCGGATCGTCTCGCCATACGCGACCGGCGCACCCGCCTGCGGGCCGTAGCGCGCCTCCATGATCGCCAGCGTTTCCGGCGTCGCCCAGACGATGCCGTGGCCGCCGCGGGCGTGATCGGCATGGCCATGCGTCACCAAGGCGCGCGCGCTCGGTTCCGACGGATCGATCCACGCATCCGCCGGCCGCACGTAGATCCCGTGCGGATGGGGTTCGAGCCAGTCTCCGAGCCGTGCCATGCCCGCTTCTACGCGCAAGCGGATCGATTCGCCGCATCGCCTCGTTGAGCCCGCTCGGTTTCGGGAGAGTGCAAATGGCCGACAATCCCTCCGACGGGCTCTGGGCCTTCGTCGTGATCGGCGGCTTCGTCATCCTGGGTCTAGCGATCGCCTTCGCCAAGTTTCGCAATCGCGCCAGTGCCGCCGACAAAGGACGTACCGAACAGGCGACACGCGACGTCTATGCCGCGGAAGAGGCGGATCGGCGGCGATCCTGAGCCGATCGTGCCAGGGGCTGACCGGCTGACGACCTGGGTGCGGCTTCCTACATAGGCCGAGATGCTCGACCCCATCCTTCCCGCGCCGCTCGCCGGCTGGTTTGCTGACAGGGGCTGGCGGCCGCGGCGGCACCAGCTCGACATGCTGCGCGAAGGGCGAGCCGGGCGTCATGCGCTGCTCGTCGCGACCACCGGTGCCGGCAAGACGCTCGCGGGTTTCCTGCCGACGCTCGCCGAGTTGATCGATCATCCGCGCGAGGGGCTGCACACGCTCTACGTCTCGCCGTTGAAGGCGCTCGCCGTCGACATCCAGCGCAACCTCGTCACGCCGATCGACGAGATGGGCCTCGACATCCGCGTCGAGACCCGCACCGGGGATACGCCGTCCGACCGCAAGGCACGCCAGCGCGTGAGGCCGCCGCAGATCCTGCTGACGACGCCCGAATCGCTGTCGCTGCTGCTCAGCTATCCCGACGCGGCGACGATGTTCGAGGGACTGCGGACGATCGTCGTCGACGAGGTCCATGCCTTCGCCACGGGCAAGAGAGGCGATCTGCTGTCGTTGTGCATGGCGCGGCTGCAACGGCTTGCGCCCGGCTGCCGCCGCGTCGCCCTGTCGGCCACGGTCGCCGATCCCGACGCCTACCGTGCCTGGCTGGCACCCGACGGCGACATCGACCAGGTTTCCCTGGTTCACGGCGAGCCGGGCGCCGACCCGAACATCGCGATCCTCCTGCCCGAGGGGCGCGTGCCATGGAGCGGCCATTCGGGGCGCTATGCCGCAAGCCAGGTAATGACGGAGATCGCGGCGCATCGCACCACGATCGTCTTCTGCAACACGCGCAGTCTCGCCGAGCTGATCTTCCAGGACCTTTGGAAGGAGAATGCCGACAGTCTGCCGATCGGCGTCCATCATGGCAGCCTCTCGCTCGAAGCGCGCCGAAAGGTGGAAGGCGCGATGGCTTCGGGCCGGCTTCGTGCGCTGGTCGCCACCGCCAGCCTCGATCTGGGCGTCGACTGGGGTGATGTCGACTGCGTGATCCAGATGGGCGCGCCAAAGGGATCGAGCCGTCTGCTCCAGCGGATCGGCCGCGCCAACCACCGGCTCGACGAATCGTCCGAAGCGATCCTCGTCCCCGGCAACCGTTTCGAATATCTGGAGGCGCGGGCCGCGCTGGATGCCGTGGAGGAGGGCGCGCTCGACGCCGATCCCTTTCGACCCGGCGCCCTCGATGTCCTTGCGCAGCACGTCATGGCCTGTGCCTGCGCCGCGCCCTTCCGCCGCGACGCGCTGCTCGACGAGGTTCGCGGGGCGACCCCCTATTCGGCGCTGCCCGACGAGACGTTCGACCGCGTGCTCGGCTTCATCCGCGACGGTGGCTATTCGCTCAAGGCCTATGATCGGTTCAAGCGACTGACGGAGGAGGCGGACGGCACCTGGCGCGTCAGCCATCCCCGGTTCGTCCAGCAACATCGACTCAACGCGGGCATCATCGTCGAGGCGACGATGCTGACCGTGCGCTTCAAGAACGGCCGCAGCCTGGGCAAGGTCGAGGAGGGCTTCGCCGCGACGCTGACACCGGGGGACACGTTCTTCTTCGCCGGTCTCAGCCTGGAGGTGGAGCGGATCGACACGGAGGATCTCGTCGTCCGCGCATCGTCGCGGCCCGCGCGCATCCCAACCTATGGCGGTGCTCGCATGCCGCTCTCGACGAATCTAGCGGATCGGGTTCGCGCGTTCCTTGCCGAACCTGACGAATGGGCGCGTTTTCCCGACGATGTCCGCGAATGGCTGGAGGTGCAGGCGCGCCGGTCCGCGCTCCCCCGTCCGGGCCAGCTGCTCGTCGAAACCTTCCCGCGCGAGGGGCGACACTATATGGTCGCCTACAGTTTCGAAGGCTGGAACGCCCACCAGTCGCTCGGCATGCTGGTAACGCGGCGGATGGAGGCGCAGGGACTCAAGCCGCTCGGCTTCGTCGCCAACGACTATGCGATCGCGACCTACGGGCTCGAACCGGTCACCGATCCGGCGGCATTGTTCAGCCCCGACATCCTCGAGCATGAATTCGTCGAATGGGTGGAGCGCAGCCATCTGCTCAAGCGTGCCTTCCGCGAGGTCGCCGTGATCGGCGGCCTCGTCGAGCGGCAGCATCCCGGCAAGCGCAAGACCGGGCGGCAGGTGACCTTTTCCACGGACCTCATCTACGACGTGCTGCGCAAGTACGAGCCGACCCATCTGCTGCTGCAGGCGGCGTGGGAGGATGCGCGCGCGAGAATGACCGACGTCGGACGCCTCGCGGATCTGCTCGATCGCGCCGCCGACACGATGCTGCACGTCGACCGTGACCGCGTGACGCCGCTTGCGGTCCCGGTCCTGACGCTGATCGGGCGCGAGCGGGTGGCGACGAACAGCGCCGACGATGCGCTGCTCGTCGAGGCGGAAGCGCTGGCCGCCGAAGCGATGCGGATGGATTGAGACGCCTCCGTCATGTCCGCAACGGCGGGAATCTAGAGGCGCCGACGCCGCGGCGCCATCGATACGTCAGCGTCTCTAGATCCCCCCCCTTGCGCGGGATGACGAAGAAAGGGGCAAGCAAACCCTTCACCTTCCCCGCCCGCATCGCCTAAGGGACATGAACCATGTGGCAGCTCTACCAATTCCCCCTATGCCCCTTCAGCCGCAAGGTGCGGCTGCTGCTCGGCGAGAAGGGCGTCGGCTACGAGCTCGTGCGCGAATCGCCCTGGGAACGGCGCGACGAGTTCATGGACATGAACCCCGCCGGGCAGACGCCGGTCATGGTCGATGCCGGTCGCCCGGGCGCGCCGCTGATCGATTCGATGGCGATCTGCGAATATTTCGAGGAAACCGTCGACAAGGCGGCAACGATAAACGGCACCGCCGCCAACCGCGCCGAGATCCGCCGGCTGGTTGCCTGGTTCGACACGCATTTCTACCGTGACGTGACCGGGCCGCTGCTCCACGAACGCGTCGTGAAGCGGCTGGCACACCGCGCGGCGCCGGATGCCAAGGGGCTGCGCGAGGCGATGAAGGCCGCGGTCAGCCATCTCGACTATACCGACTATCTGCTCGACCATCGCAACTGGCTCGGTGGCGCGACGTTGAGCCTCGCCGACCTTGCCGCCGCGGCGCAGATCTCGGTCGCGGACTATCTCGGCGGCATCGACTGGAAGGGGCATGAGCAGACCGCGCGCTGGTATCGCGGGCTGAAGAGCCGCCCCTCCTTCCGCCCGCTGCTGTCGGAGCGGATGGAAATGATCGGACCGCCGGCCCATTACGACAATGTCGATTTCTGAGCCGATCGCCTTCGCCGACTTCGAGCGGGTCGATATCCGCGTCGGCACGATCGTCGCGGCCGAACCCTTTCCGGAAGCCCGCAAGCCCGCGATCAAGCTGCGCATCGATTTCGGTGCGGAATTGGGCGTGAGGAAATCCTCCGCCCAGATCACCGACCATTACACGCCCGACGCGCTGATCGGCCGGCAGGTCGCCGCGGTCGTCAATTTCCCGCCACGCCAGATCGGACCGTTCATGTCGGAGGTGCTGACGCTGGGCTTTCCCGATGCCGACGGCAAGGTCGTGCTGATCGGTCCCGGCCTGGCGGTCCCGAACGGCGGTCGCTTGTTCTGATCATCGCCCGCATTCGTCCTCTAACGATCGCGACCGGGACATCCCCTCCCCATCAGGCTCGGGACGGTTCGTCCGCCGCCAGCAGGTTCAGCGTCGCCGGGTCGCCCATGCCGTCGTAGAATCGCGTGAGTACCGCCAGAAATGGCGCGGGGTCGTCCGCCACGGCTGCGAACAAGGTTATCGACGACCGCAGCTTGATCGCATCGATCCCGCCGAAAATGGCTTCGGCCGAAGCCCCGGCGGCTGTCGCGGCGCGTGTCGCCTCGATCAGTCTGGGTCCCAGCACCGGATGCGTGAGATAGGCGCGCGCCGCTTCTGCCGACGAAATCGCATAGAAGCGCGCGGTCTCGCTCCGCCCCAGCCCCGCGAGCTGCGGGAAGATGAACCACATCCAATGGCTGGTCTTGCGCCCGCGCCGCAGCTCGCCGAGCGCGGCGGCGTAGGTCGAGGCCTGTGCCGCGAGGAAACGGTCGGGATCGAAGCCGGTCATCATCGAGGCAACCGCCGGAGCGGCTGCTGCGTTCCAACGACATGACCCGCCTGCGCCCCGCCCTCGCGCTCCCGTTGCTTCTCGTGGTCGCCGCCTGCGGCAGCCGCGACAAGGCCGCCGCCAACAATACCGTCGCGCCAGCGGGTTTCGTGCCGCCGCCGATGCAAAAGGTAAAGCCGTTGCCGGGACAGGAACAGCGACCGCCGCTCGGCGACTATGTCGGCAAATATCCGACCGATGCGGTATCCGGCATCGCGTTCTTCGACCGCACCGAGGTCGCGCAGGCACTTGTCGACGCCGTCGGAGACGAAGCCTTGCGCCACCGCATCGTGGCGCGCGATTCGGTGACGGTGCCCATCTTCCGCCTGCCCGATGGCCGGATCGCCGCGCACGGTTGCACAGCCCACGATTGCGGCGACCAGAACTGGACCTTCATCATCCAGCCGGACGGCAATCGCGGCGAGGCGTGCTGGCATGACGCGGACAAGGCGCGGGATGCGAGCTTCTGGTATGCCGGCAGCACCGCGATGCGGCGGCCCGGCGATTGTCCGCAGGGCTGAGGCACCGATGCTCGAACACATCCCGCATTGGCTGGGCAAGGCGCTGTCGGGGCTCCGGGCGGGCGCCGACAAGCTCGTCATCGCACGGCCCGAACTGGGCGGCGGCTATCCGGCGCTCACCCTCTCCAGTCCCGCGTTCGCCGACGGCGGACGCCTGCCGCCGCGGTTCACCGCCGACGGCGAGGGTATATCGCCGCCGCTGACCTGGGGAGAAGTCCCGGCTGGGACGGCCAGCCTCGTGCTGATCGTGGAGGATGCCGACGCCCCGACGCCGCAGCCGCTCGTCCATGCGGTCGTCTGGCACCTTCCCGCCGATGCGGGACGGCTGGCGGAAGGAGCGATCGTCGCCGACGGCGGCGGAGAGGCCGCACGCGACGTCGGACGCAACAGCTATTTCGCGGAGGGCTGGCTGCCACCCGATCCGCCGACCGGGCACGGCGCACATCGCTATGCCTTCCAGCTCTTCGCGCTGGATGCGGACGCGGGCGATCCTGGCGAAACGCCTGGCCGCAGCGCGGTGGTAACCGCCATGGCGGGGCATGTGTTGGCGGCGGGGGTGCTGATCGGTACCTACGATCGCGGCGAGGAGGCTCCCGTGGGGCCGTCAGGCGCGGCGGCGATCGCTTGAGGCGGCGGACCGGCCCGGCATCATGCCGGGCCCGGTGTCGCCAGACGGGCGTCAGGCCCGGTGGTTAAGCGAAGTGGACGCCGCCCTGGCTGGCTATGACGAGGACGGTGGTCGCGAACGACGCGACGGCGATGAACAGGCTGCGATACATCGTGTCTCTCCCAGGCATGGGTGCGATCAGGCGATCGGCAGGACGGGGACGGCGGCGCTGACCGCCAGTGCGGCAAAGGCGACGGCGACGATCATCGAGACGGCGGTGCGCTGGGCGGCTTCGAAACGGAGGAACATGGTGGCAATCCCTTTATGTGGCCCGCGGTCCATTCCGCGGTGACGCATTGGGCTTTGCAGCCAGCGTGCCAGATTTGCTAAACCCCTGTTTTTGCCGGCTTTTCGATCGTAACGAACGAACGTTTAGCGCATCACGCCAACCTTGCCTGGGAAATCACGCCAATGTCAGGCGGCGCATACCCGGTCGCGACCTTCCGCCTTGGCGGTGTAGAGCAAGCGGTCCGCCCGATCGAAGGCGGTGGCGCTGTCTTCGCCGAACTGCACCGCGGTAACGCCGATCGACATCGTCACCGAGCCGAGCGGCTGATCGCTCTCGCGTATGCGGAAGCGCTTCGCTGCCATCATCGCACGGACGCTGTCGAGATGATCCGCCGCCTGCGCCAGCGTCATGCCGCGCAACAGGATCGCGAATTCCTCGCCGCCGTGCCGCACGACCAGCTGGCCCGCGCACTCTTCGACGAGCAACCGCCCGACGGCGCACAGGACGCGATCGCCGACCGGATGGCCATGGATGTCGTTGATCCGCTTGAACCGATCGATATCCGCGACGGCCAGGCAATAGGGCCCGTCATGCTCGGGCCGGGTCACGAACGACTCTTCGAACGCGCGGCGGTTGGGCAGGCCGGTCAGCGCATCGCGTCGTGCGGTGTCGTTCGCCTCGTCGAGCTTGGCGCGCAGCGCCTCCGCCTCGCGCGTCGCGGAGGCAAGCCGCGCCTCCGCATCGCGAACCCGGGCGAGCATCGTGCCGGTGATGCGCGCGATCGCTTCCAGTCCTACCGCATGCCCGACCTGGGGCGCGGCGATCGCGGCAGCGCTTTCGGCGAGGTCGCGGCCGAATCCCCGCGTTTCATTCTGCATCGCCTGCATCATCGTCGTGAAATCGGCGACCTGGGCCTGGGTTTCCGCGACGAGACGAGCAGCGTTTTCTTCCAGCGCATCCGCGTGGCTGATATCCGGTTGCCGGGTCTGAACGGCTTCCGCGGCGGCGGATGCGCCCAGCGAAACCTTGCCGCCCAGCGACTCGATGTCGCCGCGCTGCAGCCGGAATCCGCCGTCGGTGAGGCGTCGCACGGCCTGGGCGATCACGCCGTCGGGTTCGGTGACGATGGAATAGGCGAAACTGTAATGGGAGGGCTCCGGACTCAGCCCCTGCTCGGACAGGAAAGCGCCAATGCGGGCGAACACGTCGCCCTCACCGCCCTTTCTCGCCGTCATGGGTCCGCGCATGCCTGTCCCCCGGATAGATAGGCAGAGCGCTTACCCGCCATTGGTTATCATCACGTGAAATCCGGTCAGCGCGGGCGGCGCAATTTCTCGACCGCCGCGAGCGTCAGCGCGACGTGACGCGACGGATCGAGGTCGTCATGGACGAAAGCGACCCGGCCATCCTGGCCGATGACATAGCTCGTCCGCGACGTCAGGGCGCGGCCGGCCGGGCCGTTCTTGAGCGCCACGTCATACCCCTGCACCACCTTCGGCCCGGCGCTCGCCACCGCGAACTGACCCGCACATTTCTCGCTCGAGAAGCGCTGCAGCGTCGGCACATCGTCCGCCGACATGCCGATCACCATCGCCCCAGCCTTCTTGAAGGCGGGAATGGCCTCGGCAAAAGCGTGCGCTTCGGCGTTGCAGCCGCCGGTGAACGCCGCCGGGAAGAAATAGAGGACCACCGGGCCCTTCTTCAGCGCCTCGGCGAGATGGACGGGAATGACCTTGCCGGCCATGGCGCCACGCGTCGTGAAGTCGGGTGCGGCGGCGCCGACGGTCAGCGCAGCGGTGGCCGGGGCGGCGACCAGCGCAATCGCCAAAGCGGCAGAAAACAGGCGCATGGACACGATCCTTTCCTTTGACGACACGCAGCCTAGCGCGATCCGGCCGGGCGCGATAGGCACGGTCGGATGCCGGTATCTTCCGCCGATCTCGCCCTTGCCCAGCGCCTCGCGGATGCCGCCGGCGCGGTCATCCGCCCGTATTTCCGCCGTGACTTCGGTGGCGAGACCAAGGCCGATCACAGCCCCGTCACCCGTGCCGACCGCGAAGCCGAGGCCGCGATGCGGCGTTTGCTCGACGCGGAGGCCCCGGGCGACGGCATCGTCGGCGAGGAATATGGCGACAAGCCGGGGGTCACCGGGCGGCAGTGGGTACTCGATCCGATCGACGGCACGCGCAGCTTCACCGTCGGTCGTGCGATCTTCGGCACGCTGATCGCCCTGGTCGAGGACGGATGGCCCGTGCTCGGCATCATCGACCAGCCGGTGCAGCGCGAACGCTGGGTCGGCGTCGCAGGCCGGCCGACCCTGTTCAACGGTCAGGCGACGCGTACCCGTACCTGCGTGCAGCTGGAGGGCGCGATCGTCGCCACGACCAGCCCGCACCTGTTCGCCGATGGCGACGTGCCGCATTACATGGCGCTCGTCGCCGCCGCTTCGGGCGGCCGCGCGCGACAGGGTCCCGTTTATGGCGGCGACTGTTACAATTACGGGCTGCTCGCCAGCGGCCATCTGGACATCGTCGCGGAAAGCGGCCTGCAGCTCTACGATTTCGCCGCGCTGGTGCCGGTGGTCGAGGGCGCCGGCGGGCGGATGTGCGACTGGAACGGAGAGCCGCTGACCGCGTCGAGCGACGGCCACGTGCTCGCCATCGGCGATCCGGCGCGCACCGACGACGTGCTGGAGGCATTGCGCGCGACGCATCACGACCATTGATCGGCGCGGCGCGCGCCCGGCGCCAATACGGCCGGTCGACGCCCTATCGCTCGCGCGTCGCGAGAAAGCGCACCTTGGGATAACGGTCGGCGACATAGCCGACTTCCCACGCGCTCTTGGCCAGGAAGACGGGGTTGCCGTCGCGATCCTTGGCCATGGCCGAGCGGTTGAGATCCATGAACGCCTTGAGGTCGGCCGGATCGTCCGCCGCGATCCAGCGCGCGGTGTCATAGGGCGCGGGCTCCAGCCCCGCCGCCACCTTGTATTCCGCCTCCAGCCGGCTCAGCAGCACGTCGAGCTGCAGCTGCCCGACGACGCCGATGATCCAGTTGCTGCCGATCTCCGGATAGAAGACCTGGGTGACGCCTTCTTCGGCCATGTCGTCCAAGGCCTTGCGCAGCTGCTTGGTCTTGGTCGGGTCCTTGAGCGCGACGCGGCGCAGGATCTCGGGCGCGAAATTGGGCAGGCCGGTGAAGCGTACGTCCGCCTTCTCGCTGAGCGTGTCCCCCACCCGCAAGGTGCCGTGATTGGGGATGCCGATGATGTCGCCCGGAAAGGCTTCGTCCGCCACTTCGCGGTTCTGCGCGAAGAACAGGATTGGCGAATGGACGGCGATCGGCTTGCCATGGCCCGTCGGCGTCAGCTTCATGCCGCGCTTGAAGGTCCCCGAGCACAGTCGCATGAAGGCGATGCGGTCGCGATGATTGGGGTCCATGTTCGCCTGGACCTTGAAGACGAACCCCGTCACTTCGCCATTCTCGGGGCTGACCGGCGCGGGCTCGGCGGGCTGCGCGCGTGGCGGCGGGGCATGTTCGGCGAGTGCGGCGATCAGTTCGGCGGGCCCGAAATCCTTGAGTGCCGAACCGAAGAAGACCGGGGTCAGGTCGCCATGGCGATAGGCGGCGGCGTCGAAGGCAGGATAGCCGATCTGCGCCAGTTCGATCTCCTCCGCGATATCGTCGGGAAGCGCGGGGTCCTCTTCGACCTTGCCCTGGAACGTGCGGCTGTCGCCTTCGGGACGGGTGATCCGCTTCGTGGCGAGGTCGAGGATGCCCTGGAACGTGCCGCCCATGCCGACCGGCCAGGTCATGGGAGATACGTCGAGCGCCAGCATGTCGGCGATCTCGTCGAGCAGCTCGAAGACCGGCCGTCCCTCGCGGTCGACCTTGTTGACGAAGGTGATGATCGGCACCGATCGCAGCCGGCAGACCTCGAACAATTTGCGCGTCTGCGGCTCGATGCCCTTGGCGGCGTCGATCACCATGATCGCCGAATCGACCGCGGTCAGCGTGCGATAGGTATCCTCCGAGAAATCCTCGTGCCCCGGCGTGTCGAGCAGGTTGAAGGTGATGCCGTCATGCTCGAACGTCATCACCGACGAGGTGACGGAGATTCCGCGCTGCTGTTCGATCTTCATCCAGTCCGATCGCGCGCGCCGGTTCGCACCCCGCGCCTTGACCTCGCCGGCGAGATGGATGGCGCCGCCGAAATAGAGCAGTTTCTCGGTCAGCGTCGTCTTGCCCGCATCGGGGTGGGAAATGATCGCGAAGGTGCGGCGGGGGGATGTCATCACTGGGTCCGGTCAGAAGGCGTCATCCCCGCGCGGGCGGGGATCCAGATACTCAGGCGTTCGGGCAGGAGTCGCTGGGGTTGCGTCGATGGAGTCCCGCCTACGCGGGAATGACGAAAATGGGAATTGCCGCGTTGCGCGACCAGCCCCGTGCTTATGCGGTCAGCGTCACACGCATGCGGATACTCTTCGTGTCGCCCGGCGCGATCTCGAAGACGCCGGGCTTGTCGCGGAAGTCGCCGGTGAAACCCTCCGGATCGGCGATGCCGTGCCAGGGCTCGACGCAGACATAGGCGGCGCCCGGCTTGGTCCAGATGCCGAGTTTCGGCGTGTCGGGGAAGGCGATGTCGAGCTGCGGGCCATCGCTCGCGCCGTAGGTCACGCGCTGCGAGCGGATATGATCCCAGACGAGCGCATCGTCGGTAAACAGGCCGTCGCGCAGGACTAGCGTACGACCTTCGAGTGGCGAGGGCCGCGTGGCAGCCGCGATCAGGCCATCCGGCGCGATCTCGCGCAGCGGATCGGGCTCTTCGCGTTCGAAGACGACGCGATGATCGGCGCGTTCCCGGCCATACGGCAGCGGCCAGGCAAAGGCAGGGTGGAAGCCGAAGCTGGCCGGCATCGGTCCTGCGTTGCGGTTGGTGATCCGCGCCTCGACCGACAGCGTCGTATTCTCAACCGAGAAGGCGATCTCGAGCCGGAAGGCGAAGGGATAGGCGGCGCGCGTCTGCTCGCTATCCTCGAGCGCGAAGACCGCGCGACTGTCGGATACATCCGCAACGTCGAACAGCGAGTGGCGCGCGAAGCCGTGCTTGGGCATCGGATAGGTCGTGCCGTCGAGCCGGATCTGTAGGCCGTTGGTGACGCCGATCACCGGGAACAGGATCGGCGCGCGGCCAGTCCAGAAGGCGGGATCGGCGTTGGTCATCAGCTCGCGCCCCTCGCCGTCCTCGAGGTGCGAGAGTTCCGCGCCAAAGGGGTTGATCGCGGCGGTGAGCTGGTGCGAGCGGATGCGGATCATCTGGCGGTCGGTCATGATGCGGCGTGTAACGCATGTGCCGACCAAAATCCTCCCCTGCCTTCGCAGAGGAGGCGGTGGAGGGGCAGCCAAGCAGAGCCAGCGCCCGTGGCTGCCCCTCCATCATTCGGCTGCGCCGAACGGTCCCCCTCCCCGCCCAGCGAGGAGGATCTAGGCGCGCAGCATCGCGCCCTGTTTCGCGGCCGCGGCGACGATCTTGTCGCCGATGGCCTTCAAGGCCTCGTCGGTGAAGCTCTTGTCGGTCGGTTGCAGCACCACCTCGACCGCCACGGACTTCATGCCCGGTTCGACACCGGTGCCGGTGAAGACGTCGAAGACGCGCGCGCCGGTGATCGCTGCCTTGTCCGCACCCCGGACGCTGCGCACCAGCGCATCCGCCGAGAGCGACGCGGGGACGAGGAAGGCGAAGTCTCGGCGCACCGCCTGCAACGCGGGCGGCGCAAAGGCGGGCCGCATGAAACCGCCGCCGCCGCGCTTCGCAGGCAAGGCATCGAGGTAGAGTTCGACCGCGGCGACCGAGCCATCCAGGTCGAACGCCTTGAGCAGCGCCGGGTGCAGCATGCCGAAGCGCGCGAGGATCGTCTTCGGGCCAAGGCGCAACGTTCCCGACTGCCCGGGGTGCCAGGCATCGCCGGCCTCGCCCATGACCTGCAGATTGTCGACCGGCGCGCCGGCGGCGGCGAGCAGCGCGACCGCCTCCGCCTTGGCGTCATAGGCGTCGAAGACCGCCGCCTTTCCCGCCTTCCAGCCGCGTTCGCGCGCGTTGCCGGCAAGCACGACGCCGAGCGTGGGATGCTCGCCGTCCGCGAGATAGCGGCGGCCGACCTCGAACAGGCGCACCTGCGCGGCGCCGCGCGCGACATTGCGGCGGGTCGCCGAAAGCAGGCCCGGCAGCAGCGAGGGCCGCATGACCTTGAGGTCCTCGCTGATCGGATTGGCCAGGGTGAAGGCGCCGCCGCCGAAGGGTGCTGCCTCGGCTTCGGAAACGAAGCTCCACGTCACCGCCTCGTCGAGGCCGCGCGCGGCGGCAGCGCGGCGGACGCGGCGTTCCAGCTTCTGCTGCGGGGTGGCGGTCGGCTTCGCCACGCCGGGAACGCGCGGCAGCGGGACCGGCGCGACCTTGTCGATCCCCTCGATCCGGATCACCTCCTCGACCAGGTCGGCGGGGCCGTCGATATCGCGGCGCCAGGTCGGCGGCGTCACCTGCCAGTCGGTGGTTACGGTGAAGCCGAGCGACGCGAGGATGGCGCGCTGACGCTCCGCAGGGATGGCGAGGCCGCCCAGCGTCTCCGCCAGATCGGGATCATAGGCGTAGCTGCGCATCGCCAGCGGCGGCTGGCCGGCCCGCGTCACGGCGCTGGCGGTGCCGCCGCAATATTCGAGCACGAGGAAGGTCGCGATGGCGAGGCCATCGTCGAGGAACGCGGGATCGACGCCACGCTCGAACCGCTGCCGCGCGTCGCTGGTCAGCGCCAGCGCCTGACCGGTGCGCGCGATCGCGTCGGGCGCGAAATAGGCGCATTCGATGATTACGTCGGTCGTCCCCTCCGACACGCCCGAATGCGCACCGCCCATGATGCCGCCGATATCGTGCACCGCGACATCGTCGGCGATGACGGTCATCCCCTCGCTGAGCGCGTAGGTCTTGCCGTTCAGCGCCTCGACGGTTTCGCCGGCGCGGCTATGGCGCGCGACGAGGCCGCCCGACAGCTTCGCCCGGTCGTAGACGTGCAAGGGGCGGCCGAGGTCGACGGTCAGGTAATTGGTGATGTCGACCAATGTCGAGATCGGCTTCTGTCCGATCGCGGTCAGCCGGCGCCGCATCCATTCCGGCGACTCGCCGTTGGCAAGGCCGCGAACCTCCTGCGCGTAGAAGGCGGGACAGCCGGCAGCATCCTCGATGCGTATGTCGGGGCCGGGGCCTTCGCCGGGGACGGACGGGACGGTCGGGGGCACGAGCGTCCCGAGCCCGGCGGCGGCGAGGTCCCGCGCGATGCCGTGGACGCCCATGCAATCCTGGCGATTGGGGGTGATCGACACGTCGATGACGGGATCGTTCAACCCCGCGTAATCGGGGAAGGGCGTGCCGACCGGCGCATCGCCCGGCAGCTCGATGATGCCGTCATGCCCCTCGCCCACCTGGAGCTCGCGGGCGGAGCACATCATGCCGTTCGATTCGACGCCGCGAATCGCCGCAACCTTCAGCGTCACGTCGAGTCCGGGGACATAGGCACCGGGCGCGCCGAATACCCCGACCAGACCGGCACGCGCATTCGGGGCGCCGCAGACGACCTGCATGGGGCCGTCACCCGCGTCGACGGAGAGGACCTGGAGCTTGTCCGCCTGCGGATGGCGCTCGGCCGACAGGATGCGCGCGACACGGAAGCTCGCCAGCGCCGCGCCGGGATTGTCGACGCCCTCGACCTCCAGCCCGATGCGGGTCAGGCCGTCGAGGATCTCCTCGAGGCTCGCGTCGGTGGTCAGGTGATCCTTGAGCCAGGAAAGGGTGAACTTCATCGGAAGGTTCCGTCCTTGTCGTCATCCCGGCGCACGCCGGGACCCATGGATGCGACCGGCCCAGAGGCTGGCGATCCCGTGTCATCATGTGCCGCACCCCGTCCATGGGTCCCGGCGTACGCCGGGATGACGGACAGGGCGTGGTGCAGGCTCAGGCCGCGACGCCGACGCCGCCCGACAGCGTCGGCACGTCCAGCGCGGCGAAGCCATAATGCTTCAGCCAGCGGATATCGCCGTCGAAGAAGGGGCGAAGGTCGTCCATGCCGTATTTGAGCATGGCGAGCCGGTCGATGCCGCAGCCGAAGGCGAAGCCCTGCCATTCGTCGGGGTCGAGGCCGCAGGCGGCGATGACCTTGGGGTGGACCATGCCGCTGCCGAGCACCTCCATCCAGCCGCCGCCCCCCTCTCGTCCGGGGTGGCCGCCGATGACGCGCTTGCCCTTCTCGATCGTATAGCCGACATCGACCTCCGCCGACGGTTCGGTGAAGGGAAAATAGCTGGGGCGCAGGCGCAGCACGATATCGTCGCGCTCGAAGAACGCCTTCAGGAAGGTCTCCAGCGTCCATTTGAGGTGGCCGAGCGTGATGCCCTTGTCGATCACGAGCCCCTCGACCTGGTGGAACATCGGCGTGTGCGTCGCATCCGAGTCGGACCGGTAGGTGCGGCCGGGCGCGATGATGCGGATCGGCGGCTTCTGCTCCAGCATCGTGCGGATCTGCACCGGCGAGGTATGCGTGCGCAGCAGCGAGAAGGTGGTACGCTCGTCGAACGTCCCCGCCGCCTTCGCCTCCTGTCCCTGGGTCAGGTAGAAGGTGTCGTGCATCGCACGCGCCGGATGCGTCTCCGGGATGTTGAGCGCGGAGAAATTATGCCAGTCGGTCTCGATCTCCGGCCCCTGGGCGACGGCGAAACCGAGGTCGGCGAAGATCTCCGCCAGCTCGTCCATCACCTGGCTGACCGGATGGACGGTCCCGGCGAGCGGCGCGTCGGCGGGCAGCGTCATGTCGAGCGTCTCGGCGGCGAGGCGCGCATCGAGCGCCGCCTTCTCCAGCGCCGCCTTGCGCGCCGCGATCGCGTCGCCGACCGATTCGCGCAGGGCGTGGATGCGGGGACCCTGTAGCTGACGCTCCTCGGGGCTCATCTTGCCGAGCGTCTTGAGCAGCTGGGTGACGCTTCCGTTCTTTCCCAAGGCGTCGATGCGCAGGGATTCGAGAAGCTCCAGGCTGGACGCTTCCGCAATCTGCGGCAGGTAGGACCTGATATGGCTGAGGTCGTCGGTATCGGTCACTTCATCACTCCCGGACGGGTGCTATCAGGCAAAGGCGGAAGGCCCAACCCGATCGCGAGATCGTCCCAATGCTCGTTGTGCGCTTCGATCAGGTCGATCTTCCACGCCCGCCGCCATTCCTTCAGCCGCTTCTCGCGTACGATCGCGGCCTCCATCGTGTCGTGGACCTCGTACCAGACGAGGCGCTTGACGCCGTATCGGCGAGTGAAGCCCGGGATCAAGTCTTCTCGATGCTGATGGATGCGTTGGATGAGGTTCGAGGTCACGCCGATGTACAGCGTCCCATGGCGGCGGCTGGCGACAAGGTAGACGCAGGGACAGAAGTCGATGCGGACCATCATCCTGTTCCCTCAATCGTCATCCCGGCATACGCCGGGACCCATGGAAACGGTTGGCCGACATTTGCGTGCCGCCTTTGACCGAGTCGAATCCATGGCTCCCGGCATGCGCCGGGATGACGAGGGGGCGTACAGCTGGCCACCTTGACGCGCCGCCAAACCAAAACGGGCGCCGGTGTTGCCACCGGCGCCCGCTGATCGGTCGCGTCGCGAGGGGGCGGTTAGGCCGCCTGCTCCTGCGGCAGCGCCGCCTTCGCCTGCGCGATGATGGCGCTGAACGCCTCACCCTCGTGCATGGCGATGTCGGCCAGGACCTTCCGGTCCAGCTCGATGCCGGCCAGCTTCAGCCCGTGCATGAACTGCGAATAGGTCAGGCCTTCGGCCCGGACGCCGGCGTTGATGCGCTGGATCCACAGGCCGCGGAACGTGCGCTTCTTCACCTTGCGGTCGCGATAGGCGTACTGGCCGGCCTTCTCCACCGCCTGACGGGCGATGCGGATGGTGTTCTTGCGACGGCCATAATAGCCCTTCGCCTGATCCAAAATCCTCTTGTGCTTGGCCTTGGTCGTCGTGCCGCGCTTCACTCGTGCCATTGTTCAGCTCCTCAGTTCAGGCCGTACGGCGCCCAGGCCTTCACCGTCGCGGTGTCGGCCTTCGACAGCACCGTGGTGCCGCGGTTCTGGCGGATGTACTTGCCGTTGTGGCTGATCAGGCGGTGGCGCTTGCCGGCGACGCCGTGCTTCAGCTTGCCGGTGGCGGTGAGCTTGAAGCGCTTCTTGACGCCGCTCTTGGTCTTGAGCTTGGGCATTTTGGTCCTTTCGCATGAGAGCGTCGCTTGAACAGCCGCGGCAGCCCTTGATGGCCGGGCCGTTCGTCCACGCAACGCTCGGGAAGCTGGGCCCCTTAGACGCGTCGCACGGCAAAAGCAACCGATGCGGAACCGGAACGACGCGCAGACGCTTGGATGCGTTGCGATGGACCAGCCTCTTCCCGCCGCGGCGCCCGCCGACACGCCGCCGCGCCGCGCCCGCGGGTGGCGCATCGCCCGCGACGTCGCCCTGGCCATCGTCGGCCTGGTCTTCGCCTTGTGGCTGATCCTGTTCCTGACCAAGGGCCGGTTCCTGAAGCATCCGTTCGAGACGATCGTCGGCAAACTGACGCATCGCGAGGTGCGGGTGTCGGGCGACTTCCAGCTCTATTTCGCGCCGCTGGAGATCAAGTTCGCGGCGCAGGGCTTCAGCATCGCCAATCCGGACTGGGCAAGCCGACCCTATCTGTTCCGCGCCGACGCGCTCGATTCGCGGATCGCGCCGCTATCGCTGCTGTTCGGTCGCCGGCGCTTCTACCGGCTGAATCTGACCAACGGCGCGGTGGACCTCGAGTGGCTGCCCGACCATGCCACCAATACCTGGACGTTCAGCGACAAGAAGGGCGGCAAGCCGCTGGCCTTTCCGGTCATCGACCGCGCGACCGTCGTCGGCACGACCGTACGCTATCGCGACCCGCGGCTGCGCCTGCTCGCCGACATGCGGATCGATCCGATCCGCTCGACCGATGCGCGGATCGGCGACGCGGTGGGGCTGACGGGCAATGGCCTGATCCGCGGCACGCCCTTCACGATGGACGCGCGCCTTCTGTCGCCGAACCAGACGGTGGCGCGCGGCGCGAACCGGCTGGAGCTGAATGCGCGGGCGGCCGGCAACGTCGTCGACGTGACCGGGACGCTGCCCAGCCTCGCCGCCTTCGAGGGCGTGCCGCTGCAGACGCGCGCTCGCGGCCGCGACCTGTCGGATCTGCTCGCGATCATCGGCGTCGCGATCCCCCATACGCGCACCTACCGCCTGAAGGCGCAGCTGGTGCAGCAGGGGCGCGACTATCGCTTCACGCACCTGTCGGGCACGTTCGGCGACAGCGACGTCGCGGGCAGGCTGACCGTTACCAACGGCGACCGGCTGCACCTCGATTCGACGCTGGCGACGCGGACGCTCGACATCGTCGATGCCGCACCCTTCATCGGCTACAATCCCGACATCGTCGCGACGCGGGGCGCGGAGGCCGCCGCCGCCGCGACCGGCGCCGCGCCTCAGCGGCTCCTGCCCGATGCGGCGCTGCCGGTGGCGACGATGCGGCGGTTCGACGCCGACCTGAAATGGACGATCCGTGCCGTCCGGTCGCGGCGCGTGCCGATCAGCGACGTCGACCTGACGCTGGCGCTCAAGGACGGGCGCCTGGCGCTGTCGCCGATGGCGTTCGCGATGGCGCGCGGCAACGTCGCCGCCGATGTCGTGTTCGACACGCGCCGCCGACCGGCGGCGGACAGCTACGATATCCGGCTCGCGCCGACGCCTCTGGGGCGGCTGCTCGCGGGCTGGGGCGTGGCCGAAGCGGGCACGACGGGTGTCATCAAGGGCCACATCCAGCTGGCGGGTCGTGGCGACACGGTCCACGATTCGCTGGCCAGCGCGCGCGGGCGTATCGCCTTCGTGCTGCCGGCAGGATCGATGTGGACGCGCAACGCGCAGCTGTCCGAGCTCGACATCGGCGTTTTCATCCAGAAGATGTTCCAGAAGGAGCTGAAGGAGCCGGTGCGGATCAACTGCGGGCTGATCGGCTTTACGGTCCGCGACGGGGTGGCGGCGGCGGACCCGATCCTGATCGACACCACCAAGAACGTCGTTACCGGGCGTGGCGGGTTCAGCTTCCGCAACGAGACGGTCGACCTGGCGATCCGCGCCGACGGCAAGCAATTCAGCCTGTTCTCCGGCCAGTCCCCCGTCGGCATCGGCGGCACGTTCGCGCATCCGTCGCTCGCGGTGATCAGTCCGCAGCTGTTGGCGCGCGCGGGCGCCGGGCTGGGGCTGGCGGTGGCGGCGACGCCGTTGGCGGGCATATTGGCCTTCGTCGACGTCGGCGACGCCAAGGCGGCGGCCTGTGGCCCGGTGCTTGCCGGCGCGGATGCCCGCGCCCAGCGCACGACCAAGGGCAAGCCACGCGAGGACGTCGGCACGGGCACCACGGCGAAGAGCGGCGACGGCGGCACGACCAAGGCGCAGCGCAAGAAGTTCCTGGGAATCTTCTGACGGACGCCGACTTTAGCCTGTGCGGCCGGGGCGGAACGGAGGAGCCTCACGCCTCCCCGGCCGGTCCTTCGAGAGTTCGATCCACGTGCGTGGAAGCGGTACCGCGCCGATCCAGCTTAGCGGAATCGCACATTAGTCGACCCAGTCGCGGCGCAGCGCCTTGACCGCCCCCAGCATCAGCGCCGCCGCGACGAGGTAGAAGCCCAGCGCATAGAAGGTGGCGAAGCGCAGGGCGTCGACGCCATAGGCCGCCTTCATCGCGTCCGACAGCCGTCCCATCAGCCACGATCCCAGCCCGAGGCCGATCAGATTGTTGATGAACAGGAAGCTTGCCGAGGCGGTCGCGCGCATGGGCGCGGGCACCAGATGCTGGACCGCCGTGGTGACCGGCCCCAGCCACAGGATGTTGAGGCCGTTGGGCACGACGAACAGGAACCAGGCGAGCACCGGCGAGGGGCTCATCAGCGCCGCGCCGAACAGGGGCGCCGTCAGCACCCAGGCGATGGCCGGCAGCCTCGCATAAGCGCCGCGGTCGCGCGCGCCGAGCCGGTCTGCCAACCACCCTCCGCCGAAGACGCCGATCGTGCCGCCGACGAGCAGCAGGGACGCGACATAGTGCGACGTCCCCAGCAGCGTGAACCCGAAGCTGCGGATCAGCACCGAGGGGATCCAGAACGCCAGGCCATAGCCGCACATGGAGCTGAATGCGGCGGCGAAGGCCATCAGCCAGAAGCTCCGCTTGCCCGCGAGCAGCCGGAACACCGCCACGACGCGGACATGCTCGCCCGCCGCGCTCGCGGGGCGCGGCGGATCCTTGACGACGAGCCGAAAGACGGGAGCAAGCACCACGCCCGCCAGCCCGACGACGATGAACGCCCAGCGCCAGTCGACGAGGCTGGCGATCACGCCGCCCAGCAGGGCGCCGCCCGCGAGGCCGATCGGGATCCCGAGCGAGTAGATCGCCAGCGCCCGCGCGCGGCGCTCGGGCGGAAAATAGTCGGCGATCATCGCATAGGAGGGCGCGACGCCCCCCGCTTCCCCGACGCCGACGCCGAGGCGAAAGGCGAACAATTGCCAGAAGCCCGTCGCAAGACCGCACAGCGCGGTGAAGCCGCTCCACACCGCCAGGCTGCCCGTGACGACCCAGCTTCGGCTGGTCCGGTCCGCGACGAGCGCCAGCGGAATGGCGAGCGTCGAATAGAGCAAGGCGAAGGCGATGCCGCCGAGCGCACCGAGCTGGGTATCGCTCAGCTTCAGATCGGCCTTGATCGGCTGCGCCAGGATCCCGAGGATCTGCCTGTCGAGGAAATTGAATGTGTAGACGAGCAAGAGCATCGCCAGCACGAGCATCGGGTAGCGGGGACGGGTGGTCGTGCCGGTCATGATACCCTCTTCTCGATCATCCTCACCCTTTCGTCACTGCGCGAGGCGGTGGAAAGGGTGAGGGCATCGGATCGCCGCGAGGCGCGACATCAGAAGCGCGCGGTGAAGGTGCCGAAGATCTGGCGCGGGTTGCCGTAGAAGGCCGTGGCGATCCCCTCGCGCCCCAGGGTCGGGACATAGCCCGTGCCGTTGGTGATCGGCTGGTTGGCGGCGTTGAGCGGCGTGCCGGCGATGTCGGTCTTGATATACTGATAGCCGCTCGTCTTGTACCGTTTGTCCGTCAGGTTGCGACCATAGACGCCGATCGAATAGCGCCGCTCCGCGCCGAAGGCATAGGTCAGGCCGGCATCCCACAGGGTATAGCCAGGCTGATCGAGGAAGGGGCTCGCGGTTTCGAACTGGTGGGTCAGGCTGCGATAGGAAATCGTGGTATTGGCGGTGAACAGGCCGTCGCCGACTGGAACCGTTCCCGACGCCGTGCCCGATGCGGTCCACTTGGGCGTGTTCTGGAAGACGCGGACATTCGCGATGTCGACGCCGGTCGGGCCGATGAAGCGGCGATAGCGCGCGTCGAGATAGCCCATCGTTCCGGCAAGGTTGAACGACGATCCCGCACCGGCGAAGTCGCGCGCCAGCACGGCGTTCGTCTCCAGCTCGATGCCCTTTATCCGCGCTTTCGCCGCATTGGTGGTGATGCCGACGAAGGTGGTGATGCCGTTCACCACCGACGCCGCCGATCCGGGCACCTGCACGTCGGTATAGTCGGCGTAGAAGCCGTCGAGCGCCCAGGTCAGCCTCCGGTCGAAGGCCGCGCCCTTCCAGCCGATCTCGTAGCTCGTCACCGACTCGGGGCGGAACAGCAGATAGTTATAGATATCCTGGTACGTGCGACCGGCCGCCGGATTGCTGATCGGCGCCGACGCCCCCGAGCCGCGGGGATCGAAGCCGCCGCCCTTGAAGCCTTCCGAATAGGAAATGTAGAGCAGGTGATCCTCGCTCGGCTTGAAGTTCAGCGAGGCGCGCGGCGTGAAGCGCTTGAAATTCGCCTTGCCGCGGAAGTTGGTCAGCGGCGCGCCGAGCACGACCGCATTGCCGCCGAAATCGCTCGAAAGGCCGCCGATCTTGTTCGCCTTGAAGACGAAGGCCTGGCGTTCGTCCCAGGTATAGCGGCCGCCCAGCGACAGGCTGATCTGCGGCGTGAAATCATAGGTGAAGTCGCCATAGACCGAGGATGTCTCGGTGCGGACGTCGCCCGCCGTATTGGCGTTAAGCGTCGGCAGGCCGAGCAGCGCGCCTTGCTGGAACAGCAGGACGTCGAACACCGTCGAGGCCTTGGCGCCCAGGTAATAATAGCCCACCAGGCCGTTCAGCTTGTCGGAACTGTAGAGAAGCTGGAATTCCTGACTGGTCTGCTCGTTGCGATAGACCGCGGGCACATCGACATCGACCGCGGGCAAGGCGTCGAAATCGATCGGCGTATAGGACGTGTCGGCACGATAGGCGCTGATGCTGCGCAGCGTCAGCTGGTCGGTCAGCTTGGCGTTGACGCTCATCGACAGGCCGCCCGCCTCGATGTTCTGGCGCGGCGTGTTGAGTCCGGCCTGCGTGTCGAAGACGTTCGACAGCACCGGCGTGCCCGAGAACAGCCCGGGGATCAGGCGGTGGCCGTTGCGCGGATTGCTCTTGTCATGCGTATAGTCGCCGGTGATCCGCACGAACAGGCGCGTGTCCGGGCTTTCGAACTCGACCGTGCCGCGCGCAGCCCAGATGTCCTTGTTGTAATTGTCGATGTTGAGGTTCGTATTGCGCCCGAAGCCGTCGCGGCTGAGCCGTGCGCCGGCCACGCCGACCTTGAGCATGTCGCCGATCGGCGTCGACAGCGCGACCACCGCGTCCGCCTGATTGTAGCTGCCATAGCTTCCCTTGACGCGCACCTCGGGCGAATCGGGCAGCCGCTTGGTGACATATTTCACCGCGCCGCCGATCGTGTTGCGGCCGTAGAGCGTCCCCTGTGGCCCGCGCAGCACTTCGATGCGATCGACGTCGTAGATGTCGAGCACCGCGGCCTGCGGCCGGTTGAGATAGACGTCGTCCAGATAGATGCCGATGCCCGCTTCGAAGCCCGGCACCGGATCCTGCTGCCCGACGCCGCGGATGAAGGCGGCGAGCGTCGAGTTGGAGCCCCGCGCGACCTTCAGCGTGGTGTTGGGTGTCGTGTTCTGAATGTCGGTAAGGTCGATCGCGCCGGTCTTGGCCAGTTTGTCCGCGGTGAAGGCGGTGACGGCGATCGGCACCGACAGCAGCGTTTCCGCGCGGCGGCGCGCGGTGACCACGATATCGCCATTGTCCTGCGCCGAATCGGCAGCGGTGGCCGGCTCCGTTTCGGCGGCGGCGGCGCCCTGTCGAACGTCCTGTGCGGAATCCGCAGGAGCGACCTGCGCCAGCGCCGGCGAGACGGCCAACGCCGCGAGCCCAGCGCCCAGCATGAGTGTCGTGGACGTACGAAGCGCCTTCATAGCCTATCCCCTCCTGTCGGCGCCGCGACCCTCGTCGCGCCCGGTTGATCCGGGTTGTACGCCGTTGCAGGAGCACTATACTGAAACCTGAACCATGTTTCAACTTATGATGAGTGCATGGGTTCGTAGGGGTGGAGGGGATGCGATGACGCAGCAGGGCGGGGAAGCGATCGGCGCGCCGACCGACAAGACGCCGCGCACCGATCGCGGCCGGCGGACGCTACGCACACTGCTCGATGCGGCGGCGGTGGAGTTCGGGGAACGCGGCTTTCACGATGCGTCGATCAGCGCGATCACGCGGCGCGCCGGCGTCGCGCTGGGCACTTTCTACACGTATTTCGATTCTAAGGATGCGGTGTTCCGCGCGCTGGTGCGCGACATGTCGGACCAGGTGCGCGATCATGTCGCACCCGTGGTCCGGGCCGCGCCGGATGGGCTCGCCGCGGAGCGGGCGGGCCTGGTGCAGTTCATCCGCTTCGTTCGCGCCCACAAGGAGATCTATCGGATCATCGACGAATCCGAGTTCGTCGATCCCGCCAGCTTCCGCGACCATTATGCGACGACCGCGGAGCGGATCGCGCAGCGGTTGCGCGCGGCGGCGACGCGGGGGGAGGTACGCGACGACGTGAACGACGTCCACGCCTGGGCGGTCATGGGGATGAACGTGTTCCTGGGCCTGCGGTACGGCGTCTGGGACGAGGACCGAACCGCCGAGGCCGTCGCGGATGCGGCGGCGTCGCTGCTGCGCGATGGCCTGGCGCCGCGCGACGGACGCGGCAAACCCGATGCGTGAGGCCCGCGCCGCGCGCGGAACACCTGCTGCGCCCGGCGGTGTGCTCTGCGGTCAGCCCGTCGGTTCGTCCGCGTCGAGCGCGTCGGCCAGTCCGTCGCGTATCGATCGCAGCGCCTCCACCGTATCGGCGGGCGTCCGCGCGCGGCGCCCCTCGTTCGCGAGCAATTGCTGCACGCCGCGCATCGTATAGCCTTCGCGGTTGAGCAGCGCGTCGATACGGCGGACGAGTGCCACGTCCTCCGGCCGATAGTAGCGGCGGTTACCGGCCCGCGTTACCGGCCGCAGCTGGGGAAACCGCCCTTCCCAATAGCGGAGGATGTGATGCGGCACGCCCGTGTCCGCCGCCACCTCGCCGATCGTGCGGAATGCGCCGCTCGCCTTGGTAACCTCCGGCTTGCCTCCCTGCGATGCGATCCGCCGCGATCCGGCCTGTTCCGATCCGGCTCGGTCTGACCCGGCCACGTCCGAGGCGATCCGCCTCAGCCGGCGTTGACGATGCGGTCGCGCATCATCTGGCTGGCGCGGAAGGTCAGGACCCGGCGCGGCGCGATCGGCACCTCCACCCCGGTCTTCGGATTGCGACCAACGCGCTCACCCTTGTCGCGCAGCACGAAGGTGCCGAATCCGGAGATCTTGACGTTCTCCCCTCGCCCCAGCGCTTCGCACATCTCGACCAGTATCTGCTCGACCAGCTTGGCCGAATCCGCGCGCGACAGACCTATCTGCCTGTGCAGTGCCTCGGCCAGATCGGCCCGCGTCAGCGTTCCCGCCGTTGTCATCAACACTTCCAGCCCCCGCCTTCTGCAGTTCGTCCATGTGGTGCCGTGCTTACAACACCAAAAACGTGTCCGAAAGGGACTTTGTTTGCCTGAGGGTACCGCGCTGGCATGGATTTGATCAACATCAATAGCGAAGGACGGCGGCGCCCCAGGTAAAACCCCCGCCCATCGCCTCCAGCACGACGATCTGTCCCGCTTTGATACGGCCGTCGCGCGTCGCGACGTCGAGCGCGAGGGGGACGGAGGCGGCGGAGGTGTTGGCGTGCCGATCCACCGTCACCACCACCTTTTCCGGCGGCAGGCCCAGCTTGCGGCTGGTCGCGTCGAGGATGCGCGCGTTCGCCTGATGCGGCACGACCCAGTCGACGTCGGCGGCGGTCAGGCCGGCGAGGCCGAGCACCTCGTCCATCACCGCGGCGAGGTTGACGACGGCGTGACGAAAAACCTCGCGCCCCTTCATCCGCAGTTTGCCCACGGTGCCCGTCGTCGACGGTCCGCCGTCGACATAGAGCAGTCCGTTGTGCCGCCCGTCGGCGTGCAGCCGGGTCGCCAAGATGCCGCGGCCGTCGCCCTCGGCGCTGTCCTGCGCCTCGAGGACGATCGCGCCGGCACCATCGCCGAACAGCACGGCGGTGGTCCGGTCCTCCCAATCGAGGATGCGGCTAAAGGTTTCGGCGCCGATCACCAGCGCGCGGCGCTGCACGCCCGAGCGGAGCATCGCATCGGCGACCTGCACCGCATAGAGAAAGCCGGAGCAGACCGCGGCGACGTCGAAGGCGACGCAATCGTCGATGCCGAGCATCGCCTGCACCTTGGTCGCGGTGGCGGGGAAGGTCTGATCCGGCGTCGCCGTCGCCAGCACGATCAGGTCGATGTCCTGCGCCACCCTGCCCGCCGCGGCGAGCGCGGCGCGTGCGGCATCGGCGGCGAGCGTCGCGGTCGTCTCGTCCGGCCCCGCGATGTGCCGCATGCGGATACCCGTCCGCTCGACGATCCATTCGTCGCTGGTGTCGATCTGCTGCGCGAGGTCGTGGTTGGAGACTTGGCGGGCCGGAAGCGCGGAGCCGGTGCCGAGGAGGACCGAACGGATCATGACGCTTCCTTACGCGGCTTTTTCGAAATTACCGAGGTCGTCGGCGATGCGCCGCGTCAGGTCGGCCCGGACCATCTTGGCCGCATTGCCGATCGCCGTGGCGACGCCCAGCTCGTTCGCGCCACCGTGGCTTTTCACGACGATCCCGCCCAGGCCGAGGAAGACCGCGCCGTTGTGGTTGTTGGGGTCGAGGTGGTCGCGCAGCAATTCGGTCGCCGGTCGCGAGATCAGAAAGCCGATCTTCGACCGCGCCGAGCTGCGGAACGCGCGCTTGAGCAGGTCGCCGACGAAGCGGGCGGTCCCCTCGGCGGTCTTCAGCGCGATGTTGCCGGCGAAGCCGTCGCAGACGATGACGTCGTGATGACCGCGAGCCAGCCGGTCCCCCTCGACGAACCCGGTGAAGGTCAAGGGCAAGTGGTTGGCGCCCCGCAGGATCGCGGCGGCGTCGCGGATCTCGTCGGTGCCCTTCTGGTCCTCGCTGCCGATGTTGAGCAACGCGACGCGGGGCGATTCGAGGTCGAGGATGGTGCGCGCATAGGCGGCGCCCATCACCGCGAACTGGACGAGATTGCGCGCGTCGCACTCGGTGTTCGCCCCGAGGTCGAGCATGATCACGTCATTGTCGCCAAGCGTCGGCAGCGGCGCGGCGAGCGCCGGACGATCGATGCCCGGCAGCGTGCGCAGCGCCAGCTTCGCCATCGCCATCAGCGCACCGGTATTGCCGGCGGACACCGCGGCACCGGCCCGGCCCTGCTTCACCAGATCGATCGCGACGCCCATCGACGTCGTCCTGGCGCGGCGGATCGCCTGGCTGGGCTTTTCGCTGGAGCCGATCTGATCGGCGGCGTGGACGATCTCGCTCGCCTGGCGAAGGTTCGGATGTTCCTTCAGCCCCTCGGCGATGGCGGACTCGTCCCCGACCAGCAGGAACCGCATGCCCTCGTGGCGGCGGCGCGCGCGGGCGACGCCGGCCAGCATCACCGCCAGCCCCTCGTCGCCGCCCATCGCATCGACGGCGATCCAGGATTGGTCGGGCATGATGTTCAGCGCTTGTCCAGAGGTGAGGTGGAGGGCTTAGCCCTCGACCGAGACGATCTCGCGACCGTTATAGTGACCGCAGGCGGTGCACAGATTGTGGGGACGCTTCAGCTCGCCGCAGTTCGGGCATTCCTGGAACGATTCGATCGACAGCGAATCGTGGCCACGACGCATGCCGCGCTTCGAGGGAGAGGTCTTTCGCTTGGGGACGGCCATTGCGGCACCTTGTTCTTGATCAAATGACGAACCGATACGCACGACCGGCGCCGCCCGCACGACCCGCGCTCGCCGCCGGTCGCTGGGCGCCGCCGTACAGCCGGGCGCATCGCGAAGCGCGGGCCTATAGCGAATTCGCCGATTGTTGCAAGCTTTGCCCGCCGGCAACCGGCAGACCCCCCGGAAAATTACATTCGCCTATCCCACCGGATCGCCCGACGGTCTCACCCGCCCGCGCGTTCGGGGAGGATTCGCCGGGCAAGCTCCGACCCCCCGTTGTGAAAAGTCACAAAGGTCACACTGTTCGCGAGTCATACGCCCGGAGCGCGACGACGATAAGAAACAGCGCGCCGCGTCGAGCCAATCGCATGACCATAGCCGATTCGGACCGTGTAGGAAAGGCCGAGTCGGTTCTTTTTGGTGCCTCCCGTTCCGGCTCCCGAGCCTTGGCCAGGCTTCTATTGCGACCCGCCGGGGGACGTGCGTCGTCTATAGCGTCGTCCCCCCAGTCTCGTGAAAAGCCGCTGCGCTGCCGATGAGGAGCACAGGGCGAACGATGGTCTGCGTGCCGCAGGTTCCCGGCCCCCTGACCACCATCGACAGCTGCCCCGACTGCCGGACGCGGGTGCGGTTGGCAGTCCCACACACGACCATGCCAGCTGACGCAGTGCGGAAGCCCGCCGCTGTGACGTTGGGGAACGACCGTCGCTCGGCGCGTCGATCAGACCCGGGGAAGGAGGCCAGCCGGGGAGAGGGATATGGCCGCTGCGCCTACTCCACCGCGAGCGCGCGGTCGCTGACGAACATGTTGTGCGCACGTTCGTGCGCAAAGGTGCTGGGATTGCCGTGGCCGGGGATGAAGGCGGTGTCGTCGCCCAGCGGCCACAACTTGGTGACGATCGATTCGATCAGCTGCTGGTGGTTGCCGCCGGCGAGGTCGCTGCGCCCGACAGAGCCCTGGAACAGGACGTCGCCGACCTGCGCGAACCTCGACGGCGCGTGGTGGAAGATGACGTGGCCGAGCGTATGGCCCGGCGTCTCGTAGACATCGAGCGTCAGGTTGCCGACGGTGACGGTGTCGCCGTCGACCAGCCAGCGGTCGGGCTCGAACACCTCGCCGCGGATGCCATAGGTACGGCCGTCCTCGTCGAGCCGCGCGAGCCAGAAGCGGTCCGCCTCGTGCGGCCCCTCGATCGGCACGCCGAGATCGCGCGCAAGCGCCTTCGCCTCTCCGGCATGATCGATATGACCGTGGGTGAGCAGGATCTTCTCGACGGTGATGCCCGCCTGGCCGATCGCCGCCTTGATCCGCGGCAGGTCGCCGCCGGGATCGACGACCGCCGCCTTCATCGTCTCCGTGCACCAGATCAACGTGCAATTCTGCTGGATCGGCGTGACGGGGACGATCGCGGCGCGAAGGGGGGAAGGCTGGTTCATCGCCGCAGGAGATAGGCCGCGCATCGGGTCGCGGCAATCGCGGCTTGCGCGAAGTCGCGTCGCCTGCGCATCTGGGCCGATGACCGCCGCTCCGTTCGTGCTGCTCGACGATGCCCGCCCCGGCGGCGCGGCGCGCCTGTACCGCGACCCGGTCGCGATCGTCTCGGCTAAGGACACGGCGGCGGTGGCACCCGCGCTGGCGCGGTTGCGGGCGGCACGGGCGCAGGGGCTGCATGCGGCGGGATATCTGACCTATGAAGCCGGCGCCGCGCTGATGCCGCGCGCGCCGCAGCGCGACGCAGTCGACGGCGGCGATGCGCCGCTGCTGTGGTTCGGACTGTTCGCGGCGTGGCAGGCGGTGGACGCGGCGGCCTGGCTGCCCGATCCGGCGGGCGCCTATGCCGGTCCGCCCGTGCCGCGGATCGGCCGCGACGCCTATGACGCGGCGCTGGCACGCGTGCTCGACTGGATCGCGGCGGGCGATATATACCAGGCGAACCTGACGCTGCGCGCCGACGTGCCGGTCGCGGGCGATCCGCTGGCGCTCTACGCCCGGCTGCGTGCCCGGTCCGCGGCGGGCCATGGCGCGGTGGTGGCGACGGGCGCACGGACGATCGTGTCGCTGTCGCCCGAAATGTGCTTCGCGCTGGACGGCGACCGTCTGACCTGCCGCCCGATGAAGGGCACGGCCGCGCGCGGCGATACGGCGCTTGCGGACGCGGAGGCGGCGGACCGGCTGGCCCGGGACGAAAAGCAGCGCGCCGAGAACCTGATGATCGTCGACCTGATGCGCAACGACCTGTCGCGCGTCGCGGTGCCGGGCAGCGTCGCGGTGCCGACGCTGTTCGCGGTCGAAACCTATCCGACGATTCACCAGATGACCTCGACCGTCACCGCGACGCTGGCACCCGGGCGCGACGCCGTCGACGTGCTCGAGGCGCTGTTTCCCTGCGGTTCGATCACCGGCGCGCCCAAGCTGCGCAGCATGGACGTGATCGCCGCGGTCGAGACGGAAGCGCGCGGCGTCTATACCGGGAGCATCGGGCGGATCGATGCCGGCGGGGACGCGGCATTCAACGTCGCGATCCGGACGCTGGAGGTCGCCGACGGCGCCGCCGCAGCGACGCTGGGCCTGGGATCGGGCATCGTCGCCGACAGCCGCGCGGACGCCGAATGGGCGGAATGCCTCGCCAAGGGCGCCTTCGTCACGGCCGGGCAGCGCCCGGTCGACCTGATCGAGACGATGGCGTTCGATCCGGAAGACGGCATCGCGCTGCTGGAGCGTCATCTGGCGCGACTGAAGACGAGCGCGTCGGCGCTGGGCTTCGCATTCGACCGCCACGCCGCACGCAACGAATTGCAGGCGGCGACCTTCCGGTTGCGCCAGCCGGCGAAGGTGCGGCTGCTGCTCGCCCGGGACGGCGCGATCGCGATCGAGGTTGCGCCCCTTCCCGCGCCGCGGACGTCGCCGATACGCGTCGCCGTCGTACCCCTGCCCGTCGCGCCGCACGACTATCGGTTGCGCCACAAGACGAGCGACCGCGGCTTCTACGACGCCGCGCGGCGTGCGGCGGGAACGGACGAGGTCGTGTTCGCGAGCGAGGGGGTGCTGACGGAGGGAAGCTTCACCTCGCTGTTCGTGCCGCGCGACGACGGCCTGCTGCTGACCCCGCCATCATCCCGCGGCCTGCTGCCCGGCATATTGCGCGCCGAATTGATCGAAACGGGCGTGGCGATCGAGCAGGATGTGTCAATCGACTTGCTCCCTGCGCAATTTTTTGTCGGAAACGCGGTGCGCGGCCTGATTCCGGCGGTTCTCGCGGTTGCGGAAAACGGCACCGGGTCGCTATAGGGCGCGCGCGCTCTTTCCAGCTCGAAAGTCCCTGTCATGAAGCCCTCTGCCGCGCTTGGTCGCATCAGCCCCTCGCCCACGCTCGCGATCACCAGCCGCGTGCTCGAGCTGAAGCGCGCCGGTGTCGACGTCATCGGCCTTGGCGCGGGCGAGCCCGACTTCGATACGCCCGACTTCGTCAAGGAGGCCGCCATCCAGGCGATCCGCGACGGCAAGACGAAATACACCAACGTCGACGGCACGATCGAGCTGAAGCAGGCCATCGTCGCGAAGTTCGCGCGCGACAACCACCTGACCTACACGCCCGACCAGGTGACGGTGAACGTCGGCGGCAAGCACACCTTGTTCAACGCGATCGTCGCCACGGTGGATGCCGGTGACGAGGTAGTGGTGCCCGCGCCTTACTGGGTGAGCTATCCGGACGTCGTCCAGTTCGCGGGCGGCACGCCGGTGATCGCGATCGCCGGGCCCGAGACAAACTACAAGCTGACCCCCGAGGCGCTGGACGCCGCGATCACGGAACGCACCAAATGGGTGATCCTGAACTCGCCGTCGAACCCGACCGGTGCGGCCTACACGGTCGACGAGCTGAAGGCGCTGGGCGAGGTGCTGGCGCGGCATCCGCACGTGTGGATCTTCGCGGACGATATGTACGAGCATATCGTCTATGACGGCTTCCGCTTCGCGACGATCGCCGAGGTGTGCCCCGAGCTGTACGACCGGACGCTGACGGTGAACGGCTGCTCCAAGGCCTATGCGATGACGGGCTGGCGCATCGGGTTCGCCGCCGGCGCGGCGTGGCTGATCAAGGCGATCGCCAAGCTGCAGTCGCAGTCGACCAGCAATCCCTGTTCGATCGCGCAGGCGGCCGCCGTCGCCGCGCTGACCGGACCGCAGGATTTCCTCAAGGAGCGCGCGCAGGCGTTCCAGGCGCGGCGCGACCTCGTCGTCGGCATGCTCAATGCGATCGACGGCATGACCTGCCCCACGCCGGAGGGCGCCTTCTACGTCTATCCGTCGTTCGCGCCGCTCATCGGCAAGACGACGCCGGGCGGACGTCTGATCGCGAGTGACGAGGACTTCGTCGGCTACCTCCTCGACGATGCCAAGGTCGCGGCGGTGCAGGGCGCCGCGTTCGGCCTGTCGCCGGCGATGCGGATCAGCTATGCGACGTCGGACGATCTGCTGCGCGAGGCCTGCACGCGCATCCAGGCGGCCTGCGCCGCCCTGCGCTGAGCCCCCGCGCGCGCATCATTAACCTAGATCGCTGCACGATGAACGGCGCGCCCACGCGTCGTTCATCGGTGCGTTTCCATAAACGCGATTGAGATCAACCTGCCGCGCGACCATGTCGCACGGTGAAGACCGGGCCAGCGACGACACCGCGCCCCGGTGACGTAGAGGTGACAGACGATGTCCAAGACCATGCAGAAGCTGGTGAAGTCCGATTTCTTCTGGCGGTTCGTCGGCGGCTTCGCGATCGGTGCCGTCGGCGTGGTGACGCTGCAGCCGGCAAGCGCCCAGCACCAGTCGCAACCCGCGCCGGCCGCCGCCGTCCACCCAGTGCGATAACGCACGATGCGGGTCGCGGCCTCTGGTAAATCGGCGGTCGCCGCCCATCTTGACGCCATGCTCAAGACGCTCCTGCCCGTGGCTGCCGCAGGCGGCCTGCTCCTCGCCTCCGCCGGCTTCGCGCATGCCGAGCGCGCCGTGCCGATCCCCGCGGCACGCGTCGACGTGCCGGCGACGCCTGGCACGCAGACCGCGGTCCTCGCCGGCGGCTGCTTCTGGGGAATGGAGGCGGTGTTCGAGCGCGTGAAAGGCGTGAAGACCGTGACCGCGGGCTATGCCGGCGGGACGCGTGGCGACGCGAGCTATCCGCAGGTCTCGACCGAGACGACGCGCCACGCCGAGGCGGTGCGGATCGTCTTCGATCCGCGCGAGGTCAGCTATGCGACACTGCTGCGCGTCTATTTCTCGATCGCGCACGATCCGACGCAGCTCAATCGCCAAGGGCCGGACAGCGGGCCGAGCTACCGCTCCGCGATCTTCCCGCAGGATGCGCGGCAGGCGGCGGTGGCCCGCGCCTATATCGCGCAGCTGGGCCAGGCGAAGAGCTTCGGCAAGCCAATCGTCACGCGGATCGAGCAGGGCGCCTTCTACCCGGCCGAGGCCTATCACCAGAACTTCTACGACCGTAACCCGAACCACCCCTATATCGTCGCCTGGGACAAGCCGAAGGTCGCGGCGTTCAAGGCGGGCTTCCCCACGCTGGCACGCTGATGTGCGGTCCAGCGATGCTGGATCGGGGCGGCGCGGTCAGCGCCCGGGATGATCGCCGGCGCGCTGCGGCGTGACCAGGATGAGCGCGACGATCGCCGCCGACAGCAATGCCGTCGCGAGCGGGCGGCTGAGGTCCAGACCGCCCCGCGCGATCGGCTTGTCGAGGAAATCGCCGACCGTCGCGCCTAGCGGCCGGGTCAGGATGAACGCCGCCCAGAACAGCAGCACCCGCGACACGCGCGTGGCGACGTAGAGCAGCGCCAGCACCGCCAGCGCAGCGCCGAACAGCAAGGCGGCACCGGCATAGCCGAGCGTCCCGTCCGCCACCCAGTCGCCCAGCGCGGTGCCCAGCGTCTGCGAAAAGGTGATGGTCACCCAGTAGAAGACCTCCGCCCGCGCCGTCGCGATCCGCTCGACGTTCACCGAACCGAGCGCGCGATGCCAGCTGAACAGCGAAAGCAGCACGAGCGCGAGCAGCAGCAGCGACCCGCCGGGATAGCCCAGGCCGAGCGACCGCGTCGCGAAATCGGCAAGCGTCGTGCCGGCGGTCGTCGAGGCGATGATCGTCGCCCAGTACAGCCAGGGATGGAACCGCCGCGCGCGGATCTGCAACCCGGCGAGGCCGATCAGCAGCACGCCGAAGATCGCGGAGCCGACCAGATAGCCGTTGACGCCGCCCTCGCCGGCAGCGGGCGTCGTTTCGCCCAGCCAGCTCATGCTGACCGCGTCGCCGCCGGTCTCGCCGAGCGTCGTCGCCAGGATCTTGATGATCCAGAAGGTCAGCGTCACGGCCGGCACCTTTCGGGGTATCGGTCGTGCATGGTCGGTCGTCATAGCCTTCTTACCCCTGGACATGCCGCGGCAGGATGCCCCGATTCGGGGGAGAGCGGCAAGCCGTCCGCGAAGGGCGGCGCTCAGGCCGCGATCGGGAAGCGCAGCAAGCGGTCGTCGACCGGCACCAGCGCCTCCGCGCCGCGACCCACGGCCGCGGTGAGCGCGGGATGGTCGACGTCGAGGCCGCCGGTCAGCGCGCCGAAGGCGGGCAGGACGATCTTGCGCGCGGTCGCGACGAAGCAGCGGCGCGCGACCTGCTTGCCGCGCACCCGCAGGCGCAGCTTGGGATGGAAATGGCCCGAGAGTTCGGGGCGCGGCTCGTCCGGCGCCGCTTCGTGGCGCAGGACCAGGCCCTCGACCATCGCCTCCTCGACGACGTCGCCGCCACAGCGATCGACGAGCACGGGATCGTGGTTGCCGGTGATCCAGGTCCAGGCGAGCCGCGCCGTCAGGTCGCGCAACAGCGCCTGCGCGGCAGCCGGCAGCCGCTCGCACCCGGCCGAGTCGTGGAAACTGTCGCCCAGGCACCACAATTCGACTGCGCCCGTCGCCGCGACGAGACGCGCGAGCTCGGTCAGCGTGGCGATCGAATCATAGGGCGGCAGCATCTGGCCGCGCATGGCGAACCAGCTCGCCTTCTCGAAATGCAGGTCCGCGACGAGCAGCGCGCGTCGCGCCGGCCACCACAGGGCGCCGTCGCGAAGCGCGGCGAGATCATGACCGCCGAACGAAAAGGGAACCATTCCGCCGCCTTGCCGTCATGACTCCGGCAAATCAAGCGCTTGAAGTGGCCGATGCGAATAGACTTGCCTTGTCATGGATTAGGCGTAAAGCGCGCCGTCCTTCGCAAGGGGCGCTCTTTACAGGGGTAAGTCGCGCGCCATGTCCACGCTCGCCGGTCCACCGACCGTTCAACAACCAACGTCGCACGACCTATCGTCGTCGCACCATCCGCATCCCGCGCTGCCCGGCCTGATCCTGGGCGCGATCGGCGTGGTGTTCGGCGACATCGGCACCAGCCCGCTCTACGCGTTCCGCGAGGCGCTGGGCCAGACCGCCGCCGACGGCATCGACCCGTCCGAGATCCTGGGCGTGCTCAGCCTCGCGCTGTGGACGCTGACGCTGATCGTCACGATCAAATACGTGCTGTTCCTGATGCGGGCGGACAATCACGGCGAGGGCGGCGTGCTCGCGCTCGCGGCGCTTGCCCGGCGGGCGATCGGCGTGCGGTCGCGCATCGCAATCGTGCTGGGCGCGATCGGCGCGTCCCTCTTCTACGGCGACGCGATCATCACGCCGTCGCTGTCGGTGCTGTCGGCGATGGAGGGGCTGCGCACCATACCGAGCGCGGCGCACATCTTCGACGAGGGCACGATACGCGCGCTGACGATCGTCATCCTGATCGCGCTGTTCTTCATCCAATCGCGCGGCACGGCGATGGTCGCGACGCTGTTCGGCCCGATCTGCGTCGTGTGGTTCGTCGTGATCGGGGGGCTTGGCATCTGGCATATCGCCGACGAGCTCTCGATCTTCCGCGTGCTGTGGCCGAGCTATGGCATCCACTTCCTCGCGACGCACGGCACGGTCGGCCTGTTCGTGCTGGGCGCGGTGTTCCTGACGGTGACGGGCGCGGAGGCACTGACCGCCGACATGGGGCATTTCGGCAAGCGTCCGATCCGCCTCGCCTGGCTGTTCCTCGTCTTCCCTGCGCTGATGCTCAACTACCTCGGCCAGGGCGCCTTCGCTTTGTCGAAGCTGGAGGCGGCGCAGGCCGCGGGCAAGACGTTCACCAATCAGGACTGGTTCTACCTGATGGCGCCGGAAAGCGTGCGCGGGCCGCTGGTCGTGCTCGCCGGCCTCGCCACCGTCATCGCGAGCCAGGCGGTGATCACGGGCGCCTTCTCGCTGACACAGCAGGCGGTGCAGCTCGGCCTGCTGCCGCGCATGCGCCTGCGCCAGACGTCCGCGGATTTCGCGGGGCAGATCTATCTGCCCGCGATCAACTGGATGCTGCTGGCCGGCGTGCTGGTGCTGATCCTGCAGTTCAAGACCTCGTCGGACATGGCCGCCGCCTATGGCATCGCGGTCACCGGCACGATGGTGGTGACGACGCTGCTGGGCTATCTGGTCGCGCGCCACGTCTGGGGCTGGCGCCGGCCGCTGGCGCTCGCCGCCATCCTGCCGTTCCTGCTGCTCGACACGATCTTCTTCGGCGCCAACATCCTGCGCGTGATCGAGGGCGGCTGGGTGCCGCTCGCGATCGCGGCGGCGATCGGCTTCCTGATCTACACCTGGGTACGCGGCAAGGGCATCGTGCGCGCGTTCGAGGCGCGGCAGAGCATCCCCCTCGCCGATCTCGCCGCGGCGCTGGCGAAGCGGCCGCCCGAGCGCGTGCCGGGCACCGCCGTGTTCCTGACCGGCAATCCGGAAGCCGCACCCGGTGCGCTGCTCCACAACCTCAAGCACAACAAGGTGCTGCACGCGCGCAACCTGGTGGTCAGCATCCGCACCGCGGACCGGCCGGTGGTCGACGCCGAACACCGCGCCAGGGTCGAGCGGCTCGACGACAATTTCGAAGTGGTCGTGCTGACCTATGGCTTCATGGAGAGCCCGGACGTGCCGGCGGACCTGGGTGTCGGCGCACGCACCGAGGTGCAGGGGCTGGATGCGATGAAGACGAGCTTCTTCATCGGCCGCAACACGCTGAAGCCGGAAGCGGACCAGGGTATGCCGCTATGGCAGGACCGCGTGTTCATGTTCCTGCAGCGCAACGCCAGCGACCCGACCGAATTCCTGCGCATCCCGCCGGGCAAGGTGCTGGAGCTGGGCGAGCAGGTGACGGTTTAGTCTGCGATCCAGCAAGGCTGGATCTGCGCGGTACCGGTCCTCACCCTTCCCACCGCCTTCTGCGGCAGGCCCCTTCCCTCTCCGGGCGGGAGGGGGAGCAGCCGGCGAAGGGTGAGGGTGCCCCCCCTTACCCCGCGTAGGTCTTGACCAGATCGTACAGATAGTCGCGGCCTTCGTAGAGCGACTTGACCCCGATCCTCTCGTTGAGGCCGTGGATGCCGCCGCCGTCCTTCTCGATGAACATGCCGGGCACGCCATAGACGGGGATGCCGATCGCCTCGAAGAAGATGCCGTCGGTCGCGCCCGTCGACATCAGCGGCACGACGGGGGTGCCGGGGAAGTATTTCGCGGCGAGCGTGGTCGCCGGCCCGACGATCTTCGGGTCGAGCGTCGGCGGGATCGCGGTGGGACGGACGGGCTGGTTCGCCGTCACCTTGACCTTGGCGCCCGCCAATTTCTGTAGCGTCGCCAGCGTGCCGTCGACCGTCTCGCCCGGGAAGATGCGGCAGTTGATGTTGGCGGTGGCGCGCTGCGGCAGCGCGTTTTCGGCATGGCCGGCACTCAGCAGCGTCGCGACGCAGGTGGTGCGCAGCGTCGAGTGGAAGGTCTTGTCCCGGCTGACGATCGCGTCGGCCGCCTTGTCATTGGGGTTGGCGAGCAGACGGGTGATCGCCGCGCCCGTCTCGCCGCCCGCCTGCTTCGCCGCGGCAGTGAAGAAGGCGCGCGTGGTATCGGTGAAGCGGATGGGGAATTCATAACCCTGCACCGCCTTCACCGAGTCCGCGAGTTCGTAGATCGCGTTGTCGGGCACCGGCTGCGAGCTGTGGCCGCCGGGATTGGTGGCGAGGAAGGTGTAGTTCTGCGCGGCCTTCTCGCCGACCTGGATCGCCAGGACCTCGCGCTTGCCGTCGGCGGTCAGGCGGCCGCCGCCGCCCTCGTTGAGCGCGAATTCGGCGGCGATCAGGTCCGGTTTGGTCTTCGCCAGCCATTCGGCGCCGTTGAAGGCATAGGTCGTCTCCTCGCCGCAGGTCAGCGCCAGCTTGATCGTCCGGCGCGGCGGCTTGCCCGCCTGCTTCAGCCGGATCATCGTATCCGCCCACACCGCCGCCATCGCCTTGTCGTCGACGGTGCCCCGGCCGTAATAATAGCCGCCTTCCTCGATCAGCTTGAACGGGTCGCGTACCCAGTCCTCGCGCGTGGCCGCGACGACGTCGATATGGCCGAGCAGCAGCATCGGCTTGGCGGCCGGGTCGCTGCCCCGCAGCACCGCGACGACACCGCCGTCCTGCGGATGATCTGGGGTGGAAAACAGCGTGACGTCGCCATCGGCATAGCCGGCCGCCTTCAGGCGCGTCGCGATCTGCGTCGCCGCCTGGGTGCAGCTGCCGACGCCCACCACGGTATTGGTCTCCACGAGCTGCTTGTAGAGATCGAAGAAGGCGCGCTGGTCCGGCCGGGTCTGCGCCGGGGCGGCGGTGGCCGTGGCGAGCGCGACCGCCGCGGTGGCAAGGCCGGTGATGGTACGCGTCATGAATGCCCCTCTCGTTTCATTTCAAGCGAGTAGAGCGCGAAAGGAGACCAGGCGCAACAGGCGCGCCGCCCCCCTGCGGGAGGCGCCGGGGGTGGGCGCGTCCTCGCGTGACGGCGATCGCATGGCGGACGTGTCCGTTATCTCCGGACCGACCCCCTCCCGCTAACGGGAGGGGGAAATCACTCCGCGGCGACCGCCTCCGGGCTGTCGTCGAGCGGATGCGTCTGGCGGGACAGCATCTCCTTCGGCACGACCTGCCAGAAGCGACCGAGCGCCTGGTCCCAGTCGGCGAGCAGGCCCTTCGACCAGCGGCTGTCGGTCGCCGCGGCGTGGCGCTCGACGAGCGCGCGCAGCACGGCTTCCCAATGCGCGGACGCCAGCCGCTGCCAGACGATGTTTTCGGGGTTGGCGCGGCGTTCGAAGCTGTCGTCGGCGTCGTAGACGAAGGCCATGCCGCCCGTCATGCCGGCACCGAAGTTGGCGCCGACCTGACCCAGCACCACCGCGACGCCGCCGGTCATATATTCGCAGCCGTTGGCACCGCAGCCTTCGACCACCACGGTCGCGCCCGAATTGCGCACGGCGAACCGCTCGCCCGCCTGTCCCGCCGCCAGCAACGTGCCCGACGTCGCGCCGTAGAGGACGGTGTTGCCGACGATCGTATTGTCCTGGCTGGCGAGCGGCGAGGATACCGCGGGGCGGACGATGATCGTGCCGCCTGACAGGCCCTTGCCGACATAGTCGTTGGCGTCGCCGAACACCTCCAGCGTGACGCCCTTGCACAGGAACGCGCCGAGCGACTGGCCGGCCGAGCCGCGCAGGCGGACCGTGACATGGCCATCGGCGAGCGTCGCCATGCCGAACCGGCGCGTGATCTCGCTCGACAGGCGCGTGCCGACCGCGCGGTGGGTGTTGCGCACCGAATAGGTCAGCTGCATCTTCTCGCCGCGCGCGAACACCGGGGCGGCATCCTTGATGATCTGCGCGTCGAGGCTGTCGGGCACGTCGTTGCGGAAGGTCGACAGGCTGAAGCGCCGTTCCGCGTCGGTCGCGTCGACCTTGGCGAGGATCGGGTTCAAGTCGAGATCGTCGAGATGCTCTGCGCCGCGGCTTACCTGACGGAGCAGTTCGGTACGGCCGATCACCTCGTCCAGGCTGCGGCAGCCCAGGCGGGCGAGGATGTCGCGCACCTCCTCGGCGATGAAGGTCATCAGGTTGATGACCTTTTCCGGCGTGCCGGTGAACTTGGCGCGCAGCCGCTCGTCCTGCACGCAGACGCCGACCGGGCAGGTGTTCGAATGGCACTGGCGCACCATGATGCAGCCCATGGCGACGAGGCTGAGCGTGCCGATGCCGAATTCCTCCGCGCCCAAGATGGCGGCGATGACGATGTCGCGCCCGGTCTTGAGCCCGCCGTCGGCGCGCAGCCTGACCCGGCCGCGCAGACCGTTCAGCGTCAGCACTTGGTTCACTTCGCTGAGCCCCATTTCCCAGGGCGTGCCCGCATATTTGATGCTGGTCTGCGGACTGGCGCCGGTGCCGCCGACGTGACCGGAGACGAGGATGACGTCGGCATGCGCCTTGGCGACGCCCGCCGCGACCGTGCCGATGCCCGCCGAGCTGACCAGCTTGACCCCGACACGCGCGCGCGGGTTGATCTGCTTCAGATCGTAGATCAGCTGCGCCAGATCCTCGATCGAATAGATGTCGTGGTGCGGCGGCGGGCTGATCAGCGTCACGCCCGGGGTCGCATGGCGCAGCTTGGCGATGAATTCGGTCACCTTGAAACCGGGCAGCTGCCCGCCCTCGCCGGGCTTTGCCCCCTGCGCGACCTTGATCTCGATCTCCTCGCAGGCGCCGAGATATTCGGCGGTGACGCCGAAGCGACCGGAGGCGACCTGCTTGATCGTCGAATTGGCGTTGTCGCCATTGGCATAAGGCGTGAAGCGGCTGACGTCCTCGCCACCCTCGCCCGACACCGCCTTGGCACCGATGCGGTTCATCGCGATCGCCAGCGTCTCGTGCGCCTCCGGCGACAGCGCGCCCAGCGACATGCCCGGCGTGACGAAGCGCTTGCGGATTTCCGTGATCGCCTCGACCTGGTCGACGGGCACGCCCTCCGCCGGGAAATTGAACTGGAGGAGGTCGCGCAGATAGACCGGCGGCAGGTCGGCGACTCCGCGGCTGAACTGGAGATAGCTGGTATAGCTGTCGGTCGCGACCGCCGTCTGGAGCAGATGCATCAGCTGCGCCGAATAGGCATGCGTCTCGCCGGTATGACGCTGGCGATAGAAGCCGCCGATCGGCAGCTTCGCGATCCCCTCGTCCCAGGCCAGCTCGTGCCGGACGATCGCGCTGTGGTGCAGCGAGGCATAGCCCTCGCCCGAGATCTTGGCGGGCATGCCGGGGAACAGGTCGTTGACGAGCGCACGGCTGAGGCCGACCGCCTCGAAATTATAGCCGCCGCGATAGCTGGAGATCACCGCGATCCCCATCTTCGACATGATCTTGAGCAGGCCCTCCTCGATCGCGACGCGATGGCGGGCGAGGCAGGCGTCGAGGCCGAGATCGCCGAACAGGCCGCGCGCCTGGCGGTCGACGATCGCGGCTTCCGCCAGATAGGCGTTCACCGTCGTCGCGCCGACGCCGATCAGCACCGCATAATAATGCGTGTCGAGGCATTCGGCCGAGCGCACGTTGATCGAGGCGTAGGACCTGAGGCCCTTGCGGACGAGATGCGTATGCACCGCGGCGACGGCGAGCACGCCCGCGATCGCGACGCGGCCTTCGGAGACATGCTCGTCGGTCAGGAACAGCTCGCTCTTGCCCTGGCGCACCGCCTGTTCCGCCTCGTTGCGGATGCGCTGGATCGCGGCGCGCAGCTTTTCCGGGCCACCGTCCGCGTCGAAGGTGCAGTCGATTTCGCTCGCGCTGCTGCCGAAATGCGCGCGCAACCGAGCCCAGTCGTGCCCGGTCAGCACCGGCGAATCGAGCACCAGCACGCGTTCGCGGCGATCCTCCGTGTCGAGGATGTTGGCCAGATTGCCGAAGCGCGTCTTGAGCGACATGACGTAACGCTCGCGCAGCGAGTCGATCGGCGGGTTGGTGACCTGGCTGAAGTTCTGGCGGAAGAACTGGCTGATGAGCCGCGGCTTGTCGCTGATCACCGCGAGCGGCGTGTCGTCGCCCATCGAGCCGACCGCTTCCTTCGCCGAATCGACCATGGGCGACAGGATCAGCTCCATGTCCTCCAGCGTCAGGCCGGCGGCGACCTGGCGGCGGGTGAGGTCGGCGCGATCGTAGCGGACGGTGGCGTCCGGTACCTCCGGCAGGTCGCGCATCGCGTGGAATTCGCCGATCATCGCGGCATAGTCATGCTCGGCGGCGATCCGGTCCTTGACCTCGCGGTCGTTGAGGACGCGCCCCTCGTCGAGGTCGACCGCGATCATCTGGCCAGGCCCCAGCCGCCCCTTGGCGACGATCGTCGATTCCGGAACGACGACCATGCCGCTTTCCGATCCGACGATCAGCAGGCCATCGGCGGTCTGCGTGTAGCGCAGCGGGCGCAGCGCGTTGCGATCGACGCCGCCGACCGCCCAGCGTCCGTCGGTCATCGCCAGCGCGGCGGGGCCGTCCCACGGCTCCATCACCGAGGCGAGATAGTTGTACATCGCGGCGTGCGGCGTGGGCAGGTCGGCCGACATCGCCTCGGGCACCAGCATGATCTTTGCGGTCGGCGCGTCGCGCCCCGAGCGGCAGATCGTCTCGAACACCGCGTCGAGCGCCGCGGTGTCGCTGGCGCCGGCGGGGATCACCGGCTTGATATCCTCCGAATTGTCGCCGAACGCCGTCGCCGCCATCCGGATCTCGTGGCTGAGCATCCAGTTCTTGTTGCCGCGGATCGTGTTGATCTCGCCGTTATGCGCGAGGCAGCGGAACGGCTGCGCGAGCCACCATTGCGGGAAGGTGTTGGTCGAATAGCGCTGGTGAAAGATCGCGACGCGCGATTCGAACCGCTGGTCCTGCAGGTCGGGGTAGAAGACCGACAGGCTCTCGGCAAGGAACAGGCCCTTGTAGACGATCGAGCGGCAGCTGAGCGAACAGACGTAGAAGCCCTGGATCTGCGCGGCGATGACGCGCTTCTCGATCCGGCGGCGGATGAGATACAGATTCTTCTCGAACTCGGCCGCCGACATCTCGTCGGGCATCGGCCCGGCGATCATGATCTGCTCGATCTCGGGACGCGTCGCCTGCGCCTTTATGCCGATGACGGAGACGTCGACCGGGACCTGACGCCAACCGTAGATGGTGTAGCCCGCCTCGATGATCGCGCTTTCGACGATCGTGCGGCAACTCTCCTGCGCGCCTAGGTCGGTGCGCGGCAGGAAGATCATGCCGACCGCGAGCCGGTTCGGCAGCACCTTGTGGCCGGAGGCGACGACGGCATCGTCAAAGAAGCGGTGCGGCAGGTCGATGTGAAGACCCGCGCCGTCGCCGGTCTTGCCGTCGGCATCGACCGCGCCGCGGTGCCACACCGCCTTCAGCGCGTCGATCGCCGACTGGACGACGCGGCGCGACGCGCGCCCGTCGGTCGCGGCGACGAGGCCGACGCCGCAGGCATCGCCCTCGTAATCCGGACGGTACATGCCATGGTCGGCGAGATGCCGGCGCTGATCTGTCGTGGGATCGGTCATGGCGGCGGTCACGGCATCAGTCATGGGATCGGTCCATCGTCGGGCCGCCGCGGGCGGCCGGTATCGGTGTCGAAGCGGGAATCAGGCGGCGACCTTCGCGCGCCTGGCGCTGGCCTTCAGCCACTTGTGCATCGCGCTCGCGACGTCGCGGCCGTCGCGGATCGCCCAGACGACGAGGCTGGCGCCGCGCACGATGTCGCCCGCCGCAAAGACCCCATCGAGGCTGGTCATCAGCGTCTTGCCGTCGACCAGCACGGTGCCCCAACGCGACACGCCGAGTTCGGGCGCGCCGAACAGGCCGGGCAGATCCTCCGCGTCGAAGCCGAGCGCCTTGATCACAAGGTCGGCGTGCACCGTGAAGTCGCCCGACGGATCGGCTTCCGGCGCGCGCCGTCCGCTGGCGTCGGGCGCGCCCAGCCGCATGCGTCGCGCCCGCACGGTTCCGTCGGCGTCGAAGGCCGCGGGGGCGGAAAGCCAGACGAACTCCGCGCCCTCCTCCTCCGCATTGGCCACTTCGCGCTGGCTGCCCGGCATGTTGGCGCGATCGCGGCGATACAGGCACTTCACGGACGCGGCGCCCTGGCGGATCGCGGTGCGCACGCAGTCCATCGCGGTATCGCCGCCCCCGATGACCACGACATGCTTGCCCTGCGCGTCGAGCGCGCCGCCGTCGAAGGCCGGCACCGCATCGCCGAAGCCCTTGCGATTGGAGGCGATCAGATAGTCGAGCGCGGCCACGACACGCCCGTCGTCACCCTGGCCCAGGTCGAGATCGCGCGCGCGATAGACGCCGGTGGCGATCAGCACCGCGTCGTGCCGTCGGCGCAGCTCGTCGAGGCTCGCCTGCTCGCCGACGGAAAAGCCGGTGTGGAAGACGATGCCGCCGGCCGCGAGCCGCTCGACGCGGCGCATCACGACCGGCTTCTCCAGCTTGAAGCCGGGGATGCCATAGGTCAGCAGCCCGCCGGCGCGATCGTGCCGATCGTAGACATGGACGTCATAGCCGTGACCGCGCAGATATTCCGCCGCGGTGAGGCCCGCGGGCCCCGCGCCGATGACGGCGACCGACTGGCCGCGCGCCGGACCCGGCACGAGCGGCTCGACCCAGCCCTGTTCCCAGGCGGTGTCGGTGATGAACTTCTCGACCGAACCGATCGTGACGGCGCCGTGTCCGGAGAATTCGATGACGCAATTGCCCTCGCACAGCCGGTCCTGCGGACAGATGCGGCCGCAGATCTCGGGCATGGTCGAGGTCGCGTTGCTCAGCTCATAGGCCTCGCGCAGCCGGCCCTCCGCGGTCAGGCGGAGCCAGTCGGGGATATGGTTGTGCAGGGGACAGTGTACCGAACAATAGGGCACGCCGCATTGCGAGCAGCGGCCCGCCTGTTCCTCGGCCGCCGGCACGGCATAGCGCGCTGCGATCTCGCGGAAATCGTCCGCCCGCGCCTCCGCCTCGCGCTTCTCGGGATATTTTTGTTTCCGTCCGACGAACTTCAGCATCGATTCGTGCGCCATGGAGCCTCCTGATCGTGCCGCTACGCACGATTGGGGGCCATGTCACGTACAAAATGCTCGATAGGGAAGTTTAAGTTACCTATTTTCTCGACTTCAAGGCCCCTAAGGCCAGCCGCCAATCTAAATACCGAGAAAATACATATCGATCCGGTACTATCTAATCTGGAGCGCGATCAGCGCGACGACGCCGACGATGATCCGGTACCAGGCGAAGGGCGCGAAACCGTGCCGCGTGATGACCGCCATGAACCAGCGGATCACCAGCATCGCGACGATGAACGACACCACGAAACCGACCGCGATCGCCAGCCATTCGCCCTGCGCCAGCGTCGCGCCCGACTTGAGCAGGTCGTAGCCGCTGGCGGCGAGCATCGTCGGTATGGCGAGGAAGAAGGAGAATTCCGCCGCCGCCTGGCGATCCACCCCCAGCGTCAGCGCGCCCATGATCGTCGCGCCCGATCGACTGACGCCCGGGATCATCGCGAGGCACTGCATGAAGCCGATGCCGAGCGCGGTCGTGGCGGGCATCGTCTCCACCGATTCGACACGCGCGCGCTTCGCCATCCGCTCGATCGCCAGGATCGCGACGCCGCCGACGATCAGCGCGACCGCGACGACGGTCGGCTTTTCCAGCAGAGCCTTGACCGCCTTGTAGACGACGAAGCCGATCGCCATCGCGGGCAGGAAGCCGAGGACGACGTTGCGCACGAAGGCGATCGACCGGCGCTCCGCCGCGAACAGGCCGACCGCGACGCCCCAGAAGCGGCGCCAGTAGAGGACGATGACCGCAAGGATCGCACCCAGCTGGATGACGATGTCGAACGTCGCCGTGCCCTGGTTCTGCACGCCGAGCAGCGTGCCGGCGAGGATGAGATGGCCGGTCGAGGAGACGGGCAGGAATTCCGTGACCCCCTCGACGATGCCGAGGAGGATGGCGGTGAGGAGGTCCATGGTGATGTCCTAGCCGAGGAGGGGCGTGTCAGGCGTGATAGAGCGTTTCGGCGCGGCGGCCGAACCGCCCCTTGCGACGGAAGCGGACGAGCCAGTCGGGCGCGACGGTGGCGAGCGGCGTCGCCTCGATGCCCAGTGCCGCGAGGCCCGGCGCGTCCGGCGCGACGACATTGTCGCGCTGAAGCATCTGCCATTGGTCGGTGGTGATCGGCGCAAGCGGCAGGCGGGCGAGCAACGCCCCCGCCGCATCGGGCAGCTCGACGATCGACGGCTTGCGGCCGAGCGTGGTGGCGAGCCAGCGGATGATCTCGCCCATGCTCATCACGTCGGGACCGCCGAGCTCGAAGGTTCGGCCGGCATGCTCCGGCGCCAGCGCCGCGGCGAAGGCATCGCCGACGTCGGCGGCGAACACCGGCTGGAACTTCACCGGCGCGCGCAGCACCGGCACGACCGGGAACGCCTCGATCATCCCCGCGAAGCGGTTGAGGAACTGGTCCTCGCGGCCGAAGACGATCGAGGGACGGATGATCGCGGCACGCGGGAAGGCGGCGCGCACCGCCTCCTCGCCGCGACCCTTGGTGCTGCCATAGGCCGAGCGCGCGGCGGGATCGGCGCCGATCGCCGACATGTGCACCAGCGCCTCGACTCCCGCGCCCGCCGCCGCCTCGGCGACGTTGCGGGCACCGGTAACGTGGATCGCCTCGAACGCCCCCTCGAGAACGCCGACGAGGTTGATCACCGCGTCCGCCCCCGCGACGGCGCGATGCACCGTATCGGCCCGCGTCACGTCGGCCGCGACGAACTGCATCTGGCCCAGGCCACCCAGCGGCTTCAGGAACCAGGCCCGCCGCGGATCGCGCTCCGCGACGCGGACGCGCGCGCCGGCGCGCAGCAGCGCCTGCACGACGTAGCGGCCGACGAACCCGCCGCCACCGAACACGGTTACCAGTTTGTCGTTCATGATCGGCCCTTCTCGCCGGAATGGGAAAATTCGCTACGCCGCCCTTGCCCCGCGAAAGTCGTGTTGACAAGGCGCCGCCGCGCCCCCTAAAGGCCGCCGCCTACCCCGTGCCCAGATGGCGGAATTGGTAGACGCACCAGCTTCAGGTGCTGGCGATCGCAAGGTCGTGGAGGTTCGAGTCCTCTTCTGGGCACCATTTTTCCCCCATTTCGATCAATACCGCCATAGTTATGGCTTGACGTGATATTTCGCGTGCCTACGGCTGCTCTTTGGTCAAAGGAGCAAACTATGACTGACGAAACCACTGGTCTGAACGCCGTCGAGCTAGCAACCGAATTGACGATTGCTTGGCTTGGCAATCCCAACACTCGTACCAGCGCCGACGAGGTGCCGGCTTTCCTCGGCAAGATGCACGACACCGTGCGCGGACTGCTTGGCGCGACGGACACCGCGCCGGAAGCACCGGTCGCCACCGAGTATACGCCCGCCGTGTCGGTGCGGAAATCCTTGGCCTCCAAGGACTACATCATCTCGATGATCGACGGTAAGCCGTACAAGACATTGCGCCGCCACCTCGCGACGCATGGCCTGTCGCCCGAGGAGTATCGCGAGCGTTACGGCCTGAAGTCGGATTACCCGATGGTGTCGGAGAATTACTCCGAAAGCCGCCGCGCGATGGCGAAGAAGATCGGTCTCGGCCGCAAGCCCGGCCAGCGTCCTGGCGAAGGCGCCGCGCGCCGCGGCCGCAAGGCGGCTGACGCCGAGGCCTGAGGCGACCGCTTCTGTCGACGAAAAGGGGGCCTTCCCGTGCGGGAAAGGCCCCCTTTTTCATGCCGGCTCCCGCCGAGGCGCCGTTCCGCCGCACCCCGTCGCCCGACCCGGCCGGAGGATCGGGCTTTCGCGCTCGCCATTACTGGCCGAAGACGCCCTTGCGATACAACAAGGTGATGGCGACGCGGCGATTGCGCGCGTCATAGGGATCGCCGGCGATGATCGGCTCGCGGTCCGCGACGCCTTCGATCCGCTCGAACCGCTGTTCGGGAATCCCGCCCAGCGCCAGCCGCCGACGCGTCGCCTCGGCCCTGCCGGATGCCAGCATCCAGTTGTTCATCGCGCGCGGATCGCCGTAGGGTACGCTGTCGGTATGGCCGCGGATCATGATCGTGTTGGGCGTTCCGGCGATCGACTTGGCGATCATGCCGATGAGGTCCGACGCCTTGGCGTCGAGAACCGTCGTGCCCATCGCGAACATCGAATAGTCGGCATCGTCGACCAGGTCGATGCGCAGCCCGTCCTGCGTCGGAACGAAGCGGATATGGCTTGCAAGCTTGGCGAGACTTTCCGAACTCTTCAGCGCCGCCTCGATCTGGCGCTTGATCGCCTCGAACGCCTTGAGATCCTCCGCCCTGGCATCGCGGTTGCGCAGCGATCCCTTCTCGCCGGTGCCGCTGCGTTCTCCCCCCGACGCCGCTACCGGGATACCGATCGAGGCGATCGGTGCCGCCGCCGCCTTCGGCCCCAACTTGTTGTTGCTGAGGATCGATTCGCCGCCCAGGACGCCGCTGCCCCCAAGGCCCAGCACCTTCTTGTCGATCAGCGTGGGCGCGAAATAATCGGCGATGCCCTTGCGCTGCTTCTCGGTCGTCGCGCCGAGCAGCCAGAGCAACAGGAAGAACGCCATCATCGCGGTGACGAAGTCCGCATAGGCAACCTTCCACGCACCGCCGTGATGGCCGCCGCCGGCTTCGCCGACGATCTTCTTGACGATGATGATCTTGGGCGGCTGATTGTTGCCGTGCGGGGCTGCGCGCGCCATCCTATTATATTCCCTGCGGCTCGTCGGCGGCTGCCGACTTCAGATTGACGCCACGCATCACTTGCCGCGCAGTCCGTCGAACACTTCGGCGAAGCCGGGCTGGTTCTTGTGCGCGATGCCGCTGCGCGCCGCCTCGATGACGAGCGGCTGCGGATGGCCGTGGAGCGAGGCGATGATGATCTGCTTCACGACATGGTAGATCGCGGCGTCGGCGTGGATCACCTGCTTCAGCCGGCTGGCGAGCGGATTGACGATGCCATAGGCGAGCAGCACGCCCATGAACGTGCCGACCAGCGCCGAGCCGATCATGCCGCCGAGGATCGCGGGTGGCTTGTCGATCGAGCCCATCGTCTTCACGATGCCGAGCACCGCCGCGACGATGCCGAGCGCGGGCAGCGAATCGGCGAGCGTGGTCAGCGTATGCTCCGGCCCCTCGACCTCGTGGTGGTGGGTCTTGATCGAATGGTCCATCACCTCCTCGACCGCATGGACGTCGAGTGTGCCCGACGACACGACGACGAGGCGCAGCGTATCGGCGATCAGCGCGACCAGGGTATGATCGGCAAGCAGCCGCGGATATTCGGAGAAGACGGCGGAGGACTTGGGATCCTCGACATGCGGCTCGAGCGCGATCGGGCCATCCATGCGCAGCATCTTCATCAGCTTGCTGACCAGGAAGATGACGTCGAGATAATCCTGCTTCTTGTACTTGGGCCCCTTGAACACCTTCGCGAGGCCGCCGCCCATCGCCTTGAGCTCGGCGCCCGAGTTGCCGATGATCAAGGCACCGGCGGCGGCGCCACCGATGATGAGCATCTCGTGCGGGATCGCTTCGAACACGGGGCCGAGGGCACCGCCGGTGATGGCGAAGCCGCCGAACACCATGCCGAGAAGAACGACGAGACCAATTGCTGGGAACACTGTGGGCTACCCCCGGAAAGGCGATGCCGGCGGCCCTGCCGGCTGTACTCAATCCCGGTTAACCGCATTTCCTAGATAAACGGTTACCAACCCCGCCCAATGCGGCGGACGGTGTGGGATAGGCGAAACTGCCTGGACGTCGGCGCGGCCCGTGGCCGGTCGCGGGGCCCGACGCGATGTCGCCCCCGCGTCCGCGCCGCGGCATTCGCTCCCTGGAGGCGGCAGACGTAGCCCGCCGCCCCGCGGCACTTACTTCAGATAGTCGAACAGCGAGAGATTGGAGAGCTTGCTGAAGCTCGCCTGCGTCGCCGACAGCGCGGTCATCATCTGCTGCAGCTCGACGATCGCCTGCGTGGTGTCGACCGACTCGAGTTTCTGGCGCAGGTCGGCGCGGTCGGTGTTCGCCGTGGTCAGCAGCTGCTGCTGCAGGTCGACGCGCGCGCCGCGCGCACCGACCGAGGCCTGGACGTTCGCGACCTGGTCGATCCCCGCCTTGAGATCGGTGAGCGCGCTCGACACGGTGTCGGACACGTCGCCGCCCGCCTGCAGCGCGCTGGCGAGGTTGCTCAGCACCGACAGCGTGTCCTTGCCGTTCGCCATCTTGAACAAGCGCGTGGCGCTTTCGGTCGCCTGCACCGTCTGGCCGTCCGCGATCGGAACTTCCGACACGTTGGTCGTGGCATAGGCATAGCTGCCATCGGCATTGGCGGTCACCGCCTGCGTGCCGCCCGGCGTGCCGAACAGCGGCTGGCCGCGGACGTTGGTGGAATTGGCCAGCCCGACAATCGCGTCGACGATCGATTTCAGCTCGACGCCGATCGACTGGCGCGAGGCGTCGGTCTGCGTGCCGTTGCCCGCCTGCGTCGCCAGCTCGGTCGCGCGGGTCAGCTGCGTGTTGATCTGCGAGATCACGCTGCTTGCCTGATCGAGCAGCGACCCCGCCATGGTCAGGTTGGTGCCGTAGACGGCGGCGTCGGCATCCTTGCGATCCAGTTCCGCGATCTGCGAGGCGGCGTTGGGATCGTCCGACGCCTGCTGGATCTTCTTGCCGGTCGCGATCTGCGTCTGCAGGACCGAGGCGCGTTGGTTCATCTGCGACATGCGGGTGGCCGCGGTATCGTAGAACAGGCTGGTGGATATCTGCATCGCGCGCCCTACCGGATGTCGAGGATGGATTGCATGGTTTCGCGCGCGACCTGGATGATGCGGCTCGAGGCCGAATAGGCCTGCTGGAACCGCATCAGGTCGATCGCTTCCGAGTCGAGATTGACGCCGCTCGCGCTCGACAGCGCGGTCTGCGCGCCGTCGCGGATCGAGGTCTGCGCGTCCGCGATCGTCATCTTCTGCTTATAGGCGGTCGCATTGTCGGTGATCTGCGACGCCAGGGCCGTCTCGAAACCCTTGGACTGACGCAAAGCCTCCAGATTGGTGAGGTTGCTCGAATCGCGCGAACCGCCGCCCGGCGACGCCGCGGCGATCTGGCTGCCGCTGGTCAGTGCGACGCTGATATCGGTCGGGGACGTACCGACGGTGAACATCGCCGTGCCGGTCGCGCCCGTCTGGTCCTGGCCGGCGGCCTGATTGTCGTTGACGGTCTTCACGAAATCCGCGGCGATGCCGTTCAGCTGGTCGCGGTTGGCCGCGACCCGCTGCGCGCCGTCGATGATTCCCGCCATCGTCCCGCCGCTCGGCGACATCGCCGTCTCGACGCCGTTGACGGTGTAGGAGAAGCTCGCCTGGCCGTTGGCGTCGCGCGCATAGGCGACGGTCCCGACCTGATCGCCCTTGACCAGCGGCACACCGGTAGCGCCCGTCAGCGTCAGCGTCGTACGGCCGATCGAGTCGAAGGTCGCGGTCACGTCGGCCAGACCGCTGACCTGCGCCAGTATCTGGTCGCGCTGATCCATCAGCTGGGCCGCAGCGGTACTGCCCGGCGCGGCGCGACCCAAGCCGTCGTTGATGCCGGCGAGCGAGGCAGAAAGAGAGGACATGTCGACCGCCGCCTGCCGTCCGGCGGTATCGAGATCTGCGTCGACCTGGTCGAACGCCTTGCCGGTCGCGGTGAAGGCCGTGGCGGCGGAGCCGGCGGCGCTCAGCATGCTGGTCCGCAACGCGCTGGAGCTGGGTTCGGCCGCGAGCGCCTGGGACGCGGCGAAGAAGGACGTGACCCGCGCGGTCAGCGCGTTGCCGGTCAGCGCGCCGTCGACGCGATCCAGCCAGCTCGCGCCGCTCGTCGTGCGGCTGAGATCGGACGTGGAGGCGCGCAGCGAGGCGGCGGCGTAATTGTCACCGGCGCGCACGATGCCGGTGAGCACCACCCCGTTGCCGGCGCCATATTGATTGACCGAGCCGCTGCCGCCCGGCACCTCGTTCATGCGAACGGTCCGACGGGTATAGCCCGCCGCCCCCACGTTGGCGATGTTCTCGCCCACGGTGGCTAGCGCCGTCTGATAGGCGCGGACGCCGGAGGCGCCGATGCTGAGCAGGTCGCTCATGATGCCGGCGGATCTGCCACGGATGTGTTAACATCCGCTTGCGGCTTCAGGTCGGGCTGGGCCTTGGCGAGGAACGCGGTCATCGCCTTGCCGATGCCGATCGGCGCATGCTCCGCCATCGACTGCGCGAGGCGCTGGTCCTGCATGTCGGTGAAGGTGTCGATCGCCTTGGAATCGAACAGCGGTTCGGCGAGATGCGTCTGGCGCATGCTCTTCAGCATCATGCCGGTGAACACCGCCTCGAACCGCTCGCCCGCCTTCTTGAGGTTGTCCGCGCTCTTCAGGCGCGACGTATCGGTTGAAAGGCCGCCCGCGGTCGACTGGATCGCGCCGGACGACGGGGGGACGATGCCGGTCACAGGACGATCAGCTCCGCCTTGAGGCTGCCCGCTTCCTTCAGCGCCTCGAGGATCGCGACGAGGTCGGCGGGCGACGCGCCGATCGCGTTCACCGCCTTCACCACATCGGCGAGCTTCGGGCCGGGATTGAGCAGGAACATCGGCTTCTTCTCCTCCTCGACCGCGATGTTGGAGCGTTGCTGCACCGCGGTCTGGCCCTGGCTGAACGGCGCGGGCTGGCTGATCTTCTGGTTCTCGTCGATGCGCACGGTCAACTTGCCGTGCGTCACCGCGGCAGGACCGACCCTGACCGCAGAGGATATAACGACCGTCCCGGTGCGCGCATTTACGATTACTTTTGCCGGGGGCTCCGCCGCGACCACATCGAGGTTCTCGATCGTCGACATCAAGGTCGCGCGCACGTCCGCACCGGGAGGGGCGCGCACCGCGACCGACACCGCGTCGATCGCTTGGGCGGTGCCGAATCCGAGCGTCTTGTTGATCGCCGCGGCGACGTTCTGCGCGGTGGTGAAATCGGCGCGCTGCAGGTTGAAGGTGAGCGTCGGGGCGGTGTCGAAGCCGGTCGCGACCGCGCGCTCGACCGTCGCACCCTCGGGAATGCGGCCGGTGGAGGGCACGTTGACGACGATGCGCGATCCGTCCGCACCTTCCGCGCCGAGGCCGCCCACCGCCAGATTGCCCTGCGCCATCGCATAGATCTGGCCGTCCGCGCCGAGCAGCGGCGTCAGCACCAGGCTGCCGCCGCGCAGCGACTTGGCCTTGCCCATCGAGGCGACGGTGATGTCGAGCCGCTGGCCGGGCTTGGCGAAGGGCGGCAGATCGGCGGTCACCATCACCACCGCGGCGTTCTTCATTCCCGGATTCGCGCCGGGCGGCAGCTGCAGGCCGAACCGCGAGGCGACGGCCTTCAGCGACTGGACGGTATATTCGAGATTGTCGTCGCCCGTGCCGGGCAGGCCGACGACGACGCCATAGCCGGTCAGCTGGTTGGAACGGATACCCTGGAACCCGCCGAGATCCTTGATCCGGTCGGCATGGGCCGGGCTCGCCGCAAGCAGCAGCGTGGCAAGGCCGAAGAAAAGCGCGCGAATGGTCATGGGCGTAATCCTGCCGTCCCCATGGTTACCGAACCGCTAACCATGGGCGCGAAAAGCATCAGAAGGGGCTGATGACGGAGAAGAAGCGGCTCAGCCAACCCTGGCGGCTGGCGCGGGCGACATCGCCCTTGCCCGTATAGGCGATCTGCGCATCCGCGACGCGCGTCGACAGCACCCGATTGTCGGCGTCGATGTCGGCGACCCGGACCAGGCCCTTGATCCGCACATATTCGTCGCCGCGGTTCAGCGTGACGCGCTTCTGCCCCTGCACCATCATCGTGCCATTGGGGTAGACCTGCGACACGGTGACGGAGATTTCGCCGGACAGCGAATTCGCCTGGTCCGCGGCGCCCTTGCCGTCGAAGCTGCGCGCGCCGCTGGCGGAGGCGTCGCTGTTCTTGAACAGATTGAGCAGGCCCGTGGTCGGCGGCGTGATGCTGCCGGACCCCGAGGAATCGAGCTTCGAGCTCGCGGACTTGGAGGCGGCGGTGCGCTCCACCAGGACGATGGTGAGCGGATCGCCGACCTTGCGCGCGCGCCAGCCCTCGTACAGCGCGGCATAGCCGTCGCCCGCCTGAAAGATCGCGCCATTGGCGGGTGCTGCCACCGGCGCCGCAAGCGGCGCGCGCGTGACGCTGAAATCCTCCGGCGGCGCCTTCTTTCCGAAGATGCCGGCATGCGCCTCGGTCGGCGACAGCGCCGCGATGACAAGCAGGCCCGATGCCGCGGCGAGCGCGATTTCGACCCAATGGGTGCCGAAGCGGAAAGGCGTGGGAGCGCGGGATGCCATGATATGCGTACCGATCAGACGTTCTGGTTGACGTATTTGAGCATGTCGTCGGTCGCCGAGATCATCTTCGAGTTGACCTCATAGGCGCGCTGGGTCTCGATCATGTCGACCAGCTCCTCGACGACGTTGACGTTGGACGCTTCCAGCGTGCCCTGGCGAACGTTGCCGCGGCCGTCCTGCCCGGGGATGCCCATGTTGGGCGCCCCCGACGAGGCGGTCTCGCGCAGATAGTTGTCGCCCGTGGACTGGAGGCCGGTCGGATTGGGAAAGCTCGCGACCTGGATCTGCCCGAGGTTGCTGCCGGTCGTCTGGCCGGGCAGCTGCGCGGTGACGGTGCCGTCGGTGCCGATCGTGATCCCCGTGGCGTTGGGCGGGATCGTGATGCCGGGCTGGACCTGATAGCCTTCGGACGTGACCAGCAGGCCTTCCGGGCTGCGCGAGAAATTGCCCGCACGCGTGTAGCCGAGCTGCCCGCCGGGCATCTGGATCTGGAAATAACCGTCGCCGTCGAGCGCGAGGTCGAGGCTGTTGCCGGTCTGTTGCAGCGATCCCTGCGTATCGATCCGCGCCGTGCCCTGGATCCGCACGCCGGTGCCGAGATTGAGGCCGGTGGCATATTTGGTGTCGGCGGTCGACTGGGCGCCCGGCGCGGTGATCGTCTGATAGGCGAGCGTCTCGAACGCCGCGCGATCCTTCTTGAATCCCGTCGTCGAGACGTTGGCGAGATTGTTCGAGATGACGCGCATGCGCGTGTCCTGGGCGTCGAGCCCGGTACGCGCGATATGCATGGCTGCGGATGACATGCTCTTTTATCCCTTAGCTCGGCAGACGCATCACGGAGGTGCTGCTCTCGTCCATGTCCTTGGCCGATTTCATGATGTTGGCCTGAACCTCGTAGCTGCGCTGGTTCTCGATCATGTCGACCAGCGCCTGCGTCATGTTGACGTTGGAGCCTTCCAGCGCCCCGCCCTGCACCCTGGCGTCGAGGTTGGCGGGAAGCGTGCCGCCACCGCGCACGCGCAGCAGGTTGTCGAGGCCCTTGACGGTGTCGGCGCCCTTGGTGCTGACCAGCTTCAGCCGGTCGAGCACCTGCGGGTTCTTCGGATCGCCGCCCTGCGGCACGATCGTGATCGTGCCGTCGCCGGCGATCGTCAGGCTGTCGTGCGGCGGCACGGTGATCGGGCCGCTCTGCCCCTGGACGATATAGCCGTCGCCCGTCTGGAGCACGCCCGAGGGCGCGACTTCCAGATCGCCGCGGCGGGTATAGGCCTCGCTGCCGTCCGCCGCCTGCACCGCGAGCCAGTCGCTGTTGCCGGAGACCGCGACGTCGAGCGGACGGCCGGTCGACTGGATCGCGCCGGGGGTGCGATCCGCGTCGGTGACCTCCTCGCTGGTCGGCATGCGCGCCTCCAGCGTCGAACCGCCGCCCTTGAGCAGGATGCGGTCGAAGACGACGCGGTCGGCGCGAAAGCCGGTCGTGGACGCGTTCGCCATGTTGTTGGCGATGGCCGCCTGCGCCGCCATGTGCGCCTTGAGGCCCGTCGCCGCCGTATAGACCAGCTTGTCCATCTAGATGCCCTTCGCGCCGCCGCCGTCGATCAGCTGCGGATGTTGAAGATGGTCTGCGAGACCTGGCTGGCGGTATCGAGCGCCTTGGCGTTCGCCTGGAAGTTGCGCTGCGCCGCGATCAGGTTGACCAGCTCTTCGGTGATGTCGACGTTCGACCCCTCGATCGTCCCCGACATCAGCGAACCGAAGCCGTCGGCGCTCGCCGAACCCAGCTTCGCCGCGCCCGACACGCCCGTCGCCGCCCAATAGCTGTTGCCGATCTGGCGAAGACCGGTCGGCGTCGAGAAGCTCGACAGCGCGACCTTGCCCAGCGGCACGATGTCGCCGTTCGAGAAGCTGGCCTGGATCAGGCCGGCGTCGGTAACGGTGACGCCGGACAGCTGGCCGACGGGAACGCCGTCCTGCGTCTTCGAATTGACCGAGAAGGCCGAAGGCAGCTGCGTCGAATTGGCGAGGTTGAGCGTGACGCTCTGCGCCGCCGCGCCCGAGGTGGGGACGAACTGGTCGTAGGAAATCGACTTGGCGTTGGCATCGCCGTTGACCGAAGCGAGCGCGCCCTTGCTGTCGAAGGTCAGCGTGACGGGCGCGGGCTTGCCGTTCGCGTCCATCTGGTTGTTCACCGACAGCTGCTGGTCGCCGACGAAGCTGTACACCGACCAGGTGCCCAGCGTCGGCGGGGTGGCCGCCGCATTCGCATCCGCCGTGCGGATGTAATAGCTGGTCATCGTCTGCGGGTTGCCGTTGGCATCGTAGATGCGCGTCGCGACCGAGTTGTTATAGGTCGTCGGGTCGGTGCGGACGAACGGCTTCTGCGCCGTCGGCGTCTTCACCGTCGAGGTGGCGGACAGCTGCACCGCGGTCGAGACGTTGGCCGTGCCCTTCGGCGTGCCGCTGGTCTGCTGGATCTGCAGCTGCGTCAGGCCCGACTGGCTGGTCGAGGTGACGTTGCCGTCGCTGTCGACCGGATAGACCAGCAGGTAGGATCCCTGCGCGTCGACGACGTTGTTGTTCGAATCGACCGAGAAGCTGCCGTTGCGGGTATAGGCGAGTGCGTCGCTGACGCCGGTCGTGCGCAGCGTGAAGAAGCCTTCGCCGACCAAGGCCAGGTCGAGCGCGTTCGACGTGGTGGTGAGGTTGCCTTCCTTGAACTGCTGCGCCGAACCCTTCACGACGACGCCCGAGCCGACCATCTTGCGCGGATCCGTGGAGACGCTGGACGCGATGATGTCGGCGAATTCGGTGCGGCTCTTCTTGAAGCCGGTCGTCGAGACGTTCGCGAGATTGTGCGAAATGGTGGCCATGTCGGTCTGCGACGCCTGGAGGCCGGACAGCGAGGTATAGAAGGACATCGGAAGCTACTCCTGAGAAAGACGGGGAAAGGGGTGCGAAGAGGGATCAGGTGGCGGAGCGGACGTCGGCGGGCTTGACGTTGCCGACGCCCACGACCTTCAGCGTCGGCGTGCCGCTCGACGGCAGCGATACCGACTGGACCGGGGCCCAGACGAGGCTTCGGCTGGAGATGTCCGTGTTGGCGTTGGCGGCGGCGACGCTGACCGTGAACGGGCCGTTGGTGACGGCGTTGCCGTCCTCGTCCTTGCCGTCCCAGCTCCACTCGGCGCTGCCCGCCTTGGTCGCGCCGAGCTGCAGCTGACGGACGGTGCCGCCGTTCGCATCGGCGATCGAGACGGTAACCTGGGTCGCATCCTTGTCGAGTTCGACCGCACCGTCGAGCGAACCGTCAGAGCGCGGATAGGCCGTGGTGCCCGGCACGAGCACGGTCTTGCCCACGTAGCTCATCGCGTCGGCGGCGCTCGATCCCCCCAGCTTGGTGGCGATGCCGCTCAACGTCGAGTTCATCTGGCTGATGCCGGCGACCGACGAGAATTGCGCCATCTGGGCGACCATCTGCGTATTGTCGACCGGGTTGAACGGATCCTGGTTCTTCAGCTGCGCGGTCATCAGCGCGAGGAAGTCGGACTGGTCGAGCGTCGTCTTGGTCCCCGTGGAAGAGACTTTGGGCGCAGTCTGCGACGCGGTGGTGGCGATGCCCATCGCGGCATAGTTCGGCTGCGTACTCGACGTCGTATTGGTGATATCTGCCATGATCAGCGGCCCAGCTTGAGGGTATCGATGGTGAGCTGCTTCGCAGTGTTCATCACCTCGACGTTGTTCTGGTACGAGCGCGCGGTCTCCATCATGTCGACCAGCTCGCGGCTTTCATCGACGGCGGCCTCGTAGATATTGCCGTCCTTGTCGGCCAAGGGATTGGCTGGGTCGTACCGCTTGGTCGGCGCTTCGCCGGCCGTCACGATCTTCTCGACGTCGACGGTCGCGAGCCCGCTCGCCGCGTCGAAGCTGGTGCGGAACACCGGCTTCATCGTCTTGTAGGCGGCGTCCGCGGAACCGGCGATGCCGCCGGCATTGGCGAGGTTCGACGCGGTCGTGTTCATGCGCAAAAGCTGCGCGCTCATCGCGCGCCCGGCGACCTGGAACACCGACATGGGATTGTCCGCCATGCCTTATTCTCCCTTCAGCGCGCGGGTGATCTGGCTGATGCGGCCGTTCAGGAACGACAGCGTCGTCTGGTACTGGACCGCATTCTCGGCGAAGGCGGTCTGCTCCTGATTGAGTTCGACCGTGTTGCCGTCCATCGAGGTCTGCAGCGGGACGCGATATTTGGTCGCCGCCGTGATGCCCTGGGCGCCGGCGTCGTTCTCGACCGACGCGAGCGCCGACTGGAAATCGATGTCGCGCGCCTTGAAGCCGGGGGTCGAGGCATTGGCGATGTTCGACGCGAGCACGCCCATGCGCTGCGAGCGCACCTCGAGGGCGGCCCCGTGAATTCCGAACAAGCTGTCTGCGGCCATTGGCCTCTTGCCTCCCGCGCCCCATTGCGCTGCCGCCATGCCAAGCAACAGGCGTGCCAATTTCGATCGGACGAGGCGCGAAGCCGCGCAAAATCTGAAAAGGCAGTGGATATGCCGGGCGTCGGCAAATGGAGCGGCAAGCCCTTGCCGGTCGGCGGCAAGTCTTGCCGGGTCGCGGCAAGCGCCCTCGCCGCCGCCGCCGCGGTCACGCGGTTTCCACGGCACCCGCGTGAACTGGCCCGGCCCTTGCATCACGGCGGGATCATGACGATCGCCCAGTTCCTCGATCCGACCGCTTTCGCCATCGTCGGCGGCGGCACGCTGCTCGCGACGATGCTGCGCGCGCCGGGGCGCGACCTGATCCGCGCGCTGAGCGCGCTGCGCGTGCTGGCGCGACGTCCGTTCCGTGCGGACCCCCTGCTCGATCAGATCGCGGCGCAGGATCGGATCGCCCGGCGGCACGGCGTGATGGCGCTGGACCGTTCGGTGATCAAGGACGTGGATGTCGCCGTCGCAATCGCGGCCATCGTCGACGGGGCGATCCCGCGCGATGTCGAGGCGCGGTTGCGGCAGGCACGCGCCGCGCGGATCGAGCGCCACAGTGCCGCCGCCGATGTCTGGTCCGGCGCCGCCGAGGCCGCGCCCGCCATGGGCATGGTCGGCACGCTGATCGGCCTTGCCGCGATGTTCGCGCACCTGTCCGATCCGCATGCGATCGGCGCAGCGATGGGAATCGCGCTGCTGGCGACGCTGTACGGCGCGCTGCTCGCCAATCTGGTGCTGATGCCGATATGCCACCGGTTGCGTGTGGCGGGACGGGTCGAGGCATCCGAGCGGGCGCGCCTCGAGCCGCCGCTCATGGCCCTCGCGCTGCGCGAGACGCCCCGCCACCATATGCAGAGCGCGGCATGATCGATCCCGCCGCCCCGACCTGGCCCGAGCCCGCGCCGGCCAAGCCGTTGTGGCTGGTGACGCTGGCCGACCTGGCGCTGCTGCTCGTCGGTTTCTTCGTGCTGCTGCAGGCCAGCGATCACCCGCGCGTGGTCGCCGAGGCGCTGCGAGCGCAGTTCGGCGGCGAACGTGCCGCACCGGCGCCGGTGATGGCGTCCGGCATGCTCGACTTCGCCCCCGGCGCGGCGACGCTGCCAGAGGATCCGGCGGCGCTCGTCGCCTGGGCACGCGAGGCGACGCGCGATCCGCGGATCGCGCTGACCGTGACGGGTTCGGTCGACGGCAGCCGCGCCGATGTCGATCCCTCGACCGGCAGCGGCGCGATCCTCGCGGCCGATCGTGCCCGGGCCCTCGCCGCCGTGCTGGCGCCGGTGTCGCCGCGCATCACCATCACATCTTCCACCACACCCGGCCGTCGTGCGGCCATCGTCACGCTCGCCTTCGCCGGCGAGCGCAAGGAAATGCCATGATCGCCTTGTTTCTGCTCGCCGGCGCCGCCATCGGCGCGTTCCAGGATACCAGCGGCCTTGATCGCGCGGTCGCGGCCTTCACCAGCCGGCCGATCGGCGCCGAGGGCGGGGCCCGTACCGCGATCGATTCCCGCCTGCGCCTCGCCGCCTGCCCGACCGTGTCGCTGTCGTGGCGCACGGACGCGCATGACGCGGTGGTGGTGTCGTGCGCCGGACCCGACTGGCGAATCTTCGTGCCCGTCATCCGTCCCGCCGACGCACCGCCGCCGACAACGCGCGCCGCGGTGCTGCCGACGGCAAAGGCGGAGCCCGTCATCCGCCGCGGCGATCCGGTGGTGATCGAGGCGGGGTCGCCCGGCTTCTCGATCAGCCGTGAAGGCGTCGCCATCGGCGATGCCGCGCCGGGCGCCCGGTTCATGGTTCGCGTCGACGATGCGAAGACGCCGGTCCAGGCGATCGCCATCGCCGGCGGCCGCGCCACCCTGCCCGGCTGGGACGAATGACCGGGCCGCTGCGCCCCGGCCATAAATATCTGCTAAACTCCCGTCGCGATCGGCCGTTTATCCCCTTGTCGGAAACCTCGGACAGGTGCGGACATGGTGGAATCAATCGGCTCATCGCCGCTGAACGGAAGTGGAAACGTCTCGCGCGTCACCGCGCCTTCGGCCGTGCCGTCGCCCCAGGCCGTGGCCGCGCAGCCCAGCCCGACCCAGGCCAATCCGGCACTGCTCGCGGCGAGCGCGGGCGCGCAGCTGAGCGGTCTTGCCAAGGCCCTCGCCTCCGAGGCGCCGATCGACTCCGACCGGGTCCAGGAGATCCGCAAGGCGATCCAGAACGGCTCCTTCCCCATCCTGCCGGCGACCATCGCCGACCGGCTCATCGCCCTCAAGCTGAACTGGGACGGCAATGAAAAGGCGTGAGGCCCTGATCCGCGTCATCGACGCGCTGCATGCCGAGATCGACGCGCTGAAGAGCAACGACGTCGGCGCGCTCGAGCGTGCCACCGCCGAAAAGCTGGCGGGGATCGAGGAAATCGCCGCACTGGGTACCGGCCCCGCCGGCCCCGAAATCCGCGAGCTGGCGGAAGAGGCGAACCGTCTCAACGAGACGTGCCGCATCTACGTCAACCTGATGGCGGCAAATGTTCGCCGCCGCCTGCAAATCCTGTCCGGCGACGCCGGCAGCGGCGGCCGCAACCGGGTGTTCCAGGCCTACGCCTGAGCCCCCCTGCCCCCGTCCCCCGACGCAGATCGGCGGGGGACGGGCGCGACGGGAAAAGCGTTAACCCAATTTGGCACGGCTCTTGCTGGAACGTCACTCGATAACAGGGGTGTGTTCCGACGCAATGACCGTCAATCCGATTTCTGCCGGACGAGTCCAATCGGCGATCGCGCTTGCGAGCAGCAAGACGGGCGTCGATTTCGACTATCTGCTCGGCCAGGCCAAGATCGAAAGCGGGCTGAATGCCGGCGCGCGCGCGGGCACCTCGTCCGCCAGCGGCCTGTATCAGTTCGTCGAGCAGAGCTGGCTGGCGGTGATGAAGAAGCACGGCGCCGAGCACGGCATGGCATGGGCGGCGAACAGCATCGGCCAGACCGCGGGCGGCCGCTACACCGTTTCCGACAGCGCGACGCGCCAGGCGATCCTCGCGCTGCGCAACGACCCCACCGCCGCCTCGCTGATGGCGGCGGAACATGCATCGGACAACAAGAGCGAACTGGAAGGTACGCTGGGCCGCAGCGCCAATGGCACCGACCTGTACATGGCGCATTTCCTGGGGATCGGCGGCGCGAAGAAATTCCTGTCGGCCATGGCGGCCAGCCCCGGCGCCTCTGCCGCCGCCTTGTTTCCGGCCGCCGCGAACAGCAATCGCAGCATCTTCTACGCCTCGAACGGCCAGCCCCGTTCGCTGTCCGCGATCTACCAGCGGTTCACCGACAAGCTGAACGCGGCGAGCGACAGCGTCAGCGAGACGCGCGCCGCCAACCTGGCCTTTGCCGCGCAGTCGCTGAAGATGGATGGCGACGCCACCGTCGTCACCGGGGGCAACGAAAGCGCGACCGACGCGCTCGACTGGGCGAAGCAGGCGATGGCCCGCTTCGGCGCGGGCAACACCGCCGACGCGGCGCAGAGCCTGCTGCGTCCGACGCCGAACACCGCGCGGCTCGCCTATATGATGCTCGCGAGCCTGGGGAACTGACGGCATGAACAAGCTTCTCGCCGGCGGCCGCGGCGCCGCGCTGCCCCTCGCCATCCTGCTGCTCGTGCTGGTGATGGTCGTCCCCATCCCCAAGCAGCTGCTCGACGTCTTCTTCGTCGCCAACATCGCGATCAGCCTTGCCGTGCTGATGGTGTCGCTCAACGCGCAGAAGCCGCTCGACTTCAGCGCCTTTCCGACCGTGCTGCTGTTCGCGACGCTGTTCCGCCTCGGCCTCAACGTCGCCTCGACCCGCATCGTGCTGGTCCATGGGCACGAGGGCGAGAGCGCGGCGGGCCATGTCATCGAGGCGTTCGGCACCTTCCTGATCGGCGGCGACTATGTCGTCGGCATCTTCGTCTTCGCGATCCTGATGATCATCAACCTGATCGTCGTGACCAAGGGCGCGGGCCGCGTATCGGAAGTCTCCGCGCGATTCACCCTCGACGCGCTGCCCGGCAAGCAGATGGCGATCGACGCCGACCTCAACGCCGGCCTGATCACGCCCGACCAGGCGAAGGCGCGCCGCGTCGAGGTCGCCACCGAGGCGGATTTCTACGGCTCGATGGACGGTTCGTCCAAGTTCGTGAAGGGCGACGCCGTCGCCGCGATGCTCATCCTTGCCGCCAATATCATCGGCGGCCTGATCCTCGGCCCGGTCAGCCACGGCATGGGGCTGGCCGATGCGGCGAAGACCTATATCCTGCTCGCGATCGGCGACGCGCTCGTCGCGCAGCTGCCGGCGCTGATGCTCTCCATCGCCGCCGCCGCGATCGTGACGCGCGTCAATTCGGAGCACGATCTCGCCGGCCAGATCGGCAGCCAGTTCGGCTCGTCGCGGACGTGGATCCCCGTCGCGGTCATCCTGGCGCTCCTCGGCATCCTTCCCGGCATGCCGCATATCGTCATCCTCGGCGCGGCGGCGATCGCCGGCTTCACTGCCTGGAAGCTCCGCCAGATCGAGAAACGGCCGAAGCCGATCCCGGTCGAGGCGCCCGCCGAACCCGTCGATCCGTCGAAGATCGGCTGGGACGAGGTCACCGACGGCATGCAGGTCAACCTCGACATCGGCTATGGCCTGGTGCCGCTGGTCGACGAGCGCCGCGGCGCGCCGCTGATGGGCCGCATCACCGGCGTGCGCCGCCAGCTGTCGAAGGACCTCGGCTTCGTCGTGCCGCAATGCCGGGTACGCGACGACATCAACCTCGCGCCCTTCACCTATCGCATCCTGGTCAACGGCGTCGTCGTCGGCGAAGACCAGGTGAGCCCGGACGAGATGCTCGCGCTCGACACGGGCCAGGCCTATGGCCAGCTCGACGGCAAGAAGGCGAAGGATCCGACCTTCGGTCTCGACGCGACGTGGATCCCGGCGGGCGACGCCGATGCGGCAACGGGCGCGGGCTATCTGGTGGTCGATGCGGGCACAGTGATGGCGACGCATCTCAACCATCTGCTCGGCCAGAACGCGTCCGACCTCCTCGGTCCCGACGAGGTGCAGTCGCTGCTCGACGGACTGAAGGAGCGCGCGGCACAGCTAGTCGCGTCGCTGACACCCAACCCGCTGCCGCTCACCACGCTGACGCAGGTGCTGAAGGGCCTGCTCGCGGAGAACATCCCGCTCAAGGAATTCCGCCGGATCGCGCAGGCGATCTCCGTCGCCGCGACCCGAGCGGCCGACGCGGAGGACATCATCGAGCTGATCCGGCCCGAACTCGGACCGCTGATCATCCAGAAACTGTGCGGGGTGCGCGAACCGTTGCGTGTGATGACGCTGGAAGGGCAGCTGGAAGGGCTGCTCGGCCAGGCTGCGCGCGCGGATCAATCGCGCCGCCACGTCATCGAACCCGATCTCGGTCGTCGCATCGTCGATGCGCTGCAGCAGGCGGCGCAGCCGCTGATCGCCGAGGCCAAGCCGTTCGCCCTCGTCGTCCAGCCCGCGATCCGCCTCGCGATCCGCAAGCTGGTGCGCACCGTGCTGCCCGACACGCCGGTGCTGTCGTTCTTCGAAGTTCCGGAGGAAAAAGCCGTGGAAGTCGTCGCCGTGATCGGTGCACCCCAGCAACAGGCGCTGGCGGCATGAGCATGGAACCGATGAGCCAGTCGTTCCGCGACGCACAGCCTGCGCCCGCGGGCAGCATTCCCGCGGTGCCCGGCTCGATCCCGGCAGGACTTGCCCCGCCGCTGACCTATTCGCCGCGCCGGCGACCGGAAGCGGAGAAGGAGGCGCTGATCCGCCAGTATCTGCCACTGGTCCGCCGGATCGCCTGGCATGTGCACGGGTCGATGAGCACGATCGTCGATGTCGAGGATCTGGTACAGATCGGCCTGGTCGCGCTGGTCGAGGCGATCGGTCAGGCGGCCGAGCAGGGCGGGCAGTTCCGCGCCTATCTGCAGACTCGGTTGCGCGGCGCGATGATCGACGAATTGCGTCGGCAGGCGACCGCGACGCGTGGCGCGATGCGCCGGCGGCGCCAGTATCAGGAGGCGGTCGCCGCGCTGACGCAGGCCACCGGGCAGCCACCGTCCGAGGCCGCGGTCGCGGGACAGCTGGGCATCTCGGTCGAACGGTTGCGCGCCGATTACGCGACGGCGGACACGTTACGCCTCGAGTCGATCGACGACGTCTATCAGGATGATCTGCCCTGGTTCGCCGACGATTCGCCCGACGCCTTCGCGCAGCTCGCGGAGAGCGACCTGCGCGATGCGCTGATCGCCGCGATCGCTGCGCTGCCCGAGCGCGAGGCGATGGTCATCCAGCTCTATTATGTCGAGGAGCTCAACCTCGAGGAAATCGGGCAGGTGCTCGGCGTCGGATCGGCACGCGTCTGCCAGATCAAGGCGGCGGCCCATGCCAGGCTCAAGAAGGCACTCGCCCGCAAGGTCTAGGGTCCGGCAGGGCGGACCGGCAGAGGCCGGCCGCCCCCTGGCGCGATCAATAGCCGACGGTGAAGCGCGCGCGCACGTGCGCCGGGCGCTCGATCTCATCGGCCATGGCTATCGCGAAATCGGCGAAACTGATGCTGCTGCCGCCGGCATGGCTCAGCAACGTGTCGCGTCCTAGCCGGAACACGCCGGTGCGCGGGCCCTCGAAGAACAGCGCCGATGGCGACAGGAACGTCCAGTCGAGATCGTCCGTCGCCCGGAGCGCGTCCAGGAAAGCGGCGCCGCTTTCCGATTCGGCCCGATATTCCGACGGGAAATCCGGAGAATCGAGCAGACGCACGCCCGGCGCGACCTCCAGGCTGCCGGCGCCGCCGACGACCAGGTAGCGCTTGACGCCGGAAGCGCGCACCGCGTCGATCACCGTCGCGGCCGGTAGGGCGACGAACAGCATCGCACTGACAACGGCATCATGGCCGGCGAGGCGGGCGGCGAGCGCCGCGGAATCGGCCGCGTCGACCGCGACCGGCGTGACGCCCTCGATACCGTCAAGCGGCTCCGGCTTGCGTGCGAGCGCCGTGACCCGGTGGCCGCGCCGCGCGAGCTCCCGAACGATTTCCGATCCAGCGCGTCCGGTAGCGCCGACGACAGCGATATTCATGGTCGAACATCCCAAGGTGGTTTCCAATGGAAACCAGGTAGCGATGAAGCTATGCGGTGAAAAGAAGGCACCGCCGATCCACCAGGTGACGCTTAGGAAACCCGTCATGTCCGCCGCATCCGGGCCGATCGCGCCCCCAGCTCCAGCCCCCGCTTCCGGCTTCGCCCTTGCCACGCCGCCACAGGCGCATCCGCGCGCGGCGGCCGCCGCCCCGCCCGATCCCGCCGCGCCGCGAGCCGGGACGGTCGCGACCATGCCGTCCGGCGATGCTCGCGATCCGCACTGTCCGACCCGGCAGGTGCTCGATCGCATCGGTGACAAATGGGCGGTGCTGATCCTGCTGCACCTTGCCGACGGCCCACGCCGGTTCAACGCGCTGCGCCACACGATCGGCGGCATTTCGCAGAAGATGCTGTCGCAGGTGCTCAAGAGCCTGGAGCGCGACGGGCTGGTCGCGCGCACCGTCTATCCGACGACGCCCGTCGCGGTGGACTATGCGCTGACCGGCCTGGGCGAGGGCCTGATCGACAGGCTGCGCCCGGTCATCGGCTGGGCCGAGGCCAATGTCGGCGCGATCATGGCAGCGCGCGCCGCTTTCGGCGCAGAGGGTGTGCCGCCCCCCGCCTGACGCGCGAAAACCCCGGTGGCGAACCACCGGGGTTTCCTTGCCCGCTCTCCTTGGGGGAAGAGCCGGTCCGTCGGCGCCGGAACCCTTGGGGGGCGGTGCCGGCGCCGCGCCGGATTACTGGAGCAGCTTGAGCACGCCCTGCTGCGACTGGTTGGCCTGCGCCAGCATCGCGGTCGACGCCTGGCTGAGGATCTGTGCCTTGGCGAGCGCGGTCGTCTCGGTCGAGAAATCCGCGTCTTCGATGCGGCTCTTCGCATCCGTCAGGTTGGTCGCGTTGGTGGTCAGGTTGTTGACGACCGACTGCAGACGGTTCTGCGAGGCGCCGAGGCTGGCACGGGCGGTGCTGACGGTGGTCAGCGCCGAGTCGATCGTGGCGAGCGACGAATTGGTCGCCGTCGTCAGATCGACCGAGGTCGCCGCGGTGATCGTCGTGTCGGTCGTCAGCTTGGTGATCGACAGGTCGACCGCGTCGGTGCTGTTCGCGCCCGCCTGGATGCGGAAGGTGCTGGCAGTCGGCGTCGGCGTCGGGGTCGGGGTCGGGGTCGGCGTCGGCGTGGGAGCCGGGGTCGGAGCGGTCACCGAACCATCGAACAGCTTGTTGCCGTTGAACTGCGTGTTGGCGAGCGTCGACGTGATCTGCGTCTGGAGCGCGGACGCTTCCTGCTGCAGGTTCGCCTTGTCGCTGGCGCTGTAGGTGCCGCTGGTCGCCTGCACCGCCAGTTCGCGGATGCGCTGCAGCATGTTGCTGACTTCGCCCAGCGCGCCTTCCGCCGTCTGCGCCAGGCTGATGCCGTCGTTGGCGTTGCGGATGCCCTGGTTCATGCCGCGGATCTGGGCCGACATGGTGTTGCTGATCGCGACGCCGGCCGCGTCGTCCTTGGCGGAGTTGATGCGCTTGCCGGTCGACAGGCGCTCCATCGAGGTCTGCAGCGCGCTGCTGGCCGTGGCGTTGGCGTTGGTCGCACGCAGCGACGCGATATTCGTGCCGATGACAGTCATGTGAGGTCTCCTTTGCTACGGCCTTCCCGCCGCCCCCTTCAGCGGAGGGCCGAGCCGTCAAAGGGGATAACGGCCGTGCAAATCGGGGTTTTAGGAGAAAAATCGCGGCATCGTCCTGCCGCCGGCATCGTCATCGCCCCCCATAGAAAGACCACGCGCGCGCGCGCATCGCGCCGCCGGCACGCGCGCCCGGAAATATTTTGCCGGGCCGGCTGCCGCTTTAACGGGGCATTTACCACTACTGCCGCATCTAGGCTGCATCCTTGGGGGATAGCCATGCGTTCGATTTTTCCTTCCGCCGCCGTGTCGGGGCGCCGTTACGCACTCGTGTCGAGCCTGCGGGCACAGGGTTTCACGATCGGCAGCACCGATTCGGCCCGTCCGGCGGCGTCGGACATGTTCCTGATCGCCGACGGCGAGGTGCCGCCGGCGCCGGCGCGGACGGTCGTGCTGGGCGACGACGGGCAATATGTCGTTCCCTCGACCGACGGCAATCCGGCGCGAATCGCCTTCGGGCCGAACGACACCGCGGTCGGCAACGGCTTCGTCCGCGCGCTGCTCGCCGGGCCCGACACCCCCACGGCCGCCGATCCCGAAAGCCTGGCGCTGCTGGCGCTGGCCGAACGCGTCGCCCAGGCCGACATCACGGTGCTGATTAACGGACCGACCGGCACCGGCAAGGAAGTGCTGGCGCGCGCGATCCACAACAACTCCCCCCGCCGCAACGGCCCGTTCGTCGCGATCAACTGCGCGGCCTTGCCCGAGACGATGCTGGAAGCGCTGCTGTTCGGCCATCAGAAGGGCGCGTTCACCGGCGCGTCGAGCGGCGGCGAAGGCTTCTTCCGCGCGGCCGACGGCGGCACCATCCTGCTCGACGAGATCGCCGAAATGCCGCTCCAGCTGCAGGCCAAGCTGCTGCGCGTGCTGCAGGAGCGCGAGGTCGTGCCGATCGGCGCCAGCCAGCCGGAGGCGGTCGACGTGCGGGTCATCGCCTGCGCGAACCGCGACCTGCAGGGCGAAGTGGCCGCCGGCCGCTTCCGTGCCGACCTCTACTACCGCCTCTCGGTCTTTCCGCTCGCCACCAAGCCGCTCGCCGAACGGCAGCAGGACATTCCCGCGCTCGTCGCGACGATGATCCTGCGCCACGCCGGCACGCGCCAGATCGTGCCCTGGCCGACGCGCGAGGCGATCGAGACGCTGGTCAACCACGAATGGCCGGGCAACGTCCGCGAGCTCGAGAATGTCATCCAGCGCGCGCTGCTGTTCGCCGGCGGCGACACGATCGACGCCAGCCACATCGTCTTCGACCGCCCGATCAGCTTCACCTTCCACCAGACGCAGCCCGCGCAGGTCGTGCAGCTGCGCCCGCCTGTCGCGGCGGCTCCGGCCGAAGCCGCGACGCACGGCGCGGTCACGCTGGGCAACGTCGTTCAGATGAGCGAATTCCAGGCGATCCGCGAAACACTCGCCGCCTGCGGCGGCAGCCGGATCGAGACGGCGCGCCGCCTCGGCATCTCCGAGCGCACCCTGCGCTACCGCCTCGCCAAGGCGCGCGAGCAGGGCGAGGATCTCGCCCGCCCCGCTAGCGTCGCGGTGTCCGCATGAGCGGCGTTTCCGGCGTCGGCGGCGCGATGGGCGTCGACCGGGTGATGGCGCTGCGCGCGCAGATCCTCGAACGCAATCAGGCGCTCGCCCGCGCCGGTTCGGGAGCCGGTGTCGACGGCGCGCAGGCGACCGGCGGCGCGGCCAAGCCGGCCAGCTTCGCCGACTCGCTGCAGGACGCGCTGAAAAGCGTCAACGAGGGCCAGAACAAGGCCAATGCGCTGTCCGAAAGCTACGAGCGCGGCGAGACCGTCGACATCGCGAAGGTGATGCTCGCCCGTCAGCAGGCATCCGTCGGCTTCGAGGCGACGCTGCAGGTCCGTAACAAATTGCTGTCCGCCTACAAGGACATCATGAGCATGCCGGTGTAACGCGCGATGAGCACTGCCCTCACCACCACCACGCCATCGGCGAACGCTCTGCCCGAGAAGTTCGCCAACCCCTTCCTCCAGATCAAGGGCGTGCTGGCACAGCCCGCGGTGCGCCGCAGTCTGCCGATGGCGATGCTCGTCGGCCTGATCGCCGCGGCCGCGCTCGCCTGGATGACGCTGTCGACGCCGACGCAGAAGACGCTGTTCACCAATCTGACCGATGCCGACAAGCAGGCGGTCACCAGCGCGCTCACCCAGGCGGGGATCAACAGCCGGATAGACGACGGCACGGGTGCGCTGACGGTCGACGAGGACAAGTACAGCAAGGCGCGGATGCTGCTCGCCGGCCAGGGCCTGCCAAAGGCGGCGCCGGGCGGCTATGCGATCCTCGACCAGCTGCCGATGGGCGTGAGCCGCGCGGTCGAAGGCGAACGCCTGCGCCAGGCGCGCGAGACCGAGATCGCCCGCTCGATCGAGGAGATCGACGCGGTCGCCGAGGCACGCGTCCACCTCGCAATGCCGGAATCGTCGGTGTTCGTCCGCGACAACGCCAGCCCGTCCGCCTCCGTCATCATCAAGCTGCAGGGCGGCCGCGCGCTCAGCGACGCGCAGGTCCAGTCGATCGTCAACCTCGTCGCCTCGTCGGTGCCGGGGATGAAGCCGGAAAGCGTTTCCGTGGTCGACCAGATGGGCGCGCTGCTGTCCAAGCCCGGCGGCGCCGGGGCGACCAGCGACAGCGACAAGCGTCTCGAGGTGCAGCGCCAGACGGAGGCCAAGGTCCGCCAGCAGCTGACGCAGTTGCTCACGCCGCTCGTCGGCGTGGGCAATTTCACCGCGGAGGTGCAGGCCGACATCAACCTGGACGAGACCCAGGCGACGCGCGAAAGCTACGACAAGCAGGGCGCGCTGCGGGCCGAGACCGGCAACTGGACCGGCAATCAGGCGCCCTCGCCGGCGACGCCGGGCGGCATTCCCGGCGCGCTCAGCAACACGCCGCCGCCGGCCAGCCAGTTGTCGACGCCGCAGCCCGCGAACGGCGCGAGCGGCCAGCCCGCGACACCGGATCCGGCGCCGACCCCCGGCGGCCCAGCGCCCAATCCGAACAAGCAGACCGACAGTTTTCAGCGCGCCTATGACCTCGGCAAGGAAGTGTCCGTGACGCGCAACGCTCCGGGGACGGTCAAGCGCCTGTCGGTCGCCGTGCTGCTCCGCGATCCGGCCACCGGCAAGCGCAGCGCGATGGAGATCGGCCAGATCACCGATCTCGTGAAGAGCGCGGTGGGCTATGATCAGGGTCGGCAGGATCAGGTGACCGTGATCAGCCGCAAGTTCGCCGACCCGGGCGACGTCGCGACATCCAAATGGTACGACAATGCCTGGCTGCCGGTGCTGGCGCGCAACGCGACCGCGATCGTCATCGCCCTGCTCGTCCTGCTGCTCGGCGTGCGTCCGCTTGCCAAGGGCCTGATGAAGAAGCGCGAGGAAGCCACGCCGGGCGCGCTGCCGATGGGTGCGGCGGATGGTGACACGGCCGCGGCGCTCGCCGCGGAGGGGATCACCGTGCATCACCCCGTCGGGCTTGAGCGGCTCGCGGAAAGCCAGAACATCGACGACCGGATCGGCGCGGTGCGCGGCTTCACGCGTGACAATCCCGCCCGCGCCGCCCTCGCGTTGCGCGACATGATGAAGGCGGATGCGAAATGAGCGACGTCGCAACCGCCCCGCGCAACTTCACCGGCGTCGAACGCGCCGCCGTGCTGATGATGCTCGTCGACGAGGAGGAAGCCGCGGCCATGCTCCAGAAGCTCGATCCCGAAGAGGTCCGCGAGCTGGGCGCCGCGATGCTCAACGTCGCCGACGTTTCCGAGGAAGAGATGGCGAACGTCCTCGACGACTTTACCGGCAAGGCGCGCGATCGCACCGGCATCTCGTTCGATCCCCGCCCCAAGGTGGAGGCGGTGATGACGCGCGCGCTCGGCGACGAGAAGGCAGGCAGCATCCTTGCCCGGATCACGCCGCCCGACGCGGCCTGCGGCCTGGAGATTCTGAGCTGGCTCGATGCCCCGGAGATCGCGGCGATGATCGAGAAGGAGCATCCCCAGATCGCCGCGGTGGTGATCGCCAACCTTGATCCGGCGGTCGGCGGCAAGGTGCTGGAACAATTGCCCGAAGGATCGCAGCCCGACATCCTGCACCGCATCGCCAAGCTCGGCCCGGTCAACCCGGACGCGATCGACACGCTGAAGACGCTACTCGCCAACCGGCGCGGCGGCGGCGGAGCCGGACTGACGCTGGGCGGCACGCGCGAGGCCGCGAAGATCCTGCAGGGCGCGCGCAAGGCCACCGAGCAGCGCGTCATGCCCAAGCTGTTCAAGATCGACAAGGATCTCGCCAAGGCGATCGAGGAGGCGATGTTCGTCTTCGACAATCTGCTCGACATGGACGACAAGAATCTCGGCACGCTCATCCGCAATGTCGACGGCGACGTCCTGTCGCGCGCGCTCAAGGGCGTGGACGAGGCGGCACGCGAGCGCTTCCTGGGCTGCATGTCGGCGCGCGCCGCCGACGGCATCCGCGACGAGATGGAAGCGCGCGGCCCGATGAAGCTCGCCGAGGTGCTCGACGCGCAGAAGGTGATGATCGCCATCGCACGCAACCTGGCCAAGGACGGCACGATCATGATGGGCGGCGGAGACGACGATTATGTCTGACGCCTTCGCCTCCGGCGCCCGCCCGTCGTCGCCCGCCAGCTTCGTCGCCGGCTTCGCGGTGCGGCACGACACGCCGCCGCACCTGCTCGCCGCCGCGCTGTCGCCGACGCCGGGCTTCACGCCGCGCGACATGTGGGACCGTATCGCGCGCGAGATGGCGGACGATTCGCCGGTCAGGCCGAAGCATTTCAGCCCCGCAGACGGCGGCGGCACGGGGCGGGCGACCGAAGGCTGGGACCCGCTCGACGCATCCGCCGAACCGACGCCGTTCATCGACCCGGTCGAGACCGCGCATGCGGCCGGCTATGCCGAGGGCCTGGCGGCCGCCGCCGCTGCTGCACGCGAAAGCGGCGACCGGGACAAGGCGCTGCTCGTCGAGCTTGCCGCCGCGCTCGCCAATGGCCATCAGCTCGACCGCGAGCGCATCGCCCGCCAGCTCCGGCAGACGGTGATGCTGCTGGTGACGCGACTGGTCGGCGAGACCGGCGTCGCCGCGGAGGTGCTCACCCGTCGGATAGAGGCCGCCGCCGACCTGCTTGCCGATGCGAGCGAATCGGCGATGCTGCGCCTCAACCCCGCCGACGTGGCGCTGGTGGAGGGCAATTTGCCCAAGTCGATCTTCGCGATCGGCGACGCGGCGGTGGCACGCGGCAGCTTCGTGCTCGAAAGCGCCTCCACCCTCGTGGAGGATGGTCCGGAGCTCTGGCTCGAGCAGCTCGCCGAGGCGATCGACCGCGTCCCCGTTCCCCCCACCGCAGACTGAACCGCAGATCGATGCTCAACCGCTTCACGGCCGACTATCTCGACACGCTCGGCATCGCCGACTTCCGTCCTGCGCCGAAGGTATCGGGCCGCCTCGCCTCCTATGACGGCCTGCTGATGGAGGCGGTCGGCCTGTCGCTGCCGGTCGGCACGGTCTGCGAGATCGGCGGACACGGCGACAGCAAGGTCGAGGCGGAGGTGATCGGCTTTCGCGGCGGTCGCACGCTGCTGATGAACCTCGGCGGCCCCGCGCCGCTGCTGCCCAAGGCGCCCGTACGCCCGATCGGCCCTCCCGGCGAGGCGGAGGTCGGCGCGGCGCTGCTCGGTCGCGTCGTCGACGGTGCCGGTCGGCCGATCGACGGCCTGGGTCCGATCCGCGGCGCCGGGCGCTGGCCGTTGGCGGGCAAGTTGCAGTCGCCGCTCGATCGCGGTCGGGTTCTGGAGCCGCTCGACGTCGGCGTGCGCGCGATCAACGGCCTGCTGACGATCGGCCAGGGCCAGCGCGTCGGCATCATGGCCGGGTCGGGCGTCGGCAAGTCCGTGCTGCTCGGGATGATGGTCAAGGCCGCCAAGGCCGACGTCATCGTGATCGGCCTGATCGGCGAGCGCAGCCGCGAAGTCGCCGACTTCCTAGAGACCAAGGTGGCCGGGGCCGCGCGTGCGCGGTCCGTGGTGGTCGCCGTGCCCGCGAACCACTCGCCCGTGCTGCGCATCCGCGGCGCGCTGCGCGCCACCGCGATCGCCGAGGCGTTCCGCGCCGAAGGCAAAAAGGTCCTGCTGATCATGGACAGCCTGACGCGCGTCGCGCACGCCGGGCGCGAGATCGGATTGGCGCTGGGCGAACCGGCCAGCGCGCGCGGCTATCCGCCGTCCGCGATCGCGATGCTGCCCAACCTGATCGAACGTGCGGGCACCGACGTGACCACGGGCGGATCGATCACCGCCATCTATACCGTGCTCGCCGATGGCGACGACGGCAACGACCCCGTCGTCGATTCGGCTCGGTCGATCCTGGACGGGCATATCGTGTTGAACCGCCACCTCGCCGAGCGCGGCGTCTACCCGGCGATCGACATCGGCCCCTCCGTCAGCCGCGTGATGACCGACATCGCCCATGCCGACCATTTGCGCGCCGCGCGCGTGCTGCGCCGCCACCTGGCGACCTACGAGGAGAATCGCGACCTGGTGCTGATGGGCGCCTATCGCGCCGGCGCCGATGCCGCGATCGACGCGGCGATCGCCTGCCACCCGGTGGTGATGGAGTATATCAAGCAGGCGGCCGACGAGACGGTATCGCTCGACGACGCCGTCGCGGAGCTGACGGGCGTATTCGGTGCCTGACGCCAAGAAGCTGCATCGCATCCATCGGGTGCGCACGCTCCAGCTGAATCTGGTCCGCGCCGAAGAGGTGCGCGCGCACGAAAAGCATCACAGCGAGACGCAGCTCGCCGGTCGCATCCAGGCGCTCGCCGACGCCGTCGCGCCGGTGACGAGCCAGACCGGCGGGGCCGCGATGCTGGCACAGGCGCATTTCCGCGAGCGGCTGCACCAGTCGGCCAGTGCCGCACAGGCGCGCGTCGAGATGGCCGGCCACCATGTCGCACGCGCGGCGGAGGCGACCCGCGGCGCGAAGCGCGATCAGACCGCCGTCGAAAAGCTGCTCGACCGCGCGCGGGTCGCCGCGCTCGGCAAGGAGATGCGCGCGCTGGAGGAGGCACCGCCCCCGCCGCGGCGCTGGCAGCCGGATTAAAACGGCACGTTTCTTGCTAATGATCGGATCGAGAGCCGGCTTGCCGGTGCCCCAACCGATACGAGCGCTATCATGATCCAGCCTGCCGCCGCCTTGCGAACGACCGCCCCCGGCCTTGCCGTGGCCGGCGCCGCACCGGGCGACGGCGCGGCTTTCGGGCTGTCGATGCTGGCGATCGGCGCGGATCTGGTCCCCGCCACCGCGCCGGCCGCCGAGCCGGCAGCCGGCACGCCGACCGTGTCCGGCAAGGCCTTGCCGGTTTTGCCGACGATTGCCGGTGGCGTCGATCCGGCGCTCGACTGGCTTGCGGCGGTCCATCTTCCCGTGCCCGCCCCCATGGCCCCCGCCGACATGCCAGTGCCGCCCGCGCCGCCCGCGCCGTCGCCTGCGGGCGCCGCCGTGCCGACGACCACGGCACGTCTGACGGCCGCGGCGCCGATCAGCGCGCCATCGGCGCCCGCGATCGATACGGGCGCGCCGGGGCTGCCGTCGCGCCCTGCCGTGCCATTGGCGGCGATCCGGTCGACCGCCTCCGCCGCCGCCATGGTGACGGCGGCGTTGGCATCTCCGCTCGACGCGAACGCCGCAAGCGACGCCGACGCGATCCAGGAACCACGACCGGCGCCGCGCCAGGAGATCAAGGCGGACCTGCCGATGCGAATCGCGCAGCGCAAGGCCCTTCCGCCTCGCACCTCCGGCGGACCGGCGTCGTCCGAGCCAGCGGCGGACGAGAGCGACGTGACGGCCGAGAGCGTATCCGATCGCGGCGATCCCGTTCCGGACCCGCCGCCCGCTGCCGCCGAACCGTCCCGTCCGCAGTCGCCGGAGCCCGATACCGGCACGACGACCGCCCCCGTGACACCGCGCGCCGCGTCACGGCAGGCGGCCGTGACGCCCAACGGCGGAGCCGGCCGCTCCCGGCGTGACGGACCGGCAGCACAGCCGCCTGCCGGCCTCCCCGATACCCCGTCGCGGCAAGCGGCCCCGAAGGCGGGTGCCGAAGCGGGACACATATTGTCCGAGGCGATCCAGCCTGATCCGGCCGCGACACCCATCGCGCCGGTACCGCCATCGCCCGCCGCCCTCGCGCCCCGCGCGGCCGACCCTGCCGCTTCTGCAGCGCGCGGAGACGTGGCGGTGCCGAACGGGGCAGGACGCGCGTCCACCCCGCTCGCCGCCGCATCGCCCGTCGATCGCCCCGCGGCGACGGCAGGATCCGGCAACGCCGCGCGCGCCGAGGCGGCAGCCGACAAGGAGGTCCAAGGGGGCGGCCGCGACGCGTCGGACCTGCGGACGACCGTCGACGCAACCGCCCCCGCTGCCGCGTCGGTCGCCGTACCGTCCGCACCCTCGATCGATATGGCGACGCCCGACATGGCCCCACCGGAGGCGGCACGCGGTACCGCCGCACTGGTACAGGAGAACGTGGCGCAGGGCAGCGCGACTAACCACCCGACATCGCAGCCGACACCGACATCCGCCGCGACACCGACGCCGGCCACCGCACCGCCCGCGACAGCGACGACCACGGTTCCCGCCGCGAATCCGTCCGTCCCCGGTATCATGCCAAGCCCGGCGACATCCGCTGCCGTCCGCGGAAAGCCACCAGCCTCGCCGCGTCGCGGCGATAGCGTCATCGATGCGCAGCGAGCCACACCCGTGGCAGCGCCGTCGACCGGCGTGCCCGCCCAGGTGACGACGGCTGCCAAGGCTGCGCTGCCGGCACCCGCGCCGCTGGCCGCGCAGGCCGACACGCCGCCGACCGCCCGTGCCGCACCCGCTGGCACGAGCCCCGCCGCATCCGTCGACAGCAGCATCGCCGCAGAGGCCAGCGCACCGTCCGCGGGCAGCACGACGGAGCCTCGACGGGCGATGTTCACCCGCGAAGTCGCCGGTCCGCCGGCCCAGGCGGTCGCGCTCGCGCCCAGTGCCGCGCCCGCTGCGCGCCCCTCCGCGGGGGTCACCGCGCCGGCGGCCCAGGTCTTCGGCGCCGCCATCCATGCGGCGCAGAGGCAGGAAGACGGGCCGGCGGCGCTACCTGCCGCGATCGCCACGCCGCTCGCCACGCCCGTCCAGCAGGCCGCCGCGCCGATCGCCGCGGATGCGCGACCGACACTCGACATGCGCCAGGAGCGCTGGCCGAACACGATGATCGACCATATCGAGACGCTGCGTGACGCGGCGGATGCCTCCAGCACCCGGATCCGGCTCGTCCCCGACGCGCTCGGCACGATCGACATCGCGCTACGCAAGGACGGCGACACGCTCCACGTCCATTTCGCCGCGGATCAGGCGTCGACGCGCGCGCTGCTGCAGGATGCGCAGCCCCAGCTCGTCCAGGCGGCCGAGCAGCGTGGCATCCGGCTCAGCGAAACGCAGGTCACCGCCGGCGGCAACGCGGCCGGCGGTCAGACCGACGATCGGCCGCGGGGACAGCCGGAGCAGCCGCGCGGATCGGCGGAGCCGACGCGCGGTTCCGCCATGCAGTCCGGCGAAGGCCAGCAGCAATCCCGCCAGCAGGCGCGGCGGACCCCCGACGCGCCCCTGCCCAACCGCACACCGCGCGACCGCGGTTCCGACGAGGCGGAGGCCGGCAGTGGCCGCCTCGCCTGATTCCCCTCCCCATTTCCCGAAGGACTGACCCACGATGAGCGACAAGCCCGAAGCCGATGCGCCCAAGAAAAAGGGCGGCAAGAAGAAGATGCTGGTGATGATCCTTGGCGTGCTCGTCCTCCTCGGCGGGGGCGTCGGTGCCGGTGTCTATGCCAGCAGCAGCGGCCTGATCGGCGGACACGGGGCCGCCAAGGCGGAGGACAATGGCCCCAAGCTCGTCCCCAAGTCGGAGCAGAAGCGGCCCAAGGAGGGCGGCGAAGGCGGTCATGGTGGCGGTGAGAGCGGCGGCAGCGCGAGCGGCGGCAAGCATCCGCCGTCGGGCGGAGGCGGCGACCGTTATGCCTCCAATTATTTCACGATGGATCCTTCTTTCACGTCGAACCTCAAGGATTCGGTGCACATCGTCCAGATCGGGCTCGCCGTCTCGACGCCCTATGACGACACCGTGATCGAGAATCTGAAGACCAACGACATCGCGGTCCGCTCCGCGGTGCTGCTCACGCTCGGGGATACGCCGGAAGACCAGATCTTCACCAGCGAGGGCAAGCAGCAGCTGCAGGGTCGCCTGGCCAAGGCGATCAATGCGGTTCTCGAGCAAAAGGAGGGATTCGGCGGGATCAGTAACGTTTACTTTACCAGTTTCGTTGTTCAGTGACGGCATGGTTAACGCCGAAGCAACCACGGATCGACGCACGCGGGATCGCGCCCCCGCCGCGCATGCGGCGGTGCTCGGCATGGCCAAGCTCAATCCGTTCGGTGACCTCCACACGCTGCAGCATCTCTCGGCACGTTTCGCCCGGTCGCTGCGCGGCATGTTCGAGCCGATGCTGCGCCGCGAGGCGCGCACCTGGGCAGAGCCGCTCGTCGTGCAGCGTTTCGCCGATTACCGCGCGGAACGGCCGGAGGGACTGACCGCCTGGCTGCCGCTCGCGATGGTGCCGCCCGGCGGCACCGGCCTTTGCGTCCTCGACGGCGTGTTCGTGCTCGAGCTGCTCGACCTGTTCTTTGGCGGTACGGGCGCCGCACCGGCGGTGATCCCCGCCGAATTCTCCCCTGCGGGAGAGGCCATGGTCGGCCGGCTCGGCGAAATGCTCGCGGCGCCGTTGCGGGCCGCCTGGGAACCGCTCGCCCGTATCGAGTTCACGCCGGGCCGTGTCGAGATCTCGCCCGCGATGCTCGCGATCGACGCGGAAGACGCGATGATCGTCACCCGCTTCGGCCTTGCGGTCGGCGAGGCGAAGCCGGTGTTCATCGACATCCTCTATCCCGTCACCGCACTGAAGCCGCACGCACCGACGCTGACCGGCAAGGTGCTGGCAAAGGTGGAAGCCGATCCCGCATGGCGTACGCAGCTGACGCGCGCGGCGATGGGCGTACGCTTCCCGATCCGCTCGGTGCTCGCCGAACCCGTCGTCCCGCTGTCGCGGCTGATGAACCTCAAGGAAGGCGACATCATCCCGATCAGCTTCGGCCCCGAAGTGCCGGTGATGGTCGGCTCCGACCTGCTCGGCCGCGGCACCGTCGGCACCGCCAACGGCCATGCCGCCGTCCGGCTCACCCAGATCGCGCATCTCGACGTCGGCACCGACCCGAGCGCCGCACACGACCTCGATCAAGGACAGGATCAATGAACGACATGACCGGCGGATTTCCCGTCGATGCCGCCGTGGCCGCGAATTTCCGGCTGCTGCAGGACGTCGACGTGAAGCTGACCGTCGAGATCGGCTCGACGCAGCTGACGCTCCGCGAACTGCTCGCGCTGGGTGAATCGAGCGTCATCGAGCTCGATCGGCAGGCGAACGAGCTGCTCGACGTGTTCGTCAACGGCACGCTGATCGGTCGCGGCGAGGTGGTCACGGTCGGCGACCGCTTCGGCGTGCGCATGACCGAGCTGGTTTCCCCCGACAAGACCGCGCCCGCGCGCGGCTGAGGCAGGCTTTCTTCGATGCTCTGGTCCTATATCCTCAAGCTCGTCATCATGCTGCCGCTGGTCTGCGGCCTGATGATCGGCTGCCTCTATCTCTGGCGCCGTCTCGAATCGCGCATGCCGGGCAAGCCGTCGACGCGCCTGATCGCCGTGCGCGAGACCATGATGATTTCGCCGGGCCTGCGGCTCGCGGTCCTCGACTTCGAGGGCAAGCGCCTGCTCGTGTCGGTCGGACGCGGCGGCGTGACCCTGGTCGACAAGTCCGAGGGGCCGCACGCGTGAGCGTCACCGTTACCCGTCGCGGCACCGGCCCGGCGCTGTTCCAGCAACCGACGGCGAAGCGCCGGACCGCGACGCCCGCCAAGTGGCTGTGGGTCGCGCTCGCATTGCTCGTCGCCATCCTGATCGCCGCCCCCGCCTTCGCGCAGGGCGCGCCTGCCGCCCCCGCGCCCGGCGTCGGCGACGCGGTCGACCGCGCGCTCGGCCAGCTCAGCAGCGGCGCGGGCGGCGGCAACAGCCAGTCGGCGCCGCTGTCGCTGTCGCTCCAGGTCCTGATCATCATGGGCCTGCTGACCATCCTGCCGGGCATCCTGCTGATGATGACCAGCTTCACGCGGATCGTCATCGTGCTCGCTGTCCTGCGCCAGGCGCTGGGCCTGCAGCAGACGCCGCCCAACCAGGTGCTGATCGGCCTTGCGCTCTTCCTTTCCCTGTTCGTGATGGCGCCGACAATCAGCCAGATGAATAGCCAGGCGATCCAGCCTTATGCGGCGGGACAGCTCGCCGGCACGCAGATGATCGAACGCGCCGGCGCGCCGCTGCACGACTTCATGACCAAGCAGACGCGGGTCAAGGACGTGACGCTGTTCGCGCAGATGGCAAAGAGCGGCCCCTATGCGAGCCCGAAGGAGATTCCCTATGCGGTGCTGCTGCCGGCGTTCGTCACCAGCGAGCTGAAGACCGCCTTCCAGATCGGCTTCCTCGTCTTCCTGCCCTTCATCGTCATCGACCTGATCGTCGCGACGGTCCTGATGGCGCTCGGCATGGCGATGCTGTCGCCGACGATCATCTCGCTGCCGTTCAAGCTGCTCTTGTTCGTCCTCGTCGACGGCTGGGCGCTGACGATGGGCAGCCTCGCCAATTCCTTCGCCACCTAAGGGCGATCGCAATTCCGCCGCCGTTCGGACGAACGGGATCGAGACGCTTCGGGATCATGGAACGATGGACGCCGATTACTTCCTGACGCTCGCCAACCAGACGATGTGGGTGCTCGCCCTGGCGAGCGCGCCGATCCTGATCCCGGCGCTCCTGGCCGGCCTCATCCTGGGCATGATCCAGGCGGCGACGTCGATCAACGAACAGACGCTCACCTTCGTCCCCAAGCTGCTCGTCGTCGCGGTCTCGATCCTGATCTTCGGCAGCCTGATTCTCGGCCTGCTCAGTGACTTCACGATCGGCATGTTCGAGCGCATCCCGGACCTGGTGAAGTGACGCGCGGCATGCGCGCCCTCGCAGGCTGAGCCATGCTGGGCTTCGGCCTCTCGATCGAGCCCCAGCTCTGGGCGCTCGTCTTCGTGATGATCCGCATCGGCGCGGCGTTCGTCGTCGCGCCCGTGTTCGGCGCGGTCTCGATCCCGCTACCCGTCCGGGTCTCGCTGTCGGGCGCGATCGGCATCTTCGTGCTCGCCGTGCACCCGGTCACGCCGCCGGCGCAGATCTTCGCCGTGGCGACCTTCCTCGCCGTCGCGGCGGAGGCGCTCGTCGGCCTCGCCATCGGCTTCGTGCTCCAGATCGCCTTCTCAGCCCCGCTCGTCGCCGCGGAGATCATCGGCGGATCGATGGGCCTCGGCTTCGCCAACACGATCGACCCGCAGAACGGCCGCAGCACGCCCGCGCTCGGCCAGTTCTTCAGCGTCATGCTGACGTTGCTGTTCCTGTCGGTCGACGGCCACCTGGTCCTCGTCGAGCTGCTCGTCAAAAGCTATCAGACGATGCCGCCGGGGACGTGGCTTGCGCCTGACCGGCTGAAGCAGATCGCGCTGTTCGGCGGCTATGCCTTTCTCGCGGGAATGCTGCTCGCGCTGCCCGTCGGCTTCCTGCTGCTCTGCCTCAACCTCGTCGTCGGGATGGTCAGCCGGGCCGCGCCTGCGCTCAACCTCTTCTCGGTCGGCCTGCCCGCCAGCCTGGCGGTCGGCGTGATCGCGCTCGCCGTCGCCTTCCCGGCGATGGGCGACTATATGCTCGTCATCATCCGCGAGGCGCTCGCCGCCACGCAAGGGCTGGTGGAGGGCTGATGTCGGAGGAGAAGACAGAAGCCCCAACCCAGCGCCGCAGGCAAAAGGCGGCGGAGGATGGCGATCTCGTCCAATCCAGGGACCTGGCGACCGCGCTGGTCGTGATGGCGGGCGTCGGCTGGCTGATCTTCTTCGGTCCGCAATTGCTCGGCGCGTGCAAGGCGGTGATGGCGGCGAGCTTCCGCTTCGATCGCGGCGACGTGGAGGATTTCTCGCCCTGGCGGCCGCTTGCCGAAGCGGGCTGGAAACTGCTGCCCTCGCTCGCCGCGCTCGCGATCATCTCCGTGCTCGCGACGGTCGCGAGTTCGGCCGGTCTCGGCTCGCTGAGCTTCCATGGCAAGAAGCTCGCGCCGCAGGCGAGCCGCATCAATCCCGCCTCGGGTCTCAAGCGCATCTTCGGGATGAACGGCTGGATCGAGCTCGGCAAGTCGCTGCTCAAGGTGATCCTGCTCGGCTCCATCGGCGGCTATATGCTGTGGAAGTCGAGCCGAGCGACGCTGGGCCTGTCCTCATCCGACCTCGGCACCGCGCTGGGCGAGCTGGGCGGCACCTTCACCGGCATCATGATCGCCATGGCGATGGGCCTGGTCGCGATCGCGCTGTTCGACGTGCCGATCCAGATCCTGCAGCTGCTGCGCAAGCTGCGCATGACCAAGCAGGAGATCAAGGACGAGCACAAGGAGACGGAGGGCAATCCGGAGGCGAAGGGCCACATCCGCGCGATGCAGCGCCAGATGGCGACGCGCGGCGTGCGCAAGGCGGTCAGCGAGGCGCATGTCGTCCTGACCAACCCGACGCATTTCGCCGTCGCGCTGCGCTACGATCGCGGCAAGGATCAGGTGCCGGTCGTCGTCGCCAAGGGCCGCGGCGTCACCGCGCTCGCGATCCGCGAGGTCGCCGCGGAGGCGCGCGTGCCGGTGCTCGAATATCCGATGCTCGCCCGCGCCGTCTATTATACCGCCAAGGAGGGACAGGAGGTCCGCGACGACCTGTATACCGCGATCGCGACGGTGCTCGCCTTCGTCTTCAACCTCAACGCCGCGGCGGGCGGCAGCCAGCCGCCGATCGAGGTGCCGGAGAGCGCCCGGTTCGACGAGAACGGCGTCAAAATTCGTTAAAACCACGGCACCATCGGCCGTTTACCAGGGTGAAGGCGGGAGTTCGCGATGACCACCACGACCAGCACCACGAGCACCCCGACCCCCACGCCGACGCCGACGCAGACGGCGCAGAGCATCACGCAGAATGCGGCGCAGGCGCTGCTGACCTCGCTCAATTCCGGATCGGGGATCGACACGGCGACGCTGATCCCGTCGCTGGTCCAGGCGCAGTTCGCGGTCAAGACCGCCGCGCTTACCGCGAAGAACGACGCGCTGACGGCCCAGATCTCCGCGGTGTCCGACCTGAAGAGCACGATGACGACGCTGTCGACCGTGATGACGTCGCTCGCCACCGGGGGGACGGTCCAGACCCAGCCGACCAGTTCGAGCACCGGCGTGCTGAACGCCACTGCCCTGCCCGGCGCGACGATCGGGGCGCTGTCTTCCCGGATCACCGTCAACGCGCTTGCCACCGCGCAGGGTGCGCGCACCACGAGCGCGATTGCCGACCGTAGCGCGCCGATCGGGTCCGGCACGTTCACGCTCACGCTGGGCACCGCAACCTATTCCTCCGACGGCACCCAAATGACCGGTTTCTCCGCCGGCAGCGGCACGCCCGTCTCGATTTCGGTCACCAACGCCAGCCTCGACGGCATCGCGGCGGCGATCAACGGCGCCAAGGCCGGCGTCACCGCCAGCGTGGTCGCGGACAGCGACGGCAAGGCCTATCTCTCGCTCAAGGGATCGACCGGCGCGGCGCAGGCCTTCACGCTGTCGGCCTCGTCGGATCCGTCGGGCAATCTTGCCCAGTTCAACGTCGGGACGGGGGCGCCGACGACGTTGACCGGCACCGCCGGCAATGCTTCGCTCACCGTCGATGGCATCACCGTTCAGCGTGCAACCAATTCGATCAGCGACCTGGTCAGCGGCGTGAAGCTCGACCTCGCGGGCACCGGCACGACAACATTGGGCAGCCAGCGACCGACGACCGCGCTGAGCGATGCGGTGAACAACTTCGTCAGTTACTACAACGAGATCTATGGTCAGCTGAATACCGACCTCGATCCCGTCAACGGCAAGCTGAAGGGGGATCCCGCCGCATCCGCGATGATGCGTACGCTGCAACAGCTGACGACCAAATCGATCGTACCGGGCGCGACGGGCAGCACACCCGCAACACTCGCACAGATCGGCGTCGCGACCAACAAGGATGGCACGCTGACCGTCAATTCGACGGTGCTGCAACAGGCGCTCGCCAACGCGCCCGATGCGGTCGAGGCGATGTTCGCGCCGACCGCCAGCAACGCGATCGGACTGCAATCCTCGATCGCGCAGATGTCCTTCGCAGCAGCAAGCACGACCACGGGTCTCGGCGCGTCCACCAACACCTATACGCTGGCGCAGAAGGACGTCGCGGATCAGCAGGACGACCTGTCGCGTCAGTCCGACGCGATGACGCAGCGTCTCACCCAGCAGTTCGCCAGCATGAATGCACGCGTGTCCGCCTACAAAGCGACGCAGACGTTCATGGATAACCAGATCAAGGCGTGGAACAAGAGCAACTGATGGCCTACGCGACCGCTCTCGCCGGCAATCCCTATGCCACCTATCGCCAGATCGACGTCGTCGGCCGGACCGCGGAGGCGCAGGGGCCGGGGCTTGTCCAGCTGTTGTACGAAGAACTTGTCGCCGCGCTGCGCGCCGCCGCTTGGGCGGTGGAGAACGGCCGCCTGACGGTGAAGAGCGAGCGCGTGACGCGCGCGACGGCGATCCTGTTCGCGCTCGAAGCCGGATTGGACTTCGAAAAGGGCGGGGACGTATCCGTCACCCTGTCGCGCTTCTACGGCGGCATCCGCAAGGCGATCGTCGACGCGTCGATCGGCACCGACCCGGCGCCGTTCCGCGCGGCGGCGGAAAGCCTGTCCGAAATCGCCGAGGCGTGGCGCATCGCCCGCGCCGCCTGATACGAGGCCCTCGCCCACGTCCCGTCGCCCGTTTTAGGTCGGGCGACGTCTTCACCCCCGATCGACGTGACCGCCGGCTCTTCGCCGGCCCCTAGTCTTCGATCCAGCAAGGCTGGATCGGGGCGGTTCCGGTCCTCGCCCCCACCCGGCCGCCCATCCAGAATACGCTGCGTGGGCGGCCGGGTGGGGGTGGGGGCCGGAACCGCAACCACGCACGTGGGTCATACTCTATCGCTGGAACCAGTGCCGCTGGACGAAATAGATCGTCACGCCGGCCGCGATCAGCGCGCAGACACCGGTGATCGCGTCGAACGCCCAGGGTTCATGCTGGTAAGGCAGATTGTCGACGTTCATGCCGTACAGGCCAGTGATGAAGGTCAGCGGCAGGAAGATCATCGCGACGATGGAGATGATCAGCGAACGATGATCGATCTGTTCGCTGCGCAGGTCGGTCAGCGCCTCGTGCGTCAGCGCGGCGCGCTCGCGGATCGCCTCCAATTCCTCCGCCATGCGCGCGGCGCGGTCCGCCGCGGCGGCGAGATGTCGGCGGTCGTCTTGGTGCAACCAGTCGCCCGGCAGTGCCGCCAATGTCTCAAGCGCGGTCCTTTGCGGACTGAGGAAGCGTCGATAGCCGATGGCGGCGACGCGCACCTGCGTGACCGTGCGGCGCAGTTCGAAGATGCGCGCCGCGTCCAGGTCTGCCTCGCACGAGTCCAGTCGGTCGCCAAGTTCGGCGACCTCTGGATCGAGGTCGGCGGTGATCGCGGTGGCGAAGGCCGCGATGAGGTCACCCGGATCGGCGATCTTCCCCGCCTCGACCTCCTTGCGGACCGCACCGACCGCAACCAGCGGCTTGCGCGTCACGGAATAGACGTGGCCTCTGACGGCCCAGATGCGGACCGACGCCAGCAGGTCGGTGGTGTCGAGCTCCTCGGTCGATCGGCCGCGGAGATTGAGGAAGGCGCCTTCGTCGACCGCCTCGCACCGCGGCCGCGTCTCCTGTGCGGTCAGGGCATCGACGATATATTCCGGCAGTCGCGCGCGCTCGCGCAGCCATAGCTGCGCATGGTCCGCGGTCGTCGACAGATGCATCCAGACGAGGTCGGCACCGTCGCCCAAAGCATCCTTGAACGAAATCTCCTCCGCCCGCCCGCCTTTGATACGATAACCGAAGCCGCTCATGCCCGCACAATCCGCACCGTCAGTCCCTCTGCCGCCTCGGCCGGGGCCAAGAGTCGTTCCGCGTCCGCCCGCGCGCGGATCAGTATCGCTGCGGGCACGTCGGCATCGTGGATCACCCGATCCGCCTGTGCCAACGCACGGGCATCGCGAAGGGTCAGATCGTCGGGATCGTCGGAGCGCAGGCGGATCGTCACCGCCTGCGTCGATTGCACCGACGCCCCCGCGAGATAGGCGTCGACCGCAGCGGCATCGCCCGGTCCCAGCGGATCGAGCGGCTGTCCCTCCGCCATCCCGCGCGCGAGCAGGCGTCGGCGTTCGCCCATATCGGGGATGCGCCGCCGCAACGACCCGCGCGCCGCGAACAGCCGCTCCGCCAAAGCACCCATTGTAGCCGGCAGCAGCGCCTCGAGCCGTTGGCGCAAGGCGGCGGCGAGACCCGCGGAGACGCCGCCAGTCCCGATCGCGACGATCACGGGATCGCGATCGACGATGGCGGGCAAGGTGAAATCGCACAGATCCGGCCGGTCGACCGCATTCACCAATATGCCGCGCGCGCGCAACCGCGCGACCGCCGCATCGGGTTCGGGCAGGGCGACGATCGCCAGCACCGCCGCTTCGCCCGCTTCCCCGACGATCATCGCACCGGCACGCGCGAGCAGACGTCGCTTCGCCTCGGCCGCCTCCCCCTCCCCGATCAGGATGACGGGGCGCCCCGCCAGCCGGACGAACAGCGGCAGGCTGTGCAGGCTCATCCGCCGGCCTTGGGCTGCAGCCAGTCGGGAACCCGCTCCGCCGCCAGGATCGTCTCGGCCGCGATCCGGTCTGCGACCACGGCATAGCGATCGCCGTCGACCAGTACTTCGGGCACCAAAGGCCTGCTGTTGTAGGTCGACGCCATCGTCGCGCCATAGGCGCCGGCGGTACGCAATACCGCGAGATCGCCGCCCTTCACCGCGTCGATGTCCCGTGCCAGCGCGAAGGTGTCGCCGGTTTCGCACACGGGCCCGGCGATGTTCGCGGTCATCCGCGCCCCGCCCGGCGCCACCGCGGCGAAATCGTGCCACGCATCATAGAGCGCGACGCGGGCAAGGTCGTTCATCGCCGCGTCGACGATGACATAGGGGTGCTCGACGCCGGGTTTCACCCAGATCACCTCGGTCAGCAGCACGCCGGCGTTGCCCGCGATGACGCGGCCCGGCTCGAACATCAGCTCAACATCCCACCCCGCCGTCGCCCTGGCGACCATGGCGCCATACTCCGCCGGGCTCGGCAGGACCTCGCCGGCCTTGTAAGGCACGCCCAGGCCCCCGCCCAGATCGACGTGCGTGATCGCGTGTCCCGCGCGGCGCAGTTCGGCGACGAGCGTACCGATACGGGCATAGGCCTCTTCCAGCCGCGACAAATCGGACAGCTGGCTGCCGATGTGACAGGCCACCCCACGGAGGTCGAGCCCGTCCAGCGCGGCGAGGCGCGCGAACATCGCCGCCGCCTGATCGATCGGCACGCCGAACTTGTTCTCGCGCCGCCCGGTCGAGATCTTGGCGTGCGTGCCCGCGTCGACGTCGGGATTGACGCGCAGGGTCGCGGGCGCCCGCTTGCCCGCCGCCGCCGCGAGCCGGGCGAGGACCACGCCCTCCTCCTCCAGCTCCAGGTTGAACTGGCCGATGCCTTCGTCGAGCCCCTTTTGAAGCTCGGCACGCGTCTTGCCGACGCCGGAGAAGACGATGTCCTTCGCCGGGATGCCCGCCGCCAGGGCGCGCGCCATCTCGCCGCCGGACACGACGTCGGCGCCATAGCCTTCGTCCGCCAGCACGCGCAGCACCGCCAGATTCGGGTTCGCCTTGATCGCATAGGCCAGGTGGACGCGCGGCAAGTCCTTCAGTCCGTCGCGGAACGCACGCGCGTGACGGCGGAAGGTCGCGGTCGAATAGACGTAGACGGGCGTCCCCACCTCTGCCGCGATCCGGGGCAGCGGCACGTCCTCGCAATGCAGGATGCCGTCACGATAGGCGAAATGGTCCATGGCTGATCCGGGTCGTTCAGGTCGGGGGCAAGTCGAATTCATCCGAGCGCCGCTCGTCGGACTGACGCAGCAGTTCGTCGCTGCGTTGCGGACGCTGCTGCGTCGTCGGCGTCAGCAATTGTTTGGGCGTGGGCGTCGCGGTCGCACCCTCGGGTGCCACGGGCAGCGGCCGCCCCGGCGGCGGCTCGAGGTCCGACACCGCGCCGCAACCCGCCAGGCCGAGTGCGGCCGCCACGGTCAGGATCGTCCGACGGTTCATCGCATCGTCTCCCGCGCGGCCGCGATCGCGGCGCGTACGTTGGCGGGCGCGGTGCCGCCGAAGCTGGTCCGGCTGGCGACCGAGGCGTCGACCGACAGCACGTCGTACAGACCCTCGTTCACCCGCGCGTCGATTGCCTGGAATTCGGCGAAGGGCAGCTCGTCCAGCCGCACGCCCAACTCCTCCGCCCGCTTGACGGCGCGGCCGGTGACGTGGTGCGCCTCGCGGAACGGCAGGCCCGCCTCGCGCACCAGCCAGTCGGCGAAATCGGTCGCGGTCGCAAAGCCGCTTTCCGCCAGCGCGCGCATGCGATCGGTGCGGAAGGTGGCGCTCTCCACCATCCCCGTCATCGCCGCGATCGACAGGCCGAGGAGGTCGTGGCACTCGAAGACGGGCGGCTTGTCGTCCTGCATGTCCTTCGAATAAGCGAGCGGCAGCCCCTTCATCGTCACCATCAGGCTGGTCATGCAGCCCATGATGCGGCCGGCATGACCGCGCACCAGTTCGGCGGCATCTGGATTGCGCTTTTGCGGCATGATCGAGCTGCCGGTCGACCATTGGTCGCTCAACGCGACGAAACCGAACGGCTGCGACGCCCAGAGAACGAATTCCTCCGCCAGGCGCGACAGGTGCAGCGCGCATTGCACGGCCGCGGTCAGGTAATCGATCGCGAAGTCCCGGTCGCTGACCGCGTCCAGGCTGTTGCGCGTCGGTCCGTCGAAGCCGAGCGCCGCCGCCGTCGCCGCGCGATCGAGCGGAAAGCCGGTGCCGGCCAGTGCCGCACTGCCAAGCGGGCAGAGGTTCATCCGCGCACGCGCGTCGCGGAAACGCGAAACGTCGCGGGAGGCCATCTCGACATAGGCCATCAGGTGATGGCCCAGGGTCACCGGCTGCGCCGACTGCAGGTGCGTGAAGCCGGGCATGACGCTGGCGGCATGCTCCTCCGCGCGCGTCAGCAACGCCACGCGGAGCGCGTCGAGCGCCACCAGCGTCTGATCGATCGCGTCGCGCACCCACAAGCGAAAGTCGGTCGCGACCTGGTCGTTGCGGCTGCGCGCGGTGTGCAGGCGACCCGCGACCGGGCCGATGGCCTCGGCCAGCCGCGCTTCCGTCTGCATGTGGATATCCTCGAGCGCGAGGTCCTCCGCAACGCCGTGCGCCGCATAATCCGCGGCGACGCGGTCGAGCCCGGCATCGATCGTCGCGGCATCGTGTGCCGACACGATCCCCTGTTGCGCCAGCATCGCGACGTGCGCTTTCGATCCGGCGATGTCCTGGCGCCACATGCGCTTGTCGAACGGGATCGAGGCGTTAATCTCGCGCATCACCGCGGCCGGGCCTTCGGCGAACCGTCCGCCCCACATCGAATTGGAACCGCTCATGTCCCCGTCACCTTTTGCGCGCGTCGCGATGGTTGGTCTCCTGGCGCTCGCCATCGGCGGTTGCGATAGGCAAAGCGCGGGAAACGCACAAGGCGACGCGACCGCGATCAACGCGAGCGCGCCGTCGCCCGACGAGGCGGCACCTGCGGCCGGTGCGGCCGCCGCCGCAACCGGCATCGATCGCAGCCATAGCGGCGAAGCGGCACCGACCGCTTCGTTCACCGGTCCCGACGGAAAGCAGACCAGCCTCGCCGCGTTCCGCGGCAGACCGGTCCTAGTGAACCTGTGGGCGACATGGTGTGGCCCCTGCGTCGCCGAGCTGCCCACGCTCGGCAAACTGGCGGGTTCCGGCACGGTCCGCGTCGCGGCGATCAGTCAAGACATGCAGGCGACCGACAAGGTGCCGGCATTCCTGCAAGCGCACGGCGGCGCGGCGTTGACGCCCTATGTGGACAAGGCGATGGCGCTCTCGCTCGGCTATGGCGCCAATCTGCCGATGACGGTGCTGTTCGATTCCACTGGCAAGGAGGTGTGGCGCTGGCGCGGCGGCAACGACTGGACGGGCGCCGCTGCCAAAGCGCTGATCGCCGAGGCGAAATAACCTCAGGCCAGTGTGATCGCGTCGCTTTCGACGAGGCGGGCGATCTGCGGCAGGATGTGGCGCACGGCGAATTCGTGAAGCTCGGTCGAACGCGAGGTGCAGGCGTCCTCTACGACCACGACGTCGTATGACAGCTCCCACGCGCTGCGGACCGTCGATTCGACACCGAAGTTGGTCGCGATGCCCGCCACCACGACCGTCCGCACACCGCGTCGCCGCAACTGGAGATCGAGATCGGTGCCGGTGAACGCACCCCAATGGTGCTTGAGGACGACGATGTCGCCATCCTGCCGGACGCCGTCAACGAAGTCGGCGAAACCTGCCGGCGTACCCTCCTTGGGCAGGCGGGGCGCATCGACGTCGAGGCTGGGCGCTTCCGCCGCGGTGAAGCCGACATGGACGAGCACGACCGGCGCTCCCCCCTTCCGGAACCGCTCCGCGAGTGCGGTCGCGGTCGCCACGACCGCCTCGCCGGACCTTGGCCCTTTGTCGCCGGGTACGATACCTTTTTGAAGGTCGATGAGGACAAGCGCGGTGGAGCGGGGATCATAGCTGGGCATGCCGGCGAGAACCGCCGGACGGGCAAGGGGTTGCGTCCTCCAGGCGAATCGCCTAGGCGCGCCGCTTCCAAGCGCCCGTAGCTCAGCTGGATAGAGCATCAGACTACGAATCTGAGGGTCGGACGTTCGAATCGTTCCGGGCGCGCCATTTTTCAAAGGGTTAGCAGGGGCCATCCCTCACCCGAGTGGCTCTAGGTAACATTCTAGGTAACACGTCTCTCCACAGGGAGAGGCGAGAGCCGTTCAAGCTGCCAGATGAGTCTGCCACGCTGTCCTCCGAATTCGCCGAACTTACGCCAGCTTTTCTCTTCGTTGCAGCCTTAACCGCCCGGCTTCGCAGGCCGGCTGTCGATCCACTGATCGATGTCATTCACCAGCCAGGCGATGGCCCGCGGTCCGAGCTTGCGAGGGCGTGGAAAGCCGCCCTCCTCCATCATTCGGTAGATCGAAGATCGGGCGAGCCCAGTCCGAAGCTTGACTTCAGGCAGCCGTATAAGGCGCGTGGGTGTGTGAGCATCTTTGGCCATGAACTGCTCCAAGCAGGATAGCCCCTTCCGGTACGATGCTACGGCCTGAGGGACTGTCAGGGAAACGTTGGGGCTTCAGCAGCCGGTAAAAGACGTTTTGTGCCTCGGTAGAGGGGAGGCGGATCGCGGCATCGACAATCTCACCCGCGCCTTTCCGACGTGCATGGCGCTGCAAACGCGATCGGGCTCGCGACTATCGCGATTCCTGTCGCGCGAATCACCATCCAAGCCATGACAAGCGAACTTGGGCCCTGGAGAATAGGGGACACGCCGAGAGAAGGCGGGACGCGCCTGCTCGGCAACAATCCCCGAGACGTACAGACGCCGATCGCCTGACATTTTCTGGTGCGACCGGAAAGGCCGGTTTGAAGCGAGATGTCGAGGTGAGCCGACGTTCGTTCACCATCGAGTGCTTGGCAGCTGCGCGCCCCGTGTCGGCCGTTCGGGTGCCGCTGCTGCCAGCCCGGAAGCGGACGTGGTCATGAACGAGATTGCGTGCGGCTCTTGTCGATCGTGATTTTTCCTGATCAGCTTCCCCAGGCAGCGCCGAGGGGCCGTCTACCCCTGACGTCGCGGTCAGCCGAGTTCGTCCCAACCCGCGACGAAGTTTCCTCTTCTCACAACCGCATAGGCGCGTAGGTTTACGGCATGAGCAGCTTCACCTTCATCCACGCTGCCGACATCCACCTCGACAGCCCGCTGGCCGGCCTATCGCGTAAGGACGAGGGCTTCTCGAGCCTCATACGGGGCGCGACGCGGCGCGCCTTCACCAACGTCGTGGACCTCGCGATTGAGGAGGGTGCCAAGCTCGTTGTGATCGCTGGCGACCTGTACGACGGCACCTGGAAGGATCAGTCCACCGGACAGTTCGCGATCAGGGAGCTGGCGCGCCTCACCCGCGCTGGCATCCGGTCGGTCGTCCTGTTCGGCAACCACGACGCCGAGAGCAGGGTCTCGCGCCACTTCGCGCCGCCCGAGGGCGTGCACCTCCTGTCGAACAAGCAATGCGAGACGGTGCGCCTGGACGACCTCGGCGCCGCGGTGCACGGCCGCAGCTACAAGGACGCCGCGACCACCGAGAACATAGCCGCCACCTACTGCCCGCCGGAGTCCGGGCTGCTCAACATCGCCGCCCTCCACACCGCGCTCGGCGGGCACGACGGCCATGCGAACTACGCCCCCTGCTCGATCGACGAGTTGCGGGCGTCCGGCCACGATTATTGGGCGCTTGGCCACGTGCACGAGCCAGGGATCCGGTCCGAGCACCCGTGGATCGTCTTCCCCGGCAACACGCAGGGGCGTCACGCACGGGAGACCGGCGCCAAGGGAGCAATGGTGGTGCGGGTGGAGGACGGGACGGTGAGGTCGGTCAATCACCGCGCCTGCGACGAGGCCCGCTGGGCGCGCGTCAACGCCGACATTCGCGGGGCGAGCGACACCGTCGAGGCGGTCGGGGAGGTGCGGCGCCGGCTTCAGGAGGCGTCGCGTTCGGCAGACGGGCGGCCGCTCGCCGTGCGCGTCTCGTTGCGGGCCGACGGCGAGGTCGGACGCGCCCTCCAGGCGGACCCGGCATGGAGCGAGGGCGAGGTGCGGTCTGCGGCGGCGAGCGTCGCCGAGGACATGTGGATCGAGCGTGTCCGCCTGGAGGTGGCCGAGGGCGGGCGCGCCGGACTGCCGCCCGAACTCGTCCAGTTGCTGGCCGAAGCCGTAAATGATCCGGACTGCGCCCGGGCGGTCAGTGCAGCAACCGCCCCCCTACTGGGCAAGCTGCCTGCCGACGTCGGGGAGGCCGACGTTGCGCCGCTGCTGACGGCCGCCCGCACGGGCGACGCGGACGCGCTTCTGCGCGCAGCGAGGGCCGCGGTGGCCGCTCGACTCGGAGGGGAGGGGCACTGATGCGGTTCCGCGAACTCGAGCTCATCCGCTACGGCGGCTTCGCCGACCGGCTCCTCGACCTCGGCGATGGTAGCCCCGACCTGCACGTTGTCGTCGGCCCTAATGAAGCCGGCAAGTCGACCACGCTGCAGGCAGTCAGCGACTTCCTCTTCGGCATCGGCGGCCAGACCAGCCAGGGCTGGAGATGGGGCTACCAGGAACTGCGGATCAGGGCCGTCCTCGAGCACGACGGCCAGACGATCGAGGCCGTCCGCCGGAAGGGCAACAAGGACACGCTGCTGGACCGCGACAGCAGTCCGCTGCGGTCGGACCCGATCGCGCCGCTGCTGCGGGGCATCGACCGCGCTGCGTTCGAGCGGATGTACGGCCTCACACATCAGCGTCTGCGGGAAGGCGGCGACGCGATTCTTTTGGGCCGCGACGACGTCGCCCGCATCACGCTGGAGGCCGGCACCGGCGTCGCCGGTATCGGGCGCGAGATGGAACTGCTGTCCGGCATGGCGGCCGAGCTCTTCAAACCCGGCGGCTCGGTGCCGCTGGTCAACCGGCTGATGCGGGAGCGCGCCGAGGCTCTGAGGGAGGTGCGCGAGCGCAGCATAACGGAGTCGCAGTGGTCCGATCAGCGCCGTCGGCGGCAGGAGGCCGAGGATCAAAAGGCGTCGCTGCTCCAGGAAGCGGGGGAGATCGAGCGGGAAGCCTCCAAGCTCGAGCGGATCGCGCGCGCGCGCGCACCGCTCGCCCGGCTTGCCCACAACCGTGCCGAACTCGAAGGGCTCGGACCGGCCACCGACCTGCCGGTCGACGCGTCCGAACGCCTCGCCAGGGCGAGGGCGGAGCGGCTTTCGGCGACTGAACGCGCGGAGGCGCACGCCGAGGATCTGCGCCGACAGGACGAGGCGGCCTCCGCGCTCGTAGCTCCCGCCGACCTGCTCGGGCTCGCGGACCGGGTCCGGGACCTGGAGGAGAGGCGCCCCGTCATCGAGGCCGCCCAGCGCGACCTGCTCCGCAGACGGGCCGATCGCGACAGCGCGGACGAGCGGATCACCGCGGCCCGCGCCGAGGCGCGACTGCCGGAGGGCGCGCCGCTTCCAACCGCCGGCTGGCGCCGGCGCGGCGAGCAGCTGCTCCAGCAGCGGCGGGAGGCCGCGGCGTCGGCGGCCGCCACCGCGCTGCGCAGGACGGAGCTGGAGCGCACTCACGCGGAACTGCTGCAGCGACGGGGCTCGCTGACGGAGCTTCCGGGGCTGGCGGCGGTCGAAGCCGCCCTCGCCGCGGTTCCCGCCGAGGGAGACGATCGGCTACAGCGGCTTCAGCAGGAGGCCACGCGCAAGCGGACGAGGGCGGACGAGGCGCTGGCGGCGCTCGCGCCCTGGACGGGCGACGTGGCGAAGCTTCGCTCGCTCGACCCGCCCGGCGCGAGCGAGGGTGCCGCAGCGGCGCGGAAAACCGACGACCTGCGCGCCGATATCCAGGCGGCGCGCCGCGAGGCGGACACCCACCTGTCGGACGCCACCCGGTCGCAGGCGCGGGCTACGGCGCTGGCGGGCAGCGGCGCGCTGCCGACGCCCGAGGTGATCGGTGACGCCCGGCGGAGGCGCGACATGCTGCTGAACGAGGTGGTGGCGGGGGCGCTCGCCCGCGGCGAGGAGGCGCTCGCGGCCGTCGCAGAGGCGGATCAACTTGCGGACCGGCGGGATGCGGAGGCCGAACGGGTCGCCGAGCACGCTGCCGCGAGGGCCGCCGAGGCGACCGCAGTGCAACTCGAGCAGCTCGCGCGAACCCGTGTGGCAGGCCGGGAGCAGGAACTTGGTGCGCTGGAGGAAGAGTGGACTGGGCGGTTGGCGGCGCTCGGGTTCGCCCGAGCCGTCGCGCCCGGTGACCTCGCGTCCTGGCTGGATCGGCGCTCCCTGGCGCTAGCGGCCGCGGACGAGGTACGCGACGCCGAGGAGTCCGCCAGCGAGCTGCGCCGGACGCTGAGCGAATCCTCCGACGCGCTGAAGCAGGCGCTGACTGGGGCCGGTGCCGAAGCGCCGGAGACGCTATCCGGCCGGATCTCCGCGGCGAGCGCATTGGTGCGCCAAGCGGCCGACGCCGCGGTTCGGCACGAGCAGCTCGAGGAGCGGATTGCCGAGGCTTCCAACGCGGTTGCCGTCGCGACCACCGCCGCCGACTCCGAGCGGAAGCTCTCGGACGAGCGCGACCGGGCTCTGGCCGAGCTCGTCAACGAGGTCGGGCTGGCGGTTGAACTCGGGGAGACTGGATTGTCCGACGCCCTTGTCGCCCTCGAAGCAATCTCGGAGGACGTCGTGGTGCGTGCTGGCCTGGAGCGGCAGATCGCCGGAATGGAACGCGACGTGCGCGAGTTCGTGGGCGGACTGGCCGAGGTGCTGGCCGCCCTCGGCAGGACGGCGTCCGAGACGCCGACCCGCACAGTCGCCGACCTCGCATCGCAGGTTCGGGCGGCGCAGACGGCGAGGGACAGATTGGAGCAGATGGCGGGTGATCGCACGAGGCTTAGTGCGGAGCTTGAGAAGTCCGGACTGCGAATTAAGAGCGCCCAGTCGGAGCTGGACGAGCTCGTGGCCCGGGCGGGCGTCTCCGACGAGCGGCAGCTCGACGCCGCCGTCGCCGCGGCGAGGCGACGTTCGGAACTTGTCGCCGCGATCGGCGCGGCGGAGGAGGAGCTCAGGCTGCTCGACGACGGGTCCGGACCGGACGCGCTCGCCGCGGCGGTCGCCGAGTTCCCCGCCCACGAGGAGGCGGCGGCGCGCCGGGGCATCGAGGAGCGCCGCGAAGCGCTGGCGGCGGCACGCGAGGAGGTCGGCCGGGCGCTCGCCGAGGCCGACGAGGCTTGGAACCAAGCGGCGCGCGACAGCGCGGCCGCCGACGCGCAGCAGGTCGTCGCGGAGACCGGCGCGGCGCTCGCGACGGCGGCGGAGGCGCACGTCGAGGCCGCCGCGGCGGCCGCGTTGCTCAGGTGGGTTCTGGATCGTCACAGGCAGGTGAACCAGGCGCCGCTCATCGCGCGGGCGGGAGGACTGTTCGCTACTGTCACCGACGGCGCCTACCAGGGACTCCGGGTCGATTACGATGAAGAGGATCGGCCTACGATCGTTGCAGTTCGCCAGGACGGCTTGATAGTCGGCGTCGAGGGACTGTCGGAGGGGACGCGGGATCAGCTCTATCTCGCGCTGCGCCTGGGCTCGATAGATACTGGCGGTCATCCGCTGCCGATCGTGTGCGACGACCTGCTGATCACGGCGGACGATGCGCGCGCGGGCGCCATGCTGAGGGTGCTGGCTGCGGCATCCGCGGGCACGCAGGTGATCCTCTTCACGCACCACGAGCACCTGGTCGACGTCGCGACAGCCGCGATCGGCACTGATCGATTCGTGCTGCACCGCCTTCAGCGAGCTCTTAGCGCGGTGGCCTGACAGGGGGGAGAGCGATGATCCTGCGCGAACATCGGAGCGTTAAGCTGCTGGCCGGCGACCGTCGGACGCGAGAGGTCAAGCACTGGACCGAGTGGTTCCGGCGCGTGCCCGCGATCAGACGCAAGTTCTGTCGCTGGTCTCAGGACTTCGATCCATTCCACTCGAACGAGGCGGCGAGCGTCGCCGTGCTCGCCAACGCGGCGGCGCAGGCGGGCTACCTCGCACATACGGAATACGTCGCGCTCAAGCGGCACGCCTCGCGTGGCAGGCCCTTCCGACAGGGTCGATGTGACCTCTGGGTGGCTGAGGTCGCCGAGGAGATCTCCTGGGCGTTCGAGGTAAAGCAGCAATTCGCCGCTGCCGGGCTGCGTCGCGGCACTTTCGAGGCCAAACTGGACCGAGCGTCGAAGGACGCCCGCGAGGTCGACAGGAACGAGGCGGATCGCCGCGTCGGCTGCCTCGTGACCGTGCCGCGATCGGCCGTCAAGCCGAGCGAGGAGTTCATCGCGCACGTGGACGAACTCAACGCCGACGGGGACGTGGCATTCCGCATTGCTGGTAGGATGGGGCCGGTCTGGCTCACCTTCCGGATTGTCGACTAAAAGCTTGGAGCGGCTGCGCGCCGGCAACCTAACTATGGCGCCCCTCGGGCCAGGTAGGTTGAACTAGGCGAAGCGAGGAGAGTGCGCTGTCAGCCCGAATGCACCATCCAGTACAATGAAGCAGAAAGAATGCTCAGCGCTCGCAAGCCAGTCGCCGAACGGCGCCGGACTTGAGTCAGAGCGGAAGCCGGACCTTGAACTCGTTGGCGACCAGGATTTCATGCCGCATGAGAAGGAGTATCTGGGCGAACAAGGTCGAGCACCGGGCAAGATATGACGCATATCCCATGGATTGCACGTCGGCCTGACCACCTTTGCCCGACCGGTACTCGATGCTGCCGGTCGCCCTGTCGAAGACCATCCCACCGTGGTGAGAGGCATTGCGCACCTGGTTGTCGAACTCCACGCAGACCAAAGCCATTGCGGCATTCTCGGAAATCGCCCTGCACCGTCCGGCCTTGTCGGTGCGCTGGTAGTCGGCCAGCGCGATGTTGCGCAGCTGGTCGAATGGCCGACCCTCGATCAGGTTATTGAGGCAGGTGAGGAACTCGACATTGTCGCCGAACGCCTCGAAGGCATTTCCGTAGAACATCCGCGTCGCGTCGAAATTGGTCGATGCCGCCGTATGATCATCGCCGACCTCGACGCCGGATGCGACCAGATGGTGTACCTGCGAGAATTCGGAGAAGGCGCCGAGATAGGCCTTACAGACCTCGAAGGCGCGCCGCGCATGCGCGACGCTCATCGTGTCACCGAAATGACGAACGAAGCGGTCGAAGTCCGGCTTGTCCTTCGCGATCATCAGCTGCTGGAACAGGCCCTCGAAATGCTCCTCGAACCGTGGTTGGATCAGGCTCGCCGCGAACTGGAACACCCAGTCGGCCAGCGTGTCGGGGGGATCGGAATATCCCGCGCCCGGGATGAACTTCTCCAGCCGCTTCCTCGCAAGCTCATCCTTACCGTTCCGATGCAGCGACCAGGCCGCCCTCAGCTGATCCCACTCCTCTGTAATGCGCGCCCGTCGAGGCTGCCCGTCCGACAGGAGCTCAAGCGTCGCCGGCAGGCCGGCACGCGTCCGAGCCGCCAGTATCCCGTCGATCATCCGCTTCCCGAAATCCAGGCTGGGGAACGCGTCCGCGCTGCCGATCTTCGATTTCGAGAAGACGAACGACGGGTGAAGGTTCACGATCGGCGCGTCGTTGTCTTCCTCGGATTTCTCGGTATTCGGCCCATAGGACCAGCCGACCCCGAGCTCGAGGCGAACCCCCATCTCCTGAGCGCAACTGTTGCACGCGAACTGGTGCGCCTGCACGGATTCGCCGCCCAATCCGATCCGCAGGACATGCGCGGTGCCGCACTCCGTGCACCTGACGTACTCCCTGACGATCAAGAACGATCCCCCTCTGACTGCGGTTCGGGATCGCAACTACCCGCTTGGTGGATGGAGCACACCCTCCTGAAACGCGAGGGGCAAAGACGCATTTAGTCGGCAAATCCGATCCGCTTTCCATCGACGGGGAATCCGACGGGCGATACGATGGCCCGAAATCGAAGTTGTGCGAGGGGTCGACTTTGGGAACGCGGACAGTACCGCCACTGACGAAGCAGAAGCCGGACGGAACAATATATTCCCGCCGCGCAGACGTTGAGGGGTCGCTCGAGAGGCTCGTCGAACTACCGCGCTCGGAAGTGATCGCCGCCCTGAAGATACGCGATGCGCGCTCCGACCTCTATGTTCAGTCAGAGTGCGTCGTCCATCTGATCCGGGCCGCTCGCAACGACAACGACCAGTCCTACTTCGCCGAGCTCTATCGGGAATTGATGCGACGCATCGGTGCCGTGCTTCCGCGGGTCGAAGGCGAACGATCCGGCCTTGTGGAAAACGTCCATGCAGCGGACGCTCGCGACCGCGTCCGAGACCTGTTCAACGAGAGGCTGAGCGTCGACCGCACCCAATCGGGATCCGCGCTCGACTATTTCGAGGTCATGTTCGCCGACGCCATCGCCGCCCTGCGCAAGACGGCCATGAAGCGCGCGACACGACAGGCTGCGCGGAGCGAACGCATCGAGGCCGACGACGAGACCAACGAACCGTCGCTCGCCGTCGAGAAGGCCGTCGGCAGCCTGGACCTGAAGCAGGAGCTGCTGTCGGAGGACCCGATTTACCGGTCCCGCGTCGTCGCCGCGATACAAGCCCTACCAGACAAGCAACGCCGGGTGATTGAGATGATACTCCAGGAAATGCCCATCGACTCCTCGGACGAGGGCGTCCTATCGATCCGCAAGGCGATCGGGGTCTCGTCCGAGAAGACCGTCCGCAACCGTCGCGACGCCGCGTTCGCCTCGATACGCAAGGCGCTCGAGATCGGATCAGACCATGACTGATCGTCTGCCACACGACGACGAGGAAATCCTCCTCGCGTTCGCCGTAGAGCCGGCGCACGACCGTTCGACGCTCGAACGGTATCTGCAGGCGTACCCGCACCTCGCCGACGACCTGATCGACCTGTCGCTCGACCTGCGTCTTCTACGAGCGAGCGACGGCGCCAGCGCTTCGGTTGACGAGGCCTGGGTCGAAGCGTCGTGGACGGCTTTTCAGTCAGCAGCCCCTGCTCGTGCTCCTGCAGGGAGTACCGTCGCCGATCCATTCGCGTCGGCCACGGCGGACGAACTCGTCGCCCTGCGTCGGACTCTCGGAGTGCCGAGCGGCGTTATCCATGCCTTCAGTACGAGGCTCGTCGACATCGCGTCCGTTCCGGCGTGGGTCGTCGAAACCATCGCGCAGGGCATCCGGGCGACCGCCGACGACATCCGCGCGTTCATGGCGGGATCAAACCGGCTTGCCACCGGACTGAGCTACAAGTCCGACGAAGCGCCCCGCGTGGCGGACGGCAAGATATCGTTCGAGGAGCTTCTCGTTCAGTGCAAGGTGCCCGAGGAAAAGCGGCAGCGGCTGCTGGAAGATCGGGCCTGACCATTGGACGCCGTCGAACTCGCCAGACATCGGGCTGCCGCCCTCCATGCGAGCGCGGCGGCCAATGGTGCGGATCCCTGGTCTCCCCAGGCGATCGTCAGCGCCGCGGCTTCGGCGATCGGGCTCGACATCGAACCGATCGAGCCCGGCAGTACGCTGCTCGCCGGTGGCCGCGCGCAGTTCGATCCCAGGAACAGGACGATCCGGCACGAAGACGCCGGCACGGACTTCTACAAAGCCTTCCTGGTTGGCCATGAACTCGGCCACGCGACGCTCGGTGACGATCGCATCGAGCATGTCGCCCATGACGTCGATCCGACCCGGTCCTCCGAGGCAGCGCCGGTCGGAGAGGACCGGGTCGTGGACTACAGTCGGCGACAACGCCGCGAGATCCAGATGGATCTCTTCGGTCGCGAGCTCATCCTACCCCGCAAGCGAGCCAAAGCCCTCCATCTGGACGGAATTACCGCGACCGAGATCGCAGAACGGCTGGGCGCACCCTTCGACGTCGTCGCGATGCAGCTGTTCGACGCACTGCTGCTTCCGGAGATTGAGCCGCAGGCCGAAGACGCGGCGGAGAAGCCCCCGAAGCCCCTGAATCCCGAGCAGGCCGAGGCAGCACGGCATCGCGGCGTGCCATATCTGCTGGAGGCGGGTCCCGGCACCGGCAAGACGCAGACGCTCGTCGGACGCGTCGCCGGGCTTGTCGACGAGGGCGTCGACCCAAGGAACATGCTCGTCCTGACGTTCTCCAATAAGGCTGCCGGAGAACTCTCGGAGCGCATCGCGGGGATGCGGCCCGAGGCGGCGTCCGCGATGTGGATCGGAACCTTCCATGCTTTCGGGCTGGACATCGTGCGGCGCTACCATCGGCAGCTGGGCTTCGCCTCCGAACCCCGGATGATGGATCGGAGCGAGGCGATCGCGATCATGGAGCGGGAATATCTCGCCCTCGATCTCAAGCATCATCGCGAAATCATGAATCCAGCAAAGCCGCTGAAGGAGATGCTCGGCGCGATGTCCCGCGCGAAGGACGAGGTCGCCGGCCCGGAACGCTTCGCCACTCTCGCCCGGACGATGCTCGATCTGGCTTCGAATCCGGCCGAGCGCATGGCCGCGGAGCGCTGCGCCGAGATCGGTCTCGTCTACAGCCGCTACGAGGAGCTGAAGCACGCTGCCGGAGCCGTCGACTTCGGCGACCTGGTGTCGCTGCCGGTCACGCTCCTGGATTCCGATCCGGAAGCCGCGTCGATCCTTCGCAACACCTACACCCACATCCTCGTCGACGAGTATCAGGATGTGAACCGAAGCAGCGTGAGATTGCTCCAACTGCTGACCGACGGCGGCGCCAACCTCTGGGCGGTCGGGGACGCGCGCCAGGCGATCTACCGGTTCCGCGGCGCGTCGTCCTACAACATGTCGAGGTTCGCCACCGGCGACTTCCCCGGAGCGAAGGGTGGAAGGCTCCGCCTGAACTACAGATCGACGCCCGAGATCGTCGGCGCCTTCTCCGCCTTCGGCCGGGAGATGAAGGCCGGAACGAGCGACGCGGCGCTGACGGCTGATCGCCCTGCCACCGGGAATGCACCGGAACACGTGACGTTCGGAGACAATGACGACGAGGCCGACGCGCTCGCCGACGAGATCGAACGTCGATCGGTGGACACCGAATACCGTGACCATGCGGTGCTATGCTCCGGCAACGACCGGTTGACCCGCATCGGGCGCGAACTGGAACGGCGCGGCATTCCGGTCCTCTATCTCGGAAACCTGTTCGAACGTCCCGAGATCAAGGATCTGCTGTCCATCCTCTCGCTGCTCGTCGACCGCCGGGCCATGGGCCTTGTCCGAAAGCCGTCTCTCGCGGGGCTGGAGACCGGGCTCAGCCTCGCCGGCGCCGCGACTGTCGTCGAGCACCTGCGGGCTACCGACGCCGAACCACTCGCCTGGACCGACGTGAAAAATTCGCTGCCCAAGCTGTCTCAAGAAGATGCCGCCGCGCTTCAGCGCATGGTCAACATGCTTGCGGGCTTCGAGGTCACGGGGAGGCCGTGGCCGATACTGGCTCGACTTCTTCTCGACCGCACACGCACCGCCGCCCTTCTCGCCGCGACCGACAGCGTCGCCAGCCGGGCCATGGGCGTCGCGATCTGGCAGTTCATGGGGTTCCTTCGCGCCGAGCGTGCGGGCCCGGGCCTGCCGGTGCAACGGATGCTCGACGGCGTGCGCCGCCTCGTCCAGCTCGCCGACGAACGCGACCTCAGGCAGCTGCCACAGGCGGCTCAAGGTATCGATGCCGTCAGGCTGATGACGATCCATGGCAGCAAGGGGCTGGAGTTCCCGGTCGTGCACGTCATGGGGCTCAACAAGAACAGCCTTCCCACCTCATCCGCCACGCGCAGGCCGACCTGCCCGGTGCCGGACGGGCTGATCGAGGGAGATGACCAGGGCGAACGCAGCACCATGGCCCTCGCCGCGATGGACCACGACCTGGAGCAGGAATGCCTCTTCTATGTGGCCGCCTCGCGCGCGCGCGACCGTCTCCTTCTGTATTCGGCGACCCGAACGGCACCGTCGGCAACCGGGGCCACGAGGCGTCGCGATCCCTCGCCCTTCATCGCCCGCCTGGGCGTGACGGGCACGCGCGCGGCGACACCGCGCGCCGATCGCATCGGCGACCCGGAGGAAGAACCGCTACCGATCCGGCTCGGCCCGCCCATCAAGATCGCGACGGCCCAGCTACACCTCTATTCCCGCTGCCGTCGCCGGTTCCTGTACACACACGTCCTGGGCGTCGGCGGCAGGCGCACACCGACCACGATGACCAGCATGCACGACATCGTGCGATCCGTGATCGACGAGATCTCGAGCAGGCAGCCCACTCCGGCCTCGTCCGCCGAGGCCGCCACGATTCTGGAACGACTGTGGTCGGAGGGGCCGCTCGCAGGCGACGAATACGGACTTTATCGCGAAATCGCCGACCTGCTGATCCAGAAGTTCGTGGAGATCCGCGCCGGTTCCAGTCGGCTCGATCCCAGTCCGATGCGCACCCGCATCGGGAACGACACGGTGACGGCAGTCGCAGACGACGTCGTCACCACGGCCGGCGGACGCCACATCACGCGGATGATCAGGACAGGCCATCGCTCCTCCACGACCGGAAAGGATCTTGCGGACGCAGCCTTCCAAATGGCCGCGGCCGACGCACTGCCAGGCTGCGCCGTCGAAATCGTCCACCTCGGCGACGATGATCCCATCGTGCCGGTGACCTTCGACCAGAAGGACCTGGGCAAGCGATCGGAGAAGCTGGTCGAGGCGCTCACCGCGATCAGCAACGGACGCTTCGAACCGAAGCGTTCCGACCGGACGTGCCCCTTTTGTCCCGCCTTCTTCACCTGCGGCCCGATCGCGGAAGGCGGCCTGAAAAAAATCTTCGACTGAAATTACCGGTCGTCCGGCGCTGGCGAGATTGACCCTTTGAGACCGACGCAATGCCGCCGCGGTCGCAAGAGGAACACCAAGCCATGTCCATCACCGACCACCCCGACATCGACGACGTCGAGCTCGCCGTTCGGGAGAACCGCCCGCTGCGCTCCGGGCGCTACCGCGTGTCGTTCGCCCTCGACAGCGTGGACTACCGCCCCACCGTTCTCGATGACCCCGTCCCGCTCGGCCGTCAGGTCCTGAAGGCCGCGGGGATCAAGGACGTCGATGGTCACTCGCTCTTCGTGATCACCCCCGAGGGCGATTTCGAAGATGTCCGCGCCGACGAGGAAATCGACCTGCGCGATCGCGTCGCCCACCACTTCGTCGCCTTCAGCACCGACCCGCTCTACCGCATCATGCTCGACGACAGCCGCATCGTCTGGGGCAAGCCGAGCATCCCCGAAGCGGTTCTCCGCACCCTCGCGGGCATCGGCCCCGACAAGGCGGTGTTCCTCGAGGTCCGCGGCGGTACCGACAAGCTGATCGAGGAGGGCAGCGAGGTCGATCTCACCGCCCCCGGCGTCGAGAAGTTCATCACCGCGACGATCAAGGTCACCTACTTCTTCTTCGTGAACGGCAAGCGCTACGAGACCGACAAGAAGAAGCTGTCCGGCGCCGAGATCAAGGCGATGGTGCCCGGCTGGGACCCGACGCACGATCTGGCGCTGGAAGGGCACGGTGACGAGCCCGACCGCACCATCGGCGACGAAGAGACCGTCAGCCTCGACCCGAAGCACGGCGTCCGCCGCTTCTCGTCGGTCCCGAAGGCGAACTTCGGCTGATGTCCGGCCCTGTCACCATGCAGCTGGACAAGCTGCGGGAGCGGTTCGGCGGCGCTGACGTTCGGCCGGCGATGAGCGGTACCATGCTCGTCACCGTGCCGAACGTCCGCCTGCCGGATGGGTGGTCGAAGCCCTCGACCACCATCCGCTTCATCATCCCGTCCGGGTATCCCTACGCGCATCTCGACTGCTTCTGGGCCGATGCCGACCTGAAGCTGGCGAACGGCGGTCAGCCGCAGAACACGGGATTCAACCCGATCCCCGGCGTCGCCGATCCCATGCTCTGGTTCTCGTGGCATCTCACTGCACCGTGGGACCCCAACCGCGACACCCTCACCACCTGGATGAACGTGGTGATCAACCGTCTGAAGGAAGTGCGATGAGCGGCATCAGATTCCCATCGCCGGTCTACCGTCAACTGTCGGCGACGCTTCTCGACGCCGGTGGCGTCGAGAGCTGCGCGATCGCCTACGCCCACTACGTCGCCCTTGCCGATGCGTGGATCGTGGCGGACGCGGCGGCCGTGCCCGAACACGCATATGAGCGGCGCGATCGCATCTCCGCCGTCCTGAAGGCGCAGTACCTGCTGGACGTCGCCAACCGCAGCCGCGTCACCGGCATGGCGGCGATCCTCATCCATACCCATCCCGATTGCCCGGACTGGCCGGCGTTCTCGACGACGGACGACAACGGGGAAGCTCAGCTCGCTCCCTATCTCGGCAGGCGTGGCGCGCCGGTTCCGCACGCCGCTCTCGTGATCAGCCCCAACGGCTGCCGGGCGCGGCGCCTGGGGTCCGGCGACGAGATCAGCGTGTGGGAGGTTGGAAAGCACCTGACGCTCCTATCGCCACGCCCGGACGGCGAGGCTCAGGAGCGCCACGATCGGCAGGTGCGCGCCTTCGGCGAACCGGGGCAGCGTCTTCTCAAGAGCCTCCGCTACTGCGTGGTCGGTGCCGGTGGCACGGGATCCCTCGTCTGCCAGCAGCTCGCGCACCTGGGAGCGCGCGACGTCACCGTCATCGATCCCGACAATGTCGAGACCACCAACCTCAATCGTGTGGTGGGATCGACGCCGGCAACCGTCGGTGTCGCCAAGGTCGAGGTCGCCGCAGCCATGATCCGCAGCATCAACCCCGATGCGAACGTCACGGCGCTTCAGGCGGACATCGTCGATAGCGACGTCGCGCATCTCCTCTCGACGTTCGACTTCATCCTCCTCTGCACGGATTCGCATGCCAGCCGGGCGGTCGTGAACCAGGCGGCCCACCAGTTTCTCGTCCCGGCGATCGACATGGGCGTCAGCATCACCGTCAAGGACGACGTCATCACGCACATCACTGGGCGGGTCCAGATGATCGCGCCGGAACTGCCCTGCCTCACCTGCACCGGAGCGCTGGACGGGAAGGCCATTCTGCGCGAACTGCAGACCCCGGAACAGCGGGCCGCCGACCCGTATGTTCTGGGGGTTCATGAGCCCCAGCCAGCAGTCATCTCGATCAACTCCACGGTGACGTCGCTGGCCATCACCATGCTGCTCGGAGCCGTGACCCCGGTTCCGACCCGTCCGCGGCATCTGAGCTACGACGGAATTCGCGGCCGGGTGAGCGAGTTGGCCGCTGCCATACACCCGGAGTGCATCGTCTGCTCGAGCGCAGGCGCACATGCGAAGGGCCTGTCGTGGCCGATGCCGGTTCGGCACGCGCCGAATGACGGAGAGGCATCGTGACGGCGCCCGCCAGGTCGCTGCGGCTCGTAGGCCAGGCCAAATACCGCGATGAAGCGGAAGCCCTGCTGAACGGGCCCGGGGACGCCGCGCTGGTCGTGCGCGGCCGCGCCCGCTCGGTCATCATGACTTGCCCCGATGGCTGTGGCGAGACGCTGGTCGTCAATCTCGACCCCCGCGCCAACAAAGCGTGGCGTCTCGACATGCGCGGGGAAGGCGTCACGCTCTACCCTTCGGTGTGGCGGGATGGGGGCTGCGAGAGCCACTTCGTCGTCTGGCGCGGCGTGCTAATTTGGTGTGACCGCTTCACTTCGGGGAATGTCGAACCGCGCTACAACCCTGACATCGAAAAGCGGGTTCTCGCCGGGTTGGATGCGACGATCCCGCTCACCGCGGAAGCCATCGCGGACGCGATCGACGAGATCGTCTGGGACGTGAATCGCGCTGCAAACCGCTTGGTCGGAAAAGGGCTCGCCCGAAGCTGGAAGCAGGATGGGACATGGTATTTCGTGAGGGCCGACGAAGAAGACGAAGGGTGATGAGCCTGCCAGCAGTGGGCGCAGGCGACTGGTATCAACTCCGGAAGCCCATCACCTGAAGTCTGCGCGCCACGTCTCGGTGGTGAACCGCAGGCTTCCGGCCAATGGCGGCGTCATCATAAACAGGGCGGGTTTCGGGCCGAACTCGTGCAATCGATAGAGCCGATACCCGCCCTCCATTCGCTCGGCGACCTCAAGCTCATTGCGGGACATGAAGAACGGCGTCCGCGCCAGCCCGCGCGTCGTCTTAACCTCGATGACCAGATCATCCCCCAGTTCCGAGAAGGAGGCGATGTCGTAGCCGAGACCATCACCGATTTCGACTGAGACATGGCGCACGCGCGCCGCAAGGTCCGGTCTGCCCGCCGAATCTAGGCGGTGCCGTTCGAAACTTAAAACGGCGTGCTCGCCGGCAAGCCCCAATTCGCGGTTGCGCATGTCCCGTTCGACCGGATCGAACCGGCGAACCATCCGCTGCACTGCCGTCGGCGGGGGCTCGTTCCTCAGCTCAATACCAGGTACGTCGACCATGCGGATCGTCGGGGCCGAAGCCGTCGGCACCATGGACAGATCACGCCCGCCGTCGCGGTCCAGATGCCGCTCGATCGCCTCCAGGATCGCACCCTGATAATTGGCCCTCGCCCGGTACCCCCTGATCCCGGCGACGCCGAGCTCCTCGAGCACCGCCGTGATGTTGCAGTGCTTGAACTCGATCGAGCCTTCTGAACGGTCGACGCGTTCCGCCAGAGCGCGGCGATGAGCAGTCTTCGAGAAGGAGATGCCGCCTATCTCG
>OOKD01000025.1_pt1 | contig 181551 bp, 195 predicted proteins | sample 1691731 | NCBI WGS metagenome assembly OOKD01 (sample SAMN05831947, study PRJEB22555) | human gut metagenome | isolation source: Skin biopsy | host: Homo sapiens
CGCCGCGATCGGGACCGTCGCGGGCGCGGACGATGCCGCGCCGGCCGGCGGCACGCCAATGGCGCAGCGCGTCGCGGTCGTCGGCCTGCTGAACAAGCGCAACGGCGTCGCGCGCGACCTGACGCTGAAGCCCGGCCAGGCCGTGCGCGTCGGCGACGCGATCGTCCGGTTGCGGGCGTGCGAGCGGACCGCGCCCTGGGAACAGGACACGCTGACCGGCGCCTTCGTCCAGCTGGACGTGCGCGGCAGCGACACGCATTGGCGCCGCGTCTTTTCGGGCTGGCTGTACAAGGAACGTCCGGCGCTGAACGCCGTCCAGCATCCGGTCTACGACGTCTGGGCCAAGAGCTGTACGATGGAATGGCCGGCGACCGGGCCCGATACGGTGACGGCGGGCGCCGGCGCGGGCGGCGGGGCCAGCCGGTCCAGCGCGGCGAAATCGCCGGCCGCCCCCGAAGACGCGGCCGACGGCGAGACGCAGGCGCCGCCGTCCAGCGCCGCGGCGAGCAACGCGCAATAAGCGTCGCGGTCGATTTCCACCGCGCCCAGCGAGGCGAGGTGGGACGTCTGGAACTGGCAGTCGAGCAGGCTGAAGCCGCCGACCTTCAGTCGCGCCACGAGCCAGGCGAGCGCGACCTTCGATGCGTCGGTGCGGCGGCTGACCATCGATTCGCCGAAGAAGGCGCGGCCGAGGGCCAGGCCGTAGAGGCCGCCGACCAGTTCGTCGCCCTCCCAGCATTCGACCGAATGCGCGAAGCCGAGCGCGTGCAGCGTCACGAAGACGCGCTCGATACCGGGGTTGATCCAGGTTTCGGGGCGATCCTCGACGCTTTCGGCGCACAGGCGCAGGATGCGTTCGAAGGCGGTGTCGGCGGTGACGCGGAACCTGTCGCGGGCGATGGTCTTGCGCAGCGAGCGCGACAGGCGGAACCCGTCGAGCGGCAGGATCGCGCGCGTGCGCGGCTCCACCCAATAGACGCTGTCGGCGTCGCGATGGTCGGCCATCGGGAAGACGCCGACCGAATAGGCGCCCAGCACCATCTTTGGGTCCAGCCACTGCATCGCCGCCAAGGTGGCGGTGCACGCTGCCGATGGCAAGGCACGGGGTGAGGGGCGGCGCCGCTCCCGCCAGAATGGACCGGATTCTAGCCGGCCAACCGGCGCTCGATCGCGATCCACACGTCGGCGAAGGCGCGCGTCGCGGCGGATCGGGGGGCATAGGCGCCGAGCGGGAGTCGGTGTCCCGCCATGGCCTCGACCGCGCTCGCCATGGGAATGACCGGCCAATCGGGATGCGCGGCCAGCGCCTCGGCATGCAGCCGGCGACGCCGATCGACCATCGCGTGGACGGGCATCACGGCGACCTTGCCACCAAGATGCCGCACCACCTCGTCATGCGTGCGGTGCGAAAGCGGCGAGGGCGCGACGGGCATGACGATGAGGTCGGCGGCGCGGATCACCTGCTCGCTGGTCTCCGTCAATCCCGGCGGACAGTCGAGCAGCACGTGATCGTAATCGCCCACGCCGTCGATCAGCTTGCCGAGGCGGCGGCGCTTGCCGATGCGGTGCAGCACGACGTCCAGATCGCGCAGGGAGGCATCCGCCGCGATCAGGTCGAGCCCGTCGGTGGCGGTCGCGCGGACCTGCGCCGCCGCGCCCACGTCGCGGGTGAAGATCGCCTGCGCGCGATCGGCGGCGGGGGCGGAAGGGCCGTCGCCGAGGATCCAGGTCGCCGCCCCCTGCGGATCGAGGTCCCACAGCAGGGTGCGGCGCCGGGACGCGGTCGCCGCGCACCAGGCGAGGTTGACCGCGAGGCTGGTCTTTCCGACGCCACCCTTCGCACTATAGATTGCGATCGTTGCCATGGCGCGACCGTATCGGTCCGTTCGACAGCCGTCGAGCGGCCCGCGCATCGGCAGGCCTCGGGACAAAAGAAAAGGCCGGCGGATCGCGCCGCCGGCCTCTGACTATATCGGGGGAGCCAGTCGGGTTACGACTTGCAGGTCAGCGTGCCCTTGCCCGGCCGCGTGATCGTGATGTTCGACGGCGTGCCCGTCAGCTTCCAGCCGCCGTCCGCGGTGAGCGGATCGCCGGACTTGGCGGCGGTCAGGCGGTTGGGGGCGCCCGTCTTCTCGGTCCGCACGAAGGCCAGCTTGTCGCCGTCGAAGAAGGTGACGTAGAGCAGGCTGTTGTCCTTGCAGCGGAACGTCTTGTCCGCCTTGATCGCCGGCGGCAGCTCGACGGGCGGGCGATTGGCGAGCTGCGTCGCCATCGGATCGGGATTGGTGTCGACGACCTCGGGCTGGGCCGGCTTGTTGTTGCAGGCGGCCAGCGCGAGCAGCGCGGCGGCGGCGGGGAGGAGGGCGCTCTTCATGATGGCGCGGTGCTTTGCGTATACGACGGGTCAGCGTCAAGCACGCTTTTGTCGCGCTGCAAAATCGGCCAAGCGCAGCTTTATGGCCGCCAAGCGGAACTGGCGGTGCGCGTCGTCACGCGCCGCTTGCCCCCGCGTTGCACCCGCGCCATCTAGCGAGCCATGTCCAGCCTGCCCGATACGCTCGCCCTGATCGGCAACACGCCGCTCGTCCGCCTGAAGGGGCCGAGCGAAGAGACGGGGTGCGACATCTTCGGCAAATGCGAATTCGCCAACCCCGGCGCCAGCATCAAGGATCGCGCCGCGCTCGGCATCGTCGAGGACGCGGAAGCGCGGGGCCTGCTGAGGCCGGGCGGCACGATCGTCGAGGGCACCGCCGGCAATACCGGGATCGGCCTGGCGCTGGTCGCCAACGCCAAGGGCTACCGGACGATCATCGTCATGCCCGAGACGCAGAGCCGCGAGAAGATGGACACGTTGCGCGCGCTCGGTGCCGAACTCGTCCTGGTACCCGCCGCGCCCTATTCCTCGCCCTGTCACTTCGTGCACACCAGCCGCCGCATCGCGGAGGAGCGCGACAATGCGCTCTGGGCCAACCAGTTCGACAATGTGGCCAACCGCCGCGCGCACATCACCGGCACCGCCGAGGAGATCTGGTCGCAGATGGACGGTCGCATCGACGGTTTCACCTGCGCCGTCGGCACCGGCGGCACGTTCGCCGGTGTCGGCCTGGGGCTGAAGGCCAAGGACGAGGCGGTGTGCATCGCGCTCAGCGACCCGCACGGCGCGGCGCTGTACGATTACTACGCCTGCGGCGAATTGCGTAGCGAGGGGTCGTCGGTCGCCGAGGGGATCGGGCAGGGGCGGATCACCGCCAACTTGGAAGGCGCGCCGGTCGATACGCAGTTCCGCATCTCCGACCAGGAAGGCTGGGACTGGGTGCGCCGCCTGCTCGGCGCGGAGGGCCTGTGCCTCGGGCTGTCGTCGGGTATCAACGTCGCCGGGGCGGTGCGGCTGGCGCGGCATCTTGGCCCGGGCAAGCGGATCGCGACCATCCTGTGCGACACCGGCTTCCGCTATCTGTCCACCCTGTACGACCCGGCATGGCGACAGGCGAAAGGGCTCGCCTGATCGCCTGATCGACAATCGCGCGGCAAGTCGTTACAACAGCGCGACACGATGAAGCCAGCGCGCGAACATTCCCAGACGGTGCAGCGGGTCAAGGTCGGACTGATCGGCCTGGTCGCGGTCGTCCTGCTCATCGCCATCGCCAGCGCGATCCTGGGGTCGGCGACGCGGGAGCGTCCGATCGCCACGGCCGGATCGGCGCAGGCCGATGTCGTCGCCAACATGGCACTGACCAACGCGGGCAGCGCGCAGGCCGCTGCCGACGCCTCCGGCGAACCGCTCGCCGAACTCGGCGTCGCCCCCTCGACCAGCAACAGCCAAGCCAACCGGTGATCCGCCGGGGAAAATTGGGGACGGCGCGCCACGCGTGCGTCTGGCTGGCCGATTCTTGTGACATGCCAGGGATTTCGCTGCAGCGCCGAACGGAGCGTCCACCCAGAGGATAAGCGACGAAAGGGGGCGCTTTCCCCCTCTTTCCCCGAAAATCCCGTTGCGTCCCCGTCTGCCTGTTGGTATCCATTGCCAACAACGGGGCAGGTATCACCTTTGCTGGCCGCAAAGACGGTCGGAGTCCGACGAGGGTCGGATTTCGAGGGTGATGCCGTGCGCGCCAGGGTGCGAGACGGGCGTGACAGAAAGGGGCAATTATCAGGGAAGCGGACTTGCTCTTGTCGACGACAAGGGCCGGGTTGCCATCCCCAACGCGCTCCGCTCGACGCTGGCGGAGAATGCGCCCCGCGCCGACGGCAAGGACGGCGGCACCGTCATCATCGCCGCGCACGAGGATCAGCCCTGTCTGATCGCCTACGACCCTGCCTATATCGCCGAGCTCAAGCGCGAGCTGAACGAGCGCGTCGCCCTGTCGCGCGGACTCGACGGCAAGGTCGACCACAATATCAAGCGCGGCGGCGCGAACGGCGAGGCGGTGCCCTTCGACGGTTCGGGGCGTTTCATCATGCCCGGCTTTCCGCGCTTCTACGCCAATATCGGTGCGCATGCCTTCTTCTGGGGCACGCTCGACTATATCGAGATCTGGGACCCCAAGACGCTGCTGTCGACACCCGGCATCGCGCCGCAGATGGTCGCCGCCTGCCGCTATTACTGCCAGGACAAGGGGATCGCGCTTGACTGACGCGCCCCACATCCCCGTGCTGCTCGACGAAGTGGTCGCCGGTCTCGCGCCCGCGCCCGGCGAGACGATCGTCGACGCGACCTTCGGCGCGGGCGGCTACACGCGCGCGATCCTGGCGCGGGGCGCGCGCGTGATCGCGTTCGACCGCGATCCCGACGCGATCGCCGCGGGCCGCGCCGCGGGACTCGACGGACTGACGCTCGTGCACAGCGACTTTTCCGCGCTGGAGGCCGCGATCGAGTCGCCGGTCGACGGGCTGACGATGGACATCGGCGTATCGTCGATGCAGCTCGACCAGGCGGCGCGCGGCTTCTCCTTCCAGTCGGACGGCCCCCTCGACATGCGGATGAGCCAGGAGGGGCCGAGCGCGGCCGACTTCCTCAACACCGCCGAGGAGGAGGCGATCGCCGACGTCCTCTATCATTATGGCGAGGAGCCTAAGTCGCGCCGCGTCGCGCGCGCGATCGTCGCGGCGCGGCCGCTCACGCGTACCGGCGAACTCGCGCTGGCGGTGCGCAAGGCGCTGGGCCACCGGCCGCACGACAAGAAGGATCCGGCGACGCGGACCTTCCAGGCGATCCGCATCCATGTGAACCGCGAGCTGGGCGAGCTTGCCGACGGGCTTGCGGCCGCGGAGCGCGTGCTGAAGCCGGGCGGTCGCCTTGCGATCGTCACCTTTCACAGCCTGGAGGATCGGCTGGTGAAGAGGTTCCTGCGCGAACGGTCGGGCAATGTGCCCGGCGGCTCGCGCCACCTGCCGCAGGCCGCGTCAGGCAAGGCGCCGACATTCGCAAACGTCGGCAAGGCGATCCGCGCCGGAGAGGCGGAGCTGGCGCGCAATCCGCGCGCGCGTTCCGCGACGCTCCGGGTCGCCACACGGACCGATGCGCCCGCGTGGGAGCACGGGTCCTTCGATCAGGGCATGCGTCCGGGGGCGGGCAGCAATCAGGAGGTGAGTATATGACCGCGGCGTACCGGTTGAAGGGAATAGGCTGGTTCGGTGGCTGTGTCGCCATCGTGCTCGGCTTCTATCTCGTCTCGCTGCAGGTCGCCGCCGAGCGCAAGAAGCTGGAGGGCATGGATCGCAAGATCGATGCCGCGCAGCGCGACATCCGCGCGCTGGAGACCGAATTCGACACGCGCGCCAATCTCGCCCAGCTGGAAAAGTGGAACGGCGAGACGCTGGCGCTCGCCGCGCCCGTGGCGGGGCAGTTCGTCTCCGACGAGCAGGCGCTCGCCAGTCTCGACGCCGGTGGCGGCCCCGCCGCGCCGGGGCAGGGCGACGGCGCGATCCGCACCGCCGCGCTCGTCGTGCCGTCGCTGTCGATGCCGGTGCTCAACGCGCCCGCGACGGCGGCCGCGACTCCGGCGCCGGCGGTGGTGCAGGTCGCGGCAGCCATGCCCAAGGCCGCACGCGCGGTGATCCCGACCGCCAAGCTCGCCGCCGGCGCCACCGTCATCAAGGCGGCGGCGGTCGAGAAGAGCGCGCGGATGATAGCCAAGCTCAACGACGCGGCGCGCGGCGCGGCCGCGGTCGCGAATGTGCGCCCGCAGGCCGTCGCGATGCTCGACAAGAAGCTGCTGTCTGACACGACGCTGGGCGAGATCCTGTCGAACGCCCGCTCGGAAGCCCGCAAACGGTGACCGTCATCGTCGCCCGCCCGGCCGCCCCGCGGCGCAGCGCCGGCCAGCGCCAGGCGCTGGTCGCGACCAGCCATACCCGGCTGATGATGCTGATGCTGCTCTTCGCGGCGGCGGTGACCGTGGTGATCGGCCGGCTTGCGATGCTCGGCGTCTTCTCGGGCGCGGAGGCGCAGGCGCGCACGGCGGCGCTCGCCGCGCGGGGCGACATCGTCGATCGCAACGGCGCGCCGCTGGCGCGGACGATCGATGCCTGGACGATCGCGGTCCACCCGAACAAGGTGCTGGGCGACAAGATGGAGATCGCGGCGAAGCTCGCCGCGCTGATGCCCGATCGCGGCGACCAGGCGTGGTTCTACGCACAGCTGACCAAGCCCGTCAGCTTCACCTATCTGCAGCGCCGCGCCAGCCCGGCGCTGGTCGAGCAGGTCAATGCGATCGGCGAGCCGGCGATCGTCTTCGCGCGCGAGACTCAGCGTCTTTATCCGCAGTCGACGCTCGCGGCGCATGCGCTGGGCTTCCTGTCGACCGACGGGCACGGCATGAGCGGCATGGAGCGCGTGCTGGACGAGCGGTTGCTCGATCCCGCCAAGGCGGGACAGCCGGCCCAGCTGTCGATCGACACGCGTGTGCAGGCGGCGCTGGAAAGCGAGCTCGGTCGTGCCATGACGACCTTCTCCGCGCGCGCGGCGGGCGGCATCGTCCTCGACGTCCATACCGGCGAGGTCATCTCGATGGTGTCGCTGCCGACGTTCAATCCCAATCGCGTCGGTACGTCCGGCAGCGACGAACTGCGCAACATCACGACGCAGAGCGTGTTCGAACTCGGTTCGACCTTCAAGCCTATCACCATGGCGGCGGCGATCGACAATGGCGTCGTCACCAGCATGAACCGGCGTTTCGATGCGACGCACCCGCTGCAGGTCGGTCGCTTCACCATCCATGACGAGCGTGGCGATCCGAAGCGCTGGCTCAACATGGCGGAGACGCTGATCTATTCCTCGAACGTCGCGACCGCGCGCGTCGCCGACGAGGTCGGACCGCAGCGGATGCAGGCGATGTTCCGCAAGCTCGGTTTCGATACCAAGCCCGATATCGAACTGCGCGAGAAGGGGCGTCCGCTGTGGCCCGGCTTCTGGGCCCGCACCACGACGATGACCACCGCTTATGGCCATGGCATCGCGGTGACGCCGCTGCATCTCGCCTCCGCCTATGCGGCGCTGGTCAACGGTGGCATCTGGCGCCCGGCGACGCTGATGAAGATCGCGCCCGGACAGGCGCCGCGCGGGCGCCGGGTGATCAGCGAGGCGACCAGCGCGCGCATGCGACAGATGCTGCGCCTGATCGTTCTGCGCGGTACCGGACGTAAAGGCGACGCACCGGGCTATCGCGTCGGCGGCAAGACGGGTACGGCGGAGGCCGCGGTGGCGGGCGGCTACGACCGCTCGCGCAACGTCGCGACGTTCGCGGCGGCCTTCCCGATGGATGCGCCGCGCTACGTCGTGCTGGCGATGCTCGATTCGCCGCAGGGGACGAAGGAGACTGGCGGGTGGAAGACCGCAGCCTGGAACGCGGCGCCCGTGGTGGGCCGCACGATCGCACGGGTGGGCGCGATGCTGGGCGTCGTGCCGGACGAGCGGCGCGATATCGACGTGTCGGACATCACGCCGACGCTGTGGCAGGATCCGAGCGCGCCGCCGGTCGACGGCCGTTGAGGCGGGCGGCATGAGGCTGGGCCAGCTTACCGGGAACGACGACGCGGCGCTCGTCACCGGGTTCGCCATCGACCACCGCAAGGTCGCGCCGGGCACCGTCTTCGGCGCCTTCCAGGGCGCCCGCGTCAACGGCGAGGACTTCATCGCCGACGCGGTGCGCAGCGGCGCGGTGGCGGTCGTGGTGCGGCCGGGCGTCGCGGTCGAGGGTGCGGTCGCGATCCACGACGAGAACCCGCGCGAGCGTTTCGCGCGTCTCGCCGCCGCCTTCTTCGCGCCCTTTCCCGACGTCGCGGTCGCGGTGACGGGCACGAACGGCAAGACATCGACGGTCGAGATGACGCGCCAGTTGTGGCGGATGGCCGGCCATCATGCGGCGTCGATCGGCACGCTCGGCGTGACGACGGCGGACGAGCGCGTCACCACCGGCCTGACCACGCCCGACGTCGTCACCTTCCTGTCCAACGTCGCCGGCCTGGCCCGCGAAGGCGTGACCCATCTCGCCTTCGAGGCGTCGAGCCACGGGCTGACACAGTACCGGACCGAGGGTCTGCGCGTCACGGCGGCCGCCTTCACCAATCTCAGCCGCGACCACCTCGACTATCATGGCGACATGGGCGCCTATCTGACCGCGAAGCTGCGGCTGTTCTCCGAGGTGCTCGATCCCGCCGGCACCGCCGTCGTATGGTCGGACGACATTCACGCGGACCGCGTCGTGGACCTGGCGCGGGCGCGGGGCAACAAGCTGATCACGGTCGGCGAGCGCGGCACGACGCTGCGGCTCGTGCGGCGCGACCCGACCCTGCTCGGCCAAGGACTGACGATCGAGGCGGACGGCGCGGAACATCGCGTCGCGCTGCCGCTGATCGGCGGCTATCAGGCAGCCAATGCGCTGGTCGCCGCCGGCCTGGTGATCGCAACGGGCGGCGATGTCGCGCGGACCATCGCCGACCTGGCGCGGCTGCAGCCGGTGCGCGGCCGGCTGGAGCGTGCGGCGATCGCGAAGAGCGGCGCGCCCGTCTACGTCGATTACGCGCACACGCCCGATGCGCTCGAGGCAGCGATCGCCGCGCTCAAGCCGCACGCGCGCGGGCGGCTGTTCGTCGTCTTCGGCGCGGGCGGCGACCGCGATGCGGGCAAGCGCGAGACGATGGGGCAGGTCGCGGGAACGCAGGCCGATGTCGCGATCGTCACCGACGACAATCCCCGGACGGAGGATCCTGCGGCGATCCGTGCCGCAGTGCTGCGCGGCGCGCCCGGACTGCGCGAGATCGGCGACCGGCGCGAGGCGATCGGCGCCGCGATCCGCGAGGCGGGGCCGGAGGACATCGTGCTCGTCGCGGGCAAGGGGCACGAGCAGGGCCAGGTGGTCGGCGATCTGGTGCTGCCGTTCGACGACGTCACGGTGGCGCGGGAGTGCGCCGCATGACGGGGGCGGGGGGAACGCGGCTCTGGACCGCCGCGGAGATCGCCGCCGCCGTATCCGGCATCGCCCCGGCCGATTTCGTGGTCGACGGCGTCGCCTTCGACAGCCGCGAGGTCGGCCAGGACGACCTGTTCATCGCGCTGACCGGCGAGAGCACGGACGGCCATCGCTTCCTGCCGCAGGCCTTCGCGCAAGGGGCTGGCGGCGCGATCGTCGCGCAGGAGACGCCGCATCCGCACGTCCGCGTCGCCGACACCTTCGCCGCGCTCAACGACCTCGGCCGCGCCGCGCGGGCGCGGATGGCCGGCACGGTGATCGGCGTGACGGGCTCGGTCGGCAAGACCAGCGCGAAGGAAGCGCTGTTCGCCGCGCTCGACCGGTCGATGCCGGGCGAGGTCCATCGGTCGGTCAAGAGCTACAACAACCACACCGGCGTGCCGCTCAGCCTCGCGCGCATGCCGCGCGAGACGCGCGTCGGCGTGTTCGAGATGGGGATGAACCACGCGGGCGAGCTCGCGCAGCTGACCCGGCTGGTGCGACCGCATATCGCGATCATCACCGCCATCGCGCCCGCGCACACCGCCTTCTTCGCAGACGAGAGCGCGATCGCGGATGCGAAGGGCGAGATCTTCCAGGGGTTGGAGCCCGGCGGCACCGCCATCGTCCCCTACGACAGCCCGCATCGCGACCGCCTGATCGCCGCGGCCCGCCCCCATGCCGCGCGGATCGTCACCTTCGGCCTCGACAAGGCGGCGGACGTCCATGCGACGGAGGCGATGCGCCTGCCGACCGGTGGCACGTTCGTGTCCGCGCGGCTCGGCCAGCGCGAACTGTCCTTCACCCTGTCGCAGCCCGGCATGCACTGGGTGTCGAACGCGCTGGCGGTGCTCGCCGCGGTCGATGCGGCGGGCGCGGACCTCGGCCTGGCGGGCCTCGCGCTCGGGGAGATGGGCGGGCTCGCCGGACGCGGCGCGCGCTTCATGGCGCCGGCGGCGGGCGGCGAGATGCTGGTGATCGACGAAAGCTACAACGCCAATCCCGCCTCGATGCGCGCGACGCTGGCGGTGCTGGCGCAGGAGCCGGGCCGGCACCTCGCGGTGCTGGGCGAGATGCGCGAGCTGGGCGACGATTCGGCCGATTACCACGCCGGTCTCGCCGACCCGGTCGTCGCGGCGCGCGTCGAGACGGCGCTGCTCGTCGGTGAAGCGATGACGCCGCTCGCGAAGGCCCTTGAGGGGCGCGTCGATGTCGTCCATGTGGCCGATGCCGCAACCGCGCTGGGCCGCCTTCGGGATCTGGCCCGCGCCGGCGACGCGGTACTCGTCAAAGGATCGAACGGCGTGGGGCTGTCGCGGCTGGTCGCGGGCCTGGGGGGCGGAACTACCTGAAATGCTTTACTGGATCGCCGAGCACCTGAAGTTCACGGGGCTGCTGAACCTCATCCGCTACCAGTCCTTCCGAACCGGGGCGGCGATCGCCACCGCGCTGTTCATCGGGCTGATCATCGGGCCGCGCTTCATCGGCTGGCTGCGCGTCCGCCAGGGCAAGGGGCAGCCGATCCGCGCCGACGGCCCGCAGACGCATCTTGCCAAGCGCGGCACCCCCACGATGGGCGGGCTGATGATCCTGACGGCCATGTCGCTGTCGATCCTGATCTGGATGGATATGGCCAACCCCTTCGTCTGGGCGTGCCTGTTCGTGACGCTCGGCTTCGGCGCGATCGGATTCCTGGACGATTACGACAAGGTGCGCAAGGCGAGCACCGCGGGCGTGTCGGGACGTACGCGGCTGCTGCTGGAATTCGCCATCGCCGGCATCGCCGCATGGATCATCATGGGGCAGAACGGGCCGCACCTCTATCTGCCGTTCACCAACCGGCTGTACCTCGACCTCGGCTATGCCTATCCGCTGTTTGCGGCGTTCACGATCGTCGCCTTCGGCAATGCGGTGAACCTGACCGACGGGCTGGACGGGCTGGCGACGATGCCGGTGATCATCGCCAGCGTCACCTTCGCGATCATCACCTACCTCGCGGGCAACGTGAAATTCGCCGAATATCTGGGCATCGCGCACGTGCCGGGGGCGGGCGAACTCGCGATCTTCTGTGGCGCGGTGATCGGCGCGGGCCTTGCCTTCCTGTGGTTCAACGCGCCCCCGGCGGCGGTGTTCATGGGCGACACCGGCAGCCTCGCGCTGGGCGGCGCGCTGGGCACGATCGCGGTGGTGGCGCATCACGAGATCGTGCTGGGTATCGTCGGCGGCCTGTTCGTGGTCGAGGCGCTCTCCGTCATCATCCAGGTCTTCTTCTACAAGCGGACCGGCAAGCGCGTGTTCCGGATGGCACCGATCCACCATCATTTCGAGCAACTCGGCTGGAGCGAGCCGACCGTGGTGATCCGTTTCTGGATCATCAGCCTGGTGCTGGCGCTGGCCGGCCTGTCGACGTTGAAGCTGCGGTGATCACCGCCGCGCACTGGGCGGGGCAGCGCTACGCGGTACTCGGGCTGGCGCGTTCGGGCATGGCAACGGTGCGCGCGCTCGCCGCGGCGGGCGCCCATGTCGTCGCGTGGGACAGCGATCCCGCGGCGCGCGAGCGGGCCGAGGCGGTCGACGGCGTGATCGTCCACGATCCGGCGCTGCTCGACCTGACGGGCGCGGCGGGGCTGATCGTCTCGCCCGGCGTGCCGCTCAACACGCATCCGCTGGTGGCGCAGGCGCGGGCGGCGGGCGTTCCGGTGATCGGCGACATAGAGCTGTTCGCGCAGGCGCGTGCCGAGCTGCCGCCGCACAAGGTGGTCGGCATCACCGGTACCAACGGCAAGTCGACCACCACCGCACTGGTCCACCACATCCTGAAGACCGCGGGCGTGCCGACGCTGATGGGCGGCAACATCGGCCTGCCGATCCTGGAGCAGGATCCGCTGCCGGAGAATGGGGTCTATGTAGTCGAACTGTCGAGCTACCAGATCGACCTGACGCAAACCCTCGATTGCGACGTCGCGGTGCTGACGAACATCACCCCGGATCACCTTGATCGTTACGATGGTTTCGAGGGTTATGTCGCGTCGAAGCTGCGGCTGTTCGAAATGCAAACCGGTAATCACCTTATGGTGGTTGACAATGATACAGATGCGACCTTCGGGGTGACCGATGTCCGCGAAGAAGCGGAGATACAATTTTGGGATATGGTCGACGTGTCGCGGCAAGCGGCTTGGCCAAATCTCAAGGGGCCGCACAACGCGGCAAATGCAGCGTGCGCCATCGCTACCGGTATCTGGCTGAACTTGTCAGGTGAGCAAATCGAGCAGGCACTCGAAACTTTTGCCGGCCTTCCCCATCGCACGCAGCGCATTGCCGAGCGCAACGGCGTCGCCTTCGTCGACGACAGCAAGGCGACCAACCCCGAAAGCGCCGCGCCCGCGCTCGGCGCGTTCGAGCGCATCCACTGGATCGTCGGCGGCAAGCGCAAGGGCGACGACCTCGACGCCTGCGCGCCGTTCCTGTCCCATGTCGTCGCGGCCTATACGATCGGCGAGGCGGCCGAACTGTTCGCCGACATCCTGACCCCCAAGGTCCCGCACGTCGAACGCAGCGGCGACCTTGCCACGGCCGTCCGCCACGCCGCCGCCGCGGCGCGGCCGGGAGAAACCGTGCTGTTGTCGCCGGCCTGTGCTAGCTTCGACCAGTTCCGCGATTACGAGGATCGTGGGCGGGCGTTCCGGGCGGCGGTGGAGGCATTGGACTGATGGCGACACGGATGAACACCGGCGCTCCGGCGCAGGGCCGCGATACGCTGATCGCCAAGGTCAAGCGGCGCGGCGGGCGCGGCGACCGGTCGCCGCTGGGCACCTGGTTCTGGGACATCGACCGGATGTTGCTGCTGCTGACGCTGTTCCTGATAGCGATCGGGCTGGTCGCGGTGGCGGCGGCGAGCCCGGCGACGGCGGTCCGCTATTCGGGCGAGCATCACAAGTTCGCGCCGCTCTATTATTTCTGGCGCCAGCTGATGTGGGTCGGCGTGTCGCTGCCCGTACTGTTCGGCGTGTCGATGCTGCCCGTCGCCACCGCGCGGCGCGCGGCGCTGATCGGCGCGGCGCTGTTCGCGTTCCTGCTCGCGGTGACGCCGTTCATCGGCGCGGTCCATAATGGCGCGCGGCGCTGGATCGGCGTCGGCATCGCCGAATTCCAGCCGTCGGAATTCCTGAAGCCGGTGTTCATCGTCGCCGTCGCCTGGGTCCTGTCGCTCAAGGTCAAGGACCAGGACCTGCCGACGGTGCTGATCACCGGCGCGATGACGGCGGTGGTCGCGGTGCTGCTGATGCTGCAGCCCGATTTCGGCCAGACCGTGATCTTCTGCACCGTCTGGCTGGCGCTGCTGATGATCGCGGGCACGCCGATGCGCGTCCTCGCCGCGATCATCGGCATGGTGCCCGTCGGTCTCGCCGCCGCCTATATGTTCTACAGCACGGCGCGCACGCGCATCGACGCCTTCCTCTTCCCCGGCGTGGAGGGCGAGGGGGCCGGCGACCATTTCCAGACCAACGCCGCGCATGCGACGATCACCGCGGGCGGCTGGACCGGCACCGGGCCGGGCGGCGGCACCGCCAAGTTCGGGCTGCCGGAGGCGCATACCGATTACATCTATTCGGTGATCGGCGAGGAGTTTGGCCTGATCGCCTGTTCGATCATCGCGGTCGTGTTCCTGGCGATCGTCGTGCGCGTCTTCGTCCGGCTGCTCGACGAGCAGGACGAGTTCAAGCTGCTTGCGGCGAGCGGCCTGGCGGTGCAATTCGGCGCGCAGGCATTGGTGTCGATGGCGGTGAACACGGGGCTGGCGCCGTCGAAGGGGATGACGTTGCCGTTCATCAGCTATGGCGGGTCGTCGATGATCGCGCTGTCGATCGGCATGGGGCTGCTGCTTGCCTTCACGCGGCGCAACCCGTTCCTGACGCGCAGTCCCTATGTGGTGAGATGGGGTTCGAATTGAGCAAGCATTACGTCCTCGCCGCCGGCGGCACGGGGGGGCACATGGTACCGGCGGCGGCGCTGGCCGCGGAACTGACGAAGCGCGGGCATCGTGTCGCCCTGGTCAGCGACGCGCGCGGCGTGCGTTTCCCGGGCCTGTTCGACGGAATCCAGACGCACGTCCTGCCCGCGGGCCGGTTCCAGCTGAAGAAGCCGCAGGGCTGGGCGAGCGCGGTGCGCGAGATGCTGCGCGGACGGGCGATGGCGCGCGAACTGTACCGCACCTTCAAGCCGGCGGCCGTGATCGGCTTCGGCGGCTATCCCGCCTTCCCGGCGTTGCTCGCCGCCTTCGCGGAAAAAATCCCGACGGCGGTGCACGAGCAGAATGCCGTGCTCGGTCGGGTCAACCGCGTCGTCGCGGGGCGCGTTGGGGCGATCGCCACCTCCTATGCCGAGACCGCGCGCCTGCCCGCCAAGCTTGCGGACAAGGTCCACCTGGTCGGCAATCCGGTGCGCGAGGCGGTGCTGGCCCTGCGCGCCAGGCCCTATCCGCTGCTGGAGGAGGACGGGATCTTCCGCGTCCTCGTCACCGGCGGCAGCCAGGGCGCGAGCGTGCTCAGCCAGGTCGTGCCCGACGGCCTGGCAATGCTGCCCGTCACCTTCCGCCGCCGGCTGCAGGTGACGCATCAGGCGCGGATCGAGGATATCGACGCGGTGCGCGCCAAATATGCCGAGCATCAGATCCCGGCGGAACTCGCCACCTACCTGCCCGACATGCCGGAACAGCTCGCCTGGGCGCATCTGGTGATCGGCCGTGCCGGCGCATCGACCATCGCGGAGCTGACCGCGGCGGGCCGACCGGCGATCCTCGTGCCGCTGCCGTCGGCGACCGACGACCACCAGACCGCCAATGCGCGGGAGATGACGAAAGCGGGGGGCGCGCGCACCATTCCGCAATCCGACTTCACCGCCAAGGAACTCGCCAAACAGATGCAGAAGCTGGGCCTCGACCCCGCGGCGCTCGAAAACGCCGCCGCCCGCGCGAAGAGCGTCGGCCGCCCCAATGCGGTCAGCGACCTCGCCGACCTGGTCGAAAGCCTCGACGCCCCGCTCGCGCGCTTGCCGGTCGGGAAGCCGGTAAAGCCCAAGCCGGCGCTGGCGGGGATGGGCGCATGATCCGCGGCGTCCATACCGACATCGGGCCGATCCACTTCGTCGGCATCGGCGGCATCGGCATGTCCGGCATCGCCGAGGTCATGAAGAACCTCGGCTATACGGTACAGGGTTCCGACGTCGCCGAAGGCTATGTGGTGCAGGGGCTGCGCGACAAGGGGATCGCGGTCACGATCGGCCATGCCGCCGAAAACGTCGCGGACGCGGCGGTGGTCGTCACCTCCACCGCGATCACGCGGTCCAACCCCGAGGTCGAGGCCGCGCTGGAACGCCGCATCCCCGTCGTCCGCCGCGCCGAGATGCTCGCGGAGCTGATGCGCCTGAAGCAGACGGTCGCCGTCGCGGGCACGCATGGCAAGACGACGACGACCTCGATGGTCGCGGCGCTGCTCGACGCGGGCGGGATCGACCCGACCGTGATCAACGGCGGCATCATCAACAGCTACGGGTCCAATGCGCGCCTCGGCGCGAGCGACTGGATGGTGGTGGAGGCGGACGAGAGCGACGGCAGCTTCCTGCGCCTCGACGGCACGATCGCGGTGGTCACCAACATCGATCCCGAGCATCTCGACCATTACGGCAGCTTCGACGCGGTCAAGGACGCATTCGTCGAGTTCGTCGAGAACGTGCCCTTCTATGGCGCGGCGCTGCTCTGCCTCGACCATCCGGAGGTGCAGAACGTGCTGCCGCGCGTGCGCGACCGGCGCGTCGTGACCTATGGCTTCTCCGCGCAGGCGGACATCCGCGGCGTCGACGTGACGCCGGTGCCGGGCGGCAACCGCTTCGCCTGCGTCGTGCGCCAGCGCGACGGCTCGGCGCGCACCATCGCCGATATCGAGCTGCCGATGCCCGGCCGCCACAATGTGCAGAACGCGCTCGCCGCGATCGGTGTGGCGCTGGAGCTTGGCATCGACGATGCGACGATCGCCCGGGGTTTCGAGGCGTTCGGCGGGGTCAAACGCCGCTTCACCAAGGTCGGAGAGGTCGCGGTGGACGGCGGCGCGGTGACCGTGATCGATGACTATGGCCACCATCCGGTCGAGATCCGCGCCGTGCTGGCCGCGGCGCGCGAGGGTGCGCGCGGCCGCGTGATCGCGGTGGTGCAGCCGCACCGCTACTCGCGGCTCGGCAACCTGATGGAGGACTTCCAGACCGCGTTCAACGACGCCGACCGCGTGCTGGTGACGCCCGTCTATGCGGCGGGCGAGGCGCCCGTGCCCGGTGTCGACGCCGAGGCGCTGGTCGAGGGGCTGAAGCGGCGCGGTCATCGCTCCGCCGCCGTCATCGCGGATGCCGATGCGCTCGCCGCGGAACTTGCGGCCACGGTCCAGGCGGACGACATGGTCGTATGCCTCGGCGCCGGCGACATCACCAAATGGGCGGCCGGGCTGGCTGCGGCGATCGAGGGACGGCGATGACCGACTGGTTCGACGCCGGACTGCGCTTCCAGAAGCAGATGCTCGATGCGCAGCGCCGCACGCTGGAGGCGGGCAACCACGCCGTGGGTGCCGGCGAGGCGCTGGTGCAGGTGCAGGAGGCAACGCGCAAGGCGGCCGAGGCGAACCTCGCCGCCATCCAGGCGTGGATGCGCCTGTGGGGGGCGGGGCCGTGGTGATCGACCTTCCCGCCGTCCGTGGTCGCCTGACGCACGGCGCCCCGCTGGCGCCGCTCGTCTGGTTCAAGGCCGGCGGGGCGGCGGAATGGCTGTTCGAGCCGGCGGACGTCGACGATCTCGCCGAATTCCTGCGCGGCCTCGATCCCTCGGTGCCGGTGATGGCGCTCGGCCTCGGCTCGAACCTCATCGTCCGAGATGGCGGCGTCCCCGGCGTGGTCGTGCGGCTGGGCAAAGCGTTCGCGAAGGTCGAGGCGGTGGACGCGACGACATTGCGCTGCGGTGGCGGCGCGAGCGGCATCCTCGTGTCCTCGACCGCGCGCGACGCGGGCATCGGCGGCGTCGAGTTCCTGCGCTCGATCCCGGGTACCGTCGGCGGCTTCGTGCGGATGAACGGCGGCGCCTATGGCCGCGAGGTCAAGGACGTGTTGACCGAGGCAGAGGTGGTGCTGCGATCAGGCGAGCGGCGGACCCTGTCGCCAGGCGATCTCGACTACACCTATCGCCACAGCGCGCTGCCCGAGGGCGCGGTGGTCGTCGCCGCCACCTTCCGTGGCCATCCGGCCGAACCCGCCGCCGTGCAGGCGGAGATGGACCGGATCGCCGCGGCGCGCGAGGCGTCGCAGCCGCTGCGTTCGAAGACCGGCGGCTCGACCTTCAAGAATCCCGACGGGCACAAGGCCTGGGCGCTCGTCGACGCGGCGGGCTGTCGCGGCTTGCGTCGCGGCGATGCACAGGTATCTGAGAAGCATACGAACTTTCTGCTCAACCTCGGCACGGCGACGAGCGCCGACATCGAGGCGCTGGGTGAGGAGGTACGCAACAGGGTAAAGGCGTATTCCGGGGTGACATTGGAGTGGGAAATTCAGCGGGTAGGGGTGCGCGCGTGAGCTCAACCCGTAATATGCCCGCGAAAGCGGCGATCCGGATCGGCTGGCCCGTCGGCTCCCTCGCGATGGCGGCGTTTCCGGATGACGGAGGCGCGCGTGGTTGAGGCTTTGCCCGTGCCCCCCCTCCACATCGCGGTCCTCATGGGCGGCTGGTCGGCGGAACGGCCCGTGTCGCTGATGTCCGGCGCCGGCGTCGCCGATGCGCTGGAAGCGAACGGCCACCGCGTCACCCGGATCGACATGAACCGCGACGTCGCGGCCCGGCTGGCGGAGGCCAAGCCCGACCTCGTCTTCAACGCGCTGCACGGTTCGCCGGGCGAGGACGGCACGGTGCAGGGCATGCTCGACCTGATGGGCATTCCCTATACCCACTCGGGTCTCGCCACCTCGGTGATCGCGATCGACAAGGTGCTGACCAAGCAGGCGCTCGTCCCCGCGGGCATCCCGATGCCGGGCGGACGCGTCGTGCGGTCCGCCGACGTGTTCGAAGGCGATCCGATCGCGCGGCCCTATGTGCTGAAGCCGGTCAACGAGGGATCTTCGGTCGGCGTCGCGATCGTCACCGACGACGGTAATTACGGCAATCCGATCGGCCGCGACGTGCAGGGGCCGTGGCAGGAATTCGACGAGCTGCTCGCCGAACCCTATGTCCGCGGGCGGGAACTGACCACCGCGGTGCTCGGCAACCGCGCACTCGGCGTGACGGAGCTGAAGCCCAAGACCGGCTGGTACGATTTCGACGCCAAATATACCGACGGGCTGACCGAGCATGTCTGCCCCGCCAATATCCCCGACGAGATCGCGGACGCGTGCAAGCGGCTGGCGCTGGAGGCGCACCGCCTTCTCGGCTGCAGGGGCGCGAGTCGATCGGACTTCCGCTGGGACGACGAGCGCGGCGTCGACGGCCTGTTCCTGCTGGAAGTGAATACGCAGCCCGGCATGACCCCGCTCAGCCTGGTGCCCGAACAGGCGCGGCACATCGGCATGAGCTACGAACAATTGGTCCAGGCGATGGTCGAAGAGGCGCTGGCCGACGCGCGGGGTCGCGACGGATGAGCCGCACCATCAAGCGCGGCACGCCGCCGCGCCGACCCGCCCCGCGCCGCAAGCAGCCCGTCCGCAAGGTCGGGCTGTTCGAGCGCGCCGTCAACGCCCTGCCGGTCAGCGAGACGACGATCCGCAGGGCGGCGACCTGGACGATCACCGGCGCCGGCGTGGCGGGCGCGCTGGCGATCCTGACCTGGATCGGCATCCCGGGCATGATCGGCGGCGCGATCGCCGAGGGCGCGGGCCGCGCGGGCTTTCGCGTCGAGCAGATCGAGGTCACCGGCCTCAAGCGCATGGACCGGATGAGCGTCTATGCCGTCGCGCTCGACCAGCAGAGCCGGGCGATGCCGCTCGTCGACCTGGAGGCGGTACGCGAGAAACTGCTGCGCTACGGCTGGATCGCCGACGCGCACGTCTCTCGCCGACTGCCCGATACGTTGCTGATCGACATCGTCGAACGCGCCCCCGCCGCCGTGTGGCAGGACAATGGCCAGCTGACCCTGATCGACAAGGACGGCGTGCTGCTGGAGCCCGTGCGCAGCGAGGCCATGCCCGACCTGCCGCTGGTGATCGGTCCCGGCGCGGACCGGCAGGAACCGCAATATCAGGCGCTGATGGCCGCGGCCCCCGCGCTCAAGCCGCGGGTCAAGGCGGCGACCTGGATCGGCAACCGCCGCTGGGACCTGACGTTCGACACGGGCGAGACGCTGGCGCTGCCCGAGGACGGTGCGCCCGCCGCGCTGCTCAAGTTCGCGGAAATGGACGGCGCGCGGCCGCTGCTGGGCAAGGGGTGGGTACGGTTCGACATGCGCGATCCGGCCAAGCTGGTCGTACGCCGCCCGGATGCGAGCGTCGTCCATGCCATGCCCGATCCCGCGGAGCTGCCGGCGAAGGGCGTCGATACGGCGCCCGAGACAAATGCGCCGGAAACCCGTAGCATAGCATCGACGGCGTCTTCCGATGGCTGAGGGGGGCTGAGGGACAATGGCGAAGGTCACACCGGAAGGGCTCATCACCGCGCTCGACATCGGCTCGTCCAAGGTGTCGGCGATGATCGCGCAGAAGGGCGACGGCGGCGAGCTGATCGTGCTCGGCACGGGCCAGCGCGAAAGCCGCGGCGTCAAGCGCGGCTATATCGCCGACATGGGCGCGACCGAGGCGGCGGTGCGCGAGGCGGTCGAGCAGGCGGAACGGATCGCCGGCATCAACATCGAGAACGTCTGGGTCGGCTTTTCCGCGGGCGGGCTGGTCAGCGACGTGGCCGAGGTCGAATTCGAGCTGGGCGGCCATCGCGTCGAACAGCAGGACATCGACGCGCTGCTCGCGGCGGGGCGCAACTCGATCGATCCGCAGGGGCGCATGGTGCTGCACGCGCAGCCGGCACTGTACACGCTGGACGGGCTGACCGGCGTCAAGAAGCCGCTCGGGCTGCATGCCGACAGGCTGGGCGTCCACATCCACGTCGTCGCGGCGGACGGTTCGCCTGTCCGCAACCTCGACCTGTGCGTCCGCTCCGCGCATCTGGAGGTGAAGTCGATCATCGCGGCGCCGGTCGCGACGGGCCTCGCCTGCCTGAGCGAGGAGGAGCGCGAGCTCGGCGTCGCGCTGGTGGAGATGGGGGCGGGGATCACCAACGTCTCGCTGTTCGCCGGCGGCATGCTGGTCGGCCTGTGTTCGCTGGCGATGGGCGGGCAGGACATCACCGACGATATCGCCTCCGCCTTTGGCACGCGGCGCGCGCAGGCGGAGCGGATGAAATGCTTCCACGGCTCCGCCAATGCCTCTCCGCGCGATAATCACGAGATGATCCCGGTGATGCCGATCGCCGCGGAGGACGACGTCCATGGCGGGATGCAGATCACCAAGGCGCAGCTGATCGGGATCGTCCGCCAGCGGCTGGAGCACCAGATGGGCGAGATCCGCAAGGCGCTGCAGCAGCTCAAGTTCGAAGGACCCGTCGGGCGCCAGGTGGTGCTGACCGGCGGCGGCGCGGAGCTGAAGGGCGTCGCCGATTATGCGCAGCAGGCGTTGGGACGCTCGGTGCGCATCGGTCGCCCGCGCGGGCTGACGGCGCTTCCCGATGCGCATGGCGGGCCCGCCTTCGCGACGCTGGCGGGCCTTGCCTTCTACGCCGCCTCCGATCCCATCGACCTGCGCGGCGCGGCGCCGCAGCCGCAGACGGTGCATCGGCAGAAGGGGTTGGGCATGGTGCGCAAGCTCATTCAGGCGGCGCGTGCCAATTATTGATTTTACGTGACGATTTTCGGTGGCACCGTGCGTAACCTTGGGGCAAAAGGGTTAATCAGTGCCCCGGTCAGTATTTACCGGTAGGGGGCGGAGAGAACAGGCCATGAGCATCGAATTCATCACTCCCGAGGTCGACGAACTGACCCCCCGCATCGCCGTGATCGGCGTCGGCGGCGCGGGCGGCAATGCGATCGCCAACATGATGCGCGCCGACGTGCAGGGCGTCGATTTCCTGGTGGCGAACACCGACGCGCAGGCGCTCAAGTCGTCGGTCGCGCCGCATCGCATCCAGCTCGGTTCCAAGATCACGCAGGGCCTGGGCGCGGGCGCCCGGCCGGAGATCGGCCGCGCCGCCGCGGAGGAGACGATCGACGAGCTCGCCAAGCGGCTGGAAGGCGCGCACATGTGCTTCATCGCGGCCGGCATGGGCGGCGGCACGGGCACGGGCGCGGCGCCGGTCATCGCCAAGGCGGCGCGCGACATGGGCATCCTGACCGTCGGCGTCGTCACCAAGCCGTTCAGCTTCGAGGGTAATCGCCGCGCCAAGGCGGCCGACGGCGGTATCGAGGAACTGCAGAAGTACGTCGATACGCTGATCGTCATCCCGAACCAGAACCTGTTCCTGATCGCCAATGCGAACACGACCTTCAAGGAAGCGTTCGAAATGGCGGACGAGGTGCTGCAGCAGGGCGTGCGCGGCATCACCGACCTCATGGTCATGCCCGGCCTCATCAACCTCGACTTCGCCGACGTCCGCTCCGTGATGCAGGAGATGGGCAAGGCGATGATGGGCACCGGCGAGGCGAGCGGCGACAACCGCGCGCTGGAGGCGGCGCAGAAGGCGATCGCAAACCCGCTGCTCGACGGCGTGTCGATGCAGGGCGCGAAGGGCGTCATCATCTCGATCACGGGCGGCGACGACATGCGCCTGCTCGAGGTCGACGAGGCGGCGAACCATATCCGCGACCTGGTCGATCCCGATGCCAACATCATCTGGGGCTCGGCGTTCAACCCCGACCTCGAGGGCAAGATCCGCGTCTCCGTCGTCGCGACCGGCATCGATTCCGACGCCAAGCCGCAGGCCGCGGCGCAGCAGGCGGAGCCGACCAAGTCGTTCAGCTTCGGCATGGGTCGCAAGACCGACGATTCCACCTCGTTCCGCCCGACCGCCGCGACGCAGCAGGCGCCCGCCGCGCCGGCGCCCGCGCAGGCCGCTCCGGCGCAGCCGGTCGCCGCGCCCGCACCCAGCGTGTCCTTCGCACCCGCTGCCGATGCGGAGCCGCTCGACCTGACCCAGAACGAGGCCGTTGGCTCGCCGCAGGCCGCCGCGCCGGACGATGAACTGGTCCTGGGTGCGGAGACGATCGTGCCGCCGGCTGCCCCCGCCGCACCGCGCGCTTACGGCGACGACGCCTATGCGACGCCGCGCGCACCCGCCGCCGCGCCGGCGGACGACGGTGGCCGTCGTCGCTGGATCGCGCCGGGGAGCGAGGCGACCCCCGAGGCCGCGCCGCAGCCGCGCGTCAAGCTGGGCGGCACGCTGTTCGAGCGCATGTCCAACGCGGCACGCGGCGCACAGCGCGAAGAGGCCGGCGACGACAAGGAGCCGCTGGACATCCCGCGCTTCTTGCATCGCCAGAACAACCAGTAAGGCGGTCGCGCGCGTTCGGCCGAACGCGGCTTTCGTTGACGGCGCCCGACGACGTGATCGGGCTCGGGCACTCCGCCTTGCACGGCGGGGTGCCTTTTCGTTTGCCCGGCCCATCCTCTCCGTCTTCAAGACCCCGCCGTTGACGGCGTCTTTACCTTCGTCGCCGCCAGGGCTCGCTTCGCCGCAGCGCGGTCGGGCGGGACATTGCCGGTTCAGCCGGCCTCGGCTCTAGTCGGTCGCGTCTCATGCGCGTTTTCCTCCCCGCTATACTCGCGCTGGCGTTCGCGCCGGCCGCGCTCCCCGCGCAAGAGGTGGTCCAGCCCCTGCCGGGCACCACCGATGCCGATCGCCTAGCCGAGCAGATGCGCGCGCTGGCGTCCAATCCACGTGACGTGAACGCCCTGGTCGCGGCTGGCGATCTGTCGCTCAAGCTCGACGATCTCAGCGGCGCGGCATCGCTGTTCGCGCGGGCGGAAAAGGTCGCGCCGGCCGATCCGCGCATCAAGGCCGGGGAGGGCGCGATCCTGGTGCGCTCGGAGCGGCCCGGCGAAGCATTGCGCTATTTCGCGCAGGCCGAGGCGGGTGGGCTCGACGCGCGCACCTTCGCGGCGGACCGCGGCCTGGCCTATGACCTCGTCGGGCAGCAGGAGCGTGCGCAGCGCGACTACAGGCTCGCGCTGAAGACCGCGCCCAGCGACGAGATCGTCCGGCGCTACGCGCTGTCGCTCGGCATTTCAGGCAAGCGCCAGGAGGCGCTGGACACGCTCGATCCGCTGTTGCGCAAGCAGGATCGCAGCGCATGGCGAACGCGCGCCTTCGTGCTCGCGATGGGCGGGGATCAGGCGGGCGCGGAAAAGATCGCCGCGACGATGCTGCCCGGCGGCATGGCGCAGGGTCTACAGCCGTTCTTTCAGCGGCTGCCGACACTGCCGGCGGCGGATCGCGCCTTCGCGGTGCATTTCGGCGAGGTGCGCGCCACCCCGGAGCGCATCGCCGACGCGCGCCTGGCGCCCGCCATGCCGTACCTGGCGCCCGAGCCTTCGGCGGCACCGGTCGCGCTGGCTGCCGCGACGACGCCCGTCGTCGGCAAGCCGGTGCAGCGTGGCAATCGCCGCGAGCGGCAGCGGCCCGGCCGCGTCCAGATGGTGGCGGCGACGCCCGCTCCGGTCACGCCGTCCTATACCGAGGCGACGCGCGCGCTGGCATCGGTACAGCCCGTCCCGGCTTCGACCGGCGCGGTGACGCTGGCGGCGGCGACGGTTCCGGTCGCGCCGGTTTCGGCGGTTCCCGCCGCCGCGCTATCATCGAGCGGCGCGCCAACGCCGACGCAGCCCGTCACGGTCCAGCCAGCGCCGGTCGTGCAGCCGGCCCCGGCCCGCGTCGCCAGCGTTCAGCCGAGCGTGGCCCGCGCGGTCGTATCGCAGCCGTCGACGGTGGTCGCGACGCCGTCGCCGCGCCAGGCGCAACCGGTCGTGTCCGCGCCGCAGCAGCCGACGCAGTTCGCGGCGGCCAGCGTCACGCAACCGTTGCCCGCAACGGCGACGGTCCAGCCGATCCCGCGTCCTGCCTCACCGGCCTATGCCGGCAGCATGGGATCGGCAGCTAATGCCGGCAGCACGGTGTCGCCGGCCGCGCCCGCGCCCGTCGCCACCACGGCGGTCGTCACCCCGGCGACGGTCGCTGCGGCGCCGGCGGCGGCCACTCCGGCGCCCGCGTCCGCGGCGCCCCGACCGGCGACGCGGGCCTTCGCCGCGCAACGGCGCAGGGACGAGACCGACGCGGTGCTCGCGCGAATCGTCGCGGGCCTTTCCATCCCCGGTTCCGAACTGGGCGTGACCGAGCCGGCGCGGCCGTTGGCGGTCGTCGCCGCGCCTGCCGCTCCTGCGGCGGTGCCGGCGGAAACGGCGGCGCGCGTGCTCGCCGAGGCCAAGGCCAAGGAGCAACGCGACGCGGAGGCGCAGAAGGCGCTTGCCGCCAAGGCGCTCGCCGACAAGCGTGCCGCGGACAGGAAGGCCGCTGCCGACAAGAAGGCGCTTGCCGCCAAGAAGGCGGCCGAGGCCGAGAAGCTGGCCGAGGCGAAGGAAGCGGCGGAGGAGAAGCGCAAGGCCCGCGCCAATCCGTCGCGGATCTGGGTGCAGGTTGCCGGCGGCGCGAACGAGGACGATCTGCCCAAGGCCTGGGCAGCGGCAAAGGCGAAAGCACCGACGCTGGCGGGCAAGAGCGGCTGGAAGACACCGCTGCGCGCGACCAACCGCGTGCTCACCGGTCCGTTCAAGACCGACGCGGAGGCGCGCGCCTTCGTCAACAAGCTGACGAAGGAGGGGGTCGGCGCCTTTACCTTCACCAGCGACGCGGGACAGGTGGTGGAGAAGCTCTCAAGCAAGTAAGGCGCCCCGGATGAGCATTTGCGCCTCCTGGGCTTCCGATCCCGCCGCAAGCCGCGGCCGTCTGCATGCCGAGGGGCAGGGGACGGCGCGCGGCCCGCGCGACGATTTTCAGCGCGACCGCGACCGGATCATCCATTCGATCAGCTTCCGTCGGCTCCGTCACAAGACGCAGGTGTTCATGGCGCCGGACGGCGACCATTTCCGGGTCAGGCTGACGCACAGCCTGGAGGTCGCGCAGATCGGCCGCACGATCGCCCGCGTCCTCGGCCTCAACGAGGATCTGACCGAAGCGCTGTGCCTGGCGCACGATATCGGGCATCCGCCCTTCGGCCATGCCGGCGAGGATGCGCTCAAGGCGGCGCTGCGCGATGCCGGCGGCTTCGATCACAACGGGCATACGCTGCGCACGCTGACCGAGATCGAACGGCCGTATCCGATGTGGAACGGACTGAACCTGACGTGGGAAACGCTGGAGGGCCTTGCCAAGCACAATGGGCCGGTCCGTCACCCCGGCTGGGCGCTCGAAACGGCGGACGCGCAATTCCCGCTCGACCTGTCGAGCCACGCCAGCCTCGAGGCGCAGGTCGCGGCCATCGCGGACGACATCGCCTATGACAACCACGATATCGACGACGGCCTGCGCGCCGGGCTGCTGACGCTCGACCAGCTGCTCGCGGTGCCGATGGTCGCTTCGGGATGGGATGCGGCCCGCCGTCGCTTCCCGGACGTGCCGGAAAAGCGACTGGCACACGAGCTCGTCCGCAGCCAGATCGGGCTGATGGTCAACGACCTGATCGAGGAGACGCGCGCGCGCATCGCCGCGTCGGGCGTCGTCACCGTCGACGAGGTGCGGACCGCGGGTCGCGCGCTATGCGGCTTCTCGCCGGCGATGCGGGAGGCGGAGCGCGACCTGAAGCGGTTCATGTACGCCAATCTCTACCATCATCCGCGCCAGCTCGCCGCCGCCGAGGCGGCGCATGGCATCGTCGCGGGCTTGTTCGCCGCCTATCGCGACGATCCCGGCGCGATGAGCGCAGACTGGTCGGACGACGTACCCGCTGCGGAGCCGGGGCGCAGCCGCCATATCGCGGATTTCATCGCGGGCATGACCGATCGCTATGCGATCGCCCGCTACCGCGAGCTGGTCGGGCCGATCGACCTGCCCGAAGGCTTCTGATCGCGGCCGCTCGACGGCGGCGGAAATGGTGCAGGAGAAAGGGGCCGTCCCTCGCGGGAGCGGCCCCTTCGGATACGCTTTACTGGAAGATGACGGCCGCGTTCAGCGGGTCGCGGTCTCGATGCCGCGCGCGTCGCTGGCCGCGCCGACGGCCTGCTGCGTGCGGAACGAGACGGGATAGCCACCCGCGACGCCGGACACGCGATCGCCGCGGACGACGAGGCGGAACGGCGTGCCCGAAGGATATTGCCGCCCCGTGATCACCTGGCGGCCCTGCTCGTCGTGGCTGGTGTAGACATAGGTCTCGCCGTTCTGCGTGAAGGTACGGCGACCCTCGGCAGCCATGCCGATGGTGGAGGTGAGAGCGGCCGTCACGGCGGCCAGGATGGCGATCGTCTTGCGCATGGTCATACTCCCGTTTCGCAGTGCGTTGAAATGTCGCCTCGGAAATATTGCAGTGCAGCATAAGGCACAAATGCACATTGCGGACCTAAGCGTGCAAATAGCGCAATCGTCGCGCACATGTCCCGGCTGAGATAATTGCGCGACAATCGCGTGCTAAAGCGGAGACGCTGTTTTTTCCGGGAGAGGGAAGGGAGCGTGTCCGTGTCCGTGTCACAAATCGCAATCGCGCTGAATCGCTTCGGCCTTGGCACGCGTCCGGGCGACGCCGCTCCGGATGATCCGCGCGGCTGGCTCGAAGAACAGATCGTGCGATACCAGCCTGGCTCTCCGCTTCTCGCATCCGTTCCGACGAGCGTCGCCGTCGCCGCCGACATACGCGACTATCGCGAGGAGCAGCGCCTGATGCGGATGCAGGGCATGGCGAAGCCGACGCCGATGCCCGCTGCAACCATGGCCGCCGCGAATCCCGCCCCGCCTGCTGCGGCGACTATGGCCGGACCGCCGGCAATGCAGCCGCCGACGACGGCGGCGACCACCGTCAGACCGGAGATGCAGGAAGCGCGACAGGCCGCCCGCCGGCTGGCGAAGGACGATTACGCGACGCTGGCTGCGGCCCGCGCCAACCTGGCGCTGGCGAGCGATACGCCGTTCGCCGAGCGGCTGGTGCATTTCTGGTCCAACCATTTCGCGGTTTCGGCCGACAAGCTCGAACTGGTCGGACTGGCCGGAACGCTGGAGATGGAGGCGATCCGGCCAAATGTGATGGGCCGCTTTTCCGACATGCTGTTCGCGGTCGAGCGGCATCCGGCGATGCTGCTCTATCTCGACCAGTCGGTGTCGATCGGGCCGGGCAGCCCACTGGGGCAGCGACTCGCCGCGCGGGGCAAGGCGAAGGCCGGGCTCAACGAGAACCTGGCGCGCGAGATCATGGAATTGCACACGCTGGGCGTGCGCACCGGCTACACGCAGGCGGACGTCACCGAATTCGCCCGCGCGATGACGGGCTGGACCGTCAGCGGCATCGGCGGCGGCCCCGGCGGACGGTTCTCCGATCCGCTGACGCCAGGCGGATTCATGTTCGTCGACCAGGTGCACGAGCCCGGCCCGCGCCATATCCTGGGCAAGACCTATGCAGCCGGCGGACGGACGCAGGCGGAGGCGGTTCTGAGCGACCTGTCGGTCCATCCGGCGACGGCGCGGCACCTCGCGACCAAGCTCGCGCGCCATTTCATCGCGGATGCGCCGCCGCCGTCCGCCGTCTCGCGGCTGGAGACCGCCTTCCTTCGGTCCGGCGGCGACCTGCCGACCGTCTACCGGGCATTGATCGCGTCGCCGGAGGCGTGGGCGACGCAGCCGGCCAAGTTCAAGACGCCCTGGGAATGGTCCGTCTCCGCATGGCGCGCGCTCGGAACGCGCACGGTGCAGCCGGGGGCGGTGCAGGGGCTGCTCGACCAGCTCGGCCAGCCGATGTGGAAGCCCGGCCAGCCGATCGGCTATGACGACACCGCGCCGAGCTGGGCCGGCCCCGACGCCATCCTGCGTAGGGTCGAGGCGGCGCAGCGTTTCGCCGCGGCCGCGCCCGCCGGCACCGACGCGCGCGCGCTGGCCGCGCAGATGTTTCCCGGCATGCTGAGCCCGGCGACCGCACAGGCGCTGCAACGGGCGGAAAGTCCCAATCAGGCGATCGCGCTGTTGCTCGTCTCGCCCGAAATGATGCGGAGGTAACAGCCATGGATCGTCGTTCCTTCCTGCGCGGCGCCGGTACGCTGGGCGTACTCGGCGGCTTCGCGCCGCGGCTCGCCTTCGCCAAGGCGGCCACGGCCAAGCGTTTCGTCTTCATCATCCAGCGCGGCGCCGCCGATGGCATGGGCATCGTCGGTCCCGTCGGCGACCCCGCCTTCGTCGGCGCGCGCGGCGATCTCGCCGCAGACGTGGCGCAGGGCACCAAGCTGGACGCGATGTTCGCGCTGCATCCGGCGATGTCCGCGACGGCGGGCCTGTATGCGCAGGGGCAGGCGCTGTTCGCGCATGCGATCGCCTCGCCCTATCGCGACCGGTCGCATTTCGATGGCCAGAACGTCCTGGAGACCGGGGGGGCCAGCGCCTACCAGCTGCGCGACGGCTGGATGAACCGCCTGCTCGGCCTCGTCCCGGCGGAGGATGCGCATGCGATCGCGGTCGCGGCGACCGTCCCGATGGCGCTGCGCGGCAAGCGCGAGGTCGCGAGCTACGCCCCCTCGTCGTTGCCGCACGCGTCCGACGACATGCTTGCCCGCGTCACGCAGCTGTACCAGGGCGACGCACAGCTCCACGCCCTGTGGGACGAGGCGCTGTCGACGCGCCAATTGACGGGCGACCTCAACGCCAAGGACGCGCGCAACACCGGTGCGCTCGCCGCACGATTGCTGGCGCCGGCCAACGGCGCACGCATCGCGACGATCGAGACGGGCGGGTGGGACACGCATGCGGGCCAGCGCGGCCGACTGACGCAGCAGCTCAAGGCGCTCGACGCGATGATCGGTGCGCTGCACGCGGGGCTGGGCCCGGTCTGGAACGATACGCTGGTCCTCGTCGCGACCGAATTCGGCCGCACCGTCGCGGCGAACGGGACGGGCGGGACCGATCACGGCACCGGCACGGCGGCGATGCTAATGGGCGGGGCGGTCAAGGGCGGGCGCGTGCTCGCCGACTGGCCGGGGCTCGCGCAGGCAAGCCTGTTCGAGAATCGCGATCTCAAGCCGACGACGCCGCTCGACGCATTCATCGGCGGCGCGGTGGCGAGCCATTTCTCGGTCGATCCTTCCCGAACGATGCCGGCGCTGTTCCCGTCGAGCGCCCGCACCGCGGCGCTCGAGGGATTGCTGCGGGCGTAATCGCGATCGCCTCCCCGCCGCCGGGGAGGCGATCGCCATTGCGGCAGAGGCTGTGCGTCCGTACATCGCGGCGCATCATGACGCTCTATACCCGCTTCGCCGCGCATGTCGCCGCGGCCCTCGACACCCTCACCGCCGCCGGCACGCTGCCCGAGGGGCTCGACCGCCGTAACGTCACGGTCGAGCCGCCGCGCGACCCGAGCCACGGCGATCTCGCGACCAACGCGGCGATGGTGCTTGCGAAACCCGCGGGGACCAATCCCCGCGCCCTCGCCGAGGCGATCGTCGGCGAACTGGGCAAGCTGCCCGATGTTGCGGGCGCGAGCGTCGCGGGGCCTGGCTTCATCAACCTGACGCTGACCGATGTGGCATGGCGCGACGAGCTGGCCGCGATTCCCGCGGCGGGTGCCGACTACGGTCGCTCGACGATGGGGCGGGGCGCGCGCGTCAACATCGAATATGTCTCGGCGAACCCGACCGGACCGATGCACATGGGCCATTGCCGCGGCGCGGTGGTCGGCGACGCGCTCGCCAGCCTACTCGAATTCGCCGGGCATGACGTGATCCGCGAATATTACGTCAATGACGCGGGCGGTCAGGTGGATGTGCTCGCCCGCTCCGCGCATCTGCGCTATCGCGAGGCGCTGGGCGAGGACGTCGGCGCGATCCCCGAAGGTCTGTATCCCGGCGACTATCTGGTGCCGGTCGGCAAGGCGCTCGCAGAGGAATTCGGCGACCGTTATGCGACCGCGCCGGAGGATGCGTGGCTCGCGCTGTTCCGCGCCCGCGCGGTCGCGGCCATGCTCGTCATGATCAAGGACGACCTCGCGCTGCTCGGGATCCATCACGACGTCTTCTCGTCCGAGGCCGAACTGCAGGCCGCCGGCAAGCCGGAGGCGGCGGAGGCGTGGTTGCGGGAGCATGGCTTCGTCTACGATGGCTTCCTGGAGGCGCCGAAGGGCGAGACCCCCGAGGACTGGGAACCCGTCGAGCTTCCGCTGTTCCGCTCGACCGCCTTCGGGGACGACCAGGACCGGCCGATCAAGAAGTCGAACGGCAGCTGGACCTATTTCGGTGCCGATCTCGCCTATCACTTTCAGAAGAGCCAGTCCGCCGATCAGTTGATCGACATCTGGGGCGCCGATCATGCCGGGACGGTCAAGCGCATCGTCGCCGCCGTCGCCGCGCTGACCGGCGGCAAGACCCGCTTCGACGTCAAGCTGGTGCAGATGGTGCGCCTGCTGCGGGCGGGTGAGCCGGTCAAGATGTCGAAGCGCGCCGGCAACTTCGTCACGCTTGCCGACGTGGTGCGCGAAGTCGGCAAGGACGTCGTCCGCTTCACGATGCTGACGCGGCGCGCCGATGCGCAGATGGACTTCGACTTCGCCAAGGTGGTCGAGGCGTCGAAGGACAATCCGGTGTTCTACGTGCAATATGCCCATGCCCGGGTCGCCTCGCTCCATCGCAGGGCCGCGGAGGCGGGGGTGACGCAGGGTGCGGCCGACCTGTCCCGCCTTGATACGGAGGACCTGGCGCTGGTGAAGCTGGCGGCGCAATTCCCGCGCGTCGTCGAAACGGCCGCGGCAGCGCGCGAACCTCACAGAATTGCGTTCTATCTGTACGACTTAGCTGCTGCTTTTCATGCTGCGTGGAATGTCGGCAATGACCGGCCCGACCGGCGTTTCCTGGTTCCCGAGGACCAGGATGCGACGCGGGCGCGTCTGTTCTTGGCGGACGCGATCGCGCAGATTATTCGTAACGGGCTCAGCATCATGGGCGTGGTCGCGGTTTCGGAGATGAAGTGATGGCTGACGAGAGGGACCTGCGGGAGGAAGACCGCCTGCCGTGGCTCGAAACTGTCGAGCCGGATGAGGACCGCGGCGCGCCCATCGGCAAGATGATCGCGCTGGTCGTGGTCGGCCTGGCATTCCTGTCCGCGATCGTCTTCGGCATCTACAAGCTGCAGACGCGCCACGGCGGCGGCAACGGCGAACTGATCGAGGCGCAGGAGGGCGACTATAAGGTCCGTCCCGACGACCCCGGCGGGCTGAAGGTGAAGGGTGAAGGCGATGCCGCCGTCGCCACCAGCGCGGGCAAGGCCGGCAGCGCCTCGATCGACCTCAATGCGGTGCCCGAAAAGCCGGTCGAGGGTCATCGCGCCGGCAGCCTGCCTGCGAAGACCAAAAGCGAGGGCGGTCGCAACGCCGTCGCGCAGGTACCGGCCTCGGGCGGCAAGCTGGTCGCCACCCCGCCGGTCACGGCGCAGCGTCCGGCAAGCGGCGGCGGTAACGGCGGCGGTTCGCTCGTCCAGCTCGGCGCTTATCCGAGCGAGGCTACGGCCAATGCCGCCTGGAGCGGTTTCTCGAAGCGCTTCTCGTATCTTGCCCCGCTGGGCAAGGCGGTGCAGCCGGTCGCGATCGGCGGCCGCACGCTGTACCGTCTGCGCGTCAACGCGGGCTCCGCCAACCAGGCAGCCGACATCTGCGGTCGCCTGCGCGTCGCCGGCGAGAGCTGCTTCGTCGCGAGCTGAGGGCGTCGTTCGCGTGGAGGGGGCGGAACCGGCCCCGCGACGTGCCGCCCAACGCGCCTGACGGTGCGGCGATCGCGAGCGGTAAGGCACTGTCGGTGACCTGCTTGTGCCGCCCGATCGCGGTCCGAGCGCGGCCGCCGGGCTGGCCTTTTGCCCATGGCGTTCCTATATGCGGTGCATCGTTGCCAGTTCCCCTGTAGGCGGCAGCGGCTGAGAGACCCAGTGTGCTCCCGCTTACGCAAGGAGTACGGCACATGGGCCTGAACGACCTCCTCTATCGTCATCAGGTTTCGCTGATGATGGCCGACGCCGCCGCGAGTCGCGAGGCGCGGCATAGCCATCTGGCGCTAGCGCGGGCCTATGCCCGGCGGATCGCCGATTGGACCGCGCCCCTTCGCGGCGAGGCGGCCCCGCTGGTTTCGCTCGCGTGATCGAGACGGCGCCGCCGCGCCCCGATCGGCCTACGCGCCGCTTCCGGCCAGCGTCGCAGACGCGCCTTTCCGACGACCAGAAGCGGCGGCAGGCCACCGTGATGGCGGCGGCATGGCGGGCGTTCGGCGATCGCGATCGGACGATGGCCTTTCTGAACGAAGCGGACGACGTGCTCGGCGGACGGCCGCTCGACCTCGCCGTCGACGGCGAGGCCGGGTTGTCGGCAGTGCTCGACCGGCTGGCAGGCGTTCCGCTGCCCCCCTCATCTTCCAGCGAAAGGCAGGCCTGAGCCATGTCCAGGGACGCGCAGTTCTTCCGTGAGCAGGCCGAACTCCAGCGCGCGGCGGCATCCGCGGCGACGCTCGACAACGTGCGTGAACGATGCGAGCGGGCCGCTGTGTCCTGGGAGGCGATGGCGACACGCTCCGAGGCGACGGAACGGCGCCGTGTCGAACGGGGCGCTCGGCCGGCGCTATGACGACGGCGACGACGGCGTTGGCCGCCGGGGCCGCGATCGTCGCGGCAGCCGCCTTTCCCGCCTGCCGGGCCGTTCCGCACGCCTTGCGCTGGATATACTGGCGGCGGCGCCGATGATCGGCGGCCGTTATGATACGCTGAGCCGCGCGACGCGCTTCCTGGCGGAGATCGATCCGGGCTCTTCCGCATCGCACCGTGCGGATTATGCGCGGGCCCGCTATCTGGGCAATTGCCTGGGCGAGATCGATCGCTTCCTCAGCCTTCTGCTCGATGCGGTCGGGGACGTCTCGCCGTCCCTGCAGCGACAGCGGAATACCGCCCGCAAGATCGGCCTCGTCGCGCCCGACCGCATCGACCTGGCCGCGGACCAGCGCCGCCTGCGTGCTCTGGGCCGGACGCGGGCCTGCCTCTCTTATTGCCGCGGCCGCGTCTGCCGTCCCGACGATGCGGCGGCGCAGTGGATGACCGCGGGATGGACCGATTCGCACGCGCCGACTCTGCGTCGCTACGCGATGGGCGACCGTCTGCATCCGTCGACCAGCAACCTCGCCTGCGTCGGCGCCTTTTACCAGGGTCTGGCGGACACGCTCGTCGCGGCGGTGCGGTAGCCGGCGGCGCGGCCGGCGAAGCTGACCCGCAGGCGGTCGCACCGCGCTGCCCATACGATGGATCGGCGCCCGCGTGGCTGGCCGGCATGGCGCGGGCGCGCGCGCCACGCTACACCGGCGAGCATGAAGCCCGTCATATTCGGCCTGTCCGGCCCCGCGCTCACCGTCGAGGAGCGCGCCTTCTTCGCCGATGTCGAACCCGCCGGTTACATCCTGTTCAAGCGCAACGTCGAGACGCGGGGTCAATTGCGGGCGCTGACCGACTCGCTGCGCGCGCTCGCCGGACGCGACGACCTTGCCATTCTGATCGACCAGGAGGGGGGGCGCGTCGCACGCATGGGGCCGCCGGAATGGCCCGCCTTTCCCGCCGGCCCGGCCTTCGCCGCGTTGTACGACAGGGCGCCGATGTCCGCGATCCAGGCGATGCGGGCCAACGGCCAGGCGCTCGGCCTGATGTTGCGCGACATGGGCATCACCGTCGATTGCGCGCCGCTGCTCGACGTCGCGCAACCGGATACCACGCCGGCGATCGCCAGCCGCGCCTATGGCGGCGACCCGATGCAGGTCGCCGCGCTCGGCCGGGCGATGCTGGAAGGGTTGGCGGCCGGCGGGATCGTCGGGGTCGTCAAGCATATGCCCGGCCATGGCCGCGCCATCGTCGATTCGCATTACGATCTGCCGACCGTCACCGCCGATGCGGCGGCGCTGGAGACGGACCTGGAGCCGTTCCGCACGCTCGCACATGCGCCGATGGGGATGACCTCGCATATCGTGTTCCAGGCCTGGGACGCCGAGCGGCCCGCCACGCTGTCGCCGGTGGTGATCGAGCAGGTGATCCGCGGTGCGATCGGCTTCGACGGCCTGTTGATGACCGACGACATCGACATGAAGGCGCTGTCGGGGAGCGCCGGCGACAAGGCCGCGGGCGCGATCGCCGCGGGCTGCGACCTGGTGCTCGATTGCTGGGCGCGGATGGACGAGATGGTCGACATCGCGGGGCGGCTCGGCGATATCGCGCCTGCCGCCCGCGCGCGCCTCGATCGGGCGATGGCGACGCGCCGGCCGCCGGAGGGAGACTTCGCCGAGCTCGTCGGCCGCCGCGACGCCTTCCTCGCGCTCGCCTGATGGCCGAACCCGAACAGCTGACACTCGACCTTGACGGCTGGGAGGGGCCGCTCGACCTGCTGTTGTCGCTCGCGCGGGCGCAGAAGGTCGATCTGCGTGCCATATCGATCCTGGCGCTGGTCGAGCAATATCTCCGCTTCGTCGACCGGGCGAAGGTGCTGCGGCTGGAACTCGCCGCCGATTATCTCGTCATGGCGGCCTGGCTGGCCTATCTCAAATCCGCGCTGCTGCTGCCGCGCGACCCGGAGGTCGAGCCGGACCCCGAGGAACTGGCGCTGCGCCTGCAATTGCGGCTCGAGCGGCTCAACGCGATGCGCGAGGCGGGGGCGCGGCTGATGGCGCGGGATCGGCTCGGCCGCGACGTGTTTCCGCGCGGCAGGGCGGAAGGGTTGCGGACGATCCGGCGCGCGCGCTGGCAGGCGGAGTTGTACGACGTCATTGCCGCCTATGGCCGGATCAGCGCGCGCAACCGCCCGGTGATGCACGTCGTCGCCGACCGCGAGGTAATGACGCTGGAGACGGCGCTGGCGCGGATCGGCGCGTTGCTCGGCACCCGGCTCGACTGGACGACGCTGGAAAGCTTCCTTCCCGACGGCAGCGACCGGCTGCGCAAGTCGGCGCTCGCCTCGTCCTTTCTCGCCGCGCTGGAACTGGCAAAGCAGGGCAGGGCGGAACTGCGCCAGGCGGCGCCCTTCGCCCCGCTCTACCTGCGCGCCGCCTCGTGACGCCCCCCGACGACATCGTCCGCGCGGTCGAGGCGCTGCTGTTCGCGTCCGCCGAGCCATTGTCGGTCGATTCGCTCCGCGCCTATGTCGGTGGCGGCGACGTGCGCGCCGCGCTAGAGCGGCTGGAAGCCGATTATGCCGGACGCGGCGTCGCGCTGGTGCGCCGAGGCGACCGCTGGCATTTCCAGACCGCGCCCGATCTTGCCCACCTGCTGCGCCGCGATCGCGAGGAGCCGCGGCGCCTGTCGCGTGCCGGCGTCGAGACGCTGGCGATCATCGCCTATCACGAGCCCGTGACGCGCGCGGAGATCGAGGCGATCCGCGGCGTTCAGATATCCAAGGGCACGCTGGACGTGCTGATGGAGGCGGGCTGGGTCCGCCCGGCGGGGCGACGCGAGGTGCCGGGGAGACCGCTCCTGTACGCGACGACGCCCGCGTTCCTTGCGCATTTCGGCCTCGCGAGCCGTCGCGACCTGCCCGGCTTGGACGATCTGCGCGCCGCCGGTCTGCTCGATCCCGTCGACCTTATGCCGGAAGGCGCGCACGTCGGGGCTTTCGCAGTGGAAAAGGACGACGACAGTGACTAGATGTCGATGAAGTTTCAGGAGACATGCCATGGGCAGCTTCAGCCCGATCCATCTGCTCGTCCTCGCCGTCGTCGCCATTCTGCTGCTCGGCGGCGGCCGCTTCTCCAACCTGATGGGCGACGTCGCCAAGGGCGTGAAGAATTTCAAGAAGGGCATGGCCGAGGAGGACGAGAGCCACGCCAAGCCTGCGCCGCGCATCGAGGCGCAGAAGTCTGCCGAGCCCGCGTTCGATCGCGACGGCGAGCGCGTCCGCGACGATCGCTGACCGACGACCGTCCGCTAGCGTACTCTAGTCCATGTTCGATATCGCCCCGTCCGAATTCCTGCTGGTCGCCTTCGTCGCGCTGGTGGTGATCGGGCCAAAGGATCTTCCCAAGGCGATGCGGATCGTCGGCTATTGGGTCGGCAAGGCGCGCGGTGTCGCGCGCCAGTTCCGCCAAGGCTTCGACAACATGGTCCGCGAGGCGGAGTTGGAGGAAATGGAGAAGCGCTGGGCGGCGGAGAACGCGCGGATCATGGCCGAACATCCCGCGACGCCCGCTGCGGATGCAGCCCTGCCGTCGCCGGTCGAGTCCGGCGCCACGACCGTCGACCATGATGCGCCCGCGCTGGTCGAACCGCCCGTGATCCATGATCGACCCGCACCACCGGCGCCGCCGATCAGCGTCGACCATCCGCATGTCGAGCCGGCCGCGCCCGATCATCCGGACGCGCCGCGCGAAGGAGCGGCCTCGTGAGCGACGAAGCGCTGATCGACGGCCGCGACGAGATCGACGCGAGCCGCGCGCCCCTACTGGACCACCTTGTCGAGCTACGCCGCCGCCTGCTCTATTGCATCGCAGCCGTCGCGGTCTGTTTTGGCGTGGCAATGTATTTCGCCAACACGATCTTCGCCTTCCTGCTCAAACCCTTGCGTGCGGCAGGGCAGACGGAGGTGATCTTCACCACGGTCTACGGCGGCTTCTTCACGGAGGTGAAGCTCGCCTTCTTCACCGCGATGATGCTCAGCTTCCCGGTGATTTCCAACCAGGCGTGGCGGTTCATCGCCCCCGGCCTGTACCGCAAGGAAAAGCGGGCGCTGCTGCCGTTTCTGCTCGCGACGCCGGTGCTGTTCACCGCCGGCGCCGCCATGGCCTATTTCATCGCGGTGCCGATGGCGCTGCACTTCCTGCTCGGATATTCCGGCATGGTCGGCGACGTGAAGCGCCAGGCGCTCCCCGACATCGCTGAATATCTGTCTTTCATCATGCAGTTCCTGTTCGGATTCGGCATCGCCTTTCTGCTGCCGGTGCTGCTGATGCTGTTGGAGCGCGCCGGGATCGTGACCCGGCAGCAGCTCAAGTCCGCGCGCCGATACGCCGTCGTCGGCGCATTTGCCATCGCGGCGGTGCTGACGCCGCCGGACGTCGGGTCGCAGCTGCTGCTCGCGATCCCGCTCTGCCTCCTCTACGAACTCGCCCTCGTCGGCATCTGGTTCACCGAGCGCAAGCGGGCCAAGCTTGCGGCGGAAGAGGCGGCACAGGCGGCCTGACGCCGCGGCGACCCGCGTGCAGCATGGCGGGACCGGTCGCTGCCGTGCGTGTGCAGATTATCAGCGCAGATGACAAAAGGCCTCCCGCCCGGCGTCGGGCAGGAGGCCTTGCCTGGCCGTGTGGCGGCCCGATTACTTCGCGTCGTCGGCGGTCTTCGCGACGGTCTTGCCGGCCGAGCTGACGTCCTTGCCGACGCCTTCGACCGTGTTGCAGGCGCTGACCATCAGTGCACCGGCGACGACGGCGAGGCCGAGAATCTTACGCATCGGAATATCTCCTCGATGAATGGAATAGGTGCGTCGCCAATGTTCGGGAGGGCGCTTCGTTCCGCACCCGGAACGCCATTTCCGCTAATCTTGCCGGTGCTCGAATGCGCTGGTCCCGGGGCGGGATACGGCGAGGTCGGTTCGGCTGAAAGGGTGAAGGCCCGGAAGCAGCACCGGGGGGGGGAGGGTTGCTGCTTCCGGGCCTATGTCGTGGATCGCGAGAGCGGGGGGGCATAAGGTCGCGATCCGAGGTGCATAACGGCGCGCAATCGAGGAGGTTCCGCCCCCTATCGCTTTTTTTGAATCTTTTTTCGGATCAGTCGCGACCGAGGACGGGGAAGGCGATTTCGTAGGCGCCGGTCATCGGATCGTGATGCAGCGGGGCGCGCAACTGGCGGGACAGACCCTCCATGACGCGACCGTAGCGGGTAGAAAGCAGATGCGTCAGCTTCTCGCTTTCGACGAAGGCGCGCGACACGACCCGCAGCACGGCGCGTTTTTCCGCGTCGCCCGACTTGATAGCCACGCGGATCTGGGCGGCGGAGTCGCTGGTCATCGCCAGTTCGATCGTCTCAGTGACCAGGAACGCGACGGCCACGGCGACATCCTGGGTCACCAGGAAGGGATCGACATCGAGCGTGATGATCAGGCTGCCCGCGCCCTCCGGCGCGGTGGCGCGGATGTTGGAGGCCAGTTCGCCGATCACCGAGCGCAGGTTGAGGCCACGGTTTTCTTCCATTTCGGCGAAATGGTTGCGATGCACCACCGCCAGCGCGTCGACCCGCCGCTGGATCGAGGCATAGGCTGCCGTCGCATCGGCGCTGGGAGCGCCGCGCGCATGGAAGTTGATCAGGCTGGAGATCACCTGCAGGTTGTTCTTCACCCGATGGTGCACCTCTCGGGTCAGCTTGGTCTGGCGTACGACCGCATCCGCCAGGCCAGCCTCGTGCAGCGCCACCGTGCGGCTGATCGCGCGAAAGGTATCGCCGAGCTCGCGGATTTCCTGCGCGGGCAGGGGCCCCAACTTGCCCGGATCGATCACTTCGCCGGGGGTATAGGCCGCGACGCTCGCCCGCAGCAGGCGCAGCGGCCGGATCAGCAGGCGATCGACGACGAACCAGGAAAGTCCCGCGGCCGCGGCCCACATCAGCAGCGGCAGCATCAGCGCAACCAGGAACGACGAGGTGATCGGCGCGCTGCGCATGCGGGTGCGCAACACGAGCCCGTCGAGCCCAAGCGGCGTCTGCACCGTTTCCGTCCGGTCCAGCGGCCCGAGGCCCGGTATGTCGGTAAGGTCGAGCGACGCGTTCCCATCGATCAGCGCGGTGCTGAGCGGCATGGCGCGGCTGCCCGAACCGGCGAGCCGCGACAGGAACGCGGTGGGGAAGAGGACGCGCGCGATCGGCGATCCGCCCGGCGCCGCGACCGACAAGACGAGTCCGCGATTCGCAACGATCGCGATGTCCAGCGGCTTGTCCGCGGCGGGCAGCGAGGCGTCGATCGGCTGACCGCACAGCAGGCGACCCTGGCGATCGACGATCGAGAAGCGTGTGCCGATCGCCGCCTGCTGCGCGAAGACGCCCTGGGCGCGGGCGCAGCTGGGCGCGTCGGCAGGATCGTCGCGCAGCGCCTCGACCGCGACCTTCAGTGCGGTGGTATCGCCGATCAGCTCGATCGCGATACTGCGGGCGCTTTCGGTCGCCGCGATTCTCAGTCGCGCGCGCACCTCCGCGTCCGCGACCCGGCCAGTCTGCAGGGTCGCGGCGATGGCGATCAATGCCAGCAGCAGCAAGGCAATGGACAGCGTGATGAAAAGCTTCGCACCGGTCGGGAGGCGCGAAAGGGCTGACACCGGCGTCATAGCGACACCACGGGCGGCGGCAGCAGCATCTAGGGAGGAGGCCATGCCCCTCGGCTAGGCGAGCTTGTTCAGCAGGTCTAGCATTTCGTCCGGCACGTGCTCGTCGACCGTCTTCTGATATGCGGACCGTAGCGCCGCACCCATGTCGCGGTCCTTGCCCTGGCCTTTCTCAGACGTTTTCTTCGACGAGGTTTTCCGGTCCTTCTCGCTGGCCAAGTCCAACAATTCCCCCTGGTGGCCCGGTGGAAGTCCAGGCGATCGACGCGATGAAATGCCACGACCATATCGGTCGCGCTGACGGCGACTGTATGGTCTTGGTTCGGGCAAGGAAACCAAATCGATGCTCGATGGTTCCATTGCCGCGCGAAAATTCCGCAGGTCCACGGGGGCGGCTGGGTTTCTCGACAAACACCGTTGCAAAGACGCGGGCCCCCGCTCACCTATCGGGGCCGCCAGTACATCTCAGGGAGTGAAACCGACCCATGTCGCTTGGACAGCAACTCGCACCGCATCTTCCTTTCCTGCGGCGCTACGGCCGGGCCTTGACCGGGAGTCAGAACCAGGGCGACAAATATGTCCGCGCAACGCTGGAGGCGATCGTCGCCGCGCCAGACCAGTTTCCGCGCGACGTCGATCCGCGTCTCGGGCTGTACCGCATGTTCCAGGGGATCTGGGCTTCCGCGAACGCCGACGGCGCCGAGGAGACGTCGGTGAGCGACATCGAAGGCAGCGAGGCGGTGGCGCGCGCGCGCCTCGCGCGGATGACGCCGCTGTCGCGGCAGGCGCTGCTGCTGACGGCGATGGAGGGCTTTTCGCCGGAGGACGCCGCCTATCTAATCGAGGTCGACACGAGCGAGGTCGAGAGCCTTGTCGCCGAGGCGCTCGAGGAGATCGAGAAGCAGACGCGTGCGCGCGTGCTGATCATCGAGGACGAGCCGATCATCGCGATGGATATCGAGACGATCGTGCGTGACCTGGGCCACGAGGTGACCGGCGTCGCCGTCACGCGCGACGAGGCGGTCGCTTTGGCGATGGAGGACCGTCCCGGCCTCGTGCTTGCCGACATCCAGCTCGCCGACGACAGCTCCGGCATCGATGCGGTCAAGGACATCCTCGCCGAATTCGAGGTCCCCGTGATCTTCATCACTGCCTTCCCCGAGCGTCTGCTGACCGGCGAACGGCCGGAGCCGACCTTCCTCATCACCAAGCCGTTCCAGCGGTCGACCGTGAAGGCCGCAATCAGCCAGGCGCTGTTCTTCGATCAAAGTACGGTACCGGCCGGGGTCTGAGTCCGCAGGCGAAGGTTACGGACCCAAAACGTCTTTCGAGGGTTGAGACATCATGGCGGATCAGAACGAACCTGTGCATGTGACAACCACGGAAGCGCGCGCTGGCGCTACCCCGGGGGTGACACGATACGTCCTCGGCATATCGCTGGTGTTGGTGATCGCGATCTTCGCCTTTCTGATCCTGCGTTAGAGCCGGTCTCATTTATCTTGGTAATTGAAGACCGTGGCACCTATCTTTGTCGCGAAGGCGGCAACCACGTCCCCGGCATTGAACGGAATTGCATGACCCAGCCTGCCCCGCGCGACGACTATGAAGACGACGAGGCGCCGATGGCGCCCGTCGAGCACGTCTCGCTGTCGGACCCGGAATTCAAGACCCAGCTCGCGCAGGTCATCCCGCATCTGCGCGCGTTCGGCCGTTCGCTGTCGGGCAGTCGCGACCTCGCGGACGATCTCGTCCAGGAGACCCTGCTCAAGGCCTGGGCGGCGCGCAAGCGCTTCCAGGCCGGCACGAACATGCGCGCCTGGACCTTCATCATCCTGCGCAACCTCTACCTCTCCCAGATGCGCCGTGCGCGCTTCAAGGGCGAGTGGGACGATCTGGTGGCGGATCGCATTCTTGCCGCGCCCGCCAGCCAGGATCGCCACGTCGAGCTCGGCGACATGCAGCGTGCATTGATGCACCTGCCCCAGCCGCAGCGGGAGGCGCTGATCCTGGTCGGTGCCGGCGGTTTCGCCTACGAGGAAGCGGCGGAAATCTGCCAGGTGGCGGTCGGCACGATCAAGAGCCGCGTGGCGCGCGGCCGGGTCGCGCTCGAAACCATCCTGTCGGAGGGCGCGCTGCCCTCGCGCCGGGAGCATGAGACCGACACCAGCAAGACGGCGCTGGACACCATCATGGGCGAAGTCGACCACCTGAGCCGCGGACGCTGATGGGATAGTGCGGGCGGCAACGACCTTCGGGCCGCACCGCCGTATCTGCCGCCGCCCGAGGCGTTCATCCGTGTTTCGGGAAAGCGGACCCGCACCGCCGGTCGGTGACAAGGCCCGGGCCGTTCAGCTTGGCAACCGGTCCAGTTTGCCGAGCAAGTCGAGCATGTCGTCCGGCACACCGGTATCACTGAAGGCGCCACGCAGCGTATGGCCGAGCGCATCGGTCGAACGCGGACGCCGCACGACATAATCGCCGCGACGCGGCTTTTCCGAATGATGCCCGGCGATCGACATGCCATCCTGAACGACCGTTCGTGCGAATCGTTGCGGTTTTGCGACGAACAGACGGAAACGAAAGGGAAATTCATGGACGAGCCGGGAAACCGGGACCGTGAGAGCGTGCGGGCCGATGCCGTCGGGCGTATTCGCGCGCATTCGCCCTTCCTGTCATCCATTCTCGATCGTCACCCCGGTTGGCACGACGCGGTGCGCCAGGGCGCACTCGATTGGCGCGATCCGCAGGTCGTTGCGCCCGACATGCCCGTCGCGCGCCGGTTGCGCTGGCAGCGCAACGCGCTCGCGCTCGCGGTCGCGGTCGACGATCTCGCCGGTCTCGCGGACCTGAATGAGGTCACGCACCGGCTGAGCGAGTTCGCCGACCATGCGCTCGATACAGCGATCGCCGCGGCGATCGCGGAGCGGGTGCCGGATGCACCGCCGCACGGTTTCGTCGCCATCGCGCTCGGCAAGCACGGCAGCCGCGAGCTCAATTACTCCTCCGACGTCGACCCCATCTTGCTGTTCGATCCTACCGCCATCCCGCGGCGGGCCCGCGACGAACCCGAGGAGGCGGCGGTGCGGATCGCGCGCCGCGTCGTCGACCTGCTGCAGACACGCGACGGCGACGGCTATGTGCTGCGCGTCGACCTGCGCCTGCGGCCGGCGGCGGAGGTGACGCCGATCGCCATCCCGCTGCTGGGTGCGATCAGCCATTACGAGTCGCAGGCGCTGACGTGGGAACGGGCCGCCTTCATTCGCGCGCGCGCCGCCGCCGGCGACCTGGCGCTGGGACGCCAGTTCCTCGAGGCGATACGGCCCTTCGTCTGGCGGCGGGGGCTCGACTTCGGCGCGGTGCGCGAGATCCGCGAGCTGTCGCGCCGCATCCGCGATCACTATGCCAGCGGCCAGGCGTTCGGACCGGGATATGATCTGAAGCGCGGTCGCGGCGGCATCCGCGAGATCGAGTTCTTCGCCCAGATCCATCAGCTGATCCACGGCGGCCGCGATCCCGCGCTGCGTGTGCCGGCGACGCGGAATGCACTGGCGGCGCTGGCCGTGGCGGGCCACGTCACCCCCGAGGACGCGGCGATGCTTACCGACGCCTATGTCCGCCTGCGCACCGTCGAGCACCGCCTGCAGATGGTGGACGATCGGCAGACGCACAGCCTGCCCGCGGGCAGCGCGCTGGAGGGCGTCGCGGCGCTCGACGGCCTTGCCGGTGCGGACGCGCTCCTCGCGGGATTGCACCCGTCGATCACCGCGGTCGGACGGCTTTACGACACGCTCGACGACAGCCGTCCGGCGCAACTGCCGCACACCGCCGACGCGCTGGCCGCGACATTGGACCAGGCCGGCTTCGCCGACGGCGCCGCCGCCGCGGCCGCTGCGGTCGCGGGCTGGCGCGGCGGCCGGTATCCCGCACTGCGCAGCCCGGCCGCGCGAGAGGCACTAGAGGCGGTGCTGCCGGTGCTGATGCCCGCGCTGGCGGAAGCGCCCGATCCCGCCGCAGCGCTGCGGCGTCTCGACCGGATGCTCGAGCGCCTGTCGAGCGCGATCAACATCTTCCGCCTGCTCGAGGCGCGTCCCGGACTTGCCGCGATGCTGGCCGCCATCCTCAGCCATGCGCCGCCGCTCGCGGACGCGCTGGCGATGCGTCCCGAACTGATCGACGGCCTGATCGACGCCAGCGCCTTCGAGCCGCTCGGCGAGGTGGATACGCTGGTCGCCGCGATGCGACGCGGCGATGCCGCGGATTACCAGTCCTTGCTGGATCAGGTCCGCCGCATCGTCGGGGAACGCCGGTTCGCGCTGGGGTGCCAGATCGTTGCGGGCGCCGCCGATCCGCTCGTCGTGGCGGGTGGCTATGCGCGGCTGGCGGAGGCGGCGGTGGAGACTCTTGCCGCCGCGACGATCGCCGACTTCGCGCGCACCCACGGCCGCGTGCCGGACAGCGAACTCGTCATCCTGGGCTATGGGCGGCTCGGCGGCCGCGCGCTCACCCACGCCTCGGATCTCGATCTCGTCTACCTCTTCACCGGCGACTATGCCGCCGAGTCGGACGGCGCGAAGCCACTCGGCGCCACGCTCTACTACAATCGTCTCGCGCAGCGGATCGGCGCGGCGCTGTCGGTGCCGACCGCTGCGGGACCCCTCTATCCGGTCGACACCCGGTTGCGGCCGTCGGGGACGCAGGGGCCGCTCGTCGTCAGCCTCGACAGTTTCGCCCGCTACCAGCGCGAAGGCGCCTGGACCTGGGAACATATGGCACTGACGCGGGCGCGGCCCGTTTTCGGATCGCCGGCGGCGCGCGCCGCGGTCCAGCAGGAGATCGACGCGGTTCTGGGGGGAGCGCGTGCCGCGCGCGACATCGCCGCCGACGCGGTGGCGATGCGCGGCGAGATGGCACGGCACAAGCCGCCGGCAGGTCCGCTCGACGTCAAATTGTTGCCCGGCGGTCTCGTCGACCTGGAATTCACCGTCCACGTCGCGCAACTGCGGTATCGTGCCGGCTTCGACCCTCAGCTGCTCGGCGCGATCGACACGCTGATCGCGCTCGGCCGACTGCCGGCAAGCCTCGGCCCCGCCTATGCCGTGCTGGCCCGCCTGCTCGTGGTCGTGCGGCTCGTCGCCCCCGATGCGGCGGAGCCGCCGCCCGCCACCTGCGCGCTGATCGCGCGCGCGCTCGGCATGGCGGACTGGCCCGAGGTGCTTGCGACGCTGGCTGCGACGCGGCAGGACGTTGCGGCCGCTTGGGCCGCAACGACGGAGGATGACGATGGATGACGGCGCGACTATTCCGGCCGTTTCGGTGACGGGCATGGACGGCTCGCCGATCCGGTTGACCGACCTGCCGCTGCCTGCCGTGATCTATTTCTACCCCAAGGACGATACCGCCGGTTGCACGCGGGAAGCGCAAGATTTCTCCGCGCTGTCGGCGGAATTCGGCGCTGCCGGCGCCACCGTGGTCGGGATCAGCAAGGATCCGCCGGCCGCCCATGCCAAGTTCGCCGCAAAGCATGCGCTGACGGTCACGCTCGCGTCCGATGAAAATGGTGCCGCCTGCGAGGCCTTCGGCGTCTGGGGCGAAAAGCAGATGTATGGTCGCACGTATATGGGGATCGAGCGCGCCACCTTCCTGTTCGGCCGGGACGGTCGGCTCGTCCGGGCGTGGCGGAAGGTGAAGGTGCCCGGCCACGCCCAGGCGGTACTCGACGCGGTCCACGCGCTTTGATTTTTGCCGGGCGGCATCCGCCCGGTCGGGGGGGAGCTCACCCGCCCAGCAGGATCGTCCCCTTGGTCCTTTCCGCACCGCCCTCCAGGTTCAGGCGGAATGACGTATTGTCGTTCGTCCGGCCGCTGAGCCCCTCGGGCTCGGCCTTGAGCGCATAGCCCGCCTTCGCCAGCCGTTCCCGGAAATAGTCGCGGACGGCCGCGGCGGGGGCGGGGCTGCTGAAGCGGATGCGCATGCCGCCATCGTTCATGTCCACCGCCTCGATCTTCGAGCCGGGATAGAGGTGGACGCCGTTAAGCTGAAAGTTGCCCGCGTCCATATCCAGCTTGGGCATCTTGAACTGGCCGCTGAAGCCGGGCAGCGCGATCTTCACCTCGCCCGACCGACCGTCGATCGCACCGACGGTATTGCCGTCATCGGCGTTGATCGTGATCGACGTACCGTCGCCCGATCGGTCGCAGGCCGTCACCAGCATCGCCGCCGCGAGCGATATCGATACCATCCATGCCCGGTTCGTCATCTGTCTCTCGCCATGTCGTTGCAGCGGCTTGGGATCGGCGAGGGGTTCCGAACCCGGCGTCGCCACTATAGGGGGTTCGCGTGTCCACGTCATCCTCCCCAGCCACCGCCGCCGCAAGCCTCGCGGAACCGCCCGGCGCGCCGATCGGCTTCGTCGAGTTCGTCGCGCTGATCGCGGCGCTGATGTCGCTCGCCGCGCTCGGTATCGATTCGATGCTGCCCGCACTGCCCGCCATGGGGGCGTCGCTGCACGTCGTCGGCGAGAATCAACGCCAGTTCATCATCACCGCGTTCGTGCTCGGCTTCGGCGTCGCACAGATCGTCCACGGGCCGCTCGCCGACCGGTTCGGTCGACGCGCGGTGCTGCTCTGGGCGCTCGCCGGCTATGCCGTCGCCAACATCCTGTGCGCGATATCCGCGAGCTTCGTGCTGCTCCTCTGCGCGCGTGTGGCGGGCGGCGCGATGATCGCCGCCACCCGCGTCGCGACCGTCGCGCTGGTGCGCGACTGCTACCATGGCCGCCCGATGGCGCGCGTCATGTCGATCGCCTTCATGGTGTTCATGATCGTGCCCGTGCTCGCGCCGACCTTTGGCCAGACGGTGCTGTTGTTCGCCAATTGGCGCGGTATCTTCTGGACCATCGCGGTCATCACCATGGTGCTGTTCACGTGGTTCTACACGCGCATGCCGGAGACGCTGCGACCGGATGCGGTGCAGCCGCTGTCGCCGTCCCGGATCGTCGCGGGCTGGCGGCAGACGCTCGGCGACCGCTGGTCGCTCGGCTATACGCTCGCCTCGACGGCGCTGATGGGTGCGCTTTACGGCTATCTCAATTCGATCCAGCAGATCATGTTCGACACGTTCCACCGCCCCCATTTGCTGGCGGTGATGTTCGCGGCGACATCGATGCTGATGGCGGTGGCCAACCTCACCAACGCGCGCCTCGTCCTCAAGCTGGGCACGCGGCTGATCAGCCACAGCGCGCTGACCGTGCTGATCGCGCTCAGCGCGGTGCACCTGGCCCTGGCGTGGAGCGGGCGGGATACCCTGATCAGCTTCGTGCTGTTGCAGGCGTTCACCATGGGCTGCTTCGGCCTTGCCACGTCGAACTTCTCGGCGATGGCGATGGAGAACATGGGGGGGATCGCCGGCACCGCGTCGAGCGTCCAGGGCTTCACCTCCGTCACGATGGGCGCGTTGCTCGGCGTGGTGATCGGACAGGCGTTCGACGGCACGACCGCTCCCCTTGCGGCGGGATTCCTGCTTGCCGGGCTCGTCGCCATCGTTTGCGTCGCGGTGACCGAAAAGGGGCGTCTCTACCGCCCGCTCTGATCGCCGGATCGGGAACCGCCGGCCGCGTCCCGCCGTTCGCTCCATCACCATAAATTCTGGAGGGCGCGATGGGCGGACATCAGGTGCCGGGCATGGGCTCGGGCGACGACGGATACGACGAAGAAGGATATGACGAGAGCCAGCGCGCCGAAATCCTCGAGGCGACGCGGGACGGGCCGACCGATGGCGTCGTGCTGACCGATCTCGATCCCGATCTGGGCGACGAGGACGACGAGGACGAGCCGCTCGACGACATCGATATGGATGCCGAGGAGGTCGGCGAGACCGACGGCGACGCAGACCGGGACGAGGCGGACGTCGAAGAGGACGACGCGCAGGACGATTTCGACGACGATGCCGTCGACGAGGAAGACCTGAACGACCGGGACGATGCTGCGCTGCGTCCCTGACGCATTTCACCGTCCGAGACAGAAATACCACATCGACCTACCAGGCGGTGTGGTATTTTGTTCATGTTGGCGACAGGAAGTGTTGCCGAAAAACCACATGTTTGAGGTGATTGCCCGTTTTCGACGCGTGCGCTGCAACAAAGCCCCGGCAGATCGGTTTGGTGGGACCTGGGCTGGCCAGCGACCTGGTCGCGGCCGCCCGAGTTGAGGCAACACAAGGTATTTCATTATGCGTAAGCTCGCCCTCGCGGCCGCCGTTGCGGCCGTGTCCTTCGCTGTCCCGGCCTTCGCGCAGGACATGTCGACCACCGCGACGACCGATACCAGCGCCACGGCCCCCAGCGACGCCCCGCGCGCACCGGACGGTACGCGGGCGTTCGGCATCGAGCCGTATTTCGGCGTGATGGGCGGCTGGGAGCAGTTCTCGCGTCAGGGCGCGGGCATTCCGGCGCAGCCGCGCGGCTACAAGCTCGACGGCGCGCTTGTCGAGGGCGTGGTCGGCGTCAACGTGCCGCTGGGTCCGGTCTTCGTCGGTGCCGAGGGCAGCGTCGCCAAGGGCGTTTCGGGCAACATCGACTGGCAGTATGGCGCCTACGGCCGCGCGGGCTTCCGCGCCGGCGACAGCGGCCTGTTCTACGGCAAGGTCGGCTACCGCTGGAACAACTTCGACCATTTCGCGCCGGGCGTGGTGGGCGACACCAAGTATGACTATCACGGCGTCGTCTATGGCGTCGGTGCGGAGATCGGCCCGAAGGACATCGGTCTGGGCGGCATCACCGGCAATTCGGGTCTGCGCTTCCGCATCGAGGCGACGACCTTCGACAAGGCGCACAGCTTCCGCCCGATGGCGGGCGTGATCGCGCACTTCTGATCCCACGCAGGGACGACAGGCGGGGCGGGTCCGGCGACAGCCGGGCCCGCCCTTGTCGTTTTGGGTCGCTGCAAGGGGCGGGGGCGGGCGGGCCTCGCCAAATCGATCCGCGCCCCCATATCGGCCGCAATGCGCGGTAGGGTCAAACGCAAGGCGGGTCTGGTCGAAGCTGCGGCGCGCGCGGGCCGCGACGCGCCTGTCGATCCTTGTCCGATCTGCGGACGGCCGCTCGGCAGCAAGGTCGAATGGCATCATCTCGTGCCCAAGTCGCAGGGCGGCCGCGTCACCGCGGCGGTCCACCCGATCTGCCACCGCACCGTTCACGCGCTGATCCCCAATGCGGCGCTCGCGAAGGACTTTGCCGAACCCGCCGTGCTGCGCGATCACCCCGGGATGGCGCGCTTCATCCGATGGATCGCCGACAAGCCGCCCGACTTCCATGCGCCCACGCGGCGCGGACGCTGAGCGGGGGGCGAAGGGCCGCCCGTGCCATCGCCGACAGGCGCACCGGGCCGATCCGGTCGCCCGGTCAGAGGTCGGTCTCGTCGGGGCGCGAGGCGGGTTCGCCGCCCGCATCGTCCTTGGCCGCGACCTTCTTGCGGTAATGGTTGGCGAGCAACGTCGCCCCGAGCAGGAACCCGCCGGGGGCCAGCAACACCACGGCGGCCAGGCCGACCTTGTTCCACGTCTTGTCCATGGCCCGCGATCATAGCGTCGACAGGTGAACGACGCCTTGCGGTCGTGACCGGACCGGCGTTTCGGGCAAGCGGTCGGGGCCGCCCGCCATCGCGGGCGCGGCGCGGCGGATCAGCGATAGTTGAAGCTGATGCTGATTCGTTCGCCCTTGGCGCCGTTGGGCACCACCTCGTGCCGCAGCCAGCTTTCCCACAGGAACACGCTGCCCGGCTCGGGCACCGCATAGACGAACGTCCTGAGATCCTCCGGCGCGTCGTCGGTTCGCGTCGGCGCCGCCATCATCATCGGTAGCCGAGGGTCCTCGAGCTTGAGCGCACCGGCTCCCGGTGGCACCGCGACGTAGAGCGTGCCGGAGACGACGCTGTGCGGATGGATGTGCCCGGAATGGCTGCCACCCGGCTTCAGGACGTTCACCCACAGGCTGTCGAGCTTGAGCTTGCGGCCGAGGTCGAACGCGCAGGCCTGGGCGAAGGTCGCGACGTGCCGGTTGAGCAGCCTGACAAGGTCGGCGAAGCGCGGATCGCGGGCCGGTAGGTCGTTCAGCGAGGCATAGGACGTGTAGCCGCGATAGCCGTGCGCCTTGCACCAGCCGATACCGGCGCGATCTTCGCGCGCTAGGTCGCGTGCCGCCTCTTCGAGTTCGGCGAGCAGGTCGGCATCGCCGAGCGGGGCGTCGTAGAAGCGGGTCGCGAACAGAGACCGTATCGTCATTGTCCCATCCTCAGCGCCACGTCGTTCATGAAGCGCACGTCGTCGCCCGCGGCGAGCCAGGGCGCCTCCGCCCCGACCGCGCCCAGCATGTCGGCGAGCGCGTCCATCTCCGCCTTGGCGTAATTGCCCAGCACATGGCCGGTGACGCGATCCTTGTGCCCCGGGTGGCCGATGCCCAGCCGCACGCGGCGGAAATCCGGTCCCAGATGCTGGTCGGTCGAGCGAAGTCCGTTATGGCCCGCGGTCCCGCCGCCGCGCTTCACCTTGACCTTGAACGGTGCGAGGTCGAGCTCGTCGTGGAACACGGTCAATGCATCGGGCCCCAGTTTGTAGAAGCGCAGCGCCTCGCCGATCGCGCGACCGCTCTCGTTCATGAATGTCGCAGGCTTGAGCAGCACGATCTTGTCGCTGCCGATCCGCCCTTCCTGCGTCCAGCCCTGGAACTGCTTCTTGACCGGGGAGAAGCCGTGCATCTCCGCGATCGTATCGAGCGCCATGAAGCCGACGTTGTGCCGGTGCAGCGCATATTGCGGCCCCGGATTGCCGAGCCCGGCCCAGATCTGCATCGCGAACGCTCCAAAAAGACGAAGGGCAGGGGAGCGTCGCCGCTACCCTGCCCCGCAATCATAGTCGAGGTCGACGGGGCGATCAGCCCTCGGCCGACTCCTCGTCGCCCTCGGCGGCCTCAGCCGACTGGGCCTCGGCCACTTCGGCCTCGAGCGCCTCGTCAGCGGCGGTCGGGACGGTCGGCGGCACGATCGTCGCGATCGCGAAATCGCGGTCGTCGATCGCCGGCGTCGCGCCCTTGGGCAGCTGCACGTCGCTGATGTGGATCGAATCACCGATCTCGCGACCCTTGAGCGAGATGGTCAGCTCGGTCGGGATGTCGGCGGCGTCGACGACCAGCTCGACCTCGTGACGGGTGATGTTGAGCACGCCGCCCTGCTTCAGGCCACGGCTCTCGTCCTCGTCCGTGAACACGACGGGCACGGCGACCGTGACGGTCGCATGCTCGCTGATGCGCAGGAAGTCGGCGTGCGTCGGACGGTCGGTGACCGGATGGAACGCTACGTCCTTCGGCAGCGTACGCTCGCCGTTGATCATGATGACGGAGGTGAAGAAGTGGCCGGTCATCAGCGCCTTGGTCAGCGCCTTCTCCTCGAGGTGGATCGAGGTCGGTTCCTTGTTCAGGCCGTAGATCACGGCGGGGACGCGGCCGTCACGACGCAGCGCCCGGGAGGCTCCCTTGCCAACCCGGTCGCGCGTCTCGGCTGCGAGCGTAATGGTCTCGCTCATGCAAATTCTCCGAAACGTGCTAAAAGTTCAGTTCTTCCCGGCGCCACGCCTCCAGGGATGACCATGGCTCGGAAGCCGGCGCGCATAGCGGGAAGCGGCGGCAAAAGCAATGATGTGGTCGCGGTCCTGCAGGACCGGTCCCCGCCGCCAAGTTGAATCTCCATTCAGGTTGCTTGACCGGGCCGGCGCCGCCCCGCTAATCGCAGGGCCGATCACAGGAGAGACGAGGGCGATGAAGAAGCTCTATCCGGATGCCGCGGCCGCGCTCGACGGGCTGCTCCACGACGGAATGACGATCTGCGCGGGCGGGTTCGGTCTGTGCGGCATTCCGGAGCGGCTGATCGATGCGATCCAGGCGTCGGGCGTCAAGGATCTGACCATCGCCAGCAACAACGCCGGCATCGACGGCGAGGGGCTCGGCAAGCTGCTGCGCAGCCGCCAGGTCCGCAAGATGATCTCCAGCTACGTGGGCGAGAACAAGGAGTTCGAGCGCCAGTATCTGTCGGGCGAGCTCGAGGTCGAATTCTGCCCGCAGGGCACGCTTGCCGAGCGCTGCCGCGCGGGCGGTGCAGGCATACCCGGCTTCTACACGAAGACGGGGGTCGGCACGCTGGTGGCGGAGGGCAAGGAGGTGAAGACCTTCGACGGCGAGGAGTATATCCTCGAACGCGGCATCCGCGCCGACCTCAGCATCATCAAGGGCTGGAAGGCAGACGAGAGCGGCAACCTCATCTTCCGCAAGACCGCGCGCAACTTCAACCAGCCGATGGCGACGGCGGGGCGCGTCTGCGTCGCGGAGGTGGAGGAGGTCGTGCCGGTGGGCAGCCTGGATCCGGATCACATCCATCTGCCCGGCATCTACGTGAAGCGGATGATCGTCGGCGCGCCCTACGACAAGAAGATCGAGTTCCGCACCGTCCGCCAGCGCGAGACGGCATGAGGCGCGCGCTGGCGCTGGCGCTGCTGGCGACGTCGCTGCTCGGCGGCTGCGGCGGGCGTGGACAGCGCGTCGCGCGCCTGCCCGCGCCCGGACAGGTCCCCGGGCAGGCCTGGGCGGCGGACGGACCGGCGGTGCAGATCACCACGCTGAAGGCGCTGCCGCCGCCCGACGGGCAGCGGGCCGCCGCGCCGATCGCGGCATCGGGCGCGCGCGTACCGCCACAATTCCAGTACCTCTACGGCTCGGGCGAGGCGGTTGCGCTCAGCCGTCAGGCGTTCCACGCGCTCGTGGCCTATGCCAGCTATCGCCGTGCGGCGGGCGACAGCGTGATCCTGAAGCCGGGCGCGACGCTGGCCGCCCCGCAGTGGGAACCCTGCGCCGGCAAGCCGCGCGCGGCGGTGTTCGACGCGGACGAGACGGTGCTGCTCAACGTCGGTGTCGAGGCGCTGGCGTCGAACAGCCCGGACGCGCCCTTCGACGCGGCGCAATGGACGCGCTGGGAGCGCGGCGGCGCCCGCGCCGTCGCACCCGTGCCCGGCGCGGTCGAGGCCTTCGCCGCGTTGCGCGCGGCCGGCATCGCGGTGATCGTCAACACCAATCGCGCGAGCGCGACGGCAGCGGGCACCATCGCGACGCTGAAGGCGGCGGGGCTGGGCGACTTCACGGTCGGCACGGACCTGTTCCTGCGGGATGGCCCCAGCGGCAAGGACGCGCGCCGACGGGCGATTGCGGCCCGCTATTGCGTCGTTGCCATGGCGGGCGATCAGCTCGGCGATTTCAGCGACCTGTTCGGGGCGTTCGCCTCGTCCGCGGATCGCCGCCATGCCGCCGACACGGGCGCGGTCGGCGACATGTGGGGCAACGGCTGGTTCGTGCTGCCCAATCCCGTCTACGGCAGCGGGCTGAAGGGCGGGTATGATGAGGTATTTCCCGTCGACAAGCGCTGGGTCGATCCCGGCCAAGGAGCGAAATGAGATGAGCTGGGATCGGAACCAGATGGCGGCGCGCGCGGCACAGGAACTGCGCGACGGCTATTACGTCAACCTCGGCATCGGCATCCCGACCCTGGTCGCCAACAACATCCCCGCCGGCATGACGGTGACGCTGCAGAGCGAGAACGGCATGCTCGGCATCGGGCCGTTTCCCTATGACGACGAGGTCGATCCCGACCTGATCAACGCGGGCAAGCAGACGATCAGCGAGCTGCCGCAGAGCGCCTATTTCGGCAGCGAGCAGAGCTTCGCGATGATCCGCGGCGGGCATATCGACCTGACCGTGCTCGGCGCCATGGAGGTGTCCGAGGGCGGCGACATCGCCAACTGGATGATCCCGGGCAAGATGATCAAGGGCATGGGCGGCGCGATGGACCTGGTCGCCGGGGTCAAGAAGATCATCGTCGTGATGGATCACAACGCCAAGGACGGCAGCCCCAAGTTCATCCCGTCCTGCACGCTGCCGCTGACCGGCAGGAACGTCGTCGACATGATCGTCACCGATCTCGCGGTGTTCCAGCGTCCGGATCACCAGTCCCGCTTCAGGCTGGTCGAGCTCGCCCCAGGCGTCACCGCCGACGAGGTGGCGGCGAAGACGACCGCGGCCTACGAAGCATGAGCTATACGCTCGTCACGGCGAACCGGAATTACTCCAGCTGGTCGCTGCGCCCCTGGGTGCTGATGACCGCCTTGGGGATTCCGTTCGAAGACCGGATCGAGCCGTTCGCCGAGCGCGACAATTACGATGCGTTTCGCGCCTTTTCGCCCACCGGGCAGGTGCCGGTCCTGCTGGATGGCGACCGTGTAATCTGGGATTCGCTCGGCATCACGCTCTACCTGGCCGACCGGCACGACCGCATCTGGCCGGAGGACGCTGCGGCGCGCGCCTGGGCGATGTGCGCGGTAGCGGAGATGCACGGCGGCTTTTCGGCGCTGCGCCGCGAGCGGACGATGAACGTCGGCGTCCGTGTCGCCGCCGCACCGTCCTCCCCGTCGCTGTCGCGCGACGTGACGCGCCTGTCGGAACTCTGGGCGGAGGGACTGGACCGTTTCGCGGGACCCTGGCTCGCCGGGGAGCGCTTCTCGGCGGTCGATGCCTTCTACGCACCCGTTGCCTTTCGGGTGCGGACCTATGGCATCGACGTCGGCCCGGCTGGCTCGCGGTGGGTCGACACGTTGCTCGCCCATCCCGCGATACGTCGCTGGGAGGCGGAAGCACTGGCGGAGCCGTGGCGCGAGCCGGGCCATGAGGAGGAACTCTCCGCCTGCGGGCGGGTCGTCGAGGATCACCGCGCGACGCCCGCGTCGCAATAATCTGTCGTCCAGGGTTTCGTCCGCGCATCTTTTGGGTTAACGCGCCGGCATCATGGCTTTCAGACCGCAAACCCTGTACGAGAAGATTTGGGCCGCCCACGTCGTGGAGCGGCGCGACGACGGCACGTGCCTGATCTATATCGATCGGCATCTCGTGCACGAAGTGACCAGTCCCCAGGCATTCGAGGGCCTGCGCGCGAACGGCCGCCGGGTGCGGCGACCCGAGCTGACGCTGGCCGTGCCCGACCACAACCTGCCGACGACGCCGCGACTGGACGCGCAGGGGCGACCGATCCCGATCGCCGATCCGGAAAGTGCGCAACAGCTCGACGCCCTCCGGCGCAACACGGCCGAATTCGGCATCGACTATATCGATGCCACGGCGGCGGAGCAGGGGATCGTCCATGTCGTCGGGCCGGAACTCGGCTTCACGCTGCCCGGCACGACGCTGGTCTGCGGCGACAGCCATACGTCGACGCACGGAGCCCTGGGCGCGCTCGCCTTCGGCATCGGCACCAGCGAGGTCGAGCATGTGCTCGCGACGCAGACGCTCCTGCTCAGTCCGTCGCGGACGATGGAGGTGCGGGTCGACGGCACATTGGGCTTTGGCGTCAGCCCGAAGGACGTGATCCTCGCGATCATGGGCCGCGTCGGCGCGGCTGGCGGGACCGGCCACGTCTTCGAATATACCGGCGAGGTCGTGCGCGCGATGTCGGTCGAGGGACGGATGACGCTCGCCAACATGTCGATCGAGGGCGGCGCGCGCGCGGGCCTGGTGGCGCCGGACGACACGACCTTCGCCTATCTCAAGGGGCGGCCGATGGCCCCCGCGGGCGAGGCGTGGGACCGCGCCGTGGCGTGGTGGCGGACGCTCGCGACCGATCCGGGCGCCCGCTACGACAAGTCGGTGCGGCTGGACGCGTCCGAGATCGCGCCCGCCCTCACCTGGGGCACCAGTCCCGAGGATGTCGTGCCGATCACCGGTACGGTGCCCGAGCCGGACAGCTTCGCGGATCCGGCGAAGCGGGCGGCGGCGCGTGCGAGCCTTACGTATATGGGCCTGGCCCCTGGCACGGCGATGCAGGACGTTCCGATCCAGCACGTCTTCATCGGCAGTTGCACCAACAGCCGCATCGAGGATCTGCGCGCGGCTGCGGCGGTCGCCAATGGCCGCCGCGTCGCGGACGGCGTGCACGCGATGGTCGTCCCCGGTTCCGGATTGGTAAAACGCCAGGCGGAGGCGGAGGGGCTGGACCGGATCTTCGCCGCCGCCGGTTTCGATTGGCGCGAGCCGGGGTGTTCGATGTGCCTGGCGATGAATCCGGACAAGGTGCCGGCGGGGGAACGCTGCGCTTCCACGTCCAACAGGAATTTCGTTGGACGTCAGGGACCTGGCGCTCGTACCCATCTGTTGTCGCCAGCGATGGCGGCCGCCGCGGCCGTCACCGGTCGACTGGCCGACGTCCGCGATCTGATGGGAGACAGACAGTGAAGAAGGTCCTGGTAATGCTGGTACTCGGCGCGGTGTTCAGCGGCGCGGCCGCTTATTATGCCGGCGCCCGAACCCCCGTCGTCCCCGTCAAGGCGCAACGCTGATCGGACAAGGCCTTGCAATCCGTCACCCGCGTGAGCGGCACCGCCTATCCCTGGGGTGCCAAGAATATCGACACCGACGTCATCATCCCGGCGCACTGGTTGAAGACGATCACGCGTGCCGGGCTCGGCCGCGGGGCATTCGAGACGGTGCGGGCGCAACCGGGCAACGTCTTCGACGATCCGCGCTATGCCGGATCGCCCATCCTGATTGCGGGTGACAATTTCGGGTGCGGTTCCAGCCGCGAGCATGCGGCCTGGGCGCTTGCCGATATGGGGATAAGGGCGGTCATCGCGCCCAGCTTCTCCGATATCTTCTCTGGCAATGCGTTCAAGAACGGCATCGTGCCCGTCGTCCTGCCGCAGGACGCCGTCGATCGCCTGCTCGCGGTGGCGGAGGCGCAGCCGATCGTCGTCGACCTGGAGACGATGACGGTCACCACGCCCTTCCAGGATCGCTTCGCCTTCGAACTGGACCCCTTTCGTCGCCGATGCCTCATGGAGGGGCTGGACGAGATCGGCATGACGCTGGCAGAAGATACCGCGATTTCGAATTTCGAAGCGGCGGTGCGCGATCATCGCCCCTGGATCGAGAACAGGAGCGGATATGCGAGCATTGCTGTCGAGGGCGCCGGGCGGACCTGAAACTCTGGAACTTGCCGACCTGCCCGATCCCGCAGCCGGCAAGGGGCAGGTCGTCGTCGCCGTCAGGGCCTGTGCGATCAACTATCCCGACGTCCTGATCATCGAGGACAAATACCAGTTCCGCCCCGAGCGGCCCTTTGCTCCGGGGGGAGAGATCGCCGGTACGATCGAGAGCATCGGCGAAGGTGTCGAGGGCTGGCAGGTCGGCGATCGCGTCATGGGCGTGATCGGCCATGGCGGGCTTGCGACCCGGATCGCGGTCGACGCGCATCGCCTGTATCGTCTGCCCGACGCGCGTAGCTTCGCGGAGGGCGCCGCGCTGATCCTGACCTATGCGACGACGATCCACGCGTTGCTCGATCGCGGCCGCCTGTCGGCCGGGCAATCGCTGCTGGTGCTCGGTGCGGCCGGCGGAGTCGGGTTGGCGGCGATCGAGCTGGGCAAGGCCTATGGCGCCCGCGTCGTCGCGGCGGTGTCGTCCGAGGAGAAGGCGGCGGCCGCGTCCGCCGCTGGCGCGGATGCGACAATCGTCTATGCCCGCGCGCCCTTCGACAAGGAGCAGTCGAAGGCTCTAGCCGAACAGTTCAAGGCCGCGGGTGGCCGGGGTGGGTTCGACGTCATCTACGATCCGGTCGGGGGCGATTATGCCGAACCTGCGCTGCGCTCGATCGCCTGGGAGGGACGGTATCTCGTCGTCGGATTCCCGGCCGGTATTCCGAAGCTGCCGCTCAACCTGACGCTGCTGAAAAGCTGCGACGTGTGCGGGGTGTTCTGGGGGGCGTTCGCGGCTCGGGATTCCGATGCCAACCAGCGCCACTTCGAGACCCTGTTCCGTCTCTGGGAAGACGGCAGGATCGCCCCGCGGGTGACGCAGCGGTTTTCGTTCGAGCGGGGCGGCGAGGCCATCGCGACGATGGCCGCGCGCGGCGCCATCGGAAAGTTGGTCGTCGAAATAGAGTCCTGACCGCGATCAGGCGACCAGCAGGACCAAAATGGCGATCACCGCCCACAGGATGAGGGATAGGCCAGCGCCGATCGCTATGCCGGCCATGGGAGGCATCCGATTTGCCACGGATCGTCCCTGGCCGCGTGGCAGGGCTATGCGTTCCATGTCTTCTCTCCTCGCGTGCTTTTCTACACGTCTATTACGATGATCGCGTGAAATGCTATATGGTTCCGCCTTCGTTTCTGCGTAATAATTGTTCACGGTGATCGGAAAACTCGATCCGTTGCGTGGCGGCTCCCGCGCTCCTATGTGACGCTTCACACGCCACAGGGGGTCGCCATGTCCATGTTCGATGATCGGGAGCGCGCCGCAGAGGCTGGTTTCGCGCGCGAGCAGGAAATGGCCTTTCGCATCACGGCGCGCCGCAACCGGCTGCTCGGCCAGTGGGCGGCAGCGCAAATGGAGCTGACCCCCGCCGAGACCGATGCCTATGCCAAGGCGGTGGTCCAGGCGGATTTCGAGGAAGCGGGCGACGAGGACGTGATCCGCAAGCTGCTCGGCGATCTCACCGCCGCCGGCGTCGATGTCGACGAGGCGGCGGTCCGTCGCGCGCTCGACGACCGGACGGTCGAGGCGCGGCGCCAGTTGATGCAACCGGAGTAAGACGATCATGCCCATGGCGGCCGACGACATTGCCGCACTCATCAAGGCGGCGATCCCCGATGCGGAGGTGGAGATCACCGATCTTGCCGGGGATGGCGACCATTATGCGGCGCGGGTGGTATCGGCGAGCTTTGCCGGCCTGCCGCTGCGCCGCCAGCATCAGGCTGTCTATGCGGCGCTCGGGCATCGCATGGGCGGCGAACTCCATGCGCTGCAGCTGAAGACCGCGGCGGCTTGAGGACGAGAGATATGACCGAAGATACGAATGCCCGCATCGACGCGGTGGTGAAGGCCAACCCGGTCGTCCTGTTCATGAAGGGAACGCCCCTGTTCCCGCAATGCGGCTTTTCGAGCCGTGCGGTGGCGATCCTGGATCATCTGGGCGCCACGTACGAGAGCGTCGATGTGCTGCAGGACCAGGCGATCCGGCAGGGCATCAAGAGCTATTCCGACTGGCCGACCATCCCCCAGCTCTACGTACACGGCGAATTCGTCGGCGGCTCGGACATCATGATGGAGATGTACGAGAGCGGCGAGCTGGCGGAACTGTTGAAGGCGTGACGCGTCTCCCGGCCAACGGGAGATTGCATCATGCTCTTTCAGGACGAAGGATTGCGCCGCGCACCGGGTGCGCGGCCGCTCCTGGTCTGTGACCTGACACAGAGCTACTCGCCCAAGGGCGGTGGCGGCATCAGCACCTATCTGCGCGAAAAGCGGGACTATGTCCTCACGCGCACGCCCCACCATCTCCTGCAGATCGTGCCGGGTGCCGAGGATCGCGTGACCGTGAACGGTCGCCATGTCTTCGCGGAGATTGCCGCCGATCCGGTGCGCGGCAGCCCCAATTACCGGTTCATCCTGAGGACGCGTGCGGTCCGCGACCTGCTCGCCGAATATCGGCCGGACGTCATCGAATCCTTGTGCCCCTGGGTATTGCCCTGGACGGCGATCCAGCATCGACGCGCCTATCCCGATACGGCTCTGGTCGCCGGCTATCGGACGGATTTTCCCAACGCGCACGTCGACCGCGTCGCGCGCAAGCTGTTCGGCCCGGCGGGCAAGCTCTTCTACTGGCTCAGCCTCGGCTACACCGAGATCACCTATCGGGAATTCGACGCCGTCTACACGCTCGGCGAGGAGGCGCGCGAGACGCTCCGCCGTCGCGGGATCGGCCGCACCGCCGTGCTGCCGCTCGGGGTCGATACCGACCTGTTCCATCCCCGGGCGCGGGATCCGGACTATCGCCGGCGCCTCGGCCTCGCTGGTGACGGGCCGTTGCTCGTCTATGCGGGCCGGATCGACAACGAAAAGCGCGCGGACCGCCTCGTTGCGATGATGCGTCACCTGCCACGGGACTTTGGCGCCGCGTTGGTGATGATCGGCGACGGCAAGCTGCGGCCCCAGCTGATGCGGGACGCGGCCGACCTGCCGATCGCCTTCACCGGGTTCGAGACGGATCGCGTCGCCCTGGCAGGTGCGCTGGCCTCGGCCGACCTGTACGTGTCGGCGATGGCGGACGAGACGTTCGGGATTTCGGTGATCGAGGCGCAGGCGGCCGGCCTTCCCGTCGTCGGCGTGGCGAGCGGCGCGATGCCTGCGCGGGTGCCGCCCGGCCTCGGCCTGCTGGGGCCGGTCGACGATGTCGCGGCGATGGCCGCCAACGTCCGGGCGCTGTGGAACGGCGACCATGGCGCGATCGGGCGGGCCGCGCGCGCGCATGTCGAACGGCATTTCAGCTGGAACCAGACCTTTGCGCGCCTGTTCGGGTCGATCTACCCCCAGGCGCTCGCCCGCGCCTCGATGCGGGTCGGTCGGCCGGCTGCGGCGCCGGTGTTCGCGAGGGCGTGAAGCGCCGGGTGCGGGTGGGGGCCATCGAAACCGGTCGACGGCCTCCCACCCTGCTGAAGCGTTTGACGCTCGGCTGCACTTTCCCATGCAGACGCCGTGCCGTTTGCGCAAAGGCGCGCAAATGGCGGGCTGCAGTGCTTAAAGCGCCGTTTGCCTGATCCGGACTTGTAAGAAATTCCGACACCGATCGACGCCGAACCAATCGCTATTGACTACGGCCGTAAACAGTGCGACCACAGTTGTAGTCAGATGAGGGAGCGTGATTGTGGCGGAGCGGATCAGCGATGCGGAGCATGCGGTGATGGAGGTCCTTTGGGACGATGCCCCGCTGACGGCGCAGGACGTCGCCGAACGCGTTGATCCGGGCCGCGGCTGGAGCGCCAACACGGTCAAGACGCTGCTCGGCCGGCTGTTGGCCAAGAACGCCATCTCGCACGAGGCGGACGGCCGGCGTTACCTGTACCGGCCACTGGTGGCGCGCGACGACTATGTGTCGGGCGAGTCGCGGCGGCTGATCAACCGGCTGTTCGGCGGCAGGCTGACGCCGCTGGTGGCGCATCTTGCCGAGCGCGACGAGCTCACCGCGCAGGATATCGCCGAGATCGAGGCGCTGCTGAAGGACCTGAAGCAGTGACCGCGCCAGCGATCGCCGCCTGGGCGGTGGAGGCCTTGATCGCCTCGACCCTGCTGATGCTGTTGGTTTTCGCGCTGCGCCGGCAGGTGCGACGCACCTTCGGGCCGCAGGTCGCTTATGCACTCTGGGCGCTGCCCGTGCTGCGACTGGTCCTGCCGCCGTTGCCGACCGCCTTCCACCGCGCGGTGACGACCCCCATCAGCCATGCCGGCGAAACGATCAGCGTGCTGATCGTCGACCCCGATGCCGCCACCGCACCGGTCGCCGCGGCGCGGGGAGTCGACTGGCCGTCGCTGGGTCTGATCCTGGGCCTGATCTGGGCGGTCGGGGCAGGGGCCTTCCTCGTCTGGCATCTGACGCGCCACGCGCGCTTCTGTCGCCGCATGGTCGCCACCGCGGCGGCGGTGGAGCATATGCGCGGCGTCCGCGTCATTGCCAGCGCGGCTGCGCCTGGTCCGCTCGCCTTCGGGATCGTGCGCCGCTACGTCGCCTTTCCGCTCGATTTTGCGGATCGCTACGACAGCGACGAGCGTGCGCTCGCGCTGGAGCACGAGATCGGCCACCACCAGCGCGGCGACCTCGCCGCCAACTGGATCGCGCTGGCCGTGCTCGCGCTGCACTGGTTCAATCCGGTGGCATGGCGGGCCTTTCGCGCCTTTCGCGCCGATCAGGAGCTCGCCAACGACGCACGCGTCCTCGCCGGCCGGTCCGCGATCGATCGCCACACCTATGCCTGCGCCATCGTCAAGGCCGCACACGGCGGCGCCGTGTCGGCGGCCTGTCATCTTCACACCATCGACGATCTGAAAGGGAGAATCAGGATGCTGTCCACCTCGCCACGCTCTCGCCGCCGCATCGCCGCGGGCGGTACGATCGTCTCCATGCTCGCGCTCGTCGGCCTGGGCCTGACCGCGTCGGGGACCAGCGCCGCCGCCGCGATCACCGGCAAGGTCGGCGCGGCCGTGGGCGTCGACCTGCAGGCTGTCCCGCCGGTGCCGCCCGCGCCGCCGGCGCCTCCCGCGCCCCCCGCGGCTGCTGTCCCGCCTGAAGCGCCCGCCGCGCCGACGCCGCCCGCCGCGCCGCGCCATGTCATCGTCCAGCGCGTGGCGCGCGACGGACAGGTCCATGTGGTCGGTGACGGCGTCGGCGGATCGGGCTTCAGCCAGGCGCAGATCGATGCGATGGTCGCGCGTACGATGGCCAATGCGCCGCAGGTCACGCAGCGTACCTGCGTCGACGGCACCGACGGCGGTCCGCGCCAGTTCGTCATCAACACGCAGAAGGCGGGCAAGCGGGTCATGATCGTCTGCGCCAACCGCATCCAGGCGGCGTCGCGGTCCGGTGCCGAAACGGCCGCGCGCTCCGGTGAAATTCGGCGGTCGGCGCTGAGCAGCGCGCTCGCGAGCGTCGAGGCGTCGCGCGCGACGATCCGCGACAATCGCGACATGCCCGAGAGCGATCGCGCAGAGGCCCTGGCCGAAATGGACTCCGCCATCGCCGAACTGCGCCAGGAAATGGCGTCGCCCGACAAGGACGATTGAGCGTTCGCCAAGGCTTAGAGTCTGATCCACGGGTGGAAGCGGTACCGACCCTCACCCCCACCCGGCCGCCCATCCGGGATAGGCTGAGCTGGCGGCCGGTTGGGGGTGAGGGCCGGTATCGCGCCGATCCGGCGTTGCTGGATCACACGTTAGCCATGCCGATCGGTTTCCGGTCGGCATGCCGCCCCGCCCGCCCGTTTCCCTCGCGGGCGGGGCGTCTCTTGTCCCGCCCCTTGCCTTCCCGGCTCGCGCGGGCCACATCGACTGCAATGGCCGAGCACCCGACCGGAATCCCGATCCCGCTCGAGCCGCGGGTCACGCGCCTGCTCGCACCCAATGCGTCGGCCTATACCTTCACGGGCACGCAGACCCATCTGGTCGGGACCGAGGACGTCGCCGTCATCGATCCCGGGCCCGACGACCCCGCCCATACCGCCGCGTTGCTGCGCGTCATCGGCGACCGTCCGGTCCGTGCGATCCTGGTCACGCATCACCATCGCGATCATAGCCCGGGCAGCAGGCCGCTCGCCGCCGCGACGGGCGCGCCGATCGTCGGCGCGGCGCCGACGCACGTCAGCGGCGGCGATCCTCGCCACGACGAGGCGTTCGATGCCGCCTATGCGCCCGACCGCGTGATGGCCGACGGCGATACGGTATCGGGACACGACTGGACGCTCACCGCCCTGGCGACGCCGGGTCACACGTCGAACCATCTCGCCTTCGCGCTACCGGAAAGCGGTGCCTTGTTTTCCGGTGACCATGTCATGGGCTGGGCGACCAGCGTCGTGTCGCCGCCCGACGGCGACATGGGCGATTACATGGCGAGCCTGGAGCTGCTCCTCGGCCGCGACGATCGCGTCTATTATCCGGGTCACGGCGAGGCGGTCGAACGGCCGCAGCGCCTGGTGCGCGGCATGCTCGGCCATCGCAAGCAGCGGGAGGGGCAGATCCTGCGGCTCCTGCGCGACGGCGCCATCGTGTCGCTGCCGGCGATGGTGGCGAGCATGTACGTCGGGCTGGACCCCCGCCTGGTCCGCGCGGCGGAGCGCTCGACGCTCGCGCATCTGCTCGATCTCCACCGCCGCGACATCATCGTACAGGAGGACGGCGGATGGCGGACGAAGTGACGACGATCCCGCCGCACCGGGGCGGGACGCTGGGCGGGTTCCTGGCCAAGGCGGCCGGGATCCTCGTCCTGCTCGCGCTGGCCGCGCTGCTCATCCTGTGGGTCGTGCAGCGGTATGTCGCCGCGCGCCTGTCGCCTGATCCGACCACGATCGCGAGCGCCAGCCTGGAGGGTCTGCGCGAGCAGAACCGTCTCTCCGCCTTCGCCGCGCGCTACGTCGCCGTCGTCACCTCGCGCCAGACGCAGATGGGCCTGGCAACCGAAAAGACGCTGATCATGCCGGGCATGGTCCGCTACGAGGTCGACCTCGGCAAGCTGACGCAGCGCGACGTCCGCTGGGACGCCGCCCATCGCCTGCTGCTGGTGACGCTGCCGGGGCTGGAGATCGACGGACCGCAGGTCGATCTGGCGGCGATCCGGGAATATGGCTCCGGAGGCCTGCTGTCGCACATCACCGACGCCGACCAGCGCCTCGAGACCGCGAACCGCAAGGCGGGGCAGGCGGAGCTGCTTCGTCAGGCGCGTGATGCGATGCCGATGAAGCTTGCGCACGACGCGACGCGGCACGCGATCGAGCGAAGCTTCGCCATGCCGCTGCGCGCGGCCGGTATCGACGCCAGCGTGCGGGTCAGCTTCGCGGACGAACCCGTCAGCAACGACGAGCGCTGGGACGTCTCGCGCTCGCTCGAGGAGGTGACGGCGAACGCCCGTTGATCGTCGGGACTGCCGGGGACGGGAATTTGCCGTCAACTTTCCCCGGGATAGGCAGGGCGGGGATGCTCCCGCCCCGTCGCGTCGATGCCTGTCGCACCAGCCTTGATTCCGATCCCGCCGCGGGCCATGGCGCGGATACGATGGACCAGTCCAAGCCCCTCTCCGGCGTCGACCTGCGCGCCGAGATCGAACGCCTGCGCCGCGAGCGCAATGCCGTCATCCTGGCGCATTATTACCAGAAGCCGGAGCTCCAGGATCTCGCCGATTTCGTCGGCGACAGCCTCGACCTCAGCCGCAAGGCGCAGGCGACGGACGCGGAGGTGATCGCCTTCTGCGGCGTTCGCTTCATGGCGGAGACGGCGAAGATCCTGTCGCCAGACAAGGTCGTGGTACTGCCCGACATGGACGCCGGATGCAGCCTGGAGGACAGCTGTCCGCCCGAACAATTCGCCGCGTTCCGCGCCGCGCATCCCGATCACATCGCGCTCACCTACATCAACTGCTCGACCGAGGTGAAGGCGCTCAGCGACATCATCGTCACCTCGTCGTCGGCCGAAACCATCCTCGCGCAGCTGCCGCGCGACCAGAAGATCATCTTCGGGCCCGACCGCAACCTTGGCGGCTATCTCGCCCGCAAGACGGGGCGCGACCTGCTGCTGTGGCCGGGGGTGTGCATCGTGCACGAGGCGTTCAGCGAGACCGAACTGCTGAAGCTCCGCGCCCAGCATCCGTCGGCGCCGATCGCGGCGCATCCGGAGTGCCCCGCAGTGATCCTCGATCATGCCGATTATGTCGGCTCGACGCGGGGCATCCTCGAATTCGCGATGGCGATGCCCGGCGACACGCTGATCGTGGCGACCGAGCCGCACATCATCCACCAGATGGAAAAGGCGTTGCCCGGCAAGCGTTTCATCGGTGCGCCCGGTGCGGATGGTAACTGCAATTGCAACATCTGTCCGTATATGGCGCTCAATACGATGGAAAAGCTCTACGTCGCGCTGCGCGACCTCGAGCCGCGGATCGAAATCGCCGACGACCTTCGCCTCAAGGCGAAAAAGAGCCTCGACGCGATGCTTGCCATGGCATCCGGCACGGTGGGGCAGGGCGACCTCGGCCCCGCCAAGGTGACCGGCGACTGATGGCCTTCGCGATCGACGGGTTCGACCTCGCCGCCTTCGTCGCGGCGACGCTGGCGGAGGATCTGGGCGAAGGCGGCGATGTCACCGCCGAAGCCGTGATCCCGGCGGATGCCCGTTTCGCCGGAGCGATGGCGACGCGCGAGGACATCGTCGTCGCCGGCCTGCCTATCGCGCAGGCCTTCTTCCGCGCGCTCGATCCTGCCGTCTCCGTCGAGATCCTGGCGGAAGAGGGTGCGCGCGCCGCGGCGGGCGCCGTGCTGATGCGTGTCGAGGGGCAGGCGCGCGCCCTGCTCACGGCCGAACGATCCGCGCTGAATACGGTCCAGCACCTGTCGGGCATCGCCACGCTGACCGCGCGTTATGTCGACGCGATGGCCGGGACGGGCGCGACGCTGCTCGACACGCGCAAGACGATCCCCGGGCTGCGCCGGCTGGAGAAATATGCGACCCGCACCGGCGGCGCGCGCAACCATCGCATGGGCCTGTGGGATGCGGCGATGATCAAGGACAATCACGTGGCGGTGGCGGGCGACATCGGCACCGCCGTGACGCGCGCGGTCGCGGCGGGCATCGAACAGGTGATCGTCGAGGTCGATCGCATCGACCAGATCGCGCCGGCGCTGGAGGCGGGGGCGACGCATCTGCTGCTCGACAACATGGTGCCCGAGGTGCTGCGCGAGGCCGTGGCGCTGGTGGCGGGGCGCGTGCCGACGGAGGCTTCCGGCGGCGTCCGCCTCGACACGATCCGCGCCATCGCCGAAACCGGGGTTACCTATGTCTCGGTCGGGCGCCTGACCCAGTCCGCGCCGGCGGCGGACATCGGGCTGGATTTCGTCTTGCTCTGACGCGCGATCCGGCTTGCGCGCGGCGCCGGGAAAGCTAGGCTCCGCCAACCATCTCTGAGGGGGGAGCTAACATGATCAAGCCGCCGTCGATCGCCCGTTTCGAGCAACTGTATTGGGGCAGCGTGGTGATCGGTTGGATCAACACGGCCGTGAACTGGCGTACGCAGCAGGCATTGAGAGAAGCCAATCCGTTGCTCGCCAATGCGACCTGGTTGATGCCGACTGCCTTGGTGGTAAACCTCCTGATAACCTTGACGATTTGGTATTTCATCGTGCGCCGAGCCAGCGTAGTGGCCAAATGGTTTCAGGTGGTCTTTGCCGCATTCAGCGTCCTTGGGCTTATCTCAATCATCTTCCAGTTCGCGATGGGGCGTGCTCCCTCGGTAGTGTTCGCTTTGCTCGGCGTGGCGACGGCCGGACTTTACATCGCCGCCGCCACCATGCTGTTCCGCCCCGATGCGAAGGAATGGTTCGGCGAGGGGCGCGATATCGAAGAGGACGCGCCGCTCGTATGATCCTGCGCTTGCTCGCCGCCGCCGCAGCCCTCGTCGCGCCTACCGTCGCGGGGGCGCAGGCCTATCAATGTACCGTGCCTGCGAAGGTGCAGCGGCCGCATCCCGACGTGGCGAATGCGGAGCAGCCGCAGCGGTTGCTGCCGATCGGCGGCTATACGCTCGCGATCACATGGGCACCCGGCTATTGCCGCGCCCACGATCGCGATGCCAGCGCGGCGTTCCAGTGCGGCCGCCAGAACCGCTTCGGCTTCACGCTGCATGGCCTGTGGCCGGACGGAATCGGCAAGGATTGGCCGCAATATTGCAAGGCGACGGCGCTGCTGCCCCCCGCCGTGATCCGGCGCAACATCTGTTCGACGCCGTCGGCGCAACTGCTGCAGCACGAATGGTCGAAGCACGGCACCTGCATGGCCGGCTACACGCCTGCGACCTATTTCGCGAAGTCGACCGGGCTGTACGGCAAGCTGCGATATCCCGACATGGATGCGCTCTCGCGTCAGACGCTGACGGCGGGCGGCTTTGCGGAGGCGATGGCAAAGGCCAATCCGGGCATGACGGCCGACATGATGCGCGTCACCGCCAGCCGCCAGGGTTGGCTGGACGAGGTGTGGATCTGCCTCGACAAGGCCTTCAAATACCAGCGTTGCCCCGCGCATCAGGGCGGGCTGTCGCCCGACGCCGCGTTGAAGATCTGGCGGGGGCGGTGAGCGGGCCGCACCGTCACGCCGCCGGATCGGCGGGGGTGACGGTGCGGCGGCACGCTTAGGGCGCCAGTTCGACTAGGCCGCTTCCAGCACGCCGGCGTCCACAGGGGCGAGCCTGATCAGATAGTCGAAGGCCGCGAGGGCGGCGCGGGAGCCTTCGCCGCTGGCCACCACGATCTGCTTGAACGGCGCCGTCGTGGCGTCGCCCGCCGCGAAGATGCCGCTGCGCGACGTCGCGCCGCGATGATCGACCTCGATCTCGCCCCGGGCGGACAAGGTCACCGCGTCGCTCAGCCACTCGGTATTGGGCACCAGCCCGATCTGGACGAAGACGCCCTCCAGATCGATCCGATGCAGCGACCCTTCGGCGCGATCCTCGTAGGTCAGCCCGTTCACCCGCTCACCGTCGCCATGGACTTCGGTGGTCAGCGCGTTGGTGACGACGCGGACGTTGCCGAGGCTGGCGAGCTTGCGCTGCAGCACCGCATCGGCCCTGAGCGCGCCGTCATACTCGATCAGCGTCACATGGGCGACGATGCCGGCGAGATCGATCGCCGCCTCGACGCCGGAATTGCCGCCGCCGATCACCGCAACGCGCTTCCCTTTGAACAACGGGCCATCGCAGTGCGGGCAATAGGCCACGCCCTTGTTGCGATATTCCGCCTCGCCCGGCACGTTCATCGTCCGCCAGCGCGCGCCGGTCGAGAGGATCACCGCGCGGGCGCGCAGCGACGACCCGTTCTCCAGCACCAGTTCGTGCAGGCCGCCGGCATCGGCCGCCGGGACCAGTTTCGCCGCACGCTGCAGCGTCATCAGGTCGACGTCATAGTCGCGCACGTGGCTTTCCATCTGCGCGACGAGCTTCGGACCTTCGGTATAGGGGACCGACGGGAAATTCTCGATCCCCATCGTGTCGAGCACCTGTCCGCCGAAGCGTTCGGCAAGCAGGCCGGTGCGGATGCCCTTGCGCGCCGCATAGATCGCCGCGGCCGCGCCGGCGGGACCGCCGCCGACGACCAGAACGTCGAACGCCTCCTTGCCGGCGAGCTTTTCTGCGGCGCGCGCGCTGCTGCCGGTGTCGAGCCGGGCGACGATCTGCTCCAGCTCCATGCGGCCCTGGCCGAAGGGTTCGCCGTTGAGGAAGACGGTGGGCACCGCCATGACCTTGCGCGCGGTCACCTCGTCCTGGAACAGGCCGCCGTCGATCGCGACGTGGCTGATCCGCGGATTGAGCACCGCCATCAGGTTGAGCGCCTGCACGACGTCCGGGCAATTTTGGCAGGAGAGGGAGAAATAGGTCTCGAACGCATAGTCTCCGTCGAGCGCCTGTACCTGTGCGATCAGGTCCTGCGCGGCCTTGGACGGGTGGCCGCCGACCTGCAGCAGCGCGAGCACCAGGCTCGTGAACTCGTGACCCATCGGCAGGCCGGCGAAGCGCACGCCGATGTCGGTACCGGTTCGGCGGATGAGAAAGCTGGGCCGCCGCGCGTCGGCGCCGTCGGCCCGCGTGATCATGTCGGACAGAGCCGCGATCTCATCGAGCAGCGAATCCATCTGGCGCGACTTGGCATCGTCGCCCAGGCTCGCGACCAGCTCGATCGGCTGGCGGATGTTGACCAGATAGCCCTTGAGCTGCTGCGTCAGATTGGCGTCGAGCATGGGAAATCCCCGTCATGGTAGTGGAAGAAAAGGCCCGGATCGCGCCGCGACCCGGGCATTGACGGGCGCCCGCGCGCGAGGGCCCGCGGTCGCACTCTCCGGCGCCGGGACGCGGCGCCGCGTCCCGGCGCCGCGTCATCGTGTCCCCGCCCAGGCGGCGACACGCGCGTCGCGTCAGATCTTGCCGACGAGGTCGAGGCTGGGCGCGAGCGTCTCCTCGCCCTCTTCCCACTTGGCCGGGCAGACTTCACCCGGATGCGCCGCGATATATTGCGCCGCCTTGATCTTGCGCAGCAGCTCGGCGGCATTGCGGCCGACGCCTTCCGACGTGATCTCGACCAGCTGGATCACGCCCTGCGGATCGACGACGAAGGTGCCGCGATCGGCCAGGCCTTGGCCGGCGCGCAGGATCTCGAAGTTGTTCGAGATCGTGTGGTTCTGGTCGCCCAGCATGAAATAGTCGATCTTGCCGATCGCCGGCGAGGTGTCGTGCCACGCCTTGTGGCTGAAGTGCGTGTCGGTCGACACGCTGTACACCTCGACGCCCATCTTGCGCAGCGTCGGGTAGATGTCGGCGAGGTCCTCGAGTTCCGTCGGGCAGACGAAGGTGAAATCGGCCGGATAGAAGAAGAACACCGCCCACTGGCCCAGCACGTCGCTGTCGGAGACGGTGACGAACTTGCCCTGCTTGTAGGCCTGGGTGGTGAACGGCTTCAGCTGGCTGCCGATGAGCGACATGAATGGTCTCCGCGTTGGAATGGATGCGACGGATGTAGCCATTTCATGCCGCAGTGCAAAATGGAGAGGAATTCGATACGCGATCGAACCAATCGATTAATCGCGCCGTTTCGCTGTCGCCATCGCACGATCCAGCAGCCGACTGTACCGCAAGAGCGAACGGATCACTTCGCGAGCGCGGTATGGATCGACCAGAGGCTGGTGGCCGCCAGCAGGACCCCGACAAAGGCCATGAGACGGCGCGGGGCGACCCGCTTGGCGAGGATGCCACCGAGCGGTGCGGCGACCAGTCCGCCGATCAGCAGGCCGATCGTCTGCAGCGTGAAGGCCGCCCAGCCCAGCGAAACGAAGAAGGCTGCCGAGGCAGTCAGCGTCAGGAAGAATTCGGCGGTGTTGACCGTGCCGATCGTGTGGCGCGGCGTCGTCCCCTGCACGAGGAGGTTGGAGGTGACCACCGGGCCCCAGCCGCCGCCGCCCGCGGCATCGAGAAACCCGCCGACGAGGCCGAGCGGCGCGACGACCCGGGCCTTGCGCGGCTCCACGTCGCCGCGAATGGCGCGGAAGATCAGGTATCCGCCGATAAGCGCCAGATAGGCCATGACGAACGGCCGCGCGACGGATCCGTCGATCGAACTCAACACCGTTGCGCCGAGCACGGCACCGACCATGCCCGGGATGACGAGCCGTCTGAACAGGCGCCAATCGACGTTGCGATTGACGACGTGGCTGACGCCGGAGGCGGCGGTCGTGAACGTCTCGACCGCATGCACGCTCGCGGACGCGAGGGCGGGCGGCGTACCCATCACCGTCACCATCAGCGTCGAGGTGATCAGACCGAACGCCATCCCCAGCGCGCCGTCGACGATCTGCGCCGCGAAGCCGATCGCGACGAACGGCAGGATCGTCGACCAGTCGAGGGCGGCGAGAAAATCGGGCATTTGGGGTTCTCCGGCAGCCGATGGGCTGAGGGGGTGGAAACGCACCGTGGCCGCGAACGGCCCTGGCGACAACAAAGCTCCGGTTTTGCCCGGCAAAGCGCCCTCCCGACTGGCGGTGGAAATCCTGGACGCGCGTGCCTAGATGATGGGCAACGGTGATGAAGGGGACGCGGATGTTCGGGCGCTTGGCGGCCTATCTCGATTCGATCAGGGCACGCGATCCCGCGCCGCATTCGCGCCTCGAGATCCTGACCTATCCCGGCGTCTGGGCGCTGGGCTGGCATCGCGTCGCCCATGCGCTCTACCGCCGCCGGCTTTTCCTGCTGGCACGGCTGGTCAACCATGTCTCCCGCGCCTGGACCGCGATCGACATCCATCCCGGCGCGACGATCGGGCGCAATTTCTTCATCGACCACGGATTCGTCGTGATCGGCGAGACCGCGGAGATCGGGGACGACGTGACCATCTACCAGTGCGTGACGCTTGGCGGGACCAGCCCGGACAATGGCGTCGCGGGCAAGCGGCATCCGACGCTGGCCGATGGCGTGATCATCGGGTCGGGCGCGCAGGTGCTCGGCCCGATCCTCGTCGGACCGCGGGCGCGCGTCGGCGCCAATGCCGTGGTGACGCGCGACGTTCCCGCGGGGGCGGTGATGGTCGGTATCCCGGCGCGTCCCACCATGGTCGAGGGCGGCGTCGCGGAGGCACCCTCGCGCTTCGTGCCTTATGGGACGCCGTGCAGCGACATATTCGATCCCGCCACCCAGCGATTGGAGATCATGCGCTGCGAGCTCGAATCGATGCGCAAGCGGCTCGATGCGCTGCTCGAGGAGCATCCGGCGGCGGAACGCGATCGCGCCTGATGGGCATCGTCACGCCATTCCCCAATGCGCAAAAGCCGAACCAGATCGGCTTCGAGCGGCTTGAACTGACGCGCATCCTCGACCTGTACGGTCGCATGGTCGCGGCCGGCCACTGGCGCGACTATGCGATCGAACTGGGGCAGGATGCGGCGGTCTTCGCGGCCTTTCGCCGGACGGCGGAGCGGCCCGAGTTCCGCATCGAGAAGCGTCCGGCGCTGCGGCACCGCCAGGGGATGTGGGCGCTGATCGGCGAACATGGCACCGTCCTGAAGCGTGGCCAGGAGCTGGGACCGGTGCTGGCCCCCGTCGAACGGCGGCTGATGAAGCTGGTCGATTGAACGCCCCCTCCCGTGCGGGGGAGGGGGCAGGTGATGGCGATCCGCGTCAGGCCGGCTGGTGGACCGGCGGCAGCTTGAGGCGAAGCGGCTGCGACAGCCATCCGACGATCATCGATCGCATCGGCTGCCAGAAGGCGGACAGCGTCAGCAGCGCCGAGCCGATCACGAAGGCGGTGAACGCGGCCCCCAGCTCGACCGCACCGGCACTGCGGAACAGCGCATAGAGCGCGTACAGCACGTAGACGAGGCTCGAAACGAGCAGCGCGCGCCGGTCGATCGCCAGCGCGATGCCAGCAAACAGCAGATAGAGCACGAGCACGATCGCCGCGACGCCGGCGCCGATCTCTCCGTTGGCCTCGCCGTTGAACACGCCGAGCATGTGGAAGACCGGATGCGCGATCATCGGGGCGGCGGCGAGGTGCAGCCAGAAGGCGACGTCCGCGCGCCGCGTCTCGCGGCGCGTATCCGACATGTCCCAGCGCATCGCGAGGGCGAAGACGGCGATCCCGCAAAGCAGCACCAGCGGCCAGATGCCCTGCTTGATGTCAGGAACGGCAGCCATCAACAGACCGGCTGCGACGGCGACCAGTGCCGCCGCGCCCGCCGCCACCGTGATCGGCACCATGAAGCGGCGCCAGTGCAGATAGGCCGCGGCGGCGCTGATCAGGCCGACGCCGGCGGCCGCGAACCCGCCCGCGCGCCCGTCGATATGGGGGAAGATCGTCTCGATCCCCCCGATCAGCGCCCCGGCGACGCCGCCGACGAAGGCGAGCAGCAGCAGGATGCTCGGGAGCGCCATCCGCCGCCGTGCCGTGAAATACAGCGCCAGCATCCACGCCGCCGCAGCGACCAGCCCGCCACCGAGCGCATAAGTAACCCGGAAGCCGATCTGGCCGAGCGCGGCGAGCAGCAGCGCGATCGCGATCGAGACGAAGATGTCGTTGAAACCGGTGAGCAGTCGGAAATGCTCTTCGTCGACCGCCGGCGCGGCATGCGCCGCGGCGACGTGGCGCCGCAGCGCCGCGGCGGCATCGGGCGAGATCGCCCCCGCCGCCACCGCGCCGTCGATGTCGCTCTCGCTGTACATGGGCGTTCTCCTTCGTTGAGGAACGCGCAAGGGTCACCCATGTGTGTTACATTGTCAATACACGTCGCGCAGGCTCGCGAAGGTGACGGAGCGGCGCGCCCTGCGGACGCCGCGAGTCACGGTTGCTGCAGCAACCGGCCGATCGTCATCGCCTGTTCCGCGCCGGTCTTCGGCACGATCTCGCCCGCCCGATCCGTGATCCTGTTCCAGTGCGCGGCGACGCCCTCCGGCGACAGATCGTCGCCCGTCAGCAGCGCGCCTGGCGTCAGCGTGACGTAGCTCGCATGGAACGCCCCGGCACCGGCGCCCAGGATGACGTTGGTGGGGGCGTCCTCGCTGACCAGGAACAATGCGCCCGGCGCGACCTTTTCGGGCGCGAAGGCATCGAAGGCCTCCTTCGGAAACAGGTCCTCGGTCATCCGGGTCCCGGCAGTCGGCGCGATCGTATTGACGCGGATGTCGTTCTTGGCGCCTTCGAGGCTGAGCGTCTTGGTCAGGCCGGCGAGCCCCAGCTTGGCGGCGCCGTAATTGGCCTGGCCGAAATTGCCGAACAGCCCGGTAGACGACGACGTCATCAGCACGCGGCCGTAATTCTGTTCCCGGAACGTGTCCCAGCAAGCCTTGGTCGCGAAGGCCGAGCCGATCAGGTGAACCCGGACCACGAATTCGAAATCGGCGGGATCCATCTTCGCGAAGGTCTTGTCGCGCAACACGCCCGCGTTGTTGATCAGGATGTGAACGCCGCCCCAGGCGTCCTTCGCGCGGGCGACCATGTCGACCATTTGGTCGTAGTCCGCGACGTTGCCGCCATTGGCCATGGCTTCGCCGCCCGCCGACCGGATCTCGTCGACCACCGCAAGCGCCGCGTCGGAATGGCCGGTGCCGTCGCGCGTCCCGCCGAGGTCGTTGACGACGACCTTGGCGCCGCGCCGCGCTAGTTCGAGCGCATAGCCGCGGCCCAGGCCGCCCCCGGCTCCGGTGACGATGGCGACGCGGCCGTCGAAGCGGATCGGACTGGGCATGAAAAAGGCGCTCCTTCCAGACTGGATGAAGCGCCTTTTCATACCGAAGGTTCGAACGGGCGCAATGCCCGTTCGACCGGCCTCAGCCTCGCTTAGCGGCGGGCGTGACGCTTGGCCTTGTGCATCGTCTTGTGGCCACCCTCGACCTGGCGGCAGCTGTCATACTGCCCCTTCTTGCAGATCGGATATTCGGCCTGCGGCGCCGGGGCCGGATAGGCCTGGTCCGGGGTCGGTGCCGGGCGGAAGACGGGGGGGACGTTCGACCCGGGCGTGCCGCCGCTCAGCGCGGGGCCGGTCGGCTGATAGCCACCTGCCGGGGTCGGGGTCGAACCGGTCGTCATCGGCGCCTGGGCGTCCGTCTGGCCGGCGGGAGCCGACATGTCGCTGGCGGGAGCCGGCGCCGTCTGGCCCGCGGGCATTGTCGACTGGTCGGCCGCCGGCGGGGTCATCGTCTGGTCGGGGGTCCCGGCCGGAGCGGTCTGCGTCCCGGTGGTCGTCATCGGCGAATTGGTGCCCATCGAGCCCGAGGTCTGGGCCATGACGGGGGCGGCAACGAGGGCCGTTGCGGCCAGCAGAATGAGCTTCATTGCGAATCTCCCTAATCTGTTGCGCAAGATTGCGTAAGCGCCCCCGCCCAACGCCCGATGTGCCACTTGGGTCCTTTGTTTCGCTCCCGGTTCTACCGATGCGATCTCATGCGCCCGAGTCGAGCGAATAGCCTGCCGAGCGGACGGTGCGGATCAGGTCGGGGCGATTGCCGATGTTGATCGCCTTGCGCAGCCGGCGGATATGCACGTCGACGGTGCGGCTTTCGATGTCGCTGTCATGACCCCAGACGGCATCGAGCAGCCGCTCGCGACTGAACACCCAGCCAGGATGTTCGAGGAAGTGCTTGAGCAGGCGGAATTCGGTCGGGCCGAGCGGGACGACCTCTCCGCCGCGGCGTACCTTGTGCCCGACCGTGTCCATCTCGATGTCGTCATACGTCAGCTGCTCGCCCGCCAGCGCGGGTCGGACGCGGCGCAGCACCGCGCTGACGCGCGCGACGAGCTCGCGCGGCGAAAAGGGCTTGGTCACGTAATCGTCGGCGCCGGTTTCCAGGCCGCGGATGCGATCCTCCTCCTCGCCACGCGCGGTGAGCATGATGATCGGCACGTTCGCCGTATCCGGCATGCGGCGCAGACGACGGCACACCTCGATGCCCGACAGCCCTTCGACCATCCAGTCGAGCAGCACGATGTCGGGTGCCTTTTCCTTGGCGAGCAGCAGCGCCTCCTCGCCGTCGGGTGTGTGCGCGACGTCGAAATCCTCGCGCCGGAAGTGAAACACCAACAGTTCGGCGAGGGCGGCGTCGTCCTCCACCAGCAGCATGCGTGCGCGGGCCATCAGCGTTGCTCCTCTGCGGATTGGGAAAGGGTGCCGCCCCGGTGATGGTCGGCCATCTGCGAGCCGGAAGCGGCGAAATAGACCATCTCGGCGACGTTGGTCGCATGGTCGCCGATCCGTTCCAGGTTCTTGGCGACGAAGAGCAGGTGCGCGACCTGGCTGATCGTGCGCGGATTCTCGACCATGTAGGTGACCAGCGTGCGGAAGATGCTGTCGTAGAAATCGTCGAGCGCCTTGTCGCTTTCGACGACGCGCACCGCCGCATCGGGGTCGCGCGCCGCGAAGGCGTCGAGCGCCTGTCGGACCATGCCGCTCGCCATCGCCGCCATCGACGGCAGGATCGAGATCGGCTCGATGCGATGGCCGCCACCTTCTGCGCCCTCGATCATCGGGACGCGACGCGCGATGTTCTTCGCATAGTCGCCGATCCGCTCGACGACGGACGCGATCTTCATCGCCGCGACGACCTCGCGCAGGTCCACCGCCATGGGTGCGCGCAGCGCGATGATCCGCACCGCCAGCCGCTCCACCTCGCGCTCGATCGCGTCGATCGACTTGTCGTTGGCGTCGACCTTCCGCGCCAGGACGGGATCCGGGCGCTGCAGGGCGAGGATCGCCTGCGCGATCGCGTCCTCGGCCAGTCCGCCCATCTGCGAGATCAGGCCGCGCAGCTGCCCGATATCGGCGTCGAACGCCTTGACGGTGTGATCAACCATAACGCCCCGTGATATAGTCGCGGGTGCGTTCCTCCCGCGGGTTGGTGAAGATGTCGCTGGTCGGCGCGAACTCGACCAACTGGCCCAGGTGGAAGAAGGCCGTCTGTTGCGAGACGCGTGCCGCCTGCTGCATGTTGTGCGTGACGATGACGATCGCGTAGCGGCCCTTGAGCTCGTGGATCAGCTCCTCGATCTTCGCGGTCGCGATGGGATCGAGCGCGCTGCACGGCTCGTCCATCAGGATCACCTCCGGATCGACCGCGATCGCGCGGGCGATGCACAGGCGCTGCTGCTGGCCGCCCGACAGCGCGGTGCCGCTGTCGTCCAGCCGGTCCTTGACCTCGTCCCACAGGCCGGCGCGCCGCAGCGAGCGTTCGACCATCTCGTCTAGATCGGCGCGCGCCGCGGCGAGGCCGTGGATCCGCGGTCCATAGGCGACATTCTCGTAGATCGACTTGGGAAAGGGATTGGGCTTCTGGAACACCATGCCGACGCGGGCGCGCAACTGCACCACGTCCATGTCGGGGGCATAGATATCCTCGCCGTCGAGCAGGATCTGCCCGTCGACCCGGGCGCTGGCGACCGTGTCGTTCATCCGGTTGAGCGTGCGCAGGAACGTCGACTTGCCGCAGCCCGACGGGCCGATGAAGGCGACGACATTGTCCTGCGCGACGTCGATCGAGACATGGTCGATCGCGCGCGTGTCGCCGTAGAAGACGCTGACGTCGCGCGCCTGAATCTTGGGGGGAAAGGTCACCAGCGTGTCTCGAAGCGGTTGCGGAGGTAGATGGCGAGGCCGTTCATCGCGAGCAGGAAGACGAGCAGGACGATGATCGCCGCGCTGGTCTTTTCGACGAAGCCGCGGTCGACCTGATCGGACCATAGGAAGATCTGGACCGGGAGCACGGTGGCGGGGTCCGCGAGCCGGGATGGGGGCGCCGCGATGAAGGCGCGCATGCCGATCATGAGCAGCGGCGCGGTCTCGCCCAGCGCGCGCGCCATGCCGATGATCGTGCCGGTGAGGATGCCGGGCAGCGCGAGCGGCAGGACATGGTCGAACACCACCTGGACCGGCGAGGCGCCGACCGCGAGCGCCGCATCCCGGATCGATGGCGGCACGGCCTTGATCGCATTGCGCCCCGCGATGACGATCACGGGCATGGTCATCAGCGCCAGCGTCAGTCCGCCGACGATCGGCGCGGACCGGGGCAGGTGCATCGTGTTGAGGAACACGGCGAGACCGAGCAGGCCGAAGATGATCGAGGGCACCGCCGCCAGGTTGTTGATCGATACCTCGATGATGTCGGTCCAGCGGTTTCGCGGCGCATATTCCTCGAGGTAGAGCGCGGCGAAGACCCCCACCGGGAAGGCGAGCAGCAGCGTCACCATCATCGTCAGCAACGATCCCTTGAGTGCTCCCCAGATGCCGACGCGGGTCGGATCGGTGGAATCGGAGGAGGTCAGGAAGCCGAGGTTCCAGCCGACGGACAATACGCCCCGCGCCTGCAGCCGTGCGACGACCGCCTCCGCGGCGGCCGGTCCGTCGCGACGCGCCGCGATATCGATCGCGCTGGTGACCGGGACGTCGATCGTCGCGGGCCGGCGCAGCAGGCTTGGATCGCGTTTCACCGCGTCGCGCACTACCAGCCAGGCGCCATCGGAAAGCCAGTCCGGTGCTTCCGCGCCATAGGCGGCGGTGGCCGCGTGATCGACCGCATTCTCGAGCCCCGCGCCCGCCAGGGCGAGATCGGCGCCGCGGCCGTGTACCTGGTCGCCCGTGACGGGCAGGTGCTCGCGCGCCAGATCGATCGGCAAGGCGATGCGCGTCTGTCGGAAGCCCCCGATCCCCTGCGTCAGCATCGACGCCAGGAGAAGCGCGAGGAAACCCGCCGACAGCCAGACCGCGGCGAGCCCGATGAGGCGGAAACGGCGTTCCGCCGCGTAGCGGCGCCGGGTGCGGCGCTGTACCGCCGCCGCCTTCCAGTCCGTCGGTCGCCGTTCGGACGGCGGCCGCCCGACGGTATCGGTGTCGGGCCCGTTATTCATAGGATTCCCGGTACCGCTTGACGACGACGAGCGCGACCACGTTGAGCGCCAGCGTCACCGCGAACAGGGTGAGGCCGAGGGCGAACGCGGCCAGCGTCTTGGCGCTGGTGAATTCCGCTTCGCCGGTCAGCAGGTCGACGATCTGCTTGGTGACCGTCGTCGTGCTCGCGAAGGGATTGAGGGTCAGCGTCGCCACGCCGCTTGCGGCCATGACGACGATCATCGTCTCGCCGATCGCGCGGCTGACGGCGAGCAGGATACCGCCGACGACACCGGGCAGGGCGGCCGGCAGCATGACCTTGCGGATCGTTTCGGACGTCGTCGCGCCCATCGCCAGGCTGCCGTCGCGCATCGCGGCGGGGACGGCGGCGATCGAATCGTCGGCCATCGACGAGACGAACGGGATGATCATGATGCCCATCACCAGTCCGGCGGCCAGCGCGCTTTCGGACGACGCCCAGCGGATGCCGATCGCGACGCCCAGCTCGCGTACGGCCGGGGCGACGGTCAGGGCGGCGAAATAGCCGTAGACGACGGTCGGAACGCCCGCGAGCATCTCCAGCGTCGGCTTCATCCAGCGGCGGGTCACCGGGCGCGCATATTGGGTCAGATAGATGGCGCTCATCAGCCCGAGGGGGACCGCCACGGCCATCGCGATGACCGCGCCGATGAAGAACGTGCCCCAGAACAGCGGCAAGGCGCCGAGGCTGGCGCCCGGGTCCCGGGAATCGACGACCTGCGGGCTCCAGTGGGTGCCGAACAGGAACTCGCCCGCCGGCACCAGGCGGAAGAAGCGCACCGATTCGTAGATCAGCGACGCGACGATCCCCACCGTCGTCAGGATCGCGATCAGCGACGCGACGAGCAGCATCAGCATCACCCCGCGCTCGACCTGCGTCCGCGCGGCGAAATCGGGCCGGACGCGGGTGAAGGCCAGCGCGCCGCCCGCGAAGGCCAGCAGCAGCGCGGCCGCCGTCGCGATCGTGTCGTATCGATGCTGGGCGCGGGCATAGGCGGGCGCCAGTTTCTCGGCCAGGTCGTGGAACGCGCCCTGGCTGCGCCCGGCGCCGAGCTCGCGGGCTTCCGACAGGATCGACGCGCGTTCGAATCCCGGTGGCGGGAGCATCGCCGCGGCGGGCGTCGCGAGCACGGCATCCGTGACGAGCGCCGGCGCGGTCGCGGACCAGACGGCGAGGAAGATCAGCGGCGGCGCGAGCGTGCAGATGCCGACGAACCAGCCATGATGCGCGGGGAGCGCGCTGAAGCGGGCGACGCGCGGCCGCCGGAACGTCGCCGCCCGCATCCGCGCGACGAGCCAGCCGATCAGCGCGAGACCGGCGACGGTGAACAGGAGGCCCAGCGCGCTCAATGCGCGAGCTCCGCCGGGTCGAGCGGCGTTTCGTGCGCGACGATGGCGGCGGCCCGCGCGCGCACCGCCGGGGACGCGGCGATCAGACCACGCCGCACCAGCGGCCCGTCCGGGCCCCATGCGCGGGCGTAGAGGCCCAGGAATGTCCGGAGCCCGGGCACCGCGCGGAGATGGGCCTTCTTGACGTAGAGGAAGAGCGGGCGCGATCCGGGATAGCGGCCGTCGGCGATCGTCGCATAGGTCGGCGCCACGCCGTTGATCGCGACGCCGCGGACCGTCGCGGCGTTCTCGTCGAGATAGCTATACCCGAACACGCCGATCGAGCCGGGATTGGCGGCGAGCTTCTGGACGATCAGATTGTCGTTCTCGCCCGCATCGATATAGGCGCCGTCCTCCCGGATGCGCGTGCACACGGCCTTGTGCGTGTCGGGCGCGGCAACGGCGAGCGCGCGCGCGGACGGATCGACCGCCTCGCAGCCGCGCGTCAGGATCAGTTCCGCCAGCGCGTCGCGCGTCCCGCTCGTCGCCGGGGGGCCATAAACCTGGATGGGGATCGCGGGCAGCGCGGGGTTCACGTCACGCCAGGTCCGCGCCGTGTTGCTCCTGCCCTCCGGCGTCGCGGCGAGCGCGCGGTACAGGTCCGCCTCGGTCAGGGCCATGCCCGGTCCGCTCAGCGCCTCGGCGAAGGCGACGCCGTCGATGCCGATCGGCACTTCGACGATGTCGGCGACGCCGTTGCGCCGGCATTCGGCATATTCGCTCCGCTTCATGCGGCGGGACGCATCGGCGATATCGGGATGCGCGGCGCCCAGCCCCGCGCAGAACAGCTTGAGCCCCGCGCCGGTGCCGGTCGATTCGATGACCGGCGCGCGGGCGTCGGGATCGTTGGCGACGAACTGTTCGGCGACGATGGTCGTGAAGGGATAGACGGTGGACGAGCCGACGACGCGGATCTGGTCGCGCGAGCCGCCGCCGCCGCCCTTCGCCTGGTCCTGACAGCCCGCGAGGCAAAGCCCGAGAGCGAGTATCGCGATACGCATGATTCCCCCGCCCCGCGAGGCGACTCGGTGCCGTCCTCGGCAGCCCTGTGTGACGGTTGCGTTACCCTTTGATGACAGTGGCTTCGGCAGTCACCGTCGGCCGGTCTTGTTCCGCGGGGGGAAAGGCGACGGAGACGGTCGTGCCGACGCCGACCTTGCTGGCGATATCAAGCCGGCCGCGATGCCGTTCGACGATATGCTTGACGATCGCCAGGCCCAAACCCGTCCCGCCGATGCTGCGGCTGCGTCCGGCGTCGACGCGATAGAAGCGTTCGGTCAGGCGGGGAATATGCTGGGCCGGAATGCCTTCGCCCTCGTCGGTGACGGTGAAGCGGACCATGCCCGACCCGTCGCGGCCGACCGTCGCGGTCACCGGCGAACCGGGCCGGCCATATTTCATCGCGTTGCCGACGAGATTGTGGATCAGCTGCGACAGCTGCACCTCGTCGCCGACGACGGCGGGGAGGTCGTCCTCGAACCCGATGGTCACGTCCGCCACGCGGTCGCCGCCGCCGGCGGCGAGTTCGGCATAGACGTCCTCCAGCAATTCGCCGATGTCGACGCGTTCCGCGGGCAGGCGGTATTTCTCGCCTTCGATCCGCGACAGCGAAATCAGATCCTCGATCAGCCGCTGCATCCGCTGCGCCTCGTCGAACATCACCTTCAGGAACCGTGCGCGCAGGGCGGGGTCGTCGCCCGCGCCGTCGGTGAGCGTCTCGACGAAGCCGAGGATCGACGCGAGCGGCGTGCGCAGCTCGTGGCTGGCGTTGGCGACGAAGTCGACCCGCATCTTCTCGGCCGCGTGCCGCCCGCTCTGATCGACGAGATGGACGATGCGCGCGCCGTCGCTGGTTTCCCCGATCCGCATCTCCCAGCGTTGATCGGGCGCTCCCAGACCGACCAGCTCGACGGGACGCCCGGGAAGCGGCGCCTCGCCCGCGAGACGGTCGGCCGCGGCGGGATGGCGGATCGCCACGCGCACGTCCTCGCCGACGATATGCCTGCCGAGCAGCGCGCGCGCCGCCGCATTGGCGCAGGTGACCCGTTTCCCGCGCACGAGCAGGACGGGTTCGGCGATACCGTCCAGCACCTCGTCGAGGATCTGGCCCACGTCTGGACCGGCAGGTCCGCTGGCGGCGGGCGCCGGGCCGCGAATGCCCATGGCCGCCAGTCCTGCGGCCACCGCGCCGACGAGCGTCACCACGACCGCATCCAGCGTGCCGCCAAGCGCGCGCACGGCAGCGGCGGCGAGGAGGGCGATCACGAGCGCGCCGCTGAGGCGCCGGGCGAATCTGGGCGGCATGACGCATCGCTAGCCGATTTCACGGCGAATCGCATCGTCGCGCGTCCCGGAACGATACGGCGGCTGGCGGTGGCGGCGACGCCGACCGCAGGGGGCAGCTTGCCAGTGATCGGCGAATGTGAAAGGCACGGCGGACAGGACGAGCATGATGAGCGACGAGACGCCCCCTCGAGACGGAACGCCGTCATCGCCCGATACGGGCGCAGCGACCCGAAGGCGCGTGTTGGCGCTGGGCGCGGTGTCCGCCGGCGCCGTCGTGTCGATCCGCCCCGCGCTGGCGCAGACGGCGGGGTCCGTCCTGAACTGCGAGATACCCGTCCCCGACATCACCCGCTCGGGGCAATATATCGATGCGAGCGGCAACGTCGTCGCGCCGGGGTCGAAGGGGGCCTTCCCGCCGCCGGGCCGGCCGTTCAAGGGAGAAGACGTCAAGCGCGCGCTCGCCGGCGCCCAGCTTCCCGGCACGACGCCTGACAGCAATCGTGCCTATGTCGCCTATATCCGCCGGCTGCAGCGCGGGCAGGGGGGCTTCACCTGCTTCGCCTCGCTGCAGATGCCGCGCGGCTGACGCGCTTGCGCTTTCGCGCGGCGTCACCGGCGGCGCTGGTGTCCGAGCCGCTCGACGCGTTCACCGCCGTCTTCCATCGGCCGTCCGGCATCACCCACCTGCTCGTCAGCCCAGCTCATGAAATCCTGGCGGCCATGGGCGAGGACGCGCTGACCGTCGCCGCCTTGCACGCCCGGCTGGCGGCAAGCTTCGATCTCGACGCGGAACCCGGCGCGCTGGCGGCCCGGCTGGACGAACTCGTCGAGGCCGGATTGGTCGAAATACTGTGAGGCACGCCCTGTCGCTGCGTATCGGTCCGTTCGGCTTTCGGATCGGGTCCGACTGGCGCGCGCCCATCGAGACCCTGGCGGACCTGTACGCCGATTATCCGCGGCCCGAGCTTCCGGACTATACCGTGCGGCTCGAAGCCCTGCGTCCCTGGCGTCGGTGGATCCGTCCGGCGATCGCCATTTCCGGCGACTATATGCTGCCGGAAGCCGCGCCGCTGCCGCTGGCGCAGGCGCTGCTCGCGGCCGAAATGGGGATGAACCTGCAACTGGCGCTCGGTGCCCGTCGCTTCCTGCTGCTGCACGCGAGCGCGGTCGAGCGCGACGGTCGGGCGCTGCTGATGAGCGGCGAGTCCGGCGCCGGCAAGTCGACACTGGCGACGCTGCTGGCGGCACGCGGCTGGCGGTTCATGGGAGACGAATTCGCGTTGATCGAGCCCGAAACGGGTCTGGCCTGGCCGCTGCCGCGTCTCATCAGCCTCAAGAACGACGGCGTCTCGGCGGCGGCGCGCGTCTGGCCGGGGGTGCGCTTCGGGCCGCTGCTCCACGACACGCCGAAAGGCACGATCCGCCATCTCGTCCCGGACGCGGGCGCGATCGCCGCGATGGACGAGCCCGCGCAGCCCGCGGTGCTGCTGTTTCCGCGGTTCGGTGCCGCGGCGGCGGTGCGCGCCGTGCCCCCTGGCGAGGCGTTCGTCCGGTTGACGCAGGCCTCGACCAATTACGTCGCTTTGGGAGAGGCAGGGTTCGCCGCGCTGACCGCGCTGATCCGCGGCGTTCCCGCCTATGCGGTCGACTATCCCGACGGCGAGACCGCGATCGCGCAGGTGGAGGCGTTATGGCCGGAGCCGTGACGCTGGCCCGCGCGCTCCGCGATCCGACCGCGCTGCGGCTGGACACCGACTGGACGGGGCTGATCACGGCGGCGCGCGCCGAACAGCTCGTCGGATCGCTCGCCTGGCGACTGCACGGCCTGCCGGTGCCCGAGCCCGTCGCGATCCTGCTCGCCGAAGCGCGCGACGGCGCCGAGGCGGCGCGGCGGACTGCGCTGTGGGAGGCGGAGATGGCGCGCCGCGCGCTGGCGCCGCTCGGGCTGCCGGTCGTGCTGCTGAAGGGGACGGCCTATGTCGCGGCGGGTCTCGCCGCGGGGCAAGGGCGCCATATCGGTGACCTCGATGTGCTCGTGCCGCGCGACGGACTCGATGCCGTCGAGCAGGCGCTGATCGCCGCCGGATGGGAATGGGTGAAGCCGGACCCGTATGACGACGCCTATTACCGGCGCTGGATGCACGAGCTGCCGCCGCTGATCCACCGCGAGCGCGACCGGATGATCGACGTGCATCACACCATCCTGCCGCTGACGGCGCGCCGCAGGCCCGATCCGGACGCGCTGATCGCGGCGGCGCGCCCGCTGGGCAACGGTCTTGCCGTGCTGTCGCCGTCCGACATGATCTGCCATGCCGCCGCGCATCTGTTCGCCGATGGCGATCTGGCCGGAGGCTTGCGCAATCTGTGGGACATCCATTGCCTCGTCGAGGAATTCGGCGTCGACGGCCTGGAGGCGCGGGCGCGGCATCATGGCCTCGGCGACCCGGTGCGGCGCGCCTGCCGCCACGTGCGGGCGCTCTTCGGCACGGCGATGCCGCAAGGCTGGGGAAAGGACGATGCGCTCGATCGTCTGATCCGGCGGCGCCTGCTGGCACGCGACGGCTGGGGACGGCCGACCCGCCCGGTCACGCGGTTCGCGTTCTACGTCCGCTCGCACGCGCTGCGCATGCCGCCCGCGATGCTGATGCGGCATCTCTGGATCAAGGCGCGCCGGCGGCCCGCGTCTTCCTGATGGATGCACCGGCGATGCACGCCCTCGTGTGCGATCCAGCAGAGCCGGATCGGCGCGGTACCGGCCCCGCTTCCACGCACCTGCATCGAAATCTAGGATGCGCCATGCCGACTCGTTTTTCCGCCGCCATGGGGCTCGCGCCGTTGATGCTCGCCGGCTGTTACCCTCCGGATACGAAGCAGGCGACCGCCGAGGTCGCGCGGTTCCATGCCGCCTATAACGCGGGGCGGTTCGACATGCTCGTCGGCATGACCACACCCATGTTTCGCGCCGTGAGCGGGCCGGAGAAATTCGGCGCGATGATGGGTAAGGTGCGTCGCAAGCTGGGGCGGGAAATCGGCACGGAGACGGTGAACTGGTCGGTCAATATCGGCACCGGCGGCGCCACGACCGTGCTGCAGGAGATGACGACGTACGAACACGGCAGAGCCCGTGAAACCTTCACCTTCGGCGAGCTGGGCGGCCGGCCCGCGTTGAACGGTTACAACATCAATTCGCCCGATCTGCTGTAGGTCTGCCGGCTTTCAGCATGCGGACCGGCGCCGCTGGTTACGGGCCGACACCGCTGCCACGGACGCGGATGGGATCCTAGCCGCGCTCCGATGCCAGGCGCTGCAGCGTCGGAACCAGCGCGTCATAGCCATCGATCACCGCGTCCGCGCCGAGCTCCTCGACCGGCTGCATCAGGAACCCGAACGAACAGGCGATCGCAGGCAGCCCCGCCGCCTGCGCGGCCCGGACGTCGAAGATCGAATCGCCGACGAACGCCGCGCGACCGCCGCCGCAGCGGCGCACCATCTCGTCGATCGGCGCGGGCGAGGGCTTGGCGTTGCCCGGCCCCATCGTGTCGCCGCCGATGAGCGTCGCGAATCGGTCGATCAGGCCGAGCTCGGTCAGCACGGTGCGCGCCAGTCCTTCGAGCTTGTTGGTCACCACCGCGAGCCGCACGCCCCCGGCCGCCAGTGCATCCAGCGCGTCCAAACAACCGGGATAGGGGCGCGTGTGGATTGCGATATGGGCGGCGTAATAGTCGAGCAGCCGCCGATGCAGCACGTCCAGCGTCGCGTCGTCGCATCCGCCCGTCGCGGCCATGCCCTGTCCGAGCATGTGACGCGCGCCGCCGCCGATCATCGGCTTCACCTGTTCGACCGTCAGCGGCGCCCGCCCGATGGAGCCGAGCGCATGGTTCACCGCCGCGGCGAGGTCGCCACTGGTGTCGAGCAGCGTGCCGTCGAGATCGAAGCCGACGATGGCGAAGGGAAATCGGGTATCGGTCATGCTTAAGCCGCGTGACGCGCGCGGCTGGAAATGACAAGCCCGCCATGGCAGAGACGCCCGCCATGAGCACGCCACTAGCCGTCATCATCCTTGCCGCGGGCAAGGGGACCCGGATGAAATCCGATCTGCACAAGGTCTTGCACCCGGTCGCCGGGCGGCCGATGCTGCTGCACCTGATCGACAGTCTCAATCGGGCGGGCGCCACGCGCCGCGTCGTCGTGGTCGGCGCATCGGGTGAACAGGTCGAGGCGGCGGTGGCTGCGACCGGTGTCGAGATCGCCTGGCAGCATGAGCAGCTCGGCACCGCGCATGCCGCGCTGCAGGCGAAGCAGGCGCTGGCGGATTTCGACGGCATCGCGATCGTGTGCTTCGGCGATACGCCCCTGCTGGCGACCGAGACGGTTGCGCGCCTCGCGGCGCGGCTGGAGGCGGCGGACGCGCCGACCGTGGCGGTGCTCGGTTTCCGGCCCGCGGACGCGAAGGCCTATGGACGGATCATTGCCGACGCGGACGGCACGATCGCCAAGATGGTGGAATACAAGGACGCAACCGAGGCGGAGCGTGCGGTCGACCTGTGCAATTCCGGCGTCACCGCGGTGCGCACCCGCGATCTCTGGCGCCTGCTGGACGCGGTCGGCAACGACAATGCGGCGGGGGAATATTATCTGCCCGACATCGTCACGCTGACCATCGCCGAGGGCGGGCGGGCCGTGTGCATCGAGACGGGCGAGGACGAGGTCGCCGGGATCAACAGCCGGGCGGAACTGGCGGATGTCGAGGCCGGCTGGCAGGCGCAGCGCCGCGCGCGCGCCATGGCGGAGGGCGCGACGCTGATCGCGCCGGCAACGGTGTGGTTCAGCCACGACACGGTGATCGGGCGGGACGTCGTGGTCGGGCCAAATGTCGTTTTCGCGCCCGGCGTGACGATCGCGGACGGGGCGACGATCCATGCCTTCAGCCATGTCGAGGGCGCGACCGTCGGCGAGGGGGCGGAGATCGGCCCCTATGCGCGACTGCGTCCGGGCGCGGTCGTGGGGCGCAAGGCGAAGGTCGGCAACTTCGTCGAGATCAAGAAGGCGACGCTGGGAGAAGGCGCGAAGGCCAATCACCTGAGCTATATCGGCGATGCGGAGATCGGCGCCGGTGCCAATATCGGCGCGGGCACGATCACCTGCAACTATGACGGCTTCTTCAAGTACAAGACGCAGATCGGGGCGGGCGCCTTCATCGGGTCCAACTCCGCGCTGGTCGCTCCGGTCAGCATCGGCGCGGGCGCCATCGTCGGCGCGGGCGCGGTCGTGACCCGCGACGTCGAGGCCGATGCGCTCGCGCTCGTCCGGCCCGAACAGCGCAGCAAGCCCGGCTGGGCCGCCCGTTTCCGCGCGCAGATGACGGCGCGCAAGGCCGGCAAGTGAAGCCGCGCGCGATCTCTCGCTGATATGGCGGGCGTCACTGCCGACGCATGGTCGCGTGATCGCCGTCGTTCCGACGGGGGCGCCGCCCGGCCTGGCGGGTCGCGCGGCCCCTTGCCAGCCAAATTTACGTCCTACCTTTGCAACTTCAGGGATTTCCCGGCAGGCAGGGCCGGGGCCCGTGCGTCCTACCTTATCTGAAAGCAGGTTCTTCCATGTGTGGTATCGTTGGAATCGTCGGTAACGAAGACGTCGCGGATCGCCTGCTCGACGGGCTGAAGCGGCTCGAATATCGCGGCTACGACTCGGCGGGCATCGCCACGGACGTGGATGGCGCGATCGAACGGCGGCGCGCGTCGGGCAAGCTCGTCAATCTCGCCAAGGAACTCGCCGCGCATCCGCTCGCCGGCACGACCGGCATCGCGCACACCCGCTGGGCGACGCATGGCGGCCCGACCACCAACAACGCGCATCCGCATGCGACCGAGGAGGTCGCGGTCGTCCACAACGGCATCATCGAGAATTTCAAGGCGCTCCGCGACGAGCTGATCGCGCGCGGCCGCGTGTTCACCAGCGAGACGGATACCGAGGTCGTCGCGCATCTGGTCAGCGAGAAGGTCGAGTCGGGCCTCGATCCCGTCGCCGCGGTCCGCGACGTGCTGCCGCGCCTGCACGGCGCCTTCGCGCTGGCCATCCTGTTCCGCAAGCATCCCGACATGCTGATCGGGGCGCGGCTCGGCTCGCCGCTCGTCGTCGGCTATGGCGACGGCGAAACCTATCTCGGCTCCGACGCCCTCGCCCTCGCGCCCCTGACGCAGCGGATCGCCTATCTCGACGAAGGCGACTGGGTGGTCTGCACCAACGATGGCGCACAGGTCTACGACCGCGACAACAATCCGGTCGAGCGTCCCATCACCATCTCCGGCGTGACGGGCGAGCTGATCTCCAAGGGCAACCACCGTCACTACATGCTCAAGGAGATATACGAGCAGCCGATCGTCGTCGCGCAGACGCTGCGGTCCTACCTCCAGCGGATGGAGGAGCGGGTCACGCTGCCGATCCCGGATTTCGACCTTTCGGCGGTGAAGCGCGTCACCATCGTCGCCTGCGGCACCAGCTTCTACGCCGGCATGGTCGCGAAATACTGGTTCGAGCAGTTCGCGCGCGTGCCCGTCGACCTCGATGTCGCGTCCGAGTTCCGCTACCGCGCGCCGGTGATGGAGCAGGGAGGGCTGATGATTGTCATCAGCCAGTCGGGCGAGACCGCGGATACGCTCGCCGCGCTGCGTCACGCCAAGAGCGAGGGGCAGAAGATCGCCGCGGTCGTCAACGTGCCGACCAGCTCGATGGCGCGCGAGGCCGACCTGCTCCTTCCGACGCATGCGGGACCCGAGATCGGCGTCGCCAGCACCAAGGCGTTCACCTGCCAGCTCGCGGTACTCGCCGCGCTTGCCGCCAATCTGGCGCAGGCTAAGGGGCAGCTGAAGCCGGGCGAGGAGAAGCTGATCGTCCGCCACCTGGGAGAGGCGCCGGCCTCCCTCAACGCGGCGCTCGCCTATGACGAATCGATCCAGGACATGGCCGGCGTCGTCGCTTCGGCGCGGGACGTCCTGTATCTCGGCCGCGGCACGGATTATCCGCTCGCCCTCGAGGGTGCGCTGAAGCTCAAGGAGATCAGCTACATCCATGCCGAAGGCTATGCGGCGGGCGAAATGAAGCACGGTCCGATCGCGCTGATCGACGAGAATGTGCCGGTGATCGTCATCGCCCCCTCCGGTCCGCTGTTCGAAAAGACCGTCAGCAACATGCAGGAAGTCCAGGCGCGCGGGGGCAAGGTCATCCTGATCAGCGATTATGACGGTATCCAGGCCGCCGGCGAAGGTTGCGTCGCGACGATCACCATGCCCAAGGTGCATCCGCTGATCGCGCCGCTGGTCTATGCGGTGCCGGTGCAGCTGCTCGCCTATCATGTCGCCGTCGCCAAGGGGACGGACGTCGACCAGCCGCGCAACCTTGCAAAGTCCGTGACGGTGGAGTGACCCTCCGCGACGTCGCACAGTTTGCCGAGTCGTCGGCGACCGCCTGACGCGGCGACGGCGGAGGGCGTTCGGCGCTTCCGGATCGGACAGCATGATCCGGCGGCGTCGGCGCCGACCATGACCGCCTTGCTTTCGGCGCCGTGGTCCGCGCCCGGGAAATGCCAGAACATTTCGCACGCCTGCCGGTATCCGAAACCCTTCAGGGAATCTGCCTGTCCTCTCTCCGGTGGCGATGGCCAGGAAGCGGATGCGCGTTCAGGCGACGGGTCGGCGGAGCTGGCGTGCCCGCGCGCGGTGCGGACCATTCGTGCAGCTTTGTTCGCGCAGTCATCAGGTATCGACCCCTCGACGTCGCGCCAGTTCGACGGACAGGCATGGGGCCGTGGGCAGTCCGCAGATGCAGACCTAGCCCATGTGCTTGAGCGGTAACCGCAATATGCGGTCGGAAGCGGCGAGGTACAGGGCGCCACCGTGCTCGCCAAAGGCGCAATTGGCGATAGGCGCGCCGATTGAAATCAGACCGAGCGGTTCCGCGTCGGGCGATAGAAACATCATTCCGCCCGGTACGGAGCAGACCAGCGTCCCGTCCCGCGCGACCTTCATGCCGTCCGGCAGGCCGGGTGCCTCCGGGCCCTGCATCGGTCTGGCATCGAGCAGCACGCGCGACCGGGACGGGCGCCCCCGTTCGTCGAGATCGTAGACGAGGATTCGCGGCGCCGTTTCGTCCGACACCGAGACGTAGAGCCGGTGTTCGTCCGGCGACAGCGCGATACCGTTGGGCCGCGTCAGGCTGTCGTCGATCAGCGTCACCGTGCCGTCGGCGCCGCGCCGGTAGACGCCGTTGACAGACATCTCCCTCGCCGCCGACCTGTCAGGATCCTGCAATCCGTAAGGCGGGTCGGTGAAGTAGATCGTGCCGTCCCGGGCGACGTGGAGGTCGTTCGGGCTGTTGAAGCGCTTGCCCTCGAACCGGTCGACCAGCACTTCGCGCGTCATCGTCCCCAGATCGAGCCGGTCGATCGAGCGGCCGCCGCTGTTCGCGATCAGGAGCCTGCCGCGGCGATCGATCGCCAGGCCGTTGGCGCCGGGCTCGCGGGTGATGGTGGGGTCGGGGTTCGCGAGGCCCGACGGAATGAGGAAGGGCGTCGCCCGACCGCCTGGCCGCCAGCGCCGCACCACATTCGCCGGTGGATCGGAGAACAGCAGGTAACCGCCGGCATCGACCCATACGGGTCCCTCCGCCCAGCGGATTCCCGTCGCGACGACCTCGATCCTGGCGTCCGGCGACACGAAACGGTCGAAGCGGGGCGCAAGCCGGCGGATGCGCGGAGCGAAAGCCGCCGCGCTCGCACCCGGTGCCGCGGCCATGGCCAGTGCTGACCCCAGCACCAGCCGCCGGCTCGGGGCGAAGGTGCCGGTGGTCGCTTGGCACGTCATGGCGTCGGCGCGGCCGTTGCGGTGGACGCAAGCTTGATTCCCAGGAGGACGAGTTTGCCGCCGCGCACGCCGAACCAGTGCGGGACGCCCGCCGGGATCATCACGACATCGCCCTTGCGCAGCGCGCGGGTGGTGCCGTGCTTGATCGCGCTGCCCTCGGTAAGTCCCGGCCGCGTCACGCTGGGATCGGCGAGCTGCCCGCCTGACACCAGCGAACCCTCGCCCGCGACGACGATGGCATATTCCGTCTCGGTGGGGTGGACGGCCGGGCGACCCGGTTTGCGCCAATATTCCAGTGCCGCGACCGATCCGCCGGCCTGTACCAGCGGTCGCCACAGGAAACCTTGGCCCGGCTTCATGTCGCGCTCTATTCCGACGATCGCCGCCTCGACCTCGGCGCTGCTCGCGACGCTCGTCGGATCGGCGCTTTGTGCGCGCGCGGGGAGCCCAACGATCAGGCCGGCGAGCGCCGCCCCGCACAGGGCTATCCCGCGGATCATGCGCGACCGCCCGGTGTCAGGCGGATCGTGCGGCCTTCGCGCGCGGAGCGATAGATGGCCTCGATGATCCGCATGTCGCGCAAGCCCTCCTCGCCCGAGACGATCGGCTCGCGCCCCGTCGCGATACAGTCCGCCAGATGGTCGAGCTGCCCCGCGAACTGCGTCGCGGCGGCGCCCGCCGGCACGACGACCGCCTGTTCCCGGCCGTCCGCGCCCGTCCACATCCTGTTGTCGGAATAGCGCGTCGCCGGCTCCAGCTCGATCCGGCCCTTGTCGCCCATCAGCAGGATATGGTTCTGGTTGGCGCTGTACATCGACTGGCAGCTCGCGACCGCGCCCGACGGGAATTCGAGCGTCCAGTCGATGATGTCCTCGACCTCGGCGAATCGCGGGTCGCGGCGATCGGTGGACTCGCGCGCGGTCACCGCGATCGGCTCCTCGCCGGTCATGTAGCGCGCCGCCTGCAGGCTGTAGATCCCCATGTCCATCAGCGACCCGCCGCCCGACAGCGCTTTCTTCAGTCGCCACTTGCTGGGGTCGCGCTGGACGAAGCCGTGCTCCGAACGGACGTAGCGGATCCGGCCCGCCACGCCGCTGCGCGCCAGTCGCATCGCCTCGAGGTTGGTGGGTTCGAAGTGCACGCGATATCCGATCATCAGCTTGCGGCCTGCGCGCTTGCAGGCCGCGATCATCGCTTCGGCCTCCGCGACCGACGTCGCCATCGGTTTCTCGCACATGACGTGCTTGCCGGCGCGCGCCGCGCGGATCGTGTATTCGGCATGCATCGCGTTGGGCAGGCAGACATAGACGATGTCGACGTCGGGATTGTCGCGGATGCGGTCGAAATCGGCATAGGAATAGATCGCGCGTTCGCCGAGGCCATGCTCGGCGGCGACGCGACGGGCCTTGGCGGGATCGCCGCTGACCACGGCGGCGAGGCGACTGTGCCGGCAGTTCCTGAACTCCGGGATGATCCGGTCGAGCCCGTAGCTGCCCAGTCCCACGATCGCATAGCCGAGCGGCCGCGAGCGCCCCTGCGCCACCGCCCGGGACGCGGCGGCGAGCGCGGTGGCCCCGATCAGGAAATCGCGTCGCAGCATGTCCATGGCGTGTCCTCAGGGTTGCGGCGGTGGGCCGATGCCGATGTGCTCATCGATAAGTAGCGCAGAATAAAGCCGAATATTGGTCCGTCGACGCGGTTTTTGTGCTGTGGCGCGGCGGAGACAAAGGCGCCACCCGGGACGGTTCGTCCGGAGTGGCGCGAGGGGGGGGGGAGGGATCAGAAGCGGGCCCGCAAGCCGATGCGGTAGAAGCGGCCGAGCGTGTCGTAGAGCGCGGGATTGACGTCGAGGCCGGTGTTGGTCTGCGGCGACGGCTCGGGATCGTGGTCGAACAGATTGTCGACCTTGAAGAACATGCTGACCGCCTTGGTCACGTTGAGCGAGCCGCCGATGTCGAAGTAGAAGGCGCCCTTCATGAACGCCCGGTCGATCGTCGGGTTGTTCGCGGTCGAGACGGGGCAGTTGGTCGAGCAAACGACATACTGGTTGCCGATCACGCCGTCACTGAACCAGCGCTGTTGCAGCGTCAGGCTGAAGGCGTCGTTGTCGTAGCTTTCGATCGCCAGCCACTTCCATTTGGGCGTCGCGCCGGAATTGGCGCCGGCACTGTCGACCGGCACCGTGCCGGGCAGGCCGGGGTCGGTGATGAAGTTGATGACATGGGTGCCGAGACCGCGCGCGGTGAAGGTGCCGCCCAGACCCAGCGGGTTGCGCCACTGGTAGCTCGCCTCGATGTCGAAGCCTTCGGTCTTGATCGCGGCGAGATTGAACGACTGCACGTTGACGAACGGCGTCTGGTTCGTGCCTGCCGGTATGTCGAGGTTGAAGGCGCCGCACGTGTCGGGCAGGTTGGAGATGAAGCACAGGTTGACGATCTGCTGCGCCGACAGGCTGGAGACGACGTCGCTGACCTTGATCTTGTAATAGTCGAACGACAGGCTCAGCCCCGGCAGCCACGACGGGCGTGCGTAGACGATGCCCGCTTCGGTGCTCCGGGCGGTCTCCGGACGCAGGTTGGGATTGCCGATCGTGTTCTGGATGATGAGCAACTGGCGACCGTTGGGATTGGCCGCCGTCTTGCGCGGATCGGTGAAATTGGGGACGGTCGTGGTCGTCGGCGCCGCGAACAGTTCGGACAGGTTCGGCGCGCGCACGTCGCGCGATGTGACGGCGCGCAGCCGCAGGCCGTCGATCGGGGTTTCCCAGCTGCCGCCGATCTTCCAGGCGTAGATGACGCCCGACGTCGAATATTTCGTCGCGCGGCCGGCGACGTTGACGTTGGCCTTGCCCAGCGTACCCGAATCGAGGATCGGCAGGTTCAGTTCGAGGAAGCTTTCGAAGACGTTGTATTTGCCCGATCCGTTCTTGTAATTCCCCGCGTACCAATTGCTGCCGACGGTGGAGTTGAGGATCGGATCTGCCGGATAGGCCGCCGAATTGGGGCTGATCGCCGAAACGCCCGCGCCATAGGGGTCGGCGTTCACGCGATAGGCTTCACGCCGGTATTCGACGCCCATGGCCACCGCGAGCGGGCCTGCCCACAGGTCGATGGGCGTTCCCGAGATGCTGGCCGCCGCGGCATCCTGCGTCTGGCGCGTATGTTGGAACGGCCCGTTCTTCGGGACGATATAGGCGAGCGCCGCCGCGCTCGGCGTCGCTCCGCCGAAGATGTTGATCGGCTGGCAGCCGTTGGCACGCGCCGTCGCATCGGCGCAGACGATCTGGCCGTTGAGGGTCGTCGCGTTGATCGCCTGGTTGTAGCGGCCGTTCAGGCTGATGTTGTCGACGTTGATGTCGGTGACGTTGATGCCGTGCTCGTAATAGACGTCATAGGTCCAGTCGGACCCGAACATGTCGGCCTTGCCCTTCAGGCCGCCGACGAAGCGATATTGGCGGCGATCGGTATTGACCTTGATGTTGGGCAGGATCGCGTTGCTGAGGCCGTAGCCGAAGCTGGTTATGCCGTTGGCGGCGCACTGCTGCTGGATCGACGCGGGCAGGTAGGGATTGGAACACTGGATGGTCAGGCCGGTCTTGGCGGCACCGGGGTTCGGCTGGTTGCTGGTCTTCACCTGCGCGATGTTGGCGGTGACGTAGAGCTCGGTATCCGGCGCGATGTCATAGCCCACGCGGGTGAAGCCATTGATCCGCTCCAGCGCCGATTGCAGGGACGTGCCGGAGCCGACATGGCCCGATTGATCGCCGCCGACGCAGAAGCCGACATAGCAGCCGATGACGTTCCCGCCCGCGGTCTTCGACGGCACGCCGTTCGAGCCGTATTGGAATGGGAAGGGGTTTCCGTTGACGTCGAAGGCCGTCCCCTGGAGCGGGCCGCTGCTGATGAGGCCGTAGCGCGTATATTGATACGCCTGGCCGTGATCGCGGTACAGGAACTGTGGCGTGCCGCCGTTGCGGTTGCCGGTGTCGATCAGCGTCGTGGCGCGATACCAGTCGCGGCTGCCGGCGAGGTCTTCGCCGAAGAAGCCGGGGCCGACTCCCTGGTCCTTGGCGTATTCGCCGCTGAGGATGACGTGGAGCTTGTCGCCCGCGAACGCCTTGCCGACCGCGAGCTGGGCCAGCACCTGCCCGTCGTCGCCATAGGTCGTGACGCCGGTCTGCAGGTTGCCCTTGACCCCGGTGAAGCGGGTGTCGGTGATGAAGTTGATGACGCCGCCGACCGCATCCGAGCCATAGGAGGCGGAGGCGCCGCCCGTCACGACGTCGACGCGCTTGATCAGCAACTGCGGAAACTGGCTGATGTCGGGCACGCCGGTGACGTTGGCGCCGACGACGCGTTGCCCGTCGAGCAGCGTCAGCGTCCGGATCGTGCCCAGCCCGCGCAGCGAGAAGGAGCTGAGACCTTGCTGGCCGCTCGACGTGCTGAACGTGCCGGTCGTCGCGCCGGTCGACCCCTGCAGCGACGGCAGCTGCGCGATCGTGTTGAAGATGTTGGGCTGCGCGTTCTTGAGGATCTGGTCCTCGCCGATGACGGTGGTCGGCGTCGGCGCGTTGTAGCCGTTCGCGGTGATGCGCGTGCCGGTGATGACGATGTCGCTGCCGCCGCCGCCTTCGGCCTGCGCCGCGTCGGCCGTGCCGTCGGTGGTGGAGGATGGCTTGACCGACTGGTCGGGCGCCGCGGGATCGGCCGATCGGGTCGGATCGGCAACGGTCTGCGGCGTCGGCGAGGGCGCCGCGAACGCCGGGGCGGCAAGCATGGCGCTCGCCAGGACGACAAGACTGGTAGCGGTATCAACCCTGCGCTTGACGAGAGTGCGCGGCGCCGTCGTGCGGTTCATCATCCATCCCCTAATCGCTCACGGCCGTCCGCCGGTGTCATCCCGGCTGGTCCCCGTGTCGCCGCCCGGTTTAGTCGATCGAAGGGCGGGCGGCATCTACGACCAAAGTCTGTGCGACCATCGGCTTATGCTGTGGATCAAGGTCTTGCGGCGTAGAGCGCGTGGTGCGTGAGGATGAAGAGCGTCGTCCCGTCCGCCCCGCCGAAGACGAGTTGCAGCGGCCGATCGGGCATGTCGATCCGCCCGAGCGCGCGTCCGTCGGCGCCATAGACGTAAATCTGCCCGTTCGCGACGTAGACGCGCCCGTCCGGGCCGGCGACGACGCTCTCGCCGCCGCGCGCGGCGAAGGGTTTGAGGTCGGTGATCGTACCGCCCGGACCGACGAGGCCGGTATAGGTGCGATCCTCCGATCCGTTGGGCAAGTACAGCCGATCGCCGACCCTCGCGGTCACAAGGCCATAGGTGTCGAGCGTGTCCGAAAAGCGCCAGCCGCGATGATCCGCCGGTCCCTGCTGCCATACGCGATAGGCGAGCAGCGACAGGCTGCCGTCGGGCGCGACATAGCCTTGGGGCTTCGGGACCGCCACGTCGCGGGCGAACATCTCGGCCAGGGTCGTGAACCGGTCGGTCGCGGGGTCATATTGGTCGCGGAACTCGCCGTTGATCCACAGGCTGCCGGGCAGCGCGAGCCGCCCCGTGCGGCCGGCGGCCCGGGCGGTCAGCACGCGGATATCCGCCGGCGCCTTGGGATCGAGACTGTACACCGTTGCGGCGGGGCCGGCGGAGGAGAGCACCATCAGCTTGCCCGATGCATCCACCGCCAGGTTCACGGGGTCGAGCGGTGCATCGGCGACGATCGATAGTCCCTCGGCCTTCGTCCAGCCGTGGATGCGCTGCATCGGACGATCGACGAAGTAGAGCTTGCCCGCCGCGTCCACCGCCCCGCCGCCCAGCGCGTGAAAGCCGCCCGCAAGCCTTTCGACGGCCGCCAGGCTGCGGACCGGCGCGACCGCGGCATCGTTGACGTCGAGCGAGGCGAATTCGCGCTCGCGCACGTCCACCCCGCGCGTAACGTCGCGGATCGCATTCTCGAACGGATATTTGCTGGCCCGCAGATAGGTGCCGCAGCCCGCCGCGTCGCAGGTCGCAAAGCCGCTCTCGGCATTCACATGGACGTTGCGGAAGCGGAGTCCGGTCGCATTGTAGAGCGTGACGGCCGCGGGCGCGGGATCGAGCGAACGGGTGACGCGATAGGCGTGGAGATTGGCGAACAGGACGTCGCGCGTATTGCGCACCTCGATGGCGACGGCGGCGCGACTTTCGCCGGCCTCCTCCTCCGTCTGCGGGGCGAGGAACTCCCAGTTGCGGACGCCGTCCAGCACGATCTCGGTCCGGCGGTGATGTTCGGCGGACAGCTGGTAGACATGGCCCGGCGTGTGCGTGTCGGACACGTACAGGCCCGCCGAGGCATAGGTATTGGGTGACCAGAGGCCGTTGAAGGTGCCGCCGCCGCCGTCCGTCACCCACAGGCTGGGATATTGCCCGTCCCAGCGCTGCTGCGGGTCGGGATCCCCGCTGTGCTCCGCATTATAGGGTTCGGTGCGGCTGCCGTCGGCGGCGAACGTGCCGTGGCCGCCCTGGAACTTGACGTCGTCGACCAGCGACGTCTCGCCAGCCTTCCACAACAGGGCCGTCGCCCGCGGGTTGCGGCCGCCCGTCGCGAGGCCCAGCCCCGAGACGATCGCGCCGCCGCCCTTCGCGCTTTCGATCAGCGCGCGGGCGGGCCCGACGCCGCGAAAGGCGGGGCTGTCGTCGGCGAGCACGATCTGCGTGAGGCTGGGGTGCAGGCCGATCAGCACGCTGTCGGGCCGCAGCGTCACCGTGTCGGTGACGCGGTAGAAGCCGGCGGGGAAGTAGAGCACGCGCCGGCTGGCGATCGCCCGGCGGAGCGCCGCGGTATCGTCGGTCGTGCCGTCGCCGCGCACGCCGAGCGTGCGCACGTCGACCCATTGCGCGACGGGCGGCAGCGCGCGGATCGCGGGGGCTGGCGCCTTGGGCAATGCGGCAAGCGGGGCGGCATCGATGAGCGTCTCGTACATGCCGGCCGCGGCGGGGGAGGCGAGCGTCAGGCCGTAGCTGAAATCCCGCACGTGGTAGCGCTGGCCTGGCCCCGCGACGTCGCGGCCGCTGTCGCGGAAGTGCGCGAAGACGGAAGTGGCGCTGGCGACGACGTCGCTGAAGCCGATCTGGGTATAGGCATTGCCCTCGTTGCTGATGACGACGCCCGCCCTGGCGACGTTCTCGAACCGCACCCGGCTGCCCCACAGCCAGTCGCCATAGCTGCGGTCGATGTCGACGCCGACGGGCACGTTACGGAAGACCGTGTTGACCAGGGTCAGACCCGCCTCATGTTCGCGGATCGCGGCGTCGCGCTGCCCGTCGAACACCGAGTCGATCAGTGTGAACTGCCAGGCAGGCGACGTCTTCTCGGCGAGGATGCCGTAGCGCCCCCCGAAGAAGCGCAGGTCCTGTCCCAGATTGCCGACCTGGTAGATGCCGGCGAGCGCCGACCCCAGCCGGAAGTCGATGTGGCTGAGATAGCTGTGCTGCGCGGTGTGGAAGCGGACAGCGGTGGCGGCCGGATTGCCCTCGCCGATCTCGAAGTCGACGTTCGCCATGGCTGAATAGAAGGTGCCGGAATTGGCATCGGCGATGTCCGCGTTGAACGGCACGCTGGTCGGCGGCGGGACGGGGACGGGCGGGAGGGGCGGTTCGCCCGGCCTGACCGGTAGCGTACCGGTGAAGAAGACCATGGTGCCGACACCGGTTTGGAAGCCGGGGGTCCGGGGACCCAGGACGAAGACGGGCCGCGTCCTGCCGACGCCGAACAGCCGCACGCCGGGCCGGATGTAGAGCGTTTGCGTCAGGCGGTACCGCCCCGAGGGCAGGAAGACGAGGCCGCCGCCGCCCTGGCCTGCGACCGCGTCGATCGCACGCTGGATCGCCGGCCCCGCGTCTGCCACGCCGTCGCGTGGCGCGGCGACCGTCACCGCGCGGGGATCCGCGGGCGCGACGCTCAGCCACGAGGGCGCATCCGCGAGCGCGGGCGCGGCGGCACCGGCGAGCAGCAGCGCGGCGGCTAGGCGAACGGGCGTGGCGGTCATGTCATCGATATCCTTGATGATGGGCGCGCGGCGGATCGTGGGGCGACCGGGATAGGTGCGGGGACGAGCCCGATCGACTGCGACAAAGGTCGTAATGGCCTTTCGCGCGTTGACGCCGGATATGCGACGAGCCGGCGTGCGCCGGCGGAAGGGATCGAGGCCGCAGGTGCAGCCAAAGGCGCAGGCAGGGACGACGCAGGTAGGGCCGGCGCAGGCAGGGTCGGCGCAGGAGGGGGCGGCGCAGGCAGGGTCGGCGCAGGCCGGGGCGGTTCCCGCAGGGCGCGCGCTCGAGCGACCCCTGGGTCTGGTGGTGATGGGGGTAAGCGGCAGCGGCAAGACGACGCTGACGCAGGCGCTCGCCGCCGCATGCCTCTGCCCGGTCCTCGAGGGCGACGCGTTCCATTCGCCCGCCAATGTCGCCAAGATGCAGGCCGGGCATCCGCTGACCGATGCGGATCGCTGGCCGTGGCTCGACCGGCTCGGCGCGGCGCTGGGCGCGGCGGCTCAGCGCGACGGCATGGCGGTCGCGGCCTGTTCCGCGCTGAAGCGCAGCTATCGCGAGCGGCTGGCCGCGGCGAGCGCGGCGCCGCTGTGTTTCGTCCTGCTCGAAACGGACGCGGGGGAACTTGCCCGCCGGATGACGACGCGCTCGGGCCATTACATGCCGACGAGCCTGCTCGGCAGCCAGCTGGCGACTCTGGAGCCACCCGGGGCGGACGAATGCGCGGTGACGCTGGATGCCGCCCAGCAGATCGACGCGCTGGTCGCGCAGGTCGACGCATGGCTGTGCGGTCGACGGACGCGGCCTGACGCGTCGCGCTGAACCGGGCGCGCTGAACCGGGCGCGCTCACGGCATCAGCCGCTTGCGCCCCTGGGACAGGTGCCAGCGCATCGCCAGCGCCGCGCCATCGGCGTCGCGCGCGCGGATCGCATCGACGATCGCATCATGTTCGTCCATCATCGCGCCGATCACGTGCGGCGGGCGCGAGCGCGAGATGTCGACGCCGGCGCGCAGGATCTGCATGACCTCGTTCTGCAACAGGTCGAAGACGGGGAGGAAAGCGGAATTGCCCGTCGCCTCGACGATCGCGCGGTGGAGCAGCCAGTCCTCCTCGTGCGCCGGCGCGTTCGACAGCAGGGCCGCGCGCAGCGCTGCCAGCGCCGCCTCGATCGCGTCGAGCTGGTCCTGCGAGCGCCGCAGCGCGGCGAGGCGCGCCGATTCCGCCTCGAGCACGAAGCGGACCTCATATGTGCCCAGCGTCTTGGCGAGCGCATCCATCGCGACGTGCGTGCCCAGCCGTTCCGACGGGCGACGCTTGACGAACGAGCCGGCACCGCGTCGCGCCTCGGTGATGCCGTCCGAAGCGAGCCGCGCCAGTGCCTCGCGCACGATCGTCCGCGACATGCCGAACAGCTCGGCGAGGCGTGCCTCGGACGGCAGGCGGTCGCCGGTCGTCAGACCGTCATCGGCGATGATCCGCACGATCGCGTTATAGGCACGATCGGCCAGCCGCCCCTCGTTCATCGACCCCCTCCGCGTCGCGTCAGACGACATAGCTGAGCGCCACCACCAGCGCGAGCCCGACCACCGAGATCACGGTCTCGAGCAGGGACCACGTCCTGAACGTGTCGGCCGTACTGGTGCCGACATAGCTTTTGACCAGCCAGAAACCGGGATCGTTGACGTGGCTGAAGAACACCGAGCCCGCGCCGACCGCCAGCACGACAAGTTCGGGAGCGACGCCGGATCCCGCGACGACGCCGGGCATGATGCCGACGGCGGTGATCGTCGCCACGGTCGCCGATCCGGCGGCGAGGCGGATGCCGACGGCGACCAGCCAGCCGAGCAGCAGGGGTGAGATCGCATACATCAGCACGAGCCGCGCGAGGAGGTCGGACAGGCCGGCGCTGACGAGCACCTGCTTCAGCGCACCGCCGGCGCCGATCGCGAGCAGGATCGCGCCCGCCGCCGCCATCACCTCGTGCCATACGGCGTCCTGGATCGCGGCCTCGCGCAGGCGGCGGCCGAAGAGCAGCGGCAGCGCGAGCAGATTGGCGACGAGCAACGCGACGACGGGATTGCTCGCCGCGACCAGCCATGGCGCGCCCTTCAGGCCCGCGACCATCTGGCCGAGTTCGCCGGTGGCGATCAGCGCGACGGGCAGCAGCACGATGAACAGCGCGGCGGCGCGACCGGGCGTGGCGATCCCCAGCCGATGATCGTGCAACACCGGCGCGTCGAGCCGAATCCCCGGCGTCACGAACCGCGCCAGCACCGGCCCCGCGAGGATGGCGGTCGGGATGCCGATCAGGATGCCGTAGAGCATCGTCTTGCCCAGGTTTGCGCCCAGCGCCTCGACCGCGAGCAGCGGGCCGGGGTGGGGTGGCACCAGCGCGTGGACGACGCCCAGCCCCGCGAGGGCGGGCATGATGAGGCGGAGCTTCGCCGCGTCGCGTTCGGCGGGATCGCCCCCCGCCATGGCCTCGGCCGCCGCCACGACGATCGGCAGCAGCAGGACGAGGCCGGTCTCGAAGAACAGCGGCAGACCGATGACGATCGCGATGCCCATCGTCGCCCAGGGCGCCGCGCGTGCGCCGGTCAGCTGCAGCGCGCCGCGGGCGAGTGTCGCCGCACCGCCCGACAGGTGCAGCATCGCCCCGAGCGACAGGCCGAGCGCGACGACGAGGCCGGTCCCGCCGACGATGTCGCCGACGCCTTTCTGCACGGCCTTCGCAATGTCGGGCAGCGGCAGGCCGGCGAGCAGACCGACCGCGAACGCGCCGCACAGCAGGCCGATGAAGGGGTGAAGGCGTCCCCGGACGATCATCAGCACCGCGAGCAGGATGCCGGCGAGCGCCGCGGCGACAAGTCTGATGTCGGCGCCGGTCACCGCGGTGCCGCCATGATCGCGCCGGTCCCGGCCTCCCGCTGTCCGCAGCCCATCGCATCCTCTCCTGCCTTGTGCCCGTTGCGCGGCGGCGATGTCTTCATCTGCCTGGCACACTGATACTTGTTGGACAGATTTTGGTGTCGAGCAATAAAAAAGCGCTTGATCCGACGAATGTAACGCGATCATACACTGAACCTGTCCGACCAAAGTCCAAAGAATGGACTCGGCTGGACCAAGCGCGATCGTCCTCGACGGACGACCTTCGGCTGCCATGCCGATCAAAGGAGGAAGAGGATGGAAGGGACGTTCCCTGTCGCCCGTCAGACCAATGCGGAGCCCGCCGTGGCGGCTGGCGGGGCGCATGGCCTCGATCGCCTGACGCCGACGCAGATGAAGGTGCTGCGCGGTGTCCACTCGGGCCTGCTCAACAAGCAGATCGCCTATGACCTCGGCATCGCGGAGGCGACGGTGAAGGCGCATATGACGGCGCTGATGCGCAAGCTCAACGTGCGCAACCGCACGCAGGTGGCGATCGCGGCGCAGGCGTTGCACCTCCACGCTCACTGATCGCGGCGCATCCCGCCGCACGACCGCGCCGGCCCGGCGGCACAGACGGGGCCGATCATCCTGGGAGACGCCCGATGAAGGCATTTTGGCTGCTCGGCGCGGCGGCATCGCTGCTGCCCGCATCGGCATGGGGCGAGACGACCTCGGTCTATCTCAGCGCGCCGGCGGACCCGCGCGCGATCACCGTGCGCGGCGCGGGCGACGGGCGCGCGGACGACAGCGCCGCGATCCAGCAGGCGATCGACGCCGCGGCGGCGGGCGGGCAGGGCGGCATCGTCTTCCTGCCCTCGGGCCGCTACCGGATCAGCCGCACCATCTTCGTCCGCCCGGCGGTCCGCGTCTTCGGCGTCGGGCCGACCCGGCCGGAGATCATCCTCGGCGACGCCACGCCCGGTTTCGGATCGGGCATCGGCGCGATGGTCGCCTTCACCGGCGAGGATCAATATCGGTCGGGCAAGGTGCCGGTGCCGCCGCCGACCAGCGTGCCGTTCGATCCCACCATCTTCGACGCCACGTCGAGCACCTTCTATTCCGCGATCGCCAACGTCGATTTCCGCATCGGCGCGGGCAATGCCGGCGCGGTCGCGGTGCGATTCCGCGTCGCGCAGCACGGCTATATCCGCCATGCCGATTTCCACATCGGGTCCGGCTTCGCCGGCGTCTATCAGGCGGGCAACGAATTCGAGGATCTGCGCTTCTTCGGCGGCCGCTACGGCATCGTCTCGGAAAAGACCTCTCCGGCTTGGCAATTCACGCTGATCGACAGCGCGTTCCAGGGCCAGCGCGATGCGGCGATCCGGGAGCATGAGGTCGATCTGACGCTCGTCAACGTCGTGATCCGCGACACGCCGGTGGGCATCGACATCGACCGCGGCAACGCCGATTCGCTGTGGGGCAAGGACGTCCGCTTCGAGAATGTCGCGCAGGCGGGCGTGCTCATCGCCGAGGAAAAGAGCGTGTTTACGCAGATCGGCTTCGACAATGCGGTGGGAATCGCGACACCCGTCTTCGCACGCTTCCGCGACAGCGGACGGACGATCGCCGGCAAGGGCGCGCGCTATCGCGTCGCGGACTTCTCCCACGGTTTGAAGCTGCCCCCGTCGGGCGGCATCGGCGACTTCGCGACCGACGTGACGATGACGCCGCTCCCCCGCCTGCCGGCCCGCCGCCGTCCGGCGATCGCGGCGCTGCCGCCGGTCGGGGATTGGGCGAACGTTCGCGACCTCGGCGTGAAGGGCGACGATACCACCGACGACACCGTCGCGCTGCAACGCGCGATCGACACGCATCGGGTGCTCTACCTGCCGATGGGCCGCTACCGCGTCACCGATACGCTGCGCCTGCGTCCGGACAGCGTGCTTATCGCGCTCCACCCCAGCCTGACCCACGTCTACCTGCCCGACGAGACGCCGGCCTTTGGCGGCGTCGGCGGCCCCAAGGCGCTGGTCGAGAGCGCGAAGGGCGGCGCGGCGATCGTCCACGGCCTCGGCCTGTGGACCGGTGCGATCAACCCACGCGCGACTGCGTTGCTGTGGCGCGCGGGCGAGCGGTCCGAGGTCAACGACGTCAAGATCCAGGGCGGTGGCGGCACGCTGCTGACCAAGGGCAGTCCGATCAACCAGAACGACCCGCGCGCGCGCCCCGACGGGCAGCAGCCCAGCATCTGGGTGACGGACGGCGGCGGCGGCACCTTCGCCGCGCTCTGGTCGCCCAATACCCTGGCCTCCGCGGGCTTTTACGTCTCGAACACCACGACGCCCGGCCATGTCTATCAATTGTCCGCCGAGCACCATTATCGGCACGAGATCGTCCTCGACCATGTCGCGAACTGGGAGTTCCTCGCGCCGCAGACCGAACAGGAGGTGCGCGACGGCGTCAACGCGGTGTCGACGGAGATGCGCGACAGCCGCAACATCCTGTTCGCCAACTACCACGGCTATCGCGTGACGCGCACCGCCAAGCCCATGGACGCGGCGGTCAGGCTGTACAACGCGGGCGACATCCGGTTCCGCAACGTCCACGTCAATGCGGAGAGCGGCTTTGCGAGCTGCGACGCCAAGGGCTGCGGCACATTTCTGCGCGCAAGCAAATATCCGTTCGAGAACGCGATCAAGGACATGACCCGCCGAAGCGAGGTCCGCGAGCGCGAATTCGCACGCTTAGACGTGCCTGCGGCCCCCGCCGCCGCATCGTCGGTATCGCAGGTGCCGGTGGCGCCGGGCCTACGCAAGTTGGCGGACGGCTTCTACTCGATCGCCGGCGGCGCGGTCGATCGGCGTGGCAAGCTCTACTTCATCGACCGGTTCTTCCATCGCATCCATGGCTGGTCGGAGGACGAGGGCCTGTCGACGATCGCCGACGCACCGCTCGACCCGGTAAACCTCGCGGTCGATCGCTCGGGCCGGTTGCTCGTGCTGTCGTCCGCGGGGCGCGACGGCAGCGTCTACAGCATCGATCCCGCGCATCCCGCCGACGTGCGCGCGATCGCGCCGACGCCGGTCACGACCCCGGTGCGCGACGATGCCGCGACGCTGTTGCCGGTCAACGTCTGGGCGAACGGCGAGTTCGCCGACCGGATCGATCCGAGGACCTACGACTTTCCGACGATGGCCGACTATTTCGCGGCCAAGATGGGCGAGGCGAAGCCGCAGCGCTATCTCTCGCCCGACGGGTCGCTGGCGCTGCCCGCGTTCCGCGTCTGGAACCAGGGTCCGGACGATGCGCGCGGCTGGCGCTGGTCCGATACGCTCGACGCGTATGGCTTCGTCGCGGCACGGCCAGGCGAGCGGGCGATACTGACCAATGAATCGGAGAACCGCACCTATAGCGGGCTGGTCGGAGAGGGCGGGCGCGTCACCGACCTCCGGGTCGTCGCGGATCGTGGCGGCGAAAGCGTCGTGCGCGACTCTTCGGGCAATCTGTACGTCGCGAACGGGCAGGTGTTCGCCTACGCTCCCGACGGCACGCTCATCCGCCGCATCGACACACCCGAACGCCCGCTCCAACTGCTGATCGGCGGCAGCGATCGGCGCACGTTGTACATCCTCGCACACCACGCTTTGTATGCCGTGCGGACCTGAAAGATCGTGACAGCGCGCGCGGCGACCGTCGCCTTTCGCGCGCCGGAGGCACCGGCCCCGGCGGCAATCCGGGTCGATCGCACAGGTGCATCGCCGGCTGGCCTCGCGGCCCGTTGATCGGCCGACGACATGCCGGGCCGCCAGGGTGGCCGGGCATTCGACGGAGGCAACTCAGCTAGCTGTTGTGAGATCGGCCGCATAGGTGATAGCGGGCGCAGGAGTATGACGGGCTCCCTGGGCTCAGCGAACCGAACGGCGCTCTCGCAACGCCGCGGTGCTGCGCCGGGGTCGGTCTCGAAGCGATTGCGATTTGGGGGGGATGCAGGACCGTGGATAGCGAAACGCCGCTGGTGGCGGGGATCGAATTGGGCGGCACCAAGATCGTCTGCCTGCTCGCGCGCGGTCCGGACGATATCGTCGACCGGGTGCAGCTGCCGACCTTGCACCCCGACGAAACGCTCGCGGCGGTCGAGCGGGTGCTCGACGGCTGGGGTGGGTTCGACGCGCTGGGCATCGCGAGCTTCGGACCGATCTCGATCGATCGTACCGCCGCCGATTACGGTCATATCACCTCGACGCCCAAGCCGCATTGGGCGGGCACCGATGTCGCGAGGCGGCTGGGTACCCGTTACGCCGTGCCGACCGGGTTCCATACCGACGTCGTCGGCGCCGCCTTGGCGGAAGCGCGCTGGGGGGCGGCAAAGGGGCTGGGCGAGATCGCCTATGCCACCGTCGGGACGGGTATCGGTGTCGGTCTCATCGCGGGCGGTCGGCCGGTGGACGGCCTGACCCATTCGGAATTCGGTCATATCCGCCCTGCGCGCCTGCCTGGCGACGATTGGGTCGGCGTCTGCCCGTTCCACGGCAGTTGCCTCGAGGGGCTTGCCGCCGGTCCCGCGATCGGCGCACGCGCCGGGGTCAAGGGCGAGGAGATCGGCGCGGACGATCCGGTCTGGGAGCCCGTCGCCCATGCGCTGGGCCAATTGTGCCACACGCTCGTCCTCACCGGCGTTCCGCGCCGCATCGTGATGGGCGGCGGCGTCATGGTCGGCAACGACCATCTTTTCCCTCGCGTCCGCGCGGCGATGGTCAAGAGTCTCGCGGGTTACATCGCGCTGCCCGAAATCGCCGAGGATGGCTTCGTCGTCGCGCCCGCGCTCGGCGGCAACGCCGGGCCCCTCGGCGCGATCATCCTCGGCCAGCAGGCGCTCGCCGAACAGCGGATGTCGTTTACGGCGCTTTAACCGCATCCGCTTACCCCCTCGTCATCCTGATCGAGGGGAATTTCCGGATGACCGCCCTTACCGTGCCCGCCGAGGCCAAGCGCCTTCTGATCGTCGATGACGAGCCGGCGATGCACGACAGCTACGCACGCAGCTTTGCCCCCGCCGCCGGCGCCGATGGGGCGCTGGACGCCATGGCGGCGGAGCTGTTCGGCGACGAGGCGACCAGCGCGGTCGAAGACGACGCGCCGCAATTCGCGCTGACGCATTGCCACCAGGGTCTCGATGCGGTCGCCGCGGTCGAGGCCGCGCTGGCCGCGGGCACGCCCTATTCGGTCGCGTTCATCGACGTGCGCATGCCGCCGGGAATCGACGGCCGTGAGACTGCGCGCCGCATCCGCGCGCTCGATCCCGAGATCAACCTCGTCATCGTCACGGGCTATTCGGACTTTTCGCCGCTCGAGATCAGCAAGGCGGCAGGGCCGGCCGACAAGATCTTCTACATCGCCAAGCCGTTCGAGGTCGCGGAGGTGGTGCAGACGGCAACCGCGCTGGCGCGGCGTTGGGAGGTCGATCGCGAGCTCGCCGCGGCGCGCGCGCTGCTGGCGCAACAGGTCGTTCAACTCGAGGAACAGGGCGCGGAACTCGCCGCGAACGAGAGCAGGGCGCTGCACATGGCGACGCACGACTCGCTCACCGACGCCCCGAACCGTCTCGCGTTCCTGCGGGCGCTCGGGGAACGGGCGAAGCGCCCCGGCCTGTTCGCCACCGCGATGTTCGACCTGGACCGGTTCAAGCTGGTGAACGACACGCTGGGTCATCTCGCCGGCGATGCCCTGATCAGAGAGATTTGCGCGATCCTGCACGCCACCGCGCCGGAGGGCGCCGTCGTCGCGCGCCTCGGCGGCGACGAGTTCGGCGTGCTGTTCGACACGCCCGGCGAGGACGCCGCGGTGATGGCCTGCGACCGCATCGTCGCGGCATGCACCGGCACGCATCAGGTATTCGGCAATTCCGTCCAGAGCGGCGCCTCGGCGGGCGTCGTGGTGGTGGAGGGTGACGGCTGCGATCCGATCGATGCCCTGCGCCGCGCCGACCTCGCGCTCAACGACGCCAAGCGGCAGGGCCGCGGCGTCAGCCGGCTGTTCGACGAAAGCATGGACGAGGGCATACGCTTCCGCCGCCGCGTCGAGGCGGGCCTGGGACAGGCGATCGAGAAGGGCGAGCTCAGCCTCGTCTATCAGCCGATCGTCAGCCGGGACGCGCTGGAGGTGCTCGGCTTCGAAGCCCTGGTGCGCTGGAACACGGCCGAATACGGGCCGATCAGCCCGGCGACGTTCATCCCGATCGCCGAGGAATCGAACGTCATCCACGAACTGGGCGACTGGATCCTCGATCAGGCGCTGGAGATGCTGAAGGTGTTTCCGGGCCAGTATGTTTCGGTGAATTTCAGCCCGCGCCAGTTCCGCCGCCACAATTTCGTCGGGCACATCATGGAAAGCGTCGAGCGCGCCGGCGTGGTGCCCGGACGCGTGCAGATCGAGATCACGGAGACGGCGATCTTCGACGATGCGGAAAGGGCCGCGGAGACGCTATACCGCCTGCGCCAGATGGGCTTCCGCATCGCGCTGGACGACTTCGGCACGGGCTATTCCTCGCTCTACAATATCCGCAAGTTCGCGCTCGACAGCCTGAAGATCGATCGCAGCTTCATCGACGGCATGGGCCGTGAGCGCGAAAGCGCGGCGATCGTCCATTCGATCATCCACCTCGGCCGCGCGCTGGGCCTGGAAGTGATCGCGGAGGGCGTCGAGACGGAGGCGCAGGTGCAGGCGCTCCGCATCGCCGGCGCAAGCCATCTGCAAGGCTATTTCTTCTCGCGTCCCGTGCCCGCCGAACAGGCCATGGCGCTGGCCGTGCAGCGCTTCCTCGGTGAAGAGGCGGCCGGCGCGCCGTCGCCCCTGCATATCGCGGGCGGAACGCACGGATGAGGCGCGCCGCCGTTCGGCGGCACCGACCCGGCCTCGCCGGACGGCGGCGGGCGATCGGTCCCGCCTCGCTCGGTGCCAAGCTCGTCCTGATCCTGACCGTCGTCGGTCTCGCCGGTGCGCTCGGCATCACGCTGCTGCTCGCGAGCGTCATCACGCCCAATTTCAACGCGCTCGAAGCGAAGGCGATCGAGGGGCACGTCGACCGTACGCGCGCCGCGCTGGCGGATTACGCCAGCAAGGTCGAAAATGCCGTCCGCGACTATGGCGACTGGACGCAGAGCTACGACTATATGGCCCGCCCGACGGCGGCGTTCGAGCGCGACAGTTTCTCGCCGCTCGCGATGAGCAACCTCGGCGTGCAGGGCATGGCCTATGTCCGGCCCGACGGCAGCATCCAGATCGCGCGCTGGCTCGATCCGGTCAGGGGCACGGAGCGCGACGACCTGCGCCAGGCATTGATCCGCGCGATAGCGCACACCGATCTGCGCCGCGCGGTCGGGCGCAACAACTCGGGCCACTTCTATGCCCGGCTCGGGTCCGCGGTGGCGGCGGTCGGCGTCGCTCAGGTGCGCCGCTCGGACGGCACCGGCGCCCCGCGCGGATACGTGCTGATGGCGCGGGAGATCACGTCGCGCCAGATGTCGAAATTGCTGCAGCTCGACGCACGCATCGATCTCGCGACGGCTGGCGACGCACCGATCGTGACCCCGGGCAGCGCGACGGCGCAGATCGCGCTGCCGATCCGCGGGGCGGACGGCCATGCCGTTGCGACCACCCGCTTCCGCATCGTGCGCGACGTGTCGCTGCTCGGACGGCGCATGCTGCTGCTGGCGGTCGCCGGATCGACGCTGCTGCTGCTGATCGTGCTGATGGTGCTGCGGCGAGCGATCGCCCGGCTCGTGCTGGGGCCGCTGCAGCGCGTCGAACGGCATATGCAGCGCGTGCGTGCGTCGGGCGCGATGGCGCTGCTCGACGACGACGGCCGCCGCGACGAATTCGGCTCGCTGGGGCGCAGCCTCAACGCGATGCTGTCGCAGCTCAAGGACCTGCGCGAGCAGATCGAGGTACAGAGCTTCGCGCTCGGCCGCTCCGAAAGCGCGGTCGCCGTGATGCACAACGTGCGCAATGCGCTCAATCCGATCAGTACCATTCTCAGCCAGGGCATCGCCCAGACGCCGCCTGTGGACCGGGCGATGGTCGAGCGCGCGCTGTCGGAACTGGCCACGGATGAATTGCCCGCCGGGCGTCGCGCCAAGCTGTCCGCCTTCGTCGCCGCCGCGCTGGCGGCGGAGGGCGCGGCGCGCGAAACGATGCGGCGCGAGCTTCAGGTCGGCCGCGAGGCGATGGCGCACGTCCTGGAAATCATCGGCCAGCAACAGAAGCAGGCGCACGAGCGACCAACGCTCGAGCTGTGCGACCTGACGGAGATCATCGCGCGCAATGCGACGATCGCCCGTTATTCGCAGGATGCCTCGATCGCCTTCAGTTTCCCCGCCGACCCCCATTACGCCATGGCGAGCCGCGTGATCCTGAGCCAGGTGATCGGCAATCTGTTGGGGAATGCCGCGGAAGCGATCGCCGCCAGCGGTCGCGACAGCGGCACGATCATCGTCACCGTCACGGAAGGCGAGGGGGACGTCACTATCCGCATCCGCGACGATGGCGAGGGGTTCGACGCGGAGACGGGCGCCACCTTGTTCCAGCGGGGATTCTCGACGCGCGCGCACAAGTCTGGCGGCCTCGGTCTCCACTGGTGCGCGAATTCGATGACGGCGATGGACGGCGCGCTGCGGCTGGAGAGCGAGGGCAAGGGACGCGGCGCCGTCGCCGTGCTGACGCTGCGGCCGGCCGACCCCGCGATCATCGCCCGCGCTGCCTGACCGCCGCTCCGGCTGCGCCGGTGTACGACGCGGCCGGGATCGAGCCCGCGTCGGAGCGTGGGCTCGGGCTCGCGATCGGTCGTCGTGCCGTGCCCCGGCGATCGATCAGGCCGCGCGCTCCCGCACGACGGGCTCGGGCTGGTCGTCGAGATAGGGGGCGACCACGCCGAGCGCGCGATAGCGCCGCTGCGTGTCGGCCGGCAGCTCGGCGAAGGGGCCGATGCGCCCCCGGCACGCCGCCGCCCCGCAGGCGCAGGCCATGGTCCCGTCGCCGTCGGCCAGCGTGGTGGAATAGTCCCAGGCGACTTCCTCGCCGGATTCGATCGTCGCCAGTGCGACCAGGAGGACGCCGTCGTCGGTGAAGCGAAGGCCGGCATTGGGCGCGCAGCTGTGGTTGATCAGATCGTCGATCCGGCCCGACGGTCCCATGTAGCGGTCGCGCGCGATGCGCAGGAACCGGTCCGCCGCGCCGCTCAGACGCCCCGGCACGCGCGTGGCGGGCACCGTCGGGCCGGAGAAGCGCAGCAGCGTCTCGCCCCGCGCGAACCCGCGCGCGGCGAACACCGCCTTGCCCAGATGCGTCTCGCGCACCGCGAAGGGGTTGGCCGGGACATAGGCGTCGAGGATGCGCAGCCCCTCCTTGCGGACGCCGAAGGCGCGCAAGGGGCTGATCGTCGACAGGCCGACCATCAGCCAGACGCTGGCATGGCAGAGCAGGTCGACCAGGATATAGGCATATTCGCCGACGCCGAAGCCGTGGCTGCGCACCGCGACGAACAGCGTGGCGAGGTCGCCGAGCGTCCACAGCCCCCAGGCCGGCGACCGCTCGCGCGCGCGATCCTCCCAGACGCTCGCCCAGGTCGGCCAGAAGCCCAGCGGTACCGCGCCCACGACGAGCATGTGCGCCCAGAAGGTCTCCTGCAGCGGCAGCCACAGGATGATCGCGGCCAGGCTCGCCGCCATGCACACCGTTTCGGTGGTCGACGGGCGCGACCAGCGCGACCGGCGCCACATCGCGAGCGTCACGACGATGCACGACAGCGCGGACACCACGAACACCAGCCCCTGCGGCCGGCCCGGATTGACCGCGAGGTAGGTCGCCGCCTCGATCCCGGTGGCGACGGCCCAGATCAGCCAGGACGCACGGCTGGGCTCGACCAGGTGCCGCCGCAGCCCGGCCAGATAGATGCCATAGCCCGACAGGCTCAGCACCATCGCCACGATGAACCACGGTTCGACCGACATTCCCCCGCCCGGATCTGGTTATCGAATCGTAAACGAGGTCGGCGACTCCGTCGAGGGGGCAGCGACGTGCCGCGCGACGTTTGCCGCCATCGCCCGGGCGCGGGGACCGCAGCCGGTTACAGCGGGAGGCTCGGCTGCGCCGTCACGTCCGCGTCGGGAGCTTCGTCGCGGAGGATCCCCGACAGGGTCAGCCCGAGCAGGCGCACGCCGCCGGGCACGGGCAGCTGGGCCTGCAGAAGCTCCAGCCCGATCGCCAGGAACGCCGCCTTGTCCGGCACCGCGTGCGCCAGCGAGCGCGCGCGCGTGATCGTGTGGAAATCGGCATGGCGCAGCTTCAGCGTCACGGTTCGCCCGCGCGCGCCGGAGCGATCGACGCGCGTCCAGGCGGCGTCGGCGATCGTCGCCATCGCCGCGTGCAGCGCCGCCGGCTCCGACAGGTTGGTCTCGAACGTCCGCTCCGCCCCGATCGACTTGCTCGGGCGGTTCGACCGCACCGGCCGATCGTCCACGCCGCGCGCCGCGCGATGCAGATAGTCGGCATAGGAGCCGAAATGCGCCTGCAGGAAGGCGAGCGGGCGATCGCGCAGGTCCGCGCCCGTCTGTATGCCCAGCCGCTCCATCTTCTGCGCGGTGACCGGCCCGACGCCGTGGAAGCGCTTCACCGGCAGGCTCGCGACGAACGCGGCGCCCTTGTGCGGCGGGATCACGCACAGGCCGTCGGGCTTGTTCTGGTCGGAGGCGAGCTTGGCGATGAACTTGTTGTAGCTGACCCCCGCCGACGCGGTCAGCCCGGTCTCCGCGCGAATGCGCGCGCGGATCTGCTCCGCGATCGCCTTCGCGCTGCCCAGGCCATGGCGGTCCTCGGTGACGTCGAGATAGGCCTCGTCGAGCGACAGCGGTTCGATCAGGTCGGTATAATCGGCGAAGATCGCGCGGATCTGCAGAGAGATCGCCTTGTAGACCTCGAACCGCGGCCGGACGAAGACGAGATCGGGACAGCGGCGGACCGCGGTCGCCGAGGGCATCGCGCTGCGCACGCCGAAGACGCGCGCTTCGTAGCTCGCCGCCGCCACCACGCCGCGCGCGCGCGAGCCGCCGACCGCGACCGGCCTGCCGCGCAGCGCGGGATCGTCGCGCTGCTCGACGCTGGCGTAGAAGGCGTCCTGATCGACGTGGATTATCTTGCGGATGGGTGGAGGCTTATCCTGCTGGCTGCTCAATGGCTTAGCTCTCTGACGACTCTGACCACGATCGACCCAAGACGCTCCGGTTTCCTCCGTGGAGATTACCCGGCGATTGCCCCGAAGGCCAGCGAAGACTGAGAACAGGAAGAGAACCCGGCCGGTGATGCCGCCATGCGATCGCTACTGACCACCAGCCGGATAGGTGGGTGCTGTTCCGGCAGCTGCAAGTCCGCCCAGGTGTACGCAGCAGTCCCGACTTACGGCACTGGATGCCATGGGGCGCACCGCCTTCAGGCCGATGCGATCCTGCCTCCGACCAAAAGAAGGAGCACCCATCTTGCCGCGAGAACGCCGCACCCTAACGAAGGACACCGTCAAGTCGATCCCACCGTCCGCGCCCGGCCGCAAGGAATTCGTCTGGGATGACCGTCTCCTCGGCTTCGGGGCCTACCGTCGACACGATGGCATCGTCGTGTTCGTCTACCAGTACCGCGTGCCGATGCGGCCCGCGCGCCGCATCACGATCGGCAGGCTCGGCGACGTGACTCCCGCGCAGGCTCGCGACATCGCGCAGGAGCATGCCTTCCAGAAGAGCCGTGGCATCGACCCCGTCGACAAGCGTCGCGCGGAGGCCAAGGAGGCCGACGCCTCCAGGTCCCTGGTCATGAAGACCTACGTCGCCGACTACATCGAGCGTCGCCGGATCGAGCAGCGTCCGCTCATCCTGCAGCACGAGCGCATCCTGTCCCGCGACGTCGCAGGCCTCATGCCCGACGTCCGCGTCGATCGCATCACCACGTCCGACATCGATGCATTCCTCGCGGAGCTCGCGAAGCGGTCGATCTCGGCCCGGACCTGGGGTCTCATCTACCTCAAGGTCATCATGAACGACGCCAAGCGGAGGGGCACGATCGTTCGGTCCGCGGCCGACGCCTACAAGGTGCCCGACAGGGTCGAGCGGGAGCGGGTGCTGAAGCTGTTCGAACTGCAGCGCATCCTCGAGGCATGCAGCGACATGCGCGATACGCACGGCCTCGTGTACGAATGCATCCTCCGGACCCTGCGGCGGAAGGAGGAGATCGCGGCGATGGTCTGGGAGGAGATCGACCAGGCGACCTGGGAGTGGGTCGTGCCGGCGGAGCGCACGAAGCAGAGCGAGCCGGTCGTCATGACCCTGCCGCCGCAGGTCGTCGCGATCATCGAGCGCCTCCACCCCGACAAGAGGAGGAGGAAGGGCTTCGTCTTCAGCTACGATGGTCGCAAGTCGATCAAGGTCGGTGCGGAACAGGATCGGAGGCGCATCGATGCCCACATCCAGCAGCGCCTCGATCTGGCGGAGGAGAAGAGCGGATCCGCCTTCACGTTCGAGCACTGGGTCCCTCACGACAGCAGGACCACCGGCGCGACGATCCTGGCCGACGATCCGTTCGACGTCCCCACCGACGACATCGAGCTCGCGCTCGGCCACAAGGTCACGAAGAGCAAGTACAACCGTGCGCAGCGCAAGGCCGCGGTCAATCGGGCGATCGCGACCTGGAACGGCTATCTCGACGGCATAATGGAGCGTCCCGACGCCTGGCCCGGAGGACGTGACCTGCCCGAACTGGGCAGGTTCGAGACCAAGCCGCTGTGGACGCGGATCCGCGCCACCTGGCCGCAGCGCAAGGCCGACGACGCGCGGGTGAAGAAGGCTCGGAAGGGGAAGGCGAAGTAGGGCCGGGAGGTCAGGCCATCGGCACCGTGGACACAGGAAGGTCGAACGCTCTACCTTCATGGGATGCCGTGGAGGGAGGAAAGAATCCACCCGCTCGGCAAATTCCTGAACGCCGGGTGGAGAATGACGGATGTCCATCGAACAGTCGGTTGCGCATGACCCGATCGAAGCGGCCGACTGGGAGAAGTGGTACGGCGATCCGGCCAAGTGGCCCGCGAGCAGGCACGCCTTCCTGGCCGACGTCGCGATGCGACTGGCGCGGGTCATGTGCTACCCCTGGTACGACGACCTCTTCGTGGCTGCAGGGCGGACTGAGATGGCCCAACCGCGGCCTGACCTGTTCCTGACTCATCCGGAATGGTCACCCTACCGTGATGGCTCGGGCGTCATCGGCGTCGAACCCGACGTCGAAGCGGGGTTCTGGCGGCCGGACGACTGGACCGAGGAAGAGGAGGCTGCCCTCGATCGAGCCGACGCCCACAACAACCACCGTCACGCGGGACGGGTGGCAGTGAGGGCCGTGGCCCGTGGGATCGCCCTGCTGGCGGCCAGCGGAAAGATCAGCACCATCGGGATGCCGAAGGACGGCTCGCCTGCGATCCCGATCGATCCCAGCGACTGGGAGGTGGTCGATCCCATCGACCGCATCGCGACCTGCCGCCTGACGCCGGGCGATCGCACGGCGCCAGGCTCATCCGGCACCCACCTCGTGTTCGTCGACGAGAACCAGCTCGAGAAGCGACTGCGCGCCTATGCCCGTGAGAACCAGGTGTCGTTGAACGATGGAGGGATCACCGTCATCGACACCGGTCTTCTCGGAGCACCGAAGCCGGCCCCTACGGCGTACGTCGAGAAGATCTGCGAAGACGCCATGCGCGAGCATCTCAGCGAAGCGGAGGACAAGGACATCACCAGCGCAGCGCTGAAGAAAGCGGTCGAAGCGCGGACGAACCGGGAGTTCTCGGAGAAGGTCTTTCAACGGGCCCGTGCCAGACTGCTTTCGGACTTCCCAGAGTGGGCCAGACCAGGTCGACGTCGAGGACCGCAGGGGGCGCGCAGGGGGCGCTGAAGGACGCGGATCGTCGGATGGACGAGAGAATGCATGGAACGACATCCGGGATGCATTCCCAGGGATGAAATAGAAATGGACAAGGTTCAGCTCACCGATCGCGAGTATCCGCACATCGTCGAAACCGGCCTGGACCGGAACACGCACATGCGTGTCGATCTGTTCGTCGATCTCCAGGGCGACGACGTGGAGAGGATGCTGCGTGCGTTCGGCATGCTGCAGGACACGCCGCCGAACGAGGCCCAACGCCTGCTGCTGATCAACTACGTCTGCCGGCACACCACCCGTAGCAACACGTCGCACTGCATCGTCTGGTCGCCGACGTCGTGCACCTACGTCTCCGCCAACGGCCCCGCCGTCGATGGCGACCGGCCCCCGGTCGCGGATCACTGCGACGCACGCGACTACGACCGCGTTCCCTTCCGGACGGTGGACTGCACCATCATCGCGCTGCCGGAGGGCCGCTACAACGAGTACCTGTCCGTCCGCCTCCTCGACGCGGAGCACGTCGAGGTGTCGTCGGCATCCCCAGCGATGATCGGCTATCTCGATGAGACGCCGACCTTCGGCACGGATCCGATCCTGCCGTTCCTCGATGCGGACGGCGACTTCGTGCCGCCGACGCACTTCCGCGGCGTGAAGGTGACGGGGGTCATGAAGGGGCCGATCCTGCTCGGCCCGATACAGCCGGACGGGACAATCCGTCACGTGGTCCGACGCTGGCCTGCCGACGTGTGGGACGCCTGTCGCAAGGTCGCCGAGGGCACACTGCCCAAGGAGACCCTGCTCGCCGCCTGGCACGCAGTCGCGCCGTCCAGCGACACCCTCAATCTCGTAGGCGTGCGGATGGCCGCATAGTCGACGACCGACTCCGGTTCCGATTCGAGGCCCATCCGCCAACTGGCGGGTGGGCCTTCTTCGTATGTCATTCCCGCCAAGAATCCTGGCGCATCTCCTGCTGCAAACTCACCCCCTGCAGGACGACATTCGGACTGTTTGAACGTGATTCCCGCCTCCTACCACGGACTTGCCAGGCCATTCCGGTCCGGCAGCCAAGGAGGCGAAGCATGAACGTCCACTACGTCAGCCCGAACACCACCAGGATCACCGGCCCGAACGGCTACGTCGTCTCGATCGGCGCTGCGGGTGCCGGGAAGAGCCACCCCGCCAGGACGACCGACGCCGCCGCTCTCGACGACGAGGCGCCGCGCCGCCGGCTGATGACCACCACCCAGGCCGCTACGTACTGCGGGCTGGCCAAGAACACCTTGGAGAAGATGCGGCTCTACGGCCGCAAGGGCGACAACTCGCCCCGCTTCATCAAGCTGGGGACGGCCGTGAGGTACCATCCGGACGACCTCGACGCCTGGATCGACCGCAACCGCGCCATCACCACCAGCGAATACGACCCCACCAACTGATCCGCCTGCCTGCGCTGGCCCACGGCTTCCGCCGTGGATCCGCGTCCCGACGCGACGTCGGCAGAACGCAGCCCATCAGCAGCGACCGGGGTCGCCACGCGGCCCGGCGACACCAAGGACATCGTCATGGACAACGTACATCACCTTCCGCTCGCGAGCGGAAACCTCTCGCCCGACCAGATCGCACTGATCCACCGCGCATCGAAGACCAGCTCCGAACCGCCCGCACTGCTGATGCGTATCGTCACCCTCCTGGGATGCTCGGCCTCCAGCATCGCGGCGGCTCCGATCGAACTGATCGATCGGCAGCAGGGTCTCCTGAAGCTGCCCGATCCGTCCGGCAGGATGACCGAGGTCGCGGTGGGATATGCCGCTGCGGCGGCGGTGGTCGCGGCTGCGGGGACCAGGACGCGTGGCCCGCTCGTCGTCGACACCTACGGCAAGGTGGTGACCTGCGACCTGGACACTGAGGACTACGCGAAGGAGATCCTGGCGGCGAACGTGCCCGCAACCAGCACCTTCGACTGGAGCCTGGCGCTCATCCGGGACTCCATCTTCGGCCAGCTCGTCGACTTCGGAACGCCGATGCTGGTGGCGGCTGCGCAGGCGGGCATCGGCCCGGAGTGGCCAGAAGGCACGAAGCGCGAGGACATGCTGCTCAACCAGCGGGCGGCCGCCGACTGGTGGACGTACCGCATGGGACTGCGTCCTCCGTCGCCGTTCGTGCTGGCCCATGCCGTCACCCGGGTCATTCTCGGCGGCGGTGGTGCGAACGACCTGCATTCCCGCCGCTCGAGCTGAGTTCGTGAAGGGTGCCCGGCGCCATGGCGCCGGGTCGGGATGGTTGCGCCCGCGCGCGGACGCGCGGGCGGATCTCCGATGAAAGTGACTGCGGCGCGGAGGCGCCGGCCGGCTTGAGCCGGGCGGTGGAGGCAGGGGCCGAAGGAAAGAGGCCCCAGACCACCGCGAACGTGGCGATTGACCAGCGAAGGAGCATGCACATGGACAGCATCGGCCTCCCGGCCAGATACATGGACGGGAAGGGGCGCATCGACGTCGCCCGCATCAAGGCGGAGACCTCGATCGCCCGGGTCGCGGCAGAAGCGACCGACCTGAAGAAGAGCGGCGACGAACTGAAGGGGCTGTGTCCCTTCCACCCGGAGGACACCGCCAGCTTCTTCGTCAACGAGGGCAAGCGGGTCTTCCACTGCCACGGCTGCGAAGCCGGCGGCGACGTGATCGAGCTCCACCGGCGTCTCCATCACGTCGACTTCCGGCAGGCATGTTTCGATCTCGTCGGCACCGCGATCGTCGTGCCGACGATGCTCGAGAACCCGGACCTCGTCGCGATGCGTCGCGCGGAGTCGGTGAGGCGAGCGCGTCAGATCTGGCGGGAAGCGATGCCGATCGCCTGGTCGCTGAGCGAGACGTACTTCATCAACCGCGGGATCGGCGACGATATTCCCGGATCGATCCGCCACTCGCACGTCGCGCGCTGGTGGGATGCGGACGGTCGAGAGGGTCGACGCGAGCCGGCGATGATCGCGGCGCTGCAGGACCGCGATGGCCGGGTAGGTGGCATCCAGCGCACCTTCCTCGACCACGAGGGGCGCAAGTCGACGCGGGGCACGCCGAGGCTGTCGCTCGGCCGGGTGCGGGGCTGCGCCGTCCGCTTCGGTCCCGTCGCGGAGACGGTGATGCTGGCGGCGAGCGTCGAGGACGGACTGGCGGTGAGGCTCATGTTCCCGGGCGCCAGCGTGTGGGCGGCGGTGGGCGACGGCAACCTGCCGCACGTCCGGTTCCCGGCGGCGGTCAGACGCGTGATCGTCTGCGGTGATGCGGACGAACCGGGCAGGATCGCCGCCGCCGCTGCGATGGCGGCGTACGCCAGTGTCGGTCTCACCGTGGAGGACCTCGTCCCCCGTGCCGGCAAGGACTTCAACGAGGAGTGGCTGCTCCTCCACGCCTGAGCAGCGACCCCGATCCAGTCGGCGATGCACCATCGTCGCCATCCATGCGCCGCCGTGCGGATGACATCCCAAGGAGAATGACATGCCGAAGAAGAAGCCCAACGCCGTCTCGCTGCCCGCTATCGTCAAGCCGCCCGCTGGCGCACGCCTGCCGCTCAGGGAGGACGGTGGCCTCGTGAAGGTCGATGCCGTCTACCGCATCGCCGACGTGCACCCCACCGCGGATGGGCCGTGGAGCGGCGAGGCGAACAAGATCGCCTGGACCGATCCGGCGTCCGGATACGCCTGCATCATCCGCCGATCGCCGCTGTATCAGCACCTCTGCGGATACGTCGCGGTCCCCCCGGGCCATCCGCTGTTCGGTCGTGAATACGGCACGATGCTGGGCATCATGATCGGCGTGCACGGCGGTATCGACTATTCGCACGTCTGCGAGCGCGATGCGCCCGAGGATCGCAGCATCTGCCACGTCGCCGTGGACCTCGGATCCCGGCGGGAGGTCCGCAGGACCGTCGCGGACGATCGTGATGGCCACGACGATGACGACGCATGGTGGTTCGGCTTCAGCTGCGACCAGCGGGACGACCTCGTCCCGCTGGACACCCGCCATCCAGGCAGCGACAAGACCCCGGCGTTCGGCGTCGACGATCCCACCTACAAGACCGAGGCATTCGTCTACGGCGAGTGCGTGCGCCTCGCGGCACAGCTGAAGGCGATCGGAGAGGACCGCGACCCCCGGGCAGCCGATCCCGGTCCGACACTCATCCCCGCCTCGAACCTGGAGTACAGACGTTGACCCCGCGCGTCTGCGATCCCGAGCTGCCCTGGGGCAACTGGCTGCGGGGCGAACACGTCGATGGCGAGACGGTCTTCGTCGACGAGGAGACCGGCGAACGTTGGCCATCGATGCGCGCGGCGTTCTGGAACGGTCGGCTGCGGATGCCGGACCATTTCGGCAGGACGCCGCACGAACTGCTCGAGACGATGCATGCCGTGCTCGTCGCTACGATCAGGCGCAAGCCGACGATCGGTGAGCAGGCGGGAGACATCTTCCAGTCCAGCAAGCTGTACCTCCTCCTGTTCCACCTCTGGCTCGCCCAGGAAGGACTGGTCGAACTGACGGAGGATGGCCGCGGTGCCAAGGCCGTGACGGCGGAGGGGATGGCCGTGATCCACATGCTGCTTGCGACCCGCCCGTACGACGTGCGGAGGCAGCGACCGTCCGCCGCGACCATCGCCCAGCTGTGCGAGCTCGGCCTCGGCCCGGAGGGGCGGGAGGACAGGCTGGCGCGCGTCGAGAAGGCCGCGGCCCGCTGGGACGTCGCATTTCTCCGTCGACGCGAGGGCGGGCAGCCGTCGATCATCCTGTCGAAGCGCGGAGACGGTGTCGTGCCGATCTTCGAGACGGTATGGACGCTCGGGCTGGGCACGACGGAGCGGCGCGACCGCTTCTACGAATGGATCTGTCACCGGATGGACCGATGGCCGGCGTGGGGCGAACTGGCGACCCGCTACGGATCGGACCGGCTGACCCATCATATGCTGGAGGTCGCGGCGGCGGCGCTCATCGACACGAGCGATGCGATGCAGGCGATCGCTTAAACCACGGTCGACGATTCATGGGAAAGGTGGGAACGGCTCGGCGCATATCGCAACCGAGCCGTTCCCATCCACGTCCATCTCTCAGTGCGGATGGGTGTCGCAGCGATGGTTGGCAATCGCTGGCATCACTTGGTCGACGACACCGCCCTCCGTAGGAGGGCCAACTGATCGAGCAGAAGGTTCGGATCTCCTCCGCCCGCAAGGAAGTCGCGACAACGGTCCATCACTTCGCGGTCCACCGCAACACCTGCGTTGCGTCGGCCTCGCGTTCGGGTCGAAGACGGATGCGGGAGCATCGCCACTCGCATACTCACATATTCGTCCAGACGCTTCACCCGATCGGTGTAACGGATCAGCTGTCCCTTGCGCGCGCGCGACACCAAGGGCTGATCCACGCCCGCACCTCTGCCGATCTCCACCTGAGAGGGGAGACCCGGGGTCTTCAGCCGCTTCGCTAGATCCTTCAACAGCGATTGGTGGTCCATGGCGCTTGCATATATCGCATATTCGCATTAAAAGCTATGTGATTATGCGGATCGCTTTTGCAGACATGTTCAGCGGCGCCGGGCTCTTCAGCGCGGGGGCCGTCCGCGCCGGAATGACCCCGGCCTTCGCGATCGATCTGTCGAAGGACGCGATCGCCAGCTACAATCGCAACGTCGCGCCGGTGGGCGTCGTGGGGTCGGTCGACGAGCCTCGCGATCTGCCCCAGATCGACGTGTTGCTCGCAGGGCCTCCCTGTCAGGGCTTCTCGACTCTCGGGCGGCAGGATCCGCTGGACGAGAGGAATGCGCTGGCGCTCGCCGTTCCCGCATGGGCGGAGCGGACGGGAGCGTCGGTGGTGATCGTGGAGAACGTCCCGCCCTTCCTTCGCTCGACCAGATGGGTCGAGCTGAAGGCGGCCTTCGAACTGCAGGGCTATACGGTCGATGCCTGGGAGCTGGAGGCCGCCGACCACGGGGCCGCCCAGTTCCGTCGTCGCTCATTCACGATCGCCAGCAGGATCGGCGCGATCGCGCGTCCCGAACCATCGGATGCGGCGCATCGTACCGCTGGCCAGGTGTTGGCGATGCCGATTGCCGATCACGACTCGATGCACGTCTGGCCGATCCCCAAGGGCATTGCCGCCGACCGCATAGCGCTGGTGCCGCCGAAGGGCGACAAGCGCGACATCATGCGCAAGGCCCCGCACCTCTGCCCTCCGTCATGGACGAAGGTGGGTTGCCAGGCGACCGACGTCTGGGGGCGCATCGATCCCGACAAGCCGGCCAACACCCTGCGCTGTACGTTCCAGAACCCGTCGAAGGGCCGCTATCTACATCCCACTGAAGACCGCACCCTGTCGTTGAGAGAGGGAGCCCGGCTGCAGGGCGTGCCGGAAGATTGGAGTTTCGTCGGCAGGCCCTACCCGGTGGCGAGGCAGATCGGCAACGGGGTTCCGGTGCCGCTTGCCGAGGCGGTATGCCGCACCGTAGTCGAAGCGATACGCACACAGGGCTTCCGCGCGGCTGCCTGATCCGGCGCGATCAGGCTATTCGGCCGCGTCCTCGAGGCCGATGCCATCATCGTCATCGACGTCATCCTCGTCTTCCAGTTCAGGAGGATTGTCCCTCTCGTGCTGGAGCAGGGCACCGATCATCTCCTTGTGAATGGCCTTCGAGCGACTGACGAGATCGCGAAGACCGATCACCTCCCAAGCTGCGCCGGGGCCGTCTTCGGTGATCCTGCTGAGCAGATCCTTGCAACCCTCCTTGATCGTATTCGTAGCGGGCATGGCGCCGATCAGCACGCCGCGTACCCGAGGTTCGTATCCGCGACCCGTAAACTCAGTCCTCAGCCATTCATTCACCTTGCGCATGTAGCGCCTGAGCTGTTCGAGGTGAGCGATCTCCAGCGGGATGTCGGTCGATTTCAGCTCGACGATGAGGACGGTATCGGGCCGTGGCCGGCCATCTCCCAGAACGAACACGAGATCCGGGCGTGTCGCATCCCGTTGCTTCTCTTCGTCGGTCGCAGGCTTGGCACCGGCATCAATCTCCAACTCGACCGACAGGGCCTTCAGGACCTTGTCGAGATCGTCGTCGCTATTGACGTAGCTCGACAGCTCCGGACTGATGAGCCAAGGGTTGTCCCGAAGCAGCGCATGAAGTTCCGCCTCGTTGCGCGGCCCTTTGTTCCATTTGTTCTCACCCTCATCGGTCAACTTGTCGACCGCGATGATGCCGTTCTGGCGGCCCCTGTAGATCTTGAGAGCATCGCCTTCCTCGACCTTGCGTAGAGCGTGCAGCTCCCTGAGGACCTGCGCCATGTCCTTGGGACTGCGGGCGATCTCTATCAGATTGACCAGCACCTCGCCGGCCCCCATCGACTCCATGACTAGCGGCGCGACAAGCTGGAATTCCTCGGATGGACCGCCGTACCTGGCGATCATCACCTTCATCACCTTGCGACCGGCCGCACGCTGAGTAGCCGGAAGCTGCTTGAGCCTGCGCCTGATCTCCTCCATCTCTGGAGCGTTCTTGATGAACTCGCCCGCCTTCCTCTCCTTCACGCCGCCATTGTCCTTGATGGCCTGTTCCATCAGTTCGGTCACGCGCTTGACGAAGGCGTCGACGAGCTCGTTGTCGCGCAGCAGATCGCCGCGATCGGTGCTGATGAGGTCGACGTTCTGGCGATCCAGCTCGTCGGCCTCGATGATGCACTCCATGTACTGGTGCGCCATGAAGTTGTGCATGCCCGTCTTCATGTCGAGCAGGCTGGGACCGAATGCGAGCCGATTGTTGCAGTAGATGCGCGCACCGCGTTTCGCGGCCTCGAGGCTCTTGCTCTTGAACTTGACCACGTAGCGGAACTTCAGGCGCCCGATGTCGTCGTCGCCGACTTCATCCTCCGCCATCGGCTCGACGTCGTCGGCGCGCTCGGGCAGCACCACGTCCGGCGACACCTCGGCGATGGCATCTCCAACGGCAGCTTCCTCGTCATCGGTCTCCGCGACATCGTCAGGACCATCCTCGGCCAGCGCATTCAGAATCGCGCCATCCTCCTTGCGCGCAAGATGTTCAGGCCAGACGTAGACGACGTCACCTGTCCGTCTGGCGATCGGCTGTCCGTTGATCCTGATTGCGAATTCGCTGGGACGAACTGGATAGAACGCGTTGGCCAGGGCGTCCTCCAGCTGCTCCTTCGAGAACTTCATGGAGTCGCACTTCAGGCCGCTCAGCGTGATCGTCGTCCCGCTATCCTCGAGCGGCAGCCCCTCCTCATACATCGCGTCGATCGGCACCTTGCCCAGGTCGGCGGCGTTCAGCAGATCGTCCTGACGAAGGTCGAACGTCGTCGCGAACGTCTCGCCCTTCCGTTTGGTGCGCACGGACATGTTGAGGGCAGCGCCGAAGCCGGACAGCTTGCCGATGCCCTTGCGTCCCATCACGTAGCGCTTGCCGGCTTCGGTTCGTAGCCCGTTCGCGTTGTGGTCGGATCGCCGGTCACGGTTGATCGGCAGAAACTTGTTCTGGACCTCGTCAGGAAGCATTCCATGGCCGTTGTCCCGGATGACCACCGTCAGATCCGGTAGCGGATCCTCGACGAAGCTCATGACCGGCTTCTCCGCCTCCGGCGGCATGACGGTCCCGGCCTCGGCTGCGATCCTCTCCTCTTCGGTACGGCGCTCGGTCAGCGCGCGCAGCTCCTCCGCATGATGCTTCTTCGCCGCCGCCCGTACCTCCTGCCGGGCGCGCTGGATGCCATCGACATCGAGGTCGATGTCCAGCGTGGTGGCGTCTCCGTCGTAGGCATTCGCCGCGAATTCGACGAGGCACTTGCCCAGCGATCCATACATGTTGATCCCGAGGTTGTTGAGCAGGCGTCCCATGATGACGACAGTGAACTGCGGCGGACGTGACGTGACGTTAGACATGGAAGCTCCCTCTCGACGCCGAGACTATACGCGCAGCTCACGCATCGGAAGGGGGAGGTCTGGCTCCCCGAAGAAAACGTCTCAGCTCCGCGTCTGATCAAGCATCCGTTCTGGATGCGATATGTGGTGGCGGTCGGTCGGCTGGAGGGCGCAGGACTTCGAAAGCGTTTGCGCAAATCTCAGAATTTCCTATAAAAAGGAAATGGAAGAAGGGGGATCCGATCTACTCAGGCTCGTCGGAGAGGCGTTGTACGGTCCGCAGTGGCAGACACCTCTCTCGCGAGATCTGAAGGTGACCGATCGTACCGTCAGGAACTGGGCGGCCGGTTCAGCTCGGCCGAACGATCTGCCGGATCGCCTTCTTTCGCTGCTTCGCCACCGGGCGGAGCATCTCAGGGAACTCATATCGCTCGTCGAGCGAAGCAAGAACGGGGCTTGTTGAATGCTGCAGACCATCCGCGACGCCTGCAAATTCCGGCAGGACGCCATCGACTTCGCCCTGACCAAGCAGATCGAGGATCTCACGGACCTCGTCGGCCACGATCAGGCCGCGGCCGAAGCCTTTTTCGACAAGACATTCATAACCGAGGGCATGGCATTCCTCCTTCGCGCCGCGCTCCAGCGTCTCGCAGGTCAGAACGCTCAGGCCGCCTTCGAGCTGCGTCAGGCGATGGGTGGCGGCAAGACCCATTCCATGCTCGCTCTGGGCTACCTAGCCGCTCATCCCGAGATCGCCGCCGAGATCGATCCGAAGATCGTGCAGGGCTTCACGCCCTCCGTCGCGAAGGTGGTCGTCGTCTCAGGCCGGAACATCCCGCACGACGTGCTGCTCTGGGGCAGCGTCGCGCGACAGCTGGGCAAGGAGCATCAGTTCTCCCGCTTCTGGGTCAACGGCCCACGGGCGCCCAACGAGGATGACTGGCGAGATCTCATCGGCGACGAGCCGGTCCTGATCCTGTTCGACGAACTACCGCCGTACCTGGAGAACGCCGTCACCATATCCGTCGGCGCCGGCCATCTGGGCGACGTGACGTCGGCCGCGATCTCGAATCTGCTTTCCGCGGCGACCAAGCTGCCCCGGCTGTGCATCGTTATGTCGACGCTGGTCGGCCAATACCGCGCGAGCGGCGATCTCTCGAAGATCATCTCGCAGATCTCGAACGAGGCGCAACGGCAGACGAAGCCGATCACCCCAGTCGATCTGAGCTCCGACGACATCTACAAGATCCTTCGGAAGCGGCTGCTGGAGGAGGAGCCGAACCCGGCGACCGTGGAGGCCGTGGCATCGGCCTACGGTCAGCTGCTGGCGGACGCAGCCAAGGCGAAGATCGTCGAGCGGTCCGCCGAGCGCATGTCGGAGGAGGTCGCCGCGACCTACGCGTCTGACACGGCACCGGCGACCATGTCGTCGAGCAGACCTCCGACTTGACCCGCGTCGATCCGACGAGGTGTAGCTGGACGAGCGCCGATGCCCGTGCCTGACACGGGCGAGCCATCGGTGGTCACGATCAGGATCCGCAGCCGAGACGTCCCCTTGCGGCCCATCGATGGCCACCAGCGCGAACCTCGATATCTGCCTCTCCCTCGTTCACCTCGGTGCCCTTCCATGATGACGGACCGATGGGCGTCACCGTCACGGTGACGCCATCACCGAACCATCGATCATGGGTGAACGGGAAGAGGTCGCCGGCACCGATGGCCGGCCGAAGTCGCACGATGCCGCTGGGAAGACGGATCACGGCGCGGTCGTCGGCCGTGGCGAAACGCATGCGCCTGTCCTTCGCCAGCGACCACGAGCAGCCGGTTCCAGCTGCTCCTGCCTTCATGACCATCGCCATCGAGAGCGGCCGCAATGGTAGCACAGGCACAGTTGTCCGTACGCCGTTCCGTGCGAGACCGACCGGCGTGGTCGCGAGCATTGGCGAAGCGGCCATCAGCGGCAACGCGGCGACAGGTACGAGGAACAATACCATGGCCGTGTTCATGCCGGACGTCAAAACGCGCCGCGCGCGGCAGCCGGGGCTTCGCGCGCGGCTACCGCCTTCACCGCCGCCTCATCGGCGAGCCGCGCGTTGCGCCCGCGGGTACCGAATATCTTGAGGGACCAGGCGTCGGATCTGACGGTGATGCGCGGATCGGGCTCCATCGTCAGATCGCTGCCGCATCGACCCGTGCACCACGATCCGTTCGCCGGCGTGCCCTCGGTCGGCCGCCCGTACTTCCCCTCGACTTGGCTGACGAGCGTGGCCAGATCGACGCGGTCGGTCGACACCGTCAGGTCGATCCGGTCGACGATCTCCCCCGCCGGCGTCTGCGCCATGAACAGGCGGAGATGTTCACCAGCAGGACCCTGGCAGGTCAGGTCACCGACGGCAGTGCCATCGGGGCCGAAGCCATCAGGGATGCCTTTGCGCTTGCGGACCTCTCGCTCGACGAGCTGTCGGAACGATGCCGACTGGTATGTCGAGCAACGGTAGGTTCCCGCCAGCGCTGCCTGCACCGCCGCCAGCGGCATACCGAGGCGAACGCCGGCAACGTCCATTGCCAGCGGTTTGGCTGCGGCAGACGCCGGTTGTGCGGCGATGCGTGTCTTCTGCGCCATGGCGGGAGCGGTGGCGAGCGACAGCGCCGTTACGGCACCGATCACGGCGGCCTTGGTCTTTTTCATCATGGTGTTCCTTGGCAACCCGGCGCTCGGCGCCTAGGTCATGGTGTCGGTCGAAATGGATTGGATGGTGACGGTCACGTCGATCGTCAGCGCCGCACTGGTCGCCAGCCGTCGCTCTGCAACTCGAACGGCATCGTCGATTCCTTCGGCTCGGCGATGCGCGCCTGTTCCGCCGGCGGCATGACCGGGATCGGATCGACGCCGTTATAGGTGTAGGTGACCTGGCTTACCCGATGACCGGCAACGTCGGTCGGCTCGGTCCAGCGCACCACGTCGACCACCTCGCCTTTCGCGAGGCAGAACGACGGCACCGAGACCATGGCGTTCGTCGCCTTGCGCTCCACCGTACGCAGATACGGCGCCGCCTTCTCGGTCGGTGCGTACGAGGTCAGCGGCTGCCGCACGAACGCGTTGGTGGACCCACTCCACCGCGCCGGCTTCTCGAACGTCGTGCGCGTGACGAGCCCGACGCCGGCGAGGCCGTCCAGCATCGCGACCGCCTTCCCATCGGAGCCCGGCCCGGCCATCCTCGACTTGGGTGAGGTAACGATCGGGAACCCCGATCCGCCGGGCTCGCCGTCGACCTCGTACCGCATCACGTCGATCGGGTGGCAGAAGACGTCACGTACGACCGGTTCGAGCGCGGTGGCGAAAGCCTCCTTGCTGGGGGCCTTGGATTGGCCGCATCCGCTCAAGGTGCCGACGGTGGCGGATAGAAGAACGACGGCTGACATGTACGTAGATCTGAACATGGGTGTTTCCTTGTGGATCAGCGGACGACGAGGTTGAAGAAGGCGGCGACGTCGGACGCGCCGCGGACGTGGCCGGCATCGAAGGCCCGCGCGACGCCGACCCGTAGCGTCGAGGAAGACGCGAGTGCGGTGGACCAGCCGAGTTCGACGTCGAGTTCCCGCGCCGTCGGCGACAGGTCGAAGGTCCGGCGCTCTTCGGCGAGCGCGCCCGACATCAAATCGTAGGCGACAGGCACCAGCAGCGACGCCCGCGCCCGCTCGACGCGCAGCGGCGACGACAGGCCGAGCGTGGCCAGCCCACCGAACAGCGGACGCGCGCCCTCCACCGCGAAGGCGGTGCTGAGGATGCGGCCATCGAAACGGACGCCCGCGACCGCGTCGGCGGCTCTGCTGCTGCCGACGGTGGCGCGACCGGACAGCTGCACGCCCGCGACGTTCCGACGCAGCGTTGTGGTCGCCAGGATGGTCCGGGCACCGGCCGCACCGGCCCCCGCATCGTCCCGCAACCCCAGCACCTGACCCCGTTCGATGATTTCCGATACCTCCAGGCCGACACCGAACGGGGTGGAGATCGCGACGGTGTGCAGGCCGGACTCGCGGCTCCGCGATCCGCGCCGGAATGACGAGGGCGTCGCTGCGATGGAGGAACCCGACGCGAACGACGCCGACCAGCCGCCGATGGTCCACTGGGAGGACAGGCCGACCGGCTGCCCGATGGCGCCGCGCAGATACGAGCCGGCGAGCGAGGAGCTACCACCCGGACCCACGGCGACGTTCGCGCCCAACGTGACCGTCTGACCCACGGCCGGAGAGAAGGCCACCATCGCCGGTCGGCCGGACGCAGCGGCTTGCCAGGGTCCTGTCGTCGTCGACGCGAAGCCCAGTCTCGCGTCCGACCATGACGAGGACCGAAGGAGATAGGGAGATGCAGACGCGGCGAGCCCTCCCGCGAGCAGGCCGGAGGACCGCGCACGGATGCCGCTGGGCGCCGTCATCAGGTAGTCCCGACCGTAGCGGTCGAACACGGTCATCGTCGACGTGCGCGAACCGAGGTCGGCCGCACCTGCCGCACCGCCGAACGGTGCGGACACTACCAGCGACGAGTAACGCGCCAGCACCGTCCGTGCCGCCGCGAACGATGTTGCCGGTGCCTGCGCCTGCATAGCCTTCTCGACGTTCAGCAGGCCGACGCCGTAGACCTGATCGACCCCAGGCGCGCCGAGATCGGTCGCCGTGTCGAGCACGATGCGGCTGATCTCCTTGCCGCCGAGCTGCGGCCAGTACTGCTTGAGCAAAGCCGCGGCCCCCGCGATCCCCGGTGCCGCGAAGCTGTTGCCCGTCACGACGACCTGCTGGCCGTTCTGGTCCACGGTGGCGACGTTGCTCGCGACGACCGACAGGGTGCGGTCCGCCAATGCGCCTGGCGTGCCGTTGCCGCTGGGCGGCTGCAGATTCGCATCGACGCGGACGCCGAACAGGAACCAGTCCTTGTTCGACAGGTCCTTGCCGACGAGATTCTCCGCGACCTTGCCCGAGAAGCTGTCCTCGCCGACGTTGTTCGCCACCGATTCGACGAACAGCCGGTTGCCGCCGCGTACCAGATCCATCGCCGACTTCAGATCAGCGGCCATCTGCTCGCCGCCACCCGAGCCGTTGATGCTCATGGAGATGACGAAGGCGCCCTTGTCGATCGCATACCTGATGGCCGGCGCGATCAAGGCGACGTTCGGCGCATCCGATTCGGGTATCGGGCCGGTCGAACCCGCGGCGACCCCCTCGAGATTGGGACCGCTGATCTTCAGCGCCAGGATCGTGGCGTCATAAGCCACGCCGTGCATGCCGTTCCCGTCACGAGCCCCTGCTGCGACGGCGGCGGTCTTGCTGCCGTGGCCGTCCTTGTCGTCGAGCTCGAACCGGATCGTCTCGCCCGGACAGGTCGCGCAGCGGGCGACCTTCTGATCGAACCCGGTGCTGTCGGCCGAGATGCGGCCGGCGAATTCCGGGCCATCGCGGTCGATGCCGGTGTCGACGATCGCGATCGTCACGCCCTTGCCCGTGATCCCCCGCGCGTAGGCATAGTCGGCCTTCATACCGACGGCAGCCGCGCTCTTCGCATCCTCGGCGGTCGGCGCAGGCGTAGGGGTGGGTGTCGGAGCCGGGGTCGGCGCAGGCGTCGGACTTGGTGTAGGGGTGACGACCGGCGTCGTTCCGGAAGAGTTGACGCCGCCCCCGCCGCCACAGGCGCTGAGCATCAACGCTCCAGCCACCGCCGTCGAGTTCCTGATGGCGAGCCGCCTGTTGCGGCAATCGTGATATGCACCCACGCTCGAACCCCCGTTCGCGTCGGTGCCGGCAGGCTGATCCCAGCCGGCGGCACCGCCCCTGTTGAAACGAGGCGGTGCCGGCCCGAAAGCCGGGGATTGAGAACCTGCAGATAGAACAGGCGCGAGCGTCTTTAGGCCTCCGAAGACGCCCTGGACATACACGCCCGCTCCCCGGCCGAATGGAATTCGGGCCGGGCATACGGCTACTATCTGCGAGGTTCTCACGCCTCGGTCCGCCTGCTGGCGAACGGACCTGCTCTACGCGGAGAGTGTTAACACGATCAATCCCGGACGATGGCGATGCTCATTCTTTTCAACGACGACCTGCCAGGTTTCGGACGCAAGTGTCTCCTGCCGGTGCGAGCGCAGCCACCGTTCGCAGGGAATCCCGAAATAGAGGAGAGCATGACGGACCCACCCCTTACGAGCGGGGACCAAATGGATTATCATCGAATAGGTCTTGAAGGTGCATTGGCTGGGGGAAACGACGATGATCGACGACGTTCACGAATGCCCGGCCTTCGGTACAGCCGACGTTCCGTCGACCATGATGAACGAGGGCAGGAGGTCGTCATGACGACTTACAAGGGGCAGCAGCAGGATCGAACGACGGGAACCGGGTTCGGTCACATATTCCAGAAGAACAGATGGTGGTCCAACCCCGGCCTCTCCGACGTCGACACCATGATCGCCCTGATCCTCGCCGACCCGACTAGGGTCGACCTCGCTCTGGCAGCGGCACTCTGGGGCGTCGATCGCATCGAGCGCGTCAGATCCAACATAGATGCCGAACTCACGCCGCTCCACCGGCAGGTCCTCGACCCGATCTACGCCTCGGCCCTGCAGGGAGTCCGTCATGCGCACGAGCGCGCTGCCTGAAGCCACTGGACGCGTACTGGAACGAGCCTGCCGCGTCGTCGATCTCGCAACGGACCATCTCCTCATCGGCGGCACCGCCATGACCCTGCACGTCGCCCATCGCGTCAGCGAGGATCTCGACTTCGTGCAGTTCGGCAAGGAGCTGGACCGCGCCCGCATCGAACGAATACTCAGCGACCTTCGAGGCGTCGAACCACCGGAACTGGTCACCAGCCTCGTCGCGCGACAGCATTTCGACAATGAGGGCTACGACATCGACGACGTACATCAGGACTGGATGGTCGATGGCGTCAAGGTCACCTTCTTCTGTCCGGACCGTCACGAGGAACTGGACGTTCTGAGGAAGGCCGTGCCTGAAGCCTACGGCGCTGTGCCGGTCGCCGATCTCGACACTATCTTCCGTCTCAAGGCAATGGTCGTCGCAGAGCGCTGGACGTCGCGGGATGCCTTCGACCTGCTGCACTTCGTCGAACGTCAGGGCCGCGGCATGTCGGAGATCGACGAGGCCCTTAGAATCAAGCGCCCGCACTATCCTTTCGACAACCGCATGGGTCTCCTCACAAGACCGTTCACCCCATTCGACCCAGGATTCCAGTCGATCGGATCCGATGGTCCGCAGACGATGGCTGAGCTGGCCGAGAGGATGAAGGCCACGGTGGATGGATACGTGCGCGAGACGAAGAAGGCCGCGCTGTCCTCGGTCTCCAAGGGCATGGCCGATCTGCCACCTCCCGATGCCCGTGACAGTTCTCGCGAACGCTGACGGATGGACGGCACGCATGAATCCGCTCCACGGAACAATGGCGAAACGCGATGCCGTTTTCGAGATCGCGGCTCGTCACTATGCTGGCAGGAGATCGGCAAGCATGCCGATCCCGGCTACCACGTCCGTCTTTCCAGCACCTTGACCGCGGCACAGCAGATGCTCCTTCTCGGGCACAGCTTCATCATGCGCCCGCCCCCGCTCAACGGCATCGTCTACGTGCGACAGTGGGGCGCGCCCGACACGGGCACGCACCTCAGGAAGATCGCCGAAGGTCTCGCTACGTTCGCGCGGAACGCGAAGCGCCGTAGGAACCCGAACCTCACCGAGGCGATCCGCCAGTGGAACGACGACCTGGAGGGCCTCAGACGCGTCCACTACGTGGGCCGCTTCGACTTTCCCTGGCCCGCTCCATGATCGAGTGGCTCGTCCTGGGCGCCTTGGCGCTCGCCGGCGGCGCCTCGAGTTCCGGAAGCCGCTCGCCGTCCTCCGGCAGTCGATCGCCGGCCCCCTTCGACACCGGCGAATATCGGCGCAGGAAGGAGGCCGACGAAGCGGCCTGGCGGGCAGGCTGGGAGCACGAGGTCGACCGGACCCGATGGATCCCGCAGAGCGTCGCACACCGCATCATCGAGACGTACCCGCTGCCTGGCGCCGATCGAAGCTACTTCATGACCTCGATCCAGAAACCGACCAGGCTGAAGGAGCTGCTCGCCGAGTTCGCCGCCCACAACCTCGAACATCTCGCCGACCGGAAGGCGGCGCTGAAGCCGTTCTTCGACGGCGTGGAGAGGAACCCGCTCACCGACGAGCAGATGGACGCCTGCATCTGCTTCGACGACGCCGTGCAGATCGTCGCGGCCGCGGGATCCGGCAAGACGTCGACGATGGTCGCGAAGGCCGGGTACGCGCTGCACGAGGGGCTCGTCACGCCCGAACAGATCCTGGTCCTCGCGTTCAACAGGGACGCCGCCAAGGAACTGGATGCACGCATCCAGACCCGTCTAGCGGGGTTCGAAGGCGTCGATCGCATCACGGCACGCACCTTCAGCGCGTTCGGTCTCGGGCTGATCGGCGAAGCGACCGGCAGGCGGCCCTCCCTCGCTCCCTGGGTGGGGTCCCAGACGGACGAGGTCGCCAAGATCGTCGAGATCGTCGAAGACCTGCGCCGATCCGATCCCGCGTTCCGCGAAGACTGGGACGTGTTCCGTACCATCTATGGACGGGACCTCGACCGCTGGAGCGCGCCTCGGGACAAAGCCAACCCGTCCATCATCACCACCAACGGCGAGCGGGTGAAGAGCGACGAGGAGCGGATCATCGCGAACTGGCTCTTCCACCACGGCGTGTCGTACGAATACGAGCGCCGGTACGAACACGACACCGTCACCTCACGTCATGGGCAGTACAAGCCGGACTTCTACTATCCGGACGTGCGGCTCTACCACGAGCACTTCGCGCTCAATCGGGAAGGCAGACCGCCGCCGCACTTCGATGGCGACTACCTGGGGGAACGACGCTGGAAGCAGGGTCTCCACCAGGAGCGCGGCACGGATCTGTTCGAGACGACGTCGTACGAGATCCGCAGCCCAGGATCGTTCGACCGCCTCCGGCAGGAGCTCGAGGCCCGTGGCCTGTCCCTGCATCATGATCCGGATCGCACGGGAAAGGGACCGCCACCGCCCACCATCAGTCAGCTCGCATCGACCCTGCGGACCTTCCAGCAGCACGTGAAGGGCAGCGGGCTGACGATCGCCCAGATCCGCGCGGCGATCCCGGTCGGATCCGACGACGCCTACACGGCACGCCTCACACGGTTCGTCGACCTGTACGAGCGGATATCGGCGGAATGGGAGGACCGACTTCGAGCGATCGAGTGCATCGACTTCGACGACATGATCGTGGCGGCGGCCGAGCATCTCGAGGCCGGCTACGAAAGTCCATACACCCTGATCCTCGCCGATGAGTTCCAGGACAGCTCGCGCGGTCGCGTCAGGCTCCTGAAGGCGCTGCTGAAGAGTCGTGGCGACGACGCCCATCTGTGCGTCGTCGGTGACGACTGGCAGGGCATCAATCGCTTCGCCGGAGCCGACCTGTCCGTGATGAGCCACTTCAAGGCGTCGTTCGAGCACTCCACCAGGGTGATGCTCAGCACCACATTCCGCTGTCCGGCAAGGCTGTCCGAAGCGGCGAGCGCCTTCGTCCAGGCCAACCCGCGACAGATCCCAAAGACGGTCGTCACCACCAACGACTACGAGGGCCCGTGCCTGGTGGCGTATGCGTCGGAGACGAGCGAGGCGTCCACCTCCCTGCTGCGCGATCATCTCGACGCCCTGCGGAAGCAGGTCGCTTCCGGCGCCCTGCATGGATCGAAAGGCCACCGGCCTCGCGTCATGGTCCTCGGACGCTACAATCGGGACCGACCCGCCGACATCGGACGATGGCAGCGCTCCTTCGCCAGCGCATTCGATCTCGAATTCCGGACGGTCCACGCCTCCAAGGGCCTGGAGGCGGACTACGTCATGCTGGTCAACCTCACCGAGGGTCTGATGGGGTTTCCGGCCAAGCAGACCGACGACAGCGTGCTGGATCTCGCCATGCCCGAACCGGACCCGTTCCCGATGTCCGAGGAGAGGCGGCTGTTCTACGTCGCCCTGACCCGCGCCAAGCGGCAGGTCCGGATGTACACGACGCTCGGTGAACCCTCGCGATTCCTGATGGAGCTCGCGAACGGCGGACACCTCGAGATCAGAACGGCCGGGGGTCTCCTGGAACCATGCCCCTCGTGCCGGTCAGGCCATCTGAAGCTGATCGATGGGAGGAACGGCACGTTCCAGGCGTGCAGTCGGTCACCATCGTGCCGCTTCAAGCGGAACGTCGCCGTTCGGAGCGGCAGTCCTTCGGCCGGGAACGATCGCATCGAGGCGCCCATGGAGGCCGGCTGCCGTTGCCCGATCTGCGGGACCGGCACGCTGATCCTGAGGGACTCGGGACCCTACGACCCCTTTCTGGGATGTTCGGAGTACCCAAGGTGCCGAGCGCGCGCGCGACCACTGTAAGCGGCGCGCGTTTGATCGCGCTGCTGAGGCTCCTGCCACGAGGATCGGATGTGAAGGAAGGAAAGAGGAAGTGGGCGTCTACGTCAATCTGAAATGCCGAGGCTGCGGCGAGAGCCTGACGGGCGGCTACGTGCGCACCTATGCGGGGATAGGCGAGCCGCTCATCGACTGCCCAAGTTGCAGGACCGTCAACAGTCATGTCGACCGGGTCACCGAATGGCAGCTGATGGGCGGATTCAGGAGGTTCTGGCTCCTCCTCACTCTGGGATGGTCGACGCTTTTCTTCTACGGCATCGGCGGAACCGTGCTGGCCACGTTCCTGCTCCTCAAGGAAGCGATCCGATCAGAAGAAGCCGTGTTCGCGATCATCGCGGCCGCCCTGGCGATCGGCCTGCTCCGCCTCATGCTCTACTTCCGCAAAGGCATTCGACTCTCGAACGAGCGCATGTGCAATCCGGCGTATCGAGAGAAGCTGAGGAGGCATGGGCTGGCGTCAGGATGAGCCAATGACGTTCGGAGTCGTCCGCGCACCGGAGACTGGATCTGGTGATTGCCAAGCGATTGCCTGAAATCGTGCCGTGCCATCGAAGCGGAGCAGTACCCCGCGAAAATCCCGGTTTTACGTTTATTCGTCGCAGCGTCGTCGAGCCCACGCATAGAAGGCGTCCATGTCGACATGGATGATCTTGCGCTGCGCGGGCGTTGGAACGGGCGGGGCGGCGTCATCGGCCATGCGATCTCGTTTCGTTCCAAATGCAGCGCAGATCAAGGCGCCACCGCGCCACCCTGCTAGGATTCTGAAATGGTGGACAAAAGCGGCGGCACCGCACTCGTGCTCATCGACATGGTCAACGCGCTGGCGTTCGACGGCGGCGAGCAGCTGCGCGCGTCCGCGGAGGCGGCGATCGCCCCCCTGTTGGCGCTGCGCGACGGCGCGGATGCGGCGGGCGTGCCCGTCATCTACGTCAACGACAACAACGGCGCGTGGCATTCCGAACGCAGCCGCCTGATCGAATCGGCCCTCGCGCAGGAGGATGCGCCGGGGCATCGGCTGACGCGGGCGCTGTGCCCCCGCCAGGACGATTATTTCATCATCAAGCCCCAGTTCTCCGGCTTCTACGCGACGAACCTGCCGGTGCTCCTGCCGCAGCTGGGGGTCAGCCGCCTCGTGCTCGCGGGCATCGCCGCGGATATCTGCGTGCTGTTCACGGCGGCGGACGCGCACATGCGCCAGTACGACCTGTGGGTGCCAGCCGATGCCGTGGCCGGCGAGCATGGCGAACGCACGCGCTGGGCGCTGGAGATCATGCGCAACAGCATGGGCGCGGAGACGCGGCCGACCAGCGACCTGACGCTCGCCGAGTGGCTGGCGCGCGGCGACTGAGCGCACGCGGGCGATCCGATCGCATCCCAACCCATCCCATCCTAACCCATCCCATCGCATCGGCGCATCGCGCCAACATCCGGTGCCTTTCGCCGGATAGCGTCGCCGCCAGGGCCGGCATGCCCGGTCCCGCAGGTGTGTTAGGCGAATGGCACACTTCTCGCATGGGCTCTGACGTGCCGCCCGGATGGGGCGGTGGCGACAAGGGAGAACGATCATGCGCCTTACCATCTGCACCGCCGTTGCGCTCGCGATGACGAGCGCCGCCGTGCCGGCCGCAGCGGAAACCGCGCCGCCGCGCTTCTACGATGCGTCGTACAAGCCGGGGCGCGACGTCTACTGCCTTCGCCTCTACAGCGACGGACAGGCCGCCGACCCGCGACCGAACGTCCGCGGTATGACCTGTCGCGCGAAGTCGGCCTGGGTGCAGGAGGGCGTCTTCATCGAGCACCGCCGCGGCGTCATCGAGGTCGCGACGCGCTGATTGCCTGCTGCCGTTCCGGGCCGGGGGGCGGGACGGCTTTCGGCGAGGTGGGTGGGAAGGTCGGGAAGAAATAGGGGGCGAACCTCCGGCCCCTGCCTCCCGAAGACGCTGCTTGTCGCCTCACAGGAGGGAAAGCGGCGCGCTCCCTTTGTTCGCGTCCTGCAGATGGACGAGTTTGTTCTCGTTCGGTTCACGCGCGAGGTTCATAGCGACCTTTCGACCCCTGTTCTTTTCGGATGGCCGCTTTCGGTACCAAAACCTTGGGGATCGCAATGCCTTAAGCTGAGAGCACCAGCCGTGGCTGACGTAGAGCAGATCGAGCGCGAGGCTTACGCGGATGATGGGCGATGGCGCCGGCGACAGGAGCTTCGCGGTATGGTTGCCCTGTGGGCGCCCGCCATCAAATCGCCGCCGCGCGATCGGCGGAAGGGCTGGACCATCTATGATGGATAGGAGCGCTGCCGGGACGAAGAGTGGACCGTCTAGCGAGCGATCGTCTGCACCTTCGCGATCCTGCTCGGTCGTCGGTGGAATGACGCCGCTGCCGCGCGCTGGAGCCGCCGGCATGGAAAGAGCGATTGCTGGGCGAACCGACCATATCTCGCGCACTTCGACGCCCGCGACAGTTATGCCGGATATGAGATCGTACGCGTCCAGCTGGCGCTAGGCTGTCGATTTGAAGTTTTCGACGATGGGGAGTGCCTGATGTGACCGATCACCCACCAGCTATGGTCCGCATTAAGGATGCGCTGATCCGTGCCTGAGACGTGTCGCACATGAAGTGGGACAGGGGTCGCACGTATACGAATTTACGTACCACGATGGGGGATGGGGTCATTTTAATCGTAAAGGAGTGGAACGGGAGCGCCCACGAAGCAGAGCGCCGATTACTCGATTCAACTGAGCATGCGCATCAATGCGACATTGACCGATCAAACCGGGACTAGACGAATCGCCTTTCGGCGCCGATAATAATTGTGCGTGGTCAGTATCTCGACCTCGGACGCTGGTTGATTGAGCAGGCAGCTAGCCGAAGAAGGGAGGTGATATCTATGGCAACGCAACACAAGCGTGGGCGTGACGCTGGCACCGGTCAGTTCATTCCCGTCAAGGTCGCAGAGCGTCGGTCGAAGACCGCGATCGTCGAGACCTACAAGACTGACAAGAACGGTCGGCCGGTAAACTGAGCCGTTCTGTGAGTTGATGGGGCCGTCGGGACTCTATGGGTCTCGACGGCTTTCTCGTCAACGCCGCCCAGGGGAGGGGCTGTAGAATGGCCGTTGAGATTCCTGCATCGCTCAAGCCGGTTGGGGATTACGTGATTCAGGTAGTTGTCGGTGCATTCCTATTTTCCGTCGTGCTGATCGCAGCAGCTGGGATCGGGGGCCTCGTCCACCTGATCGCTTGGCTTGGCTTCAGGCCACCCTGGTTCGAACGGTCGTCGGATTTTGGAGAAATGCTGCTATTCGGCGTGGACTGTTTCACGTTCGCCTTGTTTCTGATGAGTGAAACGCTCAAGTTCATTCGATCGATATATCTGGAGTGGAAAGTCATATGACCGACCTGAAGCAGCGTCCGGTCCAAACCCGCTATCGCAACGCTCAGACAGGGCAGTTCACCGTCGATGGCACATATTTCAAGAAGCAGGCGAAGGAGGCTTTGCGCACCTTTGTCGCGCCGTTTGCGGGTGTCTTCCACGCGGTCACACACGAAAATACCGTCGCGGAGGTCGTCAAGAAAAAGCCCACGGGCAGCGCAATGAAGAAGCGCTACTACGTCAAAAAACTGGCCGCCAAGAAGGCGCGGAAAAGGGCTTAGCTGCTCGACGAGACGTGCAAGAGATAGGCTGCATGATTGAAGACGAAGCGACCCGGCGGCTGAGCACCGCGCTGAACCACCTCCATGCGTTCGCTGCCACCTTCAACCCGAAAAATCTGGTGGACGAGGATTGTAACCTTTCTGCGACCGACCTGAACCCAATCCTTTACGCCTGACCGCGCGCAAATCGGCTGGCGCTAGCCGGAGCCAAGGCGATGCATGCGAGTTTGGCATCTCGACCGTGGGGCGTGGCGCCCCTTCATGCCCATAACGGAAAGACGGCTGACACCCATGAAACGGATTTCGGCGCTGGTTCTCACCCCGCTCTTGTTCACCGGCGGCTGCGCCCTGGAAGCGTCGCACAGCCGGGCCGTCGACGGCGCCTTCGTCATGACGCAGGTGGGCCCGCAGCAGGTCGCAGAATGCATCGCGCAGACGGCGGGGACGACGGCTACGACGGGCGGGGATGGCTCATTTGCCGTCGACGTTCCGGGCCAGGCCGGTTCCACCCGCCTGACGGTCACGCGCGACAAGGTGCAGACGATCGTCGTTGGTCCGGCGGACACTGAGGTGCCGCCGGCCGTGGAAAAGATCGCCGTCGACTGCGTCCTGAAGCTTACGCCGCCGGCGCACTGAACCGGCGAACACGATGGCGCGGTCGCATCGCCGTGGCTCAAGCGGTCAGCCCTATTGAGGGGGGCGCGGGGGCATCGCGCGGGAATGTCGGCGCGCGTCGCGTCGGCGACGCCCCATACAGATGCGGCCGGGCAGGCGGCCGGGACCATGGTGGTGGTTCGCGCAGCGGCCGGGGAAGCGGCGGCCTGGACGCGAGTCCATGGTTGCTTCGTTCCCGCTTCGGGGATCATGCTCCCCGGAAGGGGGGTTCGCTATCGCGTCGCAAGGAAAGTGGTCGGGAAGAGAGGATTCGAACCTCCGGCCCCTGCCTCCCGAAGGCAGGCGATTGCTGAGATTTGCGTGGTTTTTGGCTCGCAAGCGAGGCAGGAAAAGCGGAACAGGCGTAGAACACCGAGAGAACATCGGCAACTTGCACCGGAGTTGCACCGGACGCGTATGCCTCGTGGGAGGCGCCCGTGGCTGACCAGCTCCTCCACATTCTCCAGCACGCGCTGGGCGTCGATGAGCACGGCCGCGGCGAGCAGTACCGTTCGCATTTCGTCACCGGCGCTGGCAGCGACGATCACCCCTGTTGCATAGCGGCGGTCGAGCAGGGGCTGATGACCCGTCGTGACGGCGCGACACTGTGCTTTGGCGGTGACGATCTGTTCCACGTCACGCCAGCCGGCCGCGACTATGTCGCCGCCAACAGCCCGCCGCCGCCGAAGCTGAGCCGCGGCCAGCGCCGCTATCAAGCCTACCTCGACGCCGACTGCTCGCTGACGTTCCGCGAATGGCTCGACACGCCCTGGTGCAAGGCCGCATGACCGATATGGAGCAGATCGAGCGCGAGGCTTACGCCGACGAGCGACGTTATCGCCGGCGCCAGGAGCTGCGCGGCATAGTTGCACTCTGGGCGCCTGCAATCAAATCACCCGCGCGCGACCGGCGGAAGGGTTGGACCATCTACGATGGGTACGAGCGCTGCCGGGACGAGGAGTGGACCGCCTGGCAAGCGATCGTCTGCACCATCGCTATCCTGCTCGGCCGCCGGTGGAATGACTCCGCTGCCGCGCGCTGGAGCCGCCGGCATGGCAAGAGCGACTGCTGGGCAAACCGCCCGTACCTCGCGCATTTCGACGCTCGGGACACCTACGGCGGGTATGAGATTTGGCGGGTGCAGCTGGCGCCAGGTTGCCGATTTGAAGTTTTCAACGACGGAGAGTGCCTGATGTAGGCTCCGCGATTGTCTACTCTCCTCTTGCAGTTTCGAAAAATATTAAAAGAAAGCGCGTGATTTGTCATCCAGTGCGAACTTTGGCGGACATCAGCGGACATCAGCGGACATCAGCGGACATCAGCGGACATCAGCGGACATAGCAGGACTTAACCGGACATCACGGGACATAAGCAATCGAAAAGCAGCGCTGCCTTCATTGCGTACACACTGGAAATGTGATCGTGTTTGCATTGGATATGCCTAAACCGCGCTGCGATGTCGCAATCACGCTTCGGGCATCGGGCCAGGGTGATCTACGCGGCGGGCTCGAATATTTTTAAGATGCAGGAGCAACGCGCTTGGCGACTCGTCAGAATCGCGTTATGGGCGTCCCGATAGGTTCTGAAATGACGAAACCCCGGCACTTGCAGGTGCCGAGGTTTCTATCGGAGCCAACTCTCGCATGGTGTCTAGCCGGTGCGCGAGAGCGGCTTGTCTTGGACGGTGGGTAAGTCCCATACCTCAGGCAGGTCGTCAAGCTGGCTTATGAAAGTCAGTAGAATGAAAGACGATAATACGCCTCCTCGCCGTCCGCGCCGTCCTGAGCGCGCGAAGCTAACGCCTGAGATGATTGTTGAGATTCGCCGCCGCCTTGCCGCCGGCGAATATCAGCATGACATTGCGGCCGACCTTCATGTCAATCAGGGCCGCATCTCGGAAATCAAAACCGGGAAGCGCGGCTAAGCGGCGTTACCTCTGACCCGCCATCGAAAGGTGGCGGGTCTTTTTATGCCTCATGCAGCCCAGGTGAAGGGTAGGGCGCTATATGGCGCCATGGCTCGACGTCCGATCAGTGAGCGCGCCTGCCGCGGGCGACGCCGCCTAAGAACTGGTCGCAGCGGCTGAAGCGCTGCCTGCGCGGTATCCGACAGACGGTGGTAGGGTACGCAGTCGTCGATTAAGCCACGAACATGAGCGACAGCCGTCTAACTACGATCGAACGGGCGTTTCAGCTGGCAAGGTCCGGAGCGTGCCACACCATCGGCGACATCCGAAATCAGCTTGCCGCTGAACGCTATGAGCACGTGCACTCCCATACCCATGGCGATAGCATCCAGCGCCAGTTGCGAGCCCTTCTGGCTGCCCGCGGGGCGCGAGGCACTGACAAGGACGATGACCAGTAGGATCGAGCGACATGGCTGACGATGAAGTTACGATGCGGCTCACCGTCGCGCTGAACCACCTCCACGCCTTCGCCTCCACGTTCAACCCGGAGGATCTGGTGGATGAGGAGAGCAAGCTCTCAGCGATCGACCTGAACGTGATCCTCCAGGCGCTGGAGCGGGTGAACTGGACGGGTAGGCCTGGGCTCGAGGAATGATGCCTCGCCGCTGGCTGTGGCAGGATCGAACCGTCCGGACATCGGTTCAGGCACCCAAGCTGTTCAGGAGACAGGGGTGCCTCGCTTTTTCTTTCACACCGAAACAGACGTCCGACATACAGATGTCGAAGGCGTCGAATTCCCCTCCTTTGACGAGGCACGGCGAGATGCGATCCGCACTGCCGGCATATTGCTGAAGGACGCGCCCAACGGCTTCTGGAATTCACGGCCCTGGACGGTGACGGTCACCGACGAGAAGGGGCTCATCCTCTGGACTATCGAGCTCGATGGTCAGTCGTCGCCAGCGGGTCAGGCTATGGAGCGGGCGTCGGCCGTTAAGCAGATGCCGAGTTGACCAGCATGCCGGCCCGTTTCACGATCAGCTGCCCAATTGCGGGCAGGAGGATACCTGACATGCGTACGCTTATTCTCGCCGCAGCCGCTATCGGCCTGGTCGCAAGTGCGCCGGCGATCGCCGCGCCGTGCAAGGATCCGAAGACCGGCAAGTTTATCAAATGCGCAGCCAAGGCCCCGCCGAAGGTCGTCCGCTGCAAGAACGCGAAGGGGCAGTTCGCCAAGTGCGGGACCGCAGGCGCCAAGCCCATGTGATATGCGGTGCTCGCCGTCGTGTGAGGCGGCGAGCACTGCTCTCTGACTCGTGGACCAGGCACTTGACTGAGGTAAGGCCATTCTGGCTATTCTGTCGGGATGGGGGATGGTTCTGAGGGGGTGCCGTTGCGGACGGCAGTCGATCGAGCGAAATGCGCTCTCGAACTGCGTAGGCGCAGGGACGCGGCGATGCCCGACGCAGGGTTTGCAGAACCGGCCTGGGACATTCTCCTGCATCTGTTCATCCAGCACGAAGCTGACGTTACAATAGGGGCAGCATGCAGCGCCGCTGCAGCGCCCCGGACTACGGCGCTCAGGATTCTCGATCAGTTGGAGCTGACGGGAAGGTTGATTCGACGGCCGACGAGAGATCGGCGCTCTTCATACATTCGTCTGTCTGAGGAGACGTTTGACGACATGCTTCGCCTCCTCGCATCGTGATGCACCGGTCAGGCGGAGGCCGACGTCGCATTGAGAACAAAGGGAGAACGTAATACACTCCGGCATCGAATCGAGTCGGAGGATTAACGATGCAGCCTGGACTGGATCGCTACGGAGAAGCGCGTCCCGCATTCGGCGCGTGGGTGCTGCAACAGGTCGATCGGGAAGGACCGGTCGGCGAACTGGTGAAAGCCGCAAAGGCTGACCGACGCTTCCCGCGGGCCGGTACTCCGCGAGACGTCCGCAAGCATCTCAACGAGATGCAGGCCGCAGGCGAGATGTTCGAGGCGGTGGACGACGCCGAGCTCGACTGGCTCTGCTACTGATGTCGGCCGGATCGACCAGGACGGTCGTCTACGATCGCTGGTACCTAGAAGAGCGCGCCCGGAGCGAGGCGAGGGGACGCCCGCGTCCGGCGCCACGCCTGCGCATCGACAAGCGCGAGGCGGACCCACGCGCGGCGCTCGCTGCGGCGATAGGCAGAAGCGGCGAGAGCTATGCGGGCCTCTCGCGCATGCTGGGGCGGCCGGACGGCTACCTGCGGCGCTTCGTGGTCGATGGTGTCCCGCGCGCGCTCCAGACTGACGAACATCGCCGCCTTTCCGACTTCTTCGGGCTCGACGAACGAGCGCTTGGCATCCGCGATCTATGGTCCCGTGCGCCATGAGGCTGGTCACCCGGGACGAACTGCGCATGATGATCTCGGTAGCGCTGTCGGTTACCAAGCCGTTCCGGCAACGCGCCGCGGGACTCAGCGTGGAGACCGCGCGGGAGGAGATCACCGACGACCTCGTGCACCGGATTATGGGCGAGCCGGAGAGCGAGGCAGTTATTCTGCGGCCGAGCCTGACCGGACCCCCGCTGTCGCCCCGCCATGGCGTCTGGGATGTCGACGAGCCGCATCCGCATCCCGATCTCGTGAAGCGGTGAGGGTGATCAGGCAGCTTCGTGCTTTGACTCGGAAAACCGCAAAAAAAGAAAACTCAGTTACTTTTCGGCTTGCGCTTACTCAGTAACTGAGTTATCAAAATCAGGTCGGACGGCGAAGGTAAGGTGCCCAGCCCGCCGACAACCCGAAAGGAAAGTGAGCATGAACCTCACGATCCGGCTTCGGGTTTGGAAAGTGACCATCCAGTTCACGATCCAAGCCTAGAAGCCCCGCCCCCCGGTCTAGCCACCGGGGGGCGGATAGGGTGCAAAATACGGAAGCTGCAGCAACGATGCAAGGCGACGAACTCAAGACGCTGCGCCGGCGGGCGAAAATGACCCAAGCCGAATTCGCAGGCGCTATGGGACTGACGGGCACGTTTATGGGGCTGATGGAGCGAGGGGAGAAGCCGATCGAGAAGCGGACGGAATTGGCCGCTCGTTGGATCGTTTCCCAGATCGAGCAATCTGAACAAGTTCCCGAGCGATCAACATAAGAAATCCAGCAGGTCTGTGCTTCGTCAGGACGCTCGTTAACCAAATCAGGGGTCGACAGGCTTTTACATGTCGGTCAGCCTCCCTGCCGAAAACAGGGAGAAGACCAATGCGATTCGGATTAATGGCCGCCGCGGCGCTCGCGGCTGCCGGCGTAGCTGCACCTGCGAGCGCTGCAACGACGGTGAACCTTTTCGTCAATGCGTACGCCTACGGCAGCACGACAACGCATGGCTATTGCACCAACGGGTCTGGGCAGATCTGCCCGCTATCCGACGTTCCGCAGCAGGCGGCCTTTTCCAGGTTCGAGACGCTCACCTTCAACAATGGCACCGCGATCCTGCAAGATGGCTTCTACCGCGCCACGGGGAGCATCAGCGGCTTGATCACCGACCTTGGCAACGGCCTTTATTCCGGATCGAACTTCGTCTTCTACTACAACACCTGGGGTGCGGGGACGCCGCCGCCGGGCGCTTACGAAACGCGCCTGTTGGCGTCGACCTTCAGCGTTTCCTCGGCGCCCGAGCCCGGCACCTGGGCGATGCTCGTTCTCGGCTTCGGCTTGATCGGCTTTGCAATGCGCCGCCGACAGGCTGGCATTAAGACGACCGTGCGCTTCGCCTGAGGGCTTTGATCGCCGACTGCGGCTCGCGCAGTCGGCGATCACCCTCATTGCGTGTTGAGACGCAGCGCATAGCTGTAGTCGAAACGCCCCCAGCCGCAGCCGCTGAACCCGACGTAATGGCGGCCATAGACGTTCTGGTCGGACGCAATGCCGCCGATGTCGTTCATGTTGCCGCCTGGATAGGTCGATAGCTTCGTCCAGGTGGCGCAGTTGTCAGCGCTGACCCAGATGCCTTGCACGCCATTGACCCAGCCCTGGATGAACACGACCGGATAGGTCGCGCCGGGCGCTGCCTTGCCGAAGCCGATGCCGCCCACCTGGCGCACATTCGGCACGTTCGTCCATGTGACGCCGCCATCGGTCGTGCGGGTCAGTGGATAGTTGATGTCGCTGCCGTGGCAGTAGAATGCATTCCCCACCTGGCCCGGCACGAAGCGAAGCTTCGAGTTGTTACACTGACCGTTGCCGCCGCCTGGCACATTCTGGCTGATCCTCGTCCAGGTGTCTCCCTGATCGGTCGAGCGCCAGACGCCACAAAGCGAGGGGACCGCCGTCGGCCCATAGTTGATCGCCAGGAAGTTGCCGGTGACCTTGTCGCAGGCCACGATGTGACGGTTGAAATAATAGGCGAAAGACCAGCCGCTCTCCTGACCGTTGGCGGCGACGCCGGGGATCGGAAGCAGCTGCCAGGATTGACCGCCGTCTTTCGTATAGACCGCTCGTCCGTTATTCGACGGAATCCAGATGATGTTGCCCGTGTTGCCCACCGCGATCGCGCCGCCCTGGCTGTAACCGTCGGGGTGCTGGGCGACCGGATTGTAGGTCCGCCCCCCATCGGTCGACACGCTGAACAGCTGATCGATCCCATTCACCAGTCCGGCCACCCATTGCGGGTTATCGATCGCATAATCGAAGTCCCACATCCGGTTGAGGTCGGTCTGGCCGTTGACGACCATCGGGAAGCTCGAGGTCTTCGTGCTGAGCCCCTTCCACGCGGGAATATCCCAGCACCCGAACAGCGCGTCGGGGTCGCCCGGGAGCGAGAGCGCGACGTTGCCGACCAACTCCTCGATGCCGAGCGTCTCTTCCTGCCACTGTAGCTTCGTGCCTGCCGTCTTGGCGGCGTGGATATCGACCCAGCTCACGCCCAGGCCGGTGGTAACGTAGAGACGCCCCGCGTGGATCGGGTCGAACCGGGCACTGCCGATGAAGCGGCGCGACGCACCATCAAGCCAGGGGATGTCAGGCGAATTGAAGTGCTGGCTGCTCGCGTTCGCCTGGTACGTCGTCCACGTCGCGCCACGATCTTCGCTGTAGGAGATGTTGCCGTCCGAGTCGAAGATTGCGAGGCGGTGATAATCGGTCGGGTCGACCGCCACGCCATAGGCGCTCTCCGCGAAGAACGTCGAGATGTCGATCGATACCCACGTCCCCCCATCGTAGTATTTGAAGCCGGTCTGCCGCAGCGAGAGATCGGTCGAGATCGCCGTGTTGGTCACGTAGAGCCGCCCAAGCGTGTCGATGGCCATGCGGGAGACGGCGGTCGGGCTTCCGGCGATCAGCGTGAAATTCTGGCCGCCGTCGGTTGATTTGTAGACGCCGTTGCCGTTGCTGGTGGCGTAGACGACCTGATGGATACCGCCGACGATGGCCGATGATCGATCGATCACCACGAGATGCGGTCCCATTTCCGGGTCAGTCGACGGCTTCACGGCCTGGGCGATGCCGTTGACCTGCGCGAAGTTCATGCCGTCGGTCGAGCGCCAGACGCCGTCGCCGCTGTAGCCGGCGAAAACCACATTCGGATTGGCCGGGTCGATCGCCATCCACGGGCCCCACCAGCGATTATAGCCGCTGTTCGTGAAGACGTGCTTCGACGGAGCATTCGTCTTCGTCCAGGTGCGCCCGCAATCCGCGCTGCGGAAGATGAAGGAATTGCGCGAGGCGTAGATGATCTGGCCGTTCGATGGGGCAACGGAATAGAGCGCGCAGCCGCCGCCGTCCGTGGTGCCGCTGTCCCCGGGCGTGGCGAACAGGCCGGTCCCTTGGGGGTCGAGAAAGGCCTGGCGCCAGACGGCGTCGCCTGGCCCTTTGATGTATCCGTTGTAGACGTCGGTCCCGACCATCTTCGTCAGGCCATCGTCCGAGAAATGAATGTCGAGGATGAACCCCCCGCCGCCGATGAACAGGGGCGAGTAGGTCATGGTGCCGAGAGGGGTCCCGGTGCTGCTGCGCATGTCTGTTCCTTTTAGGCGTAAGCGAGGGCGACGAGGGTCGAGTAGCCAACCGCACCGGCGTATGTCGGGGAGACGGCTGCTCCGGAGCCGAGGATCTTGCCCACGACGTTGCCGTTGGAGTCCGGGCCGAACGTGAGCACGCCCGGAGTGAACGAGCCGCCGGCTTGGACCACGCCAAGAACGACGATGAGGCCGCCACTCGGAGCGGTGATGCTGCCGGGACTGACGTCACCGTGATACGCCCACTTGATCATGGCGCTGCTCAGGACCGACCCGGTCGGTCCGGTGATTGCAGCAACGATGACTTGGCAGTTTTTGAAGACGATGCCGGTCTCGGTATGCGCCACCGCCAAGGCGGCGTTGGTCTGCGCCGCGGGCATGTTGAATTCCCAGGTCTCCTCCCAGGCTGTCGCAGCGTCGGGGTTCGTCACCACGCGCTGGCCAGCGATGCCGCCGAGGGTCATGCCCGTGCAGGTGCTGTCGCAGTCTGCCCGCGTCAGCACGACGACCTTACCCTGCGGCACGGATGCCACCGTTCCAAGAACCGTCGTGCCGGATCCGTACGCCGGGCCAGCGAAGTAGCCGGAGTACAGTGCCTGGACATCCGGCCCGCTGGTGCTGACCGACCAGTTGACCGTGACGCCGCCCACCGTGATCGCGCCGCCGGCGTTGCCACCCGCGGTCGAAGCCGCGACCACCTGGGGCGCAAGCGTGTCGCCGTTCATCACCGTCAGCGCGGAAGTCGTGAAGGGGGCACCGTTCTTGCTCAGCTTGACGCCGCCAGTCGCCGATGCGGGCACAGAGATGCCGGGGGCGAGGCCCGTGATCGGAACCGTCGCTCCGGTCACAGTGGAGCCTGGCGCCTGACCCGACATCGCCGGGAAGGTCAGGCCATCCGGATTCTCGTCCAGGTCCTGCACGGTGAAGGTCGCCGAGATGTTCGTCGGATTGCCCGCGAGATCGGTCGCGACACCTGTGACCGAATAGCTGGCCTTCGTCTCGAAATCGAGATTGACGTTGCCGGCCAAGCGGTACTGGATCGTCGTGGCCGGTCCCTGCGTCACCTTCTCGAGCAGGCCCGCATCCCCGCCGGTGAGCTGGAGGTTGACCGGTTCGCTGAATACGAAGTTCCAGGCCATGGGCTGATCTTCGGGCTGCGTGGCGGTCGCGCCGCTGCTGAGGGTGGGCGGCGTCACGTCCCCCCATGCCAGAGCATCGGACCACGGACCGTACCCGATGGAATTCTCGAAGCGCACGATGAAGAAGGGCTGGCCGCTGGTATATTGCGCAAGCAGGTCCGCGATTGACGTGCCGGATCCGACATGCGCCGCGGTGCCTTCGGCGTCCGTGATAACGTGCGTGGCGTCGCCCACGAGCGCGCCAGTGCTCGTGCTGATCGGATATGTGTTCGATGCACGCAGGCGGATAGTGTCGCCGGCCTGGACATAGATCTTGTTCGCACCGGGATCGACCGAGAGGTCGGGCGGGTAGCTGACGACCGACCCGTTCGGGATGAGGCTCGGCTTCGAATAATTTGGATTGGCCGTCGTCGGGCCGTCGCCCGTAGGGGAGGGCGCGGGCGTGCTTGCGACGGTCACGCTGACCACGGCGGAGGACCCATTACCCCCGGAGCCCGACGCGTATTCCTGATATGTCAGGGTGCCTGCCGCCTGCGGGGTCGCGGTCAATCCCGTGCTGATCGACGTGCCGTTGAGCAGCCATGCCCGCGAGCTGATGGTGCCGTTCGTCACCGACCCCGGGGTGGCGGTGAAAGTCGTGACACCCGACGTCCCGCCGTTCGGACTGACGGTGGGCTGTTGGGTAAAGGTGGGGGCGGGGGTGGGGCTGGGCGTGGGCGTGCCGCCGCCCGCCGAAAGCGCCGCAAGCTGAGCCTGTAGCGTCTGGACGTTCACAAGAAGCGCGTTGAACGTCTCGCGCACGTCGCTCATTTGCGCGCCGTTGGGGATGGATTGCAGGACGGTCATGCGTCTCTCCAGGTGAGGCTGTCGTTCCAGACCGAGGCGTCGGTCCACTGAGGCGGGGTCTGGGGATCGGACGTGACTGTCGGCGTGCCGACGGCAGTCGCTGCCGCGATCAAGGGAGGGGCGATCGCCCCCGGCATCGCGGCGCCGAGCGTTGGCGCGTGCACCGTCGCGGTGCCCCCGAACGAGGCCGGCCGCAGCGACGACTGGCCGATCGGCCACAGGTCAGGGATGCCAACGGCGGACGTAGCGGGCAGCGTGACCGGAGCGATGATCGGGCGGCCCGCGGACAACAAGCCCGGTGCGCCCACGAATGTCGTGCTCGCAATGGGCTGGACGACGATTGCTGTCGGCGAGGCGTGCGTGACGCCGGGCACCCCGACCAAGGAAGTCCCGCCGAAGGCCGCTGGGCGAAGCGCCGACTGACCGAGCGGAAGGATATCCGGAATGCCAACGGCGGATCTTGAGGGCACGGTTGGCGGTAGCAGCGTGACCCGGATCTCGGCGCCGATGATCGGAGCCCCCACGAACGACGTGCCAGCGATCGTCTCCGCTTCGACAGCCCTCGGCGTGCCGCGCGTAATGGTCGGAGCAGAGACGTTCGATAGCGGCAGGATCGCAGTGGGCTGGATCAAGCCGCGCACGAAAGCGGCGGGCCACGGCGCTGGCGCGATCGTCACGCGCCAGCCTAAGGCGGTGACGATCGCAGGCCGAAGCCGGCGCGCAACGGTCAGGCTGACCATCAGGAGCCGGGCCGGAAGGCGGTGACCGCAGGCTCGACCGCGAGCTGCACGCGAACGCCTAGCCACGCATCGGGCGAAACGTCGGTGCGGACAAGATCGAAGACCGCGCTCGTGGTCGTGATCGCGGCGGTCGCCGGAGCGGACAGGTGCACCGCAATTTGATTGTCCGCCAGTCGCTCAATCGAGCCGTTGTCGGTCGTCATTGTCTCGAGCGGCGGCCCGCCCGGGAACTCGGCCAGGTCGGCGATCAGGCTGCAGCCGGCCGGAAACGCAGGCGGGTCACCCGCCACGTCCGGATCGACGGTCAGCACGCAATCGTATGGGTAGCCCCGCGCGATCGGCGGGACGGATTGAGACGCCATCGCGCGGGTGCTCCCGGTTACAGGTTGAAGATGCCGCCGCCGGGCCAGGTGACGTTGGCATTGCCGCCATCGGGGGTGAAGGGCAGTCCGGTCGCAACGTCGATGTAGGCGATGAGGTCGGAGGTCGTCGGATCGCCGGTGTCGCGGTACAGAATGAGCGCCTCGACGGTCGCCGCGGTGCCCGTCCCGGCAGGAACCGAGGTGAACGTCCCGTCGGCTGCATCGAAGATGCCGCTCGTGATGCTCTTGTTGGCGAGCGTGATGGGATTGCCGATCCGCGCACCGGCCGGCACGGCCGCGAGAAACGAGTGCGCGTCGGCATAGGTATAGACGCCGGCGTCGATCAGCTGCGCCTTTATGGTGCTGGCGATGAAATTGACGCCGCTGCCAAGCAGCTTTTCCTTGAGGGTGGGGTACAGGCGGTTCGCCATGGGTCAGGTTCCTTCGGATATGAGGGGGAGGTTACTGCGCGGCCGATGCGCAGCCGGCGGGCGGCTTGCCGGTCGAGAGGATGGCGGCGGTGCAGCGGCGTTCGGCCGCCACGCCGACAGCGCGCTGGTTGCCGCGCTCGACCGCGCCGACCGCTTCGACCAGCCGCGCGACGAGCTCGGCGAACACCGCGGTGTCGATCGAGATCAGCTTGCCGGCTGGCGCGGCGCTGAGCGGCTCAAGATGCTCCGTCCGGGTTAGCTCCGGCGACAGCGGGGGCAGCTGCGGCCGCTCGGTTCGCGCGAGCGATGGCGGCGTTGACGTCGTCGCGCACGCGGTCGACAGGAGCGGCAGGCATAGGGTCACCGGGAGTAGCCGGCGGAACAGACTCGATCGCATTTCGCAGGGTCTCCACGATGTGATGGGTGACGGCCGCGGAGGCGACCGTCTGCTGCGCGACCGAGGTCGCGATGGTGGATGAGGCGGCGACCGCCGCGCGCTCGTCAGTGCGGGCATCGGCGACCGCGACCGCATGGTCGCGCTGGATTTGGACGGTCACCTTGTTGGCGCCCGCCTTTTCACCCTTGCCGAACATGTGCGCCGCCAGCGCCAGTCCGGCGATGACAAGGCTGAGGACGGCGAAGGCAGGCCACCAGCGGCGCAGCAGCACGAAGAAGGCTGACTCCATCATGCCGCCAGCCCTTTCACGCAGATCGCGCGCTCGCGGGCGCGCCGGGCGACCAAGCCGCCCACCACCGCCCCGCCGGCCTTGTTGAACAGCAGGAAGCGGTCGCAGCCCGCGCGCCAGCGGCCCGCGTTCCACAGCTTGGCGATGCTCGATCGACAGACGCCGGCCGATCCGATGTTGTACGATAGGGACACCGCGGCGATCAGCTGGTTGGTGCGCCCCTTGAGCGCGGGCACGCACCGGATAAGCGGCTCGGCATGCGCGATCAGCTGCTGCTCGAGCATGGCCGTGCATTGCGCGGGGGTGAAGCGCATCCCCATCCGCACGCCCGGGCCCGTGATCCCGTCGCACGCGGTCGGCACCTTCACGATGTCGAGGTAGGTCTGGAGATATTGGGACCCGGCGACGTGCGTGACCGTGATCGACTGGTCGGGGTTGACGGTTGCGGTCACCGTCCGGCCGCTCTCCTCCTTGGGGACGAGAACGAACAGCGCGGCGGCCGCGGCGACGGAGCCGATGACGCCCGCCAGCGTCTTGCGACGCTGGACAGGCTCGGCGGGTGCCGGGTCAGGCGAGCGGGGCTGCATCGCCGCCCTCGGCGCTGGGGCTGGCGGCCACAGCCGCCACCAGGGCGACCGCTGGCTGCTGCGCGGCGCGCACTTCAGCCACGCCCGAGAGGACATCCCGGATCATTGTCTCCACGGCCGTCACGCGCGCGAGCAGCGGCGTCAGATGATCTGCGGCGTCGGTGACGGACTGCTGCGCCGCATCTGACGCCGGCGACTTCGGCGCATTCTGCGAGACGATGCGCGCGACGATGGTCAGGATGAACAGCGCGGTCGGGACGGCATGGGTCACCGACACGGGCAGCAGCGCGCGCAGGTCGGTCGGCAGGCCATTCCACAGGCTCTGCAGGAAATCGGGCGCGGCGAGGGCCAGCCCGGTGAGGATGGCGCCGAGCGCGGACAGGCGCACGGACCAGAGGCGCCACGACTGGCGCCACTCTTCGATGAGCTTCACGATGTTTCTCCAGGAAGGGGCGGGCACCGCGCCCGCCGGAAGATCAGGGAATCTGATCGAGCAGCGCGGCCATGTCGGCCGGCAGGATCGCCGGCACCGCGGCGCTGCTATCGCCGAGCAGCTGCCGGGCGGTATCGAGGGGCTTGCGCAGCTTGGCGCGGGCATAGGCGACGGAGCCGGCGCACATGGCCGCCCCGCCCACGGCAGTCAGGGCACCGCCCACGATTTCACCCATTATCTGCCCTCCCGCGCATCGCGCTCGTCTTCGCGGCGCGCGCGATCGGCGAGGTAGCTGACGTCCCGGTTGAGCCCGATAAGGACCGGGATGTAGGTCTTCTGGTTGGCCTCGGCCTGATCCATGCGCTTGCCCAGCTGGTCCAGCCGCTCGTCGACACGTGATCGCCAGCTGCCCACCGTGAACAAGAGGCCGCAGACGGAGATGACGGCGCCCACGCCGGCACAGAACGCGGACAGGTGCGTAGACCAGCGCGCGGCCGGCGGAGGGGTGTCGGTCATCAGGTCTCCGATCAGCCGTGCTGCACATCGATCCAGGCACGGCCGTCGTCCATGACGCGCCAGACCTTGCCGATCCGCTTGGTGTAATCGCCGAAGGTCATGTCGGCGGCCTTCACGACGACCGGGACGATGGCGTCGTTCGGGCCTGGGCCAGCGACGATGTAATCGCCCGGCTCAAAGGATCCGGTCGCGACGTTGCACGGAACCTGACCCGAAAAGGCGATGCGGTCGACGGTCTGGCGTGCCGCTTCGAGCTGCTGCTCCCAAGGGGTGAGACGGGCGGCATAGGCGGCGTCCGTCTCCCCATCCTCCTGGACCGGCCGCTCCGGCATATGCGCCGACCAGGTATCGCCACCGACATACGCCGGGTCCGTCGACTTGACGACGAAGCTCCTGGCGGCAGCGAAGCTCTGCGTCAGCTGCGAGGCGCTATCTACGCCACATATGTCGCCGGGTGCGATGACACCGCATCCCTGCGCCTTGACCATGTATTCGGCATAGTCAGCGCCGCTTGCGTTGACCGTCCCACCGGCGTTGATTGATCGTGAGGTTGATAGGTTTGCGTGGACCTTCAATGTGCAGCTGGTACTGGACCCGCCATTCCCGAATGCTGAATAGACGTGGAAACAGTCGCCGCTCGCTACGCCAGCCCCAAATACCTTTGTCGCTTCGGCTTGCCCATCAGGTTTGGCAATCCGGCTTGTCGATCCGCTTGTGACGCCTACGAGAAGGTTTCCGGAGACGTCGACCGTCAGCATCGGCGTACTGTTGTAGCGGAGATTCCATGTATTATCTCCGGCGGTCCCGCTACCTCCCATGAACCATGAACCCACGTTGTTGCGTGTGACGATCAGGGTGGTAAGTTGATCGGCGGTGACATTGACCCATCCATTCGATACGGTAAGACCGTCCGAATTCACGAGAACTTTCGCCAGACCTGCGATTGCCATTCCAATTGCGTTCTGGGTAGGCCAATACAAGCCCGTATCCTGGTCGCCAGCGTTGCGGATTGCCGGCGTTGTGGGGGTGCCTGCTTGGAACAGGCCTTGTCCGACACCATCGCGCACCGCCGCGAATCCGTTGAGCAATTGGCTGACGCCAAGCGCCAGGTCGCGCGCGAAGCTCGACGTCGGCTGGATGCCGAACGCCTGACCGCCCGCCGTCGAGCCCTGATAGGCGGGAATGATGGTCAGCTGGGTCGAGGAGACGACCGCGGCGATCTCGTAGACACGGCCGTCAGGGCCGAGGAAGCATTCGCCAATCTGCGTATTGGAGACGAAATCGGTGCCGGCGCCGGTGACGGTGGCAGAGCCATTCGTCACGCTCACGGTGCCCGTGCGATACCATGCCATGTTGAGGATGCTCCTGAAGGATCAGGCGCTAAAGCGCGCCGTTCTTGAGCTCGACGAACTCCATGTACATGCCGGCCTTCACGGTCAGCGGCACTCTCTGGGTCGCGAGGTTGCGGATCGACAGCACCGCTTCGTAGGATCCGGCCGCGAGACCGGCGACTGCGGTCACCATGGTCAGGGGCCCCTGCGCGTTGCTGTTGAAGTTGTCGAAGATGAGGTTGATCGGCGTGATCTTGCGGATGATGCCGCCGATCGAGAGGTAGGCGATCAGCTGGAGGTCATCGGGGCTGGCGAGATCGGCGCTGATCAGGACGCGCAACAGGCTGCTGTCCATCTGCTTGGTGATGGCGACCGTGCGGACGACGGTACCGATGGTGCCGGTGCCGCCGCCGCTGCCTCCACCGCCGCCACCGCCGCCGCCCTCGCCGGGATCGCCGATGCTGGGTTCGGTCGTGTCCATGGGCGCCTCAGCCGTAAGGAATGGTGATATCGGACGGCGACACGTCGTAGATCGTCTGCTGCACAGCCGATCCGACTATCTCGCGCGCGGTGATGACGCCCGCTCTTAGGTAGGCGATGGTCGTGATGCCGGTCTCAGCGTCGATCTCGAAGACCTGGCTGTTGCCCACTACGAACCGGTCCGCGGCGATGGCGAAGACGCTGTCCGCCCCGTTGATCCGGAAGCCTGTAATCTTGCCGTTCGCGTCGACGCTCAGCTGCGCCACAGCGTCGTTGCCGTCGATCGCGCGCAGCAGGAAGGTGATCTGCGACGTTTGCCCATCGACGGTCGTGGAGACGCCCGAGATCGCCAGCGAAAGCGCGCCATCTCGGTCGACGCTGGCTTGCCGATCGGAGGACACCGTTGCGCCCGAGATGGGCTGCTGCGTGGTCGGATCGATCAGCGAGGCTTGGAGGGTGTCAAGCTCCCGCGTGAACGCCTGGTTGGCGGTCGCCGTCGCCTGCTCCAATCTCACGATCCGCGCACTGGTTGCCGCCAGCCCCGTGGTGGCGTCGCTGAACGCCGCCTCGAGAGCGCTGATCCGGGTCGTCAGGGCCTCCGTCGTGTCCGACAACACCTTAGACGTCGAGACGATCGCGGATTCGGCGGCTCCCATACGCGCGAGAAGAGACTGCTGTGCGAGAGCCGACGCGGTCTGGTTGGCGACCAGCGTCGTAGTGAACTGCGTCTGGATCTGGACCAGCTGCGCCGCGCGCGCCTGGCTCGCCTGATCGCCGGCGATCAGTGCACGCAGGACAGCATCGTCGCTCTGGTCCTGCTTGCCGATCTGCTGCCGGATGGTCGTGGTCGCGGAGGCTATGCCGCCTGCCGCCGTGATGCTGGCGGTGTTCAGCTGCCCGATTGCAGCCGCCTGGCCGCCGAGGACGACGCCTTGCGCGGTGATCAGGTCGGACAGGGCGGTGTCGCGGTCGACGCTGGCCTTCGCCTGCGTCACGATGCGTGCGTTGGCGTCCGCGACCTGCGCGACGAGATCGGTGCGCGCCGTCGCCTCGGCGCTCAATCCGTCACTGATCTGGGCAGAAAGTTCCTGCCGGACCTGCGCGACCTGCGTCAGCTGATAGCGGGACGCCGTGTCGCCTGCCAGCATGCCGCGAAGGCTCGACTCCGCCGCACCGTCAGCGATTCCACGGGCCTGGCGGATTGTCACGCCGAACGAAGAGCTATCGGGGAGCGCCGCCAACAGGATTTCGGCAGCGGCGAGCCGGATGCCTTGCTGGTCGACCACCGTCTTGTCGGCCTTGGTCGACACGGTGCCCGCGAGCGCGTCGAGCGTGTTGCTGACGTTCGTCACGGTACCGGACAGGGTTCGCAGCTCGACCGCGGACGCTGCCAGCGTGACAGCGGCGTTGAGGCCGTCGATTTCCTGTTCCGCCGACGTCAGACGAGAGATGATCGGCTCGAGCTGCGCGACCTGGTCGGGGTTCAATACCGCCAGAGCGATCTGCTCATTGACGTAGTTGACGCTCGCCTTTTGCGTCAGCGTTCCGTTCACCGCGTCGAGGGACTGCTCCACGCTGGACGTTCGGTTGCTGACCTGGTCGATCGCATAGATCCGAACCGTACCCGTGGTGGGATCGACGACGATGCCTGCGTCGCGCAGCACGTCGCGTGTGCGAGACGCCTCCATGAGCGCGCGCAGCAGCGCATCGTTCATCACGCCCACGTCGCGCACCGCCTGGCGCTGCGCGGCGTCGACCGTGACGCTGGTCAGTAGGTCAAGTGCCGCATCGCGCTCGACGACCGCATCCTGGATCGCGGAAATGTTGGTTTCGGCGAGGTCGATCCGCTCGAAGGAATTGGCGACATCAAGCCGCGTGTCGCGGATCACCTTGCCCGACGCGTCGAGGACGGCGCCCAGCCGATCCTCGGCGTTCGCCTGATAGGCTGCCAGCTGCCGCTGGAGGTCCGCGACACCGACCAACTCTTTCAGCTGGTCGATCGTAATGATCTGCGGCTGCCCGTCGACGAAGACGGCAAGGATCGGCGCCGCCATCGATCAGCGCCCGATGGCCTGCCAGCGAAACGTGTGCCCGTTCGAATATTGCCGCTCGCCCCAGCCGGTGTCGAGGAAACCCGTGGCGCCGGCGATGGTCGGGGCATTGAAGACGACGATCATCGGGTGCCACTGCCCCTGACCCGTCTGATAGGGATCGCCATTCGCGACGATCGAACCGCAGACGTTGAGAAACGGCTTCGGGAAGGTCAGGGAGAAGGCCTTCGCGCTCGTCCCGTCGCCGAACACGGTGACCGATCCCCATTGGATCATGTTACCGCCCGGGAGCGGTGCCCAGCCGCTCGAACCGTCGCCGCCGCCCGCCGCGCCGTACGCGGCCGGCGTCATCGCCTTGGTCGCATCGCTCTGCGCGTTGACGTCCGCGCCGACCGCCGCCGGTACGGACAGGGACAGGTCGGTCATGAGGTTGCCGCCGCCAGTGAGAAGTCCGCCGCTCGCAATTATGCGGCTGGTCAGCACACGCGCAGACAGCGCCGCGATGACGTTGGCGGCGAAGGCGGGATCATTGCCAAGCGCCAACGCGATCTCGCCCAGCGTGTTTAGAGCCGCGGGCGCTCCGCCGATCAGCGTCGTGATGCGATCGGCGACCAGCGCCGCGGCCGAGTGGGGAGACACTGCCTCCGCGGTGCTCGTGCCGGCGATCGCATCGGCATCGGACGCGAAGGTAACGCCGCCGGACGCGATGAGCGACTGGATCGCGGTCAGCACCTGCGCACGGTTCGTCTTCGCGAGCGGCAGCCCCGCGGCGAGCACGATCGCGACCAGCTCTTCCTGGATCATGTTCAGCCAATCGACCGGCACGTCCGTCGGCGGGGTAGGAACCGACGGGTCGCCACCGGTGAAATAGCCGGGGGTGCCGGACACAGCGCTGGGCGCGGGCAGCGCGGGCGCTGCCGTGGGGCCATCGACACGGAACATGGGATCGTCCTTCAGGCGAGGAGGATGGTGGTCTCGGCCGGCCGGATGGCGTCCAACTCGGCCTTGAGCGTGGCGGTGGGAAGTCCGCCGGTGTTGGCAAGGATCCGGACGCGCCAGGCGTCGATCCATTGACGGGAGCGTGCCGCATCTCCGGCGCGGAATCGTCCGGCGCGCAGGGGCGCGAAATTGTCGATCGCGATGGTGAAGCCCAGCGTCGCAGCGAAAGCGATGAAGCGCGCGCGAGACTGGCCGCCGGCGCCGACCAGCCGCGCGACGACGCGCGCGCGGCGCTGGTCGGCAGTGGCGCCATCGGGCGCGACGAGACCGAGGCTCGCCTCCCACTCGCCCAATAGGGCTGCAGTGGTCGCAGGGTACGCATCGACGAGCAGTTGCATTGCAGCGGCGTCGCTCCGCCATAGCGTCAGCGCGAGGGCGGCGAGGGTCTGTCCCTGGACCGATTGCGGATCGTTCGCCCAAGCCGCTCCCCGGGGCATCAGCGCGCGGGCGGCGCGCGCATATTCGTCAGGAGGGAACCGAGCGCTCACGCCCAGCTGATCCCGCCGAGCGCCGGCAGGCATCCGGCGTTTGAGACGATGTTGCCTGCGGCGCCCGGCGTCACGGTGCCGGCGCTGGCGGTCACGCTGGTGATGACGAAGCCGGCCGAGCCGTTGACGGCAGCGATCGCCGCTTCGACCGTGGACATGTTGGTGACGCCGCCTGGCACGGCGCTCGCCAGCAGCGCGCGCGTGATGGCGGAAGCGATCGCCCCCTTCAGCGTCGCCGACGCGCCGACGAGGCCCGCGATCGTGAAGCCAAGCTGGTTGGCCCGCGGGGACACCGCGTAGATGATCGGGGTGACCGGCTGGCGGAGGAAGATGGCGTTGGCGACCGTCAGCTGGTCGCCGGTAGCGGCGATATCGCGAGCCTCAGCCGCAGCGACGCCGTTCGTCCCTTGCGGATATCCGCCGTGCGACGCCTGGGCATCGTCCATCATGAAATACAGGACGACCGTGGACGGACCCATGCCGCCAGGCGCAACCCAAGCGCGCGTGACGCCCGGCACTGCCAGCGCCCATTGGCGGTAATCCGAAGCCGATCCGCCCTGTGGGGGGCTGGCATAGGCGAGCAGCATGCGCGAGCGGAGCGAATCGTCGCTCTCGACCTCCGCGCCGCCCGTGACTGGTCCGGTCGCCGTGCCCGCTGCCGCAATGCCGGATACGCCCGAGGTCAAGGCGAAGGCGGAGCCGTCGATCGCATTGCCCGCGGTGCCGGCGGTGACCGCGCTGATGGGCGCAAGAACGGTGCCGCCGACGCCGACGGTCGCGTCGACGCTCGTCGCATATGCATAGCCGTCGCCACGCAGCACGGATGTGCCGGTGGGGATCGTCGTGCCGACAGTACCGGTGAAGGTGACTGCGCCTGTAGCCGCGGTCGCGGGCTTGCGCGTCACGCCCTTGAGGCCGGCCCAGCCCTCGAGCATCTCGCCGATCGCGGTGAACGGCGTTGCCTGACGCGCGATGTAGTCGAGGTAGCCATAATGGCCGGTCGCCAAGCCGGCGAGAATGTTGGCCAGGATCGAGAGGTTCGAATAGCGCAGCAGGGCATCGGCGCCGGGCAGGGCGGACTGCAGGTCCGCCTGCGATTGCTTGCGCAGATCGTCGAGCGTCGGACGGGCGAAGGTCATGCGAGGTCCTTCCACGCGTAATCGAAGGGCACCGACGTCGAGCCGGCGGCATGGGCGACGACGATCTGCCCGGCAAGTCGGCCGCCAGCCTGCCACTCTGCGGCGACGTCGATCGCAGACGCGACGCCGTCAGTCGTGAGCCAGCCAAGCGACTGGCGGATGTAGGCGATGGCGAGCTGCAGGTTCTGCGGCGTGCGCTTCGCGCGGGCGAGCAGCCAGAGCTTCGAGCCGATCGTGGGATCGGCCCACCAGCCGCGCGGATCGCCGGTGCCGTCCGGAATGATGTCGTCGGCTCCGGCCGCAGCGTCGGTGAACAGGCTGATCAGCACCGCCGTTTCGATGTCCGCGCCGGTTAGCAGACCCGCTGCGGGGGCGCCGGAGGCCCGCACCGCAAAGCCGTCTGCGCCAATCACAGAGCGCCCATTGCTGTCCCGCAGGAATGCCGCTGGCATCGGCACAGCCCAATCGCCGCGGCTTTGGGCCGCGTCCCAGATCGTCGCGATGTCCATGCGTCAGGCCTGCGGCTTCGGGGGGCCAGAGCCCCAGCTACCGCCGGCGACGACCGGCGGGTGGTTGTGAAGGTTGAACGTGTCGTGGAGCGCGTTGAGGCTGACGGCCTTCCCGTCCGCCCGGCTGATCACGTCGCCTGTCGTTTCGACGTCGCAGGTGCACCGAACCTTGGCGGCGTTCGTGACCAGCACGTCCCCGCCGGCCGCGTCGATCTCGATGCCGTCAGCCGTGAGCCGGATAATCCGGCCCCGCACGTCGTAGATCGCCGAGTCACCGGCCTTGAGGTCGCGCGGGCGGGAGTCCCGATGCGCCGTGGCGATCGCGATGCCGAGCGCCGCTTCTCCGTTGCGGTTGAGAACCAGGACATCGGCGTCGTTGGGTGGTGCGCTCGTAAAGCCGAACTGCACCATCCGAAGCACGCGGTCGGTGACCCGCTCCGTGCCGCCGTTTCCGCTCGCGCGCTGGACCAGCTGCAGGCGCTGATAGTCGCCGCTGTCGTCCATGACAGCGACGCGCCCGAACCAGAGAATTTTCCGCAGCCAATCCATCAGGGCTGGCCATCAGGAGCGGAGACGTCCGCCGCATTGATCGCAAGCAGGCTGATCGGCTCGATCGTGAATGCCTCGCGAGGCATCAGGACGAGGTTCGCATGGGTGCCGTCGGCACCACGGCGGAACGTGACCTCGGCCAATACCATGGCGCTGCCGTTGAGGCGGTTGTCGGGTAGGTCGACCGGGACCAGGGTGTTGGGCGTCCACAGAGTGCCTGCCGAATCGCGCCAGCTGTCGACCTGGACCTGCACAACCGTCGAGCGGCCAGCGCGGCGCGTGATCTCCCACTTCGCCCTCCGGATAGCGAAGGCATTGGCGTCCTCTGCGACGCTCTCGAGGAAGACATATTTTCGACGATGGCGCGGCACGTTCGGGTCGGTCTGCATGTCGAAGAACGTCGACCCGTCGAGATCAAGCGCCACGTCCATGCTGAAGCTCGAGCAGACGATTTCCGAGAACCGCTCGTGCATCGAATGCTGGACCGACCAGCCTTCCACGTTCTGGCCATAGACGACGCCGGATGCGGCCTGCGCAGTGCCGATATTGGCGAGCAGCAGCCGACCGGTCGCATCCTCATAGGCGAGCAGGCCGGCGTTCTGCGCAAGCCGTTGGATAATATCGGCCGGCGTCTCACCGTAGTTGAGCGCCCATTGCGGCACCGTCGGGCCGGCGGACGCGCCGTTCGCCAGGGCAACATCGATGCCGTAAACCGCTGCGAGCTTCTGCGCGATGGTCAGGGCATCGCCGCCCACCAGCTGGCCGGTCGCCCATTCGGCGCCGCAGTCCGTCAGATCCTGCGTCTTGCCGCGGCCGTTCAGCTGCAGCGACCGCGAGCGCACGTCGCCCTGACCGATGTCCTGGTCGATGTAGCCGCTGATGACGAGATCGTCCCCCAGGTAGACTTGGCAGCGATCGCCTGCTGCCGCGATGACGGCGCCCTTGGTCACCGGGTCCTTCCACGACATCGCGATGTCGAACTGGCCCGGAAAGCCGTCGGCACGCAGCGTGACCGAAATATCGGTCCATCCGCTGATGCGGCGGCCGCGCGCGGTAAGGAAGAGGTCGTCGCTCATGCGGCGAGCGCCTGAAGGCTGGTCGGCATGAACAAGGGGCTGATACAGGCGTCCCCGGCTTCGCCTACTAGCTCGTCGGCGCGCGAGGCGTCGCGATACAGGCGTTGCGCCAGCGCGAGCGCGGGGAGCGGCGCGGGCAGGGTGAAGGTGCGGACATGGGCGAGGCTGGCGCCGCGGACCCGCAGGTCCTCCACGACCGCAACCCTGAGGCTCCGCAAGGCGGTGAACAGGTCGTCGAACCCTTCGTCGCCAGCGTCCTCGATCAAGGCGTCGATCGCTGTGGTGATCTGCACCAAGCGGGCGAACGCGTCCTCGTAGCTCGAGGGCTGATAGGCCGCGGCGGTGCGGGCGAGCTCAACGGTCATGCTCAGACGGAACAGGCGTGAGACCGCAGCGCCAGGCTCACTCGTTGCATCCGGACCGACAGGATCGAAGGCTAGCAGCCCGCTCAGCAATCGCAGCGCGTCGGCCGGATCGGCGCACGCCGCGGAGAGCGATGCCAGCAGCGATGCGACCGCATCGGCGAGGTCGCCCTCGGTCGACCCCACCGTGAGCGCTGCCATGGTCGAGTCGACGCCAGCGACTGCGCTCGCGATCGTCGCGCGCTGGGCGGCAGCCAGCGCGATCAGCTCGGGCAACGTATCGGTACCCGCAGCGGACGCCGTCGTGAGATAACCGCTCGTCGCGCCGCGACTGTACCGGCCGAGGTTGCCTGGCAGGCTCGTGGCGAGGCGGGCGAGGGCGGTCGCATCGGCACCGGCCGCAATGACTTGCCCCGTCCATTGCGCTGTCGTGCTCGGCAACGCGCCGCTCGCGCTGCCCGCCGCGCTGGTGCCGCCGAGCGCCAGGACCTGCACCGCCGTTGCCGCGCCGGCGGCCGCGGTAACGACCGCTGCCGAGACGGTCAGGCCGTCCAGCGAGATGTTGGGGAACGTCTGTGCCCCGGCCTCGATGAAGCTGAATTCGACCGTGCTGTACGTGGCGCCGTCGAGCGCTTCGCCCAGGCTGATCGCGTCCAGCGCTACGGTGAGGATGCCGAGCGTTGGATGGATGAGGACGCCGGGCCCGGCCGCCTTCCCCGCGGTCAGGAGCGCGAGCCGTTGCGCTTCGATCGGCAGGCCGCCGAGCATAGGGTCGTTGTCGACGACGAACCCGCGCACCCGGTAGCGGGTCGCGCCGCGGCCCATGTCTTCTGTCCAGACGCCCTCCCGGCCGGGATATTCGTGGACGGCTAGGCGGCGGCCGGCAGTCGTGACATGATCCGTGACAGCAAAGGGGACGCCCCGGAACGACGCCGGCAGCAGCTTGAGCAGGGACATCGGTGAACCTCCTCAGGCTGTCACGAGTTTCGCGGGGAGAGGGAGAAGATCGTGATTGCGCTTCTGGCTGCAGCAACATTGGCAACCGCCGCGGCCCCGCCGCTGCATCGCTACACCAATGTCAAATATGGCTATTCGACGTGCTTCCCGGCCGGCCAGTTCAAGCCGCAGGGGGTGTCCGATGCTGGTGACGGGCAGGTTTTCAAGGCGAAGGATGGTGCCGAGCTTCGCGTCTGGGGGCGCTATGCGAGCGATGATAAGCCAGCAGCCGAGTTCGCGTCTGACATTGCGGACAATGCGAAGGATCTAGCCGGCAAAAGTGGGATCGTGACCTATCGCGCGGACCGACCCGGTTGGGCGGTATTTTCGGGTACGGCGGGCTCTCAAATCTTCTGGTCGAAAGAGATGCTGAAGGGAGACCGGATCGTGGTGGTACAGCTGGTTTATCCGGCGTCGTCGCGCGCGGCTTATCGAGATTTCCCCGCTCAGCTGAACCGGTGCTCGGTGATCGGAACTGCTCCGTTCTAGCGTGCTACCGCATGGCTGACGGCGGGTTGGGAACCGTGGCGAGACTTCGCCGTGACGCTGGCGCCCTTCGGGAGCCCATGAACCTCTAGCGAAATGTGCGTCGGCTGGGCCGCGCCAGGGTGATCGTATCGCTCGAGCCCCTTGCGGTGAATGACGCTCTTGAGCTTGCTGCCGTATTGATGGTCGGTGGCATAGACGCCGGTCAGCGAGTCCGCTGCCTGGTCGACCGTCTGGGCGCGCTGGAACGCGCGGTAGCGCTTCCCCGACAGAAGCTTGGCGTGCGCGTCGAAGGCGTCTTCCAAGGAATCAAATTTCCGGAATTTCGCCATCGTATAATAGCTGCGCCCGAACCGATCCTCTTCGCGGGTCCGCGCTAGAACGAACGGCTCGCCGCGGCGCGCCTTGATACCGAACGGGTTGTTGCTGCCCGCGGGCATGCGCTTCCCGTAGGAGCTTTCCAGCCCGTATTGGCCGAGCGTGACCGATGCGCGGACCCCGGTGCGGGCCTGCGTCGCCTGGGCAGCGGCGATGACCCGCGCGGTCAGCCCGGCGGCTGCCTTCTCGATTGCCTGACCGCCTCGCTCGACCGCACGTCCCCCGCGCTCGACGAGGGCAGCGGCCGGCGCGAAGGTGTTCTTCACGATCCCGCCGAAGGTCGTCGCCCCGCCGACCATCTGCCGGCCAGCGGCAAGGGTCGCATCGTAGCCTGGTTCGGCAGCGTCGGCCGCCGCGCTGCCCGCGATCGCCATTGCGCGGTCGGTAAGCTGCCCGACCATCGCACCCTTGCGCTGGATCCGCTGGCCCCGCGTGATGTCGTCGTCGGAAGCGATATAGGCGGTATTGCCCGCATCCTTCATGTCCGCCCCGAGCTTCCCGCCGCCCTGCGCGAAGACGGGGATCAGCGCATCGGACAGCCCGAGCGCCGAGGCAGCCGTGCGCCGGCCAGACGAGTTCTGCCGGGCGATCGCGTCCGCAATGGCGGGGATCATCGCGCCGACGTTGACGGTGCCGTCATCGTTCAGCTGCATCTTCACGCCGAGCTTGGACAGGATCGCCAGCGCGCCGCCGTTGCGACCGTATCGGGCGTCGTTCAGCGTCTGGGACAGGCTGGCGAGCCCACCGGTCGCGGCGCCCTTGTCGACGCCCATCCGCTCGCTCGCCGCGGCGAACTCCTGCATCTCCTTGCGCGCGACGCCCATCGTGTCGGCCATGCGCCCGATCGCCGCCGCGCCCTTCGCCCAACCGTCCGCCATCTTGAAGGCGGCGAAGCCGGCTGCGGCGAGGAGGCCGACCGTGGCGCCGGCGACCGTGCCGAGCACGCCGAGCGAGCTCGTCAGCATACCGGCGCCACCAGCGGCCTCGCCGAGGCCGGTACCCGTCGCCGAAGCCGCCTCGCGGATCGCACCGAGGCGCGTCGCGAAGCCGGAGGTGACCGAGCGGCCGCCAAACACCCGCGCACTGGCCTGCTCGACCTGACCAAGCGTCCGAAGAGCGCTGCGACCCGTCCGGCCAAGGCTCTCGCGCATTGCGCGGTCCTGGTTGCGGGTGACGGCGCTCGCATGCTTTGGGATCGTGCCGAGGCGCTTTTCCGCTGCCCGGACGCCTTTGGCTGTCCGGTCGTTCGCGGTGATATCGATCGCGACCTTCGGCTGGCTCATGGGGCCTCCTCAGTTTCGAGCATGCCAGCCCACTCGAGCCATCGGCACAGGACCGACCATGGCCGTGTCGCAATCTCGTCCGGCATCTTGCCGTACCGCCGGGCGAGCGCGTCGAGCGCCCCCTCCCAACCGGACGGCCTCAGAGCAAAAAAGCGCCGATCCGCCGCGACGCGCGGTAGAAGATGCGGGCGGGCAGCTTTTCGACGACCGACATTGGAACGCCGGCAACGACGCTGATCGCCTTCACGTCGGCCTCGGCGCCCATGAGCTTGTCCCACTGCATGATCTCGGCCGCGGTCGGTTCGCGGATGACCAGCTCAGTCACCGGGCCGGCCGGTCCTTCGATCGGCCGGGTGAGGGTGAGGATCAGATCCTCGTCGAGGTTTTCGACGTTATCCTTCGCGGACATCGGCGCCCTCCCACTGGATGGAGAAGGAAGCGTCCTCGGTGTCGACCTCGACCGGCTCACCGGCGCGCCACATATTCCGCCCGATCACCGTCTTGCCGTTGGCGAGCTGGGCGACCACCGTGACGTCGGAGGCGTTGGCGATATCGGCGATCGAGATCGCGCCGCTGTCGCGCAGCTTTGCCTTGATCATGCCGGCTGCCGGCGTCGACTTCACGCCGTGAATGCCGTCCATGCCGAGCAGTGTCTCGTTCGTGTTCTGGGTCGGCCGGTAGCTGAACTCGCCGACCAGCTGCACGGAGCGGCCGTCGACGGTCAGGAACGCGGTGCCCGCGATCATGTTGGTTGCCATTGGAGCCTCCGGTTAGAGCAGCTTGAACTGGACGAGCATGGCCATGATGCGCAGCTGTCCGATGAGGATGATGGGCAGCAGCACGTCGACGCGGCCGGGCGAGGTCGTGTTTTTCGTGACGCTCACGCTGGCGGCGAAGGCATCGCTGTTCTGCACCCACGCCTGGTCGGTCTCGAGCGAGCGATACAGGGCGACGAACTCGGCCTTGATCGTGGCCGGCGTCACGACGTTGGAGCCGGGACCGTATCGAACGCCATCCTGTCCCAGCTTGGCGCGGGCGAACTTCGTCGACCAGAGCGTCGCATAGGCGCGCAGCACGGCCATGAGCGTGAACAGCGTCTCGGCGTCGAGATACGAGCTGTCCGCCTGGCCCTGGGCATTGACCTGATAGGTGGTGACGAGCCGCTCGATCTGTACGGTACCCGACGGGTCGACGCGGAATGTCGAGATGCCGTCGTAGAGCAGCACGTTCCGCTGCCCGATCTGGAACTGCGACTGCACGGGCGGCGCAAGGACACCCGCAATCGCGACGGTCTGAAGCGGCGTGCCGGGGTCCGACCGGATGCTGGGCGCGACGGCGCCGGTAAGCGCCGCTGCCCAGGCATAGGGCGGCGTTGGACTGTCGTTGAAGCCGAGGCACGAGAGATGCTGATCGTTCAGCGCGGAGCCGAACGTCGCCAGCGCACCCTGCGTGCCGCGCTTCGCGATGAAGCAGTGCCCGTAGATCTGCGTCGTCGGCGACCAACGACCGGTGACGTCGCCAAGGAGACCCGTGATCGCCGCGATGGAGGTCGTATCCGAATACGGCGACACGATGAAGTCGAACGGCATGCTCCCCAGTGCGGCAAGCGCGGCGGTCAGGGACGGGTTCGTCGTGCCGCCCGTCAGCGCTGTGACCGTGACGGTGACGCCGCTGGGCAGAGCCTCACCGCCCGGCGAGCCGCGATAGTTCGCCCGCACGTCGATGTCGTTGGCCACCGCGCCCTTGTTCTTCGCGGTGAGATTGACCTTGGCCGGGTTGCTGCCGTCGAGAGCAGCGGTGACCGGCAGATCGATCGCCGCGGTGATCGCCGCGATGGCGCTGGCTGCGATCTGTGCGGCCGTCGCCCCGGCGGGAACGGCGACGATCAGCCGCTGGCCAGCGATATAGAGGCTGACGGCACCCGCCGCGGTGGCGGGACCGCCGAAGACGATCGAGCCGGTTGCCGGAACGGCTGCCGGATCATCGGCGACCGGAAGGTACCATAGCTCGCCGAAAGCGTCGTTCGCGCGATAGGCGGCGACCATGGCCGCCAGCATGGAGCCTGCACCGCCAGCGCTGCTCGCCTCTGAGACGCTCGCCGACTGAACGGGCACGTTCGGCGTCAGCGTGCCAGCGGCCGTGATCTGGCCGATGATCAGCGCGCGCTGGGTGCCGGCGGAAGTGTTGGCCTGGCTCGGGTCAAGCTCGGCGAAGGTGCCGGGCGTGCGGAGGCCGGCCGGGATGTTGCGGAACGGAATCACTGATCGGACCCTTCGCGGCTGGGGATGAGGGAGGCCCGGGGCGCCGCGGGTGCAGCCGCGGGCACGACGTCGCCATCGGCGAGCAGGCGCGACCAGTAGGGCGCGTGCTCATTGATTTCGGTGCCGGTGGTGATGACGTGGCTGGTGACCGGGTCGCGCACCAGCGCGCCCGGGGCGGGATCGACGATCATGGGATCACCTCAGGAGATGTGAAGGGCGACGGGCGGGTGCAGCGGGTCGACCGCTTGCAATTCGGTGATTTCGTCGGTCAGGAGCGGCGCGAAGTCGTCCGCGTCCTGGTAGAGCTCGAAGGTGTAGTCGCACTGGATGCCGGCGAGGCGCGAGGCGTTCGCGGTATACGCGAACTGCGACTGCACGCCGACCAGGCGCTGCACGATCTGGGTGAGCGGATAGCTGTTGATGACGGCGATCTCGACCTGCCGTTTGAGGGCAAGGAGCTTCGTCTGGATGGTGGCGACGTAGAGGTCGTCGTCCGGATCGACCGGTTCGGAGACCTCGCCGTTGATGCGGATCGTCAGTAGCGTCAGGAAGCTGATCGAACCGTGGCCGGTCGATTGCTTGTCCTCCGACAGCACGCGCGCCTTGAGGATGGGAAATTGGTCGGACTGCGTGGGCAGGTCGCCCGGGATCGCGACGCGGTCGCCCGCGTCCGTCTTGCCTATGAGCGCGGCCTGTAACGCCTCGAAGACTTCGACTTCGGTCGTCATGCCATGGCCTCGGTCAGGATCAGCAGGATGTGGCCATGCCCATCAGGTTGCACGTCAGCGACGCGGTAGGTTTTGCCGTTCGACGGGATCAGGACGCGGTCGCCCTGTGCCGGATCGATCGCGAACAGAGATGCGCGAACGCCGAGCACAGGGGTGGAGGTCGACACCTCGCTGCCGTCACCTTGCTCGACGACCCGGCGGTACTGCTCGTCGAAGACAGCGTCGGGCAGTCGGAAGCCTGCGCGGCCGCGCGGCGTGTAGAACGGAAGCGAAGCCTCGACGGCTGGGACGCCTTCGCCGAAGATGCCCATCAGGGGCGTCAGAACGAAGTCGTCCCAGTCGATCGACATTGCTTTAGGATCCGATGCGACCGGTGCGCAGCACTTCCGGCCGCTTGCAGATCGGGAGGGGGTACATGCTCGCTTCCATGCGCCACCACTCGTTGCGGTCGCGATCGAATATCGGCTTCACGTAGCGCTTCTGGCCCGGCGTGTTGATCCATTCGAAGCCTTCCGCCGGCGCGAGCGCTTCCTCGAAGACGCCGGGCGCGCCGACCGGGAAGAACTTCACCTTGTCGTCGGGGATCTTGATCGTCGTGTTGTCGTCCGAGCCGCGGTAGTTGACCCAGTCGATGCCGCCGAAGTGGAAGGTCTGCCACGCCTTGTTCTCGCGCAGCTCGGACGCGGCCTGCCAGTTGTAATAGGTCTTCACGACGTCGATGTGATTGACGAACGCATCGTAGAAGCCGTCTCCGCACAGCGCCATGACCTTGGTCGACGGCGTGAAGGCGCCCTTCGCGGCGCGGCCCATGGAACGGATGATGCCGGTGATGATCGGCCGAAGGCTGAATTCGACGTTGGCGGCCAGGTTGAACGCGATCTCGTCCGCCGCCGTGAAGCCGAATTCGTCGAACCAGTTATAGAGGACCGAGCCATCGACATCGAGGAAGAGGCCCTGGACGGCGCCGAGGAACATGTTTTCCTCGGTATAGTCGAGAAGGGCGAGCAGGCCGGTCGGGCCGCTGAGGCGGCGCGCGACCTCGTCCTGAACCTGCATGAACACCGTGGACTCGCCGAAGGCGCGGATGTTCTGCAGCTCATGCGCGTGGATCGTATCGCCGACGCGCACGCGGGGCACGTCGAAGTAGCGCATCTTGCGCTTCTCGGTCGTGCGCTCGAAGTTCGTCGGCTGGCCGCGCTGGCTCGTCGGGATGATCGAGAGCACGCCGTTGCGCTCCTCGACTGCCAACGCGGTCGTGCGGATCGGATTTTCGGTGAAGATGCCGAGGTCGCGCAGCATGGCGGGGAGGTGCGGCAGGCGCTCGACGGCGGAGGTCATTTCGAGCGCTGAGAAGGCGTCGTTGTGGAAGATGTCGATGATCGTACCGGACATGGGGAAGGCTCCATCGAAGGGGCCGCGCTGTCGATGGAGCGCGCCCGCAAAAAGGGGAGGCGCGGCGCTCGGCCGCGCCCGTTCAGGTGAAGAGGATGCCGAGCTTGTTCAGCTGGGCGATCGCGGCGGCCTGCTGCGCCAGGTTGGTGACGCTGCCGTCCCAAACCAGTTCGCTCGCGTTCACGCGGATCGGACCCCGCACGACCGCGATGGCCTTGCGGGCAGCAGCCGTCGCGTCGCGGTAGCCGCTCCACAGGATTGCCGCCGCGTTCTGGTGACCGTCGGTCGCCGTCGGATTGTACGGGCCATAGGTGGACGTGCCGACGACGGTGACAGCGAAGCTGTCCGCTGCGACGAAGGCCGTCGCACCAGCCGTGATTGTGAAGCCGATGCCGCCGGCGCTGAACGCGTTGCCGACCGTGCCGTGACCGATCTCGGCCCCGGTCGGATCGCTCACGACGAAGTGCGTCGCATCGTCGAATTCGACCGAATAGAGGCCGGCTCGCGCTGCGGTGGAGACGGTGATCGCGCCGAACGTGCCGTTGCCGGTGTTGACGCCAAGCGCCGCCGCGGTGGCGGTTCCGGCAAACAGGGCGGCAAGCACCAGGCCGGACGTGCAAAGGCCCGCGCCCGCGCCGAGCACGATGGCTTCGCGCGTGATCATGCCATCGCTCGGATCCCAGACGACGAAGCCGCCGGTGTGACGCATTTCCTGCAGGGGGGTTACAGTGGGACTGCCCATGGGGAATTCCTATCGAGAAAGAGGGAGGGTGGGCCGTTCAGCCCTGGCGCGGTCCGTGGCCGAGCTTGCCGAAGGAGCGACCCCAGCTGGATCCGGCCTTCTGCTTGCCGGAGCCGCCGGAGTTGCCGAGCTGGGGGTTGCGATCCTCGCGTGCCGAGCGGCTCTGATGGCCATTGGCCTGCTGACCGGCCTGCCCCTTGAGCACAGCGACCGCCTCCTGGCGGGTCATCCGCGTGTCGCAGGCGAGCGACACCGCGAGTGCCGGATTGTTGGCTGCAGCCGAATGGCCCAGGATGTGCGCGATACGCGCCTGCTCGCGGCGACGGGCCGCCGCTTTCGCGCTGCGCCCGTTCATCTCTTCCTTGTCGTCGTCGTCCTCGGCGTCGGCGCTATCGTCGTCGTCCTCGGCGCGACGCGACTTCTTGCCGCGCGCCTTCGGCTCCTCGTCTTCGTCCTCGGCGTCGTCGTCCTCGTCCGAAGCCTTCGACCCACGCTTGCCCTTGGGCTCGTCGTCGCTGTCGTCGTCCTCCGCGCTGCGCGCCTTGCCGCCCTTCTTGCCCTTGGCTTCATCCTTGGGCTCGTCTTCCTCAGCGTGCTCGCCGTCCTCCTCCTCGTCTTCGGAGGCGCGGGCGTCCGTCGTCTCGTCGTCTTCCGACGCGCGACGCGAGCTGCGGGTGAAGCCGGCGAAATGCGCGAAACGGCTCGCGCCAGCCGACAAGCGGTTGGTGTTCATGCTCTTCCTTTCGTGGTGGCGCGAAGCCTGGTGCTGGGCCGGGTCCCAGCGCGTCAGTCGAGCTGCGCGAGCAGCGCCCGGAAGGCCTCGTCCGGTGCCATCACGGCATCAGCGAAACCGATCTTCACACCCTCCTCGCCGAGGAAGGTCCCTGCCTGGGTATCAAACACGGCTTTGGGCTTGAGGCCGCGGTTGCGCGCGACGGTCGCGTCGAACAGCGCGCCGACGGCCTCGACGTCAGCCTTCATCCGCTTGAAGGTGTCTTCGGACAGGTTCTTCATGTCCGAGCCTTCGCCCTTGAGGTCGCCCTTTGTGATGAGCGTCACCTCGACGCCCGCCTTCTTCAGCGCATCTTCGAAGCTGACATGCATATAGATGACGCCCACCGAACCCGTTCCGCCCGTGCGCGGGACCGTGATATGGTCGGCCGCGGAAGCGATCGCATAGGCGGCGGAATAGGCGTTCTCGCCGAGGATCGACCATATCGGCTTGCGCCCGCGCGCCCCGTGAATGGTGTCAACCAGGTCAAAGCAGCCAGCGACTTCCCCGCCAGGGCTGTCGATGTCGAATACGATCGCGTCGACCGCCTCATCGCAAAGGGCGGTGAGGAAGTTCTGTCGCAGACCATCATAGCCCGTCATGCCGCTGTACGGCCGGAGCGTGCCGGTTCGTTGTACGAGAGTTCCTCGCACGGGAATGACGGCGACTCCCGCGACGAGATCATACCCGACGTAGTCGTCGCGGCTGCGCGCACCGCCCGGGGTGCCGTAGAGTGCCTCCTCGTCGGCGTCTTCGATCATGAAGACGGAGGTTCCCGCGCGGGTGAGGGCGGTCACACCGAGCCTTTCGGCGAGCGCCGCCATCACAACCTCTGCCTTGCCGGGCAAGATCGCGAGCGGCGCGTTGAACAGGCGCGTCGCTAGATGCGGGAAGCTCGTCACTGGCTCTTGCTCCTGGGCTTCCGGACGGCGCTCGCCGAGGCCTCTGCCGCTGCCATGCAGCGCAGCTCGACCTCGACCGGATCCTCGTTGACCCGTACCGTCTCGCCGCCGATCAGGTGGACTGCGGCACCATCATGCACCTGGTCGAGGTAGGCGATCGCCGAAACCGCGACGCGCATGGTGCGCAAGCCGCCGTACCGGGTGAGGTCGATGAACATCAGGCCTGCTCCGTTTCCGGCTTCTTCGCGGCGTCGGTCGCGCTGACCTCGGAGCCGAACCATTCCGGCCGGGGCAGGCCGAGCGATTGCATCCGGTTGAACTCGATCGCGCGCTGCTCGAGGTTCTCTTCCCAATCCATGCCCTGCTTGGCGCATTCCTCTTCCATCGTGGAGAGGCCGGCATCGAGACCGAGCACGACACCCTGGCGCTCCGCGACCGGATCGACCCAGCCGCGCGCCGCGCCGAGCCAGCGGCACCGGGAGTAGGCGGTGCGCATCTCCTGGTAGGACGGCGCACGGCGGGGGAGAGGAAGCTCGCCGCGCTGGAACGGCTCCTCAAGCCAGGTCGCGAACATCGGCGTCGCGGTGTTGACCTGGAAATCCGTTTCCCGCCGCTGGAAAGTCTTTTCCGCCTCCACGATGCCGGCGCGGGCCGATGACCAGCTCGATTCCGAATAGTCGTTGTGCACCTGCTCCGACGACATACCGAGGACCGCGGCGAAGCTGCGCAGCATCTCGTGCGTGAAGGGCGAGAACGCAGCGTTCGGGCGGGTCGCGGAAACCGTCTCGATTTTCTCGCCGGGCGCCAGCGTCGCCATTTTCACGCCGCTGCCGACGTTCAGGTCGCGGTGCTGGTGGAAGTCTGACCGCATCTCCTGATACCAGGACCAACCCTGCTGCTCGTCGTCCTCGTTTTCCAGCGCCGAGGCGACCATGTCGCGATCGAATGGCGAGGTCACATAGACGCCGAAGGCGGACGCGATCGTCGCCGCGGAGAGCTCCACGCCGTAATAGCGGGCGAGCATCTTCAGGCGGCCCAGCACCGGCGCAAAGATCGACATGCCGCGGTTCTGCGCGAACCGGTCCGGGTCGTAATCATGATAGACCCGGCGCCAGCCGTCCTCCGGATCCTCTGCGAGGACGCGTTCCCACGTCATGCTCTCGCTGGCGTTGTACGGGTCGAATTGGTGCGCCTTGCGGATGTGGAAAGCGACCGGCACCTCGTCGTCGTCGATCTCCACGCCGCCGCGCAGATACCGGGTGTCCTGCTGCTGGTAGGGGTTCGAAAGCCGGTCGGGGTCGATGCCTTGGAAGCAGGTCGCATACCGCGCGGCTGCGTGCCCGACACGATCCGGGCGCCACTGTGCGACGATCAGGGACTCGCCGTCGACCAGCTTGTGCCCGAGAGCCAGACGGAACTGCTGCGAAACCGTGAGCTTGCGGCCGACGTCGTTCCAGTGGCCGACATCGTCGGCATAGTTGCGCCACAGCGCTTCAACCGCGCGCCGATATTCCTCTGCCCAGACCGCGTCGAACGCTTTGTCGTAGAACGCGAGGGCTCGATAGTCGGGCTTTGAGACGAGCCGGTAGCTCGCGCCGATCGTGGAATCGAGGATGCGGCTGATCGCCCCCTTCGCCCAGCCATCGTTGCGATAGACGTCTCGCGCGCGCCCGATGACGCGGTCGCGATAAGGGTTGATCTCCGAGTCCGGCGAGCGCGTGATCGGGTACCAGTCGCCGAATTCCTGCGGCGACATGTCCGCGGCATCGTACGGGAACCAGTAGCCGTTCCGAGATTCGCTGTTCAGCGCCTGATAACCGCCGCGGCCGCGCGCGCCCTCGCGGATGCGTGCGATCGCCGCCGGCGGAATGACCTGGCCGCGGCCGTCGAGAAGCGCCGGAGGGTTCGGCATCAGAAGGAGACCGACAGAGCCCGGCGCGGCCGGTCGATGATGCCGAGCTGCGCCTGCAGCTGCCGGATGGCGAGCATCAGCTTGTCGACGTTGGCCGCCGTGTAGGTGATGCTCTTGCCGCCGTCGCCCTGCGTGTAACTGCCCGACACGGCTTTCCGGCCCGCGACGAGGTCGAGATAGTCGTTCTGCATCTGCTGCAGGCGCGCTTGGAGCACGGACGTGTCCATGCCGGCGAGCAGGCTGCGACTGGGATCGAAGCGGGGCATCGTCGATCCTCCTTCAGGCTAGACGGCTCGTGACGCTGCGCCGCTTTACCGGCGCGGTTGGCGGCGGAGGGGGCGGTGCGGCCAAGGCCGGCGGGGGGGCAGGCGGAGCGACGAGGGCCGGTTCGATCGGGCTCGCGCTGGGCTCGCGCTCGCTAACCTGGTCCTCATCGTCTGCCACGACGGGGGTGTCAGTGACCGCGGCGCCAATCTCGTCGGCCTTGCGGTTGAGCTTGAGGCCCATGTGTATGAGGCCGCGCAGAGCGGCATAGGCATAGACGCGACAGTCGAGCCGCTCGTTGGCTCGGCCAGGGATCGGAACCCATTTGCGCACTTTGAGTGCGCCTTCACCTTCGACGACGACGCGCTCGGCTGTCAGCTGCTCGAAGGCTGCGACGTCCCAATCCGTGTTGAAGTGCATGTAGCCCGATCCGGGCACGAGCTTGTGCAGCCAGCCGCGGATCGCATCCTTCGCCGCGTTGACGCCGATGATGATCGGACGGAAGGCCTTCTTCGAACGCGAGCTGGGCCGCTTTGTCGGCCACACGGGATTCCGGAAACCGGTGCGCGCGCTCTCGCCCTTGATCGCCCAGATCTTCCGGCCGAGCCGCGCCTTGGAGAATGCATAGACGTGATCGGTGTGGTGACCGCCCGAATCGTGGCAGGCTGCGGAGATCGAGAAAGGACGACCGTCGGCGCGGTGCCACGTGCGGGTCAGATATTCGTCGAGCGCCGCCTGCGTCGCCGGATCGGACATCTCGCCATCGATGACGTGATATTCGACGGACCAGCTTTCCTCGTTGCGACCCCATCCGACGATCTCGATCTCGATGCGGTAATCCTGCGTGTCGATGCCAGCGGTGAGGACGGCGACACCATCGGGCACGACGCCGCTGGGCCAGTTCTCGCAGCGCGACAGCAACGCATCGACCGAGACCTCTCGGCCGCCGTGTTTGCGGTATGGGAACGCGGCTTGCGTGTTCCACCAGACCTGCTTTTTGTCCTCGTCGCCCTCCGCAGCGACCCACTTTTTCGCCTGCCAGGCGGGGGAGTCCTTCGGCCAGGGCGAGTAGAGCTTGCCGGCCTGGAATGACGCATGCTCGTTCGGAATGGCCCACGCGTCGCACTGCCGGCATTTCGCACGATAGACCGCCCATCGGTCACCTTCCCACCAGTCCCAGACCTTCGTGACAGCGTCCGGATCGTTTGCGCGCCAGAGTTCCTCGTATCGATCCAGCGGTGATTGCCGCTCACCGCAGCAGTCGAATTGCTTCGTCTGATGCCAGCGGATGGTGCCGAGCGCGCGCCGGCGCTGCCCCTCAGTCCAACCCGTACCACAAGCCTCGCAGAAGATTTGCGCGGTGTCGGTCTGATGACGCTTGCCGTCGTCGCTCTTCTTCCACTCGACGTGCCGGAAGAACTCCGGGATCTGGCGGTGGCCGCAGTGCGGACACTCGACCGAGGCCCTGCGCTGGTCTCCCGCGTGATAGCTGGCCTCGATCCGGCTTTCGTCCTTCACCGTCGGCGAGCAGACGCGGACCGAAAGCCAGTTAGGGAACGACGCCATGCGCTCGTCGCCGATGTCGATCGGGTCACCCTCGCGGGTCACGGGGTACTTATCGACCTCGTCGTACATGACGATGCGCACCGGCCGGCGCGCGAGGTTGTCAGGGCTGCCGGCGCCGACCAGCGCTAGGAAGCCGCCGGGAAACGACTTGAAGAGGAGCGTCTCCTCCGCCTTCCTAGTCTTCACCGTACCGACGAGCTGGCGCAGCACCGGTGTGGCATTGATCAGTGGGCCAATGCGCTCCTTCGAGAATTGCTCTGCCGCATCTTCCTTCGGCTGCACGAGCAGCGCGGGGCAGGGGTCAAGATGGGCATGAAACCCGACGATGTTCTCGAGTAGGGACGTCTTAAGCAGCTGTGTCGCCACCATCGCGCTGATGATGTTAACCCCCGGCTCGGTCACTGCGAGCATCGGCCCGCGCGCGACCTCGACGGTGCTGGTGCGCCACTGACCCGATGTGCTGCCCGCCTCCTTCGCGAGCTTGCGATATCGGTCCGCCCAATCCGGCACGCTGATGCGCGGCGGAGGCGTCCACCCGCGCCGCCACGCGCGGTGCAGGCGATCCTCGTTATTCCTGAGCGGCGAAGTCGGCTTCGGGTTCGCCAAGCTGCTCGAGCTGCTGTTGGACATGGATCGTGAGAGCCTCCACGACCCGATCGGTGTCGACGTCGAGATCGGCAGCAAGGAGCGGCCCGATCCGGGTCGGGAAACCGAGCCAGGCGTCGCGCGCCGCGCGGGCCTGTTCGAACAGGATTGCCTCGGCCCGCTCCACCTCGACCAGCTGGCCCGCAGAGACGCGAGCGGCGATCAGGTGCTTGGCGGCGAGGCCATTCTCCTTGATCTGCTCGGCGAGCATCGTGGTGGCGAATTCGCCGCGCAGCACCCCCGCGAGGAAGTCTTCCGACTGCGCGTCGGCGATCTCGTCGAGGGCGTCGGGCTCCTCATCATCGGCGGGTGCGGACCGGCGCGGGGTGCGGACACCAAGTGCGGACTTTTTCGCGGTGTCCGCACATTTGTCCGCACCGTTGTCGGCACGCCGGTTAGCGCGACGCCAGCCCGTTTTTGCGAGCGCCGGATCGAGCTTGCCATCGCTCAGAACTGGCAGTTTTCCGGACTTTATCGCCCGGCGGACGAGCCCTTCGTCGCAGCCGTCAAGCCGGGCGAACTCGCGGACGCTGACCGGCTTTGCGGGTGCGGACATTTGGGTGCGGACACCTTTTCAGGTTCGTAGCTGGTGACGCATCGGGGCGCGCAATTACCCCCGATGCGGGGAGGGCCAGGAGGGACCCGTTCAATCTGCGCATCGGTCGCGCCGCGCGTCGCAGGGCGGGTGCCCGCGCGTCATCGCGCGGTGGCAAGGGCGCGGCGCAGTGCCGCGTCGAAGGCGGCGACAGCATGGCGCCGCACGTAGGTGCGCGCGACTTGCTCGAAGGGCAGGCGCTTGCGCACAGGCGTCGTGTCTTCGAACTGGATCAGCAGCTTGAGGCCCTGGCGCGGCTGCGCGCCTGAGGTGCGCCGGCCTCGGCCAACCTTCGGCTTCGTCGGTCGCTGCCATACCCCGTTGATCACCTTGCCCGACTTCGTCTTGATGGGGCCGATGTAGATACCCGGCTTCGCGCGCAACGCCGAGAGCTTGCCCTTGGTAAGGTTGCCGTACTGGTTGAGCGTCACAGCGCGCGGGGCAAGCATGCCGCGCTTCCCACCGAGCGAACGATCACCGCCCAGCACATACGGCGCGAGATAGCCGGCCTGGATGTCCTTCATCACGACGGTGGCGATGGGCTTCGACTTGGTCGCAACCTCGATGCGGATCGCCTTCTCCGTGAACGGGGTCGGCGTGTCGAAGGTGGCGTCAATCGCCCTGACCTCCGCAGCCGCAGCGCCTTTCGCCAGATCGTTGATCGCCAGCGCCATCGCAAACGGCACCTGCTTGGCGCCTAAAGCGATCATCGCGCGATGCAGCGGCTTGAGGTTGGCTTTGATGCCGATCGACACCATCAGCCGTGACCGCGGAAGACCGACCACACCGCCTTGGCGATGCGCTCAGCCTCGCCGATCAGCAGCTCGGAACGCGCAATGTGACGCGAAGGCTGGTCGGCCGCGTCGGCGAGCGTATTCAGCTCGTCAGCCAACGCCCGAAGCCGATCGCCGCGGGATATCTGAGGCATGGGCGCCTCCCAACTTCCGAAACTTCGGTAGCCTTCGGACTTCCACCGACGCGCAGTGCGTCAGATGGTTCGGCCGGGGATGCGGAAGAGCGTTGCGCTCCACATCGTCTTTCCCCTCAGCTGCTCAGGCAGCGGCCCTATCGAAGGTGTTCGCGTTCTGTACATCAGCCGGCACGATCCGCCAAGCCTCAATCGCGATGGTCAGCGAGCCGCCGACATGCACCTTGGCGGTGGTGCCGTTGCTTTCCAGGATGGTGCAGCGCATGCCCGCCAGCGCCGGCATGTCGGTTACCTCGACCTGAGTGCCAGTGACGAAGGACTTAGCCTCACGACGGAGCGCTTTCCGCTTCGCACGCTCGGTGCCAAGCTGCTCGGCGCGGATGCGGCGTGCCTGCTCGCGGCTCTCCGCGTCGCGGACCGCGGCGATTTCTGCGGCCGCGTCGGTCTCAGCGGTGGCAAGGCCCTTGATTTGCGCGGATCCGACGAGCGGCACGCGCTCTCCCAAGCGGAGGATCGAGAAGGCAGGGAACGAGCCAGGGGGCAAAGCCGACAGCGCAAAGATCGCGTTGAGATGGTCTGCGTTCGCGAACACGAAGCCTGGCAAGATCGCGACGGTAACCTCGACCATCACGCGGCGCCTCCCCACCACATAGCGCCGCGCATTGCCGGGGGCGGGGCGCTTCACGACGCGTCGTGGTGTCCAGGCCGGGATACCTGCGGCGACCAGATCGTCGGTCAGAGCAAGCGTTCGGCCAGCGGACGTCCGCAGGATGCACCAACGCTTCGGCTCCGCGAGCGCTGGAATGAACGTCCTCTCGATCTTCTGATGCATCATGGCCCATCCCCGGTTGTGACGGACGACCAGGGGAAATCGCCCGTCACGGGGCCGTTATGAAATGGCCAGCGGAGGCTAGATAGTTGCCATTCCGTTCCGCATCCATGCGGGCACCGGAGCTTGACCGCTACCCCTATGTAGATTATCTACAGAGGATGCCAAGGCCAGAACCCCGAATGACCGCCAACACCTTCAAGGTGCTGAGCACTATTATGAGCGAGCCAAACTCGGCGGGTGCCGATATCGCTCGATCAACAGGACTGAAGACCGGAACACTGTATCCAATCCTGATGCGCCTTGAGGAGGCTGGTTGGCTGCGGAGCGAATGGGAAGCAGGTGATCCGGTCGAGATGAAGCGTCCACGTCGCCGCCTTTATGGCGTTACCGCCGTTGGCGCGTCTCAAGCGTCCACCTATTTGAGAGAACATCAAGAAGTGTTCGGGAGGCTGGCATGGTGACCGCCGGCATTTCCACATTGCTGACAGCGCTTATAGGGACGTTCCTCGTACCAATCCTTCGGGAGGAGTTTCAAGCAAGAGCGGGTGATTGGGCGGGCGAGATTGTATTGTGGGTGGCGACCCGTATGCCTGAGGCCTGTCGTGACCGGTACTTCGAGGAGTGGCTGGCTTACATAGATTCAGGGCGGACGCCTGTCGGCCGCCTCGTTCTGAGTTTGGGGGTGGTCGCTGCAGCAGCTCGATGGCGCGCGACATCCGTTACGAAGATGGAGATGCGGTCCGCATCATTTGAGATGCTTCTCCGCGGAGCCGACCTTCTGATTGCGATTTGTATGATAATCGCTATCGCGCCAGTGCTCATCGGGTTGTGTCTAGCTGTTCGTCTCACCAGCCGAGGGCCAGCGCTGTACCGTTTTCAACGAGTGGGCAAGGGCGGCAGACTTTTCTACATCGCGCATTTTCGCACGATGCGACTGGATGCCGCTGTTCGTCTTCGGCGATACCTGGCAGACCATCCGGAGGAAATGACCCGCTTTGAGCGTGGAGAGAGGTTGGATTTTGATCCGCGATACACGCCGATCGGCAATTTTCTACAGGTCTCATGTTTCGACATGCTTCCGCGTATCTTCAACGTCCTAAACGGATCAATGTCGATTGTTGGGCCGATGCCCATTACGGAATTTGAGGCGTTTCAAATGCAAGATCGCGCCTCGCCCTATCTTTCTGTGAAGCCTGGAATCACTGGGCTCTATCAGGTATTTACTCGCCGCTCATATTCGCCGCGCCGCAGGCATGCACTGGACAGGTTCTTCGTGCGTCGTCGCGGATGGAAGCTCATCGGCTTGACGCTAATGATGTCGATGCCAGCGGCACTTCGTTTGGACTGGGAAGAGCGATTGGCCAGGAACAGGGCTCGAAAAAGGCAGCAGCGAGCACGTCGACCTAAAGCCCGGTGAGATCGTTACCCAGGAAATGCTTGGTATGTCGGTGGAGCAAGTATTTGCCAGCCTTCACTTTTCAAGAGCGATACGGCGGCTTCGACATCGCCCGGGACCGCTAATCCATCAGAATATCGGATCAGCCGCCCGGCAGTGAGTAACCGGTTCACGGCGCGGCTAACGGCTGTCTTCGACCCGGCTCCTACCTCAAGCATGATTTCCCGGAGGCTTGGCCCGCGGTCGTATGTGAGCCGGAAGGCGCGTACAAAGGAGACGATCTTGACGTCGACCCGGACCGCACGAGGAATTGCCTGCTCGTTCATGCGGCCTCCGTCTTTAGAGGCGCTTCCTGGTACGTGGTCCCGTCGGCCGCGAACCGCGTCGCGATACCACGAGTGCGGAGAAAGGCGTTGACCCGATCGAGCTCCTCCAGCGGCAGGTCGGCGCGATCGTCAGCCTCCGGCGTACGCCGACCAGTCCGCAGAATAACGCGGGCACGGCTGATGGCCACAGCTTCAGGGCTCACCCAGTGCTGCATCCTTTCCTTGATCTGACGAATGGTCGGAAACCAGTCGAGCTCATCTAGGCAGCGCCGGCAGGCGTGCGCCAGAGCGCGCTCGTCGCAGCCGGCGAGCATCGCCATGTACGTGTTCAGCTGCAGGCGGCTTCCGGCCTCGCCGTGGTCCTTCGATGGCAGCGAGGTGGACAGGGCCGCGAGCGATTGCCGTATCGTGCGCTCGCTGACGACCTGGATCGAAGCTTCACAGCTGGCGATAGGCGCGATCAGCGCGATATCCGCAACCGAGAATGTCGCGGTCGGCTCAAACGCGCGGTCGAGAATGGTCATCATGCTCGGCGTCAAGGACTGCGCCGAGAAGGCCTCGATTGCGCGATCGTTCGTTGTGGTGACGTCGTTGCCCATTGCGGTTCTCAGTCTTTCGGGGGAGCCAATCTGGCTCGAAGCTGGTCCATCGTCGCTCGACGATCTGGTCGATGATCCGCCCTGGTGGCCATTCGTCGTCGGCGTGGCGGACGAGCTTACCGCAGAGCAGCTGGTAGGCGCGGAGGGTCAGCGTCTCGCGTTTCGCCTTCCGGTGCTCGATGAAGCCCGCCCACTGGTCCTCGCTGACGCCCGGCGGGGGCGGCATGTCCTTCGGCCATCGACCCTTCGCCGCCGCTTGATTGGCGATCAGCGCTTCGCATCCGGCGACCAGCACCGCGAGTCCGGCCAGCCCT